>Ga0315909_10000014_pt1 | contig 225079 bp, 248 predicted proteins | sample LakEriMetagenome_11_FD_203527 | JGI IMG/M metagenome (GOLD analysis project Ga0315909, IMG submission 203527) | Freshwater fungal communities from buoy surface, Lake Erie, Ohio, United States - Buoy 2 MA125 | ecosystem: Environmental > Aquatic > Freshwater > Lake | place: USA: Lake Erie, Ohio... | reverse complement strand
TTATTTGTGGATTTTCTATCCACTCACTAAGAGATCTACGAATTTCAATTTCAACATCCCTGGCCTCTCTTTCAGTTTCATATTCAACTAGTGAAATAAATCTAACTGGCCTAAAGCACTCAGTTGAGTTGTACTTAGATAGTCTAGAAAAAGGATCTATTGTAAATCCAAATTTAAATAAATCCGAAAGACCATCAGTTACGATATAAACCCATCCTCCGCTCATCTTAAAATATTTACAAATCCAGTTTTTCTAACTATCTCATACTTTTCATAAGAGTATTCTAGATAATAAACATAAGATGTAAGTGGAGAGAAGTGTTCCTTTCCACCTATCCAAGGTTGGCTTATTTGATTAGTTTTAAAAATGAGATCTCCCCACATATTATAAATTCTTAGTTCATAGTGAACGAGTGAATCACCACCACTTGTATAAACTTGAAATACATCATTTGTACCATCACCATCTGGGGTGAAAGCATTAGGAACGAATATATCTTGGCCGAATAAGTTTGATGAAATTAGTAATAGTAGTGCTACTAGAGTTTTCATTTTTCTTCTTCCAATTTGGTGATCTTATCTCTAAGCTCAGCGGCTACCTCATACTCTTCGTTTTTAATAGCCTCTTCCATCATACGTTTTAAGTCCTCAAGTGAAACAACTGGTGCCTTTTTAGACTTCTTTTTAGAACTAGACTTTTTATCAAGAACTGCGCCAGTGTCATCAGTTTGAATTCCACACTTTGCCAAAACTTCTTCATCTACATACAAGGTAGAATCAAAAGTTAGGGCTAGTGCAAGTGCATCTCCAACAGTAGTTTCTATTTCTAAATCATCTACGCCATTATTGGTTACAAGTTTAGAATAGAATATACCTTCAACTACGTTGTAGATACACACTTCAGGTACGTCTACACGATATCCCTCACAGAAAACTTTAAATATATCATGTGTGATAGGTCGTGGCATTTTTAATTTTTCAATTCGTAAGGCTATTGTTTGAGCGTCTTGAGCCTTGATCACAATTGGTAACTTTCTATGGCCGTTTGTCTCACTAAGAACAACAACATATGCGTTTGGTTGACTCTGTGAATAGGATAAACCTATAATTTGTACTTCTCTTTTCATTTTATTATTGAGTTAATTTGGAAAAATCTTTGGTAACTTAAATTACAAGCTAAATTTTCTCTAAGTAAATTCATAAGTTCTATATTCGAATCAAAATCGAAAGTAAAAAACTTTGGTTTTTTCTTTGAGTAATCCACTTTTATAAATTTATATTCATTATGTTTTTGAAGTTTATTTTCAGATTTAAATTCCTTAATTACATAACATAACTTTCTATCTTGAAGTAGGATAAAGTATTTAACTTTGTAATCCTCTTCATAAAAATTTATATCAACTCCGATACCACGGTGTATTGAGTAATCTCTCCACCCCATTCTTCTAAGTAAACCCGAATTAATTTCAAACATATTAATCTTGTAGCAACAAGTCTGCCGCACTTGATGATGCTGGTGATTGTGGTTTTGCCCAAACTCTAAAGTTTAGACCTCTGAGCCACGGAACATAAGCATTATAAGCAAGATACGATCTATTTTTTTGTACACCTCTTTCACTAATTGAACCCTCACGAGGATTAAAGTCAACGTGAATATCCACAAGTCCTGGCATATTAGTCTTTTCATAGTCTGACAGAGAGATATTTTTAATAAAAGTCTCTTCTTGATGTGGCGGAACATAATCATATTTTCCTTCACATCTTAAAAGGTGAAATTTATACCTCTTTCTCTCCCAGTCACTAAGATCCCTTCTTTGATAAAAGGGAGAAAGTTCTTGATCTAAAAACTGCGCAATGTCGTGGCAAAATTGAGCTTCTTTGTGAAGACGCTCGAAATTATCTCTAATTTTTTCGATATTCTCTCTAAAGAAAACAACGTGAGCTCCGTTTCTAATGTCAGTATTATATAACATTATTGTGCAGGCATAAATTGTTCTTTTACGTTTCTGAATCGAGTCACAACCAACACTAATTGTAGTTGTAGGATCTTTTTCTAAGTACTCTTTCAAGTACTCTACGATATCAGTTACATACCCTCCACCAAACTTCTTAAATCTATTTCTAAACATTTTCTTCTAGTATCTTAACTTTTAAAATTGATTTTTTTACTATTTCTGGGGGAATAATCAAAAATCCACCATCTTCATCCGACATCTCAAATCCTGTTTCATAGAAGTTCTTTGACATTTCTATGATATTAGAGTATTGTTCAACTGTTACTTTTAGGTGTTCTCCATAGAACTCACCATACTCATTTATTAAAACTATTTGTATCGTCATGAATCTATTTATTTAATAAAAAAGAGGACCTTTTCAAAATTAGTCCTCTTTTTTTGTGAAATAACCTTATTTACCAGGTTTGTTGATTTTTTTGATAGTTCTCAACACATCTTCAAAACCAAGAAGGAAGTTCTTAATCTTTGGCTTTGAAATATCAAGGTTATTATCTAAGATAAACAACAAGTAAGCCGTAAGTTCATCTTCACCAACTCCTTTCAAGAATTTTGTGGCATTTACCAGTTGTTTCTCAGTGAGTTTAGAGAGATCCATTTCTTTCAAAGATTGGATAAGTTCAGAGTTCTTGTCACGATTATACTTTTTCAAGTCCGGTGCAACTCGGTCGTAATCATTCAAAATATCGTTGATGTTAATATTCAACATATCTTCACAGTACTGAAGGAATTTCATTGCTGAGTTTCCAACATATCCTGACGCAATCTCACGAAGAGAAGGTAAAAAGTCTTTTGGGTGAGCATCTTCACCAAAGTTTGATACGATGAAGTCACTAAGGAAAGTCCAAGAACGTGGTGTGGCGTATGCTTGAGCCCCATCTGAAGTCTTATAAAGATTTTCTGGGTGAGCCTGTAGATAAGATACAATCATCTTATGAACATTATCTTTGGCAAATCCGTCAGCCCACTCTGGGAAAGAAAGAGTGTGTTTGATGTGAATAAGACGGTTATTCAAGGCTGAATCGAATTCTTCAACATCGGTTCCATCTTCATCACCGAGATTTCCTGACGACATCATAAGTACAGTGTCATTAAATTTAAAATTGACACCAATTTGACGCTCAAGAAGAATCTGAAGTGCCGCGTTTCTAACTTGTTGAGAAGCTCGGTTCAACTCTTCAAAGTGAATGATAGTTGGTTGTTTGTTTGCTTCAAGTGCCCATCGTGGAACAACGAAGTCAAGACACTTTACTCCTTCAACGTCTGATACGTGTGGATAGAGACCTACATCGGTTTCATCAACCATTGAAAGTCGAATATCCATGTATCGGAAATTCATTTTCTTCGCAATAGAACGAGCGATTGCAGATTTAGCGACACCTGGTCGTGCAGTGATGTATAGTACACCAGATTTACCCCACATCATTCGAAAGTAGGATTGCTCACGATTAGTGAGTAGGCTTAGTTTTTCTTGAAACTCTGTTGGCAACATTTTACTTGTCATATTTTATAATTTAAGTTGTTTATCTATCTTTTACAAATATATGAAATAAATATCATACTTGTCAAGTTTTAAATTAAAAAATCCAAACTTTTTTTGAAAGTTTGGATTTTTATTGTACCGGGAGAGGGAATCGAACCCTCACGGACGCAATGTCCACGGGATTTTACTTACTACTACGATTTTCATCGCCAATTTCTTGTTTGTAGTCTGGACTATGCCTTTACCTTATCATTTCTGACTTAGGTAGGTGATTATAGTCTCTGCACGTCTTCCTTATCGGAATTTCGCTCAACGTTGGGATTTTACACCGTTCATTGAATTTACACCTTACTATTTTACCATTTCTAGTAAAACGACCCTAATGAGTCCCGCGTGTCTACCTGTTTCACCATCCCGGCTTATGTTTTAGCCTTTAACCACTTCAGCTCCTTTGAGTGCGATTACTGGCTTAACTTGTTCCATAACTTCTGAAACTTCGCCATATTTTTTCATCACATCAATAGTACCTTTTGATACTGAGAATACTGTGGTTGCTTTGATGATTTTTCCTTTGTCTGCGTCTGAGATATCACTACAATTCTCGATCAACATAGAAAGTACTTCACCATACTTCTCAATCATATCATTATCGAATGAGAAAGTTGTTTTTTCTTCAACAATATCGTCACCAAACTCCTCACGAAGAGTCTCAGCTTTATCAGCAGTGAGTGAAATATATTTATCTGATGGAACAAACATCACTTGTGCGGTATCTTCACCCAACTTAGACTCCAACATCACAGAGCCAGGATTCTTTCCAGTTTTCTGATACATTTCAGACCACTTTTCTTTACCAAGATCTTTGATTTCATCAGCGATCATATCTGCCTTGGCCTTATCAGACTTCATTCGATCATTAAGTTCTTCAAACTTCTGAATTTTTTCAAAGAATTCTACATCATTAATATCAATACGAACTTTAGAGTCTTTCTTATCAGTTGTCTTAGTTGTTGCTGTTGACTTTGCCTTAGCGAATAAGTTACTCATATTTTTTATTTGTTTTAGTTGTTATTTCTTTTACAAATATAAGGAACTATTTCAAATTACCAACTATTTTATAAAAAATATTTTAGATTAATAATCATCATAATCGTCATCATCTTTGCGTCTTTTCGTAGACCCGTAATCATCTTCTTCATCATCATATTGATCAAAATCATCATAATCTTCGTCATCATCTTGATGACCATAGTATTCAAATACGTCTAGACTATCAAACAGATCAAGAAGTTCTCCAACTTCATCGGATGTGAGATCGAGGTCTTCGATTTTTAAAATGTACTTGTCTTGAGCGACATAAGTGATTTTGCCTTCTTCAACAAGTGCATCTAGACGATCGAACAATTCGTCTTCATTTTTGCACTCATCAAAAGAATAATGAGAGTAAATTGTGTTCATAAAAACTTAATATTAATTATTTTTTAAATTTGATTTAGTATTCTAGATACCTCTGTTAGAGGTAGTCTTAAAACCTCTGAGGTTTTTTTATATTTAGTAAAAATAAAAAGTTTGCTATCTTTTTCCAAAAGTCCAATATCCATAATCCAATCACCACAACAGACTTTCAAGTGATTATCTGTGATTGAAATCGGTATAACATCTAGTTCTGAACTGAGATCATAATTGGAAATCTTTTTAACAAAATTAAAATTTTCTTTCTTATAAAATTCCTCTTTTAAAGTTTTTATAAACTGAGAATTAATTTTAAAAAGTTCATTTTTTCTAACTCCATGAACGTCTTTCCATTTAAATCCTAAGGTTATATGAAAGTCTTGTTTTGAAAGTCCGTAACTGTCACGAATAGTGTCTAATTTATCTGACTGGCAAACTACATAAAATGCAGTATTTTCATTTCGTTGTGATCTACCAATTCCAAGTAATTTTAAATCGTCTATTTCAAAATCAAAAACTGGTTCTAATGAATTTACAAACTTATCTATTCCCATTTCTTTAGATAGTCTGTTATAGTCTATAACGTTAATTATAGTGATGTGGTAACCACCACTATCTCTTTTTTTCTGATTATCAGTATAGACTTTGAAATCTTCTTCTGACAAGACTGACTTTAGATCCTCTAAATATTTTTGAACTAGAGATTGGTCTATTTTAATTCCAAGATAGTTATTTCCTAATGTATCTTTAATATATTGAATATGATGTTGCATAATAATTGCAGTATATATTAGAAAATAAAATCGATTTCTACTGTTGAATCTTCATCTCTGCCTCTTTTATATCGTCGTTATAGAGTACATTGATATTTACATTTTTTAACCCGTCAATTACCTGTTCTATATCTGATATTTCAAGAGTAGGTATTTTTTTTTCTAATCTATCAAAAAGTGCCTCTGAATTAGTCATATAGTCACCGGTATCTTCATCTTTATATCCAGTATAAACCTTTATTTGATTTGATAGAACTGACCTTAATATAGTTCTAAAGTTGTTTGCAGACTTTCTGTCGCTAAACATAGTGCCCATTTCATTATAAGTGAAAAATCCAACTTGAAAAACTTTATCGATGTTTCCAGATTCATTTAATGAAAAACCAGAAGTCAGTTCCATTGGAAATATTTTATATCCACCAATTCCAGTGTGGTCATGAGCTTCTTCCTTAAAATATTCTAGATATTCTGGTTTAATTTTTTCTAACTCAGACTCTCCTATAGAGAAACTAATAGTCAAAAATATTGGATAACTATTCTCTGTCTTATGATATTCAAAATCATCACCTAAGTTATCGATATTTACGTGGATCATACTAACTTTAGCCTTAATTGGAACATCACTAATTATGCCTTTTGTTACTTTTTCTTTGGTTTTTGTTGAAGTATAACTATTCATCCACTTAATCCAAAGATTTAAATCTGGTGTTTTATCTAACTCACCTCGTTTGGCCCAGTCAATCATCTTTTGACCTCTTTTAAGATGACCATGTTTTTTAAGAGCATCACCAGCTTTTATATAAGTTGTGATATTTAACTCTTCAAATTTCTTTAGATGTTTCATTGTTTATAAAAATTTATAACAGGTAGTTTCTGTATATCCTCTCTTATTCTATCCATGTCTATTCCATAGTTTATTGACATATCAAGAGCCTGAATCACAGAGTGTTCAATTTTATCATATATATTAGTGATATCTCTATATCCACTTGGATAGTCAAATTTAGAGTCAAAACAATTCACTAAAAGCCTTTTAAGAGAATTTGCAGTTCTTCTATCTGCAACTTGTACGGGTACCTCGTAATCTCTGACATTAATTCCTATAAAAGTCAACTCACTATTTACGACTTTATAATTAATATTAATCCAATTACCAAAAAAGAATCCATTAAAAAAATCATTTGTATATAATTGTTTAATTTCTTCAATATCTTCTAAGTTTTTTGGAATTAATCCAGTAAAAAAACTGAAACAAATATTTCTATTATTATCTTCTTCTTCTTCCCAGAAATCAATCATAGATTCATACTCACACTCTAGATGTAGATAAAAACTGTAAACTTTTGGTTTGATAGAAGGAGAACCTGGTCTTGAAAGTTCAAAATTAAACTCACCAAACTTTTGATACTCTTCTACATTCTTTTTCCATCTATTTAGTATATCTCTTGATTCGATATTTTTACTCCAATCAGCAAGGTTTTTAGCTCTTTCTTCAGCACCAACAGCTTTTGCAAGTTGTGGTTTATCTTTCATGAGTTGCTTTAATTTTCTCTCTGCTGATCTATAGGTAGATAAATTTAACTCTTCATCGAATCTCTTCAAGTATCTCATTTTTAAAATAAACTAGTTTTAATATATATTAAAATGAAAAACCTAAAGTCATTCGAAAAGTTTAAATATAAAAACTTCTCACTAGAAGATATTAGAAATTGTATTAAATCAAAAGGTTTTATCTGGGCAACTATTGTAAAGGATTTGCCACAGAACGATCCAGAATCTCCAATTAATCCCGTTAGTGTAGACGATGATGGATTAATTACAGTTGAAATAGATGGAAAAGAATATGAGGTTGATTTAGAAAATGTAGATAAAATCGAACTCTAAGAAAGAAGTCTCGATATTTTCAACTCTCTAATAACCGAGTTTAATTTTGATTGATCTTCAGATTTTTTAATATTCACATCATCTAAGTAGACGATATCAGACTTTACACCAGAAAAAAGATGTTCTGTATCATTGTTATATTGAATTATAACAACTTTATTTAGTGACTCACATCTGTTTATAAAACTAGAAATCACATCATAACTACTTTTCCCTGTACTACCCGGCAAAAATAGTGGGTCAAAGAGATCATTGTGATAGATTAAAATACACTGTTGTGTGATAAGGTTCAAGTCTATGTCTAGAATCGACTTGAATTTTCTTCTTTGATTAGTAAGCCTTACAACTTTTTCTTCAATATTTTTCTTATAGCAAATTAGAGTTGAAAAACCAGAATCTTCTAGTTTTTTTCTAAAGTGCAAAAGGTCATAGTTATAAGTTGTAGTTGTGATATTAAAACTTAATAAATGACTGTTATATTTTACTAGTATTAACATAGTGATAAAAGAAAAGGATAGTCAATTAGACTATCCTTTTTATTAATGTGTATTTTCTAATACAATTTGTTTTACTTTATTATTAGTTCTTGCAATAGGTACTTTGACACCTACTGTAATCATTAGAACCCGTCCTTTAATTTTAGAAAGATCAAGATTATCGCAGTAACCGTCCGTAAGTAACACAGTATTGTAGTCATTATAGTGATCAACTACATAATCAACAGATGGCTGAAGAACCGTACCACCAAGTCCTTGGATCTTCATAGTCTCAAGCTGTTTAGCCTTTTTGAAGTTCTCAACCCACTTCACTTCGGTATCACCCTGAATAAAATTCATCTCGATATCTGATCGATAAACATAAGAAAGAACTCGTTCAAACGTGCCTTGTCCACCCATACTACCACTTGTATCAAGGATTACGTTAATCTTACTTTTAATTTTACGAGTACCTTTGAGACCAGCAATCTGCCTGCGATTTGGTTTTACAATCGTTTTTTGTTTGATATTACCAAAGATCTCATTAGCAATCGAACGCTTGATTTCTTTCAAATAGTCTTTACGTTGTTTACGAAGTTTGTTAAGAGTTGTCTCAACATTACCCGCTGAAAGTCCACGAGAAGCAAGTCGATCCATCACATCACGAACCATTGCTTCACGCATTTCTTCTGGAACATCATCACCAATATGTTTGTCTAGGTATTCACCAGTTCCATTTTCCATGTCGTCAAAGATTTGATCTGTTGACCAAGTGTCAATTGTCTCGTCTTTCTTACCATTTGGATTTTTACCATATGGTCCATATGAAGGCTTACCACTTGAATCTTTGCCATTGTCTTTTCCTGAACCGCCGCAATCTGGACAAGATTCTGATTGACCATCTCCTTCACCTTCTTTTGGACTTCCACCACTTTCTTGACCTTCTTCTTTTCCACTATCCTGAGATTTAGACTTATCTTTTTCACCGCTACCTTGGCAAGTCTGACATTCGTTTTTAGAAGATTTCTGTTCTTTCTTCATCTTCTGATGCTCTTCTTTCTTTTCTTTAAGCCACTCATACAGTTCTTCAAAGATTAGTTTTCCAGTATACTCTTTTGGTACAAATAAAGCCATGTTTTTACCAGTCTTGTCTTTTGGAATCTCAACAAAGTTATGTGAAATATCTTCCCAAATAACGTGATTAATAATCATGTCTTGAGCGATATTAGAAAGTTTATGATCGTATTGACCTGTGATTGTACGGCGAGGGTGGTTAAAAAGAAGGTGAAAATCTTCGTGTAGTGTAATGAAGTTAACTTCTTTTTGAGACATATCTTCCAAAAATTTCGGAGAGTAGAAGAAATTCATACCCTTTGAAGTTACATTTACAGCACAAGTACCAATCGAATCTTGCTCGTGAAAATTGACGTGTAGATTGAATTCACCGTAATATGGTAAATTAACACGGGTGTCAATCAACATTGTCTGTATTGAGTTTAACAGTTTTTCGTGAATATTTTTAACTATCATAGATAAATTATTTTTTATAAATATAAGGATAAGTTTAGAACTTACCTAACTAAGGAAAATTTATTTTTATTTCATTTCAATCTCTTTGAGTATAGATTGTAAGTGATTTGCAACTTTATGTGTTTTTAACACTTGACGATTCTTCATTCGACGTTGCACTTCTTTCTCAAATCGACTAATCACAATTTTAACATATTCAGACGGAATTGGCATATCTACAAAAGCCGGTACAGAACCTTCAGATCGTTTATACTCAATCAAACTAACTGAACAGTCTGACTCGGTTGAAGCACCTGGACGAATTATCAAAAGGTAATTGTCATTTTCAATGTGATAGGTATAGTCAATAGAATTAGAACGTAGTTCGGTATTTGAATCGCCGATTAGTTTCAGACAAATTGAGAAGAGAGGTTTTTGAATCTCGCTCAATTCTGGTCGTTGTTTAGCGTCTAGTGTCTTGATTATGTTCCTACGGCGACGTTTAAGGTAAACAACTGTCTTTTTGAATTTGTAAAATAACCACTGCTTAAATGTTCTTTTCATATTTATTTTAAGTTTAAAAATTATTGTTCGTTTTCGTCTTTTGATTCGTATGAATTAGAACCACACTTTTTATCAAAGTCTGAATCTTGTTCAAATCCTTTACAAATTAGTGAGTCTACAATTTGATGCCAAGTCAACTTTCCTCGATAGTTAAATTGATTCTCTGATACTGATTCAAATGTTGCATCAATATCTATCGAAGTGAGTGTATTTAAAGCATCTTTGTCAATTTTAGTTGTTCCATCTTTCTTTTCAAGAGTGATAGTGTAAAAACCACCTGTTAACATATCTAAAACGGCATCTTCTTTTAAGTTCAGCACAGGTGATATTTGACTAACGACTTTTTTAAGTGATTCGTCTAATTCGATTCCTGTTTTATTTAATTGAGATACAAAGAAGTTATATCCATTTGATTCTTCTTTGGGCATTAAACTTTTAAGTCTTGAGTTAAGAACTTTAAGTTCATCTTTAAGTTTTACATCTTTTGACTCAGATCTATCAAGTTCTATACGGTTTTTAAAGATCTCGGATTCTTTTACTTCAATTCGTTCTTTAAGTTCTTTAATCTTTTCTTGATTCATTTTCTCAAAAGCTTCTTCTAAGAATTTCTTAGATTCTTTCTTTTGTGACTTTTTTTCTTTCTTTGGTTTTGATACTTCTTCTTGCTTAGTATCTTCAGTATCTTGAAATAGAGCATCTAGAATAGAAAGACCTGATGTAGATATTTCAGATTTTTCTTCGAAAATCGAAAACATCTTATCGATTGGTTTTTTATGTTCCACTTCTAGATAGCAGTTTTTGCCTTCTTCATCAAAGAATTCTAAATTAGAAACAACAAATTTTTGAACGTAACCTGTGACCTCAGTCGAATCAATATCATCAATAAATCGTTGAATCATATCTGGATTGGATAGATTTGTATCGACTTCTTCAAAATCTATTGTACCTTCATCTAGGATTGTTACTTTGAATTTCGCGCCTTCTAGCATCATAGAAAACTTCTCACCTTTAATAAAGGCTTCAGTGGAAAGAAGACGAATCTTACCTTTTAGTCCGGTGACAAAGTTCAAGAATTGACGTTTAGGTTTATACTTTCCTAATTTAGTGGATTTTTCTGTTTCTTTTTCTTTTTCTTTTTCCATTATTTACTTATATCTTACAAATATAAGATATAAATATAGTAAAGTCAAGAAAAATCTACACTATTTCAATTCATGGAACATCATGATAGTACTTTAGACATTATTTGGAAATCCTAAAGCAGCATATCCGTCAGCATGATAACTTAAAATTTTACTACCGTTTGTAGATCCGTTTGTAAAGTATCCTCTTATTTTCCCGCCTAGTTCTGGTGTGAAATCTAGTAGGTTGTAAGTTATGTATTGTGTATCTAATATGTATGTAGATCCGGATACGTGTACTGTTCTGTTCACTGTACAAACTAGTGTGAAATCTGTCTGTTGATTTAAGAATATGTTTACGTTGTGTATTGAACCTGGTAAGTTGTATTGTGAACTTGTTCCGATGATTGTTTTCTCATCTGTCATTCCGTCTTTTTCGATCGATAGTTTGAATTCATCTCTTACGTTTGCTGCGGCTGCTCCACCATTTATGAATTTTAATGTCAGGTCGATTTTGACTCCTGTAATGTCTGAAAATGCATGACTAAAGTACCTTGCAATGTTGTATAAAGGGTGAATTGGATCGTATGATGGATTGTAATATTGTCCTATTCCGTTATATGCGTTGAATATCGTAACCATTTGCCATTGTGTCGCATCGTAACTGTGTCCTAGATGATTAGTAGTAAATCCTGCAAAATAAAGTGATGATCTGACATCTTCCATTCTAATTTTTCTTGGTTCGAATCCTCCTTGGTAATTTGAAGAATTTAAAAGAAGTAGATCCTCGTTTGTAAAGAAATTACTCTGTGATAGACCCGATACAGTTCTGAAAACCTCTTTAAAAGTCGCTTTTGATAAAGTCGCACCAGTTGTTTCGAATATCGTGTTATTTAGAACTTGTGGTGTGTTTGTTGGAAGTGAAGAGAAAACTAGACCTGGTCCGGTACCACCAGTGTTCCCTCTACTTCCCTGATATCCTTGTGGGCCACTAGCTGGACCTGTGGGACCTATTGGGCCTGTAGGTCCTTGGAATCCAGCACCTGCTGGACCTGTTGGTCCGGTAAATCCTTGACTTCCAGTTGATCCTTGTGAACCCGAACCTGTTGGTCCTGTAGTACCTTGTCTACCTTGTGGTCCAGTTACACCCTGTCGCCCTTGCGAACCAGTAGGACCTGTAAATCCTTGTCTGCCTTGTGGACCAGTAGGACCTGTAAATCCTTGTCTACCTTGTGGTCCAGTTACACCCTGTCGCCCTTGCGAACCAGTAGGACCTGTAAATCCTTGTCTGCCTTGTGGTCCGGTCATCCCTGTTGGTCCTCCCGCTGGTCCTGCCGGACCTACCGGTCCTGTTGATCCTGTTGTTCCGGGTATACCTTGTGGACCGGTTGGACCTCCGGCTGGTCCCGCAGGTCCTATCGGTCCGGTCACCCCTTGTCTACCTGTAGGACCTTGAAATCCAGCACCCGCTGGTCCAGTTGGTCCTGTAAACCCTTGTCTACCTGTAGGACCTTGAAACCCAGCTCCTGCAGGTCCGGTTGGACCTGTTCTACCTTGTGGTCCTGAAGGTCCACCAGCCGGACCAGCTGGACCTGTCGAGCCTTGTCTCCCAGTAAATCCTTGAGTTCCTAGGAATCCTTGACGACCGGTGGGACCTTGTATTCCTTGGTTCCCGGTAGGACCTTGAATTCCTGTGTTTCCTTGAAGACCGGTAGAACCCGTTGCTCCGTCTCCTGTGCCTGTCATGGTATTGAATGACAGTTCAGACCCAACCGGGCCAAACTGATTTGTTTGATTTTCTCTGCGCTGAAATCTGTTCTGTCTATTCATGTGATTAAGTTAATTTAATTTTGTAGCCTTTTGGGTGTTATTGTAGATTGTGTAAATGTAGATGGTTGTGTAACATCATAAACAATGTATGGCACTATGGCTATTAAACCGGTTCCAGATTGGAAAGTTCCGTTAGTTATCTTTATAATCAATTCAGCAGGTTCTGCGAGTCTGACTATACCTCCTCCGGCCCTTGCGTATGCGACACTGCCTGTTCCCCATGTGAAAATACTCTGTGGTAAAGAAAGTAGTTCTGTACTATCTGTATATCCAAATTCAGAAAGGGGTGGACTAAAAGGTAGAGGTACTACAGTAGATCCAGTTGTTGTCGACGATCTTTTTAATCCGAATGATACTGAACAACCCACAGATTGAGAAAAAGACTGACACATGATTACAACTTCCTCCAAAAATATAATTGAATTTTTCGGGAACTCAGTAGAACCACCTCGGGTCTGTCCACTATTTAATGTGATTCCACCAGCCCCGGGAATACCACCGAAACCGTGAACCATTTGTCTTTTTGTATTTGTGAAATCTCTTGCTAAAGAGTTTGAGGTAGAAGTACTTGTGTCCAATAAATTTTCAACGAAAGTTCTTGTAACTGTATATTCACCAGTCTGATTGTTATTAGTAGAAGACCATCTGAAATTTAATATCTGTGGTTCAACTCTACCAGCAGCATATTCAACGAGTCTAGTACCATTATAGGCAACAGACCAGGTTTTTCCAACATCAATGCGTTGTAATGGAGAGATTATAAATGTCCAGTTCCTGTCAATCCCTAAACTCGATGTTGCTGGATTCAAGTTAACCACGACATCAGGATTAGTTAGTCCTGGTGACTCAAATGCGTCACCAGCGTTATAAAATCTAATTACAGATGGTGTAGTTCCAGAAGTAAGAGTATAAGAAGCTGTTTGGTCTTCTTTCCATCTCCTTCTCTGAGTTAATGGTTCTAGTGTAGGGCCTGTAGGACCTTGAAATCCACTAGATCCTTGAGGACCAGTAACACCCTGTCTTCCTGTTGTTCCAGTGAATCCTTGAGGTCCAGTTGAACCTTGTCTTCCAGTTGGTCCAGTGAATCCTTGAGGTCCAGTTGAACCTTGTCTTCCAGTTGGTCCAGTAGCATAGTTGTTGTTAATTATGAATCCTGTTGGTCCAGTTGGTCCAGTAAAACCTTGTGGACCACCAGCTGGTCCTGTAGCACCTTGAGTTCCCGGTACCCCTGCTGGTCCAGTAGGTCCTGTGGAACCTTGAAATCCTGTTCCACCTGGTCCACCAACTCCACCAATTCCCACTGGTAACCACGAGATTGTATACATTCTACCAGTAGAATGAGAACCGTTTGAAGACATTAAAGTCAAACCAAATGTACCACCAGAAGTGGTATTACCAGTACCTGTAAGTGAAACACTTGTTACAGTATAAATAGCATAGATGGATGACGATCCAACTTCATAAATTTGAAGTATACTACCAACACCGATACTAGAGACCCAGTTAAAAGCAGTAGGTGTACTTAAAATACCACCATTATAGGTCCCAGGATTATAAGATATACTTATAGTATTAACAGAAGCAAAATTTTGAGTGTTGGTTCTAAAAGCACCGTAAGCTAAGGTTAAAACTCCTCTACTTTTATAAATTAGAGAGTTTGCACCAGGATTTCCTTGAATACCTGTATTACCTCGGAGACCTGTAGGACCTTGTATACCGGTTGGACCAAAGTTTCCTTGACTACCAGTTGGACCCTCGATTCCTTGATAACCCTGAACACCGGTGTTTCCGGTTAGTAAATAAGAAATCGTATAGATTCTTCCAAGTATTACTGATCCGTTTCCTGATATGAGTTGAACAGAAAGCGTTCGAACACCACCTGAAACCGATACTACACTTGATACTCTATAAATGCCATAATTAGAAGAACTACCATGTGCATAAATTTGCAATACAGTTCCCTCTACCACATTAGATAACCAGTTAGCCGCATTGCCTGCCGGTAGAACAGTTGCCGAATAATTAGAAGATGTATCGAATATTTGAATAACTGTTACACCATTGAAATTAAGAGTACTTAGACGGAATCGACCAGCTGTTGCGGCATTTGTTCCACTACTAATATAAATTAATGAATTAGATCCCGGATTTCCTTCAGTACCTTTTGTTCCAGGAGAACCTTTTGCTCCCTGAGGTCCGTTTGGTGGACCTGGTTCGCCCATAGGACCAGTTGGACCTGGAACACCTTGTGGACCCAAATCACCTTGTGGACCGGGAGATCCCTCAGGTCCAATATCACCTGCAGGACCTTGTGGACCTGGATCACCCGTTAATCCTAATGGACCAGTAGAACCCTGAGCACCAGTTGCATAATTATTTAATATTAAAAATCCAGTAGGACCTTGTGGTCCAGTAAATCCTTGAGGACCACCAGCAGGTCCAGTAGGTCCTTGAGGACCAGGAGTACCATCAACGCCCATTTTTGTGAAAGAGACAGAGAATATGTAAGGACCGTCACCAACAAAAGTAGCCTCAAAATTAGTCATAAGGGTTTCTACACCAAATTTCTTGGTTGCTACTTCTGGTGGTGATGGGTCAACATCCCATCCATAAATTTCAGTGACTCTGAATATGTTATAAACCATAGGTACTCCAAATTCGATACCACCATATGATAGATCAGTAAGAAATAGACCGTCTCTTTGTACATAACAAGATATAATATCACCAACTTCTATTTGATCGACCCAAGTTGTTGCATTTCCCGGAATAAGAGTCACCGGATCGTATCCTTGTAAGGAGGTATTAGAAATCCATAAGTACTGGTTGTTTGGATTAAAGTGATAGTCAGTATAGAAGTAACCAGAACCTAGAAAGTCAGAGGGTGGAGATGCAATTACATCACCAGCCGCATAAGAAAAATACAGTGAGTTAGAGCCAGGTAGTCCAGGTGCACCGGTCGCCCCTATCCCAGAAGATATTGCACTGGCCTTTGTTACCGAGACTCCCATAATTGGACCGCTACCAGAATTAACCGATATGAAGGTCTCAAAACCAGGAGTCAAGTTTGTGACGTTAAAATACCTAGTCGATCTATTTCCCGGAGTCGGATTACTCGTCCAGTCACCTACACTATTTACTTTGTAAGTTACAGTAACAGTTGTACTAATACCTTCCTGATTCCAAGTTACATCTCCCTCGGGTGGGAATATATCAATTGGTTCATAAACATGAACATGAATAAAGTCACCAGGTTCTATATTATTAACAAAGTAATAAGCATTTCCCAGATCGGACACATATCCAACTACTTCGGGGAAGTTTTGAAAATAAGGACTTTCCCAAATTATAGATGCGCTGAATCCATAAAGAGATGTATTTGATAGCCATAAGTGTTCATTACCTTCTTTTATACCATTATCTATCGCAATCATTCCAGGTGAAACAGTACCAGAATCTAAGTTATTCATTAGTTGAGAAGAAAACGGATTACTACCATCATCAAAGAAGTATCTGAACAGTAAAACATTTGAATCAAAGGCAGACTGTTGGTTAACAAAAGGATTAAGATTAAAATCCCCAACATGTAGAGGATTAAACGACACCTCTCCATTAGGACCTGACTGTTGATTATTTTGAGAATCTTGATTTTCCCTGGACCACCATTTTCTATTCATACTTTTTAATTATTTTTCATATACGAAGAGCACTTCTTATACTATTTATTAAAAAGTGGAAACGAAAAATTAATTAATTACGAAAAATAGAAAAAACTATATATGTTTTTTTAAAACTTCCAAGTATTTTTCAGAAAAGTATTTTGATTCATTTGAACCAAAAGTTAATTTTTCTTTAAATATTAATAAATTAAACTTTTTCTTTTGAGAAAGTTCTTTATTTTTATCTGAAAATTGTATTTTAACTAAATCAGCAATTCTTTTCTGAGCAAAGTAGATATAATACATCTTATACTTTGTTCTGATATCTTTAATATTTTCTAAATCAAAAATTGAATACTTATCATAATCAATACTTGATCTGAATTTTCTAGCAGTCACGTATAAATTTGTACGTATTGTATCAAAATCTTGATTAACTAACATCTTTTGAATGTTGTTATCGATCATCTGCTTAATTCTCTCTGGTCTCATAACTATCGATTATTAAAAAACTTCTGAATGAAAAAAATACACAAACCACAAATAAATCCACCAATGTGAGCAAGGTGTGAGATATTATCTTTAGAATAGATTTGAAGTAAAACTTCTGAAATAATTAAAAGTGAAGTTAAATATTTAGCTCGTATTGCAATAGGTAAGAATATAATTCCAAGATATTGATTTGGATTTAAAAGTGTCCAAATTGAAAGTAATCCGAATATAGCACCAGATGCACCAACCATTGGGTTTGTAGAATCTGATATACTAAGATGAAAAAATGCAGCATATACACCACAAAATAAATAATAGACTAAAAAGTTAGATCCTAACCACTTCTCAACATCTTTTCCAATGGTATAAAGACCTATCATATTAAATAATAAATGAAAAAAACCACCATGTAAAAATTGATGTGTGATTAATTGATAGTAATGAAAGTTTGATGGTTGAAGAGCAAAAAGACGAATTAATTCACTTTCTTGAGAAAGGATACCACAGAAAAATGAAATTACAAACATAATAATATTCGCAATTACTATTTTCCCAGTGACGGTTTCTCTAAGTTTTTGGTAAAATATCATAATAACAAATATAAATTATAAATATCAATCTAACAAATTTTTTAAAATAAACTCTCTTTTAAGTTCTTTTAATTTTACTAAATTGTCTCTGTGAAGATCTTCTATTTCGATGCTCATAGATTGACTTCGAGTGTCAAAGTTTAAAGTTCTCTCGATATCTTTAATAAATTTATTAATTTGTTCAAATTTTAAAGGTTTAGAATTATACTTAATAAAATCATTTTTAATATAGTGTGGCATTTTACTAACATCATCCAATTTTTCTTCACTATCTACTAAAATCCAGTAGACATCATCAGATTTATAAATTATATGAGACATTCTAGTTAAACTATCTAAATGATACTTAACTATGGTTAATAAAGCTCCCTCTATCATTTAATTTTCTGTTTTAATTCATTAAGGTCCGTAAGGTATAAGTCTTTAGGTTCAATAGATTTTAACTTCTCAATTTCCTCTTTTTTAGACGTGAATTCTGATTTAAGTTTTTCAAACATTTCTTTGGTTAGAGAGTAGATTGGCATTCTTAGTAGATAATCATAGGAATCATCTATTTTTTCAATTGAGTTTTCTTCTATTTGAACGATAATATCGTCTTTTGGCTTATTGTTAATTTCAATTTTACCATCTAGTACACATTTTATAAACTTACCTCTGTTTCCAAGTAATTTTAACTCACTTTGAAGTTTTGATAATTGATAGTCTTTTCTTTTTTGATAATAAGTTAGTCTGAAATCAACAAAGTATTTTATAATTTCTTCAACACTTTCAAATATTTTTAACTTGCCATTTTCATCGAGAGTATTGAAGTTTTCCGTTTCATTCTCTTCAAGTTTAAGCAGTTTATATAATTTTTCAGTGTCATGTGACTCTAAATCAACTCTGGTGAACTTTATTGTGTAATCTATATTGTCTTTACAATTATCATCATAAGAAACAATATCTTTATTATCAATTAACTTATCAAGTACCTCTTCATACTTCTCATAAGTCATTGATGGCGGAAGCTCAGTAATCTTTACGGTTGTAGTATTTACTTTTTCAAATTTTCCTCTAATATGCCATTTTTTTGGGTTATCTACGTCTTGAATATACTCACCTGTAAATCCTTGTAAGAATGGTGAAATTTTTGCTATTTTACCGTCTTTTAAATATTTCACACAAACACTAATTAGTTCTTTCAAGTCTCGATTTAAGATGTTAGATGCAAAACCTACAGCAATTCCAGAACCACCATTCACAAGAACAGTTGGAACTATAGGTAAGAAATAAGTCGGTTCAATTTTTTCACCTTCTTCTTCTTTGTATTCTAGAAGTTCAAAATCTTTATAGATTAATCTAAAATTAGGACTTAATTTAGTACCAATATATCTCGGTGCTCCTGCTTGAGGGGACCTTAGAGAACCGAATTGACCATCTTCTTCTAAAAGTGGTACATTGTTTTTAAACTTTTGAGCTAAATTAATGACAGCAGAATTTAAAGATGAGTTGTGAGTTACTAACATTGCATTCTTGTTTATCAAAAAATTATGATATTTATTTACTGTTATATCATAGAATTTTTTCTCCTCATCTAGTACGATTTTTTTAACTGATTTTATTTTCATTTATAAACTCTTTACAATTTTTGATATTTGTTTCTATAGGTACATCTGACCAAATTTCCAATATTTTGAACCCTCTTTTTGTCGCAACTTTGTTTTTAATACGAGTTTTTTTTACGTTAGTTTTCCAATTTTCATTTGTAAATGGATTTCTCCATTTTTTTCTATCTGGATCATCTTCTCTTACGTGAAAAGTAGTGCCATGGAATTCTATAATCAACTTTTCACTTCTAATTGTGAAATCATAGAAATAAACTCTCTTACCAGTTTGAATGAAAAATTCACTTTTATTTTCATTACCGATATAAATGTCATCCTCACTTAAACCAATTTCTATGCACCAATTGTATAATTCTCCAAACACTAACATTGATTCTTTAGAGGCCTTTCCGAAAGTGTGTTGTCTAGGATCGAATCCTAACTCTAAGATAAATCTATCGTGTGATCTTAGCCAGTTTTCTTTAAATAAATTCGGATTCTGTTCAATTGTCTTTTTAAGAGTATCTTTTTTTCTTTTCTTAATCGATTCATGTTCAGATACATTATTCACACCGTATTTTTCCAACAAAGTCATTTTCATTTTTTCTTTGACTGATTTTCTCTGAAAAATATTTGATATTCCTTCATTATTCATCATGTCTTCTTGCCATTTTAGTCTAGATTTCGAGTTTTTATAAAAATTATGTGGTGTACCACAAGACTTTAGAAAACTTCTCTCCTTCAGATCTCGTGAACATTTTAAGGAGCAGGTTTGATTCTGTTTATGATGAAACTCAACTTCACAAATTGGACAAATTCTGAATTTCCTACAATCTGGACACAATTTAAATTTATCTGGATTCTTTTCCATCCATTTCGGCGAAATTGATTTATTGTGGAACTCACTATTACATCTATTACATATCATAATCTATATATAAAAATTCTAATATTGTAATTTTTACCACCATGGAGATCAAATGAAACTCTTTATCTCGTCTTGATCGGTAAGAAACTCTGCTTGAACCCAACCTCTTTGCGTTAGAAACGGATGATTCGGTGTACACTTAATAATCTCTCCATTTTCTAACTCAATTTGTATTTCTTCTTTTGTGATGTTACCTATTCTAGGAGAATGACCTATCGATTCACAAAATTTACCAGAAGTCTCATCATATGAAACGAGACTTAGTTCCTTGTCAGGAAAGTTATTAAACCAATCGATTAATCTGATGACGCTACCGTCGCTCATTATTATTTCTGTCTCGGGATCCAGACAGTCACCGTGATGATAAAATTGGGTAGAAGCAACTATACCGGAAAGTTGAAACACCTTTAAGTGTTTCTCAGTACCTGTTTTCCACACATTACACGACGCATTTATAATTTTACGTTGACTTATTTTAAATCCATCTATAAGCGAAGGAAGAGCCCTATTCTCAATAGTATAAAAGGCAAATTCCTTGTACTCGTTTGATAGAAAGTCAGTAATCGTTTTTAGTTGCATATAGACCTTATATATTGAAGAAATTTTGTTTGTTTGAAAACCTGTAAAACAAAATAGGAGATAAATAATAATAAAGAATCGTATATATAATCAACAGTTATGAAGAAAATTGAAGATAAATACAAAGTACTCAATCACATTGACCACATTTTATTGAGGCCACAAACTTATTTGGGATCAAATAAACCACATACTGCCAATAAGTGGATTTTTAGTGGAGATAAAATGATAAAGGAAGAAATCACTTATGTACCTTCTTTTTTAAAAATATTCGATGAGATAATAATAAACTCAGTAGATGAGAGTAAAAGAAATCCTCAGTTAAATAAAATTGAAGTTACTATTGACAAAGAGTCTGGTATGATTTCGGTAAAAGATTCTGGTGGAATTCCAGTAGTTGTGCACAAAGATCACGGAAAATACGTACCAGAAGTAATTTTTGGTAATTTGATGTCTGGTTCTAATTATGATGATACTGAAGACAGAATAGGAGCAGGAACTAATGGATATGGTTCTAAACTTACAAATGTATTTTCAAAAGTCTTTACAGTCACTACTTGCGATGGCACTAATGTTTTTACTCAGACTTTTACAGACAACATGAGAAATCGTGAAGAGCCACAAGTAAAAAAATCAACTAAAAACTTCACACAAATATCATTTTTACCGGACTATGAAAAGTTTGGACTTGTCTGTCTTGATGACGAGCACTTTAAACTAATTCAAAAAAGAGTGGTGGATATAGCTGGTTGCAATCCAAACATTAAAATATATTTTAACGGAGTAGAAATAAAAATCAAGACATTTGAGGACTATGTGAAATATTACAAGTCAGACTATTTCTTTGAAACAAATAAAGACAAGTCTTGGTCGATTGCAATTGCTCCTTCAGAAGAAGGTTTCTCACAAGTTAGTTTCGTAAACTCAACTGAAACTTATGACGGGGGAACACACTTAGAATATATCTCAAATCAAGTTATTTCTGAAATGAGAGATTTCTTTCAGAAGAAATATAAAGTTGATGTAAAACCATCAGAGTTAAAAAACCACATTTCAATTTTCATAAACTCAACGATAGTAAATCCTAGTTTTTCATCACAAACAAAGGAAAAACTAATTACAGAAGTTAAAGATTTTGGATATACTTATGAAGTATCAGATAAAACAATTAAGTCTATACTGAAATCTGATATTGTTAACTCAATATTAGATTGGGTTAAACAAAAAAAGTCAGCAGAGGATAGTAAGCTTGCAAGAGAATTAAATAAGAATCTTTCAAAACTGAAAGTCGAGAAATTGATTGATGCAAAGGCTAAAGATAGATGGAAATGCTCAATCAACATATTTGAGGGAGATTCTGCAGCAGCAGCTTTCAGAAAATATAGAGATGCACAAACTATGGGTAGTTTCTCGTTAAAAGGTAAATTTATAAATGTCTCAGAAATAACTACACAAAAGTTGACGCAAAACGACGAGGCGGTGAATCTTATGGCGGCTATTGGTTTGAAATTAGGACAAGAACCAGATTTAAAAAATCTGAGATATGGTAGAATACTTATCTTATCTGACGCTGATGTTGATGGAAATAGTATTTCAGCTCTTCTAATCAACTTTTTTAACAAATATTGGCCAAGTCTTTTCGAAAGAGAAATGGTTTATAAAGTAGAAACACCTATCGTTGTATCTATAAATAAAAAAACAAAAAATAAAATACTTTTTTATTCTCAGAGTGAATATAATGATTGGTCAAAAGATAAAGATTTAAAACTTTGGGATATAAAATATAAAAAAGGATTAGCAGCACTTGTTGATGATGAATATTTTGAAATTATAAATAATCCAAAATTAACAAAAATCAAAAAAGATGAGTTATCTGATGAGTACTTGGAAATATGGTTTGGTAAAAATTCAGAGTTAAGGAAAAATCAAATTTTAAAGTGAAAAGAGATAGAGCTTGGAGAAGAAATAAACAAGAGTTGATTCTTAAAAAGAGAATCAAAATACATTCTGCCAAGACTACTTATTATTACTGGGGATTTTTTAACTCAAATGAAGATCAAATCACACAACCTATTTGGGTTGATCACATAGGCTCTAAATTTACTAATTTCTATAAAAGAGATAAGACAAAGGTTTGGACTTCGAAAATAAAATGTAAATACTCACCTAATAAGAATAAAGGATACTATAGAGATATAAGAGGCAAAAAATCTGGTTGTAGAGAGAAAGATAAATATAGTTTTCAATTAATTTTAAAAGAAAATGGATTGGTTTAAATTTCTTCCAAAGAATATTGAATGGAAGATTCAACACAATAGAATTTACTACAGAAAAATGGCTTGGATTCCATTCGCCTATATCAATTCATCGAAAATGGTATGCCTTTATCTTGAGCCGAAAAGTTCAAAGTTAATTTTAAAGGTAACCAAAGAACTAATGAAAACAAAATGTAAATTCTTTTTCATTTCACCTATGCTTGATGATCCACATATTCAAAGAAATACAGATAATATACCTAGATTAAATATCGAAAACTATTTAAAAAACTACGCAATACCTGTTTTCTTTGATGGATTCGATAAAATAGGATTTGATATCATTGAAAATCTAATATTATATTGTAAATCCACAAATTCATTTGAACTTATAAAAGAAGTTCTACAGTCAGTAAACAATGAAGTACAGTCAAAATATTTTGACTACTACTCAAAAAAAGATATTTATAACACAAAACGTGAAGATATCAGAGAAAGGTTTAATAATCTTTGGAGAGATATTCAAATACAAAATCTATTGAAATGAAAAGCAGTGAGATAAAAATGTTAGAAGAAGAAGACTTTTTCTATTATGACTATTGGGATGATTATTACTATCAAGATGATGACCATTTTCACTCTGAATTTTCAAAAGTCGACTATTCAATAGATGAAAACGGACTAGTGGACTGGACGATTGAGATACCAGTTTCGATCAAAAGATTAAGAAGAATTGAAAGTTTATTAAATTCACAAGCAACAGACACATCAAACAAGATGTGTCACTACTGGCCTAAATAACCCTTAAATATCTAGGGGTTTCAAACTTATCAGTTTGAATAGAAAGAGCATATCTCATTATTTTTGTGATAATGTCATTCGCTACTTTAGGTTCTTTATTATAAATTTGAGCTATTGCGATTACTATTTGCAAAGATTGTATTCTTGATATTAGTTTGTTTTCACTTGTAGAAATATCCGATCCTCTACTTATTGAGGTAACCGATATCAATTCAGATTTTATTGTCGATTTTCCTTTTTGAATTAATTGATTTACTAAATTTTTTAATTCTTCAATATTCAAAGATCTCAACTCTTCTGAAGATTGTATCTTCTGAATATTCTCAAACTGTACTGTCTCAATTATTCTCTTTAGGGCTTTAAAAGATATCTTACCATGCCTTGAAGAGGACCCCTCAACTTCACCATCAATATCTACTTTTTTACTTGTATCTGATGAATCTAGATTAAGAGTTCTTTTTTTGGTATCAACATTTTTATTATTTCTATACTTCCACTCTGAAAAAGTGTCTATTTTAGAACCAATTCCTTTCAACTCATCTCCAATTCTAAATGTTGATATTTTAAAGTCTGGTAGGTCTTTATCGACTTCCCTGTTAATAATGACTTTAAAATCAGTTCCTTCTGATAGCTTTTTAAGTGATATCGGTATTAGAATTTTTTGATCAAATAACTCATCCACCAATTTAGTCATCTCTGAGATAGTTTTGCAACTCCTTATCTTTTCATTCACCTCATGAATATTATTAATAGCAACTAGGTAAACATCCGCCGGGCACCATTTTGTAAAGTTTATATCTTTGAATCCTTCCTGTTTTGAAAATAAATTAAACTGCTTATTTAAGTTCACATATGGTGAATCTAACTCTTTATTACCAACGTGATAAATATAATAGAGTTGATTTTTATCGACATAATCTTTTCTCCATATTCTGTTTGGAATTTTATAAAAAGTATATAACCAACTTAAATCAGAATAAAACTCATCCAGTAGTTCTAAATTAAGATCAATTTTATCACTAGTCTTAATTAGAGACTGACCAGTCTGTCTAACCAATCTCATGTATTTCTTATAAAAAGAAACCATGTTTCTATCATTTAAGTTGATGTTTGGATATGCCTGTTTTATACCAAGAAAAATACATTGAACTGTTTCAAATTCCCTTATTTTAACACCGGCACCCTTACTACCAAAATCACCGGTCTTTTTTATTTGATTAAGACCAAATGTTTGACCATCCTCAGTTTTAAATACCTTTCTAAATCTATTTTTTGATTTGAAATAAGTCAATGCCTTGTCAATATCGTAATTACCATCTAAATCAGTGAAAATAGATATTGCGGTTTCAACATCAACCCAATTATCTTCGGAGTCTAACATTTGAAAAACAACAATATTTTTATCCTCTACGTCAAAAAAATCTGAGTTTTTTAATTTGTCAATTAAGACATTACCTCTAACACGACCGTCTCTTATTGCGGCCAATTGATTAAGATTAAGAAGAGCCTCATTGAATGTTTTAAAATATTTGATATCAAACATGTGGTATATATTAACTACTACTTTTAACATTTAAAAACTAAGTCTAAATGGTGAACTATAACTATAAAATATTACATATTTAAATGTTATTAAACTGTATAATAGATGGTAATTATATTCTTTCACGATTGACTTTCACGCTTCATAAAAACAATCTCCTTTATGGTGCTCTTCTTCAATCACTAGAAAACACTATCTCAAATTATAAAAAAATGTATCCTTTTGCCAACTTCTACTTGGTATCGGATTCAAAAGAAAAATCTTGGAGAAAAAAATTAAACTCTAATTACAAGGCTAATAGAAAGAAAGATTCAGATATTGACTGGAATTTTGTCTATACTACTTATGAGGAATTTAAACAAAAAATTAAAAGCACCGGAGTTAAAATACTTGAATCACCAACAATAGAAGGTGATGATTGGATTTCATTTGTTATTCACAACACGAATGATGACGGTCAATCCAACTTTATTGTCTCAAATGATCATGATATTAAACAACTTTTAGGATTTGATCTTGAAAGAGAGTGGATTAATTTTATGAGTAATGAGATGTATAATCAAGAAAAGATATTTTTACCTAAAAATTATCAAGTGTTTATTAATAGGATATCATCAAAGCAAAATGACGATATTTTTAATTTAAACGATAATGGCGAATTCTTGAGACTAATGAATAGGTTCATAACCAAGTATCAATTAGTTGAGATTAATAATTTACAATCACTTTTTGTTAAGATAATATCAGGAGATATTAGTGATAATATTCAGTCAGTATATCAAACAACTAAATCTGGGAAAATCAGAGGAATTGGCGTCAAAGGCGCTAGTTCGATTTATGAGACCTATATAATTGAGTTTGGAGAACCTTCTCTGGAAGATCCTGATCTTTTCGAAAATATAGCAGATGTTATATGTGAAAAAAAGAAGATCTCTAGGTCGAATATTCAAAATATAGTTGATAAGATAAAAGATAATATGAAATTGATTGACCTAAGAATAGACAACTTTCCTGATGAAATAAGAAATAACATGTCTACATTATTTAATAATCGATAAGATATGGCCGAACTTATAGATGTTGCAAATGCTCTTTTTAAAGACAAGAAGAACTGGGTTAACATTTCTGAAGAAGATAAAAACAAATATTTCTTTATATTCAATCGATACTTCAGCAAAAAGTATACAACAAAATCTCAACTTTTGAATATGAAGTCTGTGGAAAAGTCCACAGCTTTAGATTTGTGGTTCTATTTCTTTAAAGACAAATCTTACCCTCAGTGGTTTTGGTCAAAAAGTCCTAAATCGGAAACAGGAGAAATCGACCAAAAAGATTTCTTACTATTAATGGACAAATTAAACTTAAATAAATCAGAAGATTTAGTATACCTAATAGAGAACTACCCAGATTTAATTAAAGAAGAATTAAAATTTTATAAAAACAAAAAATAAAAATGGCAGAAACAATGAACTGGTACGCAATTCGTACTCAAAACAACAGAGAAAGAAGTGTTTTAGAAAAATTGAAACTTGAAATATCACGAGAAAAGCTTAGTGATATAATTGGTAGAAACATCATACCTACTGAAAAGGTTTTCTCAGTTAAAAATGGTAAAAGAGTCGCAAAAGAAAGAATTCTTTATCCAGGATATCTATTTATCGAAACGTCACACGTAGGAGAAATAAACAATTTCTTGAAAGTTATAAAAGGAGCTGCTGGGTTTGTACGTTCTAAAAACGGTGATATTAATCCACTTCACGACTGGGAAGTAAAGAAAATGATTTCAGACCAAGATACTAACGATAACGTAGAGGTAAATACATCTATGTTCTCTGTTGGAGAGGAAGTTAAAGTGATTGACGGGCCATTTAGTACATTTAGAGGTACTATTTCACACGTTGATGATCAAAAAAATAAATTGAAGGTCGAAGTTTTGATCTTCTCAAGAGCGACTATGGTAGAGCTTGACTTTATTCAAGTTGAAAGAGTTTCATAATATTTTGGACAAACAAGCAAGATACGATCTAACATACCTTGAAATGGCCAAAACTTGGTCCAAACTGTCCCAGTGTTCAAGACTAAAAGTCGGTGCACTAATAGTTAAAAATGGAATGATTATCTCAGATGGTTTCAATGGCACTCCAAATGGATATGATAATTGTTGCGAAGATGAAAACTACCAAACACATTGGTATACACTACATGGTGAGGCAAATGCCATACTGAAGTGTGCAAGGTGGGGTCACTCTTGTGAAGGTTCCACTTTATATTTAACTCATTCACCTTGTAAAAATTGTTCTAAATTAATTTTACAATCTGGTATCTCAAGGGTAGTATATGAGGAAGATTATCGTGATGATTTAGGAGTACAATTTTTAAAGTCTTCGGGAATAAAAGTAGATAAAATCTAAAATAAATATGTCATTTATAGAGTCTCTGAGTAAATTAGAATCAGAAGTGGAAGTTCTTATTTTCTCTGATAAAGATATAACCGCCCTAAAAATGTTATTTGATAACTCAATTAGACTCGGTAATAATGACATGAGTAATGTGACTGTTGCTAGTCTCCACCCAAGTCTTTGGTTTGAAAGCCTTTATTCTCATTTTAACAACTGTTTAGCTGTTGTTCCAAAGAGACCTCAGTATTTCTTACACACAATTGAGAATGGTGAAATTTTCAGAAGAGTATTTAGTGCGGAAACTAAAGAATTTAATTCAGATGAGGAAATAATAAAATTTTTCAAAGAAGAATGTGAATTCAAATCTCTTTCAATTTTTGGAATTTGTAAATATCTTGATGTTACAACACTTAAAACACGGTGGTATCTTAGATACAACGACATTACGGATATCACAACTTTAAGAGATAATAAACTCGAATCTTTAATTAATATATAGACTTAATAAGTCTTAATCGATATAGAAGTTGATTTGTGTGATTTGGAATTAAGACTCAAAATATAAAAAATTTAATGGACTTTGATAGTTTAACGATTAAAGAGGAAAAAAATGAAGAGGATAGTAAGGCCAAGACTGGCGACCATGTTTCTTATTTGCGGGATGTTCCTAAATCCGCTAGGTTTCGACGCAATTCAATTGATACTTATTCAAGTAAGTGGCAATTTATTGAGAGCGAATTTAATTTTGTACTTACTTGCGGCATTTTGTTTTGGTCTATATTTCTTATTTTCTGGTATTAATCCTATAATATCAATCAAATATTCTGTAAAATCACTCTATCAAAAACTAAATAAAAAAAATCAATCACCATGCAAGTAAAAAAGTTCTCAGATTTTTTAAACGAAAATGTACATGATACTCCTGAAGAGTACGTTAAAACAGCTCTTACTAAGTTAAAAAGAAAAATTGAGAATTACTTTGAAATACCTGAGAAAACAGAAAAAGATGTCATTACAATGAGTGACGCTTTAAAAAAGGGAAAAGAAAAAGAGTCTGAAAAATCTAAAATATCATTTGCTGAACTTGGACTTAGTCTAGAGTCTTCTGAGTTTAGTAAATACTCATCAGTGTTTGATAGTATCAAATTTATCTTTAAAGATGAGACTAGCAGATATGATCTTTTTATTACTATACCACTTGAAGAAGCAGTTCCAAAAGACAAAACAAAAGACTTCTCAGATGGTGATATCAAAAGTTGTTTCTTAAAATTCAAAAAATATGATCTCACTAGAGGTGATGAGTTAGTTGGTCAAATTAATAAAAATGTTGAAGTGGCACTAGTCGACGATAATCTAATTGTAGATCTTAAAATCGAATTAGAAGATAAATTTGGAGAAGAAGGAGAAAAACTTGAAATTGAAGTTTAAGGGAAACTCGGTCTTGTAATAAATATTTTATGTATAATATTGTAACAAGAGACTCACTTATTAATGAGATAAAAAAATCTAAGTACTACACGCAAAACTTAGGTCTTGTATCTACTTTAGATCACAACGGTGAGAGGAAGTATAATGAAAAAGACAAGTTTGCATACTTCTATAACACAACCTACAAAACAAATATTGCCATGAAAGGTAATATTGGAAATATACTAATCTATTTAGATTACTATGTTAACGAAGATGTTATCGCACTATATTATAACACTGAAGAATTTATATTTAATTGGGATGTTAAAGTAGTAAAAGAAAAGGGAGTAGATTTTTACTTAGGAAGTCTATTAAAAAAGGTAGAAACTGAGTATGAGGATAGAATTAAATCAGCTGAAGAAAAGAAGATTGAAATTAAGAAAGAAGGCAATGCAGAAAAACTGGTTGTCAATCCTGGAAATGTCACCTACGACGACTTAAAAGCGTATCTAGAACAAAAGAGCAAGAACAGGTATACTAATTCAGAAAAGTCCTCATAAAATAATTATAAATCTCACTTTTAGTTTCTTCATCAAAATCATCAAAATCAAATTGATAATCTAAATTATCAACAATTTTGTGTAAGTAAACTTTATTAGATTTTTTTCTCCACTCGATTGTATGAAACATAAGACCATTGGATAAAGGAATATCAACAACCACCTCGAATAGGTCAATTGCAAGCCACTTGATTATGGGGATTATTTCTTTCTTAAAGTCGGTCATAAATTATATATTAAGTGAAAAAAACGAATCCAAAACAATATTTATTTATTTAAAATAAAAAACGATTTTTTGAATTTTTATTTTTTATTAATAGATTTTATTCTAAAATTGATAAGAATATATAATAAAAAAACATTTGAGATGAGAAGAAGACTTATCACTTTACTAGTTTTATTATTTTTTAGTAATATAATACAATCTCAATGTTTCAATACCGACTTTGAGCTTGGTAATTTCACTGGATGGTCTGGAAGAAGAGGCTTTTGTTGTCCTATCACACTTCCGAATAACGGAATAACTAATGGTAGACAAACTATTATGACATCAGGAGTTGATCCCAACACCTGTGGAGGACTTTCAACTGTCTATGATGGAAACTTCTCTGCTAGACTTGGCAATGATAATGTCGGAGCTGAAGCAGAAGGATTATACTACAATTTAAATGTAACTCCACAAAATACACTAATAAGATATGCTTACGCTGTTGTTTTTGAAGATCCCGGTCATTTAGACGAAGAGCAACCTAGATTCTCATCAAGAGTCAGACTATCAAATGGCCAAGTTATACAGTGCACAGATTATACAGTAACCGCTGCTTCAAATTTACCAAATTTCCAGTACTGTCCAAGTGTAGGATCCGATGGAACTCCACTGAATATTGCTTGGAGAGATTGGGCACTTGTAACAGTCGATCTAACCGCGTATATTGGACAAACAGTCACGATTGAGTTTGAGACAGGAGATTGTGATTTAGGAGGACACTTCGGGTATGCTTATATAGATTTTCTTGACTGTCAAACAACCCAAATTGATATAGATTATTGTATTAATGATACTAGTGCCACTTTAAATGCACCTTCTGGATTTTCTAATTATCTTTGGTCAACTGGCGAAACAACTGAATCAATAACTGTAAATCCTAATTTATATACTACAATTTCTTGTCTAATTACCACTCCTACTGGGTGTCAAGTAAATCTCTCTACAAATCTTCAACCTTCAATTCCTACTCCGATTTTTACCTATAATGATGATTGTTCAAATTCAATTCAATTTACGAATACCTCTAACATATCAGGTGGTGATACTATTCAGAGTTTTTTCTGGACTTTTGGAGATGGGTCAACATCTAATCTTTTTAGCCCAAGCCATATTTATACAAATCCAGGAAACTATGTAGTTACACTTTCTGTTGTTTCTTCAGATGGATGTACTGGACAATTTAGTAAGCAAATTACTATTTGGCCGACTCCGGTTTCTAATTTTAATTCTTTTAATGTGTGTCAAGATGATACTTCTTATTTTGTTAATACAAGTTCTCAATTTTCTGGATATACTAATAACTACACTTGGTTTTTTGGCGATGGCCAGACTTCTAACAATTTTTCACCTACTCACCTTTATCAAAATACAGGTGTGTACAATGTTCTATTAATAACTGAGATTAACGGTTCTAATTGTAGAGATACTATAGAAAAGACAATTACCGTTCAACCTAGACCAATTGTTAATTTTTTAGCAGATGATATTTGTCTTGGAGAAATTTCTAACTTTTACAATTTTTCTCAAGTTCCAAGTTGGTCACAGACAAATTCTTACCTATGGAACTTTGGATCACAAGGATGGCAGTCCACCAGTCAAAACTCTACTTTTATTTACACAAGTCCCGGTCAATATAATGTCTCACTGAGTGTAACTTCTACTGATGGCATACTTACTTGCTCGTCAGAACAATTTGAAGTTGTGAATGTTTTTCCAGTTCCTCAAGTTTCTTTTGACAATAATGATACTTTTTGTGACTCAGAACTAGTACAATTTTTTAACGATAGTTACATAACAAGTGGACTAATTATAAACTATATCTGGAACTTCGGAGATAATACATTTAGTAATCAAGTAAACCCTACACATACATATGCCGGACCGGGTACATACCAAGTTAATTTACTCGCAATCAGTAATAATGGTTGCCAAAGTGAGTCATCTTCTATTATTCAAGTTTTTCAAAATCCAATTTCAAATATTGAAAATCCTAACTTGAGTGGATGTGAAGACTTTACAGCTTATTTCACTGACAACTCAGTTGGTAATATTTCTTTTTGGAATTGGAACTTCGGAGATGGTTATACATCGAATTCTGAAAATCCAATTCATATTTATACAAATCCAGGTCAGTACACTGTGACATTAAATGTCGCAACTAATAATGGATGTAGTTCAGAAAATAGAGACTCGATTCTTGTGACAGTATATCCAAGTCCGATATCATTTTTTTCAATTGAAAATACACAATTAGATGAATATAATAACACAATTAATTGTATCAATTTATCACAAGGTTCGAACTTCTATCTTTGGAGTTTTGGAGACGGACAGACTAGTAACTTGTTCGATCCAGAACACACTTATCAAGATTTTGGCCAATATACAATTAATCTTGTATGTAGAAATCAATTTGGATGTCTAGACACATCTTTTAGATCAATAGAGATCAAGCCAGTTTTTACATTCTATATACCAAATGCATTTACACCCTCAGATGATAACGAAAATGAAGTATTTTTTGGAAAAGGAACAAACTATAAAAGTGTTACTATGCAAATATTTAATAGATGGGGCGTGAAGATATTTGAAGAAACTTCACAGAATCCCGTTTGGGATGGAACACTAAATGGTGTAGATTGTCAAATAGATGTATATGTATATCAATTTTTTGTGACCGATATCTTCAATAAAATTCATGTTTATAGAGGAAGAATTTCTCTTGTCAGATAAGATGTCAAAACTGACATTTTGTCAATAATTTTCTTTAAAGTCAAATCAGTGAATAAACTTTTTATGCCATCTTACATATAATTGAATAATTTGTGAGAAAATTTAACATAAATAAATTTTGGCACAAGAATTGAAAAGTATAAATCAAAAATAAAAATAATATGGCAAAAAAAGATGTAATTTTAGGAATTGATCTTGGAACCACAAACTCAGCGGTAGCTGTTGTTGAAAATGGTGAACCAATTATCATCAGTAATTCAGAGGGAAAACGTACAACTCCATCAGTTGTCGGATTCACAGACAAAGACAGAAAAATTGGAGATCCTGCAAAAAGACAAGCAGTGACCAATCCAACAAAAACAGTTTACTCAATTAAGAGATTTATTGGAAAAGATTTCAATAACTGTAAAGATGAAGTTAAGCGAGTACCTTATAAAGTAGTATCTACCGACTCAAATGTTCCGGCAGTTGAAGTAGATGATAGAAAATATACCCCTCAAGAAATTTCAGCTATGATTCTTCAGAAAATGAAGAAAACCGCCGAAGACTATCTTGGATTTGAGGTAAAAAGAGCGGTTATTACTGTACCAGCTTACTTCGGAGACGCCGAAAGAACCGCTACCATCGAAGCCGGCAAAATCGCTGGACTTGAAGTAGAACGTATCATCAACGAACCAACAGCTGCGGCTTTGGCATATGGTCTAGACAAGAAAAATAAAGACGCTAAAATCCTAGTATTTGACTGCGGCGGTGGTACACATGATGTATCAGTTCTTGAAATCGGAGATGGTGTATTTGAAGTTAAATCTACTGATGGTGATGTTCATCTTGGTGGTGACGACTTTGATAACGCGATTATTAACTGGATGGTTGATGAATTCAAATCAGAAAACTCTATGGATCTTTCTAAAGATCCTATGGCTCTTCAAAGATTGAAAGAGGCCGCAGAAAAGGCTAAAATTGAACTAAGTTCTACAACAGAGAGCGAAATCAATCTTCCGTATATTACCGCTAAGGATGGTATGCCACTTCACTTTGTAAAGAAACTTACACGTTCAAAGTTTGATCAATTGACTTCATCACTTGTTGATAGAGCAATTGAATGTGCAAAAACAGCCTTGAAAAAAGCAAACATTAAATCTGCAGACATTGATGAAATTATCTTAGTTGGCGGATCTACACGTATTCTATCAATTCAAGAAGCTATTGAAAAGAACTTCGGTAAAAAACCAAACAAATCGGTTAATCCTGACGAAGTTGTAGCAATTGGAGCAGCAATTCAAGGAGCAGTTTTGACTGGTAATATTACTGATGTACTCCTTCTCGACGTAACTCCACTTTCACTTGGAATTGAAACTATGGGTGGTGTTTTTACAAAATTGATTGAGGCCAACACAACAATCCCAACTCGTAAATCAGAGGTTTTCTCAACTGCATCTGATAACCAACCATCTGTAGAAATTCACGTACTTCAAGGCGAAAGACCAATGTCTCGTGATAACCGATCACTTGGTCGATTCCACCTAGATGGTATCATGTCAGCTCCTCGTGGTGTTCCAAAGATTGAGTGTACAATTGATATCGACGCTAACGGTATTCTTTCAGTAACTGCAAAAGATCAGGCAACTGGTAAAGAGAATAAAATCAGAATTGAAGGTGGGTCACAGCTTTCTAAAGAAGAAATCGAAAGAATGAAAGCAGATGCTGAAGCAAATGCTGAATCCGATAGAATCGAAAAGGAAAAAATTGATAAGCTTAATCAGGCAGATAATATTATTTTTCAAACTGAAAAACAAATGTCAGAGTTTGGAGAAAAGTTGACTGATGAAGATAAGTCAGAATTAAATTCTGTTTTGGATGAACTAAAAACTGCACATAAAGAACAGAATTTAGAGTTAATTGACCAACAAATGACTAAATTGAATGAAGTTTGGAGTAAAATTTCTACTAAACTTTACTCACAAACTCAGACTGAAGAACCAGTGAGTCAAAATCCACAGGAACAGGCAGCAGAAGACGTAGCTTTTGAAGAAGTAAAATAAAAACAAAAATGCTTAGATTTTTATCTTTGTTATTTTTTCTATTTGTGTCAGTGACTGGTGAAAGCCAGTCACTGATTTCAGATAGACTTGTCTATGATTTTGGTGAAGTAAAATATGGAGAAGATATTTCATCAACTTTCACTTTAAAAAACACATCAGATACTACTATTGTAATATTTCAGTGTAAACCTAGTGGTAGTATTGTAAGTGTGAATTGTCCAATTTTAGAAATTGAACCAGATAAAACTACTAGTCTAGTTGTTAAATACGACACTAAAAAAGAAGGACCAATTAACAAATCTATTACTATTGATTATTTCTGTAGAACTGAAGAATTCTTAATATTGAGAATCAGAGGAGTGGTTTTAATGAAAGATAATTAGTCTTCGTCCTCAATCCATAATTCATTATAATCTCCGCTTGTCGAAAGAAGTTCCCATTTTGCATTTATAGTTCTCGCTTGATTACTTAATTCACCAGTGACTGGATTAAAGAAAGAAAGTGAGTCTAAATATGGAAACTCTTCATCCCATTTTTGTAAATCAACTATAAATTTAGCGGGTTTTAATTCACCACCTCTTTCAACTTTAAATTCGTTACTTGAGTCTTGTCTTTGTTTAGTCCACCAATTGTTTTCTTGAGCAAACTTTTTAAATAAATCCACATCACTATCATTATTTGTATAGATTCTATCTAAGAATTTATCTCCACTTCTAGTGGTCCAAAGAATTGCTCTTCCAACAATTTTATTTGATTTGTATTTCCCATCTTTTACTTCACCACCATCTGCATATAGTACAAGAAGTTTACAAGATTCTGGATTATTCACATATATGTAGAAAGTACTTTCAGGTCTCTCAGCCATACAAGAGTTGGCAAGTGTGCCTTTATTTTGATCAGCATAGTTTTCGATTTTATAAAATCTAGCAATATCATCACCTTCAACAACATCAAATTTCTTAAATGCGTCTTTCATAATCTCCATAAGAGATTTGTATTCATTTACAAACTTTTCAATTTCTGAATCTGAAACATCAATATCTAAACTCTTTACAAGAGCCTTGATTATTCTACCTACTTTAATGTTATTTCTTGAAGTCTGCCAAATTTTAACAAACTCCTCATTTATTGGTTTGATAGCCACAAAGTTCAAAACTGTCTTTTTATCAGAATTTTCACCTATACCCTGAAATAGTACATAAATTTTACCACTGCTGCCATAAGTAGTTGATACTATTTTTCCTAAAGTGCCCATTCTTGGCTGCCATACATTTTCTACTCTTTCATGCCCAAGTCTATCGAATACGGACTGATTACTTTGAGAGTTTGTTAAATACTTATTATCCATTACAACCTCATAAAGTTCTTCTTTGTCTTTTATAAAATCTTGAGCTCTTCTATCTGGTGTGAAACTAACCATATCATTTTGATCAGTTATATCTATGTAGTTATAAGTAGTATCTATATCTTCACCCTGTAGTTTAAGAATTTTTTTAGCAAGAGGATTTTTTATACTAGAAAGTAATCTAAAAAAGTCTTTAGAAAATGAAATTCTAGATTCTAGAATCAAACTCTCTAAAGACTTTTCAATTAAAAACTCCTTAAATTTATACATTTTCAAGTTCGTGATTTAAAGTATATATTATGTTTAAGTTTTGATTTGTCAGTCAGCCATAAGTTGTTTTGTAAACTCTTTTTGCTCTTAACTTCTTTAACTTCATTGTTTCCTCATCTTTAACACTGAGTCCGGTATTTTGGAGTAATTCCTCTAAATTTGTCAATCGTTTATTTATTCTGATTCCTTTTTTCTTATAATAAACTCTCGCCATTACGTGACCTAGTTCTGTTATGTAAATTTGTTCAAGTAGAGCGACACCGTCAGGTGTGTCAATCTCAGTTTGGATGAGGTCTTTCAATTCATTAAATAGTTATTTTTTTGTTATTTTTTATAATAACGTATATATACCATTTCTATATTTAAAAAACGTTATTTTTTAAAAAAAGTTAGTTTTTGTTTTTGACAGTATAATATAAACTTTGACACTATTTTTACTTATAAAAATAAAATATATTTCAAGAATGAAAATTACAATTTTTCCTGAGGATTTAGTGCGAAGATGTGTATGGGATCATTTCGTCTACTATGTAGTTGGAAGTGACAAAGAAGGTGAAAAGATCCTAAAGGAAAACAAAGAAGTAGAAATCTCTGAAAGAGATGCGCTTGTAATTGGAATACTGAAAGTTATTGAAACAGATAACTTAATTCATAAGTTCAATACACATATAGTAGATTTTTTATCAAATCGTTCAATAAACAACAATCAACAAGTACTAATAAGAAAAAAGACTTTAGAGATTTTTGTTGATAAATTCATAGATAAGTTTCCAGACTATTGGGTACCAGATGCTATCTATAAAAAGTCTTTAACAGAATTAATCGACTATATTGAAGAATTTAAAGTTAAAATTGAAGATTTAGAGATATTTAAAGTCTCAGATCAATTCGGAACTTATGAATTCGTTGTATCAAATAACGTAAAAAAATTACTATCATTTAATTATTAATATGGACACAAAAGAATTTTTAAAAGAAAAAAAGTTACTACAAGATGAAGAAATGGTCTACAAAATTTCACTTGGAGAAGATAGTGAAATAGTTTTAAATGACCTACTTGATGAATTTGCAGAGAAAAAAGGACATGATTCCTATGTAAGACTTTATGCTGAATTTGAAAATTTTAAAAAAAGAGTTCAAAAAGAAAAAAGTGAACTTATTTTAAATACTAAAATTAAAACACTTAACTCAATTTTAGATTTAGATTCCGACCTATCTATTGCTAGAAAATCTATCTCTGACTCAGAAGGATTAAATATTATCTTAAATAAAGTTAGTACGTTTCTTAAAAATGAAGGAATTGAGGAAATTCAAACCGAGACTTATGATTCCGATTTACACGAAGTAATATCAGTTCTAGAAACCGGTGAGGAAAAAATAATTGATGTTATATCTAAAGGGTATACAATAGATGGGAAACCTTTTAGATATCCAAAAATTATACTATCTAAATGATTTTTTCAAATCCAAAATCACTTAAAGATTTAGATAATGTTGTTTTATTAGATACACTATTAAGAGGATTAAAAAACGAGCAAGATTCGATCTCTCTGAGAAAGTTCTTTAAAGAAACAATTAATACTCATTACAGACTTTTTGAACATAAGTTATTTACTAAAACAATAAATAAAACTGAGATAAATCCAGAAGGAAATAATAGACTCGAATATGTCTTACCCACTGTAAGAAAAGTTTATTCTAAATTTTTTATAGATTTACCCGGATTATTCAATCCTACAAACCAGTATTTAAAAACTGTAAAAGACTTACGACTCGAACTCTATCAGTTACAATTTAACTTAGAAGAATTCCTAACAGAACTATCTGATAAGTTTAAAAAGAATTCAAAGGCACTAAATGACTTTGAAAATTTAGACTCAACTACTGAAATAATGACACTAATAGTTGAAAATTATGTTGCAGGGAAATTAAAATATGCCTTAGAGAAGACCAATAGTGATATTCAAAGTGAAATAAGAGATACTAAACTCAATAATCATTTAGGTCTATAATGGTATAGTTTTTGAATAAAATTTAATAAAAAGTTTATAATATGAGTAAAGATTACTATCAAATATTAGAAGTTGACAGATCAGCATCTGCTGATGATATTAAAAAGGCTTATAGAAAACAAGCTATGAAATATCATCCAGATAAAAATCCTGGAGACGCTCAATCTGAAGAAAAGTTCAAAGAGTGTGCTGAGGCATTTGACGTTTTGTCAAATCCTCAGAAAAAACAACAATATGATACTTATGGAACAGTTGGTGATAATCACGGAGGAGGCAATCCGTTCTCTGGATTTGGTATGGATGATATATTCTCTAGATTTGGAGACTTTTTTGGATTTGGCGGAGGAGGCCGTCAAAGACCACAGACTAGAAAAGGTCAAGATCTAAGAGTGAAAGTTACCGTTACTTTACAAGATGTAATAAACGGTCTTTCAAAAAAAGTTAAATACAACAGACACACCAGTTGCACAATGTGTGATGGTGTCGGAGGAAAAGATTTAACCACTTGTGGAGTATGCCATGGTTCTGGTCAAAGAAAAATTGTTCAAAATACACCATTTGGTGTAATTCAACAAATAGTTGTTTGTAATTCTTGCAACGGAGCTGGACAAATTGTAAGAACAAACTGCAATAACTGTAGAGGAGAAGGTGTTATACCAAAAGAAGAAACCGTAGATATTCAAATACCAAAAGGATCATTTAATGGGGCAACATTTAATTTAAATCAGTTTGGAAATGCTGTGAAAGGTGGTATACCGGGTGATCTTCTAGTCACCGTAGAAGAAATTCCAGATCAAAATTTCAAGAGAGAGAATAATAATCTTGTCTATGAACAAGATATCAATATTGTCGATGCTATTCTAGGAAAAGAAGTTTTCTTGAAAACACCTCAAGGTGATATCAAATTCTCTGTTCAACCAGGAACAACTCACGGAAAAGTGCTCAGAGTTACTGGAAAAGGAGTACCCGACTTAAATTTCAATAGTCAAACAGGAGATTTATTCATTAAAATGAATTTGAAAGTTCCTCAACAAATTAATGATAATGAGAGGGAAATTCTAATGTCTCTAAAAGAATCAGAGAATTTTAACTAAGCCTGTCAATGGCAAATTGTAGGTTTGATTTAACCCTGTCCATGTAATGTGCCGGGATTTTACCTTCGTTTAAGAGTCTCTCACAGGCAGTTTTAGACTCTTCAAAATGACCTGCCCAAAAAGCAACAATCGAAAATTCATCAAGTAGTCCATAATCATAAACCCATGACTCAACAAAAAGAGATGTATCAGTAAGGGGAATTGTTATACCATGTTTTCCGATCATATATCCTTGCTGATTCATACCGTGAATTCTACAATATTGTACGGCCGCGTGAAGAACTTCAACTCTATGAGGACAAACCTCATACGCTCTTAAATAAGTCTGAAGAATTTGATCCTTCGGATAGTTTAGACCTTTCATGATATTTCCAGCGTTATATAGACTCACATAAATTTCTTCATTCCAAAAACCTTGGTCTGCTCTTTCTAAATATTTTTCTAATGACAACTCAGGTCTACCAGAATCTCTATAAGACTGTGCTAAGTAAAAGGTATATCTTGATCTGAACCAATCTGAAATATCACCCTTCAGAGCTTCTTCAAGAAGTTTAGCATCATTTTCAAATTTATTTCCACTTCTGTTTCTTGCACTATCTTGAATTGGACTATTGTGAAATCCATTTGCATGGTCTCTTGACCCACCATCCTCAAGTGATAAAAACTCATGAACTACACCATCATATTTCGACATTCTACGATTTGAAGTAAGCTGAGGCCTTTTATAAATGAAACCACCCATATTAGTGGTAATGTCATAGATATCCGCCCAAAGTGACTCTTTAAAAGATTCAGGATTAAAGTCTTCATTGAAAACCAATATCTCATCAGCATCAATCATTAATGCGTAATCAATATGCTCGACTTCTCTTAATTTTGCAAGTGCGAAAGAACGATTATAGGCGAAATTTTGCCAAGGTTCAATTACCACCTGTCCAGGAAAATTATTTTCTACCAACCAATTCTGAATTGTCTCAGGAGTTCCATCGTCTGAACCAGTATCGACAATTAAAACATAGTCTATGATTCTTTTTACTGACTCAATACATCTTGTGATAACGTGAGCCTCATTTTTTACAATCATACATAGACCAATAGTTTTCATATTTTGGGTATATTTTTATTATTTATAGACACAATTCATATGGTTTGTTTAAATTATTTTTTTTGACCATTTTTTACTAGCACAATCAAATATTCTATAATATCCCATCTCTGTCATAATTTGAACTTCTGACTTATTTTTATCAAAGTTATTTTTGACTAACTTGTCTTTTCGGAAGTTAAATCTATGTTTTCTAAAGCCATCCACTACCCAATAATAGTTTGGTTCAGTTTCACCTACTAGTTCAAATCCAAGTTTTTCATAAAGACCACCTAGACCTTTTGAGTTATCTGAGTAACTTAGTAGTTCTACTGGATTATATTTTTTTATAAAATAACTCAGTAATTTAGAAGCACCTCCGATAACGCTCACTCCTAATTTGTTACAAAACCTAATTAATTCATAATGATCAGTCTTAGATTTATGGCCTAATGATCTTCTTAGATTACCAAATGTCATCAACGAGACCAATTCATCATTATAAAATAGACCAATTTTATATTTGGACCCGACACTTCCTTGGATATGATTTTTATTTAAGAATTCAGTAATTAATTTGTTATCTTCAATTTCTTTGACTTCACAACTTCTCGCCCATATCTTTTTCGATGATCCTAATTTATTTAGTATCATCGATTTAATTATTTCACTTTTGAAGTCCCACTCATCTTCCCAGATGTGTACTAGTTCTATACCATTATTAATACATTCTTTAGACTTTTCTTGATGATAATTTTTATCTCGATAAAGCTCTGAGTGCCAATAAAGTCCATTAAATTCAAATGATAACTTCAAATCAGGTATGTATATATCGAGCTCTTTAGAAATTATACCTTTATGATTTCTTAGAACTATACCACTATAGACCTGACTAATAAATTCGAAAATTTCTCCTTCTTTCTTTGATTTTCCAACCAATATTGGGTTACAGTTAATACAAATTTCTTCTTTAGATAGTTTTCTGAATTGAAACAATTGTCTATTCATTTCAAATTCATTTGAACAGTTATTACACATAAATCTTAAAACTGAATCAGTCTTATTTAGATTTTCCCGCTTGTCAATAAAGATGATATTTTCTGGTAAGTTCTCTTTAATTTTCGAAACAATATTGAATTTATAAGACTCAATACGTTTATCAATGATCTCTTTACTTTTCAAGTGATGATCAACTCCCCAATTTTTCAAAGATTTTTGTCTTATTTTATCATTTCTAAAATTTACAAAATTATCGTAACTTCCAAATTTATCTTCTATTGTCTTCTTTTTCTTCTGCTCTATTTGTTTCTTTTCTGATTTCGATTTATTAATTAGTGAACTGGTTCTATTTTCAATTATTTGTTCTCTATTATCATTATTCTCAAAAGTCTCTCTACTTTTATTTGATATCTCTTCAGATTGTTGAGCCCATTCGACACCCCATCTTTCAACCATTGTACTATTGAACTTTTTTCTCACTTGTTCATTTTTCATGTAATGATCACCATTCCATTTATCTAAAATATTCTGTTTTTCACGATCAATAACCTCTTTAGATTTTTTCGGATTATCCACACCCCATTTTTGAATACATGTTTCTCTCCTTTTATTAACTGTGCACTTCATATCACCACAAGTTTGTCGATATCCATTTTTGAATCCAATGAAAGACTTGTGTTTCCCGCAACTACAGAGATGTATACTCTTTAAATCATTAACAAAGTAATATATTTTTTCTGATGTTTGTAAATCTTGTACCTCAATAGGTATATTTTTATTTATATACTCTATGTAAAGATGATTTTTAGGATTTTTTAAAAATAAAACTAAAGATCCTATATTTCTATTCGCCATTTCAATAATTAGGTCTCTCATAGATTTTTAACATTTATTGTTATATATAAAATGTCGGTGATTTGTTTCTTGATTTATAAATCTAATATATAAATAAAATTAATAACTAAATGTCTGATTACGTACCTTATCAAAGTGGTTACACAATAGAAGAGTTTATAGACTTTGTTCAAAATGAACTAACAGTAGGATGCGCACTTCCAAAAGTTTTACCAGATTCTGAAATCAGAAGAATTATTGAGACTAGAGCTCTACCATACTTCTACCGTAATTACCAGTATTCAGTACAAAAAATGTATTTTCTAGTTCACAAAGAAGCCTTTCAAACTGAAGAATTTACAAAATATAGATACGTTACTGTACCTTGTGAAATACAAAGTGTTGTTTATCTCTACGAAGCAAGAGGTGAAAGTTTATTTCAACTCGGTATTAATACACCTAACTTATCAGTAAATTTAGGGGTTACAAATCAGCCTTATTTATCATCATATGTAACAACAATCGGTGAACTCGGAGTATATAAAACTATACTTGATTCAATGAGTGATATGATGAATCAGTTGAATAAGTACACTCTCAAATATCATTTTAATCAATTACATCACAGACTTCACATACTTACTAATGTAAAATACGATGTGATCCTTGAGGCTTATGCGAATATTCCAGCTGAATATTTGTTTAAAGACGATCTTTTTGTAAAATATGTTACTGGATGGGCAAAAGTTCAATATGCTAATTTGACTGGTCGTTATGATTACGTTTTGCCAGGTGGCGTAAAAATCAATTCAGCTGACATTATGTCTCAAGGAAAAGACGAAATTAAGGAAGCAGAGGAGGAAATTAAAGGACAATCGAATTCAAGTTTCTTTTATCTTGTGAAAAAGTGAACTGGATGGATACTTAATACAATGAAACATCTATATAAATTCAAAAAGTTCAATGAGGTAAGATTAAGTGATGTACTTAATATCAAGTCCTCAAAAGATGATAATGTTTCTTCTGAAATACAGAAATTAAAAGATGTTACTTTTGATTTTGACAAAAATCTAGTAAAGTTTATTACTCTGAAAAAAAGAGTTAATAATAAAAAAGTTCAATTTAAAATAAATTGGAATGATACATCTAAACATGATTTAAAGAAAAGAATATCTGATAGAACCACTTTTAGGACAGTTGAGGAGTTTAATAATTTCTTTAGAGAAACGGTAAACATAATCTTTCCAGACTATTTAGGAAAAGATGTTCTTAATACTGGTAGATATTCAATTTATTCAATAGAATATAATATTTCTATAATTTTCGAATTTAACTTAGAAAAATGGTTAAAGAATGAATATGAAATTAATATTATAACAGTATTACCGGGTAGAAAGGGACTAGATGTTATAAAAATTATTGATATTTAGGTTGACAATCTCTAAAATTTTAGTATATTAGAAGAATGAATGAAGAAAAGTTAAAAGAATCTTTTGTAGAAATTTGCTCACAAATTTTTGTCACTCCTGATGGATTTCAATTTCCTTTTGACTCAATTAGACATAATGATGATCTCTCTGAGATCTATACTTCTAAAGAGTGGTCAATTTTAGAAACTAAAATGAGCAACTTACTCGAATTGATCAACTCTGATAATTCTTTAATTGACAAAGATATCGAAACTGAGTTGTGGAACATGATTTAAATCCACTTTACCGTATTAAAAACTGACAGGTCTTTACCACCAGCATAAGATATTGAACTTTGAAGACACTCTTCGATGTATTTCATTTCATCTAAGATAGATCGATCTTTGTAGTCAATTAGTACTTTCTTTCCCTCAATTCTATTTGTCTTACCGCTTTGAAACTTTGAGGCTGATCCCCAGAATTCTTTCTTTATAGTCCCATTTACATCAACTAGATGGCCAGGAGAGTCTTTGAATCCTGACATCATTCCTCCTATCATTACCATAGTTGCTCCTAGTACTAGAGATTTTGAAATATCACCTGGAACTCTAACTCCACCATCTGCAACTATTGGTTTTGTAGCAACAAGTGAACATTCATATACAGTTGAGGCTTGACAATTTCTAGAACCAAATCCAGTTGTAGGCCAAGTTGTACATGCACTACCAGGACCCACTCCAACCTTTGTTGCATCTGCTCCCCACTCTTCTAAATCTTTAATTGCTTCTTGACTGGCGACATTTCCAGCAATAATAAATGTGTTCGGTAATTTTTCTTTGATATATTTAATCATTTTTTCCATTTTTATGGAATGGCCGTGTGCTATATCGATTGTAATGAAATCTGGACTATAGTCTGAGCCAGTTACTTGATTTGCCAGGTGAATTTCATCGATTGTATCATAAGAGTCGATATTGACACCAAGTGAGATTGAACTAACTAATCCTAACTCTTTCATTTTTTCGGTAAATGAAACTGGATTAGTTCCAAATCTGTGCATGATATAAAAGTATCCGGATTTTGCGAGTTTTATTGCGATTTCTTCATTGATCACACATTCCATATTTGCAGGAACAATCGGAAGCTTGAAGGTAAATTTTCCAAAATTTACTCCACAGTCACACTCGCTTCTTGACTCAACAACACATTTTTTAGGCACGAGGTTAACCTCTTCGAAATCAAATTTTTTCATATTTTAATAAAAGATATATTTTTTATTATCATCAATAATACAATACATCGATATGGGATAGATTTTAGGATTTTCTCCTGTATCATCTACGATAAATCTACAGTTACCGTCGATTATATCTAAATTTGAGACTTTAATTGTTGCGTTATTGAGACCTTTAATTACTGAGTAAAGAACATCGTCTACCTCTGGAGTAATTTCAATAAAATTTTCACTTGTAAGAAGTTTACCTTTATATCCATTCTCGAAGTAAGCTTTATCGATAAGTTTTTTCAGTTCTTTTTTATTTGAAAATTCTATTTTAATTTCACTTTTCATTTTGATAAAATATTTAGACCTATTTTATAGTTTAAGATGTGAGAAAGTTTGAAGAGACCATTTAATATATAAACTAATTAAAATTATATTTTTAAAATGAAAATTATCAGAGCAAGACTTAAAGCTTACAAAGGAGCTAAAGTTGACGAGTTTATATCAATAAAAAGCAGAATAAAAGCACTTATTGAAAAAAATCCAGGTCAAGATTTTGACTTCGTTATAGACGATAACGGTAGAAAATTTATTAAATCTTTTGGCCCAGAAAGTATTGAATCAGAATTAGTCGGTAAAGTATTACCAATAGTTGATAGATTTCACTTCGCTAAATTTAAAGAAGATGGTACAATTGAAGTTGTTATGTCAGAAAATGAAGGCGCACTTCCGAGAGAATCAACTGTAAAGCAGTTAGAAAAAATAAGAAAAGCAACAAAATCAACTACTATTGATGACCGTGTTCCAAAATTAAAAGGAGCAAACTTAGGATACGAGAGAAACTGTGTAGATAGTGGAATTGAATCTTATGAAGATTTTGAAAAAAAGAATAAAGATTTTATTCCTGGATGGAATCTTAAACACCTGAAGAGTCCTTTCAAAACTAAATTAAAATAGTATGAAGTTTTTATTAAAATATGAAAAATTTCTAGAGTCACAAGGATATGATCACGGATGTGTGATGGTTCATGTACCAGTCGAAAATTGGAAAGACTTGACATCACAAATAAATCCAGATGATTTATATCAAGAAACTGAAGGTGACAACTATGGCATTCAAGAACACCCACATTTGACTCTACTTTACCCAGTGACAAGTGTCGTTGATGTTAGTGAAGTAGAATCGATTTTAAGAGAAGTTCTAAAAGATAAGTTAGAAGTGAATATTAACGGTATAGACCTTTTTGAAAATCCTAAATATGATGTTGTAAAATTCAATGTTGATCGAAATGATAATCTACTTAACTTACATAATAAGTTAAAGTCTAGTATTCCAAATAGTGATAAGTATCCAGAATATAATCCACATATAACACTTGCTTATACTAAACCAGGATGTGGAAAGAAATATTGTGATCCAAATTATAAGTATAATTTTAATAATGTAAATAAAGTTATTTATACTAGACCGAACAATACAGATCTAACCATAGAAATATGAAAATAAAAAAATATAATTCATTCTTAGAGTCAGATATGTGGCAAGATAGAACTGATACAGAGTTTGGTTCTATATATGAGTGGTTTAATACACTCAAAAAATATATGTTAAATTCGACTATTAATGAGTCAGACCTAAAAAACCAAGTAAATCATTTTTTAGGAGAAGGTGAGTGGAGTAAAATAGACAGTCATTTTACAAAATTGGTTCAAAGTTTAGGAAATGTCGATTTAGATTTTATAAAGGATAAATTATTAGATATATTTGATGAATATCTATTTGTGGAATCAAAATTTGTGACACTTTGTACACTATATGCTGACGTTGACATTCATGTGTCGAATATATTACGAAGATATAACGGATTAATAACCTGTAAAAATATTGATAACTCAGAGAAACTGTCTTTAATTTCACATTTTTTGGTAGGCTTACTCTCATCAACTCTTTTTATTGCACAAGGACCAAGTGCAGGTGCCAGATCAGGAACTTTTCTATCAAGAACAACATATGATGAAGTATATGTAACTTCACCAAAGTGGTCTATGAAAAATATATCTAAGATTAAATTTAAAATTGAAGAGATTGATAAAATCTCACAATCAGCTCTTAGTAGATTTCTAGATGATAAACAGAAATATAACTTAGAAAATTCACTTGAACTTTATAGACCAGGAATTTATATCGGAATAAGTGCTTATTATGATAATCAGATTGATGGAAAAGAATTAACTACTCGATTTGAAGAAGTTATGCCTTCACTTCTATCTGAACTTGACTATGAAGACGTAATTTGGCCATGGAAGGCAGATTTGCCAAATATTAACGATTATGATTTAAAAATTTTACTTAAAATGTGATGATTATAAAAAAATTTAACCTTTTTGAATCTGAAAACTTTAGTGACAAATTTCCTGACTTAGAGGAAATTAAAAGTTACTTTTATGATTTTACTGATGAAGTAGACACATTTATCGATGATTATGACTATGGATATCTTTATTTTAAAGATACGCACTGGTCAAGTGCTACCAACAAATTGATAAATATTTTAGATACTGAAACAAGTAACCATCGATTAGAGTATTGTTCGGATTTCTTGTCGACACGTCCGAAACTTATAAGAATTAATCTAGACTCTGAAAGCAAAATAAAATTAATTGAATCTGGTAAAGAATCCGGTTATGAATTCTTATTCATACACTTTGAAGAATATCTATTTAAAAAAGAAAAATTACCAATTCTAATAGATTGTTTAAAAACTCTGTACTCACAAACTGAATTTAGACCAGTAAAATCTCTGTGGACAGAAGATTGGATCGATGAAAAATCCGGCGAAGCAGTGACACGATGTGGATTTGAAGGAACCTTTGTGAGAGTTTCCGATGATGAGTATAGAAAACTTTGTCAAATTTTTGAACAAGGAAGTTTGACTCCAACTTTGACTAAACTTTTTCAATAGGGTAAGATATAAATCTTAATTGAAATAATAAAGTTTCAATATTTAAAAATTAACGGCAATTTATGGCAGAAATGAATGATGATTTATTCGGCAATTTAGATTCAAAAATGGATTTTTTGAATGAACAGACAAAAACAAATACTGATGGTATCTATCGTATTGATTTGTCAAAAGTAAAAGACAAGAAAAAGGGATATCGATCGGTAGTTCGATTCCTACCAAATTTGACAAAAGAAGGTAAAGTTGGTCAACTTGCTCTTGAAAAAATTAGTCACTATGTAGACATTAAAAACCAAAAAGAACTTTGTGGATATTTTGATAGTCCAAAGAACTTTGGTGAAAAGTGTGCTCTTAGTGATCTTTACTACCAATTGACTAATTCTAAAAATGCTATTCTTCAAGAAAGAGCAAAAATGTTGAAATACTCTAAAAAGTATTACTCTTATGTACTTGTACTTGAAGACGAGCAACAACCTGAATTAGTTGGTAAAATTATGATTTTCCAATACGGAAAGACTATTAAAGATAAAATTTCAGCAGAAAAGAATGGAGAAATTTCAGGAGTTTCTTGTAATGTATTTGATCTTTCAGCTGGTAAGGATTTTGTTCTTTTGGTAAAAGAAATTCAAACTGGTGATGAAACATATCCAGACTATAAAATGTCTATGTTTAAACCAGAGGCTTCTTCTCTTCCAATTTACTTCAAAGAAAAGGGTATTTTCAAAAATGCACCTCTCGTAGATGGTAAAATTGATGCTAAGGCTCAAACTATGGTTAAAGATTTCTTGGTTGATCGTGATCACGATTTAGAAGATTTCGGTCCTAAGAGACTTGACGAAACTCAACAGGGAAAAATCAATGAGATTATCGGTTTTATGACAGGTAAGTCTTCACAAGGATTCGTATCTTCTAAGACTGAATCAAAACCAACTTCAGATGATTTTGACTTTGAAGAATCAATTGTTTCTTCTTCGTCATCTTCTTCGAGTAAGGCAGAAGATGAGGATGATTTCTTCGCAGATATGTGATAAACAAATCATCTAAAATATAAAACCCACTTCGGTGGGTTTTTTTATTGAAATAAAACTATAAACTTTCAGCACTAATCAAATTATAAATAGTGTATAAAAATATATTTTTTAAAAATGGAATATTTGAATAAAACATTTAAGAATAGAGTTACTGGTGATATCTTTCAAATAATAGATGTGTATCAAAATATTGCAATAACATCAAATAAAGAGAAAATTAATACAAATTTACTAGCAGATGAAAAGTTTTTTATACCTGTTGGTACTCCTCCAAAATCAATAAACGAATCTATGAGAAATATAAAAGACGATTCAGTTGACCCTAACAAGTTCTTTAGCAGTCAAACTACTTATAACGCATTTGCCGATCAAATTAAAAAACTACCACTTGATAAAGTTCCGTTTGAAGACACTAATAGTTCAATTAAAATGCCTGATTCATACGGTAATTTACCGATAGCAACTAACGAAAGTGCAATTATAATGTCTGATCCTGAAGATGAAATTGAAGAATTAAAAAGAAAATATGGAGCTACCTCGGTAGACTCAAGTATACAAAAACAAAATGAGAGTTTTGCTAGATTTTTCCAAGATGAGACTGCAACTGAACAAGTTGAAAGAGTTGAGGTACAGAGAGATACACCAGTTCAAAATAACTTTCAAGTAGAAAATATCCAATCAACTATGCCACAAAATGAAACTATTCAAAGAATCGAAGCTTTAGATCCTGTAACACAAATGTTCAAAAACGTTAAAAGAAATACAAATTTTAACCTTAGCTTCAAGGTCAATGGAAAAATCCCACGACTTGATTTTATTGAAATGATGGAAGATTCTTATGAGATATCGATTATCGAATATCTAGCTGACGAATTTACTAGAAATATTTTAAATGATCCTTCTGAGATAAGAAACAAGATTATACAAGAGATAAAGTCTATGATTGAAAAGAACTCTCAACCAAAAGACACTTCGAATTCAGTTGAAGTTGAAAAGACTACTGCGCAAAAGTCAACAAAAAGAACTTCAACGAGAAAAAAAAATGTATCTGAGTAAATGATTCAAGAGATTTTTTTAAAAAGAGCTGCAAATATCCGAAAGGAGTTTTTGTCTATTCAAAAAGAAGCTAATAATTACGAAAGAGCCTTGAATGGGTTTGTAAAAATGATCGACAACACATCTAATAATGTTGAGGATTTTTTAGAAAGATTAAACAGCAATGCTCTATCAGACCCAGAAAAAGCTAAGCAAGACTTGCTAGAAATATTTGTTAACCTAGAAAACGAATATAATAAAACAAGTAGTTCTATAGGTAATGTTGAAGACAAAATAGAACATCTTAAAAAAGATGAGCTTACCTTGTTCAGAGATATTAAACAAAGATATCCCGAACTATCCGACTCTCAAATAAAAAGTGAAATTCAAGACTATATACACAAATTAAAACTCTCTTAAAAAGGGAGTTTTTTAATATATATTCAAAACGTGTACTTTTTTCTAGATGAGAGCTTCGAAATTCGTTACTATTAATGAGAATATTTTATTAGAATATATCTATGACGACGCAAATTTAATAGGAGAACCCTATAACATCCTCACAAATACGGTGAATGGGTTTAAGTGTTTTATTTCCGCTGATGAGCAGAATCCACCTAGAAGAGGGTTTAAACAAACTAATAATACACTTTATAATCAATTATATAGAATTGATGCAGTGAATGCAAGATATGGAAAGGTTCCGGCATCTTCATCCCAGGATAATACTATTGACACAGAGAAGACCTCGTTTTTACAGATTCAAAATTACCCAACTTCTGTACCTATAAGGTATGATAAAATAAAGGTTCATATTCCGGTTGACTATACATTTGGTGAACTTAAAGGATTCGCTCTAAGAGTATATACCTATGATTTTAATGACAAGTTTCAGTATGAAATATCTAATTACTATTTTGATATGACTGATGTTGAGCAAAATTATAAACTTGAATTCTCATCTCCTTTGTTGTATCAGAATGAAAAATCCTGGGGAAAATATTTAGAAATTCAGGTACCCTCCGTTACAAAAATTTCAGACCAGAGGGTGCAAAACGTAACAAAAGAAAATACAATAAACTGGAATTTAACAGGAGGGATTGGACTCTCTAAAAATGCTCCGGTCTTTATAGATTTTCAATTTATAGAAAGCATAGACACTGTAAATGGTGGTAAATTTTTTAATTTATTCGACAAGAAAACTGTAGTTGTTCCACAAACACCAGACTTTGAAAACTTAGGAGTAGTAATTGATGAATCTTCTCAGGGAGACTTCTTCTTAATTTATGGTACATATAATGGAACACTCGCAGAATTTGAAAATTGGATTGACGAGTCTTATTATTACGGTAATAAATATTACGTTGAATTTGTGATTGATGTTTATGAGAAAAACGTCAAGACAAAGACTACTAATTTTGTATTACTTGATGACTTTGGTGAAGAAATTGAATTTAGACCAATATTGAAATTCACCACAACAACTGCGGTGATCGACGTTACTATGAAGGTAATAGATTTTACTGATGGTACAACAATAACAAGAAAGGCATCTTACGGATTATTACAAGGAGGTGGTCAAAAAATGGGTTCAGAACCTAACGATAGACTTGGTACTGGTAATTTCTCTGGTGGAGCTGGTGATATTTCGAAATATGCTAGAAGTCTATCTAAAATAAACTTAAAAGGAGCAAAAAAACCACAAATAATAGGTTTGAAAACTATAATGTTGTCAACTACTGGTGATGATCCATTTGGCACAAGACCTATTCTAGAACTTGTTAAGTCACCTTATAGTGTTTTTGGTGATAGTTTTTTTGTGAATGATGGCCCAGGTCCTTTAAATTTCGGTCGGTTAGCTTATCAGCCAAATAATGGTGCAATAACATATATTTACCCATTTGATAATTTAATTACTTTTAAAATACTTACGTCTGATGAGTTTAAAGAAGTACCATACAATCTCAGTCTACTGACAGACTTAAAAATTACAATTAAAAGTGACAACAAAGACCTATCTTTTGGTATCTATAGAGAGTCATCATATAATGACTTAGAAAATGGAAAAGTAATTTTCAAAATTCCACAGGGTTCGTATTTAGATATAAAAAAATTGAGTAATCAAGGATTTGATCTTTTTTATATTAACGGACTAGACGAAGATGGAAATAAAGTTATAGTTTATAGTGCATTTTTCTTACCATTTGATTCTGTCACTAATATTAATAAGTTAGAAGCTGACTATAGAGCAGCCGAGGATAGCGCAAGAAACCAAACAAAGACAGTTCAAGAACCTGTTGACATAACAACTGACGTAAGAGACGCAATTCTACAAGGTCAAAGTAAACCTAAAGGTGTAAATACATCTACTACAAATCAAACTAGTAAATCTTCTGGGTTCTCTGGAGCAAGCTTTAATTTCGCGCCTAGATGGAAGGCTTATGCCCAATCAATTTTACTTGGTAATTCTTCAAGAGACTACGAAAAAGTTCTCCCGACAAAGGCATTAACCCAGATGATGCTTGATTTAGGTTTAACTAAGAAAGAAAACTTATCTAGCCTAGTCAATAAATTTAAAAATAAATCTAAAGGATTTGCAACAGCAGTTGCTGTTGATAAGTCAGATCAAACAGATAAAACATTCCAACTAATACTCGGATATTTCAAAGGTTTAAATCTAAAATTGACTCCAGATAGACTAAGAGATCTTTATCTTGGTGACCTGAGAGGCACTTCGAGACAATATGATCCGGGAGTTATGACTGAAAAAATAGGTAAGTTTTCCGTATTGGTCGATAATCTCTCTATTGTTCGTGGAAAGGAAACATTCAAACAAGATTTAGATGAATACATTTTATCTGGTAAGACTAATAAAAAAACAGCAAGTGGGAAAGGAATTGGATTAGTAGAAAGTGAAGTTAGAGTTGGAGAATTTTTACCACTCGATAAACGAGAAATTGAAAAGATCAAGAATAATCAAATATATGAGGCAGTTCCAAAACCAAGGGATGCTACTAAGGCTATCTTACAATCCCCACCAATTATGACATCACCCAATACGTCAACATCAGGAATGAGTGGTAACTCATTTAGAGGTAGATAATGGTTAGTAATTAAAATAATAAATAAAGAATGAAAACCGAAATAAAAAAACTACATAGAGATGTACTACTTGAATGGGGATATGACAAGTCAAATCTAATTCTTGAGCCGTATAGAGTTATCAAAAACTCAAAGGGCTTAATTAATTCATATGAAGCTTTTGAATCTACAATAACAAATAATTCTCAAGAGAATCAATTATTTGTCCTGGATGCAACATTAGGTAAATATGCTAAAGTAGATACAAGTTCAACTACTAAAGGTAAAAAGTATAACTTTTTAAGTTATTTTGATTATGTACCAAGCGCTGCAGTTAGACACGACAGAGCAAGAATATATTTTCCAGCTAATTATAATTTCGGTGAATATCAAGGTATCTATCTAAGAATTTACACCTACGACTATCAAAATAAAAAGTTTTTTGATCTTTCTAATTTCTTTTTCGATGCAACGGATACTTCTACATCTAACTTACTTAGTTCAGCTGTATCACCACTTTTATATCAAAATATTTTATGGAATAAATATATTGAATTAAATATTCCATCTGTTTATGCTCTTTCTAGACAGAGACAAGGTGGTGCTCCTAGTTTAGGATCTATAAATAACAACTTAACAGATTTTAGAGGCTTATCACAGACAGCTCCTATTTTTGTAGATTTTAGATTTATTACTAAAATAGTTCAAGTATCAGGAACTAAGAACTACATTACTTCAAGAAAGTCAACATTTCAAATTCCACAGATACCACAGTTAGAAGACTTACAATTGTTTGTTGGTGAGTCGCAAAGTGGTGACTACTTTGAAATATACCCAACTTATCAAGGAAGATTTGAGAATTTTGTAATATTCAACGATAATTCTGTAAAATTGGGAAAAGATTACTATCTAGAATTTGACGTAACAGTTTTTGAAGAAAATATAAAGGCCAAGACGTATACTTATAAAATTGAATACGATTTCACTGAAATTATAGAATTTAGACCAATAATTAAATACTCTACCACCAAGGCTATAATTGATGTAGAAATGAGACTAATCAATAAAGATGGTGGCAATACTGTTACTAGAAAGTCATCTTATGGTATGAAGCCAGATCAGTTATCTAAATATCTTCTAAATACTAAGAAAATCAATGTCAGAGACACATTTAAACCTAAAATTTATGTCAAAAATCAGTACAACAGATGGCCAATTGACACGCTTGGTAAATCTCCGGACTCTATAACGACTGGTAGAGAAGGTAGCAGATCAGAATTATCTACAAATGGTTCAACATCAGGCTCACTAGCACCAGGATCACCAGGATCACCAGGCTCACTAGTACCATACTCATTATCATCAGGATCACTCACTCAACCCGGAAGAGTCGCATCAGTCACAGAAGATAATAGAGGAAATCCAGTATCAAAAATCGATGTATCAGTTCCAGAATTCACTGCGATAACCGGTGGTGAATCACAGATTTCAGCATTTTCACAACAGGCACTAAATGTAGTCAGACCAGCCAAAATAGACAATTATCATTTAATTGGTAAATTAAAAATAGCAATCAAACCGTTTGATAATATTTTTAAGTTTTTACTCGCTAATAAATCAAAAGATGAGACTCAACTAGAACCCTTTGATCTTACAAATTGTAATGATGTTAAACTAGTAATTAAAACCGATGACAAAGTGTACGAATTTCCTCAAATTATAACTTCTGAAACTGTTGCAAGATTGGGAGCTTGTCAGTTCAAGATTCCAGAGACTAGATTTTTAGATATCAAACAGACTTTTAATCAGGGATTTCCAATTTTTTACATAACCAATACCGCGCAAGGTATGACAAATGTAATTTATGCTGGTTTATATACTGTTCTTGATACCGCACAGAGTCTCGGTGCTGGAAACATACAAGACTTACTAAACAGTCTAAGTACTCCTACCGATACTGGATTACCAATCAGTGCCGAACCAAGTATTATATCACCACCAAGTGAACAAGAGATCGCAATAGTAACCAGAAGAAAAGTACCGGCTTCTGGAAAATCTGAAACAGTTAGTACTGCAAAGGGCGCTCTAAACAATACTAATAGACAGACTAAGACAGGTGGTAGATAGAATATATAATAATAATAAAAATAAAAATAAGAAGTGCGTTTAAGTTCACAATCGAGTCAATTTGTATTTAACCTACCGGCAAATTTCGTACCACCTGAGGTACTTAATTCATACACACCTATTTTAGATAAAAACTGGATTCAGTATGAAAATGTAATTGACTATCTTAACTCAACAATTAAGGCCGTTAGTTTTCCTGGTATATCTTTTGAACTACCTATGCAATATCTTATTCGTGGTAAAGAAAGACAATATAAGCCGGCTAAAAACATTCAAGATATTGTTGGTCATGATATTACTATTACTTTTGCGTCCGTAGACGCTGATATCAACTACTGGATTGTTTTTGATATAGTATCTAAGCACTATTTAGATGTCGATAATTTGTATTTGAATCCATTTACAATTACAGCTGTCGATATTCACCGCGATGGGATTTACAGAATCATATTCAAAGAGATAATTTTAAAGAATTTGAGTGATAATAAGTTTGATTATGCACAACAGAAAATCTCATCAAAAGAATTTACAATGACTTTTCACTTCAATTTTTATGAAGTAGAATTCCTACTAGATAGAAGTAAAGTTCTTGAGCTCGGTACAGTACCTCAAATTATTCAGAAGATTTGATTATTTTTGAAAACCACCGTATAAATTATCAATATAATAAAAAAGTAAAGATAATTTATGATACATTTACTATGGTGCACTATCAGAACAGGAAATTTTCCAAATATATTCAATCATTGGCTTACTAGGTCAAAATATAAAAAATTTCATACACACGTTTTAGTATCAACTGAAAATGAAAAAGTATTCTTAGAAAATTATTTTCAAAGTCTAAATCTTTCTAATAGAATAGTTGTATTTGATCCTCCTTATAGAGGTGTTTGCCTACCAAGTTATAAACTTTCATCTAGTTTAGAAGCTCAAAAATCAGATGTTGTGATATTCGGATCTGACGATTTTACACCACCCCAAAATTGGGATGAATACTTAATTAATAAATTACAAAACAAAACAGGAGCTCTTCTCGTAAATGATGGTTATCAAGCTTTAGATTTTTCAAATATGGCAGAGCCTATTTTTAGTATACCTGTCATGACATTTGATTGTTTAGTCAAATTAAATAAAATTATTTATAACCCAGTATATACACATCTTTGTTCAGATGCTGAGCTCTTTTTGAATTTAAAAGAAATGAATCTAATAATTGACGAAAGAGCAAATGACATAAATTACATTTTTGAACACCATCACTGGTCATCAGGAAAAAGACAAGCTGATCAAAATGATCAGTCATATTATAATAATTTCGAAAAAGATAAAAAGACTTGGGAATTGAGAAAAAAACTAAGTTTAGAAGAAAGATTAAAAGTTAGTATATGAAAAATAAAATTAGAATAGATTTCTCAGACTTCTGGGGAGGATTTGACAAAACAAATAACTATTTCTATAATCTTCTAATAGAGGAATTTGAGGTTGAAATATCCAATAACCCAGATTATTTATTCTTTTCAGTATTTGGAAATAATCATCAGAATTATAAATGTACTAAGATATTTTATACTGGTGAAAATGTCGCACCTCCATTAGGATATTGTCAGTGGTCATTCTCTTTTGATTATTTAGATGATTCAAGAAACTATAGATTACCACATTATCTTCTTTATGACGGTTATTATGAGTTAAGCAGGCCTAAAATAATTGATGAATCACTGGTAAATAGAAAATTTTGTAATTTCGTTGCATCTAACGGAAACTGTAAGGAACGAAATGATTTTGTTCATCAGTTATCTAAATATAAAAAAGTAGATTGTGGTGGAAGATGGATGAATAATATTGGATATGCAGTCACAGACAAGAGAAAATTTCAGTCTGAGTATAAGTTTTCAATTGCATTCGAAAATAACGCTTACAGACCTCAACATCCCGGGTATACAACTGAGAAAATTATGGAACCAATGACCGTGAATTCAATTCCAATATATTGGGGTAATCCATTAATATACAGAGAATTCAATACTAAATCATTTATTAATTTTTATGATTTTAATAATTTAGATGACTTGATCCAAAGTATAATTGATTTAGACCAAAACAACTCTCTATATTTAGAAATGTTGAAAATACATTGGATAATCGATAATAAAATCATAGAAGAAAATAGAATAGAAAATATAAAACACTTTTTATATAAAATTTTTACTTCAAATAATTAATGATAAAAGTCTGTTCACAACTAAACAAAACAAAATAAAATTATAAAAATATTAATGGAAAATAGTAAGTCACAAATACATCAAGATTTGATTCTCGATGAACAAGTTTTCAAAAATAAAACAAATGGATTCTTTGTTGAAGTTGGTGCATTAGATGGTTTTGGAGCATCCAATACTTGGTTTTTTGAAATGGAAAGAAATTGGTCTGGTCTTTTGATAGAACCTAATCCAATAGAGTTTGAAAAACGACATCAACATCCGCGTCCAAAATCGGTTTTTGAAAATTGTGCGATTTCAGATATTGAAAAAGATATAAATTTTTTATCTATTGAAGGACCTTGTAATGTTCTAAGTGGAATTATAGAATTCTATAATCCTCAACATCTAGATAGAATAAACAAGGAATTAGAAATGTACAAAAATTATCCTCAAGGTCATGACCTTTACTCACGTAAAGAAGAAATACCAATGAAGGCTGTCCGACTAGAGACACTATTTGACAAACATGGGATAAAAAAAATTGATCTCTTGTCAATCGATGTTGAAGGGGCTGAATCACAAGTTTTAAACTCTATAAACTTCGATAAAGTCGATATTGATGTTTTTCTAATAGAAAATAATTACGGACTAAATAAAGAAATTGAGTTTCTTTCAAACAAAGGTTATAAACTACTCGGAAACATTCAATGGGATTCAATTTTTGTAAAAAATAATTTATAATTAGAAATGGATAATATTGGAGTAGGAGTTGTAACCTCTACAAGACTAAAGGAAAGATACATGGCTTGTAAAAACACCTGGTCTAAAGATTTTCAAAATGTTTTTTTCTTTGGTGGATATTTACAAGATGACAATCTCATCTCAATAAGTCAAGCAGGCGAAGACTACAACAGTCATTTTTTAAAACAACAATTAGGGTTCAAGTACATGTTTGAAAAGAATCCTAATTTTGATTGGTACTGTATGACAAGTTGTGACGCGATATTATTCAAGAATTCAACTTTGAATGAAATCTATAAATACGATCATAACCAAGATTTTTTATTAGCTCTTGCATGTGGAACTTGGACCGATACACCCTACTTCCATGCGATAGATAATCCATCAGATAATTCATTTACAGCTATAGCCGGAGGAGGCGGATTTTTTATTAGTAACTCACTTATGAAAAAATGCTACCAAATAATTGACAGTTTTAATGAAAATTGGATTAGAATTTCCGGACCAAATTATCCCTATTCAGATGTAGCGTTTGCCTATATGGTATTCAAATATTTAAACATAAGATTAACTAATATGCCTTATCTCCTTGGTCAGCCACCATCACATTATTTGGGTGCTATTTCGGGGGATGAAAACACAAAGTGGTATGTTAATTTTCCAATTCCACTTACAGAGGCTCTTAAAAGACCTATGAGCTTTCATTACATAAAACCACATGAAATGATGGATGTCTATAATAAATATAAATCTTAAATGAAAGTAGTAGTGACTGGCAAACATGGTCTTTTAACATCTGAGTTACAAAAAATAGACGATACAATTCTAGGACTTTCTAAGGAATACTATGATATTACAAAGTTAAGTATAATATCAAAATTAAACACTATTAATCCTGATATTATAATTCACTCATCTGCTATAACTGATTCTAAAGTTATAATTAAAGAGCCAATTCTTTCAATTAAAACCAACATAATTGGTAGTGCTAACATATCAGAATATTGTTTATTGAATAATAAACGATTGATATATATTTCTACTGACTATGTATATCCAGGACTTGATGGTAATTACAAAGAGTCAGATCCTGTTTTACCAGTAAATGAATACGCTTGGACAAAATTGGGCGGTGAGTGTTCAGTTCGAATGGTAAAAAATCACTTAATAATTAGAACTAGTTTTGGACCTAATGTATTTCCATATGACCAAGCATGGGGAAATCAAATTGTGAGCAAAGATTATATTGATATTATTGCTCCTAAGATACTAAAGGCTGCTAAATCCAATATTAATGGAGTTTTAAATATTGGTACCGAACCAAAAACAATATTTGATTATGCGTATAAAAGAAATAATCTTGTTAAAAAAGTATTCTTGAAAGAGAAAAAAAACTTTAGTCTAAATTTAGAAAAGTATGAAAAACTATAAAGTGATAGATAAATGCCCAATTACTCAAGATACTAATAGAATAAAATATTTTGATCTTGGAAGAGTTCCCTTAGTAAATAATTTACTTAATAGTAGGGAAGAATCTCTTAATGCAGAGAGATTTCCGTTGGAAATTATTTACTATCCAATTTCCGGTGAGTCTTCTCTCAGTATAGCTATTAATGGTGATTTATTATTTTCACATTATTTATTTAAATCAGAAGTAAATAAGCCATACTATAAACACTGTCAAGAAATGTTTAATTTTTCTAAAAATTATATCAATAGTATTAGCGATTTGAAAGTGATAGATATCGGAGGTAACGATGGTACATTACTCGATGCCTTTAGAAGTGCAAGTGATATTGAAATGTCACTACTAAATATAGATCCATCAAAAAACCTATGTGAAATTTGTGAGAATAAAGACATAAGATGCATAAATGATTTCTTCACATATGATCTTTCACTTAATATATCAGAAAAGGCTGATATAGTAACATCGACAAATGTTTTTCAACATCTTCAAGATTTGGATTCATTTGTACAAGGGATTAATAATATATTAAAAGACGATGGAATTTGGATTTTAGAGTTTCCATATTGGATTCATGACATGAAGACCAATCAATTTGATCAAATATATCACGAACATATGTATTATCACTCGGTAAGACCTATGAAAATGATGATGGAAAAACATAATATGAGAATTATTAACGTTACAAATCAGGCCATTCACGGTGGTACTTTAAGACTTGTTATTGTAAAAAATATTTCTAATTTGGAATCTGACATGACTATTGAAGACTTTATAAAGTATGAAAAAAATTACGATTCTGATTTTCACATAAATTGGGGTGTGAGTGTTAGAAATCATATTGATAGATCATCAAATTTCATAAAAAATATTATTAGTGATAATAAGGTGATATATGGATTCGGTGCGGCAGCAAAAGGATGCATTTACCTAAACTCAATGGAAATTAATTACAATCACATAGAATTTGTTATAGACGATACAGATTTAAAGCAAAATAAATTCATTCCAGGAACAGGTATAGAAGTTAAAAGTAGAGAAATATTAAAAGAGAGAAAACCTGACTATATCTTAATATTAGCTCATAATTTTACAGAACATATAATAGAATCTTTAAAGGGTTATTACGATGGTAAATATATCGTTTTAATACCAGAAATTAAAATAATTTAAAAAAATGATATCAATAGAACAAGGTAATTTAAAAATAGGAGAACTTATATCTTCGTCTACACCATTTATAGCCGGAAAAATGGGAGCAGTAGAACAACAGATTGTAAAATACTTTCTTTATAAGAGGAATTGGGATGATTCGCTAAGATGGCATGCATCAAATCACGCAGGAATAACTCCACCATCAGATTATATATTGAATTACTTTATAAAAGAGTACATAGATGCACTATCCAATATTGATCTTCTAACAATTTGGTTTCCAGAAAATATCAATTCCGAAGAATTTACTATCTCTAGATACTTTTGTAGGAATGCTGAGTTCATTTCTGGATTACAATCCTTGGAGCCATTTTATCATGAAAATCCCTGGAGTAAATACTTAAAAGATAAAAAAGTTTTAGTTGTTCATCCATTTGAGGCATCTATACGTGAACAATACTCAAGAAAAGAATTATTATTTGAAGACAAAACAATTTTGCCTGATTTTGATCTAATAACTCTAAAAACATATCAAACACACGGGGGAGGAGACACTGATATACCTTGGAATGTTTGCTATGAAGATATGGTAGAGAGAATCTCGAATGTGGAATTCGATGTTGCCCTTGTTGGATGCGGTGCTTACGGTTTACCAATATGTAATCAAATAAAAAAAATGAGTAAGCCCGTAATCCATGTTGGTGGTGGATTGCAAATTATGTTTGGTATAAAGGGAAATAGATGGGATAATATGCCAGCTGTCAACAAATATTATAATCAATATTGGAAAAGACCCTATGACACTGAAAAAACACGAAACCATTCTGTAGTAGAAGGTTCAACTTATTGGTAAAAAAAAATAAATAAAAAAAATGGAAGCTTGGGAGAAATATAGAATACAAATAAACGATTGGGACACCTTGTTGTCTATCAAATTCGAAGAAAATACGTCAACTGGTGGAGTTTTTTGTGATGTTGGTGCCTGTAATGGTGTCATCACAAGACTTTTCAAAAGATTAGCTGGTAGGAACGGCCAGGTTTTTTCTTTTGAATTAAATCCATATAATTTTGAAACAATTAAATATCTACAATCTGAAAACTGCATAATAGAAAATGTTGCAGTATCTGAAAGTTCAGGTCAAGTTGATATTTATGGTGATAGTCTAAACTCTGGAAATCATACATCTAATATTGTTGGACACGACACTGCTTATCGTAAAATGAATCTGATCGGTAATATTAAATCGGTTTCACTGGATGAATATTTTGAAGGAAAAAAAGTAGATTATATCAAAATAGATGTAGAAGGAGCTGAATTAAAAGTCATAAAAGGAGGATTAAAAACCTTAAAAAATTGTAAATTTGCAGTAATTGAATGTCATTTCGCAAAAGACTGGTTAGAAATATACAACATTCTAAAAGATAATGATTTAAATTTCAAAAATATTGTTGACGACGTACCTATATTTTATGGTCAAACTACTTCAAGACCGGGAATAGGTGAAAATGGAATGCCATATCAAATCTACATAAAAAATATTTAGAAATATTATGCAAGGACAAATAAATTTAGATTCAAAACTTGGAAAGTATATATATGATCTAGTTTCTAGAAAAGATATAAATAACATAGTTGAAATAGGAACCTGGAATGGTTACGGTTCAACTGAATGTATCAGAAAATCTATAGTTGATAATAACAAAGAAAACTACACAGTATATTCCTTAGAGACGAATGAAAAGATGTATTATCAGGCTATTCAAAGAGAATTTCCTAAAAATTTCAACATAATTCTCGGTAGAATAATAGACGAAGATGATCTAAACTGGATGAATTGGGATGAATATTTTAACAGCCCTGAAGGATACTATCACGCTGGTAGTAAGAGAGAATGGCTAAATGAGGATTTATATAATCTCAGATTGGTTGAGAATAAAATTGACTTGATACCTAAACGAATTGATTTACTTATTTTAGATGGTGGTGAGTTTACAACATATCCTGAGTATTTAAAGATAGGACACAGAGCTAGATTTATAATTTTAGATGACACCAATCAGTTAAAGTGTCAAAAAATACGTGAAGAGTTAATTAATAGAGAAGGATATACAATATTATTAGATGAATTAAATGATAGATGTGGATATCTAATAGTTGAGAATGAAACTTTCAAAAATACAACTTATTTATGAGAAATATAATATCTTTCAGTCTCTGGGGAGATCACCCTATGTATTGGGTTGGGGCTATTAGAAATATAGAACTTGCAAAAAAGTATTTCCCAGGATGGATCTGTAAGTTTTTTATAGACAAAAAGTGTGATAAAAAACTTATAGAGACTATCAAGGGAGATAATGTAGAAATAGAACTAGTAAGTCCAAAAGACGATTTTCATGGAATGTTCTGGAGATTCTGGACAGCTGAAGATTCAGATGTTAATATTTTCTTATCAAGAGATTGTGACTCAAGATTCTCGGATAGGGAAATCTATGCTATTAAAGAATGGATAGAATCTGATAAAGATTTTCATATTATGAGAGATCATCCATATCACACAGTGCCTATACTAGGAGGAATGTGGGGTTGTAGAAACGGACTTATGAGAAAAATTGGTCTAATAAAATTGATTGAAAAATGGGGAAAGTTCCAAAAAAAGGGAATAGATCAAGATTTTTTGGGAAGTTGTATCTATCCTTTAGTCATAGATAATTGTATGGAACATTCTGAATTTAATTTGAAATTTGGAGGAGAAATAAGAAATTTTCCAACTATAAGAAATAATTATGAATATGTCGGTGATATTTTCGATGAAAATGATCAAAGGCATCCAGAATACTGGAAAATAATTTTGCAATACGAAAAAATAAATCTCATTTAATGAACTTTTTTAATATCGATTTACATATATCTATAATTGCGGATATGAAAAAAATATTTACTGAACTTGGACATCAAGTTCAGGACTTATCTTTATCAGAACACACATGGGTCTTCAACCGAAAAAAAGACAGTGTTCCGATGCTTGATAATGGCAGATGGATGCATTTGTCACCTAAACAATTTTCAGAGGAGTTTCACTTTTATTATAAAGATCAACTAAATTCAGTTGACGCCTTCATTGTGACTTACCCTCCAACTTTTTCACTTTTATATGAAAAATTTGAAAAGCCCATAATTATCAACAATCCAATAAGATATGAGTGGCCTTTTTCATTCAGAAAAGAAGATTGGAATTTATTTAACGAATTCCTAAGGAAAGGAGTCGACTCCGGTAAAATAATATTAGTCGCTAATAACCTCTACGACAAATACTATATGGAACATTTCATAGAGAGAGAAGTTGAACACATACCAAGTATTTGTGATTATTATAATTCATATTATGAGCCAAATGATAATTACTTCATTTATTATTCTAGAGATAAAATATCAGAAATAAAAGGTGATAAAATAAAACACAAAGACGAAATATTTAAATCACACACACATAACGACTTAATAAAGTTTAAAGGCATCATACATATTCCATATCAAATTTCTTATATGTCGATATTTGAACAATATACTTCAAACATACCATTATTTTTTCCAACAAAAGAATTTTTGATGGACATTTACAAAGAAAAAAAATATAGTGTTTTAAAAGAAGTATCTTGGAACAACTACTTTGGTCTAGCTAATAAATCTTTTATAGATTACAAAGAAAAATTTGACCCAAATGACTACAACAATTTAGATGCTGTTGAACATTGGCTACAATTCTCAGATTTTTATGATCAAAATTGGATGCCTTACATCACTTATTTTTCATCATTCGAAGAATTAAATAAATTAGTAGAAACAGTCGATGTGCATAAAATTTCAAATCAAATGAAGGAATTCAACATGAAAAGAAAATCAAAAATTTATGAGATGTGGAGCCAATTAATAAAAAATAAAATTGAAAATAGATGAAAATATTAATAACAGGTGGTTTAGGATTCATAGGAACAAATACCGCAATTGAACTATTTGAAAAAGGTAATGAAATCTTCATATTAGATAATCTTAGCAGAAAAGGTAATATAGAGAATTTTAATACTCTGGAAAAACTAATTAAATTCACTTTCTGGAACAAAGATATTAGAAATTTCTTTGATATAGAGAACATCTTTAAAAATAATAGTTTTGATGCGGTAATACATTTGGCCGCACAAGTAGCCGTTACTTATTCCGTCAGGAATCCAAGAGAAGACTTCGAGATTAATGCTTTGGGGACATTTAACATACTAGAATGCCTAAGATTGTATTTACCAGATTGCGCTATAATTTATTCATCAACTAATAAAGTTTATGGGGAATTTAAGTCTCAGATAGATGAGAATGATAAAAGATACTTCTACACCGATTTGATTTCAGGTATTAATGAGAATCAAAATCTTGATTTTCATTCACCATATGGTTGTTCCAAAGGAACTGCTGACCAATATGTTAAAGATTACAGTAGAATATTTAATTTGAAATCTGTTGTACTAAGACAGTCATGTATTTACGGTCCAAACCAATTCGGTATAGAAGATCAAGGATGGGTCTCTTGGTTCAGCATTTCTTCAATATTTGACTCTAAATTTACCATTTATGGTAATGGTAAACAAGTTAGAGACGTTCTACACGTTAAAGATCTAATAAATTGCTATGAACAAATTTTGCACAAAATTGACAAATGTTCAGGTAATGTTTATAACATCGGAGGTGGTATAAATAATACTTTATCACTTTTAGAACTTATAGATTTAATTGAACACAGGTTAGAAAAAAGAGTAAATTTTGATTTCTCCGACTGGAGACCAGGCGATCAGAAAATATACATTAGTGATATAGGTAAAATTAAGCAGGACATAGGATGGGAACCAAAGATAAATACAAGTGAAGGAGTAAGTTTGATGTTCGACTGGATTGAAAATAATAAACCAGTTTTCAAAAAATTGAATATCATTTAACTTCTTCAGAAGAAGTTGATTTTTCTTAAAATGAAATTATTTTAAATTGAAACTTAAAGATTTTACATATACAAAAAGTGATATAATTACTACTGATGGTTATTTAGAATTTTGTAATCGAAATAATATTTGCTATATAAAAACAGACTTTTTTTATACTGGTAAATTTATCTGGAGAGGAAATATTCATCCAGAAAAAATTGACAGAAAAATTGTAGTCGGACATTCAGATTACCCCATAACTGGTCAAATATCAAAATATTTTGATAAAATATTCTGTATAAACCGATTCACAGAGGAAGAAAATGTTTATGGCATTCCACTTGGAATTACAAATGATTGTAATGATTCAGAACTACATCCTATTTATGGTAATCTAGATATCATGATTGACACTTTTGAGAAAGTAGTTAATAAAAGTCATCTTGCCTATTTGAATTTTAATATATCGAATTATCCATCGGAAAGAAATATAGTAAGTCATCTTTTTTTAAAAGAGAAGTGGGTAAAATCCGGTGATATAGAATCTACTATGAACGGTAGAAAAAAATATTTAGAAGAAATTAGATCATCAAAGTTTGTTTTTTGTCCAAGAGGTAATGGAATCGACACACATAGGTTGTGGGAAACTTTATATATGGGATCAATTCCAATCGTGAAGTATGAAAATACACATCACTTATTTACTGATTTACCAATACTTTTTGTAAAAGACTGGACTGAAGTTAATCAGAAGTTATTAGATGAGAAATATGACGAAATAATAAATAAAGAATGGAATTTGAATAAATTAAAACTTTCTTTCTGGGAAGATTTTATAAAAAAAATAATAAATTATGTTTAAACTTTTGAGTGAAGAGCTTTATAAAAGCGAGAAGATTTACTATGAGAAATCTCTAAATTTTGCAAAAAATATGAAATCAAGTGAAAATTCAAAATTAGTTTTTCACTGTTTTTGGAGAGTTCCAAGAAATTTCGGAAGAAAGCAGTCAGCTGTTATTAAATCTATTATAGCGGCACATCAAAATAGACTAAAAGATCTCGAAATATTTTTGTGGTCCAATGTGGATTTAACATCAAACGAATATTTTCAAGAAGTGAGAGAATTTGTGAACTTTAAAATATGGGATTTAAAAAACGAAATAAAAGGAACCATCTTGGAGGATTGTTTCTATCTAAAATCTGAAGAATCAGTTAAAGATGATTTTTGTTGGTTGGAAGGAGATCTTTTCAGATTATTAATACTGAATAAGTATGGTGGTTTTTATATAGACATGGATGCTTTAGTATTGCAAGACATGTCACCCCTTAATGATTTCGAATTTTTATATCAATGGGGTACAAGTGGACATAATCAGGCCGAACCTACTATGACTTTTAATGGTGCTATAATGAGGTTAGATAAAAATTCACCAGCTTCTAAAGAATATTTAGAAATTCTAAAGACCATCGCTCCTCAGAAAAATTCTACTTCCTGGGGACATTCTATGTATTCGAGGTTAAAAAATGATATCTGGATTTTTCCTTGTGTCTGGTTTGACTCTGAGTGGGGATTTGAAGGTGCCGTAAATGATCCTTTCAATAAAAATGAAAAAAACTCTCTATTTGAAGGAGCTTTTACTTGGCATTGGCATGGGAAGTATGAACAAGAAATACAACTAGGTTCAAAATTTGAAATCTTAGAGACGAGAATAAACTCAATTTTTAAAGATTTGAAAAAAATATCAAAAAAACAAGAATCTCAATCAATCTACTAATTAATATATGTAAGAGTGTTTTATTAATCAGAACGAATAGAATGACTATATAAAAATAAAATATTTAATGATACTTTCAATAATAACTTGCGGAAAGAATGACGAATATGCGGGTAACTTCTTACAAAGAATTCAATTTAATTTGTCAAAATTAGAAGATAACATAAGAGAATTGAAGACTAATCAGATAGAAATAATAGTCGTGGATTGGGGAAGTGATAAAAAATTATACGATGTTCTTGATACGTCTAAATTTCAATTTACGCGTTTTTACCACGTACCGAAAGAAATATGTTCTAAATATAGTCCAGATTCGATATTTTCATACTCGAAAGCTATGAATGCCGGTTATAGAAGAAGTTTTGGAGATTTTGTTTTTTTTATCGATGGTGACAGTTATATTCCAACACAATCCTTCATTAATTTATATAATTTAATTAAAAATTCCGATAAACTTAAAACATTTTATTGGGCTTCAAGATATCATATACCTCTTGAAATTTATCAATTCACACAAGATAGTTTGGTCTTAGATGATGCTATATCAAACTGGTCGCTTAAAAAAAATAGTTGGAGACATGAAAAAATTAGTCTAAACAATTTTTCCGGGGCGGCTATGGGACTACTTTTGAGTAGAAATATATGCGAAGAAAGCACTTGTTGGTTTGAAGAACTAAACAAATGGGGATGGTTAGATATAGAACTTAATGCGAGATTATCGAGGAGGTACACTTGTCTTGGTGATTTGGAAGATATCAATGATTCTTGTTTTTTTCACATAGATCATCATAGTATAAAGTGGGGTGGTCAATCTGGTGGAAATCAAAATATACATGCTAATCATTTTAAAGCCAATCCTGATAATTGGGGATTAATTGAAGAAAATTTAAATTTAAACTAATTATGAATATTGAAATTGTTAAAGATTATTGGAACAGAAGACCCTGTAACATAAAACACTCTGATAAAAAAATAGGAACTATTGAGTACTTTGAAGAAGTCGACAAGAGAAGATATTTTGTAGAGCCTCATATTCTTGAATTTGCAGAATTTCATAAATGGAGTGGTAAAAAAGTTCTAGAATTGGGATGTGGAATAGGAACAGACTCTATAAGATTCGCGAAAGCAGGAGCTGAACTGACTTGTGTAGAACTCTCAGAAGAATCTCTGGAAATTTGTAAAAAAAGATTTGAAGTTTATGGTTTGAATGCGAGATTCATACTTTGTAACGCTGAAGAAATTTATGAGTATATTGAAAATGAAAAATTTGATTTGATATATTCATTTGGTGTGATACATCACTCACCAAAACCATATAAAATCATGAAATCTTTGGTACAATATTGCCACGATGATACAGAAGTTAGAATAATGGTCTACTCATTCATTTCATATAAAATGTTAGAATCATTATTTACAAATGGCTGGAGATTCCTCTTTAATCCAAGAAAATCAATTCAATATTATGCGGAAGCTCAATTAGGATGTCCAATAGCTCATACTTATAATAAGAAAGAGATAAAAAATTTATTTAGAGATTTTAATATAATTAAAATAAACAAATTTCATATTTTTCCTTATATTATAAGTAAGTATATAAAAAAAGAATATAAAAAAAGATGGTTCTTCAGAATAATGCCGAATAATATTTTCAAATGGTTAAGCTCTAAATTAGGTTGGCATTGGTTAGTTATCTCAAAAAAAAATAACAGTTTATGAATATAGGATTTATAGGTTTAGGAAAACTTGGTCTTCCTTGTGCGCTAGCTACTGAAAATGCTGGTCATGAAATATTTGGATATGATATAAATTTAGAAGTTAAAAAAATTTTAGACACAAAAATTCTTCCATACAAAGAAGAAGGTGCACAAGAACTCTTAAATAAGAGTAAAATAAACTGGTCTTCTGTTGAAAAAGTTGTTGAAAAGTCTGATATCATATTTGTGCCAATCCAGACTCCACACTCTGAGAAATATGAGGGTATAACAAGACTTCCTGAAGATAGAGTTGATTTTGACTATACATATCTAAAGTCTGGAGTAAAAACACTTTCCGATGAGATTCTGAAACAAGGAAAAGAAAAAATTGTGATAATTATATCAACAGTTCTACCTGGTACAATAAGAAACGAGATAAAACCTCTTTTAAATGAGTTTGTAAAACTTTGTTATAATCCATTTTTTATTGCCATGGGTACAACAATAAGAGATTTTATAAACCCAGAGTTTATACTTTTTGGTGTAGATGATAACGAAGCATACATAAAAACTAAGAAGTTTTATTCTACATTACATAATAAGTCGGTTTTTAAATGCACAATAGAAGAAGCAGAAATGATAAAAGTGACATACAATACTTATATCACGATGAAAATATGTTTGGCCAATACTGTCATGGAGCTATCACATAAGTTAGATAATATAAATTGTGATAATGTTATGAAGGCTCTCACATTATCTAATGAGAGACTAATGAGTCCAAAATATTTATCAGGTGGCATGGGAGATGGTGGTGGATGTCACCCAAGAGATAATATAGCTCTCTCTTGGCTCGCTAAAAAAGTAAATCTTAGTTATGACTGGTATGAGAGTTTGATGTATTGTAGAGAATATCAGACTGAGTGGCTCGCAAATATAATTATCGAGGAAAAAAATAAAACTAATTTACCAATAGTTATTTTGGGTAAAACATTTAAAAAAGAAACAAATCTTACAGTTGGTAGTCCATCAATATTACTTAGAAACATTCTAGAGGAAAAAGGCATTGAAGTATTAATGTATGATCCTTGGATAGATGATACTAATCCCCCAATTATAGATAGTTCGATATTTTTTATTGGAACAAATCACGATTTGTTCCTGAATTATAAATTTCCAAAGGGTTCAGTAGTAATTGATCCATGGAGATATCTTAATAAAGAAGATGGTATTAAATTAATAAAAATTGGAGATTCTTTATATGAGTAAAAATGTTCTCATCACCGGAGGTGCTGGATTTTTTGGTTCTAAGTTAAGTGAAAAGCTCTTAGAAAATGGATATAATGTCACAGTATATGATATTCTTTATTTTGGAGATGATGGTATTAAACCATTTTTAAATAATAGTAATTATCAGTTTATAAAAGGATGTGTAATGGACTATGTAAAATTAGAATCAATAGTTGCCAAAAATGATATTATAATAAATTTAGCTGCTTATGTAGGTGAGCCCATTTGTAAAATTAACAAAGAAGAGTCATATAGAGTAAACTCAGATGCTGCTATCTTTTTAGCAAAGATTTGTGATGATCAAAATAAACAATTTTTATTTTTGAGTACTTGTTCTAATTATGGGAAAAATGATTTAATTGTTGATGAGACTTCGGAATTAAACCCCTTAGGTATTTACTCATCTTCTAAAATAAAAGCTGAAAATTTTATAATAGAGAATGTTAAATCCTATTTAATTTTAAGATGTTCTACATTATTTGGTGTTTCTCATAGAATGAGGGTAGATTTAACAATTAATCAATTTATTTATGAAATTTATAAAGACGGTGAGATCAGTCTCTATGGTGAGCAAGCTTGGAGACCATATGTTCACATTGAAGATGCTTGTAATATGATTATACTTTCTTTAGAAAAAAATTTGACAGGTGTTTACAATTTAGGGGATGAAAGTTTAAATTATACTAAAAGGGAAATAATTGATGAGCTTTTATCTTTTAAAAATTTTAAAGTTAATAAAGTTGACTGGGATGATCCTAGAGATTATAAAGTTAATTTTTCTAAAATTAAATCAAAACTTGACTATAAAATTAAATTTGATTTAAAATCTGGTATAAATGAACTATCAGACTATTTTAATAGTGAAAATTTTAAAGATAAAAAAAGTATAACAAATGACAATAGGAACTGATGTTATAATACATTCAGATGTGGAGTTTAAAAATCCAAATCTTTGTAAAATAGGAAACAGGGTCGCAATTGATAAAGGGTTCTATTGTACTACACAAATAGAGATAGGTGACTATATACATATATCTCCCTATGTCACATGCATTGGTGGTGAAAATTCAAAATTGATTTGTAAAGGATTTAATAATATAATGACAGGCGCTAGAATTATTTGTTCATCTGACAGATTTGATGATAGTGGTTTATTCGGTGCTTTAATTCCAAAAGAATTGAAAGGTAGGCAAATTACAAACCCGGTAATTATGGAAGAATTCTCAAATATTGGCACGAATTCAATAGTACTACCAGGGTCTATACTTAGAAAAGGAGTTTTATTATCAGCAGGTAGTCTATTAATGGGTGATACGGAAGAGTGGGGAGTCTACAAAGGTAATCCTGCAAAATTAGTAAAAAAAATAGATAGTAAAAAAATTTTAAAAAATGCAAAAAAATTAGGTTATGAGTTTTGAAATAATAAAAGAATTTGAAATTGAGGTAGCTAATTTTTTTGGAGCTTCCTATGCAATAGCAACTGACAGTTGCACACATGGAGTTGAATTGTGTCTTCGTATGACAAATGCTAAAGAAATAAGTGTTCCTAAAAGAACATATCTTTCTATACCGTTTCTATCTAATAAATTGAATATTAATCTAAAGTGGAAAGATGAAAATTGGATAGATTATTATTATCTAACAGATAATGTCATAGATGCTGCTGTTTTGTGGAAGAAAAAGTCATACATACAAGGTACTTTCATGTGTCTCAGTTTTCAATATCAAAAACATCTCTCCTTAGGAAGAGGAGGTATAATATTAACTGATAATTATGAAAAATCAATTTTACTTAAAAAGATGTCATATGATGGAAGAACACCTGACAAACCTTGGAGAGATCAGAATATTGATACAATTGGATATCATTATTATATGACACCTGAAACAGCGAAGCTTGGTCTAGAAAAACTTCCTATCGCCATAACAACTAGTCCAAGGCAGTGGCACATAAATGACTGGCCGGATTTAACACAACTAGAAATTTTCAAAACAATCAATTAAGAAGTTTACTTTTCTGGATAAGTGGAGGTGGTGAAACTAAAGTAAATTTAGACTAGATTAAAATACAAATCTTAGACGATTGTATTTAGTTAATCATTTGAATAGGAACAATTATCTTTTGAAGATTGGTAAGGGTGTCATTTTATGTCTATTGGCGCTGTTTAGCTTTGTATAAATAGAAAGTACTTCTTTTTGTCTATCAGATAGTATTTTTTTATCATCATCAGAAGTTAATTTTACATTCATGGCCCATTCTAATTCCTCATAGGTCGCTCCTATCTGTTGCTCATCTGTTCTACAATCATCCCAAAGACCATCCGTTGGACTGGCTAATATTATTTCATTTAAAATTCCTAAATTTTTAGACATAGTTCTAACTTCAGTTTTAGTGAAATCGGCTATAGGTGATATATCAACCCCACCGTCTCCATATTTTGTAAAAAATCCGATGCCAAAATCTTCGATCTTGTTACCGGTTCCAACAACTAATCCGTTTCTCATACCGGAAATTTGATACAGAGTGACCATTCTAAGTCTTGAACGAGAGTTAGCTAGTGCCAAGTCATTTGAATCATTGAATAATTTTTTGAATACTTCAAAAGTTTCACTAAGATCAAATTCAAAATCTTCTACATTCTGATATCTATCTTTGAGCCATTTTATGTGATTATGTGCTCTCTGTAGTTGATCCTTGAATTGATGAATTGGTAAACTGACAACAATTGTCTTTATTCCACTCATGGCACATAGTGTTGAAGTAAGTGATGAATCTATTCCACCACTTATACCAACAACAAAGCAATCTAAATTATTTTTCTCTAAATATTCTTTTAGCCAATTAGATATTTTTTCTTCCATTTCAAAATTATTTTTTAATTTTATTCTTTTTTCTTCCTTTTTGAAGTTTTAGTTTCTAATTTAGAGAATTCATTAGTCACGATAGTCTTATCGCTTTCAGAATCATAATTGATTTTTAGTATCGAACCTTGTTTAGGATTATTCTCAATAATGAATTCTGTGACGTAATCATCAATCCATTTTTGTAAAGCTCTTTTTAATGGCCTTGCTCCATATTGAGGATCATATCCAACTTCAACAAGTTGCGTCTTTAATTCATCAGTAATTTCAAGTTCAAATCCAAGTTCTTTTGCTCTCGCGATCGTTTTTGTAAGTTCTAGTTCGACTATTTTTAGTATTTCCTCCTTACCTAAATCTCTGAAGTAAATGATCTCGTCAAGACGATTGATAAACTCAGGGGCAAATTTCTTTTTAAGTTCTTTCTCTAAAATATCTTTAACATCAGAGTCTTTAGAGTCTTGCTTTGATTTTGTTGAGAAACCAACACCAGAACCAAATTCTTTAACTACCTTAGTACCAACATTAGAAGTCATCAAGATAACACAGTTTTTAAAATTAACTTTTCTACCGTGTGAATCTGTTACATGACCTTCATCAAGCATTTGAAGAAATAAATTAAAAATATCAGGATGAGCTTTTTCAATCTCATCAAAAAGTACAACAGAATATGGCTTTCTTCTGATTTTATCAAGAACGTTGGCATCTTCATATCCAACATAACCAGGAGCTGAACCTTGAATTCTAGTCAAAGAAATCTTTTCCATATACTCAGACATATCAAGTCGAATAAGTGCGTCTTCTGAGTCAAAAAGATATTTAGCTAGTTGTTTTGCGAGTTCAGTTTTACCAACGCCAGAGTTTCCAATAAGAATACCAGAAAATACCGGTTTATTAGGATCCTTCATTCCAACTCTACCTCGCTGGATTGCCTTAACAACTTTTTTCACAGCATCATCTTGTCCAATAACCTTACCGGACATTGAGTCATACATTTTGGCAAGTTTTTGATTTTCATTCTGTGATACCTTAGTTAGAGGAATTCCAGTCATCATAGAAACAACTTCCGCAACATTCTCTTCATTAACGGTTTGACGATTTTCTTTTGAATCTTCATCCCACTTCTTACGAGCTTCTTCAAGTGATTTTTGAAGTTGTTTTTCAACATCACGTAGTTTAGCGGCTTCCTCATATCGCTGACTTTTTACAACTTCTTGTTTTTTGTCTTTGATATCTACTAGTTTTTGTTCAATATCTGTAACACTTTTAGGAACAACAATGTTTGAAATATGCACTCTTGATCCGGCCTCATCTAAAGCGTCGATAGCCTTATCTGGTAGAAATCTATCTGACATATATCTTGATGTTAATTCAACACATGCTTTAATAGCCTCTTCAGTATAGTTTACATTGTGATGTGATTCATATTTATCTTTAATGTTATTAAGAATTTGATAAGTCTCTTCAACTGTTGCCGGTTCTACCATAACTTTTTGAAAACGACGCTCAAGAGCGCCATCTTTTTCGATGTGTTTTCTGTACTCATCAATCGTAGTTGCGCCGATGATTTGTATCTCTCCTCGTGCTAGAGCTGGTTTGAACATATTTGAAGCATCAAGTGATCCCGAAGCGCCACCTGCTCCAATCATCGTATGAATTTCATCGATGAATAGTATAATATCAGGATTTTTTTCAAGTTCAGCCATAAGAGCTTTAATTCTCTCTTCAAACTGACCACGATATTTAGTACCAGCCACCATCGATGCTAGATCGAGAGTAACAATTCTCTTGTTAAAAAGAACTCGAGAACATTTTCTTTGAACTATTTTCAGAGCAAGACCCTCTGCTATAGCAGACTTACCAACTCCAGGCTCACCAATTAAAATTGGATTATTTTTCTTTCTTCTAGAAAGAATTTGAGAAACTCGTTCTATTTCTTTTAGTCGACCAACAATTGGGTCAAGTTTTCCTTCTTCAGCGAACTTGGTTAGATCTCTACTATAAGAGTCGAGTATAGGAGTCTTACTAGATCCTTGATTTTTCTTAGCTTTAAAACTATCATCGATATCGTCGTCATCATCACTCAAGGCGTTTTTGATATCGTAATTTTCTTTGATGTAATTTTCATCAGAAATGATTTTATCCATAATAATAGTATTTTTGTTTAATTTATATCGTCTTTATTAATAAAAGTTTTAGTAAGTATATCGTTCAAAAAATCTTCTCGTCTTATTTGCAAGTCGATAGGATTGAGTAAATCACAATGTATTGAAATATTCATCCTATTTTGATTGTAGTCAATATCAAAAGCTTTGATGTGACAACCCTTTCCTAAAAAGGTTTTAGACTCAATTTCAAATTTAGCGTTTGATTCATAAATTTTAATAAAATGGTCATAACATTGACATTGATTTATATCAAAATTCAAATCTATAGTAGCATGTGATCCAAATGAAAGTTGAACCGAACCATCTATACAATCAAAAATTTTATTTAAGACTTTAATTTGCATTTTTATCAATCTTAATAGATAGACTTCTGTTATTAAATTGTTTTAATCCAGTGACTTCTAAAAGACTAACATCTTTTATAAAATCAGGTACTGTTAATTTGTAAGTTTTTTTTGGGATTTCAATTTCTGCGATAATTAATTTATAATCACCGTGAAATAGATCAACTTCCCATTTTAACTCTCCATCTGGATATATATATCTGGTTTTTTTAATAAATTTTGAATCAACTACAGACTTGCGACAAGTTGATACAAATTTACCATAGTCAGACTCCGACATCTCATATTCATCTTCAATGTTTACCCCTTTAGATACACTTTTTTTAATAGTATGAATATATTTTATTTCACCATCATCAGTTTCCCAGGTACGAGCACGTTCCCATATACCAGATGAATTTTTAAAATAATATTGATCTATATTAATTGACTGAGTGGGTTGAATTTTAGGAAGACTTTTTAGTAAAAACTTTCTTTCTATTTCTAGTTTCATCTTAAAGTATTTGTATTTGTAATTAGTACAGTTTAGAAAAGATAAAAGACCCCTCAAAAAGAAGGGTCTTTCCCAGAATGTAGCAAATTTTTGAGAAGAAGATAATGGATAACGATATACAACTTACTACATTCAAAAACAACACATACATTTTATTATTAATTTTTTAAAAGTTTATTTTATAGTCAGACAAATTGAATTTTAAATTCCTCAAGTGTCAATCCAATTTTATCTTTCTCACTAATTACTAATTTTGAACTATCATTATTTAAATATTTATTTATCGACTCTTTAACTGATGAAACAGAATCCCATCGAATTGAAATTTCACTATCTTTATGATAGACATTATCAACTAGATAATTTATAATCGTCGATGGGTCAAGTGTTAGAAATCCATGTGCAAAATTGTTTGGAACTAATAGAGTCTGACCAGATTCTAGTAAAAATTCATATGTATTTCCAAAAGTTTCTGGTCTCAAGTCAACGACAAAATCAATTATTGATCCTCTAATTACAGATACTTTTTTTGTCTGACTATACTTACCAATTTGTAAGTGCATTCCCCTAAATGTATAGGGATTATCGTTTATACTGATATTAGATTGAATCCAATTTTTTGATAATTCAATTGGTGCAAAGCATCCCCTATTATCTTCAAAAACAGGGGTAATAATTTTTTCAAGTTTTATATTCATGATGTCAATTTTCAATTTGTGTAAATCTTTTCTCACCATCTTCTGTCAATTGATTCCAAGACTCCAAAGGCCTTGAGTAGTAAGAACCAAAAAGTAAAGATTGGTAGTTTACCAAAATTTCAGAATTTTCAGTATGTTTTGATAAAAACAAGACTTTATAAAGTCCACCCTTATAATGTCGATAAGTTTTATCAGGTTCTGGATAATTTATCATTTTAGATGATTATATAAGTATGTTAATTTTTCCTCTGGACAATCAATATTATTATCTATAAAATTCATAAAATCTTCAAGTTCAATTGTGGCCTCTTCAACTATCTCTTGAAGATAACTATTTTTCTTTAAGGACTTTGATTTTAGAATCCTTTTAGAATACCCACTAATAATAGAAATTTTAACAAATTTTTTTATCTCATTTTCACTAAGACCTTTAATTTTAGTTTTGAATCCCATATATTATAAATTATTATTGACTACTTTAAGAAATATTTTTTTAAGATCATCACTTAATTCAACATCATCCTCATTTATCGAAACAGAAGAAATAGTTACATCTACATCATCAACATCTACATCACAACTTGGAGGTGTCCAGTAGTCACCAGAATCTTCAAAAATTGAACCACTTACACTAATTTCATAATTAACATCAATTGTTAATTCACCACACTTAAAGCTCATCCACTGAGCATTGTCACAAAATGAACCAGATTCTTCGTAAATCTTATCTGCAAAGGAATCTTCAGAAATAAAATCACCGGCGATAAGTTTAAAGTTTTTTGGGTTTAATGTGATAGTATCCATTTTGCTTATTTTTACAAATATAAGGAAATTTATGAAAAATTAAAAATATATACTTAAAATTTAAGAAGAAGAAATGGCAAAAACAACAACGTCTAATTTAAAGACTTTTTTAAAAAAGACTAAAAAGAAACTCGGTAAACACTCAAAGAAAAAAGAGTCTAAAAATAAGACTTCTAAGAATTATAAAAAACCATACAAAGGACAAGGTCGTTAGAAAAACAGACCGAATAAAATTGTAATTAGACCGATTGCTGCACCAATCACTAGAGTCCACTTACCTAATTGATTAAGTCGGTAGACAATCTCTGAATTGTCACAAACTCTATCATAGGACTGACCGGTCAGCACACCCCATATCCAAGTTAAAGGAACGATTAATGCTGCTAAAATTGCAACAGAAACGAATAATCCACTAAAAAGAAGCGCAAGTATAATTACAAAAATTACCAAAAGAGAAAGAGCTTTTGAAAAACTTGGAAGATTGTTATTAAGGTTGTTCATCATGTTGTAATTTTTTATAAATATAAGGATATTTTCGAAAATATCAACATTAAAATTTATAATTTTCAACATAGTTTAAGAAATCATCTAAAGTCTTAGATCTATCAACTATTAAATTCCACTGATCACATATTGTTTCAAATGCTAAGAAATTGACAAGTAAAGTTTCATAGTTCTGTCTTAATTCCTCCTTCTGTTCTTGAGATAAATTCCATTTTACTGGACAAAGATTTTTCATAGTTTTGACCTTGTCTTTATCAACATAATGTGGGTAAGTTTTACAGATTAAAGGTCTTTTTTCATAAACTGAGCACTTATTATCTACTAAAAATTGACAAGTTTTATCTGGGTTATTTAAACACAATACCCATTTCTTTTTTTGATCACCTTCAAATAGAGTAAAGCTTGGTACATAACCAAAAGATTTAGAATACTCTATCTTTTTGATAAAGTCTCGACCACTTTTAATTTTTAGATCTTCGTGATCTATAAACACATCGTAATTTTTACAACATCTAGCCGTACAAGAAGTACACGGTTCACTCATCATTCTGAGTGTATATATACTTTTTGAATTTTATTTTTTTACCCGGAAGACTAGAAAAGGAATTTTACTATCACTAGCAATAATTCTATGATATCCGTCTACTATTTTATAGTTGTCAGTGTCACCACGTACAATACCTCTTGGTAGAATGTAATTAGTATAAGAATAGTGATTCAAATCCTTCATCTTAACATTTTTAATATGATTTTGATTAAGTTTTTTAAAATCAATATGGTTTTTATAAATTGCTATAAGTTCATAATCAACATCCTTTAGATCTTCTAATAGGTGACCATATTCTAAAAGTAGGACATAGTCTATTTTATCTTTTAAAGTTGTAAATTCTTTTAATTTTTGACATTGATCATCAATCTTTTTGTACATTTCAAAATCCATAGTGACATCTTCAATTTCATCACCGTAGTAGCCACTTGAGATATTTACTCTCCAATTTTCTGTGTCATATGCCTTATTTTGTACAAGAATTCTATAGATACAGTACTTATCTACTTTCTCACCTCCATAGAATATTTCAGACAGTTTATTTTCTCTTTTGCTAGATTTATTATCTCTTGGGTATAACTGGTCGTAAATTTCATCTGTTACTAAGGAAAGGTCGACAGATACAACATGTTCATCTACGATTTTACCACACCTACAAATACCTTCTTCGTTACAGCCATTGGTCTCACAGGAGTAAGTCATGAGGTAATCATATTCTAGACTATATGTGTAATTTAATTTTATCAAGTTTTTTTCGGTCTTGTTTTGTAGAATTTACCGTTTATGTTTCTATAAAAATAGAAATTTCGATTTGATAATTCTCGATATACTTTATAAAGTTCTTTACCCTTTAGTTTTCTCCAGTCGAGAGGTGGAATCTCTTCATGATTATATAAAAAACCATTACCGATTCTATCTATTTTTGAAATATTTGATTCAAAATAAAAGAACCCTTGATGTGCGTAAGTTTCTCTCATACTACGATATTTTGATAATATCTTAAAAATTAAAATATTCTTAAAAGAATCCATAGTAGTAAATATAATAAAAAAAATATATAAGATGTGAAAAAATTTCATTATTTTATATTATTTATAGTTTTATTTGGTTGTCAAAAACAACAACTACCAGTTATTACTGAAGATCATAAGGAGGTTTTAGTTGATTCTACACTCATAAAAGATGATAACCTATTTGAAGGTGAGAATGAAAATAAGACTGGTGTTGGTTCTAGTGGAACAACAGAAGAGGAAGAAGTTTTAACAACAAGTCCACCACCCACTGAGTCTAAACAAGAAGACAGTGTTTACGTTAAGCCAAAATTGCAAAATGAATCTAATACCTCATATATCATAGATAATGGAAGAATACTTTATGTTGTTCCAGATACAATGCTGGTAATGAAAAATTATGAAATTGTAATTAGAATATCGAAATCGAATTCACAAACTACAATATCCCAAAATATACAAAGAAAGTATAAGGTAAAAACTGAACAAATAAAGACTACATCAAAAATGCAAGTTGAACTAATAGATCCACAGAAAGATTGCTTTAATATTACAAGTGTAAATTCAAGTAAGCAGTTAGTTGATTCAACTTATACAGAGTGGAAATTCAACGTACAACCTATTAAATCCGGAACAAATAGATTAGACCTTGTAGTTTCAATATTTTTAAACGAAGATTTGAAACAAGTAAGTTACTCAGATGAAATCTTTGTAAAGGCTAATCCAAAAGCTCAAATAAAAGATTTTTGGTCTACTAATTGGAAGTGGATTTTTGAAAAGCTAGTTTTACCACTTGTTACTTGGTTTATTGGATATTGGATGGGTAAAAAGAAAAAATAAAAACCCAGAATAAATCTGGGTCTCTAAAGTGGACAAGGAGGGATTCGAACCCCCGACTTCAACATTATGAGTGTCGCATTCTAACCAACTGAATTACTCGTCCAAAAATTGTGTCTCTATAGTATCGCTAATATATAAAAAAGTTTTTATTTTAGGAATAATTTTTTAAATTATTTTAATACCAATATTCAAGATCAGACCAATCTCTGTCAGAAAGTCTCAGATTGTTCTGATACTCTTTTTCATCACAACTATCAATTAATTTAGTGACATCAAGTTCACTGATATACTCTTCCAATTCAAGTCTACTTGCATCAGTTACTCTTCCGTCTTTATAATAAACTGAGAGCTTAAGACCATTCCAAATAAAACTAGTATACTCAAGTTCTAGATCTTCCAAGAAATTAGAAATGAGTCTTCTTTCTTCTTGAACTCTTTCCGGTGCAAGATTTACATCTTTGATATCACCAGTTGATGTATTAATTGTAATATCACTTACATATCTATATTCTTCATCATAGAAAGTAACTTTTTGATCATCTTTTTTAGTTGACGTATATGTCTTTTCTTCATATCGATATCCAGAAGAATAGTCTTCCCAAGATCCCCATCCGTATCCATAACCAGAATAACTACTTGAAGAGTATTCAACTTTTCCGGGATCTCTTTCTACAGGTAGACTAGACCAATCAACTTTTAAACATGCTTTTGCAAGTTTCTCTAAGTGAGCAATATCTTGACGCTCACTGTGTGTGTGCTCTGAGTAGTAACCCACTGAAATATTGGTACATTCAGGATATATTGATACAAATTGTGCAGAATCTGTGTAGATACCAGTTGGATCATTCTTGTATTTAAAACCATCATTGACCAAGTTAAGCTGAGTAGAGAGTTCTGTTGCGAATTTTTCAGAACAACATCTTGAACTTGATTGAAATGTTATTACTGAATCTGTACCCCTACGATCAAAAGAAATAACCTTTTTGATATAGTCAAGTTTTTCTTGACGATGTTTTTCAGCAACTTTCTTAGAACCAAGACATCCAACTTCTTCACCTAAGAAGAAATAGTAAAGACCGGGTATCTTGTTTTCGATCATATAGAGCATAATTGTAACACCTGCTTTATCATCTGCGCCGAGTATAGATTTACCATCAGTTTTGATTATGTCTCCTTCAAAGACGTGATTAACTGTAGTAAGCGCTGAAGTCGCGGTATCAAGGTGTGAAGTGAACATTACATCACTGTCACCAATTTTTATAAAAAGGTTTCCAAATTCATCCATTTCAAGGTTTTGTGGGAGCTTATCAAAAAGCTGGTGTTCATATCCATGTGGATAAGTTCGTGTGGTTAGTTGTAAAAATGTTTCTTTAATATTCATAATAGAATAACTATATTAGGTAATAATACAATACAAATATAAGGAATTTTAACTTTTTAACAAATTTTTATTAACAAATTTTCAAAAATTTATTTATATCTTATAAATATATCAGTTTTAATATATACATCATGTCACAAGTTACAAATGATTTTACTACTGGAAGTATTATTATTTCTCAGTCCTATAATACTTTAGCAGGTTCAACGGCTAGTGATGCAACTCCATACTTTTATGAAGTAGGTGATGAGTATGTTATTTCTTTTATACAATTAGAAAAGGTTGAAGAGTTTACTAACTTCTCTTATGTAGCAACTGGTGTTTTAGAGTCAAGATATCTTGAAACACAGTATAGAATTTCTAGAAATGGGAATACCTGGACTAGTTGGTTAGAACTTAAAGAGCAAATAACAAATTTCCCACCTTTTGATCCACTTGATAAAATGTGGATCGATATAAAGTTTATAAGAAGTGGTACAAAAACAGACGGAGAGATAAGACTTACTTCATTCGAACTAAATGGTAAACTTCTACAAGACACATCAAATGAGAATGTAATTATTGGAAGTGGTAAGCAAGGAATAATAAAACCACCATTTATATACAAAGTATTTTCAATAACTGATATAGAAATAATATCACCAAACAATTTATCTGGAGTTGACTTTTTATACAGATTTTCACAAGATAATTCAAGAAATTGGACCGAATGGGAACCATTCACAAAAGAAAACATTTCGACTAAAAGAATTAATCCAATTAGATTTTTTCAAATTGAATATCTAATAGTAAATAATTCTGCTTCAAGTGTTAAAATTCAAGATATTAACTTAATAGGAGACTTTCAAAATGTTACACAAGATTATTCAAAGACTAATCTTTATGGTATAAGAGATTGCTGCCAATCTTATTTACTTGGAACATCAAATGGAGTTTTAGACGAAAATGGTAACTTGATTGCAAACACTACCGGTGTGTTAGATGCTCAATCTTGTACAACTGGTAATATTTTAAAACCAATGACTGCAGATGAAAAGTCTAAGCTATATAATCCTTACCAACAAACACAAGCTATGAATCTACTTAATAGACTAAGTAATGATTCGATTGAAATATTTGGGTGGAGAGTTAAATACTTTGTAACAGATCCAGATGGTAAAGGTATAGATTATACTCTTCATGAATTTCAACTATTTAATATTGTCTGTGAAGAGGAAATCAAGGTTGCAGTTGAAAATAACCAGTTTCCGGATAATCAAATTGTAATGAACCAGTTTGACCTAACTCTTTTTGACTCTTTTGAAATACATATTACCAAAGAATCATTTAAGGCAGCTTTTGGTGTTCAAAGAAGACCATCAAAAGAAGACCTAATTTACTTCTGTGACATCAATAGAATGTTTATTGTTGATCATGCTCAACAGTTCAGAAATTTCAATAATGCCGCAATTTATTATAAAGTTGTATTGAAGAAATACAACAAATCTGCAAATGTTATCGCAGCAACTAATGAAATTAATGATAGGATAAAGGAACTCACGAAGAATACGACTATTGATGAGTTATTCGGAGTTGAAAACAGACAAGATAAAGACTCGATTGCAAACAAACCACAACTTCAACCACTTACTAGAGATCCAATTAGACTTCAGTATAAGGCTGAAATTGTGAAAGAATTAATTGAAAACTCGACTACAATTGTGTCTAAGCAACATTATGATTTTTCTAATCTACTCTATAATGGATTCCAATTGGCAACACAGTCTATAACTGCGATCACTTATAAATCAGTTGATTCAAGAATAAAGGTATCGGACAATATTGGATTTTATATGTGGTTCAATTTGAATAATTATGTGACAGATGAAAGTTATAATTTCCTTACAAATTATGATACAGTGAATAATTTGGGTTGGCAAGTTAACTTGAAAAATGATAATATTTCTTTAAACATTAATTCGGATACTTATACGTTTAGTTTTACTGGGTCAACTTATTCAACATCTGACTTATATGAAAATGTTTGGTATTGCTATGTATTGAATGTGGATCAAAGAAATAGAAAGTTAAATCAGTGGATTTATAAGCGTAATGTAGAGATTGATGCAGAAGAAGAGGCTAAATTCCTTTCTTCAACCGTGTTAGAAAAGGTTTATTATGATAGTCAAACTTTTGTACCAGTTGATTTTGAGTTGGTAGGAATCGATACTCAAATATTTGCTTCAGATATGAAGATGACTAATATCAGATTGTTCTCTGAAGTAATACCTGTATCAGAACATAATAAGATCCTTAATCAATATATTATTGCTGATGATTCTAAGTATTTGGTGTTTGCTGATAACGCAAATACTAAAATTACACTTCCGTTTTTTCCATATCAGTAATGAACTAATATATCAATAAGATATATAAATTAAAATATAATTGAAAATTATGGCTTCAATGAAAGAAAATGCAATTAGAGAATATATTCTAAATATAGATTTCACAAGAGAGGATTGGAAAACTTCGATAATTAAAGAAGATATGAGAAAGTTTCTTGGTGAAGAACCGGGCATTGAAATTCAATACAAGAAAGATGTTATTTTGAATGAAGTCAAAGGTGAGGCTGAAGAAATTAGAAAACCAGAGAAAATATCTATAGTTTTCACTGATTTGGATGATAAATTTAAGAAGTTAGAATTTTATTTAGATTAAAAAGAATGGATTTAACACAATACTACTTAGATTTAGAAAAGATAAACTCTTTAGATAAAGAAACTGCGAATAAAATACATGATTATTATCGAGATATGATTTACACACATGAAGAGGGCAGAAAAGGTATATCTACATCTTTATTCAACACATTAAACAATAATGGATATTTAAAAAATATCCGAGATGAAAAATTAGGTCTTATTTTAGATGGAAATAACCGGATCAATAATTGATTATATTGGAAAGTTCGAAGGTGGGATTTTAGTATCTATTGGTTTGATGTATAGAGACACATATCATGACTCGATTTTCTACTATACTGCTGATAAAATGTTATTGACCGTTGATGACAGTCTAATAAAAGCTCTTGGGTCATATATAGAAGAACACTCAGATTATCTACCACTTATGAAGTCTATAATAGAACAGTGTGAACCTTTTGAAAACATGGTTGATCAATTGCAAGATATTGAGACTTCTGAAGAATAATCATATTTTATAAAACGATAATTAGCTTGATAAGACTTATAACATTCGATGCACTTTTTGGATTTCTTTTTAAAATCTGATTCTAATTTTTCTAGATTACATTTGATACAAATCTTCATAACAAAGCATTTTAAATGTTATATAAGGTATATATTAAAAATAAGTTATTATAAATGTTAATAGAAGAAATTGGAATAAGGAACTTCAAATCTTTTGGAAACTCTAGACAATCTATAAAGCTTAATACTGAAAAAGGGGATTTAGTATTATTAGTCGGTCAAAATGGTGCTGGAAAGTCAACATTACTAAGATCAGTTGACTTCTCTTTGTATGGTAAATGTTCAGGATCAAAAAAAAAGTGGGCAACTCTTTCAACTTTACCAAACAGGATTAATGGTGGTGAGATGTTGATAGACATAAAATTTAAATCTAAAGGAACTAATATTGAAGTTAAAAGAGGAATCTCTCCAAATGTTCTAGAAATCTGGGAGAACGGTGTATTAAATGAAAGAGCTGGAAAATCTAATATTGATGAAAAGATAGAAGACTATATTGGAATGGATATTGAAACATTCAAGTCTTTCATGTCTATGAGTGTTGACTCGTTCAAGAACTTTATCTCATTGTCAAATGAAGAAAAACAACTTCTTTTAGATAAACTATTCAATTTAGAAGTAATCAATATTTTAAATTCTATATTAAAAGAGTTAAATAAGAATAATAAAATTAGAATGGCATCTCTAGATTCAGAGATATCCACACTTAATGAGTCTATTCAATCAATTCAGAATTCAATAACTAAAGCAATTGAGAAGGAAAAAGAGAATACTCAAGTAGAGATTGACAAGATCAAATCGGATATGGAGTCCAAAAAAGAAGAATATAAACTACTTAAAGAAAAAATTGAAAAAATAAAATCTAAAGATATAGAATTAAAAGAAGAAATAGATCAAGAGAAAAGTCAGTATATTATTTTACAGACTGATATTAAATCAATCCAAAAAGAAATTGATCTTTTTGATTCTGGAAAGTGCCCAATGTGTAAAACAGATTTTGACTCTGAACATTTTATCGCACTTAGGGGAACTCTTTTAGAGAAAAAACAGTCTTTAGAAAATATCAAAGTAGAACTCGAATCAAATATAAAATCTATAAAAGAAAAACAACTCAAATTACAACCAATATCAGACAATGCTCTTAAAGCATTTAATGATATGACTTATTATTTGAAAAATTGTAAGTTACAGATTGAAAAATTACAAAACAAACAATTAAGAGAAGACGGTAAGGCATCAGAGAATGTTCAAGAATTTGAAAATGCGATAAACGAACTTAGTGAAAAGAAAAAAGTATCTTCGAATAATTCATCTCTTTGTAAAGATAAAGAGCTTTATTATAAAGAACTAAACAGAATATTTGGTGAAGATGGTGTCAAAAAATCAATTATTGCAGGAATAATTAAGCCTATTAACTTCTTCATTAATGAAAATATTAAGAAAATGGGTATGCATTTTGAAGTTTCACTTGATGAGACTTTTAATGCTGAAATCAAACATCTTGGTTCTGTAATTGACTCTGAGAGTCTAAGTACAGGTGAGCAGAAACTCACCAATATTTGTATTTTAACTGCTTACTTAATGCTTATTAGAACAAAAAAACATATTAACATCTTGTTTTTAGATGAAGTATTTTCAAGTGTTGACTTAGAAAATATTCAAAAAATACTTGGTCTTTTGAAATCATTCTCAAATCAATATAACGTTAATATCTTTGTAGTACATCACGCTGTATTGAATCAAGAGATGTTCGATAGAATAATTAGAGTTAACAAAGAAGTATTTTCAACTATTGAAGAATTGCATATCGAAGAGCAATAAAATGGAGGTGCTTGTAAAATATAGTATAGATGGTAGGTTTGTAGAATACACAGACTATAATATCAGATTTGATATTGATAAAATGTTGCCAATATGGACAGTTGAACAACTACCTGAAGATACCTACCCGATTATAAAAAGTTTTGATAGTAAAATAATTAAAATGACATATCGTGGCGTATCCAAAGTTGATTCTATGAATCTATTTGTTATAAATATCAAGGAAAACTTGAGAAATTTAAAACTTGAGCAAGTTTTGAACTTTAAGTGAAAATATAATATATAAAATACTTATGTCAAATACCTATAATAATATAAATATTGCTAGTTCAATAAACACCGGGGTTATAAGTGGAACAACGCTCACGTCTGGGAGTCATTTGGTGTACTCAAGTGGAGGAGGAACTTGGGACACTAATATATCTATCGATAAGGATCTTACTAGTTTTTTTGAGATTGTACTGGCTGCACTAGGATTTGATATAAAATTTGAAGACTTTAAAAAAATGTCAGAAGCAGAAAGAAATCAACTAATTAGAGATATAAAATTAAAAACAATCTTATGATAATAATTGAAGTTACTGGTAAAGATACTATTGAAAGAGCTTTAAAAAAATTCAAAAGAAAATTTGATAGCACTAAAGTTCTTAGGGAACTTAGAAACAGACAGAGTTATACAAAAAAATCTGTACAAAGAAGAGACGAAGTTAAAAAGGCAATTTATTTAGAAAAAAAGAAAAGACAAGAAGAGGAGTTTTAAAATGGGATTTCACAAAAGATTTATTACTAAAGATTCAATTTTATTGTGTAAAAATTTTGAGGACTTAGATTCTTTATTTAATGCAGATGCTTTATTTTTAGATGATTGGTCTCAGAAATTTGTCGATAAATATGACAATAATTGGCAGTCTTATCAAACAGTAAGAAAAGAAGTTATTGAAAAATATGAACTATCTTCGAGTTTTCCAGACACAAGCGAATTTAACAAAGAAAACATATCCAACGTATTAATTAACCTTAAAAATAATCCAAGCTGGTTAGATGTTCAACTTTGTATTGAGTTTTTTAGACCCATAGATATACCTCAAACAATTTCTGGTAAATTTGATCTTATGTGTAATTTCTGCATTCATCTGATCGAAGGAGAATTTGAAAAATGAATTTACAAACTAATTATTATAAAGTTTTAGGAGTCAAACATCAAAGCACTGATGTAGAAATAAAAAAGGCCTACTACAAACTATCTTTTGAATATCATCCGGATAAAAATTCTGGTGTTGATACTGAACTTTTTAACTCTATTTCTGAAGCTTATAGTGTCTTATCAAATAGTGAACTTAGGATTGAATATGATAGAAAGAGTAAATGGGGAAAAGACTACAATGAACTAGAAGAACTTTATGTAGTTTCAGTTGATTTTGATTTTGATAAGGAGAATAAAAAATACGAAGATTTCAAAAAGAATCAAGTTTTGAACATAGTTGAGATAGTTGATAATAATTTCTCTGGAACAATAGAATATCAAAGATGGGTCATTTGTAAAACTTGTAATGGCACAGGAAAAGACTTAAAAAGCAAATTTGTTATTAAAGATGATGAAGGCAATGTTAAGGGGATCTTCGATTCTGATGATGGATGTGATTTTTGCGAAGGATCTGGAAAAGATCCATTTGGTAATAAATGTTCTTTCTGTTTCGGTCAAGGAAAATTAGGAAGCAAAGACTGTCAAACCTGTAAAGGAGATAAAAGAATTTTAGGCAAGCAAAAACTTACTAAAATTAAATTGGAAAAAGAGAAAGACGAGACTATTATAAAACACATGGGTCATTTTTCTAAAAATGAGCCGGGCAAAGTCGGAGATTTAATTCTAAAGCTTAAAAAGGATTAAGCACCTTTACTTGTTCCTTTACTACTTTGTGGTATAGTGTCTCCAGTAGATATCCCACCACTAGTATCACCACTTGATAATCCTCCTCCGCCAGCTGATGAAAATATATCCTGAGTATTACCTAAATTGAGAAGACTATTAGTTTCTTCTATATCTTGTAGAAACTCAGCATAGGTACTTGCAGGCGAAGCTTCTTCATCTGCGGAAAATTTAAATCCACTAGAACTTACAAGACTCACCACATTGTCTTCAATAGAGAAGTTAGCTTCTGAAATATTGATATTATCAATGAGTGAAAATTCTGAATTTGTATAGTCTATAAATGGAGCAACTGATGAAAGTGGTGATTGTGGATAAGATGTAATTCTAGATCCAGTTGCGTATCTAAAGAACGGAATCATATCAACTTCTGTATATCTTATGAAATCAAAATAATATCTTTTGTTATTTGGTCCGGTGTTGTCAATATCTTCATAGAAGTAAAAACTTATATCCGGTTTGTTATAGAAATATTCAACTTTAACAGATTCAAAATTATTTAAGTGATTTATGGGCCAAGTATATGGACTTGTTCCGGTAGGTAATATTTCGTAGTTTACAAAAGTTCCATCTTGTAGTGTATAACCTTCTCTACTAAATGTAGTACCCAGATATGTAAAATCATCAAGTAAGTTATAATTTCTAGGGGCACTTGATTGGGTACCTGGTGGGTATATACTAAGTGGATAATAAAATAAATCATTAGAGAATGTAGCTCCTTTGAAGTCTAGTTTGAATTCTAAAATTGTATACTTATTCCTTGGCAGTTTTGTGTAAGTATTATCAAGCCTTATTTGACCCACTTCAGACTCGATATCATCGGCGTATCCATCAAAAGCTAAAATTGGATTATTTAATTGCACTACCATTTTTGATAAGTTATAGCCTGATTCGTCCGGAACTCCGTAATACCCTCCACTTTCATTTATTGGATAGGGTTGTTCTGTATTAGAAGAAAATCTATAAAGTGTCCTAGAATCACCACCGGGTATTTCGGTACGCCACCCGAGCTGATTTAATCTAGTAGAAAAAGTCCATCCTTGATCAAAAAAGTTTTTCATACCCGGATATTCGGAGACACCCTGCTCCTGTACAGCAATACCTTCAGAGGTAACGGTTCTCGTTTCTTCATAATTGTCGAATGGATTCAAAAACTCACCATTATCTGGTATAAATTGTTCATATCTTTTAAATTTCCAACCTAGACTATAGGCCTGTATATTTAGATCGTCACCGTTTCTGAAATATGAAATACTAGATAAGATATCTTTTGTCGGATATCCGTAGTAATTATTTATAGACCAAGTATTTGATTTTGGCACTCGGATACCGTAATTTATTCTATCTACTCTAGTTGAAACATTCGAAATCAGTTCATTTTTCCCGAGATTAACGGCTTGTGTCGTGATATAATTTAGTTCTAACCAAGAGTTATAAAGAAATCCAAAAGGTCGACCTGATATATTATTATCTTTAAATATAAAATTCTGTATTAGTCCAGACGGGAATACTTCAACTTCAGGCGTATCTGATAGTATATTATCGATAATAGATGCTGTTTTTCCTCTAAAGTGACCACCATCAAATCGACCATCTATCCATTGACTATCAATCATTTTTGTTAGGTAAGGTCTACCTTTGAAAAGTCCGTTTGTCCATATACCTCTAAATGTTCCGTTTAAGTAAGCCCCATTCAGCCAAATATTTTTTGAAACATAGATTGGATGATTTACAGAATCCCTTTCTATTGTCCTTATAGGAAAGTTTATTGAAATACTAAGTATAAGTTGCCAAACTGGGTTAATTGTATCAGTTTTTGTTGTTCTTGTTATCGCGACAACTGTAAAATAATCTCTGATTAGTTTTCTTTTTCCATTTATATCTACTGAGATAATATTACCAACACTTACTTTATCACCAACATTAAAGTAATAATTTATATTTAGACCACTTTGGTCAATTAACGAGTTTTCAAATTGAATATATCCCTCAGCAGCATCAAGTGTTATTAACCAATTTTTTGTAGAATATTTCACTCTTGAGAAATTATCATCTCGAGTATTCGGAATAGTACCAACTCTAGTTCCTTTAATTTCAAACTCTGCTTGTCTTGCATCAGATTTATCACTGCCGGATAATTTACTCAAATCTGTAAACACAACAACATTTTTGTCATATCTTAAACCATCATTCCACACCCCATTCTCCCAAATAGAGGACGGAGCAGAACCAGTTCCTGATACGAACAGTCCGTTTCCAAATCTTGTTGATACAACATATCCATTGGTAGCTACACCAGTTTTAGAGTAATTTGGCAATGTTAATACGTCATCATAAGATGGATCAACAGCTAATAAAGAATATGTCGCATTATTAAACTGATTGTCATACTGCGTTGATTTTTTAGTAATTGTTATTCCATGTATTCTTACATCAACTCGACTACCAATGCCTCCAATATTCATTTTTTTAAATCTCATCCATTTTGTAGAGTCAGAAGTCTCTGTTATCACAGAGGGATTGAATATTGTAGTGTAAGTTCTTATCATACCATCTGCATAATATTGAGCAGTCGGATTAACAGTGAAAAATCCCAAAATGTTTGGACCACTGACTGATGCTACAGGTAGTGGAATAACATCTGAATCAAATTGCTCTCTTATACCACCATTATCAAAAGGAACACCACCAACTTCAATATATCCTATTTCTACTCTAAATTTCACACCATAACTTGTTTGAGTTGGTGTCTCATTGGGATCTGACCATCCAAAACTATATCTAAAAGTGATTTCATACTCACCAGATGCTGTAAAAATATCTATACTTGAATTTTCATCAACAACATATAGCCAATTGGTAGCTGGTGAAAAAGATCGCCAAATTGGACCATCTGTTTGAACACTTGATGCATTGTTGACTTGAATATATGATACACCACCACCTTTTGCACCACCCGAAGATACTGCGTAGCTTTGTCGAACTGGATAATATGTATAATTATTCAAAAACTCCCAAGTTTCTGCTACAGTGCTTGATTGTGTAAATGTAGTTGAATCAACATCAGGTGATCCAGTAATATCTGGATAGCTAGCATCTATACTAAAAGTAAATGCATTATTTATAAATATTTCTTGATAAGATGTATCACCAATTGATTGTCTGTATTTCGCAATATTTGTGATAATATCTGAAGTATATCCCTCGTTTATTTCAGCAGCAGTTGTACAAATTACTCTTTCTACAACAATACTATCAATTGTAAGTTGTGATACTCCATATAGATTGAAGTGTAAGTAGAGAGTCGCATTATCTCTTGCTATAAGAGTTTCAGTCATTTGCCCACCACTACCAATCCAGCCATCAATTCCTGGTATAACAGCACTATCAACTAGTGCACCAGTGTGACCTTCTAAATCTATAATTCTTCTGTGTGGACTCACAAAATCCTCTGCAGAAACTATATCTTTAAAAAGAGGGTATAGTGAACCTTCATAAGTACCTGATGTTTCACCATACGCACCAGCAGAACCCGGTCTTCCAAGACTTATCTGAATTCCAACATTTTCTCTGTCTATTGCCTGAGCAACAGTAAGTGACCCAATATTTACAGTGACTCTATATGTATCACCAAGATTTAAGTGAGTTATTGGATTTGCACGCACAAAAGGAAATCCATATGTGTTAACCCAAGAATTGGCAGTGTCTGGATCAAGAGCTGGGTCTCTATAATCACTTGGAAAATCTGTATTAGCACTACTACCATCTGTCACGCTAACATTGAATGATCCGGATGTTAGTGGTGTATTTATCACTATGCCTATTAATGCCTCTCCTGAAGCGTTAGCTGGAGGTTGAGAATCATTGAAAAGGTTTAGTCCGTTCCAATCACCACCAGGGACTATTTCTTCAAGCCAATTTAAAGGAGAACCCTCAGATTGAGACTCGGTGAAGGTCAAAAGACATCCGTTTTCAGTGATATTTTCATATCCAAATGGCGATCCATTCCAATTTCCATTTCTCCAAACCCCACCTTCCCACATTACATTAAAGGCGTTCATGTAGTTAGCAACTCCATTTTTCCAAATCATACCAATTGCATTACCAGACTCCCATTTTCCTTTATACCACTCAGATATATAAAATTCGGAATTTCTCAAAGTACCATTTTCCCAGTGACAATCCTGACTTAGATTAAAGCCACTTTCACCTTTGACTAGCTCGATTCCGGCTATTGATACCGTTGCTGGATTCCATTGTGCACCATTAGCTGAAACCTCTGCTATTGGAATTAACTCTATCGCGAAATCTGGTCCCTCTGCATTGAATGTGTAACTATATGCCGTTCTTTGAGAAATATCAGATGTATATAATCCGGTATTTGAAGTGACTATAAACCCATTTAATGATAATTGAGAGTTACTACTCAAAGTTGTGAAATTAATCATTAAATCTGAATAGTCTGCAGTTATAACTGACTCGTATAAACATTCACTACCAACTACAGATGGAACACCTACTTGTGAGAATGTTATATTTATACCATCAACAAAAGCTGTTGATAAAATGTAACCATCTTCTATTGTAACCTGTGAACTATCACAAGAACCAATATATGGGTCGTCCATATTAGTCTTATTAAATGCATAGAATCTTACATAGTAATTTCTACCAGGACTAAGTATATCTGGATATATTATGTAAAGTGAGCCATCTGCTGTTGAATCTGTATAGTCAATATATCCTGGAGAACCAGTAGCAACAATTACAGTTGGCTGAGTGCCAAGAGATTGAGATGTAGCGCCTATAATCCAGTTTGTATCGTGTAAAGTAAAATTTCTATTCTGTAGAGAAAGAGTTGAATCACCAAATCTTACTTCCATATTATAACTTTCTCTTACGATCATTCTAAAGGTATAAGACTCACCTATTATCAATCCAGTTGTTTGATAAACTGTTGCGATACTACTTGTACCTAAGTAGGTAAATACTCTCTTTATATCTCCGGAGTATTCGTTAGTGTTTTGTATCGTATAAAGGCCACCTATAACATTACCATCAGAGTCCTGATCAGAATAATCTACCTGCCATTTCACAAGCTGAGTTGGCTGAGATATACCATTGTCGTCTATAGTTTCTTGGAAATTCCCATTAACTAAATAATTTATGTATGGATTGAACGATGAATTAGCAAAAACACCCTTTTCAAAAATACCATCTGTCCAAACAGAGTTGTTAAAAAGGCCATTGTTATGTGAAAAAACACCACCTCTCCAGAGTGCATTTCTAATTTCAGCTTGATAAACAATTTTCTTTTTAGTAAATTCTCTTTCAGGTATCTGCGTAAACTTTTTGTTTGCTATTTGTTTATCTTTAATTTCAGAAACAATCCCAGAATTCCAAAGACCATAAAAGTCGTTTGAGAATTGGGATACATAATTTGGTATGTTATAAAGCAAAGTAGATGTGTTTCCAGATCCTATAAATTTACCTCTAGTGAAAATTCCGTTATTCCAATACCTACCGGTAAAGATACCACCGTTAAACTCACCGTTGTACCAGGTTGAGTTAGATCCAGTAGAACCAAGGCCAAATTCACCATCATTGAATTCACCATCCTCCCATGCGAAAAGATCAGCAGTTGCTGAAGAGTAGGATGCTGCTGTAACAAATGGGTAACCAAAGTAAGAGGTAAATTTACCACCATTAAATTTACCATTTCTCCATCTTGCCGTATCTGTGAAAACTCCGTTTTGCCAAATACCATCATGCCAGGTGGATCTAAATGAGTAATTTATTCCGGATTCAGAGTAAGATGCTGAATCTACATAGACACCAAATAATCCGTTATTGAATACACCCGAGTTCCAATCGATTTCGAAGTTTCCTACAACTGAGCCGTTTGGATTAGCTGCTCTAAATTCAGCAGATATCACATTTACATTACTAAATGAACCAGATGCGACTCTAGTTTCTGGATATTTCAAACTTCTTTTTCCGAAATTTCCACCTTCAGCATCGCCAGTTAAGAATGTTGATTTAAAAAATTCTCCATTTTTGAATGTTCCTGCTTCGAAAGTACTTTGTTCAAAAATTCCATTTTCAAAAGTTCCATTAGCCCAAGAGTATCTTGTTCTATGTAATGTCAAAGGTCTTCTTACCGATGTATTATTTAGCACGATAAGATTATAAACTAAGGGAGTAAAGACTATATTAGAATTATTTTTATAAAATTGACCGCTTGCAAAAACTCCATCTATCCATCTTGATTGTTTAACAATACCATCGTTGAATTTATTAATTGCAGTTGTTCTGACATCACCAACTGCCTGGAATGAATAAGAAAACGACTGTACATTCCAAGTTGAATTGTAAAATATTCCATTTAACCATTTGTCTGATCCAGATAACCAGTAGGAGTTATAAAATAATCCAGACTTTATTGTATTACCATTATCATGAAAAAGAGTATCGCTAATTAAAAAACTTTTCCAGTTTCTATAATTTTTAGGATCTCTATCCAAATTATTAAATTCTGAATTATACAACAAGCAATTTTCAAAATACGTCATCTTGAAAATACCTTGTTTTATCTTTGAGTTCTCGAATTTGACTGGATGTAGGTAGTTAAATCCATTTTCAGCACCAGGTGTCAAGAAGAATCTTTGCGATATTATAGAAGTTGTATCAATTAATCCATAAATCGATGATGATGTTCCATTAATAAAGTCATACATTTTGTATAATTGAGTTGACGCACCATCTGTATACTCGAATACTTTGTATGTGTTTGGTAGTTTTACTAAATTCTCTCCAGATATAGGCACTGAATCGAAGTAAAATCCATTAAGAAACGCTACATCATTTGTGTCAATTAGATTTTTCCTTTTTGATGAGACTGTACTTAAGCTAATTAGATTTGAATTTGGACCACCACTCTCGATGTCACCATCATATCTAACTTCAGAATTTGTGGGAAGTGAATGTTCTCTTACGTAGTTCATATGATTACCACTTAACCATGTAGAGTCTTTAAAAAGACCACTTTTGAAATCAGAATCTAGTATATAGGCATTATCAACAGATAAATTATTTAATTCTCTAACGACGTTCTCAGACTGGTACTGAGCACCAACAGATTCAATAACTTCGCCGTCTGTACCATCTGTAAATATCATATTTCTATACGCGAAATCCCCTGACACTTCAAAGATATCACCACTGTAGGTCCAAGTACCAATACCCAGAGACTGAAGACTTGTGTATAGATTCAAACTTGATGTAGCTCCCGAAAAAGTGAAACTTGAAATAGATGTGAACACTTCAACTAAAGATGCGGTTTGGCCACCCCAAGAAGTGGCCTCGGTAAATCCTTCTATATTGAATCTGTAAGGTCCAGTTGGTATTATGACCTCTCTTAAATTAAAATTTAAATAGTCAAGCCTCCTATACGAACTAGCATTAAATTTAAAATAAACATCTATAGAAGGCCTGACAGTTTTTGTATTTGTAACAAGACTATTAGCACTGATATCAAATTTTGAAGTTGTCTTAATATTCTCATCTTTTGATGATAAATATACCAATATGTTGGAAAAAGATCTTGATGCCACTGATGAGCCCGATGAACTTTTATACTTAAAACTAGTTCGATACTCAGAAATTGTGAACTTCTCATCAAATAAATTTAATAAATCAGAATTTAAAATTTCGATACCGTCAAAATAAAAATTTTGAAACTCAGTAAGTCTTGAATAACTTGATTCATCTATATAGAATTTATATAACTTATAATCTTGAATTGTAGGACTATCATCATATAGTTTTACAAATCTTTCATCATAATCAAGAATCTTGATTACTTTATCAGAGTTATATTTTGAATTCAAGAAAACACTTCTTGAGATTTCAGAGTTTACCGATTTACTAAGATCTATTTTTGAGTTATTGATATCACAAGTTAAAACTGTTGAATTCCTGAGATTTGAAAGCTCAAACTCACAATTAAAGTACTCACCAAATTTAGTTACAACACTAAAAGTAGTTGAGATATTTTGATAATATTCAGTCATTGTGTGAATGTTATCTGAATTTATTCCAAAATTTGTATTATAAAAAAGACCACTTTCAATTATAGAACGTTGTATTGTTGAATCATAAATTAGGTTATAACCAAGTCCTCTGTTATTACCCTCATTTGCTTTTATTTCAGGTAGTAAAAATTCGTTGAATGATGTAAAATATGAAAGGGTATTTCCTTCACCGAATCCAATATTTCCATAGTACCAAAAGGCATTTAAAACTGAACCAAGAGTGAAATTTACTTGAGAACCATCATGTAGAATAGTTTTTTGATGAGTACCCATCAAGCCTTGATTGAACTCACCTTTTTTGAATACACCATCTCTGAAATTTTGTTCAGTAATAATTGGTTGTTTGTGAAGTCTATTTACTTTCCAACGGAAAGTATTTGGATCAAAATAATATGGATAACCCTTTTTAAATTTCACAGTTCCGGTGAGAAATGATTGAAATTCAAAATCAGAGTTTATAATTTTTAAATTACCATTGGTTTTATAGTTTAGACCTTGTAGACTTCCCCTACCTAAAGTTGCTGGCTCAAACTCTATTCTTCCACCTGTAATTACTTCTGATGTTATAAAAAATGATGTTAAAAAAAAACTCAATTCATTTTCACCCGTAACAGAATAAGCGGGAGAATTACTATTTAAAGTGTTGACTAGTCCAGAACCAGTTATATTTCTCAATGTGAATGTATCGGTGTATGCACCTATATCGAAACCATGTGGTTCGGTAAGTGTAATTGTTATTTTTATAAATGGTGGGACAATATACGTTTCAACTGTTCCAAACTCTATATCAAAAACCTTTTTCGAAGTATAACCTAAGTGATTTCCAAGTGATATTTCATCGGAAATGTCTTGTAAATAACCAGAGGACGTGCCACTTAAAACTAAAAAAGAGTTCGAATAAATTAGTGATATGTTACCAGAACCATCTTTGAATCCAGATATACCATAGTCTGAACCAGTTAAACTAAAAGTACCATTTATATAGAGAAAATTATTATTTGATAAATACCCAAACTGACTAAATCTATTTGATAGAGTGTCAAAATCTCTGGCGGATTTTGCTTGAACAAAATATTCAAATTCCTCTTGAGTATTTGCGACATAGACTTTTATATAATCATCTATATCATACTCTTCATAAGGTAAGTCTCCAGTGTACTCAATATCTAAAACTACTTGTGTTCTATCTACATAACAAACAAAATAACCATCTGCTCTTTTATCATATTTGTTGTTTTGAATTAAAAGATCTGAGTCATAAAATCCACCAGTAATAAAAACTCGATCCCCATATCTTAAATTATGATCAAACTCAGTGTAAAAAAGAGTATATCTTTGACCTTTGAAGATATATGGCTCAACATAGTTTAAAATATTTACAGAAAAGCTTTTTTTACTTTTTTTGTAAATAAGTTCTTTAGTATTTAATTGCACTATATTCTTGGCAGTTGGCTTAGAAGTAACTGAACTCAAGTTCTGAGTTTGCTCAGTATTTAAATTCGACAACTTTTTAGTAATAGTCTTAATTGGTGATTTACCAGGAATTTTCATTTATACTCAACTATATAGTTTAGAGTATATATTATTGAGGGTTTTTTATCTTAGATATTTGTTTTATTAAAAATTATTTTTATCTTTGTATCTTAAAGTAAACTATTAAAAATGAACATAGAAAAATTAGCAAGAAAGGCAATTGATATACTAAAAACAAAACAAGATAATTTTCCAAAAACAGGAATTGTCGCAGGTGGTTCTTTAGGGAATATCATCTGGGAAATGATTTCAGGAAATATTGCTGTAGTGAATGACATCGATGTTTTTGTCTTTGAAAATAAATTTGATAAAGACACTATTGGAGGCGAGATGACTACAACAAATGAAAGAAAGAAAATCTTCTATAGAAGTCAAGAAAAAATTTACTGGAAAGACTATACCGGATTTTGTGAGGGCTCTAAAACAAAAGACTTCTATCTTATAGAGAGAACAGAAAATATTGGACTTTACAACTTTGTTTATTATTCTGCAACTCAAGATAGTCCAGAGCTTGTAGTGGATTCATTTGATATAAATTGCACTCAAATCGCCTATCATATAGATACTGATAGTTTTTATTGGACAAAAGAGTTTGAAGAGTTTCTAAATACTGGTGAACTTAAACTTACAAATCTTGGGAGCCCACATCACTCTGCGATTAGAATTACAAAAAAACGTGATGATTTAAATGCAAAACTAGATGAAACTGAAATCAAAATTGCAGCCTTTACAATTTCAAGACACCTAAATGGTGTAACTAGAAGATATTTTTCAGATAAATATGAGAAAATATTCAATAAATATGAGACCGAATTATCTAAATATTTCAAAATAGTTAAAGAAAAAGAAATTTCTACAATTATTAAAGAATCAAAGGGCATAGATATTGGAATTTTCACTCTTGAAACTGTTGTTAATCCAAGTTCAATTTTTCAAGACGAACTTAATGATGATATAAAAAATAAGTTGTGGCACGCTAATGATTTTTTATTCTATTTTAGAAATATTCAACATGATGATCTACTGTCTAAAGTTTGGTCTAAAGTACAACCACTTTTTACATACACAAATTATGTTGATATTGAACCAAGTGATGAGGATCTCAATCTACTTAAAAGAATTATTGAAAACATTCCTAACTCAATCAAGAATTTACAAGGGTATAGATTATCACAACAAATTAAATTCGTTAAGAAATTACTTGAGGAATTCAAAGAAGATCCTAGTGTAGCATTTGCACTTCTTGATAATAAAAGAATTGAACCGGACACAGAGTTTGATATTCAGACTAAACTTCTTTTAGAGCTATCTGTAAGAGTTGAAATAGTTAGTAATAAATATGATATAAATAAGATTTTAAATATTCAGACAAAAACTGACTTTGATGATAAATGTTTACCTTTTTAATATATAAGAAAAATTCATAATTTTATGCAAGAATTATTAGATAAATGGAATATCAAACTAGACTATAAAGTTCTTCTATCTATGTGGAATGAACCACACAGACACTATCATACGCAAAATCATCTTTTAGATTTAATCGATCAGATTAATGAGGCAAAAAGTTATCTAGACTCGCATAAAAACTATGAAAAGCTTATTTTATGCGCACTTTTCCATGACTGTGTTTATGATCCGTCTAAATCAAATAATGAAGAAGAGAGTGCTAAATTCTTTCTTAGCTGTTGTCAAGAGAAAAACGAAGACACTAAACACATTTATCAAATGATTTTAGATACAAAAGAACACAAATCAGAGGAAAAGCTATCAAAGATATTCAATCATTTTGACATGAGTATAGTAGAAAGTGATTTTGATAAATTACTTGAGTGGGAAATTGGAATTAATGAGGAATACAAGGTATATGGTGCTGAATATAAAATCGGTCGTCTTCAATTTTTAGAAGGCCTTTTAGATAAATACACACATAATACTGAAAATTTATTGAAACTAATTGACTGGGTTAAAACCAATTATTAATATGTAGTTATACTAGATATAAATTCTTCGAATTTATAATTAGGAAAATCATCAACATACTTAATAACAACATTAACAGGAAATTCAATCCATTTCTGAACAACCTCAATTAGTTCAGATTCTCTGCCACCTAAATCGTCACATATAATACTTAGTTCAAGTTGATCAATCTCAGTCTGAACCATCTTAAATCTTTTTATACCAAAGGATTCGTACTCTAAAGAACCAACTAAAGGCCATTTTTTATCACCATTAGGTAATAACATCATATTTCTTACACGACCATTTATCTTTTTTATCGTTTGTAAAGTTCTACCACACGTACAAGTTCCTAATTCAATATGGTCACCGTGTTTGTATCTTCTTATGTATTTGTTGCTAGTTGTAGTTATAATTATGGCGCCTTCTGAGTCAACCTCAACTATTTGATTTTCCATAACATGATATACACTTGGATTATCTGGACAAGTTAAGGCAATTATACCACATTCTTCACTTGAATAAGCTTTGCCACCAATCTCACCAGTTCCTTTCCAATCGATAAAATTTGATATTCTACTGGTATCTAACTGTTTAAAAACAGAAGGTAGACAGTGTATATAATGTGGATTTTTTTCTTCTAACCATTTTTGTAATTCAGAAATTGGCTTTAAGCCATTTATAAACGTAAAACCTTGAACAGGTTCTATAGATTTTGGTATACCCCAACCAGATAAATCATTTATTTTATTACCAGCCTTTATAATGGCCATATTTTTAGTAACATCCCACTTTAACCATCTATACTCCCTTATAGAAAGAGCGTTATACCAAATATAATCTTTATATGATTTACCAACTGAAACAGGTTCACCGGTAGAACCAGATGTTTTAGACACATCAACATCATTCTTCATCTCGATATCTCTCAAATCACTTCTATTCATTATTTTAAATCCGTTTAGATTAAAATTAGGAATAAATGACCACTGAGACCTTTCAAGATAATCTAATAACTCAGCAATATCTTTATCCGGGTTTAAAAATTCCATATGTAAAATGAATAATCTTCTTTTACTATTGTCTTTGTAGGTATTATTTTAAAGTCAATTGATTGTGGAAAGTAATCAGCAATCTTCATAATTGGTAGTTTTCTTGTAAATGATCTATTTATAAAAACTTTACAATTTTTAGAGGCCATTTCTAACATACTATCTGATAGTTCTTTAGTAAAACAAAGACCACCATCACATATAATATTCTCAAAAAAATCTTTATTATCTAACCAATTTCCAGTTATGGTATTTGGACCAATCCACCAAGGATCTAAGTCAATTTGTACATCAGATAAGTCTAATAACTTCCTTGTACAACCAAGTAGAAGAGTTCTACCCGAAATCATATTATCTTTAAAGATACTAACATCTTCATCATTTGGACTAAGTGGTCTTGGAAGATCCTGAGACCAGTATTCTTTACTTAGCATTTAATAAATCTATTCCATTTTTTATATGATTTATAAATAATTCGTTTGAATAAGTTTCTATGTTGTGTCCAAGTGAAGTCACCCAGACGTGACCACCATCATAATTTTGATACCAAGTAGATGGATATAGTGGAAACCATTTTCCGGAATACTTTTTTATCTCTTCTATTTCTGATTTGTCTAAAAAACTCAAATCTTGGTAGGTTATAACGTCAACACCATCAAAATAATCTTCACCAAAGTAACATTCGTCTTCAATAAACCATTCAGTAGGAATGTTAGATACTGGTTTATTAAAAATATTTTTAGTTATTTGCAATTCAGGATGCCATAGAAAAGAACACCCTTTTAATTTCTTAAACCATACCCAATTTCGTTCCGTTCCCACAAAAGAGTGAATACCTAACACTTTACCACCGGATTGAAACCAAGATTTAAACCTTTGTCTTTGATCATCATTATCAAATGTATCATTATTTGTGTTTGGAAAAATGATTAAATCATAATCGGATATATCTAAATCAAATACACCTGTATTATTACTCACAGTGACATTAAATTCTATAAGTAAATTCAATAACATATTGACAGAGTGAGTTATATTATCGTGAATATAACCATCACCACACTTAGTATGTATAAGTATATTTTTCACTAATTAAACACCAAGTATCAAAAACTCTTCAGATACAGTACCTCTCTGACTTACTATTTTATAGTTTGAATACATCTCTTCTAGTTTGTCAAACTTATAGTAGCTTAGTAACCACTTACCTTTTAAGTCTTTAACTTCTTTAGAAAGTTCATTATGAGACTCACCTTTGAATTTACTATTGATGTAATAATCCTCAAATCCAACGTAGGGTGGATCTAAGTAGAAAAAAGTATCCTCACTATCGTGTTGTTTAAGAACTTCTTTATAGTCAATATTTGATACTTGAATTCTTTTAAAGTAGTCAATATATCGAGGTAATTTATATTTTAAAATTTCGAATGCTGAATTACCTTTAAATTCTTTAGTCATAAGTTCCTTACTATCACCACAACAAAGTATTATGAGCCAAGCTAGTGCTCTTTGTTCAGAATTTGATACGTTTATTACCTTTTTACCTTTTTTATTTTCTTCTTGATTGACAATACTATTATAAGCATCTAAAAAAATCTCTTTAGTTACATTCGTAGATTTAACTTTATCCAAGAATTCTTTCTTTTTAAGATTCTCAAATAGTACACAGTTCAAAGGGTTTATATCGTTATAGATAAACTGCGTATCTTGATATTCTTTAAGATCTAAAGTGAAGAATAAGCCAAAAACACCACCAAAAGGCTCAACCCAAATTTTGGGATTTTTTGGAACGTATTGTTTTAAAAAATCAGACAGTTGTGATTTATTTCCTAAGTACGGTATCATATAAAATATGTTCTATTTTTTGCTCTCTGAGCTTTTCTTTATAAATTCTATCTATTTCATCTATTTGAACTTGTTTCAATTTTCTATTCTTTGAGGTATCAAATTCAAATTGCCAAATTCCTTCGATTTCCATTCTTTTTTCAACGTATTCTCTACCAATTTGTTGAACAACGTCTTCAATTGTATTCATCTTTATTTGAATTCTTTTTTGTCATTTGAAATATAAAATTTACTAAAATCATAATACTTCTCATAGACTCTCTTAATATCTTTTAATGTAACAGTATCTAAAATATCATAAACTGACCAACCTTTTGGTTGAATCCATTGACTTACATTTTTATATCTTAGAATCTCTTCTTTTTCTCTTCTAACAAGATAATACTCTTTTATCAATTCAAATCTATCTTTGTTTAATATCTTTTTTGTATCTTTTAAAACAGTGTCAATTCCATCTATCACACCATTAAAGTTTTTATTAGAAGTCTGTGTGTCGATACTAATTATACCTTGCTTGTTATATCTAGACTGAAAACAATGTATGTAATATACCAAGCCTCTTTTCTCTCTGATTTCGTTATACAATGGTGATTTTAATCCTAAAGAGATCATAGCATTTAAGAAATGGACATAGGCAAAATCTTCTTCAATAAACGGACTTAGACAAATTATTGATGTTTTGTCTTTGAAGTCATTGTTTAATTCTAAAGTAACATCGTGTTTCCCGAATTCAAATTTCTTATCAATTATATTTTCACTAAAGTCAATATCTAAGTTTTTTAGTTTTTTAGTTTTAGAAACATTAATTATTTTAGTTGGCTTTGCATACTGAATTTCATAGAAGTTTAAGCAATCCATGAATTTTAGTTTTTCTAAGTCTTCTTTAAGACCAATTGGGTCGTAGTCTCCGAATAATTTTCTACATAAATTTAGTTGATGTGCTTGTGACTGATCGTTAAATGTATCTTCATATTCTTGAAGTACGATTTTTTTCTCATTTTCGAACTGCTCTTTTGTAATATCAAAACTTTGTAAAGCTTCAAGGTATTCCTTTTTATGCTTGTCAATTTTTTCATCAAGACCAGTCATGTAAAATACAATTTCATTTGATGAAGTATAGGCGTTCCACTCAATACCATCTCTATCAAAATCTTGAATCATATGGAAGAATGTCTTGCAAACTAAGTGTTCCATAAGATGGCTGATCCCAAAGTTTCCTTTTTTTTCTATATTAGTTGAACCTTCATAGACAACGTAAAGGCCTGATAAATTTGACTGAGATTTTAAATTTATAATCATTTTTTCGTGTAATTTTATACATTTATATATTACACAAAAGACTACCTACTTTCTATTTAAAAGTTGAGATATTAAATATTTGTTTCTATTCTCAATTTTTGATTTTACTTTAATATCACGTACTAAGAAAATAAGTACTATCAAAAACAAAATTAAAATAACAATTATCGTTATAATATAATTAATAAATCTAGATTTGAGATTATTTACTAGTATCTTTTGTGATCTTATGTTATTTGAATTATTCTGCTCTATTTTGAAATTAAGTAAGTGAGAGGCTAAATAAGATAATTTATTGTATTGAATTAGTAAAAATCTTACTTCATCAGATATTTGATGTTTGTATTTAGAAATAGTGATTTTCAAAAATTTATCAGAAAATTCTAACTTTTTCAAACTCTCTTTTTTTATTAAAGAGAGATCAACCAGTTCAAATTCTCTTTTTTCTAAATGAATAGGTTGACTATTCAGGTGATATATTCTGTTGGATATTTCAATTTTTTTATTTGTGAGAGAATCAAATTTTACAATTTCTCTATCGTTTAATAAAAAACTATCTCTATATGCTAAATAATCGACTAGATTATTTTGTATATCTTCACCTTGAGTTGATTTTTTTATTATAGTGTGATCAATAAGATTTAATTTATTGATGTTATTAGAGAGTATGATTGTACTTTCTGAATTAGATATGATTTTCTTATCTATATACTCAATATAGTCAATTGTATTAATCGTGTAAATTATTCCAAAAATTATAGAAGCTAACATGAAAATAACCATTCCAATAATTTCTATATTAATGAATGTCAGAACTCTTAATATGGCTGCTATTTTACTCATTAAAAATTAGTTCCTCTCCTGTATCCTGTATGTTTAGATGTCTTATTACAGACATATTTGCTAAAATTGATTCTTTAAACCATTCTGGACTGATATTATTTGAATATTTATCACCTGTCATCTTGTTAAAATCATCACAAAGATCAGAATATCTTATTATAAATCTATCATCATCTAAATCTATATATTGTTCTAATTTTAAATCTATATCGACAGTAATTTGAGTCATCTTTTTCAAATCTCTAAGAATCCCATCTGAAACATTTTCAATTATCCAATCTTTCAAATAAAGATAAGCTGTCTCAACAAATGATTCCTTCGATATATTCATCTGATCAAGTAGCATCTTACCATATGGTGTTTTGTGATATCCATATGAATATTTAACAACATATTCTTCTTCAGGATTATCATTAAGAGCATCTCCCCAGCCTGCACCACCTAACCAAACAGTTGTATTTAAGTCTAATTTCTCATTTAATTTATAAAGATAGATATCAACATAACCATTTTGCTCATCAAGTGAGTGTATTTCTATAAATCTGGCAAAACTTTCAGATGTAAAAACAGAAACTACCGGATTAAATAATTTTTTTAATGTTTCTAACGTAAATCCAGCTCTGTCTAACAACTTTTGCATTTCTTCAACGTCTTCATCTGGGTTAGAATTTATTTTTGACGCTAAACTACTAAAGCTACCCGCATGATATGAAACTGATTTTATAGAGTCGACAAACTCACTTCTCGCGTCAATTAAGCTTTTTCTAAGCTTATGAAATATAGACTTTTTATTTTCATCTAAAATACCATCTAACATATGGTTAGTAAAAATCTCTACCTCACCAATTTTAGGGACTATCTCATTTTGATAGATGAACATAAAATCATTGAAATCTGAGTCAAACTTTCTTGAGTTAAAATTTTCTAATATAAATTGATTATACCCTTTGATTTTCATAATTTATATATTAAAATCCTCTAACTGATAAAGATTTAATAATACCAGAAATCCTATGCTGTGCTTCGAGTAAATAAATATTTGCACAAACTCTATTTTCTGAATCTTTTTCAACATAACCATCACTAATTGACCAGATGTTTACCTCATCACCAGTTGAAGTTATTTCGATACAGTCACCGGTAGTGTATTCTATCAATTCATGTCCAAATTCTCTGTTATCGTTAAAAAAATCCTCGATGAATTTAAAATTCATTTGCCTATATTTAGAATATAGATCATCACTCATAATCAAAAACCAAACTGAATCATTTGACTGTTCAAAAAAAGATACTAATTTATATTCAAATGATTCTAGTCTTTGCCCAATCTCATCAAAATTGATTCGGTTCATTTTATCTACATTATCAAAATAAACAACTAGCAAGTCATTAGTATATTCTACAAATTGATGCTTCCAAATATTTGGTTTAGTTTCTGCAAAATCTTGTAAAATATCTAATATATCATCTGAATCAGAATTATTTATAAATTCATAAAATCTTTTTAAATGACTCATAGAATATATATTAACTAGAATTTTCGTTTTTGTAAGTATTTTAAAAAGTCAAATGAGTTATCATTTTTTTCTTCGATCATTTTTCTAGTTATTTTAATTATTTCTACATCATCTATATTTAGATTCTTTTCAAAAAAATGCTCACTCGCATCTTTACATATTTTTGAATGAACAGTTTTTGAATCAATTTTATATAGTGTGAAAAATTTAGACAAAGTAATACCAGTTTGTAATCCAACTCTGTCATTATCACAGAAAATTGTGATACTTTGAGGTTTTTTTTCTAATAATTGATAAAGCTGTATTCCAGACCACATTGCAGAAGAAGGAGAGACCGCCTTTAATCCTTGTGACTTTAAGGCAAACATATCAAACAACCCTTCACAAATCCAAATGTTTTCACACTCACCAATATCTGATAATCCCCAAACTGGTAAGTCAGGGACTGCTAAAGTATATTTTAATTTACCAACGTCAGAAATCCGCCTGATAGAACAGTTTATTAAATTTTCCCCTTTAAAAAGTGGTATAACTATACCACCTTCGCTTATACCATCTTGTAAAAATCCATTTAATACCGGATGACAAGTAGCACCAATCGTTTTTAAATCATCTATATTTTTAAAGTTTGATAGTCCTAATATATTATAGGAATTTATTATATTCTCACCAATTCCACGATTTTTTAGAAATTTAAATTCACTTTCATTAAACTTACCAATATTGAAACTAACAAAATCAGAAAGTCTGCTAAGTTGTTCAGGCATTATAATTTCATCTTCGGAATTAGATTTTAATAAACTAAGATCTACTTCGACCATTTTCCCAGTGTTTTGATAAAGTGATTTGCACCAATCAAACTTCTTTTCGATATCTATAAGTTTATTAGGATTAATCGATTCATCAATGAAGTTTTTAACAACACCATCAACTGATCGGTTGTTGTATAGAATAAATCCAAGTTGCTGAGGCGTATAATTCACTAAAATATTTGATTTTTTGAAAAAATCTTCTTATCTTTGTATTTATAAAATAAAAATATGTTGGAAATCGGATTAACAGGTTCTAGATATTCTGGTAAATCTACTGTCGCTAAAATATTCAATCAAATACAAATTCCAGTTTTTGATGCAGATACTGTTCTAAAATTTATTCTTAATTTTAGAACCTATGTAGAAGAGCCAATTAAGTCAAATGTTGGATCTTTTGTTTACAAGAATAGCTTTCTTGATCCAAATGCTTTTGTTTGTGATTCTATTTTTGATAGAACAATAGATGTAGTTGAATTTGAACTTTTTCAAGCTTGGGAATCTTTTAAAAAGAAACACAAATACTCAGCTTATGTTATATTTGAGAGCTCAATTATTTTTGAAAGAAAGTGGGAAAAGAAGTTCGATAGAATGATCTCAGTTTTTGCACCAAAAGAGGAAAGAGCAATGCGTTGTAAGTATGAAACTGGTATGAGAGTTGAATATATTTGGGATCTTTTAGGTAAAGAAATGTCAGATCTTGATAAAAATAATAAATCTCACTATATAATTCATAACTATGATAGCGCTCCAGATGTTGTTGAACAAATCAATAATATGGATGAAAAAATCGTTGATCTTTATCTCAGTAAATTAAACACCAAAAGAAATCTAGATATAGATAAAAATAAAGAACTAATAACAGATAGTTTAATTCAAAATAATTTAAGATTCTTAATGTAATATGAAAGTAATAAGTAAAAAATCAAGTAAAAAACTTTTGAAAGGAGGTGAATATATCGCCGATTCTTTCAACAACACTACTGTTGGCCAAAGATGGACCATAAATCGTATTAAAATTAAAGGTTTTGGTAACTACTTATGTCGAGACTTCACTGATGTAGATGGAAAACCTTTGCCACAAATTAACTATGTGAATCAAGAATCTGTATCAAATGTGGTTGAAAGATTTAATTGTGAAGATTTAAAAGTTGGAGACATTGTAGTCTGTAATGTTGACAGTTACAAGTATCTATTAAAGGGTGCAAAATATCGAGTATCTAAAATTATAGAATCATCTAGTTGGAACGCGATGATTAATCTAGAAGGATATGGAAGGTCAATAAGATTCACCAATTGGTCTTTCAGAAGACTAACTATCCAAGAAATTAGAGAAATTGCTCTTTCAAGTATTTTTGATACTCCTGAGAAGTTTTCAGTTGATTTTGTTAGAAAATTTGAGAAAGAAAATAATCAAGTCAAGATTCTTGTTGAGACAATTGCTAAATCTATAATTGATCCCTATCGACACCAATTAGATGTAGTTGATTGGGGCATTGCTAAAAACAAAACTCAGTCTCTCAAAAAATCAGATTTTGAAAATATCTTACAATTACCATTATCTGAAGTACTAAAAATGTACGAAAATAGCCTTAAATGATTGATAATTTAGAAATAATAAAACCACTTTTAAACTTTGAAAAAGAAGATGACTTTTATATGCTCTTTATTCTCAAAAGAAAAAAGGATCAGCCCGAAATTGAAAGACACAATCATCAATCTGTTAGAACAATAAAAACTTATTGTATTGAGAGTGCCGAGTATCTAAACCATCGATATGAAGAGATTAAATCTTTATGTGAGATATTCAAAGCAAGAGCTTACATACACGTTCAAAAACAAAATCATAAGGATGTTTCACTTGAAATGATGATCACTCTTGCTCAAAGAATTAAAAATGGTCAACATATTCAAAACCATCTTTTCGATTCAGTAGTTGGTCAACTTAAAACACATGAAAAAAGATGGGTTGTTGATATAGATTCAAAAGATATTTCTAAATTAGAAGATGTAAAGTCTTTTATCAAAAGTCTAAGACCAGTTGGTGATAAAATCGAGGAAATTATACCAACAAAAAATGGATATCATCTAATTACAAAAAGATTTGATGTTTTAGAATTTCACAAAGAGTTTTCTGATGTAGAAATACAGAAGAAAAATCCAACTTTACTTTATCTACCAAGTAGTCTGATTTAGAAATTATTTGTACTTTTATTGTTTCTTCTTTATATTTGTAAAATAAATTACAAGTATAAAATGACTGCTTCTAAAATTACAATATCAAAACAACAAATTATTAAGTCAGAAAAATCTCGTCACAGATCTGAATTGATTGCCTGTGGTAAATATAATATTTTTAAAAATCAGACTTTTAAAAGTAAAAAAACATATTCCAGAAAGAATTCAAAAATTGAATTTTAATAAAAAAACCAGTCATATGACTGGTTTTTTTATTTTTACTTAACTGTGATTAGGCGACTGTCAAGAAAATCTTTCTATTTTGACGGTCTACTGCCAGAACTTTAACTTTTAGTTCTTGTTTGTCTTGGAATTTCTTACCAAGTCTTTCAAGCTCTGATGTGTGAATAAGTCCCATAGTTTCCTGATCTAGCGATACAAGTACACCAAATTGTTTGATATCTCGTACCATGCCATCAAGTACTTGACCGTTTTTAATAGTGTCCCAAAGGGTTTCTCTTAGAATTTGAGTCAGGATAATTTTCTCTTTTACAATTTCTTTTACATAAAACTGTATTTGAGTACCTGGTTTAATTTCAGAGAGTCGGTCTTGCCATTCTTCAAGAACATTAGCCTTGTGGATCATACCAGTCAAACACTCATTGAATTCAACAAAGATTCCAAAAGGAGTTGTCCCGGTTACGTGACCTGTGTAAACTTCATCACGATTAAGTGAGTCAATAGCATCTGCGATTAAGGTTCTCAAATATTTACGACGACTTACAATATAAGTACCTTCTTCTTTTGAGAAAGATTCAACCATAACTTCAAATGTTTTACCAACGATTGAATCTGGATCATAAAGTTTATTTATACCTGCAAGTGTGTTTGGCATAAAACCAGGAAGTGTAATTCCTTCGTGTACGATTTCAATATCATATCCAGCTGGATTTATTGACTTCACATTTGCCATAATAACCACATCTTCATCAAGTGACTTGAGTGATAGGTGTGCTGCATTTTCGTAAATATTCGCAATTGAACCTTCAATCATAAAGATATCATTATTAACATGTGTAATCAAAACGTCAATCATGTCTCCTTCATTAGTATTTTTCAAATACTTACTTTCAGATGCCCTTTCTTCAACTCGAATATAGTCTTTATATCCAACAACTGAAAAACAGTGTTGATTTGATATCACGCCTTCATACTTCGCGTTGACGATTGAATTCTTTACTGGGATTTGATAAATAAATTCATCATATATTTTTTCAAGTCTCAATAACTCTGGATCAGTTGTTTTTACTTTTTTACCACGTCTTTTGGCTTCTTCATATTCTAGTCGGGTCCAAAAGTCCGTTTCATTTTCAACAATTTCTTGTGTTTCTACTTCTAATTCTAACATATTTTTATTTTTTAAAAGATTAATTAGTGTTTATAGTCCAGTTAAGTCATAAGTTTTTAACTCACTTATTATTTTTTTTTTTGATTTAATTTATTGAGAAAATCTCTAAGTCTGGCAGCTTCTTCATAATTTTCATTACTTATGGCAGTCGAAATTTTAGTATTAATTTCTGTAGTTATTTCAGAACTAGTCTTTTTTCTAGGTGTTTGTGAGTTAATTAATGAAGAATAAAATTCCTTCATATCATCAATATTATCAAAGTCTTTTTTTATTTCTTCAATATTTTTTATTTCTGACAATTTTCCGTTTTTATTAAGTCTATCAAGGAAACTCTGATTAAAAGCACCATTCTCAATAAGGAATCTAGATAAATGATGTGGTCTATCTTTAAATATTTTAAATAATATTAGTAAATTTATATTTGTGAGATCACCCATATATAAATTTATAATTTTTCCCAGAAAAGTTTGAAGTAATATTCAAATGAAAAAAGCTGACTACTTTTTTGTTGATTGAAAGTCAGTCTTATTGAAGAAAAATCATATTCAGTCTCAGTCTGAACATTCTTTAACTTGTTTGATTCAATGCTAATAGCTGATGGATTAATTGCCCAAGTGTTGTTATATCTTCTGATGTTTTGATCTCTCAAATCAACATAATTTAAATAAAGTTCTACTCTATCAAATTTATATCTATCAACAACATTTTTTATAACATATTGTTTCAATGAAAAGTTTATATCACCACTATAACACATGCTACTTTTAACACCGTCAAAAGTTCTATATTGCTTTAGAGTAGCAAATAAAAAGTTTTCTAAAATTGTTTCTAGATTTATAGTTAAGATGTATCTTGTAGTAGTATTTCTTAAAAAATCAGATTGTGAATCATCTAAAACTAACGTGTGATTTGCCTTGAAATCTTCTGAAACACTATAGACGATGGGTGGTGATAATTTTTCTATATCTAAATCTATTTGTTCACCTTTTGAATTTTGATAGTAAACAATTGATTGATCTTGAAGTTGCAATGAGTCTTCAATTTCTAACATTTTTGAACCAAAAAAACTAGACTCCTCTTTCATATTAAAAGTACCAAATACCTTTTTATAATCAAATTCTGGTGAAATGTATGTTCTTCTCATTACTTTCTAGTTATTTCTTTATTTTTGAATCTATTAAAGATCAGCTTCTTATCAATAATAGGTAAGTTAATATTCAAATTCAAACACTCTACGTGATAAAAATAATCCCAAGTTGACTTGAATATAAAGAAGTCAAGAACTGTATATCCGAATTCGTCTAACATTGGATATATTGACTTTAAACTATCATTATTTCTAAGTTTAAGTATATTTTCTTTTCTATTTACTTTTGTAATGATTCTCTGACGCATTATTCCAAAAAATGTTAAGTTCTCATCAAATTTATAGTTGCCATAATTTGTATCGAACTCACCAATTGGTTTGAAAAGTTGCAAGTCATAGAATATTGGCATATAGTTACCACTGTGTCTAAAAAAAGTTTCGGATATATTGGCATTACTTTTTGGTTTAACACTAGCATCTCTTGATACTGTAATATCTCTCCTGCCATTATAGTTTTTACCAAATCCAATTTCATCAACATTTCTTTCAATCTCACAAGCGAGTGGAATTTCATTATAATAGTTAAGTCTTTCTATACTATCGATTTTACCATTTACAAGATATCTTATTGATTTTATTTCGGTTGAAGGAATATTAATAGGTGAATAACTTAAAGTATTATTTTTCAATTCAAACTGATCAGGCTCTTCACATAGAAGTAAATAGGGTAAATTTTCTATATCATTATTGAAATTATACTTTGAAATAGTACCATCTTCTTCAATTATTACGTATGATGTATAATCTGCAAAGTCATACTTAGTATCTAAATCATTGAATTGTCTTATAAATGAAGCGGCGGTAAGTCTGGTATTTATGTCTTTATATAATAGATCTCTTATAGAATTATCAATATTTAAAGTAGTTCCGTCATTTATATTTATGTTTACTAGTATATTTTTCCATTTTTTATTTATGTAAATTGTAATACCACTATCAAGTGTGCTGCCACTACTAAAAGTATTTAAATAATAACTCTCTCCAATTCTAATCACTGAGTTATTGACTGGTGAATATTGAGCTTCCGAGTCTTGTCTAAAGCTAAAAATTCTAGTCCATAGTGTGTTGACATCAGGTGTCTGAAAGCTATCAGTTATTCCGTCACCTTCTACCTGTAGGATATTACTATTTGCTTGATAAAGTGATTCGTCATAAACAACATATTGATTCTGTGAGTATTCAGATGCTGGATCCCAAATTGGAATTGGTTCCCATCTATTAGATGGAGGTGTAAAATCTTGTAGACTATTTATAGCATACCATTCTTTTGGATTTGGAACTTCTATCCAATACTTTTCAAAATCTTCAGATATAAAATTATTTCTCTTATTTTTCTGAGGTGTCTTTTTTATAGACTCTAGTTTAGACTCATAAAATCTACCTTTCCAATTAATTATATCACCTGGTTGATAAAGACTGACTGTATTATAAAAATCTATTCCATCTCCAACACTAGTTCTTACATAAAAATCACCTTGTCTAAAACACCAATCACCCTCAGCATAAGATGCATTTGGTGACCAAAAGGGTTGTTTTGATGTTGTTGCTGTATAAAAACCAGTCAAAGTCGTGGGATCTTCATTAGGATCCTCAACTAAACTATTATTAGTGACTCTATAAAGAACGTCATCATATAATACATAATCGTTTGTGTAATATTGAGTATCTAATTCCCAATTTCTAATAACTTTCCACTCAAAATTTACACTGTAATAACCACTAGTATTTGATGCAGTTGGTGTTTGAATTACACTTGCTGAAACTCCTATGTCACCCAATACACCATCTGTGAATGCATTTGTTGAAAGAGGTAAAGCAGTAGTAGCAATAAGTTGAGTTGGACTGAATGGTGAAAAGTTTAAAGTTTGTCCAATCCAGTCAGTAGCTGGTCCACTAGATGTATTCAAGTCTATAATAGTGAAATCAGTTGGACTTGTAACACCATGGCCAGCAAAGACAGTTAGACTAATTACTATGTTCGGAAATGCACTATAGGCAGATCCAACGTCTATGCTAAAAGTAGTACCACTGCCAGTTGAACCACCTACACTAGCAGTTGTAAATAAAAACTCTTTATTAGTTTCAAATCCATAACCACCATAACTTAGTGTACCTACATGAGTGACAGTTGCTAAGTCATCATAAGTAAATTCCATTTTTGGATAGTACTGCTTAATCTTAACTCTATCACCTACTACAACATTTGATGGTGTTGCACTATCAGAAGTTCTAAACGATAAAAATCCAAAATTATCCTGAATAGCTTGAAATTCTCCCCATTCTACGGTATCGTAAAGTTCACCATTAATATCAACACCTTGTAAATTCTGACTTAATAATACAGAAAATTTATAGTCCTCAAAAGAATTTGAAGTAAAAAGGTTGACCTCATCAAGTGATAGGTCTCCTTTTATAATTTTCTCTACTTCAAAAATCTTAAATTTAAGTCCTTTGAATAATGTTGTATTTGGGTTTGCCTTGTCACCCTTATCGAATAAAGACCACTTTTCTACTTTTTTGAGAATTTGACCGTTCAAAAAACTTTGCGTACTTCCGAAAAAGTAACTAAAATAATCTGAAGAATAAGTAGTTGAAATAGTACCACCACTTGGTGTATAATTGTGTAAATTTAAATACTTATCTACTTCAAATCTAAAAGAAGTATCTTGAATGTTTTCATAATTTCTTTCAATATGTAGTGAATGATGTAAGTAAGATGGGTCGCCAGAATTTATTGAATAGAAATAATCCAAGTTTCTCACTCTTCTATTAGGAACTGATTCAAAAGTATCAGCACTTCTATTAAAATTCTCATGTATATCATTATTATTCAATAAATATGGATAATCTCCAGTGGAGATCGAACCTTGATATCCAAATCTACAATGTACCGGATTCATTCTCCAGAGTTCGCTAAGATCACCATCGACTATTCTGAATGTCTCTAAGTTTGCAGTATAGTCAGACGAACAAGGCATGTTATAAACTTGATCTTTGTAGAAGTAGTCATTAAAAGGAGCTGGATTTGAATTTACTCTCAAATCTGTAGTATACATCTTTGGTTCTTCAGTAAGTGTGACATCATCAAGCTTTTCGTATTCAAATTTTGAAAACTCGGTATCAACAATATTGGTGTCAAAATCCTTAATATCAGTAAACTTCAATCTGTAAATTTTAAAGCCAAATGGATTATTACCAGTTTTAATCTCTAAATCAATAATGTTGTTATATCCTGGTTGTGCACCATTTATGAAATATTCAAATCTATAATTTTGAGACCAGAGAAATCCATAATCTGATAAAATTTTAAGATTTCCGTCTTCATCAAGTATTAAATTGTGAAATCTATCCCCAATTTGAATCACGTTGATATCAGCAAAATCAAATTCGTCAACCACATAATTTGTACCATCTAGTCTTAAAATTAGACAATTTTGGTCAACGTAGCAAGTTTTTTGATTTAATTCAGACTCTAGACCTACTAATTCGTATTCTGAAATAATTCTATATTTAACAGTTTCTACAGTATTATAACCTTCTATTTGAAGTGTTTCCTGACCTAGAGATTTAGAAACAGAGGTCTTTTTAACGTTTCTATTAAGTGTTCTTTTCGGTGTGTTTTTACTTATAGTTTTTGATAGAACATTTTCAGTTTTTTCGGTAAATTTTTCAACTTTGTAAAAGTTACCTCTCCATTCTACCCAGTTATCTTGACCATCTTGAAACCCAAATTCAAATGGGTCACCAGATGGTGAATACAAGACATTCTCTTCTAATATTTCCACATCTGTTTTAAGTCTAGGAGATGTAAATGGTGTGATAGTATCAATTAATTCCAAATCATCTAGATAAAACCCCGAATATCTATTTAGTGACCATTTTCTTAAATTGTTTGGTGTTGCTGGTGTATCATCAAATAGGAAAGAAAAGTTTACAATTTGAGGATGTATAAGTTTGTTTACTCGATATCCATCAAAGAAAAATCTTTCAAAATCAAAAAGTGTATTCTCATTTTCAAGCGAGTTTTCTAAAAAACTAGACTTGTATGTAAATCCACCAGTTTCATAGTCAATACCTATCCATTTTGAAAATTCTAAATTTCTGAAGTCTATTTCAAGAGATGAGTTTGGAAAAGAGATATTGTTTTTGAAATTTCTCTCTATCCACTCGCCAAGTGCTGTGTTTTTAGTCAAGTCAAAAATCTTAACTGTTTTGAATTTTTTTAAAAAATCTTGTCTGAAATTAGATTGATCTAAATCTTCAAGACCAGGTCCATCTACTCTAAAAATTATAAAATATTTTGGAATTTGAGCCTTAAAAACATATAGTGGTGCAAAATATTCGTATTCTTCTGGGTAATTTTTATTATCAACTATATTTCTAGCGCCCATGTTATAAGTGTCGTCATATTGACTTGCAAAATCTTGAGACATATTATCAACATCTTCATAATAAATTACTTGATAAGCTATATCCACCGGAAAGTCCTTAAAAAAGTAAGGCACTAATTCGTCAAAAAAGTTATTTTTGTTGAATTGCATTTTCTTTAATCGACTAATCGACAATTCCGGAGCAGAATCAATACTCTCAAGATACAAATTGTAATTTGAATCACAAACCACTTTAACATTGGCAGTTAGACCAACATTCGTTCTTAAAAGTGAAAAACTCTTCATTTATTACTTAATTTTTGTTTGATAGTTCTTAGGCTTAGAAGCAAATGCAACTTTACTTCTATTTAAAGTGAATTTCACACTAAATATAAATGGCCTATTTTGGCTTTCATCTTCAACAAAGAATTTAACTTTCTTGATATGTTTAATTGTGTTTTGTTTCAAATTCAAGTCAATATATTCGTAGTTCTTACCAGTCTTAGTTGAGTTTAATGAGTTCATTTTAAAGTAGATGTGAAGTGGTATTATAACTTCTTGACCACCAGCTATACTCTTAACTTTATCTTCATTTGACTCAACAAGATTTTGCAAATCTGGAATAGCTGGATGTATACTTGATAGTAGTTTCTCAGTAGATGCAACTGTTTCAACAGTATCTACCCACTTTGAAGTATCAAGCAACGAATTGTTGCTAGATAAGAAAGATAATGAAGAGTTATCTGAATATCCTATATTGTATTCTGTAAGACTAAGCACATTAGTCAATGAATTATTATTCAATGTGGTAAATGAGTTACCAATATTCTCACTTAATTTTACCAAACTAGTTTGTGTAATAGAGTCATAATTTAAAGCCCAAATGTACTGATTTGGTAGTTGAGTTTTACTTGTTCCTGTCACGTCACTGAAAAGAAGTTCATCTTGGCTATTAACCCAGAATACCTGAGGAGCAGCAGTATTATAAATACTCGAACCTGCATAATCTCTATTCGATAAAAGTCCAAGAGCTGAATCAACAGCTACGTTTCTTAGAACGATTGCAAAGTCTTTTATGACATAAACATTGTTTTCATATATTCTACCTGTTGGTGCGCCGGCCGCTGTGTATGCTTCAAGATATTCTTCAAGTTCAACATTGAAAGCTGTCTCTGAGTTATTAGATACGACGAATTCTTGATTACTTCTAATAATAACAACTTCGAGTTCACCTTTAGCTCTCTTGATTCTTTCTTCGAGTGCTCTTACTCTATTTTCTAGTTTACTTAGATACTCAAATAGGTCTAGATTGACACCATTTTCATCTTTAAATCCAGAAACAATTTTTTCAGCAGTATGATGGAAAGTCTTATTGTTTATTACCGCTGTCTCAGATAAGTGTTCATCCAATCCTCTAGCTGTAAGTTCGGTTTGCATGCTAACTTTAAGTTCTTCTTTAGAGGCCTCTTTTAATATGAAATCATTATCATTTAAGACATTATTTAAGTCATCTGGAAACTGAACTGTAAGAATATCACTCCATTCAGATTCAACTGGAGACTCTGGCCAACCAACTTCTGAAATAGATTTTACTCTCATCTCAACCTTTTCGTTAACATTTATAGCGATGTCAATTTGATTAATATTAGGTGTGTCTGCACTTTCTAGATCCTCAATTTGCCAAGTATAAGTACCCGTTGCTTTGTCTAGTGTTCTTTTTCTAACATCAGTTTTAAACTCATTCCAGTTTGAGAAAGCTGCAGTTTTCTGTTGATTATTTTGAGTAATATTAAAAGTCTCAACTACTGGTTCTCTACCATCTTTAGAAATATATCTATATTGAACTCTAAATTGTACAATTTCCTGAGGTAGAGTGCCTCTTGTTATTACCGCCTCTGGAATATTCCAGAAACCACGTAGTCTATATTTAGGCTCAACCTTTGAGGTTGGAGTTCTCGATAGATCGATAATCTCTTGAGTTGTTGTTGCTAAAAGCTTTTGCTTAGAAGATTTTTTGTTCTCGAGCTCTTTTATTTCTAACTTAAATTGATTTTCAGATGCCTTTGATGTAAATCGATTTGTTTTGGCCTTTGTATTTCTCGCATCAATTGCATCTTGTAGTTGTCTAATTTCGTTTTTTAAAGAAATCGAATAATTGTGTTTTACTTTAATTAAGTTAGCATCAGGCGTATCAGTAAGGTGTTTATTTATTTGAACAACTTTAAAATTATCTGTATTCAGAACAGCTATGTTAGGCGTACCAGCTAACTTATTTGGTGTCTTTTTAGCAACAAAGTCCTGTAAAACTTCACCGTAATCATAAACATAGTCTATGTAAAATTGTTCCATAGTAGAACCATTTTCAGGACTGTTTGAAACTAATCTTAAATCATTCGTGTAGAAACCAGTGCCTCTAGACCAATCTTTTGCCATAAGATTATTATCGGCATTCATTGGTTTAATAAAAATCACATCTCTCTCATTGTATCCAACACTAATTTTAACTCTTTTTGAATAAACTACTGGTGAGTATATCTTCAAAGTACCTATACCAACCGGTATGGGTTGAAGACCTTCAATTCTTTCTACTCTTATTCTGTAATTAGATTCAGTAGTTGAAATTTCTACAACTTTGTAACGAGTATTAGATACTTCTTGATTTATTATGAGTTCATCATCAATTGATAATTGCCTAATTTCAAGTGTGTCATTTATAAGATAGTCAAGGGTATTAAGATGATACCAAAGTTTTCTATTCAAGGTATCCTCTTCAATTGTTAATACGTTAAACATCCCATCAAATAAAACAGAATTAGGGTCAATATCAAATACTTGTTCATCGTAATTTGGTTCAAGTGGACTAACAACACCAGGTGTTGTTCTATGCCAAGTTTCAAAATCTTGAATATCAATATCACTTTTACCACGATAGAGCTGATTAAAGCTATTTATAGCAGACTGACCTAGATTTGTAAAATTACCATCGGAGTCTTTAGAAAAATCAATGATATATCTTCTTGATAGAATTTTTCTTACATTATTTTCGATTTTACCACTTAAATCAAACTCAACAAAAAGAGCTGGATTAAGCATTGAGTCAAAGAACCAGTTTTTTTGAGATCTAAATTGAGTAATTGCACCAAGATCATTAATAGGGTTAGGTTCTCTGTTTAGGTCTACAGTAATTATTTTTTTGAACTTATTAGTTGTAGTAGTTTGAATTAGTGCACCTCCGGTATCGATACTGTAAAGTGAATTCAAAGAATTATTAAGTCTTTCAATTTCAGTTTTTAAGAAAGTAAAAGATGGTAGACTGTAGCTTCTAAGTACACCCTCAACATCGATAATTTGAATATCAACAGAAGGCTCTTTTGTAGTTGTAAGCGCATTAATTTTTGTTAATGTATCGACAATATTCTTATTATATGCAGTTATTTGGTCAGCTACAGTAGCAAAAGAGCTCCTAATTCCCATATTAAAATCTAATTTTTTTTATATATTAATTAATAGATTTTTCTCACAGAATGTTTTTTTAAATAAATATTTCCTTATATTTGTATATATGATTAACGAACTAGTAGAAAAAATTATAGTAGCCAATCAAAAATATCGTCTTGGTGAACCAATTATGTCAGATTCTCAATATGATATTTTAGTAGATGAATTGAAAGCTCTTGATCCTGAAAATGAAATACTAGCAAAAGTAGGACATGAAATTCAAGACGAATCTCGCAAAAGTCGTCTACCGATTGAAATGGCATCAATGAATAAAATAAAATCAATTGATGATATTGAAGATTGGTCACGACTCAAAGGGATTTCAAAATCTGAATTTGTTGTTATAACTCCTAAATTTGATGGACTTTCTCTTTGTGTAAATGAAAAGACTAATGATGCTTTCACTCGTGGTGATGGACAATTTGGTCAAAAATCAAATGAACACTACAAACTGATTGGCAACCATCTTAATTCAAATGGTCAAGAATTTGACTTCACATATGGCGAGGTCATGATGTCTAAAAAGACATTTACTGATAAGTATTCTCAAGAATTTGCCAATCCTAGAAACTTAGTCGCTGGTCTTTTGAACTCAAAGGATACACAACAGTCTCTTAAAGATTGCAATTTTATTAAATATGGTGCAGTTTTCAATAAAGACTGCTTCTCGACAAAACAAGATTTGATCGAGTCATTGAATACCTGTCAAGAAATTAAAGTACAGTATCATATTTGTAAGATATCCGAACTTACAGAAGAATTGCTCATAAGTTTATTTCATAAGTTTGGTTTAGAATATGAAATTGATGGTCTTATTATTGAAATTAATGATCTTAATTTACAGAATAAATTAGGCCGTGAAACATCATCTAATAACCCTGTTTGGGCTCGAGCATTCAAACATCCAAGTTTTGAACAATCTGCTGAGTCTGAGATAATCGATATTTCTTGGAATATTTCAAAACAAGGATATCTAAAACCAACTTTACATATCAAACCAGTTCGACTTGATGGTGTGACCGTTTCAAATGTGACTGGAAATAATGCTCGTTTTGTAAAAGATATGGGACTCGGTGTCGGAGCTAAAGTTTTAGTAAAGCGATCTGGAATGGTAATTCCGATTATTGCAGATGTAATTCAAAAAGTTGAATTTAGAATGCCTGATATTCCAAATATTGATTGGAATGAGAATGGAGTTGAACTTGTTACACTTAATGAAACTGACGATCAGAAATTTAAACAACTTGTTTCATTTTTTGAAATACTTGAGACAGATAATTTTGGAGAAGGTGTTATTAAACAACTTTGGGATGTTGGACATAAAACGATAGAGGATATTCTAAAACTTACAGAGTCAGACTTAGAGAAAATTGACCGTTTTGGAAAAAGAAAGGCTCAAATTGTAATTAACTCTATCAAAAAGGCAACTTCAAGTGTTAGTCTCTCTAAGCTCCAACATGCTACTGGTATCTTTAGAGCACTTGGTAGTAAAAAACTAGCATTACTTGAGCACTTTAATACTAAACCTAGCATCGATCAGGTTCTAGAAATTGAAGGATTTGCTGATATTTCTGCTCAATCTTATATCGATGGATATGACAGATTTTTTGAGTTTGTTAAAGATCTTCCTATTACTATTGAACAAAAAAAGGTTATTCAACAAGTTTCTGTAGATTTAGTTGGCACTTCATTTGTATTTACTGGAGTAAGACGACCTGATTTAGAATCAGTTATTGAATCTCGAGGTGGTAAAATTGGAAGTAGCGTTAGTAAAAACACAACACATCTTGTTATGAAAGTTACAGGATCTGGATCTTCTAAAGAAAAGAAGGCTCAAGAACTTGGTATTAAAACCATTACTGTGCAAGACTTAGAAGAAATTTTAAAATAATTTAAAGGAAATAAAAACTTTAGATATATAAAAAATATAAACATGGATGTATTATATTCGCAAATTAAATATTCTACATTTTGACGGCAATTATCGGTTATTTACTGAATTAAAAATAAATTAAACGGCATTTATGATTTCAACATTTTTCCCAGAACAAGAACAACTCTTTAGAGAACGAACAGGTAAAGACTTCTCTTTTTTCTACGAGAAGTATTACCCAAAATTAATCTACTACACATCTAGAATGTGTAATGATCAACAAAAAGCTCAAGACATTTCAACAGATTCATTTCTTATCGCATTTGAGAAGATCGATAAGTATGAAAAAGAAAAGTCACAATTTTCAACTTGGCTATTTACAATAGCAAGAAACTTGATGTTACAAGACATCAAAAATTCCAAAAAAACTATGTCTCTTGATATAGAAATTGATGAAGAAGGAACCACTATGAAAGACTTCATTCAAGAAGAAGAATCAGAGGAGTATCTACATGATTTGAACACAAAAAAGGCTGAAATCATGAAGCGTCACATCAGAAACTTGAAAGAACCTTATCGTCAAGTAATTGAAATGAGAGAAATTCAAAAAATGCAATATAAAGATATTGCAGACCAGTTAGGAAAAAATCTTAGTACCATTAAGAGTCAAATCAGAAATGGGAGAGCTATACTAATTAGTGAAACCAGTCGAGAATTTGAAATTCTTGATGAAATGTATAAATAAATTAAATCAAAATAAGTTATGACTATAATTAATGTAACAAAGTTAAACACTGAAAACTTCGATGAATTTACATCAGACGGTCTTGCACTTGTTGATGTAAAGGCCGAGTGGTGTGGTCCCTGTAAGGTTATTTCACCAATTATTGATGAGTTATCAAGTGAATATTCAAATGTTCGATTTGGAAAAATCGACTCAGATGAAAGTACTGATAAAGTTAGAGAACTTGGAGTTAGAAATATTCCAACACTTCTTCTTTACAAAGATGGTAAAATCGTTGAACGTCATGTCGGGATGGTGAGTAAGCAACAAATCAAAGATTTAATCGACAAAAATCTTGAAAATTAAAAAAAACAAAAATGAATCAAACTTTATCACAAAAATTTAAAGTAAAAGACATTTCCTTATCAGAATGGGGAAGAAAAGAAATTGCACTGGCTGAGCTAGAAATGCCTGGACTAATGTCTCTTAGAAAAGAATATGGTGACACTAAACCATTAAAAGGAAGCAGAATTGCCGGATGTTTACATATGACAATTCAAACAGCAGTTCTAATAGAAACTCTAAAACATTTGGGAGCTGAGGTAAGTTGGTCTTCTTGCAATATATTCTCAACTCAGGATCATGCTGCCGCTGCCATCGCAAAGGCTGGTATTCCCGTCTATGCTTGGAAAGGTATGTCTGAAGAAGAGTTTGATTGGTGTATTGAACAAACACTATTCGCTTTTGAAGGTGGAGAACCACTCAATATGATTTTAGATGATGGCGGAGATCTTACTAATATGGTATTTGATAGATATCCAGAACTTGTTAATGGAATCAAAGGATTATCCGAAGAAACTACGACTGGTGTTTTGAGACTACATGAGAGAGTAAAAAATGGCACTCTTTATACACCAGCAATAAATATCAATGACTCTGTAACAAAATCAAAGTTTGATAACAAGTATGGTTGTAGAGAATCACTAGTAGATTCAATAAGAAGAGCAACTGATATTATGATGGCTGGTAAAGTTGCGGTTGTTGCTGGTTATGGAGATGTCGGTAAAGGTTCAGCACAGTCACTCTCTTCACAAGGTGTTAGAGTAATTATCACTGAGATTGATCCTATTTGTGCACTTCAAGCAGCAATGGATGGATATCAGGTATTAAAAATGGATACTGCTGTCAAAATGGCGGACATTATTGTCACCGCTACTGGTAATAAAAATATCATAATCGACAGACATTTTAAGTCGATGAAGCACAATGCTATAGTTTGTAATATTGGTCACTTCGACAACGAAATAGACATGAACTGGCTTAATAAAAATTACGGATCGACAAAAGACACTATCAAACCTCAAGTTGATAAGTACACAATAGATAACAAAGATATAATTATTCTAGCTGAAGGTAGATTAGTTAATCTTGGATGTGCAACTGGTCACCCATCTTTTGTAATGAGTAACTCTTTCACTAATCAAACTCTCGCACAAATAGAATTGTGGACTAATTCGGATAAATATGAAAATAAGGTTTATACTCTACCAAAACATTTAGATGAAAAAGTAGCATTTTTACACCTTGAGAAAATCGGATGCGAACTAGATATTCTCACCGAGGAACAATCAAAATATATTGGAGTTAGTTCTCAAGGACCTTTCAAATCTGAACAATATAGATATTAAAATAATTTTTAATTTAGATATTTTTGTTTATATTAGCAATTATTATGAAGATCGTAAACAAAAAAGCATATTTTAATTTTCAAGTGATCGAAGACTTCACAGCTGGACTAGTACTTGTTGGTTCAGAAGTGAAGTCTTTAAGATCAAACAGTCTTAATTTCGGAGATTCATTCATTTATTTTAAAGATGGTGAACTCTGGGTTAAAAACCTTAGTATCGCAAAGTATAAAGAATCATCACTTCAAAATCACGATGAACTTAGAGATAAAAAATTACTTTTAAATAAAAAAGAAATTTCTAAAATCTCAAAATTGACCGAGACTAAAGGTATCACCTTAATTCCACTTGAAGTCTTTACTGTTAATGGTAGATTCAAAGTAAAAATGGGAGTTTGTCGTGGAAAAAAAGACTGGGATAAAAGACAAGATATTAAGAAAAGAGATACTGATAGAGATCTAAGAAGAAATGATTTGTAACAAAAATTACAAGATGAATTTTTACTATTTGAAGTAGTCTTGTATTATATGATGGTAAGTAATGAGTTAATAAGTTTACGCCTTTGATGAAAAATCATGAACCATCGTGGTAAATAGTAAACATATTTAACAAAATAAAAGGTGAACTACAAGCGGTTCGGTAACGTTTATAGGTAATTATAAAAAAGCCGATAAATTTAGACTCTATAACAGTGTGAGACTAAACGAAACAATTTAAAAACTACTGTTAAGGAAGAAAAATAAGCAGAATGGTAACACTGCTAAACCAAGGTTGATGAAACCATTAAAAGGCAATCCCAAGTGGTAAGACCACTAAAAGTCAAGAATTAGGTTCTCGGATTTCGACCGTACTTGACAGAAGTTCCTCTTTTCTTCTTTATTTTTCCCAATATATACATTAATATTTTTTTAAATTTTTAAACAATTTAAATTTTAGATAATATAATTGGCGTTATATCTTAAAGATGAATAGAAATCTAAATAGTTTGGTCACAGTTGATACTATCTATCAACCAAATTCTCATTTTTAAATGGCCGAAGTCAATATAAAAAGAAATATCTTAATTTTTAAGTCCAGAGATAGCTCAGGGACTTTCTGCATTTGAAGTAATAACTTATGAACAATAACAATAATCGAAAAAGACCTCCATTAAAAGAGAGAAAACACAAAATCAATGGTGAAGTAAGATTTCCACAAGTTCGTGTGACTGGAGAAATAGGCCAAGGAGCTATAATGTCTTCATATGAAGCTTCAAAACTTGCCGAGGCAAATGAAAAAGACCTTATTCTAATATCGGAAAATGCCAATCCACCAGTTGTTAAAATTGAAGATTACGGTAAATTTTTATATGAAGTTGAAAAACGCGAAAAAGAGAATAAGAAAAATCAAAAAAAATCTGAAGTTAAAGAAATTTCACTTTCTGTCAATATAGCAGACCATGATTTAGAAGTCAAATCTAAAAAGGCTTCTGAGTTTCTAGAAGAAGGAAATAAAGTAAAATTGTCACTTCTACTCAAAGGTCGTCAACATCATATGGCAGACAAAGGTCAGTTGGTTATGTTGAAGTTTGCAACACTTGTAGAGTCACTTGGAGTTCCAGAAACGATGCCAAAACTTGAGGGTTCTAGATGGCACATGGTCTTAAAACCCAAGAAGAAATGAGTAGTTTAAATTTAGAAAATCCTATATTCGTAATCTATGTTGATATTACTGATCTGACTCGCAACCAGGCTAGAGAAACACTCGAATCAATTAGACACCAGTTCTCGTTTGATAATGTTACCACTTGGATCCTTGCTGATAAAATTAATAAGGTAGACGTTATCTGGCAAGGCTCGAAATATTCGGCAAATCCTGGAGTTGTGAATTTTAATAATTTTGAAAATCTAATAAATAGATGTAATGAGGTTCTCGAAGTTATTTCAGATGGGGTAAGCGATACAGCCATAAAACAAAAACTAAGAGACCTTCAGCTAAAAAAGGTTCTCAATGATGATACAAGTTTTTAAAGGATTCTGGGGTATAGAAGATGTTGCAAAAAATCCTCAGAAAATCTATGTCTATGGTGATAATGATCAAAGATCTGGTTTGGGTGGTCAGGCCATTATAAGAAACGAGCCTAATACAATCGGTATTAGAACAAAAAAGAAACCATCTACAGATAAAGGTGCCTATTATACAGATAAGGAGTTTGAAAGTAATAAAAAGAAAATATTAGAAGATATAAACAAAATCTTAGACGAACTTCTATTTGGTGCGACTATAATATTTTCAGAAGGCGGTTATGGAACTGATAGAGCTAAATTAAAAGAAAAAGCACCAAAAACTTACGATTTTCTGTGTGATATTCTTCTTAAAAAGTTCGGATATCATAATGAACTAGGTAAAATAGTACCTAAACCAACCGAGCTAAAAAATGCTAAAGAGCTATCGATGAGCTATGAGCATAATAAGTTAGGTCATAGTCAATTAGTACCTGGTCAATTTAGACATGAATTACTAGAAAGAGGTGTCTATACAACATTTGAAGCAATAAAACTAGGGTTAAGAACTGCAACTACACGATCTGAGAAGTTTAAAATGGGTGAAAATGTAATATTTAAGTGGGCAAAGTCTGAAGAAAGATTGGTATGTAAAGTACTTTGTGACTCTTATCCTGTTGGTGACGTTACAAGGGAAGAGTGGTCAAGACTGGAAGGTTGGCTTCCAAACTACTTTGATTTAAATCCAGATACTTTAAAAAAGTTTCAATTTAGATTTGAATACTTGTATTCTATTTAATTTTAAACTATATTTGTAGAAATAAATACAAATATTATGGATGATTTTCTTTTCGACGATGTAAGGTTTGATTCTGCAGAAAAATACCTCTTATACACGGAACTTCAACGAGATTGGAATGAAAAGAATCTTCTTGAACAATTTAATAGTGAGATATGAACAATATTGAAGATATCAAAACATTAGTAAAATTACTACCTTTTGACGAGGAAGTTAAAGTTGCTATTCTTTCAAGTGCAGATGAAATAATGAAGTTTAATAAATTTATTTCTGAAAAATACACTTTGACACAAAAAGAAGCCGAGTTAAAGGTTCAATCTAGTCTTGCCGAAATGTATGCAAGTGTAAATAATGATAATGTAAGTGCTGATGATGCAGTTGAGATTTCTTCCGAAAATGCTAAAATCTATGCCGATTCTGAAGGTTATGATAGAGGTGAAGAACTTAAAAAGTCTGTAATAAGTTTATCAAATGCTTTGAAATATTTTACTTCACAATAACTTTTCCTTATATTTGTACTTATGAAGTACGAAAAATATTCTTACATCTTTCCACCACGTCCAAAAAATGCAGTGAATCCAGAAGATTTGAGCTTCTGGGATAATAATTCACTAATTGCTCAGCCAAAATTAAATGGCAGCAATACTACAATTTATACTAACGGTGTGCAAACAGTCGTTATGAATCGACATAACTCTCGATTAAGTAATTTCAACTTATCTCAATCTGAAATTAATTCAATTTATAAATGTGAGCCAGGAAAATGGCTTGTGATCAACGGAGAATATTTAAATAAAAATAAACAAGATGAAACTGGTGAAAGTTTCAATCATAAATTGATTATTTTTGATATTTTAGTTTGTGATTCTAATTATTTAGTAGGATCTACTTTTAGCGAAAGAGTCAGTATTTTAGATGACTTGTATGGTACCCATAATTCAGACAAAGAATATTTGTATTCAATCACTGAAAATATCTATAGAGTGAAAAGTTATAATAGTGGTTTTTCCAGTATTTTTAGTGAATTTACAAAAGCTCCTGTTGTAGAAGGATTAGTTCTCAAAAGAAAAAGTGGTAAGTTAGAAGTTGGAACTACTGAAAACAATAATACAAAAAGTCAGATAAAAAGCAGGGTGGCAACTAAAAATTATAAATACTAATATGAAATTAAAAAACTATACAGATTATAATACAAAAGATACTCTAGTTATATCTGCTTTCCCAGGATGTGGAAAATCACACTTTTTCAGAACAAATAGTGATAAAATTGTTTTAGATTCTGATTCAAGTAAATTTGATAAATCTGATTTCCCAAGAAATTACATTGAACATATCAAAAGTAATATCGGTAAGGTAGATGTTATTATGGTTTCATCACATAAAGAAGTTAGAGAGGCTCTTGTTAATAATAAAATAGATTTCACACTCGTTTATCCAGATATCTTAATAAAAGACGAGTATATTCAACGATACAAAGATAGAAATAGTTCAGAATCATTTATTAAACTATTAAATGATAATTGGAAAAATTGGATTGAGGAACTTGAGAATCAAATTGGCTGTAAAAAAATTAAATTAAAAGAAGGTCAGTATCTTTCTCATGTTATTTAATTTATTCCTTCAACTTTCATCTAATTCGTACTTATAATTTTTAATAAAAAATTTATATTTATGAACTTAGGAAAAGAATTTAGAAAATTTGCAAAAAGTGAGGGTGTATCTTCTACTGCACTTGATCAATATGAAAATGGATTGACTCCTTATATCTTGGAGGAGCGTGAAATGCGCGCCACGCAAATAGATATCTTTAGTCGCTTGATGAGAGACCGTATTTTGTGGGTTTCTGGTCCAGTTGATCAACACATGTCAGATATTGTTCAAGCACAGTTACTTTTTCTAGATTCTGTTGAAAAGAAAGATATTACTCTTTACATTAATTCACCTGGTGGTTCAGTTCTATGTGGACTCGGTATAGTTGACTTAATGAACTATATCTCTTGTGATGTTGCAACTGTTAATATCGGAATGTGTGCTAGTATGGGATCGGTGCTATTAAGCTCTGGGACTAAAGGAAAGCGTTCATCATTGATTTATTCAAAAGTTATGACTCATATGGTATCATCACAATATGGTGGAAATATACAAGACTCTACTATATCACATCTTGAGTCACACAAGTATAACTATATACTCTTTAAATTACTTGCTAAAAATTGTGGAAAAACTTTTGAAGATATGTTAGAGTCATCAAGAAGAGACAGGTGGTTTAATTCAAAAGAAGCTCTCGACTTTGGTTTAATAGATGAGATTATTGGTTTAGATAAAAATGATAGTGTAGAAAAACAATTGGATGGATTCGAACAATATTATAATAAAGAAGTTCTATCTAAAGGTTCAATTTCCTAACCATTCGAACCAGTTTTTCCACTCTCCTTTATAAACAGTACTTGGCGAAGATGGTATTCTAACAAATTCTTTTGGTTTGTTTTTACACCATTTTCGCCATTCTGCATTGGTTTTTATATTCAAAGTATGAACAATACTCACAGATTCATTGTAACTCAAATAGAAACTTTTATTCTTTTTCCTGCCGTTAGTAGATAGAAATTCACCCCATTTGAAATTTTCATAGACTCTCTCCGGTTTTCTCGGTAAAAAAATTGATATCTCATTATTTTTGGATTTTTCTCTATAATTTTTTGATGTTATAGGACCAAAATTTTCACTTATCCATAACTTGGCAGAATCATAGTCAAGATATTCAGCATTTATTCTTTTAAAGGGAACATAATCTAAAAATTCATGCCATCCTTTCCAACAAGTATAAACATTATAGGGCTTTTTGGGAATAAATACTGGAATTTTTTCTTTTTTAAAGTCAACTGAACTTTTTAAATCGAAGTTTTCTTTCAAGTATTTTTTCGCTTCCTCATAACTTAGATAAATATCTTTTCTCTTCATCGTATGAATACTTCCTGTTCCCAAATAATCGCCCCAAGTGGTCCAGTCAGTAAAAACACGATTCGGTGCCTTCGGTAAAAAGTCTGGAAAATCATTCATTTTTGACCATTTTTTGTATTCTTTCATTCCTACTATCCACTCGGGTTTATTAGATTCTAACCACAGTTTACACTCAGCAAAGGTTCTGTTATAAATATTATCCATGCGACCGTCACCACCATCGGTCAAATTTACAAGTTTGAATTTAGTCGACATTTCTTTTATAAATTTAATTTCTTCATCCTTCCAATTATCATGGTTGACTACTTTAAAAACTTTTAATCCAATATCACCTCCTTTATTGAAAACACTTTTGATCCAACAAGATTTGTGACTTGTTGAATTCTTATCATTTCTGTGGTCTCTAAGTCTTTTAGATGGATTGTCAGTTTTACCAACATATCGTATCTCCTCTTCAGTACCAATTTCAAATAGACCATAAATATATGTTATTTTACAGGACATCATAAACCATCAATGTTTTTTTATTTATAAGATATATATAAATAAAATTAACTTCCCTATATGAGTGTCGAGGAAAATATTAAAAAGTCAAAGCGAAATTACGGTGATAAATACAACAAAGAGAATATAAATGTTCAGCTGAATCGTGAATTGATCGATAGATTGAAGTTAGAAATTAAGAATAAAAAATCAATAAAATCATATATTGAAGAATTAATAAACGAAAAACTAAATGCTCACTGATAAAGAATTAGAACGACTAAGAGATAAAGCCGCTACTAATCCAGGACTCTTACCATATCCACATCATGTTGGATCTGCTGCTATAAAACCTGAGAATACCAGTTCATTTGTAAATAGAGGAGTATCTAAAGTCAATCATGAGTTTAAAGACCGTTTTGAAAAATTAAAACGTGAATGGGATAATCTTATTGAAGAATTTGAGTGGAATAAAATTATCTATGAATCAGATTTAAGATTTGAACCAGTTGTTGGAGAAATATATCATTTGTATCTGAATGATGGTAAGAAATTCATTTCACTAATTGGACCCAGCGAGTGGAAAATGGAATACCTAGGCACTTTTAAGTTAAATTCTGATTTAAAGTGGGAAAAAATAAACTCTGGTTTATAATATATAATTTATGCAACAATTCTCAAAACTCAAACCCAAATCTGACTACGAACAAAAAGAAAAAGTTCTTTTTGAAAATGATTATATGAAACTTTTAGACTATGAAGGATGGTCTATAATAAAAGAATCAGATTTTGTTATTTGTATACCTTATTTGGCTGAAACAAATCAAATAATTCTTAGACATGAGTATATTCCTACTTTCAAATATAGAGATGGTCAAGAATATCACGTTACAGTTTTAAGTGGTGGTATTGAAGCTGGTGAATCACCTGAAAGGGCAATACTCAGAGAAATTGAAGAAGAGGCTGGTCTTGTAATAAGTCCAGATTATAAGGTAGAATTTATGAAACCACTTTATGTTTCAAAGGGTAATTCTTCTAAATATCATCCTTGTATTATTCAATTAATGGAAAGAGATTATCACGAGATTATGCCAACTGGAGATGGTTCAGAAACAGAGAAGAAATCTCAATCAGTGAAAGTAGATGTTAAGTATTTAAATTCAATAAATGCTTCTGATCTAATTACCCAGTATATGATCGGACAAATGAAAGATTATTTGAATATAAGTTAATCTATTCTTTGCCACTCTGTAAAAGTTGCTATCTTAACATTTTCTACATCTAGTAGAAAAAACAACATTTTATTGACTCCACTTAGATTTTCATAATCTTTCCAATTTTCTATCTTTTCAAGAACAACTTTAAAAAAAGGAGAATCATACTTTGATAATTCTATTTTTAAATACTCAAAATAATCTTCTACCGGCTTCATAAATTGGTATATTTTTTTTCTTTAAAATGTTGATAGATGTTGATGAGTCAAATAGAGAGTCTTCTAGAAAATCAACATATATAATATACTTATCTATGTTGATAATATCAACATTTGAAGCCTCTTCAAATTCAAAAGGTTTAGATCTTAAAATATTAGATTTTGTATGGATCTCTTTGCCACTTTGAATGAAGTAATCATATGGATATAATTTATACCCATCTAATAACATTTTATTTTTATCAACACATAGTATCACATTTAAATCAGTTTTATAATTACCTACATTCAGTTTATTATTTCGAGTAAATGAAACAATTTTAACATTCTTACCAAAGAAAGGATTATCAAACCAACCAACTTTTAAAACATTTTCTCTTAAAATTGTAAGAAGGTAGTAATTATTTGTAAAATGATATATTGGTGCAAAATTTGATTCAAGATAAGATTCTTCTATAAAATCGTTAAAATTTAACATGATTTATATATAAAAATTTTGTATATTTGAGACATGACAATCGAAGAGAAAATCCAACTAAATAAGTTAATAAAAAAATATGAAGGTACAAACACCTTTATATCTTCTTTGAAGAAAGCGTTATCTTCTAAATACTGTAAAAAGGAAATGTTAGATGGTAAAGAGTTTAAAGTTCTTTCTGAAAAGCAATATCTTGCAGCTAAGTCAACTTTAGGACTTTAAATTGTAGTTTAATATTGATATAATCTCTTTATTTAGGGCATCAGAATCAACGTCACCCCAGTCATTAAATCTTGGTTCCAATTTGTAATCTAAATATTCATCAGAACACCATTCTTGAAATAGTGCATCAAGTGAATATCCTCTAAGTGACTTTCCATACTCTTCAATCCATTTATCTTGAAATGGTATCTCATAATGAGTCACTACTGATTTATACCAAACTTTTTCACGAGTGTCTTTCTTCATGTAGTACTTATCAACTTCTTTTTCAAGTTTAGTATATTCAGTGACATCTGATACAATTTCATCAAATTCAGATATCAATTCATCCCAATTTGCGTCACAATGTGCTTGTCTTTCCCAATCTGCAATAGTTTCTCTAACTGTTGACATTATTTCAGAATCTTGTGATAGTTTTTCTAAACTTCTTTTAAATCTTTCTTTTAAAAGAATATCAATAACCTCGTCTTCGGACTTTCCAGAAAGACTTTCATAGATCTCTTCACCTTCAAGTTCAGTGAGAGCTGATTCAAGGCCGCCTAACTCTTTAATAATTACTTTTACTAATAGAGTAGTTGCTTCTTTGTTTAGTGTATATTGAAAAACACTACTTATGTCTGGATAGTAGCCTTCTCCATAGTAGTTGTCAATATCGATTCCTTCTTCTAGCATTTTACCCCATCTTTCATAATCTCTTCTTGAAAGAACAGATCTTGCCATATCTTCTATATCAACATGACAGTAGATTTTGTCGCCTTCTATTCTATCACATTTCCAGTCATAGATTTCAGCCAACATTTTCTCGGTAAATTTAACCTCTTCTGGTTGATGAACTAAAATGACAAGTTCAGAAGAACTGATATAAACATCACCATCTGACATCTCATCTGGATCGGTAGTAAATGGTTTGTTAGGAGTTTCTGGTATCCAAGTCACAATAGAACCATCTAAAAGGTGTATATTTTCCAAATTAGTCTTACCATCTTCATCTTCAACTGTATCAACTACATACCCTTCGCCTTTTAATTGAGAAATAGCACTTCGAAATTCATCTGTTACATTGTCACCTTTAGACTGACTTATAATGATTGATATTCTATATCCAGGCATATACTCTTCACCTCTTAGTACAACATCATCTTGGTTTATATCAAACAAGACTAATTCTTTTGAATTTCTAATGTGATTGTTACCGTGCTCAGAATATCCAGAATGGCCAAAAAGCACTTTTGTGATACTGAGTGGATAACCTTCATCAGTAATGAATTTGAAAATATCTTTAATTTCATCTTCACTAATCCAGTACATTGAATCGTTTTTTACAGATTCTTTGATAAATTCTAGATACTTTTTAAGTCTCATAAGAGTATATATAAAAAAAGAGAGTCAAATGACTCTCTTTTTAGATTTATAGCTGTTCGTTTGGTTCTTTAAATTTTACTGAGTAGTTCAGACTTTTTATTAGAAAACTCTTCATCTGTTAAGATGCCAGCTGAGTGTAAATCAGAGAGCTTTTTAATTAACTCAATTGTGTCATCTGAATTTCTGTTTGTTTTTTTATCATAATTTTTTGAAAAATCTTTAACTTCTTTTGGTTTCCTTGAGCTTGGTAGAAGTTGATATACAAGATGGTGTATGTGGTTCTTTTCAAACTCCATATCAACATCAACAAATTGCTGATTAGATTTCTCACCTTTTTCAACTCTACCGGTTTCAAGAGGATCAGCTACTGGTGAATTGTAATAAGCAGTATTGCAAGAAGTAAGAGTTCCAGAATTATAACTGTTACCAACAGTAAAATTTCCACTATTTGTACTAAAAATAGCATTTGAACCGTTTGTGTTGGTTAAAGTTGTTCCAGAAGTAATTGTGTCAGTAGTTATACCACCAGTCAAAATAGTTCCGGAGTAAGGATACCATCTTGTGTATACAGGATACACTGGATAGTATTCATGAATTACAACTTTATGAAATCTATCAGCCCAGTTTTGAAGTGTGACTGCTTGTTCTTTGTAGAAAAATACTTCAAGTAGACCGTTATCAGAGGTTGCATCAATTGATTCTTGACTTCCATCGATTTGATAGGTTTGAAATATAAATTTCTTTCTATCATCAACAAAACAATCTAAGTAGACTCTTTGGCCTGGTTTGATAACTAGACCGGTTTTAGCAATTGAACTACCGTTTAAACGAATATCAGCTAGTACTGATTCTTTTAAGGGGTTGAAGATTTCGATTTCAAATTCTTGATTATCATCGAGATAGATTTTATCTCCCTTGATTGATTTTCTGCCTTTATCTTTTGGACTTACGATCCAAGCACTTGGCAAATTAGTGCCTTTTGTTTGTTTAACTTTCATAGTTATTCTTTTTATTTTTTATCCTATATCTTTGAGTCTTTTCAAACTCTTAAAAGTGTCACACTGAACACTCGACATAAGATTGACGAACAGCTAAGTTATATAGTAGGAATTCAAGGGTTAGTTTAAAAAAAAAGAGGCCTCTTTCGAAGCCTCTTTGATGCATTTATTATATGTGTATAATATTAGAAGAAAAGGTTCAAGTAGATAGAACCACCCATGTTATCAACACCAAGGTTGAAAGATGATTTATTGTCACCCACTTTAGAGAAACCAGGTCCCCAACCGTATTCTGTTCCAACTGACATTTTTGGAGCAAAGAAATATTGAGCTCCAACAAATGCACGAGCATTAACACCAAGAGTTGAAGGTGTTTCAGTTTCAGTACCACTTACTGTAACTTTACCGCTACCAAAACCAAGTCCTACTTCAGCACCATAGTAACCTTGTAGACGAGTTTTGCCACGATACTTCAAAATACCAGCTCCTACATTAACACCAGCTGATTGGGTATCAGTAGAATCTACAGTTGAAGTAGCATAGTTGATAGCTAATTTTCCACGATATGAAGTATTTGCAGTCTTCATATAAGAACCAGTGATAACACCAGCTTGTTGGAAACCAACAGCTGCTGTGTTTCCAGAGTTGTTAAAGAAATTTCCGAAATAGTTTAAAACTGGAACTGCATCTATTCCAATTGAGAATTCGCCTGCTTCTGGTAGAACGTTAGTACCATTTTTAGTACAACAGGTATTTTGAGCACTTGCAAAATTGAAGGCAAATACCATTGTCAATACCAGCATCAAACTTTTAATTGTTTTTATCATATTGATATTTATTTTTTGGTTCTTGAAATCATGTTCCAAGAATCATGTTGTTATATATCAAAAAATATTTTTGTTTAAATTCGGTATTCGGATTTTTTATGAGTAATTTTGACACTATTTTTCAGAAACCTTTACCAAAAAAGACTTCAACAAATTTGGATTTTTGATATATTTATCTTATATTAGCTCTAATGAGTAAAGAATCTTTCAATTTTATTAAAAACACATTTATTAAACTAACGTCAAAGACCTATCCATATGGGTATGAAGACGAGTTAGTAGAGGAAATGACCGAAGCAGGAGTTTTCCCAAAAAACTTAGAAAAAGATATTCACGGCAATTATTTTTTCAAAATAGGTGAAAGCAGAACAATTTTTGCAAGCCACCTTGATACCGCTTGTAAAGACCAAGTTGAAGTAAAACATCAATTTCAAGGAAATATCATCAAAACTGACGGAAAATCAATCTTAGGAGCTGATGATAAAGCAGGTGTCACAATCATGCTTTGGATGATGAAACACCAAATACCTGGACTCTACTACTTCTTCTTTGGTGAAGAAGTTGGTTGTATCGGATCATCACTTCGATCTAAAACAATAGAACAAAACTGGGACCGTATTATTTCATTCGACCGAAGAGGAAATAATTCAGTTATTACACACCAATCTTCAACTAGAAGCTGTTCAGATGAATTTGCAAAAGCTCTAGCAAAAGAACTAAATAAAGGTGGTCTTTCCTACAAAACAGATTCAACTGGTGTTTATACAGACTCAGCTGAATTCGTATCTCAAATTTCAGAATGTACTAATATCTCAGTTGGATATAACTCAGAACATACTTTCAATGAAAGTCAAGATATTTTACATCTACACAAGCTAGCAGTTGCTTGTTTGAATGTTGACTGGGAAAATCTACCAACAAAAAGAGATAAAAATAAAAAAGAATCCCTATATGACTGGGATTCTTATGACTCAAGAACCGCTACATCTTGGAATTCAAGAGGATTCTCAAGAAAGCCTAAATCTTGGTCAAATAAGAACTATCATAATTATGACTACGGACAATACTATGATGATGAAGATTATTATCATAATTCAGGAATGTCAAAGCAAAGAAAGGCAAGAACTTACTATGACTCTGGAAAAGGCCAGTTAAAAGAAATGGAAGTAACTAGTTTTAAAACTACAACTGATGTTGACTATAAATACGAAAGTGTGAAAGACAAGTTTTTGAATACTTCACTTTCAAAAGAAGAAATTGAAGTAATTAAAAATCAGTATTTAGACATGAATAATCCAGATGATAGAATCTCTTACGAGGTAATGGTTAATTCACTTGTTTATTAAAAGTGTCAATAATATCTGATGATTTAATAATTTCATCAGGTGCCAAATGTATTTTAGACTGGGGAATGTTGTGAGAGATTAAATAAGACTTTTTAGAAACTTTTTCTAAAATTTTTACAGGTGTTATCATACCGTTGTACCAATATTCGATAAGTACGATATCACCAGGATTATAATAATTTTTAAACTCAAATAAAAAGTTCATAAAACTATATATTATGATGCTACAATTCAATTTAGATGATAAGTTTAGAAACTTTACAAGAGATACTCTACAAATCTCAAAAATAAGTGCTATTCTAACTTTTGAATCAGAAAGATTCGTAAAAAAAGAAGGGGATTTTATCAAAGTTGAAAACGATGATTTTATTTCATTTATTCCATCTAGTAAATTAGTTTCAATTAATGACGCCAATGAGTCAAAGTATAGAACTAAAATGAAAATCGGCAGATTTATTAAAAAGTTCTTGAGAAAAGAAGCTATTAATCTTTTTAATGTAAAAGACTCTGATATTGAATTCTATGTCAATATCTATAAAAGCTATTTTAACTCAAATATTAATGAGTTTAAAATAGTAGAAGGTCAAGAAATTAAAAAATGGTACTTAGAAGACAACTACTCCACCCCGAATGGTTTGACACCCGGTACTCTCTGGCATTCTTGCATGAGATACCCAGAAAAAAACAAATTCATGAGTATCTACTCAAATAATCCACAGCAAGTAAAGATGCTAATTCACGTAGATGAAAATGATAGACTTATAACAAGAGCTCTTCTCTGGGAATCTGCTGTAGATAAAGACGGAAATTCTTATAAAGTCATGGATAGAATCTATTCAGTCTATGATCATGAAGTAGAAGCATTCAAAACTTGGGCAAAAGAAAACGGATATATTTATAAGTGGGAACAATCTGCTAAATCAGAACGTATTTTTGTAGTTGATGGTGAACCAAAAAAACTTGATCTTAAAATAAAATTAGAAAACAAACAGTTTAATTACTACCCATATATCGATACTTTTAAATACTTTGATACTGTGAATGGATACCTGTCTAATTCCGGATCATTTAGATGGGATTATATACTAGTTCAAAACGATGGTGGACTTGAAAGAATAGAAGAAGAGCCTGAACCAGAATACGATGAATGGTATGAAGATGAACAATAAACCTCAATTTTTTTGAGGTTTTTTATTTTTTTCGAGGTCATAGTTATTTGAATATATAAAAATAAAAATCTATGGCTCGACAACAACGTTCTAAAACAAAGCAAAGTCAACGAACTCAAGTTCAAAGAGAGATTGATGAAAGCTTAAGAGAATATGAAGTTGATAAACTTCAAAGAAAAAGAGCTTCTCTAACCAAAGAGTCTTTCCAAAATTCAACTGGTGTAAGATTATCTGACAAGCAAACTGATCTTTATAAAGGTATTAGAAACAATACCCTTACTGTGGTTCACGGCCCTGCTGGAACTAGTAAGGCACAACCTCTCGATTCACCAGTCTTAACACCGACCGGATGGACTACTATGGGTCAGCTTGAAATCGGTGATAAAGTAGTATCAATTGATGGTAAAGAGACCAATATTGTTGGAGTTTTTCCACAAGGTAAAAAAGATATTTGGGAACTCAAGTTTTCGGATAATACGACAGTAGAATGTTGTCTCGACCATCTTTGGGTTACACAGTCTGAAAATGATAGAAATAATAGAAAGTGGACAAAAACAGTAAATGGCCAAAGAACTAGATACAGAGAACAAAAGCCAGGGACTGTAAAAACAACAAGTGAAATAATAGAAACACTCTATACAAAAAGAGGTAGAATAAACCACACAATACCAATTACGAACCCAGTTGAGTTCATAGAACAGGAATTAGAAATACACCCATATATTATGGGTTGTCTAATTGGTGATGGTTGCCTAAGACACCACGTTGGGTTCACAACTGCAGATAGTGAAATTATTGATACAATTACGAGTCTTTTAGATAGTGATATTAAAGTATCAAAAAGAACAAAGTACGACTATGCACTTATCAAAAAAGAAGATTCTCGTACAAACAAAATAAAACAATATCTTAAAAAAATTGAACTATGGGGAAATTTGTCTAGTGATAAATTTATTCCAGATGTTTATAAATTTAATACTGTGGAAAATAGAATTTCTCTACTTAGAGGAATTATGGACACAGATGGCACAGTTTCTAATGATGGGACATATGTTAGTTTTTCATCAACATCAAAAAGATTAGTTAATGATGTCAAAGAACTTGTTCAATCTTTAGGTGGAATTGCAACTGAAAGAAAGTCTACTCAAGGATACTATTATAAAGATGGTGAAAAAATTATGGGAAAAAATTCATACTCAATTACTGTAACTATGAATCCAGATATTAATCCATTTCTACTTAAAAGAAAATCTGAAAAAGTAGTTTCTAAAACTAAATACAGACCTACAAGATATATCATTGGTGCTAAATTCATCGGAAAAAAAGAAGCAAAGTGTATTAAAGTCGAACACTCTAGTCATCTTTATCTTACAAATGATTACATTGTGACTCACAACACTTTTACAACGTGTTACACAGCACTCTCACTACTTGCAGATAGAAAAATTGATAAAATCATAATAACAAAACCAATTCAAGAAAGTGGTGAGCAACTTGGACTTCTGCCGGGAACAGTAGATGAAAAGATTGATCCATACAAGCAGTCATATTATACCAATTTCTGTAAAATTTTAGATAGAGGAACTATAGATTGGCTTTTTTCAATAGAAGAAATTACTTTTGAACCACTTGCGTACATGAGAGGTTCAACCTATGATAACTGTATTATGTTACTCGACGAATGTCAAAACGCATCTATCAAGCAACTTATGCTTTGGTCCACACGTCTTGGTAAAGACTCAAAAGCAGTTATGATGGGAGATACATCACAGTATGATGTAAAAAGGAGAGATTCTGGGTATGTTGATTTTATCAAAATGACAGATGGAATGGAAGATCTCTTCATGTTCGAATTCAAAAATGAAGATATTGTAAGAAATAAGTTTTTGATTGAATTGACTAACAGATATGATAAATATCGGTCAGAAAATCCAAACTTTTGATAAAAAACAACGTCTTTAATATATAGTTTATGAAATATAAAGACGAATTAGTATATAATTTGATTTTCTCAGATAACGATGAGTTTCTCATTGATGTAGGAGAGTATATTTCTGACATCTATAAGTATGATGAATTTATAGACGAAATTAAACAAATTTTACAGAAATCTAAAGTAACGATTTCTACAAACTACATAGATGTGAATACAAAAACAGTTACTTGGAAATTAAAAGTTAAGAGATAATATGTGGATTTTAAATAATGATACAAATAAATGGACCGCAAAAGTTGATACTTTAGATAGATCAGACTTTGACTCACTTAAACAAGATCTAAAATCTTTAAGATTCTATCAAAAGGTTCTTAGTGGATCTACGTTTGTAACTATGAATAATTTAGATGATATCTACGAGATGTTATCTAATAAAATATTAAGAAACTATAACTATACAACATTTTTATCTCCCTATCTAAATCCTTATGGTGGTGCTGTAGATAATGAAGTACCAATTATATCAACAGCTTCACAATATGACCTTTTAGAAAAGTTTCTACCTGAATATGGACTTACTTTAAAAAATCTTTTCACACCAACAAGATTAATTGAAAGTCAGTATAAAAATCTTTTTTATGTAGATGTTGCAACAAACCAAAGATATGAAAATTTAACTCAATCGATAACAAATTTTGTAATTGATAGTGTTACTCTAAAAGAGGGTCATAGAGTACTTGTAAAAGACCAAGTAACTAATATAACACTACCAAGTTCAACTAATCCAGATACTTATTTTCAAGGATTTTATCGAATTATCGATGAGGTTGGTACAAATATTACTTATCAAGTATATACAAGCGAAAATGGAATCTACACGTATACAAACTCAAGGCTTGTTAGAACAAGTGATTTAGATCTTTATGAAAACTTAATTAAATATTCAATCTGTGTAAAACTAGGAACATCAAATAGAGAGACTTATTGGTCACTTTCAAGATTAACAAATGGGTTTTTCCCTGAATATCAGAAAAACGAATCAGTTTACTTTACACAGAAAAAAAATTATGTTTTAAGAAATAGAATGGATTATAATAATCTATTCGAGCTAGTACTAAATGATACGTTCAAACACGGAACACAAAGCATAACAGTAGATGATATAGTTTATACAATACCAGAAAGATCAATTAGTGTTGGTGAGTTCGGGGGGATTTTAGTAGATCAAGAAGGATATACTAATATTATAGGTTCAAAGTATAAAACCGCCCTAAGAGGAATAGCGCAATCATCAAAATATTACTGGATATGTGGAGATGATGGTACTCTTTTAAGGGTTAACAAAATAGACTTTACAATTGAAAAAGTAAAACTAGAAGAAACTCTCGTGCCACCAAAACCCGGTACACCGAGAGATCCGAGGATATATCAAAACGAGGGTAAAGTTATAACTACACTAAACTCTGTTTCATTTTATAATGATTTAAAAGGTGTTGTAGTTGGTAAATTTAATCAGCTCTGGATAACCGATGATGGTGGTGATTCTTGGACTAGAATTAACCTTGTTGATTTCGACAAGTATAATTATAATATTGCTCTTTATTTGAACATAGATAGATTTTATGTTGGTGGTGATAATGGAGTATTTATTGACTTTTTTTATGAGTCAGGAAACTGGACCGCTTTTAAAAGAAGAGTTTCTAAATTTGTTGACGCTGATGATGAATACCTTTTAGTTGATGATATCACAGATTTGGAATATTTCGAAAGAATACCATCGACTTTTGATACAGCAACAGCATCATTCATAGCAATTTCAAGTACAAATAACAATCTGTATCTTTATGACTTACAGAATGTGGTAAATGAAAACGGTAGTTTTATACATTTAGGAACTAATCTCACATATGGTGATATTAATAGTGTTATTTATAGATCACCTAACTTATACTTCTCAAACTTCACAAATATTTATAGAGTTAACCCATTTGCTGGTGGTGTAACATTTTCAAACTCAGAAAGTAATATTTTAACAAATACTTTCGCTAATTTTTTCACACAGTCTGGAGTAAATAAACTCTATAACTACAATGATTCTGAGCTTATATTAACAGGTAATGAATCTCTGTGGTTGACTTCTAACTACTCAAACACACCGACTCGCACAGATGTTTATGATAGTACATTTTTCGATAAATTAAAGCCAAGACTGCTTTTCATGAATTACGATCAGGGTTCAAAACTTAACTGGTTTGATGATTTTGGTCAATATAGACTACCAGAAAGGTTTTTAATTCCTGTCAGCTATCTTGTAGATGCTTCTGCAGTAACTGAAACTTCTATAAACTTCGGAAGAAATACAAACGAAATTTATGATTCTGGTTCTCAAAGTTACCTAGAAACAAACTGGATTACATACTGGAAAGACTCACTAAAAACTTTTGAATATTATACTCACTTATCAGATGGATTCAAGGTTGAACCTTCTTTTGAATTTAATAGTTCAGATAGTTTATCCGGCGTATTTACCTATTCATCAACTAATGTGACAATTCAATACTCACAGATTCAACCTCTAATGCCGTCAGAAACTAGTAGGTATAGAGAAGGAGTAACTGCGATATCAGCACCTGCAGTCATCAGAAGCTTATATTTTTATGGATTTCTAGGTATATGGTTAGTTATAATACCTAGTGGTGATACCGCACCTAAAAAAGGAGATGTAATTTACATAGAATCTGATGTAGTAACTGGAAGATTTATAATAAACAAAGTTTTCACGCAAATAGTAGGTGGTAATGCTAGACACTTTCAATATTTTTATACGAACTTTAATCAGAATATACTAAATAATCTAAATGAAAGTACCTTAATATCTGTAACAAATTTAAATAAATATCCAACAACTACAGGAGGTATTGGGACATTCACACAAACTTTTGTTGGCGCTGGTTACAATCAAGGATCTTATAAAAATCTATCGTCAACAAGTGCAATTGGATATAGTGCGACTTTTGATGTACAGATAAACGGAGCTGGAAATGTTGTAAGTATTGCAGTAAACAATCCTGGTTACAAATACTCAGTTGGTGATATTATTTATTTATCAACAACTAATCAAATAGGTGGTTCAGGAGATATTTCACTTACTATAACCGAGTTGAACTACAACTCACTATTTCTAGATAACTTCAAAAAACACTACATCTCATATGCATATGAAATCGAAGTAAAAGAGTCAGACTATCCGGTACCAGTTGCTTCACCAGTGGGATTAACACAGTCTTTTCAAATTACTGGTAAGTATAGTCAATATTCAGCTTACTACAATTTACAAGCAAATGTACAAGTTTTGAATACTTCTGGATATTTGCTACAAGATGATATAAGATATAAATCTCAATTCTTGAATTTTGGTTATACACCTACGTATAATTTATTAAGTTACTTGAATTTTATTGATGACTCAATATTTGTTCCTAGTAAAGAGTTTTTGGTTTTGCCAAAATATGATGATATACCTGGACCAGATTCCGGAATTGCAGATACAAGTGTTGTAAATGACAATTTAATTTACGTAGACTTCATACCAAATCCATATTCTGGTCAATCTGAAAGTAATAAACTATTTTTTGGTATTAATTTAAAGCCAATTTGGGACTCGTTTCTTTTATGGACATTTGTTGATATTCAAGTGAAACAAGGAACAGGTTATCCGCCTTCGGGTGTTGTTCATACTACAAATCGACTGTTAATAGTTGATAAATATTACGATAATACTACATACACCGAACCATATTATGTTATAGTTTTTCATCAAAAATTCGAAGGCACAAATGATACCTCGGCAATTACAATACACAGTAGAAGAACTTTAAGACAGATATCAGAAGATTTACAATATATGAATAACATTCATAGACCGTATGATGATTCAGACGGTAATATTTGGTCTGAAATTGAAATTGAACCTGGTTTTACGTTCACAAATTATCAAACACCAATTAAGTTTAAAATTCCAACTGACTCATATACTAAGGCACTTACCGCAGATTTAGATGTAATTAAGAATGTTTCTGGAATAGTGTATACCGATTTCGAGGGAAACCTTGCAATACAGATGACTAAATTAGATCGAGATCTGTTGTTAGATGTGAATGGAATTTTTAGTTCTGTAAATGGATTATATCAAATTGCATTTGGTGATAAACACGGGTTAAAAACTGGTGATGCAGTTACTATAAAAACTGCAACAGCAAGTACACCAAACCACACAGAATACCTTGGCTTTCATACAGTGAATGTAATTGATGATTATTTTATAGAACTAAATGTACCATTCGCTGGAGTATTTCCTCTTGACAATTTAGTCGCTTCTGTTACGAGGAAAGATCCATTTTTGAATTTTCAACCCGTTGATATATTCGATTTGGGAGTTGGTGATAAAAAAGTTAAACAATCTGTTGAAATCACAACAGAAATGTACAAATTAGTAGATGATAAGTACAAGTTAGAAAATGTTGATTTTAATAAATTTAGATTCAGATTAATTGATGGACTGGATTTAGTAAGTCTGACTGAAAAATACTACTGGATACTAGATGCTGAAGTCTCTGATGCAATAATCGGAATGGATCAAGATCAAAACCTTATTTGGTATAGAGGCATCTGGGAAGGTGGAAGATGGTTTGGTGGTACTTGGATTTCTGGTACTTGGAAATCTGGAGACTGGTATGATGGGGTGTGGACATCTAAACAAATTACAGATAAACTTTTAAGTGTTAAAGTTGATAATTTAAGAACTGATGAGTTTAACTCTACGTGGTATGGTGGCAGATGGTTTGGTGGAAGTTGGGAAAATGGATCCTGGTATAGTGGTAGATGGTATGGAGGTACTTGGGGCAGTGGTAGATGGTTTGATGGAACTTGGAATGATGGCACTTGGAATAATGGTCAGTTCCTTGGCGGTACTTGGGTACTCGGAACTTGGTATAACGGAATTTTCAACACAGATAGTAGTCTATCATACTGGTTAGATGGTAAATTTAACGGTGGTGATTTTGAAAATGGTATCTGGTATGATGGTGAGTTTAATGAACAAGGAGGTAAAATCTCAAGATTTGGAACAAAGTCATTTAATAGTAGAAATTCTATATGGTATGGTGGTAAATTTATAAAAGGACAATTCCATTCATTCCTAAATATAAACGACCAAGGTTTACCAGATGTTTCTGAAATTCATAAATATTCAAAATGGTACACTGGTGTTTTTAGCGGTGGTGTATTCTACGGTGGTGATGTTTATAATATCAACTTTAACTCTTCATTGTGGCAAGGTGGTATATCAAATGAAGTTAATATTATTAGAATAAACACTGACGACAATAGATTCACACTGAGTGGCGTTTATAGGTTTAATATAGGTGATATTTTCTATATTGTTGATAACCTTATAACTGGTGTATACTCTGATTTTGGTTCAACAAATAACCCAAGAAAATATACTGTACTTGATACAAATATTGATGAAGATCTTAATAGAACTGAAGTTTTTGTGGATCAACTATTGGTAGATATAATGTCTGTTGATACAGGAATATCAAATAACCTCGGTATAAAATGTGTTTCAAGTTTCAAAGCATCAACCTGGAACTCTGGAATATGGTTTAACGGAGTTTTTGATGAAGGGTACTTTAACGGAGGTATTTGGTATAATGGATGGTTTAATGGTGTTTGGGGTTAATATATAGTATATGAATAGAATAAGAAAATTTACAGAAGCGATTGAAGCAAATAAGTTTCAAGAAGTCATCGAGGAAGTAAAAAAGATGATTGAAAAAACTATCGAAAAATCTGGTGGTGAATTTAAATCATTTGTTGAATCTTTTATCAAAGATCCTAAAGAAGTAAAAATAGAAGGATTTATAAATGATTCAGATATCTATGATTTTTATCTTAAATATAGAAATCAAATAGATGAGTGCTTAAATGATGTTAAATTTTTTGATAAACCAGCTTCTGAAACTGGTAGTTTCGGTCTATATGAATATACAATTAATGGAACTCAAGCTGCCGTTGTTGAATTTGTAAAAGAGTTATCTAAATAATTCAATCCAATTTATATGTAAATGAAAGTGATTTAATATTAGAATTAATATTATTGAGAATTTTATACAACTAAATGTCTGACCTATTACTTTCTTTAATGATAATAAATTAGAAGTTGAAGAAACAAAAAACTTGTAACACATGTCTAATGTTAAAAGTGGTAGGAAAATATACCAACTAGAAGTTGCAAGTCCGAATAAAAGCCAGAAAAATTCAGCAAAGATAAAAGTAACATAAATTGAGAAAATGTTATAGTCTTCTGGACTTCTGAAGTCAGATTTTTTAGCATCTTTCCCGGTTATCTTTTTGAAAGAGTCGAACCAGTTCTTTATTGTGATGAATTTCAAAAAATTGAACATATTTGAAAAAGACATAATAAGAACAAAAAGTCCAATGAAATAGAAAATATGACCTAAAATTTGTATAAACATTTTAATTTATATGAAAAAAATTAGGATTGTTTCTGGAGCCCACCAATCTAAATATATATACAAAAAACTGAGTTGTAAAAAATGGTTACACCACTTTATAAATTTCTTAAAACCAACGGAACATCTTTTTATGCTTTTCCAGGTGCAGCCGAAGATATATCAGCAGCGTACCAAAATTCAAATTATAAAATGTACTTCTCAAAGTATGTTTTATTGGATTTTCCAATACAAAATACCTCATCACCTGGTGGTACCCAATCAGAAAGAATAACCTGGGATTTTACAACAACATTTAATAGCTCATCTTTGACAGTAGCTGAAACATTCAAAGATCAAGTAATCGAATCACTAAGAAATTACGTAGCAAATCACGAAATTACAATAAGAGAATCAAGACTAAATAACACAGAATATTATTATGACAATACGGCACTTGAAACAACTGCTGAAAAAATATTCTGGAAATGGTGTAGAAAACTAGGTCTTATTGAATTCGAACCAGCTCTACCACAAGACGAATACATAGACACTTTAGAAGAATTTTCAAGAAATAGTGTTACCGATGATACTTATTTTAGAGAATATTTATGGAGAGAAAGACAAACATCTCAATATGTTTTTATTCAATTCGGTGACTTCACAGCTACTATAGATGGTCAATTAGTTTCTATAGGTGATCAAGCACTTGCTCTTACTTTTCAGAACGAAACTGGATTTCAACCAGGTGATACAATTATACTTGATGGTGATATCACTAATCAAGATCTATTAGATGCCCTATTTGGGGTTGGAGTATATACGGAATGGCCCGGACCTATTCAAGTAACAGTTCTAGAAATTACTGATGGTGGTTGTTGTGGCAATCAATTAGTTGTGATAGATTTCCCATTTAGTGGAAGTAGTGCCTCACCAGGTGGTTTAAGTTATGGTAATTTAGTATATCATCCACTTGTGAAATACATTGGTGAGGTTAATGGTATATCAAACGTTCAAGAGGCAAATAAAGCCTACACAGAGGTTTATGCTCACGTACCTGATCACACCGGTAGAACTCCTGATATTTTATTTAGAACTCTGGCAGATAACAACTACACTCCAGGAATGTCTTTTCCTATTATACCGAGTCAATATCAACCAGAGATACTTGGATCTGAACTTTTCTCATCACCAATAGTAAATACTCCACAGAACTATCCAGGTTCTTATTATGGACAATTTGATACAGAAGATTTTACATATGAAACATCGAATGGTGATTCTTTAAGAAGAAGTGGTGATTTTTACGGTGTTAGTGGCGATATTAATACGCCAATTGTTGATGGAAGTAATATAGATGGAGTTGTTATTGATTTAGATACAGCTCACTATGTAAAGATGAATCTACCAGATAGACAGCTTTCAAACTTTGACCAATTTAATGGACTGGAGGTAAATAATCAACCACCGCAAGATTTTGAATTTAATGCAATTTTGTGGTATTATACAGTAGAAGATCAAAATGGTACTAAGAAAACAAATCTATACGGTATTTCTTTCTTAGACAACCCAGACAATAATCCAAAAGATGCTGAAATCGGGATAAGATTCCCAACATATAGAAAACTAGTTGCAAATGGTAATCAAGATGGTACATCATATGCATTTGCTCTTAATCTCAACTTTAATATAATTAATGACAATCCAATCGAGGCTTATAATCCAGAATCCGTAAATTCTGTATTCAGTATGACTCTTTTCAATGAAGCTATGAAGAGATTAGCTTCAGTAAATGATAGTTTTTTGAATATTATTAGTGAGCACTCATCATTAAAAGATCAAATTTTGAGTGTTAAACAACTAATTTATTCTCAGAGAGATTTCGCTACAATAAATTCTAAAATTTCGAATTTAGAAGAACTTTTGAAAAGTTATAGCACTATGCAGTCTTTCTCATCGAATACCATCGAAGTTGAATTGGTTTCAGAGACTAGTCCACCTTTTATAAGATATAATAGTATTGATAGAAGGTATTTTAAGATTGAAAACTATAACACCACTGATATGTACAATGCTGACGGTGCGGTACCTGTTAGTGTTACTGTACCGAGATATAAGGACTTTTCAGTAAACATAATAAATAATGATGAAGTATCATTATTATTACCAAATGATGGTAAATTAAAACTTCTCATGACATCAGACCTTGAGTTTAGGCAAAGTGTTGATATTTTCATCACTGGCTCTGATTTGAGTACACAGAATAAGAAGTTAGATATTTTTATATCAACAATTAACCCTCTTGGACTTGGAAGTGTTAGTGATCCGACCGGCACATCAACAGTAAATCTTGATTTTCTAGAAGGTAGCGGATCAATAGCGACTGGAGCTGCAAATACTTCTTTAATTGAAACATTAGTAGTAAGTGATATAGATTTGCCTGTTTTTTATAATTCAATAACCTCTCAACCAAACTCTGCAAAGACTTGGAAAAATTTTAAATTTAATGTTGATTTTACTAAAGATATAACAGTAACATCAAATAATCTTCTTGAATTAAGTTTTGATACTGATGCAAACATTGTTTATAATTCAATAAAACAAGGTGATGTTTTTACATTAAATAATCTTTTTGTGGGTACAAGCTCAGTATTTGATTTTTCTGGACAATATTCTGTAACATCAGTGAGTGCCACATCATCAACAATTACACTTGATGTTTCAGTAAATTCAGATTTTATGGATTATGTTAGTGGTCAACTACCACTTACTTTACACAGTGCAAGTAGCTCACTTCTTTCAAATTTACCATATTTAGACATAAATAAAGGTCTAATGATTAGAATAACTCGTATTAATGAGTTAGATCAAATTCCTATCTCGGAAAAATATCAAATAGACGTAAGAGATATTCAATATTAATTGAGTTTAAAGTTTTTCTATTTAATATATAAGTTAAATTTAAACTCTGCACATGTGTATAGGATGTCCTGGAAATACTTCAATATTTGGCGCTACAAGTCAATATATCAAATTACAAGGGTCTGATTTCGTTGCAATCGAGGGAGTTAACACAGTTGAAAGACTTTTAGGTGGTGATATCAGAATACCATACAAACAATTACTTAAAAGTAGAGTAATCCTAAAAGCCGGTCAAGCTAACTTTCTACTTAATCATCTTGGATTAGGTGATAATGCGACTTTTTTAGCAATCAAAGCTACTTATAATACTAAATCAGTAAATGAAGAAGATAATTATATAGATTACTATTATTATGACGACTTGGCTTCGAGACATTCATTTAATCAGTTAATTGTATTAACTGGTAACTCATCGAATAGAATTAAACAACTTTATTTAACTAATCCTAATTCAAAATATGCAGTTGTTTTAGATGTAATGGTTGCGGTAATTGATGATACTTATTCATTCTTTAATGATACACTTAATCAAAGTGGAACCTCATTTACAGATCTTCAATATACAGACATTCAAACTTATATTGTTGGAGAATCAATAGTAATTGTTGATGTAAACGCAAGACCACTTGTCTATATTAACTTATCAACTATAAATTCAGTTACAAGAACTGCCTCAATTTTGACTATTGATGATGATACACTTGGTACATTACTTTTATCATTTGTTACAGAACAGGATGCTGTACAAGCTCAATCACTTCTTACTTATGTACTTTCTAACCCTCAAATAAATATTGGCGATATTGATCCACTTTCGGATAGTATAGACCCAGTTATGCACTTCAATGAATTTGTTGGAGGAACTGGTGATTTGATTTTGTCTGATATATCTGTTGACGTTCCTACCTATGCAGGTGGAAGTTCTTACAGTGTTACAGGATACACTTTCTCGACTTCAATATCACTCTCTACTTACGGTGTATCTAGTGTGATTAGTAAGTCTAATTTGATTGATCTTTTAATTGATCAAATTGTTGATAACAGAGATGGTATTATGGCAATAACTGCATCCAATATAATCTTGACAGGAACTGAAAGTAATTTAGTCTCATCGATTACTGGTATTGGAACACATTCAATGTCATTTGATTTTTCAGATATTGCTCAAAATTACTTAGATGGAGTAATTATAAATTTAAATATAACAGCTTAAAAATTACTTTAAATAATGGCATATAAACTAGACAATTTTTTAGTTCAGGTATCAGATACAGATAATTTATTAAAAATCAAAGATACTACTGGTGTAATTAAGCATACTATAAATGCTTATTCGATAACATCATTAAGAGCTATTAATAATCTTGTGAAGATTATCACTAAATCTCACACAATTGATCTAGATTTTTCAACAACAAATGAAGCAAGAATAGCTCTTTCGAGAATACAAACTCAAGTTGATATTTTAAAAGAAAGATCACCACTTTTTATTGATGCTGAAGTAAAAAACTTTGTTTTAGAGACTATAACTCAATCACTCGCAGGTTTCTCATATTCAACTGTCACATCTTATAACGATTTGACTGAGAAGCCACTAATTCCAAATGAACTTGGTAGATTTGAATCACAAGGTGATATGTCGATGGATGGTCACCATTTGTATTTAGATAGTGGAAGCTCATTAAGATTTACAAATTTTACCGCGACTGGTTCTAATCCACTTTTGAGAGTTTGGTCAGGTACTAGTCCAATTGAACTTGGACCTACTTCATCTGAGTTTGAAAACACCGAATTTGAAAGAGCACAGATTTCTTTCACTATGGAAGCTACACAAAGTAGCTCTCTTTCTTTTAAGACATATGACTGGTCAGCAACTGCATCACCAATTGAATATGTCTATACTATCTATAATGGTAATTTAATAATACCTATTGATGGTGATATTTTACAAAACGGTTCACCAATTACTGGACATTTACACGGCACCTCAAGCACTCCTTTACAGATACCAGAACCAGGAGCAATTGCAAATCTGTTCACTCAGAGAAAACTTGGATTTGTTTCTGGTGAATACGCTCAAGTTTATAATACACTTGTTCAGAATTACTATCAAGATGACTATGTAGAAGAACTTTCAAGTATCTTCTTCGAAGGTTTAGTAGACTCATATGATAGAGCAACCGGTGAATTATCATTAGTCGTTTCTTACTCCGAAGGGTTTGGAGTGACCGACAGTAATAATGAAATAGCGACTTTCAGTGCTTGGTATATAAACATTACTGGTAGAACACAAGATGTTGGATCAGGAGTAACACCAAGTAATTATGGCAATGGCCTTCAAAATATTGGTGGTACATTAAGTGTAGGCGGAACACTAGTAAGTAGTTTGAATTTCCAGGGTAACTATAATGATTTGATTGCAGTTGGTTTCGACTATATTTCTTTCACATCTTCTGTCTTTGATACAGTCTCAGACTTTATAAGTTTTGACTCATCTGATGGCGTACAAGTTATCGCCAGTAATGATATTACAATCTCAGCTGGCGGTGTTTTAGCATTAACAGGTGATTCATCGTTAATATCAATCGGAAGTGACGCATCAGCATCACAAGGACTTGTATATTTTACAGATTACTCGTCTGGATTTGTTAACAGATCACTTGTAGATAAAGAATATGTAGATAATGCGGTAAATAATGTTGTAAGTGTGCCAGGACCTACTGGAACGAATGGTACTAATGGTAATGATGGACCTACTGGTCCACAAGGCGAAACTGGACCTACTGGACCAAATGGTGAAATAGGTGCAACTGGTCCACAAGGCGAAACTGGACCAAATGGTGAAATAGGTGCAACTGGTCCACAAGGCGAAACTGGACCTACTGGACCAAATGGTGAAATAGGCGCAACTGGTCCACAAGGCGAAACTGGACCTACTGGACCACAAGGTGAAATTGGACCCACTGGGCCAAATGGTGAAATAGGTGTCACTGGTCCACAAGGACCTCAACTTAGTATCACTAATTACGGACTTGGTAGAATCATCACATCAGATGGTACCGCGACTGGATCAAACGCTGAATCTAATTTAACATTTGATGGTTCTACTTTTTCAGTAACTGGAAATTCGGTGTTTACAGGTCATACAATATTCCAACAAGTATCTGAAGTAATAGAAACATCTATTAATGCGACTGCGTCTACAGTTGTTTACGATTTTTCTACAGGTGCAAATTGGTATCACTCATCTACGAATACAAATTTCTCCGCAAATTTTATTAATGTCCCAACTACTGATAATAGAGCAATTACAACGACATTAGTTATAAATCAAGGATCAACTGCATATATACCAACTTCCGTTACAATAAATGGTGGCGCTAGTGAGACCATTAAGTGGTCAGGTGGAACCGCTTCTGGAACACCAAACGGGATAGATATAGTTGGATTTACATTTATTAGAAGTAGTGGTTCTTGGACTCAAGTTCTTGGACAAATAAATGCTTTTGATTAATTATGCTAAATAGACTTTCAAGTTTCTCAGGACCATTATCTAAACTCTTCACCTCTATAAGGGGATTCACGCTTCCTGGATTAATTTTAAGATATGAAATGTACAATAGTAATACCTACTATGGTTTAACTACTATAGATGATTTAGTTGAAAATAGTAACGCGACTTTGATAAATGGTCCAGTTTATTCATCTAACGGTTATTTAAATATAGATGGTACAAATGATTACATAATAACTAGTACCTCACTCAATTCAAAGTTGTCACCACCAAACACTTCTACAATAATATCGTATTTTTTATGGGTATATCCTATGGATAACGGTGTATTAATTACAGAACAAGGAACATCAACTCTGAGTTCTGTTTGGCACGATTCACAGATCGAAATTGTCAACGGTGATTTAGAATTCTTTCTTTGGCCAGGATTGACCTTTATATCTTCAATTCCTATATCTTCACATAATTGGTATTATGTTGGTCTGACATATGATGGACTGACTATGAAAGGATACATAAATGGACAGGTCGCTGGAACAACAACCGGAATCAGACAAACACCATATAACAATGGGAGTGGTGCTGGACTTTTCTACGCAATAGGTGCCGCTGATACCACAAATTTAGGAGACGGTACATATGCAAAAGCAAAATTCGGAGCTTTTCATGTTTATAACACCGCGCTTTCACAACAACAGGTTTTAAATAATTATAATTCAACTAAATCAAATTATATACACACAAATGATTTATTAATTTGGTTGGACGCGAACGATCCACAAAGTTTTAGTGGTGGATCAGTTTTTGATATCAGTGGAAATAATTACACACACTCTCTGACCACAGGTGCCACATCGGCTGTGATTTATGGAATAAAATGCTTTGACTGTACTACTGGTGATAAAAAAATAGCAGTGGATGGTACTGGCCCTACATTATCAACGACTGGATATACATATGTCATTTGGGCAAGAGCTATCAATGATAACACATCATTTAGAACCTTACTTTATACTAAATCCCCACGTTATACACCAATTACAATTCCAAATGGTACAAATACCTTAGGATATTGGGATAGCGCCTTTAGAAGTTCGGGATATGATCTGTCTCCATTTGTTGACGTATGGACTCAATATTCTGTTGTTGGTGATAATTCATCTCAAGCATTTTACATAAACGGTTCTCAAGTTGGAAGTTCAATTTCTTACGGATCTGGTGGAAATTTACACGATGGATTAGGTAATAATCTTGGAGTTTCTCAACCTTTTGGATATGTTGCAAATATGATGTTATATAACTCAAAACTTACAGTAGAGCAAATTAAACAAAACTATGATGCACTTAGTCCCGTATACAACGGTACAAATTTTATCACCTCTAATTTAAAATTATACTTCAATCCATCACTTTTAACATCTTATTCTGGAACAGGCTCAACAGTTAGTGACCTCTCTGGAAACTCGTTAAGTGGAACTTTATCAAATGTGACCTTCAACAAAAAATACTTTGACTTCAATGGTACTAGTTCACAAATATCAATATCAGATAATGCTCTTTTAGAGCCCGGAACTGGTAACTGGACGATGGAAGTTTGGTTCAAAGTTGATAATGTTTCTGGATCTCAAGTAATTCTTGGAAAGTTCGATACAGGTGGTGGTGCAATTGATGTGTCATATTCAGTAAGAATAAATTCATCTTCTTCAGTATATTCACAAATTGGAAATGGACTTGGTGGAACATTAAACACACACTACTCTAATTCAACAGGTTATACAATAACTACTAGTACTTGGTATCAAGCTGTATATGTTTACTCAAATACTGGAGATACTTTCACAACATATATAAACGGAAGTTCAATAGGAACAGTATCTTCTACGATAGGTAATTTATTAAACACAACAAGTAATCTTTATATTGGTTCTTATAATAACGGAGAATTTTCACAATATTTTAATGGACAAATTGGTATTGTTAGAATATATTCATCCGCTCTCAGTGCGGCGGATGTTTCTCAAAATTTTGAAGCAAATAGGTCTACTTACTCACTATAAACTTCAATTATTTCCAAGTTAGTTTTATTTTAATTCATTTCATATTTAATATATATGGTAATAAAATATTAACTGATACAATATGAGAAGAATATTATTTCAAGAAACTGATTTTAATGCATTGCCCAATCCACCAGCTGGTTTTAAATACATCGGATTTGATGGGCCAAATTTCAGCGAAAAGGGTGAAGATGGTGAAACTATTCAAGCTGGTGGTGGAGCAACTGGAGCTCCGGGACCACAAGGACCAGCAGGTTCACCAGGTCCACAAGGACCAGCTGGTCCTGCAGGTGGTGGAGGTGGTACTTCAGATAGATTAATATCAGGTGATGTATCAACAATACTTACTAATATAGATACTAATGGGTATTTAGAGCTGACCGGAATGACTTATTATGAGACTAGTTTTCCTACAATTGATGGTGGTAACACATATAAAGTAAAAGTTGATGGGAATGAATCGACACAGGCTCAAGTTCAACTAAATCTAGATGGTATCAATAATAGTTTTGTTAATATTTATGCACAGGACGGGGCTGGTAGAAAAAGTGATATTCTAGTTTCAGCTAGTAATGACTATGGAGAACAATCTATATCCATCAATTTCTATGACGGATTTAGTGAAACTAAGAATTTTAAATTTGATAAACTCGGATATTTAGAATTTCCAGACGGAACAACTCAATCGACTGCATTTAATGGTGAATCTGGAGCTGGACTTACAGTTAGTGTTACTGATATCACATACTCTGAGTTAATATCTGCAATTACTTCACAATCCTTAGTTGCAAATTCAATTTACAGATTGACCGACTATACTTCAAAAAACTTTATACATGGATATAGTAACGCTATTAATAACACATCAGCTGCAAACGTGAAAGCTGGTAGATTATACAAAGAATTTAGTGCAACTATGTCAAATAATAATGTTGTTTTTAACAGCAACATTTGGACAGTTGATTTAGCAACAGATAATGGTCTGATAGTTGGTGGAGAATTCGACCAAGTTGGCGGTATGACCATGAGTTATTTATTTAAAATGAATCCGGATGGTAGTCCAGACACAACATTTAATACAAATCTAGGTACTGGATTTAGTGGAACTGTATTCAGTATTATTGTAGAACCTAGTGGTAAAATTATAGTCGCTGGTAACTTCACATCATTCAATGGAAATACAAGAAATGGGATAGTAAGATTGAACTCAAATGGAACTGAAGACACAGCGTTCTATGAAGATGGAGTTGCATCGACTGGAGACGGAACTGGGTTTAACGACCAGATTAGAACTCTCGAATTACAAGATGATGGTAAAATTTTAGTTGGTGGCTATTTCAATCAATTTAATGGGTCGTCTAGAACCTACCTTGTCAGATTAGGTTCTGATGGACTTGAAGATGAAACTTTCTATACGAATTTTATAGATACTGGAAATAACTCAGGATTAAATGGTGGTCTAAATTCTATTGGATATAACTCCAACGACGGAACTATAGTTTTGGGAGGTAGTTTCACCTCATATAATGGGAACACAGCAAATTACATCCTTAAATTAGAGTCAACAGGGTACGTAGAAGAGGAATTTACTAATAATATCGGACTTGGTTTTAATGGTCCTTTAATTTCGGTTTTCATACAATCCAATGATAGCATACTAGTCGGTGGTCAATTCACAGGCCTAACTTCTTCCACAAGACGTAGGTTGGTTAGATTAAATTCTAATGGAACAGAAGACCAATCTTTTTATAATAATCTCACTTCCACCGGAAACGGATTTGGTTTTGACGGATCAGTATTTGATGTAAAACAACTACCAGATAATACAATTGCAGTAGGTGGACAATTTTCATACCTCAACAATGTCAGAAATCAATCTTTTGTTAAACTGAGTAGTGATGGAAGTATAGACTCTGATTTTGCAACTTATAATGGTTTCTTTCAGGCGATAAAATATGTAAACGCTTTTGATAATGATTATGTTATTGTAGCTGGAGATATAGTCAATTATCAAGATGAACCGGTAAGTAAAATAATTAAATTACACAATCAAGAGACACCATCTGGTTATGTTGCTAGAGAAGTCTACACGTCTGAAAATTCCGAGGTTCTTTTACTTCGTGCAATTTCATCTTATGAGTTCGATCCAGTAGTTTTATCTGAGACTTATCCGAATGACGTACTTGAGTATCTACCATATTGTAATAATCTAGGATTTCCTTTAGAAATCACTAACAATAATACTCTACCTGATGAGTCAGAGGTTACTGGTTTTGACTTGATGTGGGATGCTGATAACAGTCAGGTTTATTTTGATGTGCCGACAGGTTATAGTGTACAATATGGTCATTATTTCTCAATCTATGCTGAATTAGGAAACAGTCAAATAGATTGTGTTTTCGAACCAGTTACACCTATAAGATCAGCACCAAGATACAATAACTCATACAATACAATTATTATAAATGAGATTCTAATCAGCGATGATGGAATTAGAGTAATGTTACCTGACTTGACTTATAATGACTTTTTATCTTATCAGTCCTCTAGTCTATATGTGTATACTATTAATCCAACAGAAGAAATAACAGGATGTGTCACTAAAAGAACTGATAGATCAAATGATATTGTAGTACCTTTTGATTTTAGAGGAATAAAATACAGAAGATGGCAAATGGATTTAAGTGGTTCTTACAATTGGTTAAATCTTAGTGCAAATTACTTGGGCCTAACAGATACTGTACATGCACTTGGTAGTCAAATTACAACTGGTAATTATAAAGACTTCCCAGTATTCCCTCTTTATGGCGATGGCGTTTATGATATTCACATTGATGGTGTTGGAAGTCCTGATGGTGGATGGTGGCAAAATGGTGATGTTGAAAATAATATATTTACATCTAGTGTACGAAATCTGAAAATAGGAATGGGTTTCAGAGACAATACATTTTTCCAAGCTTTCACAAATAACAAAATTGGTAAGAGATTTCAAGACAACATTGGAATATCTTCATTCGAAGGAAATAATGTTGGAAAAGATTTTCAACAAAATTTAATGGGTAGTTTCTATCAGAACAATATAGGTGATTATTTTAATGATAATAAAATTGGTAACAATTTTAATAATAATAGAATAGGACACTCATTTGAATCAAACCAGATTAAAGATAATTTTGGATATAATCAAATAGAATCGGATTTTAACAATAATATAATTTTTAGTTATTTTCAATATAACTTCATCGGTAGTGGAGTAGTTGATAACAGTATTTACAATGTATTTAGTAATAATAGGATAGGAAATGACTTCAATAACAATACTATCGGAAGTTCTGAACTAATTGGAGAATATGACTTCATCAAAAATCAAATTTCTAATGACTTTAAAGGAAATTTCGTTGTAGGTGATACCTATAAAAATATTATAGGTGATAATTTTGCTACTAACGAAATTTATAATGGGTTTATTAAAAATGTTTTTGGTATGGATTGTGCAGACAACGTGATTGGAACTGGCTCACAAAACAATAAAGTTGGTAATGGCTTCTCACTTAACAATATATCAAACAATTTCTCCTATAATTTAATAGGTAATGATTTTTATGACAACAATATTGAAAATGATTTTGGATTCGGAGGCGGCCTATCAAGAGGAAATAAGATTGGTAATGATTTTCGATATAATACTATCGGTGAGTATTTTTACGATAATAATATCGCAGATGTATTTGAGGAGAATGAAATAGGTGATTACTTTCAAATGAATGATGTTAAGACACAAAATTTATATAATTATAATTTTAAAGAATATTATAACAACATACTTACAATATCTGATAATACTGGATTATCACCTTCTATACCTGGCACAGATGGTAATTATGTTGGACTTACAGTATCTGGGGGAAGTGGAACAGGGGCTACTTTTGACTTGACCGTTTCAGGTTCAGTTGTAACAGGTGTTACTATAAGTACACCGGGTAATCAATATCAGGTTTCAGATGTATTAACAATTGCAGCTTCTCAATTCGGAACCTATAGTTTTGATATAGAAATCACAGTAGAAACTGTGTCAGGAACACCATCAGTTTACGGTAACTACAATTGTACAATTTTTAGAAGAAGTGATGGAAATTTAAGACTATCATACTATGATGAGAATGATGTTTTAACAATAAAAAATATAACCGAATAAATGGCAACTACAAGATATATTATAAATAATTTAGAAAATCAGACTATCGATGGAAGTCTTACAATTACAGGAACTTTTTCCACTAATTATGGTATTTATAGAGCTCTATTGACCGACACTACACCCACGTCAGGTAATGATATTGGTTATTTTTTAGGTGGACTAATAATAGGAGAAACTTACACAATAGGAACCTATTCTTCGGGTGATGATTTCAGTAATATTGCTGAATTGATATCCGGGACAATGAATACTAGTGGATGTGTATTTGCAGCTACTGGTGAAGTTCCAGCGGATTGGACGAATGGTTCAATATTAGATTCATCTGGTGATATTGTGGTGCAAGTATTGGAAAATACACTTGGTTTTGATATAGATTGGGGTGGTTATGCTGGTCCAGGAGCTTATGTTGGTTTTAATAGTATTACAGGCCCTCAGACAAATGCATTTCCTAGAAAATCAACGCAGGTATCAGTAAGTCAGAATGGAGGAGCTTTCACATCACCTTGGATTATCAAACAAGGTGGAGTTGCTGGTTTAGCTTACAAAGATGATGCAGTCTTTCTCTATATATGGGATATGGATAATCAAACTCCTATTGAGGATTCATTATATTATCAACCAGTTGAAATAAAGATTAAAAGAGACCAAGATACGACTCCAGTCACAATTTATGGACTGAATCTGAGTGAATATCCATATAGCAGTGTAGAGGTAGAACTACTGGGTAGCCCTCAATACAACGGAAGTGGTGTTGGTATTTTTTCTGCTGACCCTGGTGTGACTGTAAATGACATAAATGAACTTGTAGATTTGTTAAACTCTGATCCGAATACGAATTATTTAGGAACTTTTTCAATAGATCCTGAGGGTGAAGAAGGTTTGATTTTAACTATACCTCAATATCTAAAGAATCAGTTTTCTCCTGACGGTGTTTTAACATTTGAAGTCTACGCAGATTAAATAAAATAAAATTATTAAAAATGGTTATTGTAATTAAAAGAACAACAGATAATAAATATCTCAAATCATTAGAAAATGATCTGTGGGTAGATGATCAAAAAGAAGCTTTCGAAATGACTTTCAAGGAACGTAATGAAACAAAAACTTTACTATTGAATACATACTCGGAGAGTCAATTAAAAGAGATTGTAAATTTCTTAAAGACTAAGCCTATGACATCAGCAGAAAGAAAAGAGATTCTATCTCTATTAAAAAATAAATAACTAATATGAGAGTATGTATCTTATGCGAAGAATCTAAAGTTTCTCAGGCAAGAGAAAAAATGAAAAGAGAGAATATCTTAACCATTCCTTGTTCTGAAAGTGGTGAACTACCAGCCACTCACCGTTTCTGTTGTATAGCTACTGATGAAAAAGGAGCTCAAGAATTACTCAGCAAAGCTGAAATAACTACTATGGAAATATCTGGTCCAAAAGAATTCTTGACAAAATGGAATCTAAAAATCATAAAATAATTAAAAACTTCATTAACCAAAATGAAGTAGATGAGATTCTATCTTGGGTTGATACTTTGAGTACCACGGAACTTACTGCAAATCATCATTTAAGAGAGATTACTAAAGTTCTAAATGGAAATTCATTTATGTTTGACATCTCACAAACCAAAGAGACAACATATATCACAAACTTCCAAAAAAGAGATTATGTTAGAACAGAAGGAGTTCCCGATTTTATTATTAAATTAATTGATAGAATTTCTGAAACAATAGGTATTCCAAAAAACCATTTATTTTTACAGGCTGTTAATATGCAAAGGGGTGGTAAAATTGCCGCTCATTATGACGCATCTCTTGATGGATTAATTAATTACAAATGTAACTTGAGTGTATTATCTGAAGATTATTCATTATTTACAGATCAGTTTGAAATACCTGTGCAACAATTTGACCTTTATTGTTTTGAGGCTTCTTTGTATAAGCATTGGACAAACGAATTTAAATCTCGAAGAGTTTTTTTAAGTTTTGGATTTTTAGTACCCTATTCTTTTACAAACAGATCAAAAGAAGATCCAAGAGTCAGGTTGAGTGAGAGAATTCAAAAATATTTTCAAAACATTTAAAGGTGTTTTGATTCCAAATTTAATATATAGACTAATAAATATCTGTAAATTATGCCAACTACTGCCTCGAATAACTTAATTTTAAGAACCCAGCTGAATAGGAAACTCACAATAAACGAAATGGATGGCAATTTCGTTTATTTAGAGCAACTCTTCAAAGGAATGACCGAGTCTAGAATTTCAGGTTGTAATAATACTGTTTCTATAGACTCCTCAATGTCTAATGTAATTGGTGGGTGTTTTAATATAATAGTTAAAGGTTCTTGTAACTCATCAATAATTGGTGGTGGTACTAATTTATTATATTGTAGTTCTTATTCTGGAATTATCGGTGGTCAGAAAAACTTAGTAGTAAACTATCCTTATGTTTCTTGCTATGATGCGTGTCAAAAATATTCAACAATTGTAGGTGGATATTACAACAATGTCTGTGACAATAACTGGGCATCTTCTATAATTGGAGGCCAAGAAAACCGAATTTTAAGAAGTTCAGATTTTTCAACAATTGTAGGTGGTAAATGTAATGATATTGTTCAAGATTCTTGCTGTGCTGCAATTCTATCAGGTGCTTGTAATACACTATATTTTAGAAATATAGGTTCATCAATAGTAGGTGGTTATTGTAATTATATTGGAAAGTATTCTTACAGATCATCCATCACAGGTGGTAGAGAGAATAACATCTATCAAAAATCAAATGAGTCGTCAGTAGTAGGAGGATCTAAAAATAAAATTTGCTTCTACTCAAACTGCTCAAGTGTACTATCAGGTAACTGTAATATTATTCTAAATGCTAGCAAATCCATCATTCTGGGTGGGGATTCTAACACAATTAGTTACAATGATGGGAATTTAATCGGAGGATCAGTTTGCTCATTAATTACAGATTCTAATTATTATAATGCTATAATTGGTGGATTCCAGAATACTATTGATAGACTCTCAAGCTATAACACGATCTTGGGCGGAGGTAGAAATACGATAGATTACGCAAGTAGTTATAATAATATCTCGGCATCTTATAAAAGCTCAATAGGTTATACTTCAAATCTATCCTCAATTATTGGAGGTAAATGCAATTGTATATCTTCATCAGAAGGATCAGTGATTATAGGAGGTTCTTATCTCTCACTAAATTCTGAAAGTAACACAGTTTTAGTTCCGAACTTAAAAATAGGAGTTCTAGGTTATGGATACAGTGATAGAATATTAACAGTCAGTGAAACTGGTCTCGTAAACTACACAAGCTTGTATTCAATAGGTCTTGGAAATACACCTTCTTTTATAAGACTTAATGAAATTTGCACAATAACTGGTTATCAAAACTGTATTATCAACTCAGAAGAAACATCAATTTTGGGTGGTGTACTTAACGAAATTTCAATAGGATCAAATAACTCGTCAATTATTGGTGGATCATGTAATAGACTATTCTACTCAACAGAAAATTCAATAATACTAGCCGGATCTAATAACTACCTTGGAGTACATTCTTGTAATTCGTCTATAATCGGTAGTACAGGTAGTCGACTAGATAACTATTCATCAAATTCTACAATTGTTGGTGGTGGTAAAAACTATTTATCAAATGGATCATGCTACTCAACAATAGTCGGTGGTTATAATAACTACGTTTGTTGTTCAAACTACTCATCTATAATTAGTGGATACAACAACTGCATAAAAAATTCAATCAACTCAATTATACTAGGTGGGGTTGACCTAGAATTAGATGGTGAAGAAAACTTGACATTTGTGCAAAAATTGAGAATTTCAGAAATTAGCGAGTGTAGTGATAGTAAAATACTTACTACAGATGAATCTGGAAATATTAATTTTAGAAATGTTTCTAGTATTAATGACCCAGGGTACGGTAATATAAAATCAGAAGATTCAAACTATTCACTTGTAACTTCAGGTAAGTATAATACAATGTGTAATTGTTCTATATCTTCTTCAATTATATCTGGTTATAAAAATACATTAAACTCATCTAGCTATACTTCTCAATTAGGTGGTAGTTGTAATTCAGTATCATCTTCCAATAATTCATCATCAATAGGTGGGTGTAAAAACTCAATCTCTGGAAGTTCACTGTCATCTATTGTAGGTGGCGACAAAAACTCACTGACTTTTAATAGTCACAAGTCTTCTATAATTGGTGGTTGTGCTAATTCAATTTATTACTACTCACAACTTTCTTCTATCGTAGGGGGTTGTTGCAATTGTATAAATTATTATTCTTGTTATTCATCAATAGTTGGAGGTGTTAAAAACTGTATAAGACTATCTGGTAGATCAGTAATTTTGGGTGGTAATAATTTATGCTTAGATACTGAGAATGATATTGTACTTGCAAGTAAATTAAGAGTTGCGACTTTCTCACAATGCTGTGATTCTAGAATTTTAACTGCAGATTCTTGTGGTAATATAAATTATAGAGATGTAAGCACTATCGGAGGTGTTACTGGACCACAAGGTCCACAAGGGCCGGCTGGTGGAGGATCTTATATACTAGTGAATGCATGCATCGCAATAACTGGTGAGAATAACTGCATATATGATTCAGGTCCAATTTGTAGCTGTAATGTTGCAATTATAGGTGCAAAAGATAATATAATATGTTCTTCTTGTGAATCAACTATTATTGGTGGTAGAAAAAACTACATAGATGGAACCACCTGTTGTGCAAGCTATGGTAATAATATAATTGGCTCAGGTAACTCACTTTTATATTTGACTCAATATTCTAATATTTTATCTTCTAAATGTAGTAGAATCTGCAAGTGTTCTTATAATTCTACTGTTTTAAGCTCATTTTGTAGTGAACTTAGTTCTTGTACGTACAATTCAAGTATATTAGCAGGATTCAACAATTGCATATACCTTTCTTGTTCATCAATAGTTACTGGTGACAACGCTTGTATTTGTAAATCACTTTCGTCTAGTATTCTTTCTGGAAGTAGTAATATTATTTGTGAGTCGTGTAGTTCTACACTAATTGGTAGACAAAATGATAACAGCACATCGAACTATACTTTTTTGAGTGGCCAATTGAACTCGATTACTAAAAATTCACATCATTCTTCAATTTTAGGAGGATACAGCAACTCTGTAACTAATGCAAAGTGCTCTTCAGTACACACATCTTGTTCTTCAAAAATATCCGGAGGTTCAATTTCTGCAGTGATTTCATCAGACTTATCTTGTACAACAGATTCTACAGTTAGTTTGATAATCGGTGGTAAAGAATCTTGTATCATCGGATCAAGTCACTCTTCGACTTTATTAGGTTACGGAAACTGTATACAAAACTCAAAAGTATCAATAATATCGAACTCGATAAATAGCTTTATTTGTTGCTCACTAACTTCTCAGATTGATAACTCAAGTGCTTCAAAAATTTGTTGCTCGTGTCCTAATATCTTAATTTCGAATTCATACTCAGCTAAAATATACTGTACTAAATCATCAAGTATAATTTCAAGTCCATCATCTTATATATGTTCTGGAGGATGCTCAACGATTATTGCTGGAAGAGTTAATGAAATTCTTGACGGTATTGGTTCATCAATAGTTGGAAGTGATTGTAGTTTTATTTGTGCATCTACTACTTCTCAAATAGTTGGTGGTTTAGTTAATAATATATCAGATGGTTTTCTTAATACTATAATCGGAGGAAATGGTAATAACATAAACGGAGCAAGCTGTGGAAGTATAATTATATCTAGCTCATTTAGCACAATTACAAACGGTCAAAATGTTGGTATAATTAGTGGAAATGGTATAAATCTAGCAAATAAGTCAAATACTGTTTATGTACCAAGCCTAATGACAGCAACTATGTCTAATGCTCAACCAGCCCAATGGAAACTAGGAGCAACGATGAGTGCATCAGTAACACTTATAACAAACCAATATATAGAAATATCAATAAACGGAGTATCTTATAAATTAGCACTTGTACAATAAAATGATTAAAAAGTATCAAAAATATATTTTAGAATCTAATTCACTAGAAGGCAATTCAATAGGTGAATACATCGAGAATTTGTCGATAGAAGATGAATTTATTAGAATGATTGCTAATCAAATGACTCAAGACATAAATCCGTCGATAAGACTATCTAACGCAATTAACCTTCTCGACGATTTAAAGAAAGTTGAACTGTTAAAAAGAGTAGAGAATTACCTAAATCAAGAAGAAGGCGAGAAAAAAGTCTCAACTATTGTTGACATAGATAATATAGAAGGTGAAGTCAAAGAAAGCTACGGTAAAAGTGTAGTAAATACATTTTTTAAGTGTTTATCTGCTCTTGGTTTCAAAGAAAATTCACCTGAAACAAAAGAAACTCCATCTGATTTTTTATTATTCTTTAAATTTTCTAATTTAGATTCAGAGAAAGTTAAAGTTGTTTTTAATCGTTTTAAGTCACTACAATCGATTCATATTGAACCATCAAGTCCAACTATTAATTTGTATTTTGGCATCAAATGTGACGGTATATTTGAATATGGATACTATGTTAATCAATTAAATCCAATAGGATTTTTTAAATTAACAAAATCAATTTATAATCAACTAAAATTGTCTGACCTAAAAGCGACATCGGGTCTTAAAAAGGCACTTGTAAATTTTAATTTTGAAGATGTCACACTTATGTCAAAAATTAAAATGGAAATGTTGACATTTAATCCAGGATATACAGAACAAAAAATGGCACCTCAAATAAATGATAGAGTCATAACTTTTGGATATTATGGATGTGGCAAATGGGATAATGGTCAATTAGATGAAGGCGAACTTGAAAATATAAAATCTAATTTAAAAACATTTTTAATAAAATATAGATGGGTTGAAAAAGTTATGATAAATGTTTATCCAAGTAAGTTTTGGGTCTATATACAAATTAAATTGAAATAGTAAATATATAAAAACATGAAATATCTCAGAAAATATAACGAAAATATTAATTCATTTGATGTAGATTTTGCAATAGCAAAAATCCAAGAACACTTTCCATTTGAAAAAGTTAAAGAAATGTTAGATAAGGAAGTTTTAGAATGGACACCCGAAAATGGTGATTACTCTCATTTTTCAAATGGTGAAGCAGAAAGTGCAATTATCAACTACCTAATAGATTGGTACTCTGATAAATACCCGTCTTCTTATAGTGAAGAGAATCAAGATATCCTAATGTCAGCAATTCAAAAATGCTATAACTTTTTAAATTACTAATTCTATATTAGTTAGTGTTTGATAAATTTATATTTCCAGAAATAAAAGTCATTAAAGAAGTACAAAATCAGTCTAAATTAGGCGAATATAAAACCTTGCTTCTTTGTCAAATAGATTGGTCTAACTTCGATGAATATAAAAAAATAGATCACATTTCTTGGTTATATTCAATTTGTAAACCAGAAAGTCAATCAGAAAAGTTAGCAGTTGAAGAAATAATCAAAGAAACAGACTGGTCTGATTTTCACTATCCTCTCAAATACAAGGATGTTTATACCAAATTTGAATATTTTAAAATCCCTAAAAAATACTTAGATGAAACTACTCACTTTAAAAAATTAGCAATAGATGAACATTATAGACAAAGAAACTTTGACACTATCGTCAGAGAATCTTGTCTTGAAGTAAGAGATAAATCAGTTGAGCTTTTCTTTTATCTAATCTCTGATAGCATATTTAATTTTAATCCTAATCTTAGAGAAGATAAAGATTGTCAGATAATTAACACACTTCTTTCTTATAGATTCTGGAAACATCAAACTGGTAGATCATTAGTAATATCAAAATGTGCAAAGTCATTAATCAACAAATCAGGAAATTTAATTCAAGTTTTAGATAAAAATTGTAATTTATCAGTTGTGGCCTATAGTACTATTTTAGATGATTATAAATCTAAATGTTTTATTCTGGGTAGAGAAATGAAAATTAATCAAGTTTTTAATTAAAAAATAGAGACATGATGTTGTAATATATAACTTCATGTATAAAGTATATCTAATTTCCTCGACTATAGAAGGTGACACATGTTATAAAATAGGATATACAAAAAGAAATCCTCAAAATAGAATTAAAGAAATAAAAACTGGAAATGCCTCTGATCTAGAATTAGTAGATTTTTTTGAATCTAAATGGGGAACCCAAATTGAAGCTAAATTACACAGACATTTTTGTGAAAAAAAAATAAGCGGTGAATGGTTTAGACTCACCGCTTATGATTTGATAAAATTTAGAGAAATTTGTGAACAATCACACAATAATTTTGAACTTCTTTCCAAGAACAATACTTGGTTTCAGAATTCGAAAATTCATAAAAAGTTCGTTTAGTCGATTTCAACGATTTCTACGTCGAAAATAAGTGCCTTACCAGCTAAAGGATGATTAGCATCAACAATAACGTTATCTTCATTTACCTGTCTCACCATGAAGGTGATCATTTCATTATTGAAATTTCCTTGCAAACTTTGACCTACTTCAACACCTTGTGGGACATTTGTTCTAGGAACAGTTAGTCTGAGGTCATCTCTATAAGGACCGTAAGCATCATCTGAAGTAAGTTCAAAAGTCTTTTTATCTCCTGTTGCAAGACCTAAAAGTTCGTTTTCAAAAGCTGGTAAGAGAGTACCCTCACCGATTGTGAATTCAAGAGGATCTCTTCCATCTTGGATAGATGTATCAAAAACATCATTATCATTAAGTCTTCCTGTATAGTGAGCCTTAACTTTACTACCTTGTTTAATCATTTTTTTAAATTAGTTTTTATTTTTATTAATATTTAAACCGAAAGTTTAATATCGAAGAAATCTAATATATAAACTATGAGGTATCTTTATAAGTTTGAGTCCTATGATGACCAATTTGATAAATTCAAGTCTGAAAATTCTGAATTAATTGCTGAAATTAAAGATATTTTATTAGATTGTGAAGATGTAGAAATCAAATCAACTTTCTGGATTTGTAAGTATTACGTATCAAAAAAAAATCCAGTAGACGCAATTAGAATAATTTTTCAAGACAATCAAAACAGATTTTTCAGAATTGAAGAAATACAACCAATATTAAGTAGAATAAAAACTGTCACAGAACTCGAGGGATTCACTATAAACTTAGATATTCCATCTGAAGAAGATACAGAAATGCCATTTGAGGATTTCATTCTAGAATTTAATGGTGAAGAACTTTACAGACTTGGTATGTTTATATACTAATCATTTTCTTAACAACCGTCTTTAATCCAGGGTTTACCGTAAGTGCCTCTGGAACAATATTATGACGAATTCTGTTTCTTGAGAAATTGACATTTAAATTAGATTCATCTTCAATAAAAGGAACCGATTTATGTAAACACCAGTCGTAAAATACTGACTTTTCATTAAGTAAAAAAGGTCTAATTACATTACCCTTAGAATATGGAATAACTGATTGAAATCCCCTAAGACATGAAAAGAGATATGTCTCGACACAATCATCTAAATGGTGGCAAGTAATTACTGGAAAATCAAACTTAGAGAAAAATTCGTATCTTAAATCACTCCAAATCTTTTCTTTATTTGACTTAGGAGTAAGGTCTGTACGATCAACATGTAATTTTAAATTATGTGTTTTACAATAATTAGTTACAAACTCTTCAGCAAGTTGACCATGTTCAGTATTATGGTTAAAATATAAAATATTTGGCTCCCAACCACCGTTTAATAAAAAATTGGCAACAGCCATAGAGTCCACACCACCAGAGCAAGCGAGACCAAATTCACCTTTTGGTATATTTCCAAGTATTCTAATCATCAAATTTTAATTTTTATTAAAAAACACACACCAACCCATATCTGGATATTGAATTATAATATATTGATTACCATCTAAATCATGACCGATTGAAACATCACAATCATCTCCTTTCCAGTCATATGCTTTCCACTTTGTGAAGTTTAAACTCGAATATATCGTATCTGTCAAGACATAAGAAAAATCTTCATTACCATTAGTTATTAATTCATAGTTGAAGTCAATATTTCTAAGTTCAACAGTGAAATCTACATCAAGCGGTTCACTTATCCAATCCTTAGTTTCATTAACAACATTATAATACACCTTATATGCCTGTTGAGCGTTTGATAAAAGTGGCAAAAAAACAAGTAAGTAGATAATTTTTTTCATTTTAAGAGTTTTTACATTTTAAGAATGCAAATATATGAAAAATATTTTATAAAATATCTTCATTTGATATCCAATTATTGAAAATTTTCATATAAATTATTATTTATTGTTCATAAATTTAAAAACTCGAAATCAATATTAATATATAAATATTGCGGGGTGGAGCAGTTGGTAGCTCGTTGGGCTCATTTTTGAATTATCAAGGAAGAAATAACCCAAAGGTCAAAGGTTCGAGTCCTTTTCCCGCAACTAGTAACCCAGTCAATTGACTGGGTTTTTTTAATAAGTTTCCAAAATAATATATAATTTCTTAAAAATAAAATTTCTTAATTTTAAAGAAAATCGTTATATTTATATTATGAAGTTTTTTAAGGTAGATACAAATCTTACAAAGACACAATGTGAAGATCTTCTTAATTCACTTTCTTCTATTGAAATTGAAGAACTACAAAGTCTTGATATAATTTCCGAAGATATTGAATATGATGGTTTTGTAACATCTTATATAATATGTAATGATTATACTATTTCAAAGGTTCAAAATTTTCTAGACAAAAAAGGAGTATATTATGAATTAAAAGACGTATCTTACGATATACTAATTGGTAGATTATCACTTAAAAACACCGAATTTGAATTAGAAACCGAACATTATATTGAAGAATTTTTAACTATTGACCTTGTTCTTGATAAAATCAATTATCTTGGAATTGATTCATTGACTCAACTTGATAAAAATTGTTTAGAAAATATTTGATATTTTAAAATATTTATTTATATTAGCAATATGAAATGTAGCAACATCTACCTAGTCAAGACAGTTTCTTCTAAAACAGGAGAAGGTGAAGTTCCACACGATATTCAAGACAAAATTCTGAATGAAATTAGTGATGTTTTAGATCCTGGTGACATGGATAACGTTGTTTCAGAAGAATATGATGATAGTGAGTATATGTTCTTCAGACTTTCTAAAATGAAGGTAATGAGAATTTGTTCTATTCTTGAACCGTATGTAAATTTTGACCTAGTAGAAGTAGGCGAAAATATTATTAAAGGAGAGACTAAGGATTTTGATTTTATTGTCTCAAATACACAATTTAAATCATTCTTTGATAACTACAGACTTGATGTCGCCGATGTTGATGATATTCTAGATAAGATAAACAATAAAGGTATTGAAAATATCGATGAAATTGATAAAATTATTCTTTCTAAATAAAAAACCCTGTCATATGACAGGGTTTTTCAATTTTATATAGGTTTATTATCAAGTACCAACTGTCTGTGATGAACTACCCATTGTAGTCTTCTGAAACTCAGAAGCTCCTGGTACATATTTAACACCCTTTACTTTTGTACCCCAGTAGCCAACTTCTAGTGTACCTCTGTAATTATTTTCTTTTGCCTCTTCTTTTAGCAATTCACATCTTGTTTTTGTATAAGGCTTATCTTTATTATCCTTATCTTTAGTAAGTGCTAATAGTTCTCTATCTTCCCAAGGTCTAACCATTTCATTCATTACTTTACCATCTTTAGATTTATAAACATAAACCCAACTTTCAGGAGACTTATTATACTCAGCTGTAATTTCACCAAGTGCTTTCTCGAATGCAACCATTGCTTTTTGCTTATCTTCACCAGTTTCGTAACCAGTAAAGAATTTTCTTACTTTACCAATTATTTCTTCCTCTTCGTTTATTTGATAGTTTTCAAATGTTTTTAAATATTTCATATCTAAAGGTGTAATTTTTTCTATTGTATATATTAGATTTAAAAAATCAATTTTAATATATATTAAAAGTTTTTTCTCACTATATGCAAAGACCTGAAGTCAGAATAGTACAAGATCAGCAAGAAGAAATTAAACCTGCAGATATCTCTCAAAATGAGGCAGAAATGTTACTTGCAAAGTACGGATATAAATCAAATAGTCAAAATTATCAAACTACGCAAAGTAGTGAGCTAAGTTTTGAAGAAATGATTAGACAAGAAGAAGAGAAAAATAGACAAAGAATGCACGAACAAATGTTAAAGGCTAACGGACCAAAGCCTTATACATTTGGTGGTTCCTATGATGCTAATACAACTTATGGAACTGATGGTGATTCTGGATATACCTTTAAAGTAAGTGTTGTAAGTGACATGCCACTTCCTAAAAACGGGCACTAAATTAGATCTCTCCAATTTTTAGATTCTACCGGCACAACTAAACACTTGTGAGATTTTTCTTTACAGTGTTTATTAATTAATTCAACTTCATAATCTGAATTTTCAAAATGAATATCAATTTTAAGAGATAAAATATGTGAGAACTTCATTTCTCGATTTGTAAAGTAGACTTCATTTATTCCTAATTCTCTAGCTAATCTAAGAACAATTACATGCTCGTTTTTTAAACCAAAAGTAGACATTTCAGGTCCATATCTTTTTGTAATAATACAGACCTGATGTCCTTCATCGATATATTTCTTTGCAAGATTCTGTATTTCGGACTTTTGTGCATTGTGAACTCCTCCGAATTCATCCTCTAAAGTACCGTCGAAATCGAAACTGATTTTGATCATTTAATACTAAGAATTTCAAGCTTCATTGATCCAGATGGAACACTAACTTCTACTACCTCACCTACTTTATGACCGATTAAGGCAGAACCAATTGGTGAATTGAATGAGATTTTACCATTTTTAGTATCAATCTCATTTTCTGAAACTAGTTTCCAAATTTGCGTCTTTCCAATCTTATGGTTTCTAATTTCAACCGTAGATAGCATATTCACAGAATCTATTGAAAGATGTGACTGATTAATTATTTCAGACTGACGAATCTTTTCTTTAAGTTTAGTAATTTTATTTATAACTTTGGCATGAAATTCCTTGGCTGCCTCATACTCAGCATTTTCAGAAAGATCTCCTTTATCACGTGCTTCTTGGAGCATCTCGATAGCATTTCTATATTCAACGGTAGTAAGTTGATGTAATTCATCAACCATCTTTTGATATCCGTTTTTTGTAGTATAATTTTTCATTTATTTTGTTAAATTTTAATAAGTGTTTATATAAACTAAAATAAAAAAGTTTTAACTAAAAGTATTTTCATAAAGTTGTCTGATTGCTCCAATTCCAGGCTCATTTATTTGTCTCGTACCTATACCTGCGAAATTTTGACAAGTAATTTTTGGACTTATATCAATTTGAATAAATTTCATAGCGGTATAAGACCATTTAAACCACTTTAATTGTGTTTGATCAAAAACATAGACTTCTCTCAAGTGGTCTATAGACATTTGTATTGCGTAACCAGTACCACCTTCGATTGTTTCGAATTTTGACTTAGAGTAGTAACCTTTTTGTGATTTTTTTCCAGGCTCAACTATATTACCTATTGCAAAAGTTTGAGTAGAATATTTGACTTGTGCCCAATTTCTGGCTAGTAAATTCATGTACTTGTTTATTCCATACCGACACAAAACTTTATTTGCGAGAGTTACTTTACCGACACCTTCATTGAAATCAGAATCTGAAATTTCAACTTTATCACTACTTGTATGATACTTAGTTTTGTAGGAGTAAGCTCTTGTCTTCACACCAAATTGAAGTCCTATTTCTGAAAAGTAAGTATCAGAACCTTCAGCACCCCCACTATGACATATTATATTAGACTTATTAATTTTAGGCTCTTCAAAAAGATCAATCATTGTATTCAATTTTTAAATTATCTTCATACCAAATAGCAAGATTACCACCAGACCTGAAATAAAGGTCTTTAAGTTCAATTTTTTCACCAGTAATATATTTCTTCAAATTGAGGTAAAATACGGAAGTATCAACTCCAATCAATTCTTTGTGTATTAAACTTCCAGAAGTATCAAAATGACTATCGACTCTAAAATCATCAAATTTCTGAGTTTTAAAAATCTTCATTTTATATTTACTGTGATCAATTTCATTTGAAATATCTCTAACCTCACTAAAGTCTGAAAACTGGAAAATGACTTCATCATTTCTAACACCCTCTACTAGAAGATCACTTTGATACTTTCTAACAATTTCTTGTATCATATTTCGCTGAACCTTAATTATTTTCTTGGTATCAAGTTTAGAAAATAAAAACTGTCTTAAATATTTTGACTCTATAAAAACTTTAGGTAGGTCAAAACGTGAAAAAAATTGTGAAAAATCATCTCCTAACTCGTTAATATGAGGTGGATCATAAGACTTTAACGCAATCCAGTTTGCCGATTTTAAATCTATAGATAAATAATTTAAATCATCACTATACTCAATATTTTTATTAGTTGGGTATTCTATTAAATTCTTATCGTAACAAAGCTCATTATAGGCGTTAGTACCCTGAATAAAATCAGTTACCTCAAGTGCCTTGACCCTACGATATTCATAAGGGTCGGTAATATCCTGAGTGGATGACTCAAAAAGTTTATAATAGTTAGAAATATCACCATACTTTTTAGATTTTGACATCTGACCTAAGTAATAGTCAAAATATTCAATTTTTGGAACATTTAAGTCAAATAATTTTACAAAATTTTCACGACTGTTCATTTTTTAAAATCTCTAAAATTTTTTCGTCTCTCATAGTAGAGAGAGCATCTAGTAATTCATCATGTAATCCAATTTCTCTGGAATGATCTATTAGTTCCTTTAAGATGTTATGATTTGTAGAAAGTATTATAAGTTCAGTGAGTGTTTTCTGAACAAATTCTTCATACTGTAAATCTTTCAATTGTTGAATTTCAGATTTTTCCATCATAAATATAGTTTTTATCGTGGTCAAAACGAGATTTAATAAGAGAGCTTACAATAAGACAATCTTCAAATCTTTCCCTTTCTTCCAGATACTGTAGCATATTTTCTAGAAAATCCTTTTCATAGGGTTTTAGATTTTGATCAAAAACTTTTCCTAATTTTATTCTCTCTAAATTTGACTCAATTAAAAAGCCATATGACTTTAATGTTAGACGTTTCATAATTTTAAAAACTTCTTAAATTCAATGTTATATACATTATAGTTTTCATTGTTTAACTTAAACAAACAATGTGGTGGATTCGACCAATCCGGTCGGGCTCAAAAAACCCTCTCTTGAGGGTTTTTTATTTTACTATCTTTTTTATACACTCTGGTCCAAAACCACTATCTATACTCTCAGGTACCGTCAAACTACGACCACATTTTCCGCATTTTCCCTCGTGCCAAAACTCAATAATATCTGGTAAATTACCTATTTTTAATTTAGTATAAATATAGTTGAAAACTTTTACACTCTGTGAGTCTTTTGAGAATTTAGATTTCTTAGACAAAATAAAATTACCATGTTTCAAAAATCCAATATAAACATAGGTATCTGGATTAACAAGAAGATTCACAAAATAGACATCTTCTACTTTATGTCTTTTAACCTTGTAAGTAAATCGATTTTTAGTTAGAGTGTTTAGTACAGTAAATACAGAATTACCGCCGTGTATAAACTGATAAGCCTTTTCTGATGTCAATTTATTTGTATTCATACTGCTAATTTAAGAACTAAATTGTAATTTACCAAATAAATATATAAGATATGAAACATTTATTAACTTTTGAAAATTATGTATTTGAATTTTTTGACTTCGAGAAAGTATTTGACATAGATGAAGAAGTACTTTCTTATGTATTCTCAGAGATGCTTGAAAAATTTCCAAATATTCAAATAAAACTTGAAGAAATTGATAATAAAAAATTTCAAATAGATCTTTTAGACGAATCTGATAAAAATAATCTAAGTGAGGTATTCGAATTCTTAAAAAAGAAAGATGTTTACTCACAAATCCAAGGTCACTTTGATGTTATGGATTTTAAAATATCCGAATTTGAATATAAAAAGTCGGAAAATAAGATAGTCTTTATAGTAACACAATTACTCTCTCAAAAATAATGAATAATATCTTTACATACGAAGAGTTTATAAATGAATCTTATAACAAGCCAAGAAAAGGCATGAAATCAAGATGGTCTGTTAAATATAAAAAGTCAATTGACTGTAATAATCCAAGAGGTTTTTCACAAATTCAGTATTGTAAGAGAAAGAGAAGAGGCGGTGACTATAAGTCTTAATACTCAGAATCGAGAATATTTTTAACTATTGCAGCATTTTCATAATCCTCAATAGAAACATACAGCTCTATTACTTTTTCTAAAACTTCATTTACACATTCATCTTCAATTAAATCAAGAAAATTAGGATCAAATTTGAAAATTCTATTTGCTTTAACTTTTTCAGTATTTTCTGATGTCCATTGTTCATCAACGATAACTTCATCTTGTTCATTTTGATAAACCACATATTTTGGCTTTAAATTATACTTCTTAATTAACAATTCGAAATAATCTTTAGAATTATCACCAAACAATTTTTCAAAATCCATTTGATTCATAAATTATATATCTATTTCTGAAAATCTGATTTTAAAACGTGGTAAATTAAAACAGCATCATTAATATCTTCATGAGGCTTTTGAATATCTTTAACCTCTAGAAGTTCACTTTTGATAGACTTTAAATATTTAAACCAATCGTGATTAATTTTATCATTTTCAATTATACACAGTGCCATATCTCTTTTGGTGAATTTACCACCAGAAATTCCAAGTTTATTTCTCCACTCATACTCTATTCTTTTAACCTTTTTTCCTATCTCTTTAACTATTGGCTCATAAGTCAATTTACAAGCCTCTAATTTAAGTGTAGAGGGTGACATTACAATTATATTTTCAGATACCCTATCATATAATTTCTTTCTAAGTAAAGTTGAAAATGTAACTAAATCTATTAAATCTCCAACGGTTGCGCCGAAATTATACCCTTCGATTCCAACAACGGATTCCTCATTTGATTTAATATTCTCAAGTATGTCGTTAATTATCATTTCTGTGATTTGATCATAATCCTTCAATTTAATTAACTCACCATCAGAATAGTTAGAAAACTCTCTGTACGAAATAAATCTATAAGTGCAATATTGCTCAGCTGATTTGAACCATTTCGACATACCACTTTTTAGCATAACTTTCGATTCTCTACAATAGTTAAAAATTTTTCCGTTAACAACAAGTGCAGTAGAAATTAGTGAAGGATCTATTGATATAATGTTCAAAATTTCAAAATATTTAAAGTATATATCTTAATAAACTATCTCTTGCAATTTGATATAAAATTTTATGAAATCGAAAAAAATCAAAAAAGTTATTAATCAATCAATAAAAGAACTTCATGAAATTAAAGTATTAGAATCAAGTAACAGTTTTCAAAACTTATTATTCACTGAACCAACTAAAGAGATTAAAAAGAAAACTAGAAATATGATTTTTCGATTACTTAAACTTCGTGACACACTCAACATGAGTGTAGATAAGGACCACATTTACATCTCTTCAGAAAACGGTTTTAATTTAAATTATAATTCAAACTCAAGTGATTATCTAAGTTTAGATATTATGAAAGATATAGGATATCTTTTACATTGGAAAGACAAGAAATTTGCCTTTAAAGATGAAAATCTATATTATGAGGTATTAGAAAAATCAAAAGAAGTATTCAAAGAACTAAATGATTCTAACTTTGAAGAACTTTACAGCTTAATATTAAAAGAAAGTGGATTGTCTAGGGATTCTAACCTAGATGATCTTCTATCTTGATTGACTAGCTCTTTTCAGATCTTCGTGTTGACCAACAATCCAGTTTTTGACACTACCGAATTGATTCAAAACATCTTCTAATTTAGCATCACGATTACTTCCAACTTTATATCCAGATTCACTAACTTTTACTTTACCACTATCGATATAACCTTGAAGTCTATCTAAGACTTCTAGTTTCTTCTCAACTGGTTGAATTTTTTGAGTGTGTCCAATCCATTTTAACACATTTTCAAATCCTTCAATATAGGATCCACCTTTGTTAATAAAATACTCTAAAATATCCCATCTTTGAAACTCAGCAGCGTGCTTAGTATTCATCTGCCTTCTATTCTCAGTGCTCACATTATATTCTTCAAGCATTTTTACAATGTTTAATTTACCATTTTTAACAGCGAGTCTAAGTGGCATATTATCTTCAAAATTAGGATCTAAACCATTATCAAGACAGAATTTAATTGCATTTTCATCTTCAACTAATGATTTAAATACTTGTGGTGTGATTTCGGCTCCTTTTTTAATCAATAGTTTTAAAATTTCAAATGATTTAACTTTGTTAACGGTTGCCTCTTGTCTATTTCTTAAATTAGCAGATGCTCCAAAATCTAAAAGAAATTCTACTTTTGAGATGTCATCTTCTGCAACTGCATTATCTAGAGCTTGACCATTTCCAGCATTTACATCAGCACCATCGTCAACAATATACTTCTTCAATTGTTCAAGAGATAGACCTTTTTTAACAACTTCTCTATTTGCTACAATTCTTCTTTTCTTCTCATCAATCTCTTTACTTGACATTGGCTCAAGTCCTTTCCAGATAAATCCCCTTTCCAATCCCAAAGATTCTTCAAATTTATTAAAAATACTCTGAAAATTACCCTTAGCATTAGCATCGTTTTTCAAATGACAAGCTCTAACCTCTTGTCTAGGAGCGATTGTTATACCAATAATAGATTCATTATTAGATGGTGGTAAATTGAAATTTAAAATAGCATATTGTTTGTTAAATACATCATCACCACCAACATAACTATTCCACTGACCTAAATACTGAGCTATACACCAAGATGTATTTGAGAAGAGTTCTTTACAAGCTGAAAACGACTTAACTTCCATTATTAAAAGTCCACCCTCATCATAGAGAACTTTTATACCATATTCACCGTATTTTTTATTACACTTATCTATTGCTTGGTAAAACTTAGCCACATCTGCATTTGACTCTGCCTTTAAAAACGAATCAGCTCCATCTGTCAACTCTCTAACGGTTTTATATCTTCCAATTTTATCAAAAAATCTTTTTTGAATAGCTCTTTGCTTGTCTGGGTCAACTTTACCACTTTGTTCTTTTCCTAAGTCATCAAATGCAGTAGCAATATCTATAAGTCTATCTTTAAAATACTTTGGAGTCACAGCATAGTCTGCTTTTAAATCTTTATTAAACTCATCTATGAACTTTTTTAACTTTCTATATCTTTTGATATCTTCTATATCATCTATAAGTTGTTCAGAATTATTAGGTATGTTTGTGTCTATATAATTTGAAATAGGTCTTCTTAATTTTCCAAGTAAGTCCTGAAAAGCAACAAGGTCATCGAATATTAATTTAAGTTCGTTTATTTCAACCTTTTCTTTAAAATATAGATAGGCAAATAGACCTGCCCATCCTAATTTATCGCCCAAGATTTCTCTTATTTCATTAAATTTTGGATGTCTTTCAACCACTCTTTGCTCCTCTTCAGTTAATTTGATCTCTCTAATCTTCTTTTTTACCTCAACCTGAACTTCTTCAGGCAGATCACTGAAATTTATAGGAGCATCAGACTTATCAAAAAGAAACATTCCAGTCGAATCGGTCTTAAACCCAAGATTTAGTTCCTTTAAAGCCTTGTTCAATACGAAAGTGTCTTTCAATATTTTTTTAGCAGCGGCTACATTTTCATTTAATTTAAAGTCTTGAAATCTAAGTAACATAATTAATTATTTATTTGGAAATCTTTTTTTTATCTCATCTCTGATTTCAGATGCCTTTTCATAATCTTCATTATCTAAAGCATCATCAAGTTGCTCTTGTAAGTCAGCAAGTGTAATTTCTACTTTAACGTCTGGCTTTACCTCTGATTTTACGTCAGTCTTTTCAGCTTGTGTCTTTTTCTTCGACATTTGATATTCAAACTCTTTTTCTATTCCAGTAACAGAATCAACAATTATTGGGAAAAACAATTTTTCAATGTCATCTTTCTTATCAGCCAAGACAGCATAAACAACATTCAACATATCTTTTGGATTTTCTTTTCCAAGATTAGCTAAGTATCCAAACACATAAAAGAATAGTTGTTCTTGAAAAGAAGCAATTTCATTTTCTGCAGCTTTACTCTCTTCAAAATCTCCCTGAGTAATTACTCTTTGATATTCATCAAGTATCTTTTTTACTCTTGGGTGAGAATTAACAACTTTTTCAAACTGCTTTTGCATAGATGGACCATACTTAAATTCTTGTGGCTCATCCGCAATAGTATCAACATTTTGCAAAACTTGTTTAGCTAGTTCTTCTGGTAAGTGCTCAAGACTCATTTGAGTCGCTAACTTATAAATACCTTTAAGTGATTCGTGAATTAATATACCCATATCAACACCACGTGCCTTAATTGTAACTTTAATGTCACTAAGTATATCTGATTCAGTTTCAGTAAGATCAATACCGTTTTCTAAATCATTAAGAAGTTGTTCTGCATCTTTTTGTTTATCTTTATCCTTTTTTTCTTCTTCTATCTTAATATCACAAGCGCCTTGTGCATTCATCTTTAGAGCTTGTGAGATTTGAGCTTCTGATAGAGTCGCATCAAAAAATGCCATAACTTTAACTATATTGTTCAAATTGTTAATGTATAATTCTGAGTTTCTTTCTCCTAAAATTTCTTTTATACCATCTTTAAACATTGGTAGGTTTAGTAATGATTTAGAATTAAGACCCTTTCCTTGTTGAATTGTTCTTAGAATTTTTCTTTTCATTATTTCATCTAGAACTCTCTGGTCTACAATATTTTCAACTTTTTGAGTAGATTTTTCGGGTGTACCTGACATCATCTGACGAGCCTCTTGACTAATTTTTAAATCAAGGGTGACATCGTCAAGTAAAGTACCAAATAATTGATAAAACGACTTTTGACAAAGTTCAGAAAGTTCTTTTTCTTTACCTCTTTGTAATGATTGAGAATTCTGAATAATTCTTGGAAAATCTCTTAAAAGATTCATATTAGTTCTTTCAAAGTCTCTGACTTTGTCTCTTTGTTCGCGATTTATCGAATCGATCCAAGAACCTTCAGTTCCACCTTCACCTGGAACACCAATATTGCCCTTTAGTGAAGCCTCATTTAAAAACTGTGAGAATTTTTTAGAGATTGCCATATTTATCTTGTAATTTTTTTATAATTGATTGACCTTCTGGTGTGTCTTTAATCTTATCTAATTCATAAAAGAAAATATCCATAACTTCTTCAAACGAACCCATTGGTTTTTCTTCTGTACCAGGTCTTGGAACTTGAGTTGGAACTGGTCTCCAAGGTCTTGGTGTTTCTGTTGGCGTTGAAGGTGGTGCAATCACTGGTTCTGCAGTTTCTGGACTCATTCTAAATTCTTCAAACATTTTTAAATATTTCATATATAAAGTATATATTTTTCTGTATATATTATTTTAATTAACTATAATATGAAAATCACACCTATAAATTCTCACGATGACTACTCAAAATACACAAAATATTTAGATAGTCTCTACGGTGTAGAATTAAGTGAAGAACAAACTAACGATATTCTTGTAATTCAACAACTAATTGACCACTGGGAGCAAAATAATTTATCTAAAGTGAGATTAGAGGATGATTTCACAAACGAGGACCTCGATTACATCTTTGATCTTATTAAGAATGTAACTTCAATGCAAGGATATGGGTTAACAGAAAGAGTTATTAAGTTACAAGAAGAGGTTGGAGAACTCTCTGCTGAAGTCTTAAAATTAAAAGGCTTTAAAAATTCTGATCTATCAAAAGAAGAAATAAAGAATAATATACTTCTTGAAACTGTTGACTGTCTAATTATGACAATGGATATTTTAAACTATGGTAAGTTCCAAAAGAAAGATATAATTGAAGTTGCTGATAGACAAATTGAAAAGTGGCTTTCACAATTATAAACCTTTAGATTTTAATATATAATCTCAAATACAATTAATTATTGTTTTATGAGGTTAAAAACATTTCAGAATTTTTTACTTGAAAAGTTTGGTGTATCTGAATCATCCTTGATGTTCAGTAATACGATATTCAGAAGAGTTAGATCAAAATTTGTTGATTTTTTTTATTCTGGTGAAAATGTACTTCAAACCATAGAAACTATTGACTACAGAATATTAAATCCTCTTATTTATAATAAAGAACTTTGGTCTGATTTTCCAGTAATACAATTTGAAATACAAATTGATTTTAATAAGCTATCAAAAAAAGATTTTGATAAAAAATACCCACCTTCTACTTCAGATAAAAATTTAGAAATTAAAACAGGTGGTTTTGCATCGTATTTCGGTAATAAAAATTGGTCTGGATACTCAAGAATACTTGAACCAGTCAAACAAGTTTCTGACGACTCTGTAATAATTTATTTAGGAATTTCAATTGATATTGGACCTGATTTTGATTATAAAAACAGAACTTATAAGAATATTCTGGAAGATGATATAAACTCAACTGTTTATCATGAGCTACATCATTGTTATGAGCACTATGTTAGAGTTAAGAGGAAATCTAAAATAATAAGACCAGAAAGTAGAAGTTTTAACTCAACACTTAGCTGGGCTGAAAATATTTGGAAATTTCCAAAAAATATCTGGAAATTCTGGACAAACTTCGCCTATTTTCTTTACTTTTCTGAATTTCATGAAACAAGAGCAAATATTCAAGAAATTTACTACTTTATAAAAAAATATCCAAAAAAAGAGCTATCTGAGTTCAGAATTTATAAAAAGGCAGATGAGATGGAAAAATTCAACGCAGAAAAGTATTATGAAGAACTCCTAAGTAAAATTTCTGATCACGAACCTTATAAAGGAATAGAATCTGATGTTGCAGATAGAATAAAAGATATGTGGGTAAAAACTTATAAAAGAGAATGTGATAATCAAAAAACACAACCGGTAATAAGTTTTGAAACATTGAATAAAATGAATTGTCTTGAATTTTTAAAATATTGGCAGAAAAGAATAAATTTTCAAGGCAAGACAATAAAAAGGAAAGCAAATAATATAAAGGCAAGCTTATGAAAAAGTTCACGAAAATATTAGAAAATAAATATTTGAAAAAATATGAAGTAGTTGCTGAAGTAAAACTAGAAATTTTTGCTGAAAATGAAGGAGAAGCCGGATACATGTCTGATTCAATTCTTCAGTCAATCCAAGAACAGTCAGAATATACCATCAAAAATATTGGTGAGACAAAATAATATATAAAAAAAATAATAATCAAAGTGAAAAGATTTAGTGATTTTAAAATACAAAAAATTGAAAAATTAAATGAACAAGAAATTGTTCAAAATGAACCAGAAGTTCAAATAGAAAAATCAGAAGTTGCAATCTTCTTTTCAAAGTTATTTGAAGTAAGACAGGTTTCACATATTTTTCATCTTCAAGTTCAAGGTGATATGGGTTCTGGATGGCAACACGAAGCACTTGGTGAATTTTATAATGAGATTTTAGAATTCACTGATGATCTAATCGAGACATATCAAGGTCAATACGGAATTGTAGAAGGATATGAAATAATTGATTCCTCAATTACTAGTGAAACTAAATCTTTAGACTACTTAAAAGAAAATGTAGAATTTATTAAGAAAGAAAGAAAGGCAATATCATCAGAAGATACACACCTTCACAATATTGTAGATGAAATCATAGCTCTTTTTTATAAAACAATTTATAAACTTACTTATCTAAAGTAAAAAGAAAAGTCCTCAAATTGAGGACTTTTTTATTAATATAAGTATTTTCTACCCGACTCTTTGTAATCGTTCAAACTGATAACTACGTTATTCATTTTATCAAGTGACTCAACAAAACTAGATTTTACAATTTGTAAATTCGAAATTGAATCGTCAATTTGATCATTTTTAGACTTAGACACATCTCTAAAATTATTTAACTCATTTATTAATGACTCAATTATCTCATCTTTTTGATTTATTAAAACTGATAGTTCTTGAAGACTTTTTATAATCTCGTCTGTTCTATCAGAGGATAAATTTTGAACTTCACTTTCATTGAATCTGTTAATCTTCATATTATAACATTAGATTTTAATATATATATTATTATTTTTTAATACTGATTATTACTAATGAAAAGAATATCGAATTACAAAAAATTTCTTGTAAATGAATCGACTGAGTTCAACTACCAAAGATTGAATTCCGATAGTGTGAGGGCATCAATTCACGTTGATGATCCTAGCCTTTCTATTAATGCATTTGACAAACACGAAGATGTAGTAAGACAAGCAATATCAAAACTTGGAAACCTTTCAAGAGCTCTTCAGAATACACAAGGTTATAAAACACTAAAGTCAAAACTTTCACTAGAAGACCAAGAAATTTCAAATGTAAAAATCATTAGAATAGTGAAATCAAGTAGTTTTCAGTATGATGTTTATTTAAGTTTTAAAATTGACGAAGATGAATATTGGGGCGTTATTACAGATATATTAAATAATCCAGAATTTAAATCAGAGGTATTCAAAGACCATCTTTTACTTCAAACAAAAGAATGGATTATCAAAACCAAGGGATTAATTATCAAACATATCAAAAACTGGATGAAACCTCAATTTGGTAAGTTCAAACTACTAAAAGATGAGGTCATTTGTTATTCAAACCTCACTGGTAAATTACTTAGACTTCCACAAAACTCAATAATTGAAGTTTTGAAATCATATGACGGTAGATTAATTTTTGAATATGATAGTAATCAATATACCTTGACTGGTGACAACTTTGTTTATTTCAACTGGTGGTTTGAAGAGGTTGATAATTAGTGCCCTTGGTATCTGTTGACCGTTGATGTAAAAGAAACAACCGATCTTCCTGACCATCCATTCGCACCATTACCTAAATTTACCTGAAACGCTAAAGTATTTGCACCAGCAGACACAACTTGTGATTGTCCAATAAATGAGATACTTGAAGAAGCACTTTCTGAAATAAGATCAGGACTACCAGGCAATTGTTGTATAGCGCCTGATAAGTTTACTGTAAAAGCGTATATTGATTTCTGGTTTCTAAACTGTTTGTTTCCACTAGCATTTATCGACGTGTTAAATTGACACTCAATAATGACAGATGAACTACTAGGTAATGTAAGTTGAAAAACGGTTCTGAATGCTTGACTTGCCTCAGAAAACCAGTTAAAATTTCTAGTTCCATACATCACACGGTCGTAGGCATTTGAAGTCATTTCACTAAAACCACTTCCTAATTCGTTTGAGAAAATTGTGAAATAGTTTCTTTCGAATCGGAAGAAATTACCACCACCAGTATTACCATTTGAAAATCTAATTAAAAATGGTTTGTTATCCCATCTACTTTGAATCTGAGGCCAACCCTCTTGACTTATTCCAACAAGCATCGAATCGTTCGCACCACTACCAGTATTAACATTTGATATCTGTAAATATGTTTGAGCAGCAGTTGAGTTGTGTAAGTGTAGTCTGCTTGACGGTGTTGTTACTGCTGTATCATCTGAACTTATAAGTAAGCCACTGGCGTTAAGTACCATTTTCTGTTGACCACCGATAGCAAAACCAATTCTGGCGGAAGCTGGATGATAAAGACCTGTAGATCCATCGCTATTCCAGGTATAGTCTGGAAGTGACTTAGTCGAAAAAGATGACACGACGGATCCAGTAGCTCTAATATAAGCGGCACTTGAACCGCTGTTAGCATTGTTGAAATTCAAATCTCTAGTGAAATTTATAGAACCAAGTGAAAATCTTGCTAAAACGTTATTTACATTGAATGTATCACTTGAATCTAAAGCAGAAGTGCTTGCAGCCCTACTAAGAAAATGTATTGCTCCATCAGTTCTTCTAAATTTTATTGCAGCAGACGGATTTGCATTTGAAAACGATTTATCAGTTCCATCATTGTACCAGTTAAGTGCTAGAATCGTATTAGTAGCTTGAGAAACAACAAAAGGATCAGCACTACCTGTATCAACGTTAATTTGAAATATTTCTTGCGGATTAGGTGTATTTATACCTATTTTACCCTTTAGTGGAGTAGAACCAGTCGTCATATATAATGCTGAGGAGGTAAGTCCTCTAACATCACTAAAACGTGCCAGATAACCCACATTACCAGCACCCACGAAATCAGCAGTACCTGACCAAGTAGCAGTATTCGCATTCCAAGTGTATGTCTTTCTATCACTTAATTGGAATACACTAAGTCCATCATATTTATATGTAATAGCATCTCTAACTGCAGAAGTTGTTGCTACAATCCTGGAGTCGATTGGAAGTCCGATGTTAACTTTAAATGTATCTTGTATATTTATTGACATATTTAGAAATTAAATTTATATGTTTGTGTTGGATTAACAGTAGATACACTAACCCATTTTTTATAGACATAGTATTGACCATTAGACCAATTTGTGCCTTGTATATTTGCGTAGTACGAGTAAGTCCAAGTACTAAAATCAACTGGTGAAAATTCCGTAAAGTCATTTCCATCTTTAATAGTAGTCAAGTTTCCGTGATAAGCTGGATATGCGAAATACATATATCCTGTACCATTCATAGCAACTGATTGACTACCACCAATATCTAATTTTTTGCTAAGTGATGAGTTGATACCATTAAATCCAGCACCATCTGTCACGTTTGTTGCACTAAATCCGTAAAAATATGGATAAACAAATTCTATTCTTGTAGAAGCTGTGCCTGAAGAAGTTCCATCAGTCGGAACAATAGAAAATGTCATCACACAAGGTCCATTAGAAACAGATGAAACTTCAGCAGCAGTTATATTTCTTGTATTTGTATATGTATTTGTGATTAAACCTGAACCTGAAAGAGTTGATAGAGATGAGTCATTAACTATTAATGTACCATTTCTTAAAACTTGTAAAGAAGTAGAAGTAATATTATAAGTAGCTTTAGTTAAAGTATATGTATAAGCAATTGAAGTATTAGATGAGTGATTTCTCTCAAGTGTTCTATTAACACCAAGTGATGTTGTAATTATAATTGTAGCAGCTGGTGGTATATAAGGATAAAGTATGGCAGTAAGCACATCTACAAGTGGAACATCTGTGAAGGTTGTACCAATTGCAACACCACCAGTCTGAGTTACAGTCGGAATAGCATTTGTATATTCTAAAGGTTGACCGTTTACAGTGACCGGCGTTCCGTAGATGTTAGTAGGTGAACCAGTTGCACCAATAGTACCACCTGCTAAAGCGGCTGGTGTAAGTAACTCAACATTACCACCGGCTCTTGTAGCTAACAAGAGTGTACTTCCATCTGATGCTTGAGGTGTTACTACTAAATTCACTATATCATCAACATAACTTGTTGATGGAAATATTAAATTATTTATACTTATACTCGCGGATGAACCACTTTCAATATTTATTGTACCGTAAGTTCCAGGATTTACTAATCCGAGTGAAAGATAATTCGGTGAACCTGATACAAATTCAGAGGATATATAAGGAGCTGTTGAAAATAAACCAGTATTAGATCCAGCTAGTAAACTCATTTTGAAATTCTGAGTTAAGGCTGAGTCAGATTTTGTATTGTATAGAAATATATCAGTATCACTGCCTAAAAGACCACTAAGAACAGTTGTTCCTGATATTTCTTTTTTACCTAGAAATATTTTGGTATCTTTGACAGTATTTCTATCAATTCCGATATAGTCAGTTGCACCATCAGATGTATATCTTATGACTGAACTTTCCCATGCAGAAAAAATGGCATCTCTTACATCTCTAGGTGTAATTTCTTTAGAAGTATTATCAGGTAAAAGAGACAACACATCTGTTATTAGCGATTTACTACTTGACTCCTGTGTGGTCCCTACACTTATACTATAAGTTGCAACTGCCATTAAAATTATACAATTTTATTGTATATATTAACTTCGTCAGTTTATAATAATATTTTCTTTGAATAAATTAATTGAAAAGAAATTCGATCTTTAGAAGATCTTTAATTTTAGCAGTCTTGAGTCCTAGTTCTGAAAACTCTAACTTTTCAAATGGAATTACATTTTCGGCATTCAATAGATCAGACATATCCTTACTAAATGCATCTACATCTTTTATATAAACTGTATCTGGCAAATCTTCACCATTTTCACCCGTTGCTTTTTTTATCTGACCATTTTCATCCTTTTGGACCCACTTATCAAGTATTTTCTCTTCTGCCTTTACTCGATCCTCAACTATAGTTGAAATAAATTTTAGAATTCTTGTTAGTTTAAAAGCAGCACCGGCATTGATATCCTCATCGATTATTGAATTCAAACATTCTAAAGCCTCATTATTAATTTGTGAATTTTTTATTTTAAAAGACATTTGTTAACAGTATATTTTTTTATTATATAGTGTCTAAATTAGATTGTTTGTGATTTTCTAGTCGTTTTTTTGAAATATTATAGTAATTCTCATCTCTTTCGATACAAATCCACTTTCTTTCTGTTTCTATACAAGCAATAGCAGTGGTCGCGACTCCAGAAAATGTATCAAGAACAGTATTACCAATATTTGAATGTTTTTTGATTAAATCCTTTATCAGACCAAGTGGTTTCTGTGTTGGATGTTCAAGTCTTTCTTTACCATGACAAAGTGGATATTTATAAATTCCTGGATCGTACTCAGAATTAAATGTCGGATTTTTATCTTTAATAAAAGAAAAAAAGTATTCAGAAGCATTTGAAAGATAATTAACTTTAGAGTTAATCGGAACTGGATTTGTTTTTAACCATTGACCAACTCTTGGTTGTTTAAATTTCCACTTATCAGCGAACTGTTTTATAAGTGAGCTTTTCCAAATATCATAAAAAATTATAAGTGTTCCACCTTTTTTAAGAACTCGATAGTATTCTTTAAATAAAATATCTAAATCTATTTCAGTGTCCCAATATCCGAAATCAATTGAATGTTTTGTGTATTTAACTCTCAAAGTCTCATCAGCAGTTTTTGATATTTTATCAAAATTTGAAGTTCTTGAAACAGCATAAGGAGGATCTGTCAAGATTAGGTCAATACTATTATTTTCAATCTTAGAAAGATAGTTATAACAATCATCTAAAATTAACATTTATCTAATTCAATTTTAATTATATATACTCTATCATGAGGCTTCTATTAGAATTCAAAGATTATAACGAGTTATCATTTATAAAAGACACAGTAGAAGATATTATTCTTTCTGAAATAGAAGAATCAATAGTTCCAGTAATTCACCAATCAATTATTGCAATCAATGATAATCAAATAACTTGTCACGATTTAAAAAGGAGTGAATATTCTAGTGACGACTTAGAATTTAGAAGTTACTTAGTATCATTCAATGGAAGAATTGAAAAAGAAGAATTTGATAGTATATCACCAAGAATCGAATCTACATTATCTTTAGAATTTGATGAGAAGATTAAATGTATATCATTACAATCATTCCCAATAAATGAATTTGTGATTTGCAATGAAAAAGAGTATCAAGTATTAAAATTTATTTGTGAGTTTGAATACTCAATAGAAGATGAGATATGGGAGATAAAAGACAATCCTTACACATCAGTTATAGATCTGACAACCGATGATTTTGGCAACACCAAAAGTCTGACTATATGGATAAGAAAATATCTAAGTAAACTTGGAGTAAATCTAAAATTAAATAGAGAGAATATTGAATCTAATTATTTAAATTATAAAATATCAACAAGTTTTTTCTTCAATAGCTCAAGGAATCTAAATGATAGATGGATACAAGATTTAGATTTAGATAAACCAGATTTCATTTTCCGAACTTGGATGAGAGATAGTTTACCAATACATTATGATACTCTAAATAATCTAAAAAAGATTGGTGAGAAAACAAATTCAATGAATCTAACATTTCAATTAAACCTAAATTCTGATCCTAATTTGGAGGCAAAGAGACTATTAGATACTATTCGAGAAAAAGTTTTTCCTCTTTTTTCAACAGATGAAACTAGATCAATTTCTGAATTATTCAACGAGTTTAATAAACTAGAGGATTTTCAAATAGAAGCTGATTGGCAACATCAAGGAAACTATTTTTATTTATTTGATATAAATTACAAGTCAAAACATTATATAATACACGTAAAGTATGATGTTAAGAAAAATTTAGTTCAAGTTGAATTAAAAGATAAAAAGATATTTGATGAAGTACCAATAAATGAATTTGCTCAAACTATTTATTTAATACTTCAAGAAAACTAAATAAATTAAATGAATTTAATATCGATTATTAAAGGTATTTTAAATGTTCAAAAAAAAATCGAAGTAATTTACCTTCCTTCACAAGGACTTTTTTACAAAGACGATTTTGAACTCTATATCAAAAAAGCCAAAATCGAAGACATTATCGAATACGAATATAAGTACAACAAAGAAAATCTTGGTTCAGTAATTACAAGACTTAAAAAGATTGTAGAAAAAAATGTTATTTTATCAAAAAACTATACTTACAACGATATAAAAAGTATAGATATTGTTTTCCTATTTTTAGAGATAGTCAAGTTTACAAATAATAAACCAATAAAATTAAACTATTTTAACGATACAAATGGAAAAGATGAACTAATAAATTTCGAATCTGAAACTTTCAATTATTACGAACCAGAACTTGATTTAATTGAAAAGTATGACACAGAAACCAAAGAATTTAACTTTAATGGTTATAAATACTCTGTTCCATCAATAGGTATTGAAAACTCATTAACACACTTCCTTGTATCAAAATCAGATGATCCTAATTCTGAATCCTATAATACTTACTCTTATGATTTTCTATACTTTCTTGGTAACAAATCAACATTGTCTTTTCAAGAAATCGATAATCTAATACAAATATTTAATTTTGATATTCCAGAGTCTGATAGAAAATATATCAGAAAGATAGTCAAAAAGTTATCTGAAATAGGTAGATATTCACTTAAAAGAGACTCGCAAATAATTGATGTCACTGCTAAAATTGACCTAGAAGAAATTTGGAAATAGACTCATAATATATACAATTATGAGAATTTTTAAATGGAGTAAATTTCTAGAATCTAATACAATACATTTTGAAAATAGTGAGGAGTTTTATCAAATAGAGGATAAATATAGACTACCAGATTCTTTAATTAAAGATTATTTCACTGATCTTATTGATGAAGGATTTGAAATTCAAATAGCGTCTGAAATGTTCAGTCAACAAAAAATTGAAGGAACAAAAATGTCAGATGATGGTATCAGAATTTCATACGACATCTCTTTTACAAAACAAATTGAAAATCCAACAAACGACTATTCTAAAAGTTATTACATGGATACTGATAAATATAAAGATTTTTTGGACAATCTATCAAATTTCATTAAGATATTCGAAGAGTGTTCTGGTAGAATCAGTAAAGCTGAAGACCTTAATGTCAAAACCAAGACTGTAAGTGAGGTTCCATTTATAGGTTCTGGTAATAATCTTAAAGAATTTGGTACATTCAGTCTGAGGCTAAGTATGTATCACTACATAATTACAAATGAACTTATTGAGGCTAAAAAAAGATTTCAAAAAGAAAATAGCCCATTAAAACAAGCTCAAGAAAATATTGTAAAGATGCTAAAAGAAAGAGGAGTGATTGAAGCTGAGAGGCTAATAGACTCTCAAGACATTGAAGAACTTGGATTTGTTTCATTTGGTTTTTTAACAAATGATGAAATAATAGTAATTGCGGACTTTTATCATGAAGATGAAGAAGATCTAAACGATAAAGATAGACTAGTAATTCATTATGATGAGTTAGATAGAGCTGTAAAATCCTATGAAGAAGGTTACTGTAGTGATAACTTATAAAAAAACCTCTGAACTTTCAGAGGTTTTTATTTTTTAAACTATAGCAGAAGGAGGTGGCGGTGGTGTTCCGTTATAACCTTTTAATCTTTGCATCTGCCAATGTTGTGATTCCCATTGTTTGATCTCGTTATCTAATTTTTCTAGATCAGTCTGCTTTTCAAGTATTTGATCTCTCATTTCTTGAAGTTTCTCTGTCTCTGATTCTAATTCTTTTTTTTCTAAAGAAATTTGTTTTTTAAGAGATGCCAATTCTTTTTTCTGAGTATTTAACAAATCAACTTCTTTCTGAAATTTCTCTTTAGCCTTCGTCATTTCGGACTCTATGGTCTCATTTACAGACTTTTCTTTTGAATCTACCTCTATCTTTTTCTGGTCTAAATCAGATTTAATTTTCTCTAACTTTAAGGTTTCTTCTTTTTTAAATGAATCAAATGATTCCTGCTTCATTTTAAAATCGTTAGCAAGATCTTGAACTTTTTTAGTCAACTCCGCGTCTAGTTCATCAAGTGATTTTTTTCTATCATCTAGACTTGCTATTAAATCTCTATAATCAGATTCCAAAGTATCACTTTTTTTAATAAATTGAGATTCTAACTCACTATTTCTGTTTTCAAACTCTTGTTCTTTTTGAACTTTATAATCTTCAATTTGTGTTTCCTTTTCATCTACTATTTTAAGTCTTTCTTCAATTTCGGAGTTTAAGGTTTCTATCTCTAATTTTCGACTATCAAATTCAATTATTTTTTGGTCAATTTCCTGACTCAATTTTAGTTTTTCCTTTTCTTTATTTTTATCTCTAAAAATAACGTTTGCACCCACTACAAGTGATACAGCAAGAGGGTCAAAAACTAACATAAGTGCGATAATAAACCAATTTATTACTTGGTCCATAGACTTCCCAGTCAACTTTGCAATATATTTTAGTGGACCGATTTCTCCTGCAATGTCAGTATTAGTCTCCAACTCAAGTTTCTTCAAGTCTATTTTAGTAATAGAGTCGTTTAACGCTGTCTCAGTAAGTAATATATCATCTCTTCTTTTTTGAGATGATTTTAATTGTTCTTCATAGACTTTTCTATTTGCAGCTGAAGTCGTAGTGATAATGTTTCCATCTTTATCTTTACTTTGCACAAAGTTATTAGAAACACCCTTTGTTAACTCAGCAATATTTTGATTCAATCTTTCTTTTTCTGTTCTAGCATCGTTTAACTGAGTTTGAAACATTTCTCTTTTTGTACCAAGTACACCAACTTGCTTGTCAATATTTTCAACTTTATTCAAGGTATCAGAATAAGCAGAAGAAAGATATCCATAAATACCAGCAGAGGTAATAGACATAAGCACAAAAAGAGCTATAAAATAATAAGTTTTTAAAGCTCTGTTCAAATTTGCCCAGTATTGATATAAAAGAGAAGCTAAGACTAACTTAGCAATTTCAAGTGACGACATCATTATCATCACTTGAACACTTGCCCCAGAAAACATCTTTCCAAGTCCAGTAACAGAATAAAATGCCGCAGATAATGACACTGAAAGTGCCGATATCACGACTAAATAAGGTAGTAATTTTTTTTCCATTATGTATTTATTAAGTTCAATATTCTACAATTCAATGGAATCAACATTTTCCAGAAATATTTAACAAATCAAAATGAAAATTCATCATAACTAGCATCATCTACATCTTGTTTGAAAGCACCGATAGTATAAGAATCGATTTCTGTTTCTTGTGGTGCATTCTGAACTTGAGTAGAGCCACCTGTCCATACATTAATCCAACTAATTGGATTTTGAACTTTATCAAAAAGTGGATCAAGACCAATAATTTTCATACGATTATTTGTTAACCACTTCATATATTGAGTCAAAATTTCAGCATTTAGACCAATCATAGATCCATCTTTGAAAAGATAATCTGCCCACTCTAATTCTTCTTTAGCAGCGTCTTGGTACATCTTAATCACAAGTGGTTCACATTCTTGTACGATTTTTTGGAAACCCTCTTCCCATTCTTCACGAAGTGTCTTTAGGATAAAAGAAGAAAATCCCATATGTAGATTTTCATCTCGATTAATAAGAGAAATAATTTTAGCATTACCTTCCATTTTCTTATTCTGCGCAAAACAATAAGAACAAGCGAAAGAAACATAAAAACGAATTCCTTCTAAAATATTAATAGAAACCAAGGTCAAATAGAGCTTCTTTTTTCTATCATATTCAGACTCTTCCGGAATTGAATTAATCAATTCATCATAATAGTGAGTAACTGAAGATGCTCTTTTTAGAATCTCTTCATCTCTCATAATGGAATCAAATACTTCACTTGGATTTGGATAGATATTCTTAATTATATAAGTGTATGAATAAGAATGTATAGTCTCAAAGAATTCCCAAGTCTTTGCGAATAATTCAACTTCTTGATTTGAACAATTTTCTAAAAGATTAGAGATACCGCGGCTTTGAACTGAATCTAAAAGTATTTGATATCCTAAATTTTTAGTGAAAATGAATTTCTCATGTTCAGTTAATGAGTGAAAATCTCCTTTATCTTTTGACAGATTTATCTCTTCAGGTCTCCAGAAATAAGAAATATGTTGTTTAAACATATTGAATATCTTCTCATAACGGAACTTATCATATCTTTGAATTGATAGTCCACCATCATTTCCGAAAAAAAGTGGAGACTTAGTAAAATCTAAATCTTGGTTTGTGTTTAATATATGCTTCATTTTTTTTAATTTTTAAAATTTAATATCTATTATATAGTTTTTGATTCTTAGGTTGTGGTAGATTTTAGACTACATCAAATTGCACAAGCACCAGAATCACAACCAGCACCACCCATTGAATCTAAGTCATCAGATTTCTTATCATCTGTATTAGCGTAATAAAGTGTTTTAAGTCCGTATTTGTAAGAGTAGAGAATGTCCTTAATTACACCACCAATTGAAATACCTTCATTTGAGTATTGATAATAATGGTTAGCTGAAATAGACTGATCGATCCATTTTTGGATAACAGCACATATATTAGTATATCCACGATTATCTGGCATTTCATATGCCAGTTCATATTTATTCTTCAACTTAATACACTCTGGTGCTACTTGCTTAACAAGTCCAGATTTAGACTTTTTAGTAATAACAAGTGAACGAATAGGCTCAATACCATTAGTTGCATTTTGAACAACTGCTGAAGATTCAGCCGGCATTATAGCAGTTAATACTGAGTTTCTTAATCCAAACTTTTCAATATCACTTCTTAATGTGTCCCAATCACAAGAGTAGTCTCTTTTAACTAACTCATCGACGTTTTTATTATATCTATCAATAGGCAAAATTCCCTTAGAATAAGTAGTTTTATCATACCATTCACACTTTCCAAATTCTTGTGCCAATTTATTTGAAGCTTTCAATAAAGAATATTGAATATTCTCAAATAATTCATCAACATAGAAAAGTGCTTCTTTATCAGAATATTTAATGCCTTGTTTAGCTAACCAATATGCAAAATTAGTAACACCAACACCAACTGAACGACGCTTCAACATCTTCTTAGCTGCATTAATTGGATAATCTTGATTTTCAATTACATATTCAAGAATTCTAGCAATGTATTCAGCTACTCTGTGTAACTCTGACATAGATTTAATATTACCTAAGTTGAAAGCTGCTAGTGTACAAAGTGCGATTTCAGCATCTGAATATTGTTCATTTTCTGTTTTATTATCAATGTCATAGATATTTTCAATCGGAGCTGTTGGTAAAACAATCTCAACGCATAAGTTAGACATTTTTAATCTTTCTAAGAAAGGAGAATTGGTATTAGCATTGTCAATATTCATCACATACATTCTACCCGTACCAATTCTTTCTTGAGCAAAAGCATTCATTAGTTCTCTTGCCTTAACAGTCTTTTTTGGGATTTTCTTATCCGACTCATATTTCAAATATAATTCTTCGAATTCTGGTAGACCAAAAGAGTCATAAAGTCCTGGAACATCAGAAGGAGAAAAAAGAGTGATATCACCATTAGAAACAAATCTACTGTAAAACACCTTTTCAAACTGGATTCCATAGTCCATATGTCTTACACGGTTATCATCTGTTCCCTTATTGTTTTTCAAGACAAGAACATCTTCAATTTCTTTATGCCACCAAGGAAAATAAAGTGTAGCAGATCCTTTACGAATTCCACCCTGTGAACAAGAGTGTAAAGTTGATTGAAACATTTTGAAGAAAGGAATAACACCAGTGTGTACAACTTCACCGTTTCTAACTTTTGATCCAAGTGCTCTAATAGATCCCGCATTTACTCCAATACCAGCTCTTTTAGCAACATATTGACCGATAGCCACGTTACCATGAAAAATCGAATCTAAAGAGTCACCAATTTCAATAAGTGTACAACTAGAAAACTGTCTGTTTGGTGTTCTAATTCCAGCCATAATTGGTGTTGGTAGTGATATCTTGTGCTCAGAAATCATATCATAAAGCTCTTTGATGTATTCCATTCTATGTGACTTGTCATAATCTGCAAAAACAGTCATAGAAATCATCATAAAGCAAAATTGTGGGGTCTCATACGATTTTCCGGTAGATCTATCTTTAACAAGATACTTGTCAATAAGTTGTTGAAGGCCGGCATATGTCAAATCATAATCACGTTCATGTTTGATGTATGAGTTGCACTTTGAAATTTCTTCTTCTGTATACTTTTCAAGAATTAACGAATCGTAAAGATCTACCTTGATATTTCTATCAATACAGAATTTCAAAGTAGGCATTTCTTTCTTAATTTCAAAAACCTCTTTTCTTAAAAGGTAGTTCAAAAGATTAGAAGCAACAAATTGATAGTTAGGATTCTTATCACTGATTAGATCAACAGCAGATTGAATCAGAACTTTGTGTATTTCAGATGTTTTAATTCCTGGATAAAATTGCAAATGAGCATTCATTGCCACGTCTGAAGCAGATACACCACTCAGACCAGTTGTTGCCCAGAGTAATATCTTATTAATTTTTTCAGCTTCAAATATCTCATTTTTACCATTTCTTTTTGTGACATTTATTTCGTTGCGACTAGTTCTTTTTATATCTTTTGTTATTAATTCTTGCATGAACCTAATTATTTTTTGATTAGAAAATTATATATTGTTTGTATTTTTTGGTTGAAGTATTTTCTTTTAAAATTTCAAAGAAAATCTATGTTGTTAAGTTTATTTAAATTATATTTAAATTTACTATTATTCAGTATACGAATTATAGATGTTATGTGTATTTCATAGACATTTTCATATGAATCAATCTTAAATAGAGACTCTTCATAATCCGTCTCAACCACAACTCCCGTATAAACTCGTACCGTACCCAATGCGTCGGCGTGTGAGAACTCTAACTCAGTACCAACATAGATGTTACGATTTGTAATCTCTTTTGAGTTCTTATTTTTACCAATATGGTCTTGTAACTCATTGATAATTAAATTCCTCCACTTATTATCAAGTAGTTTGAACATATTAAAAAGATTATCAGAGAAGTAAACAGAGAGTTCGTTAAATAACTCCACATTTGTAAACCCATCTCCTTCTAAATTAATTTTTAAAAGGTAATAATAGTGATTAAAGTCTGACTTTGAAGGCTTTCTTCTATTATTTAAGAAGTTTATATTAGTATGATTTAGTAAAACATTATAGACTTTTTCTTTAACATTTTTCTGTCTTACATAAAACTCATTATCTTGCGACTCGACATAAAAATAGGAAGATTTATCTACTTCAAATTTCTCATTAAAATACATCGAAGTTTGATCAAAGTCTTCATCTGGTTTATCTTCTTTTTTTCCCTTAAAAATAGAGTCGTATTTTAATGAGTGCTTTCCTTGCACTTTATGTTTAGATAAAATTACTTCATCTGGAGTTGGCTCTTGAGTATCTGATTCAGATTCATCTTCGGAAATTTCTAAAACTATGTCAATATCATCAGAATCATCTGCTAATAAGTCACCACCTAATCCTTCAGATTCAGAGGATGTTTCTTCTTCTACATCGTCTTCAAACGGAGTCTCTTCAATATTGTCTATTTCACCATCGAATTCTTCATCATCCTCGTGTTTTCTCTTTTTAGACATAGATTTTTATTATTTTTTATATTCATTTTTAAAATTTTTATATATTATTATACTTTTTAGACTACAAAAGTTACGCCTTAGTTATCCAGAAATTGGTCATTTTCTAAAGTCAAATAAGTAGAATTCAAATTCAACTTTATTTGACTTTTCAAAAAGTCTCCATCCCTTTGTTTTAAAAGTTTAAATCTATAAATTCCAAGACGTTTCATTTCTTCTGTTCTTATAATAGCAAAAAATGTATCAGCAGTTTCAGCTATTGCCTTACTCTCAGGAACACTCTCAAGTGTAATATCAGAAGCATTCCAAGCATCTTTTGATACTTGAACACCTGTTACAATCGGACACTTATATTTCGCACCTAATGCTCTTAATCCTTCGGCTAGATGTTTTCCTTTGACGTAGAGATTATCACCTAGCCCTTTTATAGGAGCAACAAGTGTGATATAATCAACAATAATCATATCAAACTTGATACCCCTCTTTTGATGTATCTTTTGAATATAGTTATCGAAATCATTTACAGTGGCTGTTCCAGCCGCCCAAAACTTAGTATAAATTTTACCAACTTTATTTGAAAATAGGTCACCGCCTTCTTTCATTGACCCTAAAGACTTAATCTTTTTCTTAATTAATTCAGTATCTTTACTTACTGTATCATAGTCATTTATTGGTATTTTTAAACGCATAGCACCTAGTCTTTTCAGAACTTTACGCTCACTCATCTCAAGAGTGACATATAGTACATTATAACCAGCATCTGCGCTTTTTACTGCAAAATTTTGCATCCATAACGATTTTCCGTTATTAGTCTCTGCCATGATACAATTAAGTGTACCAATATCCCATCCACCACCTAAAATATGGTCTAGGGTTTCAAGTCCTGATTTGATCTTAAACCTTGAACTATCTTGGATGTGTAGTTCAGGTTCATCGAAGTCTGATCCTAGGTCATCATCATCAACAAAGTTTGTAGAAGACATATCATCTACAATTGCTCGAATTTTATTTGCTCTTTCTATTGCTGAATCAAAATCTGAAATATTATCAAAGTTTCTAGTTTCGTCAATTATATCAACTGTTCCTGCTTTAATTCTATTTGAAAGAACCCAAGCATTAAATTTCGGCTCTATAAAATTCTTTTCATCATAATCTTTTAGATTATCTGTTAAAACGCTTTTTAGAATTTCTTTTGTGATTACACCTTCTTTATCTTCAAGAGTGACCATATCTAGAATCTGTCTTGGTGTAGGAATTTGAGCATCTTGATTTTTAGTCATATAGTCTCTGAGGATTCCATAAATAAATTGAATTTCAGAATTTCTAAAAAAGAAAGGCTTAACAATTTCGAAGTACTTTTTATTCTTTATAATATAGTTAAAAAAAACTTTTTCTAATGACGAGGTCATAGTTTAAAATATTTTGTTTTTCTTATACTAAAAATACATTTTATTGTTTTCTAAGATTTACTTATTTAGTTTTGATAAAAAGTCATTGTAGATAGTCATAATTTTATCAAAATTTTCATCATAAACAGACAGACTCATTTCTTGAAACAAAGGTTGATAGTTAAACTTTCTAGTAACAGATGATCTTATGTCAGAGATTGTTTGAGCAAATTCTCCAGATATTTCATCATATCTACAAAAATAATTTACTATAAAGTTCGTATCAAATTTCATTTTATTATTCAAAGTGGTCAATTTATCATCAGCATGACTTCTATCATCCATCAGTATCAACCAATATGAAAAATAGATAATTTGATATTTATAAGTATCGATAAATAATCTGATTAATTCTTTTTGTTCATTGTCACTTTGATCTCTTTGAATACTGTAATTCTCTTGATTAGTTTTTCTATAATTAACTATAAAATCAATAGACCGCGCATTTTCTCTAATCCAACTTTGAAATTTATTAACCACTTCTTCTCCCTCTAAAATTTCAAATACTTTTTCTTCTTTGAACATTTTAGAAATTGTAGAATTAAAATAGTTTAAGTAACTACCATAGTCTTTCATCATTTCATAGTTTGAGTTGAGTTGTCTATAACTATGCGATTTTGCCATACAATCTTCGTGTACATCAGATAATTTTTTCTTCAAAGATTCGGAATTGATACTCTTAATATTATCTAAAATTTCTAAAGTATGAGTGTAACACATCTCTCTAAATGATCTGGAAAAGTCGCTGGTTTTAACAACAACAAATTTCTCTGAACTTTCCAATGAAAATGTTTCAATAACTTCTTTAATAGCATAATAACCGGTTTCATTACTAAGATCACTATATAGTCTAGAAATAAATGGAGTCTGAGTGTATTCATCACTAATTCCATAACACTCATAATTTCTATCTATTTCACTAATACTGAAATATTTTTCTAATGTTGAAATAGGTGACTGAGGTAAAAAGTAAAACTTAGTATAATTATCTTCAAAATCCTCATCTTGAATTATAAACTCATGATTCACCGCATCATAAACTAAATACTTTTTATTTACCCATTTATATCCATAACCTATTTCGACTTTTTTGTAATCTGAATCATTTAGTTTACTTTTCAAAAATTTCTTTGGTTTTTTTATTTGACCATTTATAACTTCATCATAAACTTCAACTATATCTCGATTGTCGACTAATCCAAAATTTTCAAGATCGACAGCAGTTGACTTTTGAATATAATTACCATAATACTCAGAATAAATTGAATCAGACTTTAAAATCCAATTTAATTGGTAATCTTTTATACAATCTTCCTTTGGATAATAGTCACTCTTATCTTCAATCCAAGCACAGTCATCAACATGAAACCAATTTTGATAAGCCTCAGACCATTCATGAGATGGAACGGACGGATATCCACCAGTATTCTGGATATGAAATTGAAGTTTTGACGAGTCAACTCCATCATAAGTCATGAGTTGACCAGAGTCATAGTCTAAAACTGAGAATGTATCCATGTATGGAAATAATTTAAATTTCCAATTTTTTAACTGAACTCTAAGACCTCGAGTATTACCAAGAAAATGAGCATTGAAATCTTGACTTTCAGAATCAACTTTTAAAAACTCTTTAAACCATTCTGCGAACTTTTCAACATCATTATCGAATCTCGTATAGATTCTATCTAAATAGTAGTCTTTTCTTCCAGTTCCTGGTTTTAACTTCCACAAGATTGATCTACCAAGTAGTCTATCCCTGTCATCTAATAATATCAACAGTTGACAAACCTCGGGATTCTGTGAATATATTTCAAAATATTTCTGACAGCTATCATACCTCATACATGAATTATTTAATGTGCCACCACCTGGAACATAATTTGATTCTAGATACCAGTTTTTAATTTCATCACCAGATACTAAATGAAAACCCTCTTGATTTTTATTGTGTTTTTTATCCCAGGCATTTTTGTAATTGTTTACAAATGTTTCAATCTGATGGTCTGTCACAGAAATACCATTGGATGTTAGTATTTGCCTCACAGTTCTACCTATTTTTGCACTATTAGTTGCCCTATCGAATGGATCTTGACCCGAATCTACAAATCTCTTGACTTGTGTGTCATTTACAAACTTAACATCATCGTTTTTATCTGCGAGCTTTAAATAATTAACATTAGTTGTGATATCTTGATTTATTAAGCTAAGTAGCATTTTTGCTACAGGATCTTTAGTTGAAAGTGTTGAGATTATTAAATGTAAATCTTTATCAATCTTTAGAAGTGATTCAAATAAAAAAAAATATTTGAAATCAGAATATTTTTTTATCATTGCTCTTTAATTAATTTGTTACCTTCTAGTTCATCATTTTCAGTATCATAAGGTTTAACAACAGTTGGTACATCCAAAGACTTAGTATCAAATCCAAATTTATCTTTGAATTTCTTAACCAACGAGTCAAATCCATATTTCGCTAAAAACGTAGTAATACCAAGAGAAATCGCGGCGGCGTTACCCATAAGACTATCAATAGTCAAATCATATTTACCCACAATGGCACTTATACCATTCATAGCCGGAACAAGAATCGCAGTATAGGCCAACATATCTATAAGACCGTTAATTACATAGGGAGTATTTCTAAATAAAGTTTTAAGAATTGATCCTAAAAACTTGAAACACTCAACCATTTTTTTTACTATGCCATTGCCTATTCCTCTCAATTTTAATTCTTCAAGAATAGTACGAGCGTCTCTTTTAGAAACTTTACTTTTAATCATTCCCGTTCCACCACAAATTTCACAATCAGACTTTTTTTCTTCACAATCACAAGGAACTTCTGTATCACCAGCACTATTTTTTGACTCTTCTAAATAGGTAATTGTAAGTGCAGCAATACAAACTAAAACTATATTCTCAGTTGTTGCCTCTACTTTTAAATTTCCATTTTTTATTAACTCTTCAACAATTGGGTACATTACTCTAACACCAACACCAAATGTAAAAACAAGACCATAATTAAATTTTAGATCCTGAGAGAGTTTTTTTAAAATATTATCTATTTGGCTATTTTTTTCAGCAGACTCTAAAATAGTTGGATTAGCTATGAAATTAGATAAATCTTCTGCTAATTGATATTTTTCAAAGTTTAAAACTCTCATATGGGTATATATTAATTTACATTTTTAATCCAAGTATTCGGAGATATCGGATTAGTTCCTGGCTTTCGTGTGAATCCATTAACAGGGTCTTTTAAATAGTCAAAAGATAAAAAATCTTGAACTGCTTGTACATAACACCCGTCTTTTGCATGTATCCATCCTTTCTGAGTATTTGACCACTCATAATCATCTAGTTCATCTTGGCGAATTCTTCGACCCTTAATATCAAAATGTGGTATAACTTCTAAAGGATATCCATCAGTATCAGTCAATATATAATATTTATCCTCAAGTGGCTCATAATTAGTTAGAATATTCTTCTGACCATAAATAAAGGTATCCATATACGGAATATCCCTAACTGTATCAGTAAAATCCTCTCTACTATATTCGTCTATATTGAATTTAAGTTCTACTTTCATTGGAAACCAGGTAGTTTTTCCGCCTACAACATAGTCAATTAAAGGTCCACTTTGATTCTTTGATTTATAAATTATGTTATTTTTTGTAGCCCAATCTGTAAATTTGTAATAATCAGAATCAAAAGCTACATAAACTCTATCCATAAATGTTCCTCTATTAGTCTGCCATATTAACGATCTTCCAAAAATGTGACCTTCATTATTTAGTAACACTAATAATTTCACAGGAGCATATTGATAAAAGTCTATGAGATGTAATTCATCGTTCATACAAGAATTTAAAAGTGGGTTAGAACTAGGGGCATCATAAGTGTAATTCTTAGAACAGTATCCATTTTGAATTTTATATCCATCCCACAATTCAAATTTGAGTAGTTTTTTATCTACAATAGATTTGTATTGATTTACAAATTTTTCAATCTCCGAATCAGAGAATTTTGACCCAAATAATTTTCTAATCAATCTGCCTATTTTTATCGAAGTTCTATTCTTTGAGTAAATTTCGGTGTTTCTAGATAAAGGTGATATAAGTGTTCTAAGTGTCTTTTCATCTTCTGATTTGAAATGTTGTGATAGCTTTGTCGATGTAGTAAATGTCACAAAATCATCTTGATCTCCAATATTAATAAGTGAAATATCGGTGGGTTTTAGTCGTAAATTCATAAAAGCCCCAGAAATTGGATTATTTATTTGATTTATCAAAGATTCAAACTCTTCACAGTACTGAAAAGGCACTTGTATAGTTTTAAAATTCTCAAAAATAAAGTCAAAGAAATTTAAAATTTTCATCTATTTATATATAAAATCGAGGATTTGAAATTAGACAGTTAATATATAATTTACAAAAAAAATTATCCATCCATATGAGGCACCTTAAAAGATTTGAAACATTTTTCTTATCACCAGAACTAGAGCAACCAAAAGACAGAGAATACTTAGATGAAATCGAGAATATTGAATCACCTGAAGAAAAAATAACAAAAGACTCTGATTTAGAGGGTGAATTCAACGATGAAACATCTACTCAACCAGAACCACAAGTACTTGATTCTGATGAGATGCGTGAAGAAGAAGATAGTAATGAATCTAAAAAGGATAAACCTGTTTCATATAAAAAATCTGGATTGAAAAGGCCTGATTTAGCGGATAGAAATAAGAATAAAAAGATTGAAGGTTGGGAAAAGGCTATTGCTAAAAAAATTGAAAAGTCAATAGAAGATAAGAAAAAGAGATAACTCTCATGGATTGTGAAAATTCCGGTAGTGATATTTTAAAACTTATTTGTAATTTTAAATATCGAGAAATTAATGAGCTTTTAAATATTTTGATTTCAACGGATTCAAAAGAAAGAAGAATTGAAATATTTGAAGAGATACTAGAGTTTTTACAATCTAAAAATATTGACACAACTGAATTAAAATCTAAAATTGACCAATTATGAAACTACTCAAATTCTATGAATCTGTAAATAAGGAGGAGATTGAAGACCTTCTTTTAGATTTTAAAGATCAAGGGTACGAAAAGATAGAGTGTGACATCTATGAAGGTGTAGTTACTATATCTGGTCTTATAAGAGAAAATGTCAATAAAGTAGATTTTCTAAAAGATGTTATTGAACTTAATAATAGAGTTATCTTACTTGGATATACTTCACTAAATGAACATTTTCATGTTTATACCGGAACAGAAAACAGAGGACCAAGATGTAGTTTTATGTTAAAATTTAAAGATCAAGATGTAAATCCTAACAAAGATGTAAAATCATTCGAAGAATTCAAGACATATTTGGAAAAACATTTAAATTTACAATTTTATGAATTTGATTCAGAAGTTTTCATTCCGGATTTAGATAGCTTTCTAAAAGGGAGAGGTCGAGAAGAAGATGTTATTATAAAGTTAGATGTTGATAGAGAGCAAAACAAATTTATTATAATTTTTGAAAAAGGCGAATTAGATGATATACATTCATCTATTGATATATCCGATGTTGTAATGACTGATGATGAATGGGCAGCAGCAAATTTATGGTCTATCCCAAATTCGGATAGAGAAAGATTCTTAGAACCAGAACTGCAAAAAAGATCTAAGTCAAAGGTTTTCTCTTTTGATAAAAGAGGAATTGAAGCAGTTGAAAAGTGTATAGAGGCGGTTAGGCGCCAATCTTAACATTAATTCTTTTAATTGCCTCTTGAAACCACTTCGGGAAATATTGACCAGAATACTTCAAAAGATCAGAAAATGAACCATCAATTATAATAGTATCGGCATAATCATCTACCGATCTAACTGCTCTTCCACTCATTTGAATCAGACCGGAAATTGTTTTCCATGAATACCACTCGGGATTGTTCTTCTGTCTAAGTTTATTCTTCTGAGATGCTAAAGAAGGATAAGGTATTTTGGCAATTATTTGAAATCTGGCCAGATCGTCATCGAAACTTACCCCAGTATCCATACTCGGACTTACTAAAACTGTTGGTTTTTCTGATATAAAGTGTTTTTGTAAAACTTCATCTTTATTAGATGAATCATGATAAACAAGTCTACTATCTTTTAAGTCTCTAGATATCCAACTCGCAAGTTCAAAAGAATTAGTATGTATAATACCCTTTTTATCTGGATATTTATTTAGTATTTTTTGAATATACGGAACATAGTTTTTGAAAGTATCTTCTTTGGATTTGAAAGACATCTTACCAAGTGGCATATAAAAAACTGGTCTATTCTTAACTGGAAATGGTGAATCTATAGAGTAGTAAACCGCCTTATCCACATCTAATCCATTTAACATACAAAAAAGATTTTTATCTAGTATAGTACCAGACATTAGAAACACCATGTCATACTTTGAGAAAATATACTTATCTAGATAGTCAAAAGCCCATATTGGTTCTAGTGATAATTCTTTTTGCTTTGATTTCTCATTGTAATTTGACTCCAAAACCCAATTGTTTGGATTAGCAGCATATTCTTTCAAAAATATTTCTATTTTAGACTGATATTGTTGCAAGTCTGTTATAATTTGCATCAATTTAAAATCTGAATTTTTCCCACCCAATACCTTATTCACACTATTTTCACGCTTAACTGATCTAGCTGTTCTTTTTTCTCTACCCAACTCTTTTTCAATATCGGAAATAGTAGTATTAATTTCACCCTGAAGTGCTTTTAGGAAGTCAATATATTGAGAAATTGAACTGACTCTTTTTAGTTCTTTGAGTATTTTATCTTCATTAGAAAACTTCAATTTTTTAATAACAAATTCTGTGATTTTTATTGAAATAAAATCCGACATCACATCATCAAATTCGTGACTTTCATCAACTATTAAAACATTAGCTCCTCTACCCTCCATCATTTTTGTCATATAGAGTTGATAGAGAATATAAAGATAAAAATTAGTTAAGGATATTCTACCACTTAAATACTGGTCTCGTGCAGAAGAGTGAGGACATGCTTCACAACTAGTCTTATTCAACCTATTAAATTCATTTCCTTGGGCACAAGAGCAAGAATATTGTTCACACTCATAGTTTTCTTTACCCTTTAAATCATTTATTGAACCATAGGTACCAGAATATTGATCTTGTAATATCTTACTATTTGTAATAACATCAAATTTAGCATTTCCATTAACATTTTTCAAATACCAATCCGCAATCATTAAGGCCAGATGTGACTTTCCGGTCCCAACAGGTAGGTTTAATAAGAAAAATTTATTTTCCTTATTTTTTTTATATTCTGAATCAATAAAGTCCAAACAATCTTGTTGTTCTTTACGAGGGTCGTATTTAAGTAAATCTTTTTTAAGTGACATATTATAATTCGGATTCTAATCTTTTTATTTCATCTATGACTGCCTTATATTCTTCTTTTTTAGACATCATAATCTTTTTATTCTTCTTTCTGTCTGCATAGACATCATCAAGCATTTTTAAAGTTGGTGAATATCTCTTCTCGAAAACAACACCATTAACACAAACAACATGTTTTTCTGAATCTATTTTGATCCTTTGATTGCCATTAAAACAGTAATCATTTTCCTGATCAGTTTTTACACCAACAAAAGTCTCAGGAGCTATGAAAAACTGTAACTGAGTTGTGGGATAAAGTGAGGCAAAATCGTAGATGCAAACCCACTTGTTCATTCCAACAACTGGATCTTTAACCCATCCGCCTGCGATTCCAGACTCACTACCTCTTACAGCATTTTCATCTTTAAACAAGATGATATTCTCCATGTCACGGAATCTATTCCTCAAGACTCCCTCTGTAATGGCAAGTGAACCAAGAGCATTATTCATTTGTGAAACAATATCAACTACACGAATTTTAGCAAGGGCAGAAATCGCGAAAATAATTGAAATATAATTTCTAGCCTCATGTATTTTCTGAACAAGAACAGAGTCAACCGCGTTATAGTACATAAAGGTCTCAAAGTCATCTTCATATAATTTCTGAAGAGAGCCAGTATATTTAATCTTGTCCACTCCAACTAATTTATTAGAAACAAAGTCCAACGAAGAACTTTCTTTAACTTTAATAGATGTATCACAGATCTCATAAAGTTGCATGTAATCAAAAATCATTCTATGAGCGGGAACTTCATACTCAGTTGACCAAACTTTATTCATTCTTTTGGTGAATGAGGATACTGCGGGGTCTATTTTTATCTCTTTACCATTAACCCACTTTGTAATCTTTCTTGCTCTATTTACTAAGTATAGCCAGTCATAGTTTAAAAAGTTCCAACCTGTAATAAGAGGCATTTTAGGAACCATCTTGTAAAAGAAATTATACATCATATCAAATTCATCTTCGTATTTGATGTATTTGAATTTATATTCAACTTTAGATTTCTCAAAATACTTATTAGTATTATTTAAAATACGATCTTGCATATCTTGAGGCATATCTTTTAATCCAAGAAGAATTATCTTATCGTCATATACAATTGAAATTGAGAGAACTTGAGTAGCTGCTCCTTCTTTAGTGACATTTCCATTTGGATCTTTGATATCAGCAGCTTCAGGAAATCCATCGATTATCTCAGTCTCAATATCTATGAAAAAAATCTTTGGTAGATTGAATTCAAAAATTTCCTCTTTTTCTTTATCCGGCAGAGCATCTAAGAACTCATAAACTGCGTATCTATCAGGATGATTGACTTCGATCTGTTTAACATTTTTTCCATCCCAAGACTTAAAATCAGGATGTCTTTGAAGGTCATTATCTTCACAAGTTACATATTTAAGAGGATTCTGCCAGTCATAATATTTTAATTTAATATCACCGGTTTTATCAACATAACTAACTACTAACTTTCTTGTATTGATTAAATATTGAGTATCTACTAGCACTTCGATTTACTTTTTTGTTTCATGTATAGTCAATAGAACTCTGAAAGTTTCTAATTAGCTAAGTTAAAAATCACAATCATAATACTGTATAGTCTCACCAGTTCTTTGATTTATAAATATTAGCTCTTCTCTTCTATAAACTTGAAACTCATAGTGTCTAGAAATTTTAAAAAGTGATCGAATAAAAGGAATATCATCACCGGTCTGAATTGTTTCTTCATTCACCATGAGTATTAAACACTTTGGATCATCTTCTTGACTCATTTGAATCTGATCTTCTGACTCAGCGTCACGAATTGAGTTTTTCTTACCAAAACAAATAAACTTTGACTGTAATTTCTCACCAGTCGCTGAATAGGTTATATAAATATTGTCGCCTTCTTTAATATCTTCAACTTCATCTTTAACATACAATCTAAGCCAAATATAAACTAGTTGTTTCTCAGTTTCTATATAGCTAGGTGTTTGATCAACTTGATCAGAAAGCTTTTCAGTACTAATGTCCTTGACTTGTTCCCTAATTAAGAGATAAATTGGATCATCATTTTCTTCTATTTCCTTCATTTAAATACGATTATTTTTTAAATATCTGTTTGATTAGATTTTAATTCATCAACAGATAGTAGACCTCTGCCAAATTTCTCAACTCTATCTTTATATCTTTTCTTGACATAGTTTTGAATCGGGAGAGCTTTACCCTCATCATCTATTTTAACAAATTTAATATTTGTATGAGTTGCAACATCTTGTTCTCCAGTATAAACATTATGTTTTCTGACTTCAACATAAAGTGTTACAGAAGTTCTTCCAAATTCTATAACTTTGCCATAAATTTTTAAGATATTTCCTACTTTGACTGGTTTTTTGAAAACTAATTCATCTATTTTAATTGTGACTATTCTTGGTGTATCACAAATTTGTGAGGCATAAGAAGCAGCAGCGTCATCAATTAGTGATACCATTGTTCCACCGAACATATTTCCATGAACTCCTAGATCAGAAGTTTTACAAATATAAGTTGTAATTAGTTCCATATTCTACCACAATTTATAATTGTATATTAAAGTAAAGTTTAATTTAATACTGTTACCTTTTTGTACTTTTTCTGTATCCAGATATTTCTTTTCCCAAATTCTTGCCTATAACAAACTCTACGGTTTCCATAAAACTGAATCCAATCATCAAGTCTCGAGTTACCGAATGGATTTTGCCAATCTTTTAATTCTCCACCACCATAATTATATGCCTCTATTATACAGTATCTTGTCATATTGAAAAGTTCTTCTAACTGACTTTTACTCAAAGTATTGAATCTATCAAAAGGATCTATATCTAACCTACCTAATATTTCTGAGCATAGATAAGCACCAACGCCGTCAAAGTATCGTTGGTCTAATAAAACTTCACAAATAGATTTTTCAAAAACTTTTGTTGTTAAGTTTTTGACGATGTTATCTTTAAATTTATCAAAATCTTTTACTATATCAAAACCTCTTTTAGTATTGAATCCACCAACTTTAAATTTGGGACCAAGATATCCACCATAAAGTAAAATACTCATTCCATCTTCTCTGTCCATTCTAAGTCTAATGTATTTAGTCTCACTCCAATGTTCAGTAGGTACTAATTTCCAGTTTCCACTCATACCCATAAAGATTGAGATGTTCATATCTGTAGAACCTTTTAAATTTAGTTGAATTTGTTTTCCGTAGAAATCACATTCTATAGTAAAGCTATCAAAATTTTGATCAAAAGGGATGTTTCCCTTTTCTACAAAATATAGTTTCTTAAAGTTTTTTCCTGTAGAGTTTTGAGTAACAAACTCAGACATAATTCTAATTTCAGCTGCTTCTGGCATAATTTTAAATTTTAATTTCCGTGATAAAGGCAATTTGAATTTATATATCGATGACCTGTACCATATACATCCTCATTATCCATCTTTGGACAACTACATTTTGGGATTTTCCAGAATTTATGATAACTTGAGTCTTGATTGAATTTCCAAACGTTTTGAAGTTGAAATTCTATCTGAGTAACAATTTCAGAAATAGACTTTAACTCATTTTTATCTTCTAACTTTTCTGCAAGATTAAAAAAACACTCCTTAATGTGATGTAGTTTTGATAATTTAGTAACACCATCTTCCTCAATATTCTGACTAGAGATTAGATTTTGATTAAGTAAAAAGTTTTTTTTATTAAAAGTTTTCATTTTTAATTTTTAATTGTAGTATTTTATCAAAATAAAGTTGAATTTTGAAAGGAAATGAGGTTTTAATATATAAAAAAAATTATCGAAAATATGATCGAAAGTGGTTTAAAAAATAATTTTTTATCAGATGATGAAAAGTTATTACTAAGAGAAAAGTTCATTAGTGAATATTCAAAGAAAAAGGGTTGGAATGTAAAAGAACTCACCTCAACTCAGATGTTAGAAATTGCAACTCAAAAAGAATATCAAAATCCTGGTTTGATTCTAGGTTAATCATTTAAACTTTTTTATAATATTCAAATCGTGTATTGAAATATCACACAAATTATCAATGACATGAATTAACTCTTCACGCTCGCCAATATACTCTTTGTAAGAATTATCATATAGGAGATAACAACTTTTTCCATCCCATTCAACTTCTTTGAACCCAGTGTATGATGAAGATCTATTGATCCAATTGGTTATAAAGTACTTCTCTTCTTTAACTTTTGAACTTTTTATTGTGGCAAGATACTCTACGTCATTTATTGTGACTTTAATTTTAGCAGATTCTTCTATCTCTTCTTCAATAAATTCTTCATCTGCAGGTCCCCAAGACCTAAAGTCTTCTTTAATTTTAGGTTCTCTTAATGAAGGAAGTGATTCCCAGTCAACTTCCACACAAGCCTGTGCGAGTTTTCTCAAATAAAGAATATCTTGATATTCGGACTTTGTGTGTTCTTTAAAATATCCAACTGAGATATTAGTACATTCTGAAATTTGATTAGTAAACATAGCAGAATCTGTCACGACTCCAGTCGGGTCTGGCTCATAAAATAAATTATAAGGTTTTAATTCTTTACAAATAGAATTGGCAAAAATATCAGAACAACATCTTCCACCAAGTTGATGTGTTATGATTGATGAATATCCTCTTCTATCAAATGATATGCACCTCTTATATGAGGAGAAGTCCATTGCAGATGCAGCGTTTGAACCAATACAACCTACCTCTTCACCCACAAAAAAATAATAAAGTCCTGGTACATTCTTTTCGATCATATAAAGAAGTACAGTCATTCCGGCCTTATCATCTGCTCCTAAAATTGTGGAACCGTCAGTTGAAATTATATTACCTTTAATAACATGTTTTACTTTTTGCACTTTATCAGTTGCGGTATCTAAATGGCAGGTAAACATAGTTTGAGAGTCACCAATTTTATAAAAATAGTTACCAAATTGATCCCTTTCAAATCCAGAAGGTAAGTGATTTTCAAGTAAGTGTTCTGTACCGTAGATGTAGGTGAGTTTAGTTAGTTCTAAAAATTTGTTTTTAATATCCATACTTTAGTAAATATAGTAAAATATCTTTGAATTTACAAACCTTTAAAAGATTATAAAATATAAATTAAAAAATACTAAATTTAAATGAGTGCTCATACTTTTTCATTCATAGTTGCTTATAAACACCGACCAGATAGACTAACAAATCTTAAAAGAGTTTTAGAATGGGTCTCTGGATTCGGTGGTGTAGAAATTATAATTGTAGAACAAGATAAAAAATCTGTACTACCAGGACTTTCACTGAAGGGGTTCAAATACATATACACATATTCTGAAATGCCATTCAACAAAGCCTGGGCATTCAATGTTGGTTTAAAATATGCTACTAGTTCAGTTATAGTTTTTGGTGACTGTGATCTCATATTAGATCCTCAAAAAATGATTGATTCTTTAAAGCTTCTTGAAAGTTACGAATGTGTTTCTCCATATTCAAGAGTAATAGATTTAGAGCCAAATGAAATAAATCTACCTTTATCAGTTCTTCAAAATATCAATAGACCAGGTAGGGGAGAAACTGATATTCAGAAAATTTGCCTTGCAGGTGGTATAATTATGTATAGAAAGGATGCAATTTATAAAATTGGTGGATGGTGTGAAGAATTTATAGGTTGGGGAGGAGAAGACGATTTTCAATCACATAAATCAAAAATGTTACTTAATTGGCATGAGCAGTCCGGAACAACTTGTTTTCATCTGTGGCACGAAAGAGGAGCACCAGACCCAGCACCGTATCAAAGAAATCTTCAATTGTTAAATAATCTTGTAGTACTTAGTGTAGACGATCTAAGAAAACACTGTAACATGTCTCTGCCTAAAATTGGAATGGTCAATAAGTATGATAAATAGTTTAGTCGAATCTAAAGTACTACTATCCAATAATGTAGGTAATACACCACTTATTCAAATTAGTGATAAAATCTGGGCCAAAGCTGAACTTTTGAATCCAAGTGGATCACTTAAAGACAGAATGGCAACATTTATCATTAATAATGCTGAAGAAAAAAGAATTTTAAGAAAAGGTGATACTATTGTCGAAGCTACTTCTGGCAATGCTGGAATATCATTAGCATGGTTAGCAGCCGAAAGAGGGTATAAAATTAAAATAATTATGCCAAGTAATATGTCAGTTGAAAGAAAACAAATATTAAAATATTACGGTGCAGAACTAATTGAGGTTGAAGCCGGTGACTTTGATGGCGCAATTAAATTAAGAGATAATTTATCTGAAAAAAATGGATGGTTCAATACAAATCAATTTAATAATAGTCTAAACATCAAAGCTCATTTTGAGGGAACATCTGTTGAAATTTTAAATCAAACTAGAGGTAAAGAACTATCCGCCTTTGTAAGTGGAACTGGAACAGGTGGTACAATTATGGGATGTCAAAAAAGATTTTCAAAAGAATCGCCAAAAACTAAAATAATAGCGGTAGAACCTCTAGAATCACCAGTAATGTCAGGTGGTGAACCAGGCCTACATGGAATACAAGGTATCGGTGATGGTTCTAAATTTCTAGTTGATCTTGAAAAAGTAGATAAAATCTATACAGTATCTACGGAAGATTCTAAGAAAAGAGCTATTGAACTTACAAAAGAACTTGGTCTTTTTGTTGGAATATCAAGTGGTGCAAACGTTTTAGCTAGTGAAAGATTTGTCGAAGAATATAATCCAAGTGGTATTGTAGTTACTATTCTATGTGATAGAGGAGATAGATATCTAAGCTGTTTTTAAACAGGTATTCTAATCTTATTGTATTTAATTAAGAGTTTATAAATCTTTTCAAACTCATTTACTGGATCAACTACCTTTTTTTCTACCCATTTATTATTATTCAAAAATTCTACAACCATACCTTCTTTAAAGTCTGATTTCTCTTTTGGAAAATAATATAATTGTTGTTCAACAAATGAAAAAGAAAGTCCATCATGAATATAAGACTTGTTTTTAGAATCTGTATTATACAAAAGAATTCCAAGAGGTTTTTCTTGACCATCACTGAAAATCTTAAAAGCGTTGTTTTGATTTTTATATTTTACAATAACACAATCTTGATCAAAAAAATTCATTATATTTTTACAGTCTTCTTTTAAATCAGATGGTTCAAGATTAGTAAAAGCTAATACAGAATCTTCAAAAATACCTTCATAGTATCCTTTTATTTCAACTAGATAATAGTCCTTCGAATACAAATAAGAACTTAAGCTTCTGAGATTAGAAGCTGACACTAAAATATAAGAAAGTTCAGAATTTCTAAGGTCTAGCATATTAATTATATATTAATTGCCACTAACCACAACATAAATTTCAAGAAGATCTTTTATATCTAGTTTTTTGATCGAAGAAAAATATTCACAAGCCTCTTCATAGCTTTCACTTTGACATTTTAAGAGACTTTCTTTGTCACTTTCATTTATTTTTAGAAAGTATGTGTTCATAATTTATATATTGATTTCTTGATTAGAAGTTATACTAAAATGATTATAAATCTCATCAAAAAAGATAGTCGATACTAAATCTTTCCATTTTTTTTGAACAATTATAGAATCGTGTACCGTGATTACTCTTATATCTGGATTTTCATCTGATATCTTTTTAATTATCTGATTAAAAATTAAATTAGACTCAGCTTTTTGTAGATCATGAGCTAATATTTTATAATCTTTCTTTTCTTTTTTGTATATTTTTATAAAATTATGAATTGTTGGAAATAACTTGATAAAGTTAATATCGGATTTAGAGTTCGGTCTATTTTGACCAAAAAGAACTTTATATGTTAAATTTTTTGCATCCTCTTTACTTACGAGATTCAAATTATCAATCAAATATTGATAAAAATTACCGTTTTTAACAAGTATATTAAACAAATTGAACTCATTTTCGTCAATCCATCTAGAGTCAGCATCTTTTATCAATTTAGATAAAAATAGCGGTTGACTATTTTTAATATCAATCTCACAAGTTTCTTCCCCATCAATAAGAAGACAATTTTTTCTTATAAATGACTTTAATATTGTAAAATTTGTGTGCATTCTACCGTATGAGTCAAAATGGTAAAATATATTCTTTTGATTAATTGTCTCAACAGAGTACTTATTTCGATTGTATATATCTATATCATCATTCTTTAAAGAGTCTAGAAAAAATATTGAACGAGAATAATCAATCTCAACATGAAATAGATGTTCTATTAGTTTCTCTTTTATGTACTTTTTGATTATATTATTTTTATCAAGCTCAAACTGTAAGTGTTTTGTAATATACTTTTTTATCAAAACTTTATCCTCATTATTGAATCTGTGAATTTTATTTATAAGTATATCATCATTCAAAGAATAGACTCTTGCGTTAGATCCTTTTAAATAATTTTTTTGAAGTTTAATAATATTTAAATCCTTTAAGTAATTAATATAATAGTTATAAAGGTATCCATATTTATCTTTTAATATCATAGCAGAAAGAGAGAATGAATTTTCTTTCTTAAAGTAATATTTTAAAATCAGATTGTGAACAAGGTCGATAAGATAGGCAGATTTGAGTTTCTGCTCTTTGTAATTGAAGTATTTTTGTTTTGAAATCTCAAGTAGACAATCTGGTAAAAATTGCAATGCTTGCTTTTTGTGTCTTGGTGAGACTTTCAGCATTCTACTTGATAGGCAAATTTTCTTTTCTAAAATCATATCAATTATACTCTGACATGATAAAATAGATTAATCTTTTTTAAAATTTACTTTGGATAAAATTTACCTTTTTTCTTTTCTACACTTGTTGGTTCTTTTTCAAATGTATCATAGACATCTGGGTAAACCTGACCAGAACCATCTCTGTCAAATTTTAAATCGAAGAAGTCTCCAAAGTCTAAAAGTCCACCTCTGGTAATATCGATTTCTCTTAACTTATTTAAGTATAAGTCAAGTATTCTATCAATTTTTTCAATAAAAGAGTTAAATAAAATTAAAGTTCTGTCTGTAAATACACCAATAGGTTTCTTTCTTTTTTTGGAAAGTGATCCAAGAAGTACTTTAAAAATATATTCTAACTTATCAGATTCGGTTATAATTTCTTTGGTTAACTTATTTGATATTAGTTCTTTATTTATTTTGAACTTTTCTTTATCAAAAAACTGAGGTATAGTGAAGTCAAAATTAAGAAGATCGTCTTTTACCTCATCAACATACATATTAAACAATTTACAAATTAGATATATGTAAGCCTCATCTCTTTTTTGACCTTTGATTTTTAAATCATCAATATTTACACCTTGGCAGAAATTAAGAAAACTAACTAATATTAGTGTATATACCTCCACAAACTCAGTAGAGTTCTCATTTGAGATTCTCTGATAGAGTGGATTCAAAATTTCAAAATTTGACTTACTACTAGACGTTTGTATAACTATTTTCTGTAAGTTTTTTTGAAAGTCACTATCCATCAAAAAAGACCCCTCAACTTGAGGATTTAATATTTTGTAGAAGAAGAATGCAAAAGATTTCTCACCAAATACATACTCTAAATCCTTCTCAGAAGTATTCAGAAAGTATTTAATTGCCTCTTTCATCGTGTCACTTAATTTACCCTCAAATATTACAGGAAGGCAATCTACACCAAACAATCTTGAGTATTCTCTTAGTTCATCAATTGAATATTCATATTTACCCCCTTTGCAAATAGAAGCGAGTACTAGTGAATTTTTTGGAAGTCTATTATACTCAATATTTGCAGGCTGATTATCTGGAAAATACTCAAAACAAAACCACCAATTTTTAGGCATTAGACCCTTTATTCTGCTATCAAATGTATTAAAATATCTTACCGCAGAATTATAATAATTTTGCATAGCAAGATCAACCATGTTGATAGGTTCGTTTGAAATAGACTTCGGTTTTATTGTAAACCCAGAAGAGTCTGAGTTAACCCAAATTTTAGAACCTTGAACATCTTCATAAATGATAATATCATCTTTGAATATCTCGTCTAAAATTTTATCATCAACACTATTTAAGTTAACCAATCTACTCATTTCTTTATTATAATTCACTTTTTAGCTTTTGTTTTTACTAATCTTTTCAAAATAATCTAGAGATTTTAATATATATAAAAAAATAGACTGCATTAATGATCCTGCAAAAGTTCTTTGAATTCAATAAGAAAGATCTAGAACCAATTAAATCATTTTATCTTAAAGATAACCTATGTCCTAAATTGTGGGATGATTTAAATCTAGACAAAGAAGTTAGAGAGAATCTTCTACAAATTGGTAAAGATTTCTTTGATTCAGTAGAGGTAGATTGTGAAGTTAAGGATATTGTTTTTTGTGGATCACTTTGTAACTATAACTGGAGTAATAAATACTCTGATTACGACTTACATATTATTGTCAATTACAAAGATATTGATGAGAATTTAGAATTAGTTGAGAAATTTTGTGACTATGCGAAGAAAAAGTGGAATCTAGACCACGACATTTTCTTAAAAGGATTCGAAGTAGAAGTTGCCATTCAAGATGAAAAAGATTTCAAAGAAAGTATTAAAACAAACAGAATGGGTGGTGCTTTCTCAGTAATGAAAAATAAATGGTTGAAAAAACCAGAAAAATCAGAATTTGTCCCAGATGAGAAAACGATTATCAAAAAAGCTGGCGCAATTATGGATGTAGTTGACGAGATCAAATCTAAAATTGAAGAGGATGAATATCCAGTGATTGAAAAAAAATTAGACTCAATTTGGAAAAAAATAAAAAAATCAAGACAATCGGGTCTTGAGGAAGGTGGTGAACTATCAACTGGTAACTTAATTTTTAAACTATTAAGAAGAAATGGATACGTAGAAAAAGTTATGGAGATGAAAAAAACGTCTTACGACAATCAATTTAACAAATAAAATGATAAGAATTGCTGAAATAGAACAAACATTTAAAGATATTTTTAGTGAAGAAAATGGTCTCGTACAATCTGTTGAAACAACTTGGGAAAAATCACCCGGTGGTGAATTCTATAAACTTGTAATTTCAATCCACGGACTTTCAATTGAAGATACTTTAATTATACATACAAAATTCATATTTAAAACAGATTTGGAAAAGAGAAAATTACTTGATAACTCTTTTATCTATCTCTATGATATTAACTGTAATTATAGAAAAGTAGATTTTAACAATATAGTTGATATGAAAAACAAGATTGAAGACATAATTGAGTCTAATGACTTTGGAGAAGACATTCAGATTCTTTCCGACTTTATTGAAGCCCCTGCTATGTTCTTAAATTATTATATGAGGAGAGCAAAAATTACAGACTATTCTATTTTCGATGTAAAGTATGAACCAAAGTTCAAAACTACTCCTTGTGATAAAACAACATTTGATTTTGAAGTGGATGTGAATAACAATTATAAATTCGATGTTTCAATTTACAAAATTGACAGAGCAAGTGATGATGAAAAAAATGATTCATATAGATACCAGTTCAAATTTATGGATGACATTGAGACAGTAGAATCTGATACGTTAAGAAACATACACTTCACAATAGGATCAAATATTGCTAGAATACTAGATAAAAAGCTAAAATGAAAAACAAAATTTTAAAATTCATAGAGTTGATACGTGAGTCTCATGAAGATGATGAGAGTGAACTTAATGATATTTTACTTGACCTAAGAGATGAGTTAATAAATTTTGAAATACACAAAGGATATTTTAGTAAGCAAGCAATCGATAGGGCACAACCCGGTGACAAAGTTTTTAGTATCATACACAACAAACCAATATACAATGATGATAAATATTGTTTTTGTATCGAAGTTCCAATACAACAACTTGAAGGAAATTTAGAATTACCAACTGGGTTTGGAAAAAGAAGTTTAATTAGTGACAAGAAAATATTTACAATTTTTAGAGAACTAGGACAAATATCACAAAGATATGATAATTGTTTTTTACATATAAACACTGGTTCAGTTTCATATAGGCCTGCTATCTATCTTTTTATATTATTAGATACCGAAGTAGATCAATCAGTTACTAAAATCACTCAGGTATTCAAAGAAATTAAAAGAAGAAATTATGCGAGTAAAAGTGATTTTGCAAATGATACTACTATAAGACTAGAAGATGATAAAATTGTAATAAAGTCTAACGGATGGTCATATACAGATAGAAAATTTAGAAATTTGATAAGTGGTATAGATTTAAGTGATTTTAAAATTGAAAAAACGGAAATACCAGGATCTGTAACAAATACTATAATAAATACTATCAGTAAAAAATAATATATACTAAAATTTAATATCTTATTATGACTTATAAAGATAATCAACCAACATTTAATATAAATAGAAAAGTTGTTAATTTCAAAGACTTTAATAAAGACGCTGAAAAGGAAGAACTTGAAAAGCTCAAGAGACAAAATAAACCAAATTCTGAACGTCAACAATTAATTAGTAATCCAAGAATTAAGTATAATAAAGTAACTCATAAATTAGATTTTGATAACAATCCAGATCTTTTAAAAGATAAAATTGCATCACTAAGAGAATCAGTTGCTAACAGTGATGTTATATCATCTATTAAAGATTCAGTATCTTATGGAAAGTTTGTTGAGACTTTGAAAATTGCAATTATGGAATTAGAATCTGATATGAAAAGTGATTCTATTGATTTTGATATTGATATGATAATCTCTGAGGCTCTCAAAGAAGCTCGTCAGTAGTCAATAACATCATCAATTTGTATTTGTCTAATCACCTCTTTTGTGACATCACCCAGGCACAGTTTTTCCAATTTTTCTCGATTAGAGGAGTATTTGTCAGATTTCGAATAATTAGAAGAAGATTCGGACTGGTCAATATACGATTGAACAAGTTCATGATTTTGACTATACCAAGTATAGAAAATATGTGAACACTCTTCTACATATTTTTCAAAATTATGATTTGAAAATTGTTCATCATACATGCAAGTCAAAACAGATAGTGTCTCGTCAAATAAGAATTTATCAGAAAATTTTGAAAAATCGAAATAAATTTGAATGTGTGTATTCCAGTGAATCTCACACTCATAACCTAATTTTGAAATTCTATTTAAATCTTTAATCATATAGTATTTTAGAAATTTTATTATCTCTTAGTTCTCTTGTGAATTTTATATAATTTGGTGATTTTTCATTTTCAATCAAGTGAAATTTACACGGATTTATCAAAGATAAATAGTATTTGAAACCAACTTGTAAATTAACTAAATCTGAAACATAATCTTCACTAATATAGTAATTAAAATCACAAATGTCAAAATATATTTCATCAAAACTGTAAAACTCAGAATCTCCGACTTGTATATTTTTATCTAAATTAGGTTTTATATAGTATATTCCAACTCCGTGAAACTTACCTAAATCACTAAAAATAGATGATGTTGGTGCTTGATAATTATTAGTTATTGTTATTGGTAGATTTAAGTTAAGTAAAAAATCTGTGAACTTCAAAAAGTGACTATGGCTTAAAATAACATTTTTCAAATTGAATCTTTCAAAATGAAAACTCAATTCTTTATCAAATCTCGTATCAACAAAATCCTCTCTTAGAGAAGATTTGAACTTGGAAAAAAGTACTTCTAAAATATGATATTCAATTTTTTGAATAGTATTTTCAAAAAAACTGTCTAAAATTATTTCTTCAGATTGAATTATGTCTCTAGATAAACTTATGTGTATCTTTCCAGTCTGATAGTTATTAAGTGGTAATCTGTGATTTGTAAAATGTTTAAATAAACTAAAATCGGAAATTTTTAAATTTTTAAAATAATTTTCCATTTTTAGAAAGCTTTTTAAGTGTTTCTTTAGCTTTTTTTAATTTATACCAAACATCATTTGGCTTACATCCTAATTCTTCAGCTATTTGTTCGTTTGTATAGTTTTTAAAATATCTAAGTGTAATAGCTTTTGAGTGATCTTCTGGTAATTTATCTATTAATAATCTTACGAGTTTTGAAACTTGTTCTTTATCATAATCTTCTGTAAAGTCAAATTCATTATTAACTGCAAAATTACCAGCATCTTTCAAATTTACAGTCTTTTCCTTGTTAACTAACTTATCTCTTCTATAAAGACTACTAATATGATTGTGTAGACAAGCTAAGATCCACCAGAAAAACTTTGCTCTTGTAGGATCATATTGTTTAATTTTAACAAAGGAATTACCCAAAACCGACATGACAATGTCTTCTAAATCATCATCTGAGTAATATGAAAGCCTTCTCTTTGCTGCAATGAAAAGAATAGGTTTATACTTCTGAACAAGTGTATTATAGGCAGATTGTTTACCATCTACAGCTTCTTTGACGAGAGCTTTATCTTCTTCGTGTGTTGTATACACAGGTCCTAATCGACCTCTTTTTCTTTCTTTCATAGTTTTTCTCCAGTTTTAGGATCATAATTTAGAATTAACAATTCCACACCCTTTGATTGTTCTTTTTTATTACTAGAATTATTACCACCATGAGCAGAACTTCTAAAAACTTCCTTTTCAGTCCAGATATATTTATCTTTCGGCAAAAGTTCTTCAAGAAGTGGAAAATAATAGTAAGAAAGTGACCATCGACTTTTTGATGATTTAATCAATTCAAGAAGTCTTCTGTGAGAAGCCGGACCGAATACCCCATCTGCGTCTGATCCATACCAGAATAATCTTTTAGCATCATCTTCGCCTTTATCACTATCAAATCTCGCGTACGGTGGATCCAAATAGAGATATGTTTCTTCTAAATCATATTTCAGGATCAATTCTTCAAAGTCTATATTCAGAAACTCAGTAATCGATTGAAGTTTTTGTGTATATTTATTTTTATTCAATTTGTCAATTAAACCCTGTAGTTTAAGACGATCCTTGTCTTTTTTATATCCATTAAAACCACCGCCCCTTGGATAAACAGAGTTGTGAGATGATGTGATCAAAAATGCATAAATAGCGGCCTTTTTAAAATCACCGATTACAAAATTCATATCATCTAAAAAATCATTTTTTTGATACTGTTTATAAATTTTTTTATAAAAATCCCATTTTTTCAATGGTTCTGCTTCAGTAGTATGTAAAAGTGTTGATTTAAGTTCTTCTAAATACGGAATAAATTCTACCGGATTTGAACAACACTTCATCAAATTGACTTGATGTCGATTCTTATCGTTATAAATGACTGTTTCAAAATTTAGTGAGTCATCATCTAGAAAAGTGGCGAAACTTCCACTAAACGGCTCTACATAAGTTTTAATACCAGTTTTTGGTATTTTGGAATTTATAAGTTCCATAAAAGTAGAGGAACTCTTGCCTCCAAAGTAACTCAATATCGACATTTTAAATAGATTTATTTATAATTATATCAAAAGCCTAGTAAAAGTTTCTGTGTTATAGTTTAATTAAATAATATATACTTTATGAATCATCTAAAAACATTTGAGTCTTACTCTAAAAAGACTACATTCACTGGAAAGAGAAATCCTAGCCTCATAATAGAAGTTGAAACACTAGGAGGTAGAATAGTTTCAATAAAGAATGATAGCGGAATCAGATTCCCATTCGAAAAAGGTCAGTTATTAAGTAGAAATATCGAAGTTTGGGCTTGTAACAACAATTTTTATATAGATGGTGAGGACACTTGTCCTGAAAAAAAGATTTTTGGTATCAGAGCAAAAGATATACCACAAGGTCACGAATGGAGACATATCTATCCTTCTAAATTTAGATAATTACGACTTTCCTTTAGAAAAAAGAAAGTCCTCAAGTGAAGGCTTTATATTTTCATCTCTTATTTCCTTTCTCACCTTCATTAATATCTTACCAAGATTATTCTGTCCTTCTCCGGCACTAACTCCCCAAAATTTATCTCCCCAATTATTACCCTCAACAAGTTCTTGATCTCCAGTATCTAGTAACATTTGCCTTAGATCTTCATCTTTAAATTTTTCTCTAACACCAAAAAGCATTGTGTCTAGTTTTATCAATTCCCAATCTTTTCTGAGTTTTAAAATTTTACCAAGTTGTTTTACTTTAGCAGTATCTTTCATTCTTGAAATCATCTCTCTACAATCAATTAAGGTTATATTACGACCTTCAATTTGCTGGTCAGTTTTAATTTTCATTGCGACGTAGTAATGTTCAACAGATGGGTATTTAATTCCTTGAAACTCGATAGTACAAGGGTGAAAATTAGAAAGAAATCTCCATCTACCAGTAAATGATTCTATCATATAAATTATATTTAAAATATGTTATATGTTTTATATGAATCTCCTATTGACTAACTAATTGATGATTCCAGAATAGACTCCAAGAAATCTCTAACCTTCAGACCATTTACTTGACAATACTCCTTAACTCTCTTATGCAATTCTTTTGATATTTGAAAAGTTGATAGAGAGGAATTGTATTTCTTACTGTAATCAATTTTAGATTGATATTTTTTATTCATAGGGAAAATTTTATTAATATATATAATTAAATATTAATAAAATATATGAAAGTTTGTAAATATTGTAACAAAGAAATAGAAGGTATACACTCTATATATGCGAATCATGTAAGATGGTGTGATAAAAACACCACAAATGGAGATAAAGGAGGTAATAAAATATCAGAGGCAAAAAAGAAATATTATGAGAAAAACAGATTAGTTGTAGAACACGATGTTTCGTGCAATACGTGTGGTAAGGAATTTAAAATAAACGAAGTCAGTAGTAAATTTAGAAAAAGAAAAAATAGATTTTTTTGCTCTGACTCTTGTTCTAAATCAAGATCTTCAATTGAGACAAAAAAGAAAATATCTGATTCTAGTAAAAATCTGTGGAAAAATGAAGAATATGCAAATAAAATAATAAGAAACAATACCAATAGAAACAAAAGGTTCACATCAAAAGGCGAAGAAGAAATTAAAAATTATCTGAAAGAAAATTATAAAATACATAAATGGACATCAGGAGGTGGATTTAAATATAAAGAGACAATTTTGACAAGAGATATTTATTCAAATGATCTTAAAGTGATAGTAGAATACGACGGAATTTGGCACTTCAAAGACATATACGGACAATTAGAAGAAAAACAAGCCAAAGATAGATTATTAGAAGAATGGGTAATAGGTAACGACTGGAGAATAGTCCGAATAAGTGACGATTTGTATCGAAAAGATAAAGAAAAGTGGTTAACTGTATTAGTAAATTCAATATACAACAAGTCAGATAAAATAATTAAGATATATTAAAAAAGAAACACCAACCTTATGGTTGGTGTCGGTCTAAAGATTCTATCTTTAGAGTGGTTAATTGGTGGAGATGCCCGTTTTCGCTACGGGGTCTTCCTCAGTTAGAAATGCTTAATCGTTCACAAGCTTAGAAAGTTCTTTCTTTAACTTACAAAATATTTAGTTGTTTCGACTCAAAAACACTCTAACAAAAAACTATCACTATTTATACTGTTGTGATTCAGTGTGAATTTTTAGAATGTATCCTAAGATTAGGCTACTTCAAGCTCATTCACAGTGAGCA
>Ga0315909_10000010_pt1 | contig 248608 bp, 326 predicted proteins | sample LakEriMetagenome_11_FD_203527 | JGI IMG/M metagenome (GOLD analysis project Ga0315909, IMG submission 203527) | Freshwater fungal communities from buoy surface, Lake Erie, Ohio, United States - Buoy 2 MA125 | ecosystem: Environmental > Aquatic > Freshwater > Lake | place: USA: Lake Erie, Ohio... | reverse complement strand
CTGTTGCGCCGATTGCGGATTTTCTTTTTAAGATTGCGAAAACGGAGATAAAGCGCATAAATAATATTTACGCCCTTGAAGGGTCCCTATATAGTAAGCAACTGGGTATTGCTGGGACAGTTGATTGTATCGCTGAATATAACGGCGAGTTAGCAATAATTGACTTTAAGACTTCTAAAAAACCAAAACCACGCGAGTGGATTGAACACTATTTTGTTCAATGTATGGCATATGGTTGTATGCTATATGAACTGACTGGTATTTCAGTCAAAAAACTTGTAATCATCATGGCTTGTGAAAATGGAGAATGCGTCGTTTATGAAGAATATGACAAATCAAAATACATCAAACTTCTCACCGAATACATTAGAAAGTTTGTTAGAGATAAACTGGAGATCTATGGAACCAAATAAAGAATTAGAACAAGTCATAGAAAATAAGTTTCTTACTCCTTCAAAGTTTGCTCTAGAAATAGAGAAAATTGTAATTGAAGAAAACTTCAATTATATTGACGCAATTTGTCATTATTGTGAGATCAATAGTCTTGAAGTTGAGTCAGTTACAAAACTTATTTCAAAACCTCTAAAAGAAAAGTTGAAATATGATGCGATAAGTTTAAACTTTATGAAGCGGACCTCGCGTGCAAAACTGCCTCTATGATTGTGACTCCATTTGAAACTTATCAACATTATCTGTCACTTAAAAATCATTTTACAAATCCAAAATACGATTTCTTCAAGTATGGTGCGAAGACCCGTGCCAGTATTGCTTCCTTTAATAAGAGGCGCGATAAATATTGGTTCGAGAAAACAAGTCGCAAATACTCTGACAAAGAAGTCGTAGATTTTTTAGTATCAAATTTTGTAGAGGCAGACAACGCGAGTAATTTATGGATTGGCGAAATTATCAATTCTGGCGAAAGGAAATACGCAGATTGGATGCGGAGACAACAGAGTTTGACTTACTTGTTCAAAGAGCAAAGCAGCGAATTGTTCTTGGAAACAAAATTAGAGGATGCCTTGAACTGTTCCAAAGGTCATCCACCCGTTCTAAAAAGATTCCTGAGCGGGAAGATTTCTATTGAAACTCTAATCATCTATGATAAAATATTCCTGTTCGGGAAAAAGTTTGATAAGAAACTTTCAGATCCGGTATGGGAAACCGTCAGTTTAAAAATGAAAAAATACAATCCATTTCTAAATATTGATGTGTTTCAATTCAAGAAGATTTTACGGGAAATTATCAATGAGTAAATTTTTTGATTCTGATATTATTCAGGAAGAACTGAAAGAAATCAATCAGTTACAAGAGAGTATATATGGAAGCATTTTGACTTTTGGTGTTATGTCCCGTGAAGATAAACTGGAGCATATTGAAAGACTTGAAATGTTACTTGAAAAACAGAGAGTAATGTATACAAGATTGTCTCTTTCGGATGACCCAGAAGCGGTTGTGATGAAAGAGAATCTTCGTAAATCAGTTGCCCTGATGGGTTTCCCACCAGAGACTGATATGGGAGTACTGTTTAGCAGTATGACCAAAACCATCGAATCTCTCAAGCAATTCATTGACGGTTGAGAGCATTTTTGCTATAATATCCAAGTAATCCAATTCATCCCAAGTATCCTAAAAATCCTATGTCATTCGAAAATCTTAAGAAGCAATCCAAACTTGGTTCTCTCACCGAAAAACTGGTGAAAGAAGTAGAAAAAATGAATAACTCCGAAAGTTCTAGTGATGACCGCTTTTGGAAGTTGAGTGTAGATAAGTCAAATAATGGTTATGCCGTAATCCGTTTTCTTCCTGCTCCTAATGGGGAAGATATTCCGTTTGTCAAAGTTTATAGTCACGCATTTCAAGGTCCTGGTGGTTGGTTAATTGATACGTGCCTGACTACCGTGAATCAAAAGTGCCCTGTGTGCGAGCACAACTCTGGACTCTGGAATAATGGCACTGATGCTGGCAAAGAAGTTGCCCGTAAGCAGAAGCGTAAACTGACTTATGTCAGCAATGTTTATGTCGTCAAAGACCCTGCCAATCCTGAAAACGAAGGTAAAGTCTTCCTCTTCAAGTATGGTAAGAAAATCTTTGATAAGATTATGGAAGCAATGCAACCTGAATATGAGGACGAAACTCCGATTAATGCCTTTGACTTCTGGCAAGGTGCAAACTTCAAACTGAAGGCAAAGAGTGTTGCTGGTTATCGTAACTATGATTCCAGTGAGTTTGCTTCGGTTGGAGCTCTTCTGGACGATGATGATGCAATGGAAGCAATCTGGAAGAAGCAGTATTCTCTTACCGAATTTGTTGCTCCTGACCAATTCAAGACTTATGAAGAATTGAAGAAGCGTCTTGATTCAGTGCTTGGTGCAAAGTCTGTGCGTCTCGATGAAGAAGTTGATAACGAGGAAGAGTATTCTCGTGGTTCTGCAAGGGACCTTGATGATGGTCTTCGTAGCGAACTGAATAATCTTCAACCCACTCGTCGTGCTGCTGCTCCAGTGGAAGAAGATGAGGATGATGACGCACTTTCGTACTTCGCAAAACTTGCCGAAGACTGATGTGTATGAGGAGGAGAGAAATCTCCTCCTTTAAAATGGAATTGAAACCTTTGTGTTTTCAGTCTTAATTAATCTATCATTCACATACTGCGATGACCTATCATAGATCATCGCTTTTCTTGTATCATTAATAACTTGTTGGAGGTATCTTGGTTTTAATACGTAGATACCTCTTTTATCATTGTTTTTTCTGACTTCATATTCATAATTACTCACACCCACAATTGGGTCTGATATGCGAATGACATTTTCTCCAAGTGCTGTTGCGTCATTTGTATAAAGATTTCCATCGTAAGTATAATAAACTTTAAAGTCTTCATCAACAACTTGACCAGAAGGTAAAATTAAACGATCTTCTGGGTCTTTGACTTCTTTGGTTTCATAATGATGAATTTCATTTAAGTCACTTCCATAAATTGATTCCGAATAATCATAGACTTGTTTATCGGAAAGTGGCCATTCATCTCTAAGTCTTGTAATTCCTGCAGATACAATCACAACCCAATCATATTGAACGCTTCCATAAAGTTCTTGTGCGACCAACTCTGGTCTGGAACCATCTGGAATTTGATATTTGTCAAAGATAGTGAAGACATTTTGTAAGTCGTCACGAAGTTTAACTCTACGGAATAAATTCTTTACCGTGACATATTGATGAGAAGATTTAGTTCCTGGTAAAAAGGATTGATATTCTAAATTTGGAAGTTCTCTGAAGTATGTCATTAGTATCCAACTCCTGTTTCGTTTCTTTCCGGGTAGTCTTGGGCGTAAATTGGAGTCAACTCTTGGAATGTTAATCCCAAACTCATATGCACTGGAGTTCCGTCAGAATAGGTTGCATATGTATTAGACCCAGTAAAGTTAAGTGCTAAATCAGTAAGGGCGCAAATTTTAAACTTGTTGAGATATGGATGTGGTTTTCCACCACTCATATATTGAACTTTAAAAACGCTTGGAGCAGTTAAGAATAATCCAGCAGCTGCTCCAGTTTGGCTTCCTTTTCTAGCTGCCATTTCTTTTTTAAGGAAAATGACCATATTTCGAATTACTTGTGCTTCTTTATCATCTCTTGGCGCCAAATCGAAGGCAAATTGAAATGGTGCTCGAAGATTTAAACCTCTGAATAACAATTCAATATTTTCATTAAATACTGCTCCTGTTTGTCTTGCTAAAACATCATTAAATAGACCATCTTGCCCTAGCAATTGTTCAACACCTTTTGCAGCAAAAAAACTTTGCAATCCTTTTTGACCTAGTGTTGTTTGTGCAGCTTTGCTGATACCAACAGCAGCTGCTGCTAAACTTGACCCCAAATTACTAAAAAAATCTTTACTTTCTATAGTTTTAGATGCTATTCCCAATCCTAAAGTTGCTCCTGGACCCATTCTACCTTCAGACCAACTCGCAGATTGTGTGTTGGTAGGCATACTTTGTGGAATGGGTAAAATAATAGTCCCTCTTATTTCTTTTGCACCCAAACTATCATATAGTCCATCAGAACTTTTTTGAGCAAAAGAAAAGTTTTGCTGTGTAGGAACATTAAGTCCTGGAGGACGATACTTATAAGCATCAATTTTTACATAGTCAGTATTCTGATCTATGAGACCTAATGGGTATCTGAATACTGTTGGTTTGGACATTTATTTTTTGAACTATTTAGTTAGAATGTTGCTGAAAGGCAATCGCCTTAAGTCATCTATTTCTTCCCTATAGACCTCATAGACAGCACCTGCAACTTCATCCCAAGTGTATTGGCGCACTTCTCCCCAGTGATAATTGATTCCTCTAAATCCCCAATTAAAAACTTCTGTAACTGCGACTAAAGGATTTTGGTCATATCTCACTCCAGAAGTCTTTGCGTTATATACAAAAATATAAAACTTACCTGCCTTCGGTGGTCCTACAGTTTCTGGTAAAATAGTCTTTAATTTATTCATAATATCATTAGCATTTTCTGTCCCAAGCAGATTTTTTACAAGAAGGGTAATACGACTTCTTTTTCTTTGTTGTAAAGTCTTTCTTGGCATTACTTAATTCCCAATTCGTGTTCGGTGATTACCTTAAACTCATACCCACGATCAGCACACCATTCTCTTGCTGCTTCCCACTTTGATTGATTTTTAGCATACTCATAAACCTCTGCAATGTATTGCTTTGTTTGTCTCTTTGGTTTTGGGGGAGGCACTGTTTGTTTTGAGGGTTTAATCTCAATCATATATTTTTTAATACTACCATCAGATTCTTTGACTTTAATAAGGAAGTCTGGAAAGTACCGATGTATCTTTCCGTCGATTGGTGACCGATAAGGAATTGCTTTTTCTTCTGATGACCATTCAATTATTTTTTCATTCGTATCACAATAGACACAAAACTTTCTTTCCCAAAGAGATCGATAAATGATATTTGTAGGATCTCCGTTGTATTTTTCAGGATGCGATGGTTTATATTTTCCCTTATATGACATCTAAATACTTAATAATATAAGACTCGTATAAGGTATTTAGAGTGGCATTTCCTCGCAGAATATCGGATATTAAACCACTGCTAACCAATCTTGCACAAACTTCTCATTATGAAGTGCAATTTGGAATGCTGCCTCCAGAGTTGATGTTTTACCTTTCTAGAAGGGGAATCAATCCCAGATTTATTGCTGAAGGCGCTGGTCTGTTATGCTACTCTGCTGTGCTTCCAACAACATCATTAGGATCTTTTACAGTTGATGGAAATTATATGGGAGTTCAAGAAAAGTTTGCAAGCTCTAGAATCTATTCAGAAATCACTCTAGATTTTTATGTCGATAGTGATTATCAAATGCTTAACTTTTTAGAATGTTGGATGGAATTTATTGCCAGTGGGTCTTTTAATAATCAAGGTCTTATTGGTGAAAACGCACCAATTAGTCAAAATGTCAGTAATTATTTTGTGAGAATGCAATACCCCCAATATTATAAGGCAAATCAAGTTAGAATAGTTAAGTTTGATAGGGATTATCGAAGGGAGATTGTATATAATTTTAGAGGGTTGTTTCCATTAAACATAAGTTCAGTTCCTGTTTCATATACGTCATCAGATACTTTAAAAGTTTCTGCTTCTTTTCAATACGATCGTTATATTGCTGGAGCAACAAATTCCTTTAATCAATTTGTTATCGGAAATAATAATAATCTCAATCCTCTTCAACCGCAGAATATTCCATCGGCTCCACAATCTGCAGAGGATGTTTTCCGAGCATCTCAGGAAACTTATACTTTTGGAGTAAGCAATAGCGAAGCACTTCAGTCAGCATCAGATTCTTTATCTTCAAATCCATTATCTACACAAGCGAACTCAGAAACTCTCTTCTAAATAACTTTACTGACGTTTCTATAGGTTATTATGCCTTTACCAAAAATTTCAACACCGACCTATGAGTTGGAAATTCCTTCTCTAAAGAAAAGTATCAAGTATCGCCCATTTCTTGTGAAGGAAGAAAAGGTTTTAATCATTGCAATGGAAAGTGAAGACCCAAAGCAAATTGCTGAAGCAGTAAAAACAGTAATTGGCAATTGCATTGTTACTCGTGGAATTAAGATTGAGCAACTTGCAACTTTTGATATTGAATATTTGTTCCTCAACATTCGTGGAAAATCTGTTGGTGAAACCGTTGATGTTTTAATTACTTGTCCCGATGATGGAAATACACAAGTTCCTGTAAGTATCAATCTAGATGATATTGAAGTTGAGTTTAGAGAAGACCATTCGAGAGATATCAAACTTGATGATAGTTTAACTTTGAGAATGAGATATCCATCAATGCAAGAATTTGTCAAGAGTAATTTTATTGCTGGATCTGAAATTTCTGTTGATGAAACATTTGATATGATTACCTCTTGTATTGAGCAGATTTATAGTGAAGAAGAGTCTTGGTCATCTTCTGATGTAACAAAAAAAGAACTTAAGGAATTTCTTGAGCAACTAACTTCTCAACAGTTTAAAGACATTGAAAAGTTTTTTGAAACAATGCCTAAACTTTCTCATACTATTAAAGTTACAAATCCAAATACTGAAGTGGAAAGTGAAGTAGTATTGGAGGGTCTAACAAGTTTTTTCGCCTAGGAATGATGCACGAAGACCTTGCATCATACTACAAGACAAACTTTGCCTTGATTCAGCACCATAAATATTCATTAACAGAGTTGGAAAATATGATTCCTTGGGAAAGGGAGGTTTATATTACTCTTCTCCAACAATATATTGAAGAGGAAACCCTGAAGAATCAAGCGAATGGATAGGGCAGAAGCTGGTTTAAGAGCACAAACAGGTGAAAAACCGGGTGGTGGGTATTATACTGGCACAGAAAGAATTACCCTTCAAAAATTTTCTTTAGGTAGAATTACAACCCTCCCAAGAACTGTTTTTGGTGGGCGTGTAGTCTCTGGCGGTGGAGGTAGTGCTGGAGTAGGTGGAGGAGGTGGCGGTGCTGGCGCCACTACTGGCACAGCAATTGTAGTTAGACCTCAAGTTAGTTTAGTTGATAGAGCACAAGACTTAAGCATTCAAACAACTCAACAAACAGTTGGCGGTCTTCAGCAGAGTCTTGATGTGATTCGTGTGCAAGTCACCGACTTAAATCAGGGAGTGCAAAACACTGCCAAATTATTGCAAGCAGAAAGTGCTGTTGAGCAAAATCAACTCAAGCAAGAGCAAGAACAAGAAAGAAGATTAGCAGAGCGTAAAATTCGTCTTGGTAAAGAAAGTGCTCTTGAAAGAGGAATTCAAGCGGCACTTGCAAGACCAATACTCAAACTTCAACAAACCATTACAAGTTTGTTTGACCGTATTATGGGGTCTCTGACAACATTATTCTTTGGATGGCTTACAAATCAAGGTATTGAAACCTTAAAAGCACTGACTGAAGGAAATAGTAAAAAACTTGAAGAAATTAAGAATAATGTTATTAAGAATGTTTTATATGCAATAGGTGCTTTTGCTGCTGTTAAAATAGGATTCGGTCTCTTAATGAGAACGATTACTGGATTAACATTGAGATTGGGGGCACTTGTTGCTAGAATTGCTTTAGCACCTTTTAGATTAGCAGGGTCAGCAATTGGTGGGTTGCTTGGACTTGGTAGAGGGGCAGCAAGAGCAATTACAGGTGCTGGTGGTAGGACTCCCATTACTACAAGTGGTGGAAGAGTTTTGAGTAGAAGCGGACCTTTGGGAAGGTTTTTAGGTGGAATTGGAAATATTGGAAAAGGTGCTCAAGGAGTTTTAAGGGGAGCTGGAAATGTTGCTTCTAAACTTTTTGCTCCTATAGCACTTGGAGTTGGAACTTACAGAATTGCAAAAGGAGATATCACGGGCGGATTGTTGTCCTACGCATCTGCTGTCCCAATTATCGGACTTCCTGCTTTAGGTGTTGACATTGCAAGAGAGTATGGTGCTTTTGAAGGAACATTCTTGGGTAAGAAAAAAGATAATGCGCCAACACCAACACCAACAGCAGCAAAAGTGTCTCCATCACAACCACAAACACCAGCAATGCCGCCAGCATCTGAAATGAAATTCAGTGTGGATACTGCAAATATGTTACAGGCACCAGCACAACCTTTAGCACAAGAAACAGCATCTCCTTACGGAACATTAAATATCGAAGGATTGATTCAAGAAAAACCAGCGGCAAACATGCAGGCACCACCAAAACCAACTACTCCTGTTGGAACATTACCTGAAGCAAAGGCAAATATTATTATGGCAGGTGGTGGTAGAGATAGAACACAAACAATGGTAGCACAACAAGAACCATTGACTGATGTGCCATTCATACCATCTTCCAATACTGATAATTTTTATGTGCTTTATTCACAAATGAATTATAATGTGGTGATGTGATATGGTAGTAGCATCTCCTCTAAATTTAAAAAAAGTTACGACTTCGGCAAGTGATTCTCAAAAGAAAGTCACTGAAGCACGAAGCTCTGTAAAAAATATTGGTCAGGTTATTCTAAAAAGAACTAAAGTTAAAAGAGAATCATTTGCACAGACAAATCTTTTTAGAAAAAGAAGAGAAGAAAATGAAAAAAGAATGATGCTTGAGGATGAACTTGAAGCGCCAAGAGTTGCTATTAGTCTTGGTGGTCCTCAACAACTTACTCAATCAGCAGGCGTGGGGGGGTTTTTTAATCGAATTTTAGGATTTATTGGATACTTATCTGCTGGGTGGTTGATGAATAATCTTCCGACTTGGATTGCAATGGGTAAAGAGTTTGTTGCAAGAATTCAAAAAGCAGGTCAAATTCTTTCAGGATTTTTTAATAACACCATTAGATTGTTTGTTAATGTTGGAAATATTTTAGGAGCACTTGGTCAAAATCTATTGCAGTTTGATTTCTTTGATACTTCAAACCGTGTCAAAACTGCAATGAGTGATTTGAACTTTACGATGGAAAACCTTACAAGTCAAATTGAAGAAGCATTTGGACTATTAACAACTCCACTCACAGAAGGTAAGTATAGTGGAGAAAAGATTCCTGAAGTGGGCACACAGCAAACTAATGAAGGTGCTTATGCAGAACCACCACCTTACAGTGGTGGCACCGTGACTTCAGGGGGTGGGACAAAATATCCCGAATTGGCATCCTTAGTTGTAAAGGGTGAGGGTGGACTTAATTCAGTTAATAGGGGAAATGCTGGTGATACTCCAGGTGGTGCAAAATCTATTTTTGGCAAAAACCTAACTGATATGACAGTTGGTGAAATTATGCAAGCTCAAAAAGAAAATAGAGTTTTTGCAGTTGGTAAATATCAATTTATTCCCGTCACTTTAGCTGGTGCGGTTAGACATACTAAAATTCCATTAAATGCTAAGTTTAATTCTGCAACTCAAAACAGACTGTTTGATTATTTGATTGATGTAAAGAGACCAGAAATTGGTGCATATATTAATGGAAAATCAAATAATAGAAGATTAGCTATTCAACAATTGGCAAGAGAATTTGCTTCAGTTGGTCTAGAATATCCTGAAGCTGGTAGAGTTCGTGGGCAATCTAGATATGCTGGTGTTGGTAGAAATAGAGCTAGTATATCACCTGAAACAGCGGGAGATGCTCTAGATATGCAAAGAAAAGGAGGTCCCGCTCAGACTTCTCAACAATCTACACAGGCAGTTTCATCTAGAGGAATTACCCCAATTATAACAAGTAGGTATGGGGAATTAAGGGGGACACGAACACATGGTGGATCCGATTTAGCAGTTAAACAAGGCACCTCATTAAGGGCTGTTTCTGATGGTGTTATTGTTGATTCTGATTATGAAAACGGATGGGGAAACTTTTTAGTAATGAGAGATAATCTTGGAATTTACCATTTATATGGGCATATGCAATCTGGATATAAACGCAGTGGTCCAGTTAAAAAAGGTGAGGTAATTGGCAAAGTTGGAATGAGTGGAAGAACTAGTGGACCTCATTTGCACTGGGAAACTGGAACTGGATGGAATGGTGGTACTTTAACTGGTAAATTTGACCCACTAAACAAATATAGTAAATTTGCACCATTTAACACAACATCTGAAGTGCAAATGTCTGCACCACCACAGCAAACAAATATGGTGCCATTATCACTGACACCGGAAAGAAAGGGTCAAGACATTATGATTATTGAACCTCAACAACAGCAGAATATCATTACTCCTGCATCTGGTGGTGGAGATATGTCACCGTCTCCAATCAGTGATTTTCAACTGTTAAATAACTTTATCAAGAATAAACTTCTTTTAGATTTAGCATACGTATAATGTCAATTCAAAAGTCCATATATGAAGAGTTAATTTTAGAATCGAGCGACCGTAGTCGAACGATTGACATTTCAACAGGTGCTATTTCGATTGATTATTATGAGGATATTTTCTCTCCAACTATTACTGCAAAAATAAAAGTCATCAACACCGGAAACACAATTGTTGCAGAGAATGGCACCGGAAGGCAGTCAATTTATAATGGTCTTCCTTTAAGAGGTGGTGAAAGAGTTTCGATGAAAATTGCAGGCAACTCTGCAACAAATCCCGGACTAGATTTTACAAAAAGAGTTGCAGATTACTTATATGTTTCAAGTATCACTGATGTAATTTCGGAAACCAATCAAGAAAGTTTTACACTTCACTTGGTTTCTAGAGAAGCAATCACAAATGAAACTGTACGAGTTGGTAAAAAGTTTAAGGTTGATAGTGCAATTAGTGATTCTGTAGAAAATATCTTAACAAATTATCTTAAAACCGAAAAAATAGGTGCAATTGATAAATCCTCAAACAAATATGGATTTATAGGGAATTTGAGGAAACCCTTTACTCTTTTAGTCTGGTTAGCATCAAAGGCAGTTCCTCAATCTTCTGGAAGTGCAACTGCTGGATTTTTATTCTATCAAACACAGGATGGATTTCAATTTAGATCTGTTGATGGATTGATTACACAACCACCCAGAACAGATATAAACGATACCCGTGTTGTTTATACTTATAATCAGGTCAATCAGGCATATGATGAAAATGACGACAAGGTTAATAATGATTTTAGAATTTTAAATTATTACATCGAGAAAAATCAAAATCTAATTGAAAAACTTAAACTTGGCACTTATGCAAGTCATCGAATGTTTTTCAATCCACTAGATTTTTCATTCTCTAAACCAGAAGAAGGAAAGTTTAAACTTGAAGATTATGCTGGAAAGTCAAATAATCTTGGCAGTCAAATTAAACTACCACCACTATCTGATGGTTCTGATTTAACACTGGGAGATGTACCAACTAGAATTATTACTGCAGTTTATGATGTGGGGACATTGAATCCTGCAACTAGTTTGGAAGTTTCTTCAAAAATTAACTCTGACCAAACTTTATATCAATCTCAATCTTTAATGAGATATAATATTCTGTTTACTCAAACTTTGAGTATTATTGTACCATCCAATACAAACTTAAGAGCTGGAGACGTAGTTGAATGTCGTTTTCCAAAGATTACACAATCGGACGCGAAGGAATATGACACTGAAACGAGTGGTCTATATATGATTAAGGAATTGTGTCATCACTTTGATGCGAATCGTTCATATACTTCTATGAAATTAATCAGAGACACTTTTGGAATTAACAAGAAGGCATAATAAATGATAGACGAATCACTTCTTAAAAGTAATTTTATCGGTAGAGACGGTTTTCGATGGTGGATTGGACAGATTCCTCCTATCGAGGATATGAATGGTCAAGTAGATGGTAAGGGATGGGGAAATAGATTTAAAGTAAGAATTATTGGTTATCATCCTTATAGTGAAGCAGAACTTCCTAATGAAGACCTTCCTTGGGCACAATGTTTAATTCCAACTACAGCAGGAAGTGGTGCTGCAAATGTAGCGACTGGTGTGCAACTTCAACCAGGCGATACTGTTCTTGGATTCTTTTTGGATGGCGATAATGCTCAAATTCCTGTAATTCTGGCAACATTTGGCAGAAGTTTTTCTGTTCCCTCAAAAACTTATCAGTCGCCATTTGTTCCTTTTACTGGATATTCTAGTAAAGTTGAAAAGGCAAAAGTTACTCCAATTCAATCAAATGAAGTAAAAGAAAATTCCAATCCATCGCCTGCAAGCGTCACTGAAGAGCAAGCAGCAGAAATAGCACAGAGAGTTGGATATCAAGTATTTTCTGAAAACTTTGCAATTGGAAACCAAATTCCATTAGCAAATACTGTTAAGAATACAAGAGTTGATAAAATCAAATCAATTGTCAAAAATCTTCTTCGTAAATTAAAAAATCTTCAAGGAAACGTAGAAAAAATAGCGCAAACAATTCGTGAAGCAGCAAATAAAATTGTTACTTTATGCAATGATTTGATTGGTGGACTTTTTAATTTTTTAATTTATGGAAATGAAGATTTTCCTGGTCTAATAGGTCTTTTAAAACAAGGATTGGATTTGCTTTACAAACTAGTTTTTTCTCAAGTTCTTGCAGCCACTGGTAATCCAGTTGCAGCACATCTTGCCGGTGTCGCTGCACAAGAAACAATGGTTTTGCCAGTTAAGGCACTTGAAGAAGCATTTGGATGTATTGCTGGTGCTGCAATTGAAAGTATGAAGAGTTTAGTATTCGATATTCTAAACTCCACCGTCAATAATGTAGACCGCTTTGTAAGTTGTGCTGCAGATCAATTTGCTGGCACATTGTTAAATTCAATCATTGGTGTGCTTGAAACTTTATTTGATGGTCCCTTGTCGGCAGTTGAGAAACTTCTTCAATTCTTCTCTAATTTCAATTTGGGAAACATTTTGAGAGAAGCGATTGGGTTGTTGTCTGAATTTGGTGCTGGATTTGCCTGCAATCAAAGTTTAGATAATTACAAAGGACTTGTAAATGAGTGGACGGTTGGTGGAGGACCTTCCGGTTCGGTTTCATCAACTGCATCTTCTCTGGTTAATACTTATGGAAACATTAGAGATATTACAAATATCATTAGTTCTGGTGTAGACATTAATTCCGTAACAGAATGCTTTACAGGTGCTCTACAATTTGCAAGCCCGCCAGTTATCAACATTTTTGGTGGGCGTGGATCTGGAGCATCTGCAATTCCTATCTTTGGAAATCTTGTAACAAATCCGGATGGGAATACAACTGCAAGTATCATTGGAGTTCAATTGACGAATCCTGGATCTGGTTATGCTTATTCGCCATTTGTTGAAATTATTGATGATGCAGATCAAGGATATGGTGCAGTAGCAAGAGCACTTATTAATGATAGTGGTCAAGTTGAATCCATTTATATGGTTTCTGAGGGTGAAAATTATTCTGTTGGTAACCTTGCAGAGTTTTCTGTCTTGCGAGTATTGGTTGAAGATGGTGGAGGTGGATATGAAGATGCAGTTGTCACTGACAATCTTGGAAATGAATACAACTCTCAGATTGTTGATGGTCGTATCTCTCAAGTCATTCCTCTAAATAATATCGTCGATAGTCTACCTAGACTTAACATAGAATCAGATACTGGATTTGGAGCAATTTTACGCCCCGTCATAGGAGCACTCAAAGAGACTGGACCTATTCCTGCTTCTCCGGATGCAGATCCTAATTCTCCCAATTCAGCAAATCTTTTTGCACAAGAGGTGCAAACATCCATAGATTGCCCGATATAAAATGGCAGAAAGAGATAAAAACATTTTTAAAAGACAACTTATTAGTTTTAATCCAAACTTCAGGATTGATACTGCAAACCCTCAGATGGGGTTGAGTGGTACGGATGTGTATAAAATTTATGGTGTCACTGATAGTGGAGATAACCAATCTTCAATTAGTTTAAGTAGTGGTGGGTTATTTTCAATTTACAATGACCAAACCATTCAAATTTCTGGCGGTTCTAAAAATCCTGAAGGAAGAGAAGACGTTGTAATCATTGGTAACAATGGAAATGTTTCCATATCAGCAAACGGAATGGTTCGTTTGTATGCGACCAATATTATGATTGAAGCAGAAGAAGATATTCATTTCAAAGCAGGAAGAAATATCACAATGAAGAGTGGTGCTGGTCGCATCATGATTGATGGTCAACGAGTAGACATAAAAGGAACTAGTGGAAACATTCCTTCTTTACTTGGAATTGATTTTACAAAAAAAGTTTTCTCTGGAAGTTTTGTTGGTATTGACTTTATTGATAATGCGGTAAGTGGAATTGTTGGCAACGTAATTAACACGGTCGTTGATGCAATATCATGAGCAACAGTCAATATTTCGGGCAAGAAACTTTTTTCAATGAAAAAATTAATGCATATGCGGGTATATCAGGAGATCTAACTGGCAATGTAATTGGTAATTTAACTGGCGATATTACCGGCAATGTAATTGGTAATTTAACTGGCGATATTACCGGCGATATACTTGGCAATGTGACTGGAAATATAACTTCAAGTGGTATTTCTACATTTCAAGATATTCGAATTATTGGAAAATATTTTGATGGTAGTAATACTTTTGGATCATCTGGACAAATTTTATCTTCTGATGGAACAAAGACTGCTTGGATTAATGCATCAGCCGCAAACGTTGGATCTGCAACTTCTATTGGAATTAATTTAGATTCAACAAATGCTTCGAGATACTTAACTTTTGTTGATGCTACTTCTGGAAATAATCTTGTTAAAGTTGATGCAGATCTAACTTATAATCCCAGCACAAATGCACTTACCGCAGGTTCTTTTGTTAAATCTGGAGGAACTTCAAGTCAATTTTTAAAAGCAGACGGATCAGTTGATTCTACTACATATTCTACACAAACATTTCCATCAGGAACATTAATGTTGTTTCAACAAACAGCAGCACCGACTGGATGGACAAAACAAACAACACATAATGATAAAACATTGAGAGTGGTGAGTGGTGCTGCTGGTTCTGGTGGAAGTACAGCATTTACTTCAGTGTTCGCATCAAGAACTCCATCAGGGTCTGTGAGTGTTTCTGGTTCTAATAGTGGAGGAAGTATTGCAAACACAACTGTTACTGGTTCTGTTTCTGGATCTAACTCTGGTGGAGGTGTAAGCAATACTACTCTGTCTACTGCGGAGATGCCATCACATAGTCATGGTACTACTACAGGAACTTTTCTTATTGATAATGGAGGTGGTGGAAGTCAAGGATTTGCTGGGGGTGGTACTCAAGTTCTTGTTACTCCATCTACTGCTGCTACTGGCGGAAGTGGCGCTCATGGTCACGGATTTACTAATCCATCCTGGTCTGGTTCCGTTTCAATGAATGCTCACAGTCACACATTTACAAACCCATCATGGAGTGGATCTGCATCATTCTCTGGGGCATCAATGGACTTTGCAGTTCAATATGTAGATTTAATTATTGCTTCTAGAAATTGATACTATATACTTAGTTAATTTAATTACTGAATATTTTGTCATTGTGAATCAATATTACATTAAAAAATTACCTGAAGGAGAATAATGAGACTCACGATTATTCCTGGAGACAAATATATTGCGATTGATAATAATGGACTACTCGATATTCAACAAGATTTAAACTGGATTCCATCAAATGTTCATGCTCTTCAATGGTATGATACTTGGGGTGAAGTAGAGTATAATGATGAAACACCAAATGAAAGAATAGAAAATCTTGGAATTTTTGAACAGGCAGTTGCAGATTTTAATAATGAAAAGAAAATTCTTCAAGATGAACTTGATGCAATTGAAGCAGCAAGAGACTATTGGGAAGAGTTGAGAGTTTTGAGAAATCAAAGATTGTCTGATTGCGATTGGACTCAAATGTCTGATGTTTCATTTACTGAAGAACAAAAAATTTCTTGGAAAAATTACCGTCAATTATTGAGAGATTTACCAGAAAGTATTACGGACCCCAAACAACTTGTTGTAAATCCAACCGACTCAAATTGGCCAATAAAACCTACTTATTGATAATAAAATGAAAATCAAACCAGGCAACTTTTGCCCACTGATTAAAAAAGATTGTATCGGACTTAAGTGTTCTTGGTATACTCAAATGAGAGGGACAAATCCTAACACCGGAGAACCAGTGGATGAGTGGGGTTGTGCTGTTGCTTGGATGCCTTTTATGGCAGTAGAAATCGCACAAAAATCAAATCAAACTGGAGGAGCAGTAGAAAGTTTTAGAAATGAAGTTGTAAGGGCAAACCAACAAAATCAACAACTTTATATTTCAGCCCTTCAACAAGGAGTTGTGCCAGCACAGATAAGACCTATGGATAACCCTATGAATATAATTGAAGGATCGACCGACCAAACCCCTTGACACCCGCCCCCAGCTGCCCTATAATATGGGGGTAATCGACGAAACCACCCCATGAGCACTGCACAAGAAACCGTCCAGGGCATTGTGATTGATGTATGCACCCGCACCTTCCTTCTCCTCAGCGACCAGGGCAGCGAGCGTTTGGTTGAGTGTGATACTGTAGAAGAGTTTATGAATGTGTTGGAAGTTGTCACCGCTCAACTTGACCCTGAGCAGATTGAGTATGCTGATCTTGCCATTTATGGGCAGTGATGCTATAGTATAAATATCGAAAAAACCGAATGGAAGTTTTCACAGTGGCAGAGTTTCAAGAACGTTTTGACGAACTAATTGAAAGAGTGGAAAACGGAGAGAGTTTAGGTATAGTAGACGAGAATGGTAGAGCAGCAGTTATGATACCTGCCGATGATGACCTCATACGAATACACACTGAGTATAATAACGAGGCATCATAAACGCAGAAGCGAGTGAGACTTGGTAGTCAGAGGAGTCTTATAAACTCTTTCCGCCAGATTAGCGGCTTTGACCTGGTTCGAATCCAGGCACTCGTATTGCTATTCTTTATTTGCGAATAGCGAATGCTCGTTTAGCCATCTGGTGAAGGCAGCGTTCTCATAAAGCGCCGTAGGAAGAGTTCGATTCTCTCAACGAGCACTTGACCACTACAACTCTTTGAGTTATAATGGTCTTATTGGCGGTGTAGCCCAATCGGCAGCAGGCAGTTGACTTAAAATCAATACAGTGCGAGTTCGAATCTCGCCACCGCTACTTAAAAGACATAGCAATATAAATAATAATGAGTTTTCCGTTTAAGTTATGTCTAATCGTAAATATACTGATGAGCAATTTATAGAGGCAGTCAAAACTTCCACGAGTATTAGACAAGTTTTATCCAAACTTAATTTAAAACAAGCAGGTGGAAACTATGAAGTTGCTCAAAAAAGAATAAAAACTCTAAATCTTGATGATTCTCATTTTACTGGGCAAGCACACTTAAGAGGAAAAACACACGATTACACTAAAAAACCTATTGAATATTATTTGACTGAAAATTCATATCACCAATCGCATAAATTTAAAAAACGATTAATAGCAGAAGGTCTCAAACAACATAAGTGCGAGTGCTGTGGTATAACGGAGTGGAATGGAAAACCAGCACCTATTGAACTTGACCACATAAACGGCAACCATCACGATAATCGTTTAGAAAACCTTCGCATCCTGTGCCCCAACTGTCACGCTCAAACAGACACCTACAGGGGTAAGAATAAAAAATAAATATAAGATATGGGAATTTTTCCTATGTCTTATCGTATCGACACTGCATACTGCTGGTATAACGATGGCAGTATGATCGTGAAGATGTATTTTATTAATCACATTCCTTTCACGTTTGACGAACTCCCAGACGGACATTTATACGATCAAGATCTTTGTAGAGCAGCAGATAAGAATCGTACATTTGAACCAGAAGACTTATATAGAAGTTCTTTCTATCTTATCGATGAAGAGGTGCATCCTTGCTTCTTTCCAGTTGAGTTAGAAAACCCTGAAGACCTTCCAGACGACCTTGAATTTGAATATGGTGGGGAAGATTTGACTTCATAAATAATAATGCTTTTGTTTGTGGTTATTCAAAAGTAAAGAATGGGAGCAGAAATGCTCCTTTTCTTGTATAAATATTATTACCACAAACAAAAAGCAGATGGAATACTACACTTACGCTTATTTGCGTGAAGACGGCACACCTTATTATATTGGTAAGGGTAAGGCAGGAAGAATTACTAATAATTTACATAGAATTGCTGTTCCTAAAGAAAAAGAAAGAATAATTTATTTAAAGAAAAATCTTACCGATGAAGAAGCAAGAAAGCACGAGATTTATATGATTGCTGTCCTTGGTCGAAAAGATTTGGGAACAGGTATTTTGAGAAATATGACTGACGGTGGAGAAGGATGTGCTGGTCGCCGTTTAAGTGATGAAACTAAAAAGAAGTTAAGTGATAGTCATAAAGGTAAGAAATTTACAGATGAACATAAACGAAAATTAAGTGAGGCAGCAAAGAAAAAAATATTTACGAAAGAACACAGACACAATATGAGTAAAGGACTATCGGGAGAAAATAATCCATCTTTTGGAAAAAAATGGTGGAATAACGGTATAGAAAATAAGTTAAGTAAAGAGCGTCCTGGCGATGATTATATTTTGGGATTTCTACACAAGTATTGGATGAGCAAATATAAATAAAACACAGAAGAATTTAATGGTGTGGAACCTTGGGATTAAATAAATTAGACAACTTTATCAAAAACATTGAAGGGCGTACATTATATGTAAATCCAAATGATTTAGACGCTACAGATTCAATTACAAATACTGGCAACTCTCTTGCTCAGCCATTTAAGACGATTCAAAGAGCGTTATTGGAAGCAGCAAGATTTTCTTTTGTGAATGGAAATGATAATGATTTAGTAGAAAAAACAACAATTTTAGTTTGGCCAGGTGAGCATTTAATTGATAACAGACCAGGTTTTGCAATTTATGATAATAGTGGAACTGCATATGCTGTGCCGCCAACTGGAGGAATTGGATCTCCTGCACAAGCAGTTTTATCCCTAGAATTAGATTCCAACTTCGATTTAACGCAAGAAGATAATATTCTTTACAAATTTAACAGCGTTACTGGCGGTGTTGTAGTTCCTAGAGGAACTTCTATTGTAGGTCTTGACTTAAGAAAAACAAAAGTTAGACCAAAGTATGTTCCAAACCCAACGGATCCTTTGGTTTCTAAATCTGCAATCTTTAGAGTAACAGGAGCTTGTTATTTCTGGCAGTTTTCATTTTTTGACGCAGATGATTCTAGTCTTGTTTATACTCACCCATCTTTCTTTTCAAGTAACTATCAGTCAGCACCAAGATTCTCTCACCATAAACTGACCTGTTTTGAATATGCTGATGGTGTCAATGAGGTTGGCACATATGGTCTAACAGACCTTGATATGTATTATAGTAAGTTATCGAATGCTTTTAATTCATATCGCCCAATTCCAACGACTGCAAAGTTTCCTGCCAGCACTGAAGATTTTGCAAAGAGAAATCCAGAATGGCAAATTGTTGGTGCCTTTGCTTCAGATCCTATTGAAATTGCAACAATTATTTCTGGTAACGGAACGACAGCAAGCACACAAGTTACTGTAACTACAACAGAAGCGCACAATTTAAACATAGGCACTCCAATTAAAATCAGAGGAGTTTCTGCACCAGAATATAACATTGCTTCAACTGTACAAGCAGTCATTAGTGATACACAATTTACGTATCTACTTCAAACATTCCCAATCACATTACCTGCTAGTCCAAGTGCATCGGGTGCTACAGTTACGGTAGAAACTGATACAGTATCTGGTGCTTCGCCATATATCTTTAACTGCTCATTAAGATCAGTTTGGGGTATGAATGGAATGCACGCTGATGGCAGCAAAGCATCAGGATTCCGTTCAATGGTTGTTGCACAGTTTACTGCTGTGTCACTCCAAAAAGATGATAGAGCTTTTGTAAAGTATGATAAGGAAACTAGAACTTATAATGGTGTCATTTATAACACCGTTTATGGTGGAGACTTACCTACTGGCGCTTCTCAAACAGATACAACAAAAGTCTACCACTTAGATCCAAATGCCATCTATCGTCATGGGTGGGAAACGAGTCATATCAAAGTAACAAACGATTCTTTTATTCAAGTTGTTTCTGTTTTTGCAATTGGTTTCAATAAGCATTTTGATTTAGAGTCCGGTGGTGATGCATCGATTACTAACTCTAACTCAAACTTCGGTCAAATTTCATTAAACTCTGATGGATTCAAAGCAGAGGCATTTTCAAAAGATGATAATGCTTTCATCACTTCTATCATTACTCCAAGAGATATTAGTTTAGTAGAAGAAGATATTGAATGGTTGTCAATTGATGTTGGTCTTACAACTTCTGTTGGCGTATCAACTCATCTTTATCTTTATGGATTAAATGCATCAGATAGTATTCCTGTGAGTGTTACTCAAGGATACCGAATTGGTGCAAGAGTTCGTGATAAATTATACCTTGCAATTGGGGCTACAGAATATTCTGCAGACATTTATATGGAGGATGGAATCACAAGTTCCTTCCACGCATATTCAGTAACAAATGTATCTTCTTCAATTCTAACTCTTGGAACTCATGCCATTCAAACGGGTGAAAAGATTATCATCAATAGTGAAACAGGAGATTTGCCAGAAAATGTAACCCCACATATCGATTACTATACAATTCGAGTTAGCTCTACTCAAATTAAACTTGCAACATCATTTACAAATGCTCTGAATAATGAAGCTCTGACTCTTTATGGTGGCACTCAACTGAAGGTTTATAGTAGAGTTTCTGATAAAATTGCAGGTGATATTGGATCGCCAATTCAATATGACTCAAGTGCAGGTAACTGGTTTATTACCGTAAATAGCGGTAACCAAATTTACAATCAAATTAATACGCTTGGTGTTGCTGGATTAAGTGAGACCACCGATCTCACTTATGTGAAGAGAATCATTGATGAAAGAAGTTTGGATGAGAAAGTTTATAAGATAAGAGCAGTTATTCCAAAAGAACTTTCTGGTGCTAAGGATCCAGAAAACGGATTTATTATTCAGGACTCAAGCACAACTGGTGCAAGACCTAATGATTTTACAAGAACTAGTATTGCAAGCACCGATTACAATTACAATAAGAATCAAAGATTCATTACAACTTGCACAGTAAGTTCTGGTACGGTTACAGTCTTATCTGAACTTCCACATGACTTAAATGTTGATGATATTGTCATTGTTAAGAATGTAACCGACAGCAGTAACTTAACTGGCACATATAATCGTGGATACAACGGAAGATTCCGTGTTGCTTCTGTTGTAAATGATATGTCGTTTACATACTCTACCACAGATTTGACTGGAAGAGTTCATACTCCAGGTGCTTCCAGCACAAATAATATTGATTTAAGAGTTACCGATGACCAAATTAGAGATCTTCCTCGTTTCGAAAGAAATGATATTCGACAAAATCTTTATGTCTATCGAAATGAAGTAATTTCTTCTTATGTTGAGGGGCAGCAAGATGGAATCTACCACTTGTATGTTTTAAATGCAAGTAACGGAATTCCTGAAGAGTTTATAAACCTAAAGTATTCGCAAAGTCCTGTGGATCTTTATCCCCAATTGGATAGAGATAATGTCAATTCCAATCCTCCAGCAGCAAAAACATTTGCACTTCGCTCACCAATTGGCGACACAAATACAAGCGACTTAAAGAAGAGTATTACCCGCGAAACGATTGATAAATTCGCAACATCTCTAGGAATTGGTCAATCAATTACTTCGCTTACTTCATCTTCAACAAGTGCTACTCTTACCTTTGGAAGAAATCATGGTCTCGGTGGTATTGCTATTGGTGCGATTACTGCTGGAGCATCATACAATAATGGCACCTATTATGATGTAAAACTCCTAAACACAGACCCAAGTCCCTCTGTTGGAACTTGGAAAGGTGCCACCGCAAAAGTAGTTGTAACTGGTGGTGCTGTTACTTCCGTTGATATTATTTCCGCTGGATCTGGATATACAAACGGAGAAGCACTCTATTTTGACAACACCAGAATTGGTGCTGGTAATGGTAACGCGAGATATACATTATCAACCGCCGGTATTTCTACAAGCATTGGTGATGTAGTTCAGATTACTGGTATTGGCACCACATCTGATTCTTATCATCGTATCAGTGCAGTTAATTCTGCATCTCAAATCTCTATTGCTAAAACTGCTGGAGATCCAACACCAGTTGTTGGTGAGTATGTCTTCATTGTAGGACCATCTGCTAGAATTACATCTACAAGTTATAGTTCAACAACTGGAATTGCAACATTCACGACAGCAACTCCACATGGATTGTTGGCAGGAAACAAGTTTAGAGTCATCGATTCTTCTAATAATAATGCTGGAGACTATCTAGTTAAGGAAAGAGTAGGCGTAACTACATTTACTGCGATTACAAATCAATCATTGAGTGTTGCAAATGGTCATGTATTGAAGCACGGTCTGTCTGCTAATGATGCGATTTCTGATATTAGAGAAGAAAACTTTGGTATTCGTCAAACTTCTTTTTATGGAAATGAAATTGTAAGACTCACTGCAGCAATTACAGATGATTCTGCTGCAACAACTCTTCAAATTTCTTCTATTACTTCGGGTATTGGAACTGGTGCAAGATTCTCAATGGGATCTTACATCCAAATTGATAGTGAAATAATGAGAATTACTTCTTCAAGTAATAATTCTCAATTTACAGTCATTCGTGGTGCTCTTGGAACAAGAAAAGAAACTCACGATGCAGGATCACTAATTCGTAAGATTGACCCAATTCCAGTTGAATTCCGTAGACCATCAATTCTTCGTGCTTCTGGACATACATTTGAATATCTTGGTTACGGTCCCGGAAACTATTCCACTGGTCTTCCTCAAGTTCAAATCAAGTCTCTTACTGAAAGAGAAGATTTCTTAGTTCAATCACAAGAAAGATCTGGGGGCATTGTTGTTTATACTGGTATGAATAACAATGGTGATTTCTTCAGTGGAAACACCAAAACATCTTCAACTTCAGGTGAGGTTACTTCATATGATATTCCAACTCCTACAGTAACTGGACAAGATCCTTCCAAATCCAGTGTTGTTTATGATGAAGTCACTGTTAAAGAAAGACTTCTTGTAGAGGGTGGTGATTCTGGTACGGTTCTTTCTCAATTTGACGGTCCTGTAACATTCAACAAACAAATCAGAGCAAAAGATGCTGTTACATTTAGTGGACAAGTCAGAATTACAAATACAACATCTTCCGATTCTGTTGGAAAAGGTGCTCTGACTGTCAAAGGTGGAGTTGGAATTGGAGAAAATCTTTATGTTGGTGGAAATTCTGTTTTCACTGGTAGCGTAACTTTAAATACATCTCTTGATGTTGATAATTTGAGACTGGACGGAAATGTATTAAGTTCTACAAATACCAACGGCAACATTACACTTACTCCAAATGGGTCAGGAATTGTAATAGTAAGCAGCGATTTGCGCGTCAATGGCAACGATATTCAAGCATCTGATGGTAACACAAACATTACATTAGCATCTAATACACTTACAACATTTGCTGGCGATATTCGTATTAATGGTAATGATATTCAGTCTTCAGCAGGTTCTGTAGCACTTAGTTTGTCAGGTACAGATGTAACAACTGCCAATAATCTCATTGTCACAAATGACCTGAGAATTAATGGTAATGATATTCAATCTTCCACCGGATCTGTTGCACTCAGTCTATCTGGAACAAATGTAACCACTGCCAATGATTTAATTGTTACAAATGACCTGAGAATTAATGGTAATGATATTCAAGCATCTGATGGAAATACTAATATTACATTAACATCTAACACTCTGACTACATTTGCTGGCGATATTCGTATTAATGGTAATGATATTCAGGCATCAAATGGTAATACTAATATTACTCTGACATCAAATACCCTGACCACATTTGCTGGCGATATTAGAGTCAATGGTAATGATATTCAAGCATCTGATGGATCAACCGCTATCAGTCTTTCGGGAGCAAATGTAACAGTTGCTGGAACATTAAACGTTAATGGAAACACAACTCTTGGAGATGCAATCACCGATATTACAACTGTTAATGGTGAATTAAGAGTCACTCAAGATATCACGGCATTCTATACTTCGGACCAAAGGTTAAAAGATAATATCACTCCAATCCCAGATGCTTTGAATAAGGTCATTTCAATCAGTGGTAATACATTTGATTGGAATGAAAAATCAAACAAAGAGGGTAATGATGTTGGTGTTGTTGCACAAGAAATTCTTGAAGTTTTACCGGAGGCAGTAACAACAAGAGAGAATGGATACCTCGCCGTTCGTTATGAAAAACTTGTCCCACTTTTAATTGAAGCAATTAAAGATTTAAAAACTGAAATTGATGAACTAAAACAAACAATCAATAAGTAAAATGCCCACTCCATCATCTGGTGCAATTAGTTTTACCGATATAACAAATGAATTTGGTATTGCCGGTACAAGGTCAATATCAAGATATTATGGTTTAGACGCTGGTATTCCAAACAGCGGTCAGATAAAGTTTTCAGATTTTTATAGTAAAATAATTAATGCTACAAGAACTATAGGTGCGGCTACAGATTACAATGCCTATAATGACCTTTCAAATGCATCTGTTACGGGTGGATATAAATCAATTGCAACGATTATTACCAATAATCTGCCAGTTAAATATTACTTAACTGTAAACGGAACAATAAGTGCATCAAACACTTCAACAACTGCCTTCAATACCGGCAGTTTTCCTGCAGGATCTTCACTCTATCTAACAAATAATAATTACATTGTGGGTGCTGGCGGAAATGGTGGAAATGCAAATGGTGGAGGGGGCAGCAATGGCGGTCCAGCTTTAACTTTAAATCTCACAACTTTCATTACAAATAATGGAACCATCGGTGGCGGCGGAGGTGGCGGCGGCGCAGGAAGCGGTGGTTGCTTTACTCAATGTCGGCAAGTTGGTTGTTGTGAGCAAAGGTGTGATACTGCCTGCGCCGATGGTGGTGGAGGTGGTGGCGGCGCCGGATCTGTTGCCGGATCTGGTGGATCTGGTGCAAATAGTGGTACTGCAGGAAATTTAACTGCCGGCGGTGGCGGCGGCGGCGGTGGATATTCTCAAAATGGGGCTGCAAGCGCCTCAGGATCTGCTGGTGCAAGTGGAGGAAATCTAGGGCAAAATGGTGGAAGTTCTTCTGGTGGCGGAGGGACGGCAGGCAACTATATAGTTAATAGTGGTTTTGCAACTTGGTTGGTAACTGGATCTAGATTAGGAGGTGTTGGGTAATGCAACCAGTAGAATTTAAAAATTTTAGAGATAGTAAAAATAAACTGCTGTTAAGTTATTGGACTATGAATAAAGGTGAAATATTCATCACCTGCGACTTATCAAAAACTAGTCTTGAATTGGGAGAAGATAATCAAATAGAAGATTATGGATGCACTTTTGCAACCGAAGGAAGCTTTACATTTCAAGAAATAGGAACGGATGTAATCGATACTGTTTATGCTGGAGACTCTTTTAATAGAAGACCACAAAAGGCAGTTTTAATAACTGCCTTAGAAGATAATTCAAAATGGTGCTATTCATTACATTTTAATAGTTTGTTTACCACAAATGAATCTGAAGGAGTGGAGTGGGAGTGTCCAAGTTCTGCAAAAACTTTAAATGGTGAGCAAATAAAAATATCAGCAGGAGAAACGATAGAAGTAGTTGATAAAAACAAAGATCTTTATCTTGCAAATCCAATATATAAATCAGAATTAAACACAATCACCTATAAAAGTCCTACTCAAGAAAATTTCACCAACCTTAATTTTGGTAAGTATTTAAGAATTAAAAAAGGTGAAGTTTTTGAAATTCAATCTGTCATTGATACTTATATTCCAAAACTTTATTATATTACTAGCCAACCATAAATAGTTAAAAATCTAAAATGGCAAATTATAAGAAGTCATTTAATTTTAGAAATGGAGTCCAAGTTGACGAAGATAATTTCGTTGTAAATGCGAATGGCTTGGTTGGAATTGGAACAACAATTCCAGAATCTTATCTTTTAAATGTTTATGGTGATACTAGAGTTATTGGACTAGTTACTGCAACGAGTGCAAAAATTGGTGACTTGAATGTTACTGGTGTTAGCACCGTTGGATTTTTAACTGCGTCAAATATAAATGCTTCTGGAGTCGTAACTGCAACAACTTTTTATGGAGATGCTGCGGGACTAACAAACATTTATGCAATTGCTGTTGATGGTTGGTATGTTTCTGCAGGCACTATTTCTACAACATCAAGTGTTGGTGTGGCGACAACCAATCCAACAGGAACTTTACAGGTTGGTGTTGCAGTCACGATCAATAATAATGGAAATGCAACATATACAGGAATCATAACTGCTGCAAGTTTTGCTGGAATTGGGTCAGATATTACTCAGATTAATGCCTCTAACATTTCTTCAGGAACTTTATCCAATCCTAGATTACCCCAAAACATCAATGTTTCTGGAGTTGTAACTGCTGCAAGTTTTGATGGAATTGGGTCAAACATCACTCAAATTAATGCTTCAAATATTTCTTCAGGCACTTTATCCAACCCTAGATTACCTCAAAGCATTAGTGTTTCTGGAATCGTAACAGCGTACAGTTTTGCCGGATTTGGAACAGATATTTCTGGAATCAATGCTTCAAATATTTCTTCGGGCACTTTATCCAATCCTAGATTACCTCAAAGCATCAGCGTTTCTGGGATCGTAACTGCCGCTGGCGGATTTGTTGGGAATGTAACTGGAACTGCAAGCACGGCACAATCACTAACAGGGACCCCAAGTATTACTGTTGGAAATATAACGGCTGCCAATTTAAATGCAAGTGGAATCATAACTGCCACTACTCTTGGTGTATCAGGACTTACAACAACCACAAATCTAGTTGCCCAAACAAGTATTGGAATTGGAACAACTAATCCAATTGGTGATTTGCAAATTAGAAATGCAACTGCTGCATCAATTCTAGTTACAAGTGATACTCAATCCGCACTTATTTCTATTGGAAGAAGCAATTCACTACAAACTTCCAATGGGGTATTAAGATTTGGAAATACTAACGTAAGTCAAGGATATAGCACACAGTCTTCTTTAGATATTATCAATTATGCTCTTGGAAATGTAAATAATTACTTGAATCTAGGTTCTTCTGGTGTCGGAACTGGTGCATTTAATTGGATTTATGGGCAAAATGCTAATACTCCATTAATGACTTTGACTTATGGAGGTTCTCTTGGAATTGGAATTACCATTCCATCTAACACTCTACACGTAGTTGGAACGTCAACAGTAACTGGAAATTCTTTTGTTGGTGGAAATCTTGGAGTTTCCGGAAACTTAACTGTTGGTGGAGTTTTAACAGCAAATAATCTTATTACAACTACACTGTCTCTTACGGGATCTTTAAATAACAACGTAAATGCAACAACAGGCATTTCAACATTTAATCGTATTCAAGTAAATTCTTCAGTAGGATTTACAACGATTACTACTACTGGAAACATTGGCATTCAAACATCTGCATCTTCAACTTATCCTCTTATAGTTAATGCCGGCACTACTGCATTCATAGTCAATTCACTTGGTGGCATTGGAGTTGGAACAAATGTATTCACTTATGCACCAAGTCTTGCATACGATGTAAGTGTTGATGCTGCTCGTGGTGTTGGTTATTTTCAGGGTGTTGGAGTTGGAACAACGACTCCAAGTTCTTTTGCTGATTTTAGTGCTGCTGGGTATAATGTTCCAACTCTTGGAAGTATATTCCAATTTATGATTCCACCTAAAGTCACAACAACGCAGAGAAATTCATTATCAATTGTAGAAGGTGGTTTGATTTATAATACAACTAACAAGAGATTAGAAGTTTATAATGGAATTGGTTGGTGTGGTATCGCTACAATTCCATAAGTCTTGATACTTAAGACACTTGACAAACTGGCACAGGGGGGTCGCAAGACCCCTTTTTTGCTGCTATAATATGTGTATTGAATTGAGAGATGATGTACCAACTTCGCCCTCACCAACAAGTTGCTCTGGATGCTCTGGCACAGCATCTCAAAGGTATCTGTGTGTTTCCTACCGGTGGTGGTAAGACCAACGTGGGCATTTTTGATGCTATTCGTGTGTTTCAGTCTAGCACCCCCAAGACTATTGTAGTGACGGCGCCGCGCATCCTCCTGGCAGAGCAGTTGTCTGCTGAATACCTTGAGTTTATCACTAATGCTTCTGTGATGCACATTCACAGTGGTGAGACTCATCACTTCAGCAGCACTCGTCCCAATGCGATTCGCACTTGGTATGAGCAAACTCAAGGTCACAAACTGATTTTCACCACTTACAATTCTCTGCAGCAACTTGCAAAGGCAGATATTGAGGTGGATACGATTTACTTTGATGAGGCACACAATAGCGTTCAACGTCACTTCTTTCCTGCTGTAGAGCATTTTGCTGCTGAAGCAAAGCGTTGCTACTTCTTTACTGCAACTCCCAAGTATTCTGCCACCGTTGCCAAACCTGGTATGAATGATGTTGCTGTCTACGGTAATATCATCGCCAAAGTTCCTGCTCCTGAATTGGTACAGGGTGGCTATATCATTCCTCCCAAAGTGATTACTGCTCCAATGCGTCTGTCCGTCAAGGGTGAGGATATTGCTCAACGGGACTGTGAGTATCTGATGCAAATCATTCAGGACAATCCTGTCGATAAGATTCTGGTGTGTGCAAAGGCAACTCGCCACATCATTGCTCTGCTGTCTGAATCTGACTTTGCAGACCAGATTGCCGAGCAAGGTTACTCTGTGCTGCACATTACTGCCAAGCACGGTGCATTTATTGATGGGCAGAAGGTCAATCGTGAGGTGTTTTTTGACACTCTGAATGCTTGGGGCAAAGACCCTGACAAAAAGTTTGTGGTCCTGCATCACAGCATTCTGGCAGAAGGCATCAACATTTCTGCTCTGGAAGCGGTCGTGTTCTTGCGCTCTATGGACGTTGTGGGCATCGGTCAGACCGTTGGTCGGACGCTGCGTCTGCACCCCCAAGACGCCGCTGGAATCCGCTCTGGCGCCATTCAGGCAGGCGACCTGTCGTCCTACACTAAATCCTATGGTCTGGTGGTCTGCCCGGTCTTTGACAAGGCATCTACGGGCACTGCGAAGGCAGTCCAGAATGTGGTGGACATCATCTTCAAGCAAGGTGAGGTTGCCGTCAGCATTGTCAGGCGCTGACTTTTCTGCTATACTACCTACACATCAGGAGAAACTCTAATGCGCTGCAAAGTCCAACTCTATGTCGCTGGCAAAGTCTTTGATGAGATTGTCGAGGCACGTGATTATGATGATGCCAGGCGGACTGCTCTAGCACGTAATCCAAGTGCTAAAGTTATTGGTGTGACCGCTGTATTCGGATGAGCGAAAACTTTCAGAAACCTTTTGTAGATCGTCCAGGAATCTTAAATCCAAAACCATCAGATCCACAAGGTTATGTCACTAAAGATGGTATGTGGGCAGCAGTGCCATTTGGTAAAAAGTTTATTATCATTCACAACGGACAGCAGGTTCATCTAGCAAACAATTACAAGTCCGCCAAAACCTACATTCAAAAGTCCGCAAAAGGCGCATCGGTCTCCAGTCTAGATCAATTTCTTGGTTAAATAATAAAACTATGAGACCTAGATGATGTCTTATTATGCTTGGTTTATCGTATTTGCAGTAGCGGCATACTTTATCGCAACAGATGATAGTATCGCTGCTGCCTTTTATTATGTGCTTAAGTTAGCAAAGTCTAACTATGAGAAACAAAAGTGGTGGTTGTTAAACAATCCACGTAATCCTGTGGTAAAATATTTAATGTGGCGTCGTTCTATGAAACTCGCAAAAGAGTTAATGGACGAATATAAAAATAAATAACACTACATCTGGTAATACATATGCTCTCTACGCAGTACAGATTGAGACTGGAAGCAATCTGTGAGAAGATTGTACTTCATAAAGAAGTAAGTTTAGAAGATATGATCTGGGCAGAGAAACTTGCAAAGGCAAATCGCTCTGCTGGAACAATGCTCCGCCAGGCAAGACGTAAAGCGGAAAATCCCAATATGGATGAAATGGATGATTTCCTAAACTCAATGGATATTGGTGGTTTAGGGCACGAAAGATTTGGTAGAAGAGGTTTTGACAACCCAGATGAACTGCATGATTGGTTTAAACGTGATGATGACGAAACCGATTGGCGAACAAGAGATTGACAATATCTGAAAAAACCTTTATAATACCCGCATATACACTCTGATTATGGACTACAAACCCTATAGTATGGAATGGAGTCGGCGGCGGTATCTTGCCGAAGCAATCCAACAATACTTTGATACTGATGCGTCTCTGGATGTTGTCCTGGACGATATTGTGAGTGTGCTTGAGGAGAATGTAGAGCACCACAAGAGTCGTGCCGAACGCTTTCAGGAAGTTCTGGATGGTCTGAAATCTCTTCCTTATTGATATGAAACCTAACTTTCGTAAGGTATTGGAGATGGCACTGGAAGAAGGTGTCCGTTATGGATACAATCGTGCCCATAAACACGTAGAGAACCCACACGAAGATGCTGTGGTTGATTGTGTGGTTGATGGTGCGATGAACTCTCTGTATGAATGGTTTGACTTTGAGGAAAACAATAATGAGCAGTAAAACTTATCTACAATATGTCGCAATCCCTGCACTTGCGTTTTTTGTGTCCGCTATTGTATCATATAATCTGACACCAGAAAAAACACCACACCATACATCTACGGTCTCTGGATCTTCTGGTGACCTTAAATGCACTACATCTTGTGTTATTAAAGAGCAATGAATCTAATTAAATTTAAGCATCGCTATGACTTTGGACACGAAGTTTATGTTCAAGTTGTTAATATTAAACGATGGAGTTTGTTTCAGTTTTCTGTAAGTTGGAATGATTATCCTTCTTCACCTTATCTTCAGATTACAATGGGAAGTAATGGTCTTTTAGGTATTCTCTTCTGGGCATATAAGTTTGGGTTTGATATTGATTTGCTTTCCCGCACTTGGAGATGGGACCATTTAGAGGAAGTGGATGAAAAAGAGACTGATTATCTTGGAATGGATGAGTGTTGATGAAGAAAAAACTGAACTGGTTTGAGTATTACTTCGGACATTGTTTCCAGACTGGTTGGAGAGAGATCTGGAACAACTTTAAGATGTGGAGAGATCTCATCAGTGGAAACTATGCTGATTATGCTCTGCTGAAAAACGACGATCCATATGAAGAATGTTATCAGTGGTTCTGGTGCAGCATTAATATGGATGAAACATATCCCAAAGAGTTTCTAGAATATCTGATGGAGATGTGTGATAGGATTGATCGTGGTGAAGAAAAGGTCTATCCACTTGATGAAGACTTTATGAATAGACTTAAAGACCTTACTGGCGATGAGGACACTTTGGAAACTGGCACAGAGGACGTTGAAGACGCCTCCTGATGCCCTATAATACCATTATACGAAACGCCCCTATGACTCTCAAAGAGAAGAAGGCACTACTCAAACGACTTGAGCAGGCAGGCACCACTTGTATGGATTGTGGTCAAACTTATGGTGTTTATTCAGTCGGTTGTTCATCTGTCTGGAATGGTAAATGTGGTGTCTGTGGTGAAGAAAAACGGGTGACTGAATCCCGTGATTTTGCTTACTTTATTACTGGTATTCGCAAACTGAAACTGGAGATCCAAAATGAGAAGAGTAACCGTAAGACCCAAAAGCAGCAAGGCGAAGAATAGATTAGCAAATATCATGGGAAACAATCCTGTCTGTATTGTAGAGCAGGACACTGGTGGTGAGTTATTCTTGGCATCAGAAAACCGTAAATACTTTTTTTGGGTTAGTACAAGAACTGGAACTAATCGTTTCGGTGACAAATCTGATGCACACTGGGAGGTGCTCTAATGAATTACCTTTGTATTGTTGATGGACTCATAGAGTACGCTAGCACTTCTGAAAGTAGTTTTGCTCACTATCAGTTAGTGTATGCCGAAGAGCACAAAGATGCTGATGTTCAGTATCTGACTCTCACTGATGAAGAGTATGATGAAATGTTCCCTTATGAAGAGGAAGAAGAATGAGATTTCGTAACATAGAGTTTCGTTGGAGTAAAGTCAACAACAAGTATGAACTCGTCAAGTGGTATACTCACGACTCTGGTGATAGTTGCTATGTCGTTGCTTTCTTCAATAAAAGCACAGAAGGCTATGATATGAGAACCATCGGTACTAGGTTCTTTGAGGATAAAGATGCTTGGGTTGTAGGTAAATATGGTTTGGAGTTTCTAAATGCTATCTCTGCTATTCAAAAAGAGGAAGATGAACTGAAATAGGACACTTGAAGAACTGGCACAGGAGCATCCCACAGGTGCTCCTTTTGCCTTATAATGACTTCATAAGAAACAAACCGATGAACTACGAAACTGACATCATCATTCATCAGTATTCTTCTGATGGAGATTTTTATTACAAACTCAAAGTCACAGATGTAATGAATATGGATTACTACTATGAGGGTAGTGCTCTAACTCTTGATAATGTTATGGAATGTATCCAACTTCACCTCAAACAACACCAGAACTGAAATGACTATCAGAGAAACTGAACTTCTCAAACTCTTTTCCAAAGCAAACCAACTTGATTTAAGTGTTGAGGTTCGTGAGGACAAAGATGGTGATTATGTAATTCGTATCTATGAAATGTTCCGTCCAGAAAACTTTGATGAAAAGGTAGTCATCACTCAAAAAGGTGAGAGTGATTGGAACAAGGGTAATTATTGTTTTGATGCTATGATGGATGTTCTTGATGAAATGTTGGAAGAAAAACGACAAGAAGAAATCAAAGAACAAAAACGACAAGAACTTCTTGCTCGTTTGACTGATTTTGAAAAGGACTTGCTTGGAGTAAAATGATTGAACGAGTTAAATTCACACACATCACACGCACAATTGATCCCAAGACACGCATTCATTATCTTGATGCTGTTGATGAGAATGGATACCACTGGACTGCTCAAATGACCCACCAAGAAGAACCTTGGATTATCTACAAAGAAATTTGGAAAAAAGACCCACAGCAACCTTATGACGTTTGAAGAAATCCTAGAAGAATATGGGCAGGAAGTATTAGATACTTACTATGAACTCTTCCCAGATAAAAGTATTTCAAAGTTTCCTGACCGTTTCTGTGGTTTTGTTGGTGAGTATGAGGATTTTGTGTTAGACTGTTATCATTCAACTGGTAGTGATGAACTGGAAACACTTGAAGATTTTATGAATGGTGTATTCCAAGAGTATTATTACTACTGTGAAAAAACAGCAACAGGATTTGTATTTTATAATGAAGACCGATGACTGAAACCGACATCTCAAAAGTTCTTATAGAAGGAGACTACGCAACCATTATGGGTGTGAAGTATAAGAGAGTAGAAGAACCAAAGACACCAGTAGAAGAAGCATATAAAGAAGTTTTCGGCAAGTATCCTGAAACTGGTTCAGATGCAACTAAATTTGATATTCAATCCTGGAATATCTTTCGGTATGGTTGGAATGCAGCAAAGGAGGATGGAGTGGTTGATGAACCTGAACATTATGATGAAGTAGAATGGGATGAGAAAGATAATCCAAAACCTATGGATGAGGTTGTGAATAGGTTGGTGAAAAAATACGAAGCACAAAAACTTTTTAATAGATTGGTAGATGAACTTGGTTATGATTTTGATGCTTGTAATGATGTTGTAGATTTGGTAGAAGATTGGTTGCCGAAAGAACAATCAGCAGCAGGAAGTCAGAATGTAAATACTGAATTACTTGTGGATGGATTTAATCATTGTCTTGAAAAAATTAAGGGGATGCTACGATGAGATACAACCCATTAGGTTGGGACAAATATACTCAAAAACAAAGAAAGGAATGGTATCTCAAACCATTTGAAGAACAGCAAGAGATTATAAAACAATCATATCTTTCTCTTGTTGCTGATGAAAATGGTAATCTGGATACTATGAAAATCCTTCAACTTATTATGGACTTGCAAGACAGGGTAGAAGACCTTGAAATAGAATGTGTGAGGAAAGAGTATTATGAATGAAGACATGCCGTGGGTTAGTCTCACACAAGAAGAAGTAGAAGAACTCCGCAACAAAAAACACGAACTCACTGAATACGGCAAACAGAGGTTGAAAGAACTTATCTACAAACAGGATATGAAAAAAATGGAAGATTCTGCAAAAGACCTTGTTCTTGAAAATCTTACGCACGAAGAGATGTTAGAAGAGGCAGCACGAAGAGAGGCAGAAAATAAGGCACTTGCTGCCCTTGATGAACTCTATGAGAAGCACGGTGATGCTATGCTGAAACTTGCTGAGATTGAGAAGGAAGAATGGGAAAGTAGAGAACGTGCTGATACTGTCCTGAGACGATATAATCACTTCTATAATGAAGAATGTTCTGGTCTTCCTCACGGTACACCAATCACCCCAGAACATATGCAGGCAATGACACTTGAATGTATGATTGATGCCCTCCGTTGTGAGAATATGAATGTTGAGTATAATGTGATTGATATTGAAGATATTAAGGATTTGATTACACGATTGTATGAACAAGGTAATGAGTTTCTTGAACGAGTGAGAAAACTGAAGGAGGAAAATAATGGATAAACCATTCTATCGTTTCTTTGTGATTGATTACTTTGCGACTGGTGAAGGTAGATCTGTGTGGTTGCAAATCTGTCGTTATAATCTTGATGGAGAAAGAGATTATGAGTTCGCAAAATTTGCAAACTTTGTTAATAATGATTATTATCTACGCGGGTGTGATGAACTTACAGAGCGAGAGTTTCTGGACAAATATACAAGGTTTATTCCCCATGTGATTGCTGATATGTTACAAAAGAAAACCATTGGTACATGGAAAACTCATTTACACTTTAACCTATCATGAACATCAAATTTACTGGACATCAATCAACTGATCGTGAAGTAGAACTTACACAACAAGAACTATTCCAACTCTTTGAGACCATGAAGCAAGAGTTCAGGGATCATATCACTTATGCGAGGTTCCGCAACATCTATTCTCCAACTAAAACTGAAAAGAACATTGTAGATTTTTGCAATTCTCATGGTGTTGATGTAGAATACGACAAGGATCGCATTGCTTTCTTTGATGCTATCCTAGACAACCTTAAAAACCCATACCAATGAAACTTTGTAAAGATTGTAAGTATTATCGTCGGGATTGGGTCTCTCATTTATTTGGAATGGGACACCGACACGATACTTGCACTTCCCCAAATACTTCTACAAATCTTGTAACTGGTAATGAGAGCAGGTTCTGTGACATGCTCCGTGCTAAATGTTGGGAATCACTTGATTATTCTTGTGGTTCTGATGGTAGGTTCTGGGAGGCAAAATGAGTAGATTTATTGAAAACCCTGATGAAATCGTACTGGAAGAGGTGAAGTTGTTTCACTTGGAAAGTATGAATGAACGCAGTCTGTGGGTTGGAATTTACACACAAGACGACAAGATCTACCACTTGAATATTTCTGCTGATAGTGATAGACTGAGATACTATTGGAGTAATGAAACACCATGAACTTCAAAGAACCAACAAAATTGGAACTCTTCATTGACGGATTTCATGACTTCTGGTATGCCTGGGATTGTTATGTTTCTGGAGACTATTGTGACTTCTGGGAAGCACTTTGTTCTGGGTGGTATGACGATTACATTTATCCTTATGATGATATATTTTACGGGCACATTTCTTCAAAAGAACGTAAACTGAGGTTAGCACAATGAAACTTTGCAACGTTATCTTTTTCTCTCTTATTGGTGTTTGTCTTGCTGGTATGGTCTACTCAAATATCAAACCAGATAAAACTGAACAACATACTTCTACAGTATCTGGAACTTCTGGCGAATTAAACTGTACTGGAAGTTCTTGTGTAATTAAAGATAAATGAATATTCATAAACTGATTATCTCAAATAAGTTTTTCCGTTATACTCCATTCTGGTGGTGGTATCGGTTGATTGGTCATGAAGGTTTTCGCTTTGATGACTATCATGTATGGGGAGAGTTTTGGAGTTCTCTAAATGCTGGATGGTTGGATATGAACTACAAATGGGAGTTTGAAAAGTTCTGGGGTAAAGGTGCAAAACCTGAAAAGATTATTCTATCAAAAGAAAACTTTGACGCTCTTGTTGATAGGTTGAATCAACCACCAGACCCAGAGGTAATGGAAAGGGTCAAAAGAGTTTTAGAACGTAAAGCACCATGGGACAGTAATTATGACGATTGAAGTAAATGAAGAACAAGACGGATCTCTCACTATCACCTGGGATGAAAATGATCCTAGGGAAAGTATTCTTAACACCTTCACCAAAGAAGACTTCATTAAGGTTATTTCCGAATATTTGGATAACCTGGAAAAGTAAATGAAATGTATTGAATGAAATGATCATGAAAAAACTATTGTTGTTTGCTGCACTTCTTTTTTCAGTACCAGCATATGGTCAAAATGTCACTACATATCGACCATTTCGATATGAAACTCCATGTATTCTTGAGGCAGGTATTCAAACCTATCCTGACACTTGTGTTGTGATTGAAACTCGCGAAAAGGGCGGTTCTCTTCGCACTCGTAATATTTTCTCCAATAAACATGCTCTGACAATCAAAGGACGATTTGATAAAGAACAAGGATATGTGACATGGGATAGTCACAATAAGTTTGAGTACAAATGGGAGTATAAAGTTGGTGGCAGTCAAGAACTTGGTGCATGGACCTATGTAATGCCTGGTTTCCTTGTACAAAATGTAAGTTGGGATTGAATCATTAAAATATCATAAACTGTATTAAATAGTAATAGAATAAGAGAATAGACATGGTTGTTCTCACTGCATCAACCATTATTACCTGTTCACAAGCTTTGAATATCATTTACCGTATTCAAAGAGTTGTTGGATTAACTGAAGTTCAAAAAACAGAAATAGTCCAAGAAATCCGAAAAGTTATTCCTTTCTGCCCCGTTACAATTAAACAAGATGGAAAATGAATCTCAAGAAACTAAATGGAATCGTGGACTTGATTTGTTTGTCGAATCAGTACATAAACCAGATTCTGAATTGAGACAATGTGCTCATAATCAAGAGTGTTATAATGAACTTATGGCAGTACGGGATACTGTCTTAGAATATCTGAAAACACTAAGAAAATGAGCACAAATTACATATACTTTATTATATTCTTTTGTATTGCATATTTGATTCTTACCGATCAATCAGTTGCAAGAGGATTTTATATGCTCACTCAACTTGCAAGAGTACAATATGAAAAGACAAAGTGGTGGATATTACATAATCCTGCCAATCCAATTGTAAAGTATATCATGTGGAGACGCGCATATAAACTTGCCAAAGAGTTGCAGCAAGAGATAGAATTAAGAAATAAATAAACATTATTTGAATAACACACATGCTCTCTACGCAATATCGCCTTCGCCTTGAGGCAATCTGTGATAAAATCGCAATGCATGAAGAAGTAAGTTTAGAGGATATGATATGGGCAGAGAAGTTAGCAAAATCAAATCGTTCTGCTGCAACTATTCTAAGACAAGCAAGAAGACGTGCTGCTAATCCAAATATGCAAGAAGGGAGTTTGGACGACTTCATGAATGCATTAGATTTAGGTGATCCCGATCCCTCAAATCATAGAACAAATTTCAATAGTGCAGACGATATAATTGATTTCTTCACAGGCGACAAACCCGACGATTGGAGACAAAGAGATTAAATGAGTGTGAGTCATGAATGGTATAACGATACAACCAAATACCAGTATCTTGGTATTAAACTCTTCCTATGAACCATTAAACATAACCAGTTGGAAAAGAGCAATAGTTCTTCTCTTAAAAGAAAAGGCACAGATATTATCGAATAGAGTCATACGCCTTTTAAGTTATGTGAAAGTACCATTTTCTAAGATTGTTATGAACAAACCATCAAGATCAATGATCTACAAGAGAGATAATCATACTTGTCAATATTGCGAATCTACACAACGATTGACAATTGATCATGTTATTCCTAAATGTAGAGGTGGAGAAGATACATGGGAAAATCTTGTAGTAGCATGTAGTTCTTGTAATACAAAGAAAGGTAATACTCTATTAGAACAAACCAATATGAGGTTAATTCGCAAACCAAGAGCACCTTATAATAAGATGCAATTCCTATTGAATGATTGTAAGATTAAAGAATGGAAAGAATATACTATTGAACAATTATGACTAAAAATGCTTATTTTATGGTAAAAAACAATTAAATTAATTAATAAATGTATTTTTAAATATGTTTGTGTGATTTATCTCTTATAATGTTATCGTTATATTGTTAGAGAGTCTCTGAGTTCTTTAATGTCTTATAAACTTATTAATGCCTTATAAATGTCTTATAAATGCCTCAGAGTCTTGTGATCTTAGCGTGCATTGTATCACAACTCCGAAAAAATGTCAAGCGCCCCCGAAACAAAAATACACGGAGGCGGGCACATATAAAACTAGATTCATGATATCATATAACAATAACGTTATATCATTATACAACTAGATTCGCATATATCCTTCGAGATTCACAACTAGATTCACAACTAGACTCAACTAGATTCGCATCATACAACTAGATTGCCCATCTAGATTCGCATTATACAACTAGATTCATATCATTATATCAACATATCGAGATTCACACATATACAACTAGATTCATATCGAGATTCATATATACACCATGCACTTGACATTCCTTCTAGATTCATGTAACATGTACATAGTTACTTCACCTAGATCCTATGGTTTACGCACAGAAAAACAAGTATCGTATTACTCTAGAACTAGACGTGTTTCAAGACTTTAACCCACGCGATATTGATTGGGAAAAACTGTTTGAATTGGGTGGCGATGAGCGTGTGAAGGCATATATTGAAGATCTGAGTCTAGACCGTATTTGGTAACTCTATCCCAATATTAATATTTCTTCATGCTAGGAGAATTATATTCTCCTCCCAATATTCTGATTAATCTACATTAATCCTATCGATTCTCGATCATAGCGCACCGATTGCCAATATCAAGTATCATTGTGCCACTAGTTCAAGTGTCCACTAAATCGCCCACAGGGGGCAGCTGGGTGCAATGATACTCAAGTCGTCAGGGATTGCCCCATGATTCTTCTCACTGCCACCAACTACGGTTGTGTATTCACCCTGTCGCAGGAAGATAGTAACGAACTGTTCTATGCTCCAATCTATTCTGACGGTAGCGTGAATTTGAATGAATTTGCACCCGTAGATATGGAGAGTGCTGATATGGACGAAATGGAACTATTTGATATCATGAATCAATTGCGTGAAATGGAAGGACGTGTGACGGTCTGACAAGTGGCACAAGGGGGATTGATTTCTCCCCCCACTGCTGCCATACTACTTTCAGAAGCGAACCCTCCTAGCGAAACCACCGATATCGGAAAGGTCCTAGGTAAGATCCTTCACATGCTGTAGGGGAGATCAGCACCCCAACCCAAACTAATTCTTTTCATCATGTCGATCACCCTGACCGCTAACTACAAAGAAACTCTGAATGTTCAAACTGTAGAGTTCATTGAAGAGCGTCTGGAAGATAACTACGCTCTGGATGACATGTTGGAGTTCATTGATACCTACAATGAGGACGACTTCTGTAACTATTACGAGGAGTATGTTCGTTGTGGTGAAGCAATCGGATACGAGGCAGTTGATGCTCTCATTGGCGAAGTTGGTTGCATGAGTGATATTGAATGCTGTGATGAGCGTTATCAAGGTTGCTTCAATGATGAGGCAGAGTTTGCTGAATCTTTCTATGATGATATGGGTTATGATATCCCTTCTGGAATTGTAGTGGATTGGGAAGCAACTTGGGAGACTTCGTTGCGTTATGATTTCACTGCATGTAACGATGGAACTTCTTATCGTTCGATGCATATCTTCCGCGATCACTGAATCAAATGGGGGGGCACAATGCCTCCCTTTTTTTATACTTTGCAATTAATATTTCAAAGCTGCTTCAGTGTCGATAATTGTCGTCCGCAGGGCTACCTCACCCCTCATTCGCTTGTGACCCCATTCTAGCGCCTCCTGGGCGGCAGCCAGAGGGTTCGTGAGCCAGTTCCCGTACTGTCCACCATCGGTTGATTCGTGCCCTGATCGGTGCCATACTACGTTTGTTCCTGAGGGAGACACCAATGTTTGATGAAATGTGGCAAGAGATTCAAGACATGCCTGGTGAGATCTTCGATCTGGACATTCCTGAACTGAAAGAAGAAGATTTTAACCTCACGGATTACATTAACGGCGAATACGATTACTGAATCATGAACATCCTGAAAGTTTGGTATCGTCACATCACAGGATACTGGGAGAAGAAACTTCCCCACATTCCTGGGGCAAACTCTAAACAATTCTGGAACATCATCAATGGCAACTGACACTAACATGAACCGTTCTGAACTCCAAGATCAACTCATTCAGCAGATGTTGGATGACATGGATCTCAAGACAATGACGCAGCTTTGTTATGATTATCTGGATGAGGGTTATGCTAAGTATTCTGATGAAGAATTGATCACCGAGTGTGAAGAATACTACCCCGAACTGCTGGAGGGTTGATGACTAATTTCCAACACAATTTGAATGTTGAGATTGCAGAAACTCTAGAGAAGGTGCAACTCATTAATCCTGAATTGTATGGGGAATGGTATAGCAAACTGTATGCTCCCCATGGTGACATTGCCAACTGGAATGTGAGCACACTTGAAGAATTGAACCGTATCGTGGTTAAGTGACACAAACTGAGTGGCCGCGGCGGTCCAATCCCTGAACTGTCCACCAAAACCCCACAAGGGCACCGCTGACCCCCTATACTGACTTCAGTTCAAACAAACCTCATGCGTTACGAAGTTATCGTCCCCTCTGCCCCTTATGAGTCGCAGTCTGTGAGTGATGAGGGTCAGGCATACGATCTCTGTTATGATTTGGCAGAGGAATTCGGTTACGCTGAGATTCGTTTGAATGGTCATCACATTGCCGATTATGGCAATCCCGCAACCTTCCTGAACTGATTCTTTCACCTTTTCTTCACAATGGAACTGACCAAATCTTTCCCGCCTGCTGATGATCTGTTCGTGAAACTGCAGGAGGTTGATTATCAGAAACTCTATCAAGATATGAAGAGTTTTGTAATCACTGCCGCAGCATTCGTTGCTGCAATTGCTACTATTCTTTGGGAGAAAATTCAGGTTATGAAATTCCGCACCCCCGATTCTATCAGCAACTATTTCTATTTCAGTGTCAATCTGATTGGTGATAGTGAAGATGAAATCGTTGGTTTGAGTATTGGAAACCGTTACATTGGCATGTATCAGGGAACCATTCAGTGGGGAATTCTTGATGAGAATGGGGCACTCTGAGAACTGGCACACGCCCTCTTGCGATCCGCTCAATTCTCTGCCATACTAAGAGCATGAAAAACACACACCTCGAACACCCCGAAGATACCATTCTCACTGGTGATCTTTCGTGTCTTGATTGGTTCATTGCCCCTGGCACTTTGAGCGTTAAGATTGATGGTGCTCCCGCAATTGTGTGGGGAATTGATCCTGCAAACGGTGAGTTCTTTGTAGGAACGAAAGCAGTCTTTAACAAGAAAAAGATTCGCATTGCTCACTCTCATGAAGAAATTGATCAACACTATCAAGGTGAGGTTGCGTCTATTCTTCATGCTTGCTTTGATTATCTTCCTCGCACCAATACTGTCTACCAAGGTGATTTTATTGGTTTTGGCGGTAGCGATGAGTATACTCCCAACACGATTACTTACAAGTTTTCTGAGGTAGTTTCTCAGCAGATTATCATTGCCCCTCACACTTGCTACTTTGCAGAGAATGATCTGCGCGAAGCAGTTGCAATGCCTGACCGTGCGATCTGGAATGATACTGAAACTGTTAAGTTTGTGAAACCTGAAGCATACATTCTTTACAATCAAGAATCGTTTGCTGATGTGAAAGAAGTTGTGGACTTTGCCCGCCAAATGTCTACCGCTTGTGAGTTTGTTTCTGATAAGGAAGCAGCAAAGATCAAACAACAAATCAACGCCTGCATTCGTGCTGGCGAACAGGTTGCTGCTGAGGACTTTGATTGTGATCCTAACCTGATTCGCTTGTGGGCATTGGTTAAGTCTATCAAAGATGATTGTGTATACTTGTGTCGCAATTATGGTCCTGCTGCTTATGTGAACGGCAATCGTATTGACGCTGAGGGTTATGTAATGACCAATGAGTTTGGTATGTTCAAACTCGTGAATCGTGAGGTGTTCTCCTATCATAATTTCAACAGCGGACGTTTCCAGTGTGCCAACTGAGGCACTGTCCACCAGACCCATATGGGGGCACCGCTGACCCTTTATACTGATCTCAGTTCAACCGATCTACCATGTCCCGCCTGGAAATGACCTACGCTCAGATCACCGCCGCTCACCGCTACGCTTCCGATGCCCGTGAGGCGATCTGTGATCTGGCGGATCACTACTCCTGGGAAACGATCGCCCGTGAAATGATCTCCCGCATGACGGGTGATGAGGCGCTGGAGTTTGTGGAGGATTTCAACTCCCTTTATGCCGACTGAGGCACTGGCACAAGGGGGACACCGATCCCCCACCCTGACCCTTTATACTGATCTCAGTTCAGGCAACCCGCCATGAAAGTCTCCGCCATCGGCAGCAACAAAACTCAAGTCTCCCTCGCGGATGGCACTGAGGTTCTGTTCTCCTATTCCACCCCTGTCGCCGCTCTGGTGCCTGGTAAGGGTTGGATGCGGACAGAGCACAAGTGGAGCGCCACCACCACCCGCCACATCAATTCTTGGCTGGCAGAGAACGCCAGCACCTATGCTGAGGTTCAGGTTGTGCCACAATGGGATCTGGATCAATTGGTGGCATTCTAACCTGAACAATGGGAATGGCAGCGCCCAAAAAAGACTCCGCCAAACATTAACTTTTTTTGATCAAATGTCCCGCGAACTGGCTCTTTCCCTTCTGCGTCAAGGTAACAACGGATCCGACATTCTCCAGATTCTGGAAACTATCACCAGCGACATTGAACAGGAGAACATCAACGATTGTGCCGCACATTATGCTTCAATCAGTGCCCCTACTTTGACCGCGATTCAATTCTGATCTGACATTAATTTTATAAGTACAATGCGAGCAATTCTCCCTTCAATGTTTGCAATCTTCTGCATTGCAATTGCCTCCACTTTTGTACAGTCTGCCACTGCCACAATTAATTCATATCAAGAGAAGCAGGCAGAGACAATTTGCCAAGTGTCCCCCGCCGCCTGTGGATCGCGCTCCTGACCCTGTAGAATTACAGAGTCAACCGCAAGGCAACCGATGACCTTCCCCGACCTGATCGCTGAAATCACCAACCCTGAGAATGGCACCATCTATTGGATCGAAGCGGCACACGCTGCCAAACAGCACGGTCTGTGGGATGACTTCCGCACCGACTATGGCACGACCTCTGACTTCGGCGGGGTTGACGCTGGTGAGTTCCTGGTGTGGTTGGGGTATTGACCCCTGCCCCCCTGACCCTGTAGAATTCTCAAGCAACCGACAGACGACCAATGCGCTTCCCTCTCGCCATGTGCTCTGACCTCCAGACCCGCCAGATCAAATGGATCTCCCGCGCCGATCAACTGAAGAACGGTTCCCGCCCTTCCTCCTACGTTCACTGGGGAGTGCCCGCTACCGTCATCGCCGCCCAGTACTCTGAGGCACACGCAGGGCGGGGGTGACCCCGTTTCGTGCTACAATTCACAAGTCGCCAACCGATCCCATGATCAACGCTCAAACCGCCAACCGCCTTGACCTCCTGCTGGCAGACTGCCGTGGTGAAATTTCCTACCGCCGCCTGCCCACTCGCCACGCTCGCAAGGGTGAGACCTGGCAGCGTCAATCGCAGCATGGTAGAGGGGCAGCGATCGGTAACGTTCGCGGTGGTGATTTCGGATCCACTGGCGACACCGTTGCGGGTGCTGGTAAGGGTGTGACCCTGACCCGCGTTTGTGGAATCGGTAAGGAGATGGTTCGCGATCTTGATTCTGTGGTTGCCCGTGCCAAAGCACAGTATGCCGCAGATCGCCGCTCCGCTGCCTTAGAGCGGCGTGGGGTCTGATCTTCGTTAGTGGCATGTTCGTGATGGGCAGTTGTATGGGGCGCGGTCCGCCGCCCCCGCCCCGCCGTGCCCCCCGTTATAAAAATTGTTAACTACCCTAACCTACAGAGGTGACAAAAAGCGAGAGTGTTATTATACTTAAAAAAATTTCCGGAGGGTAAAAGTGGAGAATAAACCATTTTCTGATAAAAAAATTTCCGATTATAAAACGACCCTCGGAGAGCAATTCGAGTATATTTTGCTGTGTGTAAAGGAAACCGTAAAAATACTTCTATCCCGTGAGTGAATATATAATGGGACCGACGCGAAAGCCGTTCAAATATTATTCAGATGGATAAAGTATATCACATATATGCAAAGGGTAAGTGCATATATCACAATCTCCCAAAGAACAAATTTGAGGAGACCTGGGAAATGATGCACAGAATGATTGAGGTTCTTGACGTAAAATTTAAGAAAGAAGATCTACAATATGAAGAACTTGCAATTAACAAAGAAATAATAAACGCTTCTTCTTTTTGAGGGGCCTCTTAGATTGACAAACACTAAATAAGACGATAAAATTGATTTTGAAGGTTACTAAAACTTATGGCAAAAGGATTCACTGTTAAAACGGTAGCACCTAAGACCAAGACTGAAGAGTGGGATTATGATGCTATTAGAGAAAGAATGCGAGGGAAGTCAATTGTTTTTTGTCTTCCTGGAAGAGGTTGTTCTTATACATTCCTCAAGTCATTCGTACAACTATGCTTTGATCTAGTAAAGAATGAAATGAGTATCCAGATTTCTCAGGATTACTCATCTATGGTTAATTTTGCAAGGTGTAAAGTTCTCGGCGCAAATGTTCTCCGAGGTCCAAACCAAGTTCCCTGGGATGGAAAACTACAATATGATTATCAACTATGGATTGATAATGACATTGTTTTTAACTCAGAAAAATTCTGGCAACTTTGTGACCTTGCATTTCCTGCAGAAGGTGAGGAACGTCCTATTTCTGCTGGTTGGTATGCAACTGAAGACGGGCACACAACCTCAGTGGCTCACTGGTTAGAGGAAGACGACTTCCGTAAGAATGGTGGAGTCATGAATCATGAGACTGTAGAATCAATCTCAAAGCGTCGTAAGCCTTTTACTGTTGACTACACTGGATTTGGTTGGGTTCTGATTAAAAATGGAGTCTTCGAAAATCTCGAATATCCTTGGTTTGCTCCTAAGATGCAAGTCTTTGAATCTGGGCAAGTTCAAGATATGTGTGGTGAAGACGTTTCGTTCTGTCTTGACGCTATTGAGAAAGGATTTAAGATTTGGTGCGATCCTCGAATTCGCGTTGGACACGAAAAAACTCGTATTATCTGATGACTACAAAATTTTACAATATCCTTTATAAAGGTCGTAAAATTTATTCGAACCTCAGTATTGAAGAATGTACTGAGGTTCTTCAAGATTTTTCCGAAAACTTCTATGAGGAAAAGTCTTTTGATCCTATTGATATTGAACTGGAGGAAATTTAAATGGCTAAAGGTGGAAACAATAAGGTAATCTTTGAACCAGGAGCACCCAAGAAAACTCGTCAGGGGCGTTCTCCTCGTACATTACTTTCACCAACTTCTCGTAATGGACGTAAGAAGAAGTATCGGGGACAAGGTAAATAATTTTTTTAGAGTGCTTAAATAGAAATAAGCACTCTTTTTTTATGTTTTCAGATAAAGAACTTTATATCTTAAATTGGATAAAGGAAGTATCAAAAGTTCGTCCAGAATTGAATGGATTTGCAATTTGTCCTTTTGCAGCAAACTCAAAATTTAAGATCATAGAGTGCTCCGCAGAAGATATTATACCAATTGAAGGTTATCAAGTTATCATTTATATCATAGAAGACTATTTTGATTTGGATACTGTTCAATTTTGGGTAGATTATTATAATCAAAAACATGAAAAGTGGAAATTTTTTGAAGATTGTGGCGCATATAAAACATACATTAAAGGAATTCAAACGAATAACGGAAAATATAATTTAATTCTAGGACAACCAACGGACAAATTACGTAAATTCAGAGAAAATCTTGCTAAAAGTGAATATTATAATATGTGGGATAATGATTATCTAAAAGAAATTCTTGAAGATGACTACGATTTGATTGAAAAACGGGATAGCAACCCCGTAAAAAGTTCTGATTTAACAGATCAGGAGCAAAAAAATGACCAAACAAGTCGATAAAGATCAAAATTTCATGAAAAATGAGTGGGGAACTCAGTATTTGTCCTCAGAATATGGTTGGGAATCTAAAATCAATAAGCAAAAAATGCTTAGAGAAATTGCAAATGATGACCTCACACCCAAAAAGCATGATTTCTTTCATCAAAATGAAATTCACTCAAAAATAAGAAATGATGAAGACTATGATGACTGGGAATATGGTACAGAACCAATAATAGGAATGTAAAAAAGTCTCTAAATAATACAGAATTTATAAACTTTAATATTATAAATGCCTGTCGAAAGAATTTCAAAGGGATTTAAAGATATAAGTCTTTCGTTTCAGGTGAGTCCCCTGAACTATGATCTTCTCACAATTAAAAATGAAACCGCAATCGCTCGATCCGTTAGAAATTTAGTTTTATATGGAACGGGCGAAAAATTTTTTAATGAAACATTTGGATCAAAAGTATCGCGTTTACTCTTTGAAAACATTGATGAGATATCTGCTTCAATATTAAAAAGCGAAATTGAACTTACAATCAAAAATAATGAACCTAGAGTTAGTTTAATAGGTATTGATATTACACCAAATTATGATAACAATGAATTTAATGTGGTCATAAAATATTATATTATTGGTATAGAGGCATTACCTCAGCAACTATCATTTGCATTACAGCAGTCACGATAAATGGCATTAGTCAATTTTACAAATTTAGATTTCAACGATATTAAGAGTTCAATAAAGGATTATCTTAGATTGAACTCGAATTTTACTGATTATGATTTCGAAGGATCTAATCTGTCTATTATCTTAGATATATTGGCATATAATACGTACATTTCTTCGTATAATGCCAATATGATAAGTAATGAAATTTTTATCGATAGTGCAACTTTGCGAGAGAATGTAGTATCTCTTGCGAAAAATATTGGATATATACCAAAATCTAGAATTTCCCCAAGATCTAAAATAAGTTTTTTTGTAGATACCACAGAATTATCATTTAATCCTGTGACTTTAACTTTAAAAAGAGGAATTGTTTGCTCTACACCAACTTCCTTTGGCAGAGAAAGTTACACTTTTAGTATATTAAATGATATCACTGTTCCAGTTGTAAATAAAATAGCATTTTTTTCAGATGTTGAAATTTATGAAGGAACCTACCTAACCTCTAATTTTACAGTAGATTCTTTAAATCCAAATCAAAAATTTATTTTAAATAATGCAAATATTGACTCTTCTCTAATAAGTGTTCAGGTAAGAGACAATCAGAATTCATCGTCATCAACAAAATATAATTTGTCGGATAGTTTATTTGATATTGGTCCAGAATCAAAGGTTTTCTTTATTCAAGAAATAGAAGATCAAAGATATGAATTGGTATTTGGAGATGGTATTTTTGGCAAAAAGCTATCTGCAAATAATTATATTGAAGTTTCATATATTGTTACCAATGGACCTTCGGCAAATGGTCTAAGTAACTTCACTTTTGCAGGAAGAATCATTGATAATGAAGGAAATACTATAACTAGCGATATATCAGATCTAACAACAGATCAGTCAGCAGCGGGAGGAAAGGATATTGAATCTATTAATTCGATTAAAAAATATGCTCCTAGAATATATGCAGCACAAAATAGGGCTGTAACTGCTGCAGATTATGAAGCGATTGTACCTCAAATTTATCCTGAAGCAGAATCAGTTTCTGCTTTTGGGGGTGAAAATTTAGATCCTCCAGAATATGGAAAAGTTTTTATAACTATAAAACCAACTAACGGAGCATTTGTACCAAACTCAATCAAAGATAATATCATATCCTCCTTGAGAAAATATAGTGTAGCAGGAATAGTTCCAGAAATTTTAGACCTAAAATATCTTTATGTTGAATTTGACAGTAGAATTTACTATAATACTAATTTCTCTTCAAGTCCAAGTAATATTTCTACGGGCGTACTTAATAACATTAATGAATATGCAAATTCTTCGGAATTGAATAAATATGGTGCAAAATTTAAGTATAGCAAATTCCTAAAAATAATTGATAATTCAGATCAATCTATTACCTCAAATATTACAAGAATTCAAATAAGACGAGATTTAAGTCCAACATTAAATTCTTTGGCAGAATATGAAATATGTTTTGGAAATCAATTTTATGTTGAGGGTGGAAATGGATACAATATTAAATCTTCTGGATTTGAAATTGCAGGAATAACAGGGACTGTATATCTGGCAGATATTCCAGATTCGGGGACTGATGGTAGATATGGTTCTTTGTTTTTCTTTAGATTGGATTCAGATACTCAATCTTCAACGATTAAAAAATCTGTAGGTAAAATAGATTATTTAAAAGGAGAAATTTTTCTAAATCCAGTTAATATTGTTGGCACTTCAAAGAACTTTGAAGGAAGACCAATTATTGAAATATCCGCAATACCATTATCAAATGATGTGATAGGATTAAAAGATTTATATTTACAGTTGGATGTCAATAATAGTTTCATTACTACCTTAAAGGATGAAATTGCATCTGGATCAGATATTTCTGATCTCAACCTTCCATACAAAAATACATCCTATACTGGCACAACATACATAGTTACATCAAGCTACGACACAGGGAACTTAGTAAGATTATAAGAAATGGCAGATACAAGAATCAAAATCAACTCTATTGTTGAAAATCAACTTCCATTATTTGTACGCGATGAGTATCCTCTTGTCGCGGAATTTCTATCTCAGTATTATAAATCACTCGATGCTAAGGGAGGAGTATCTGATATACTTCAGAACATAGATCAATATGTAAAATTGGAAAATTTAACCAATCTTACAGATTCTACTGTTCTAATTAATGACATCGATTCTTTGGGAGATGTTATTGAGGTAGAATCCACATATGGATTTCCTGATAGTTATGGATTGATTCAAATTGATTCTGAAATAATTACCTATACTGGAATAACAACAAATCAATTTGTTGGGTGCGCTAGAGGATTTAGTGGTATTACAACATATCAAGGAAATACTAATTTAGATCAACTTATATTCTCTCAATCAGGAATAGCAACACATGCTAGTGGATCTACAGTAAGTAATTTAAGTATAAGATTTCTTAAAGACTTTTTCAACAAAATAAAAAAACAAGTTGTTCCTGGATTTGAAGGTAGAGAATTTTATGAGAATTTAAACGAAGAACTTTTCATTACAAATTCAAAAGATTTTTATACTTCAAAAGGAACTGATCAATCGTACAAAATTTTATTCAAAGCCCTATATGGAGTAGACGTTGAAGTAATAAAACCAAAAGATTATTTAATTGAGCCTTCAAATGCTCAGTATAGAGTAGTTAGAAATTTAGTTGTAGAGTCTCTAGAAGGCGAAGATCTAAGCGAACTATTGAATAGAACGATATATCAGGAACAAGGTGATCTTTACAATGGAGCAAATGGTGTTGTCAATAATATAGAAAAGATTTTAAGAGATGGAAAAGAATATTATGTTCTTAGTCTTGATTATGATTACCAAAAAGATATTGGACTCAATGGATCTATATTTGGAGAATTTTCGATACACCCAAGAACAAAAATACTCAATAATGTTTCAATAGGAGCCACATTTATTGATGTAGATTCTACAGTATCATTTCCCACTGAAGCAATTTTATATACCAAATTGGACAATGGAACTACAGTTTCTATTGGATACTCTGGTAAAAGTTTAACTCAGCTGTATAATTGCTATGGAATAGATCAAAATATTCCTGCAGGATCCGACTTAAATGTGGACGCATATGCTTATGGATATGGAAAAAATAACCAAATAATAAAGTTTAGAGTAACAGGGGTCCTTTCTGATTTAGATATCATTGATAACACTTATTATTTTGCAAAAAATGATACCGTAAGAATTAAAACTTTAGGATATGACTCTAAAAAGTTTAGAGATAATAATTGGATCTTTAATATATGCCCAAGTTATACAATAAAATCTTTAGATCTTATCGATTCTACAGATTATACTTATAGATTGGCAACAATAGATCAAAATATTTTCAACATTGGGGACATTCTAGAATTATTGTTGACTGATGGTTCTATCATAAAAACAACAATTTATTCGATAGAAAATAGAAATTCTTGCATAATTAAAGGGCAAGGGTTAATACCACCAACTAATTTAATAGTTAATGTAAAAAAATCTCTTTCAAGAGTAAATTCAACAAATCAACCAGAACTAAGTCTCTATACTACAAATATACAAAATGTATATACGGATTTGGATTCTACATTTGTAACTTCCCCATCATTACCAACTTATCATGAAGAACCACTCAACATTAATGATCTATCAGTTACTTTTTCTGGTTCTTTTTCTGGAGAAGAATTAAGAATTGTTAGACATGGATTTTATACCGGAGAAGCAATCTGGTATAATGAGTCTGACGAGAATAATAGATTGGATATTCTTAATGGCATATATTATGTCAAAAAAATTGATGAGGATACAATAAAGTTATCCAAAAGTAGATCTAATATAGACAATAATAAATTTGTAAGTGTTAATGGAACTGTCGTAAACAATAAGTTTGAATATTACAAATTCAATTCACAGAAAGTTGAACCTCAAAAAATTATAAGAAAAATATCAGATCCCGAAGACGATGGCAATATTTACGAAACTTTGCCTGGAGCAATTGGAATTTTAGTTAATGGTGTTGAAGTATTAAATTACAAATCTTCTGATAGTATTTTTTATGGAGAACTAGAAGAAATTATCGTCTCTGGTGGAGGATACGATTATGATGTAGTAAATCCCCCAATTTTACAAATAACAGATAAAATTGGTGTTGGCGCAACTGGATTTTGTTCAGTTGTCGGAACCTTAGAAAGAATTGATATTATAGATCCTGGGTTTGATTATATATCAGAACCAATTATAACTATTAGCGGTTTAAATGGGCAGGAAGCAACTGCCAAAGCAACTTTAACTTCATTTGAGCATTATGTTGATTTTAATTCATCATCAAATGCCAACATGGTAGACTTGTCAAATAATACTATAGCATTTTCAACTTATCATAAATTTAGAGATTCTGAAAGGGTTATTTACAGAACAGATAAGCAGCAATCTGTTGGCGGATTGACTACAGATTCTCAATATTATGTTTATGTAGAGGACGCATATACAGTCAAATTACATAAAACTCAAAATGATGCCATTATCGGAATTAATACTGTCAATTTGACATCATATGGTATTGGTAATCATAGATTCAGATCATATTCACCAAAAAATAGAATTGGATTTATTAATATTTTAAACGCTGGATATAATTTTACCAATAGAAAAATATCAGTTACTAGATCTGGAATCAACACATATTCAAATGAAATTTCTGCAAAAAATCATGGGTATAATGAGGGAGATATCATAACTTATGAGTCAATAAACCCTATTGGTGGATTATCAACTTCTAAAAAATACTTTGTATCTAAAATTGACGATGATAAATTTAAGTTATCTGAAGTGGGAATTGGAAGTACATTATCTAGATATTTCTATGAAACAAATCAATTTGTCAATTTGACATCAAATAATGATGATAATCATTACTTTAACTACCCACCTATTGAAATTTTAATCAATGGTGTGATAGGAGTTTCTACAAAATCTGGACAAGATTTTAATGCTAAAATTAGACCTATTATTTTAGGGGAAATTAAATCAGTTTTCTTAGATTCTGGTGGAGTTGGATATGGTTGTTCCGATATTATTGGATATAATAGACAACCCCAAATTACTCTTGTTAATGGCGATGGTGCGGAAATAACACCAATTGTTTCAAATGGAAAAATTGTTGATGTCTTAGTCAATAATTCTGGCGCAAATTATAATTCGACTCCAGAAATAATTTATTATGGAGACGGTTATTCTTCTTTAATGACTCCAATAATTAATGATGGAAAATTAACAGAAGTGAAAGTAATTAATGGTGGAGTTGGATTTAATACTTCAAATACAACAGCGATTGTATTGTCTAGAGGGCAAGAAGCAAAATTTGAGGCAAAGATTAAAGAATGGACAATTAATTTATTTGAAAAATTATACCAAAATAATAAAATCTCAAATGATGACGGGATAGTAGATTCTGGTCTTAATAGTGACTATGGATTACAATATACTCACATATATTCACCAAGAAGCTTAAGAAAAACATTATTGTCTTCAAGATTTGTTGATGGCAATTTAAATTATACACCAGATTTAATTCTGATTAATGATAAGGAAGTTAAATCTTCATCTCACTCACCAATTATTGGGTGGGCATATGACGGAAATCCAATTTATGGTCCTTATGGATTTACTAAAGTTGGATCTAGATCTGGAACAGTTAAGCAAATGATATCTGGATATGAAATAATACAGAATTTGCCCACTACTAGACCAAGTTTAGATTTATATCCAAAAGGATTCTTTGTTCAGGATTATGAATTTAAAGCAAAAGGAGATTTGGACGAATATAATGGAAGATGGTGTATAACTCCCGAATATCCCAATGGTGTTTATGCATATTTCTCTACGATCAATTCTGATACTGTAGAATCTTCTGGAGTATTTAAAAACTACAAAAAACCCGAATTCCCATATCTAATAGGAAATAAATTTAGATCCAAACCAATAGAATATAATTTTACAAGATATGCTAATCAAGATAGTATAGATTTAAGTGGAACATATTGGTTTAGAAATACAACACCATATGGACTTACAAATGAAAACACTTTTTATGATTATTTAATAAAACCTTCAAATATACAAAATCAAACTTCCAAAATTAAGTTTGCAACTAAAGGTGCGGTAGAATCTGTAGGAATTGTTAGTGGAGGAATCAATTATAACGTTGGAGATTTGGTAGTATTTGATAACACAGAAACTGGTGGAAGAGGAGCTTCAGCCAGAGTTTCTTTGGTTAAAGGAAATGAAATCCAAGAAATATCATGCTCTACTAATAAAATTGAAAATATAGAGTTTTCTCCATATCTAACGTTAGGTAGTTTCATAGGATTCTCAAGTTTGCCCCATGGATTTAAAAATTCTGATTATGTTTATATAACAGGAATCAATACAACTACTACAAGTTTAAAAAATTTATATGAAGTTGGTGTTAGATCGGAAACATTTAAATTAATATCTGGAATTGGAAGTGCAGCTGCAACTGGTATTGTTACATATTTTAATATTTCAGGATCTCTAATTTATCCAAATATTAGAGAAAATGATGTATTAGGAATAGGTACCGAAAAAGTAAAAGTATTGTCCGTCGATATAAAATCTTCAAGAATTAAAGTATTAAGGCAGTATGATAATACTGTCGGATCTGCACATACATCTTTAACGCCCCTATACGAAAATTCAAGAAAGTTTACCATTAATGTTGGTTATAATACTTCTAACCAGTATAGAGTAAACAGGGAAATTTATTTTAATCCTTCAGAATCGCTTGGAATTGGTATAACTGGAACATATACTGCATACATTTCAAATCCAGGTAGTGGAAGTTCTACTGTAACTATTCCAGTAAGGTCAATTTACTATGAGAATCATGGATTGGAAACTGGAGATAGACTAGTCTATTTTTCTAACGGAGGAACACCAGTATCCGTTTCAACAAATGGATCTTCTAGTTTCCAACTATTAGATAATCAAATAGTTTATTCTGTAAGGATTAATAATGATTTAATAGGAATATCAACTCTTAAAGTTGGTGTTGGGTCAACAGGAACTTATGTTGGTATTGATAGCAGCAAACCTACAAGTATTTTATACTTTACTGGCATAGGTACTGGAACAATACATAGCTTTAGAACAAATTATGACAACGTTGTTATTGGTTCTGGAATTAAAAATATTGTCACCATTTCTACTGCGTCAACGCACGGTTTAAACATAAAAGACTCAGTTTATATCAATTCTTCTCCAGGAATATCAACAACTATTGTAGTCAAGTATAATGATTACAATAGAAGACTGATAGTAAATCCAAGATCTTTTGTTTCTTCGGATGTTGATATTGTCAATGATATTATTACAATTAATAATCATGGATATAATAATGGACAAAAGATAATTCATACATCTACTTCTCCATGTACAGGATTAACTAATGAGCAAATTTATTATGCAGTAGTTTTAGATGAAAACAAAATTAAACTATCCGAAAATTATTATGAATCAGTATCTTCAAAACCTTCAATAGTAAGTATTGGAAGCTCCTCTTTTGGAACATTATCGCCAATAAACCCAGAATTGGCAATTTTAAAAGGATCTTCTGTTATTTTTGATTTGTCAGATTCTTCTCTTTCTTATAGCAAAAATTCTACTTTATATCCTGCGTTTGAACTGAATTTCTATCTAGATAAAAATTTCAAAAATAAATTTGAAACTTCTCAGTTATCCAACGAATTTGAAATTTATAGGGAAGGAGTTGTTGGTATTGATCCAACAGCTAACGTAAAAATTAATGCAACACAAAATTTCCCGCAGACAATATATTACAAATTGGATGTTGTAAATATTGACAATATCCCAGTAGAAAAATCACAGATAATAATTGATGCAGAATATATTAAAGAGGGAAATACAATATATCGATATGAAAGTGAATATACTGGAACATATAAAATTTCGGGAATTGGATCTACTACATTTAGTTTTAGTATGCCAACTGTTCCTGAAAAAAATATTTACAGAAAAAATGAAGGATTATTTGAATATTATACTGACTCAAAAACTTCATATGGTGAAATTTATGCACTAGATGTTGATACTACTGGATCTCAGTACGAAAAACTTCCAGGAATTTCTACCATTGTAAGTGAAAAGGGAACTGGAGCTGTCCTCTTGCCATACAGTTCAAGTATTGGGCAAGTTAAAACGTCAATAATAAATGATATTGGTTATGATTATTATGCTGATACTACAATTAGACCGTTAGCAAAACTACCAGAAATATTAAAAATTTCAACTTTAACTTCTTTTGAAAAGATTGGTATAACTTCTGCTGGTATAAATTATGCAGTTTCACCAGACCTTTTGGTAATAGACGGATTAACTAGAAAAATTGTTGATGATGTTGATTTGTTCTATAAAGTAGGTGATACAGAAGTTACTATTCTCAAAAATACAACAGGAATTAGTAACGTTCCTCCAATTATTATTCCTGTAAATAATTGCAATGGAGTTGGAATATCGTCAATTGGATACAATCCATTGACAAATTATGTCACTGTTGGACTTGCAGTTAGTTACAGCAATGCTTCAGACTTCCCATTCTCTGTTGGAGATAAAGTTCTAATTGAGAACATTAGTGTTGGTCTAGGATCTACAGGAAGAGGTTATAATTCCTCACAATACTCTTATGGATTATTCCCTGTTGTAGCAGTATCTCCAAATATAGGAGGCATTAATGCTACTGTCACATATGATCTTACCGAATATATTTCATCAGGGCAAGTTCCTGGAAGATATGATCCTATAAATTCAAAGGGTAGGATAATCCCAGAAAAACATTTTCCAAAGTTTGACGCAATTCTATCAAAAAATAATTTTATTAAGGGAGAGACTGTAGTATCAGATGATTCAATCGGAATAGTTGAAAATTGGGATCAAAAAAATGAAATTCTAAAAGTTTCCACAAACAAAGAATTTTATACAAATACTGTATTGAGAGGTTTATCTTCAAAATCTCAAGGATTAATATCAAATAAAGAGTCTTTTGAGGCAACTTATGAAATTGATTCTTCTTCTATTGTAACTAAAGGGTGGGAGAGACAAACTGGATTCTTAAACAGCAGTCTACAAAAAATTCATGATAATGACTATTATCAATATTTTTCATACTCATTGAAATCAGAAATACCATATGAAACCTGGAATACACCAGTAAGTAATTTAAATCACGTTGTTGGATACAAGAAATTTAGCGATCTTGTTATAGAAACAAGAGATTTGGATTATGTTGGCATACAAACCTCTCAAGATAATGGAGATTTTTATGGAATCTGCGATTTTTCTTCTACAATTAATCTAAATCACATTTACGATTATGATTTAGTTTTTGAAGAAACGATCAATAATGATAATAATATAATTTCAACTGATATAGTCTTTACATCGAAAGAGATACAAGATTATCTCCAATCAATAGGAAATAGAGTATTAGAGATAGATGATTTTAGTGACACATTCAAGAGTGTTCCTAGATCAACTCCATTTTCTATTGTTGATACATTTAGAATGAATGACTCCAGATCTAGAAAATATATTACATATGTAAGAGATAAGAGATTTAGTTCGGATAGACAAATTCTATTAGTTTCTTTACTATATGATAATGATTTTGGGTATTTAAATCAATACGGAAGAGTCGAAAGTTATCTAGAAGATCTGGGATCATTTGACTTCACTGTAAATGGCGATGAGGGCAATTTACTATTTTATCCTTCTAAGTATACAGTTAATGACTATAATATTAGTCTTCTGTCATTTAATTTAAAAGACGACGTTACAGCAACTTCTACCTCTTATTTTGGAGATATTATAAGATTATCGACCAGTAATGTTAATGCTTCTTCGTCCACTCCCTCAACAATCGTATCGATAGCATCTACATATCGTTCAACAAAAATATTAGTACAAATAGAATCTAATAATGACATATATGAATACGATGAACTAACTGCTATTCACGATGGAACAAATGTAGATCTCTTAGAATATGGTCAAATTACAAATCACTCAAGAAATGCATATGCAAGTAGTGGTCTGGGTACATATAATGCATATTTGTCTGGTCCTGGACTAATAGTAGAATTTATACCAAATCCAGGAGTAGCTGCAACCATAAACACTATGGCAATATCTTTTGCGGCAAATACAAGTGGTTCTGTTGGTACAGGAACTGCAATATTGAGCACATCTTCATTAAGTTCTAATTATGTCTCTATAGCTTCTACATCTGCCCCAACTCAAAACTTAGTTTCAAGTTATTCTAGTGATTATTCTGGTGCATATTATATTGCTTCTGTCGAAGATACAACCAATAGTAGATATCAGATTTCAGAATTGGTTGTTGTTGATGAGACAGTTTTCAATACAACCTCAATTACAGAATTTGGAATTGTAGAAACTCATAGTGGACTTGGAACTTTTGGATCTGACATTTCAGGAAATCAAACTAATTTATACTTTACGCCAAATCCAAATATTAATGCACAGGTTAGAATATTCCAAGTTGCAATGAAACCATTGGATGAGGGAATAGCAACAAATAATATTGATTTGAATAATGGATTTATAAAGAGTAATTATGGATCATATGAAGGTACTGAAAGAGATGTTAGAAGATCTTTTGAATTAACTAGCAGCGGTAGAGAAATCTTTAAGCGTTATTTTGACGGCACCGATTCAAGCGTTGTTAATATTACAAATAATACTATAAGAATTCCAGAACATTATTTTGTTACTGGCGAAGAACTCCAATATTCTTCTCCTGGAATTGGAAATACTCAATCTATTGGAATTACAACTGCAATATCAATTCCCGGAATAGGAATAACCAATAAATTGCCAGGATCAATTTATGCAATTAAAGTAAGTGACTTAGATATAAGAGTTGCTGCTTCTGCAACAGATGCTTTAAAGGCTGTTCCAATTCCACTGCAATTAAATTCACTTGGTATCGGAACTGTTCACTCATTTACTTCTAAGAGACAAAATTCTAGAGTATTAGTGACAATTGATAATGTAATTCAATCTCCTATTGTTGGTTCTTCTATTACTACGACATGCGCGAAAACAGTTGAAATCGTTGATGATAGAGTCAAATTCTCAGGAATTACTTCATTCTTCAGCGATGACTTAATTATGGTCGATGATGAAATTATGAGATTGAATACTGTAGGACTTGGAAGTACTAATATTGTACAAGTCCAACGTGGTTGGATGGGTACAAATATTGGAATTCACACTGTTGGCAGTTTAATTAAAAAGATATTAGGAGATTATAATATTGTTGGAAATACTATTAATTTCTTTAAAGCACCTTATGGAAAATCTCCTATAGGAACTGATAGTAATAGACCAGATGATAGAGACTATACAGGAATAACTACTCATTCAACATTTAGTGGTAGATCTTTTATGAGGTCTTCCGCTACAAATTCTACAAGTGATCCTTATAGTAAAAATTATATTTTTGACGATATTTCTGAAGGGTTTACTGGAATTAAGTCAACATTTACATTAAGATCAGAAGGCAAAAATATCTCAGGAATTTCTTCAGATAATGCGGTAATTCTGATCAATCAAATATTCCAAGGACCACAAAGACTTGGAGTAGTTGATATTGTAGGAGACTATACATTAACAGAAAATGCAGGTATAACTTCAATAACATTTAATGGATCATATGATCCAGATGATATTACTAGCACAAATTTACCATTCGGAGGACAGATTGTTTCTGTTGGTTCCACTAAAGGTTTTGGATATCAACCTCTTGTTGCTGCAGGTGGAACTGCAATCGTTTCTTCTGCAGGAACAATCTCAGCAATAAGTATTGGAAATAGTGGATCTGGATATAGATCTGGAATTCAAACAACTGTTAATGTTGGTGTGTATACAGAATCATTAACTTCTACAAATATAACCTATGTTGGATTTGCTTCAGTTAGTAATGGAAATATTGTTCGTGTCTCAATAACAAATCCTGGAATTGGATATACTTCAAGTAATCCACCAAAGGTAATTTTTGATTCTCCATTATCATATTCAAATATTCCTTTAGTTTATTCCACAAATTCAACTCCTGGATTTGGTACTGGAGCAACTATTAGTATTGTAGTTGGACAAGGATCAAGTATCATTGACTTTGAGATACAAAATAATGGGTATGGATACGGTCAGGGTGAAAAATTAACTATTGAGTATGGTGGATCCACTGGCATTCCAACAGATATAACAAAGAATCTTCAACCATTTGAATTATCAATCGATAGAATTTATAATGACCAGTTTAATGGTTGGTCTCTTGGAAGTTTTCAAGTTATTGATAATATAGATGAATTATTTGATGGTCAAGTTAATACTTTCCCAATAAAAATTGATGGAGTTCAACAGTCAATAAGATCCAAAAAAGGATCAAACATTAATGTAGAATCTACACTGCTAGTGTTTATAAATGATATTTTACAAACACCAGGACAATCCTACATATTTGAAGGTGGAAGCATTATCAAGTTTGTAGAAGCACCTAGAGCAGGAGATACTTCTAAAATTCTTTTCTATAAGGGAACTGAAGGTGTCGATGTAGTTTCTGTTGATATTTTAGAAACTGTTAAAGTTGGAGATCAGTTAAGAATTTATAGTGAAGATCTTAGTTTAAATCAAACAAATAGATTGGTCACAAGAGTTAATTCTTCGGATAGTGTTTTGACAAACCCATATTCTAATATTGGTGTTTCTTCAAATAGAAATCTTTTAAGACCTGTAATCTGGTGCAGACAAACAGAGGATGTTATTATTGACGGCATACAAATTTCCAAAAACAGAGAATGGTATGAACCCTTAGTAAATCCATCAACAAATATAATACAAAGTGTTGGAGTAGGATCTACATTTATTTTTGTGGAAAGTGTTAAGTCATTCTTTGATAGTGCTAAGGAGAATACATCTTCTTCAATCTACTACACAGTCAAATTGACTTCACAAGATCAAAAAGTATCGGCTGCTAGTACCGCAATAGTATCAATTGCAGGAACGATAAGTTCTATTAATATTACAAGTGGCGGAATTGGATACTCAACAAATCCAACAGTTACTATTGCAAATCCTGTCGGATTGGGCACCACTCTAAGAGCTTCTGCAAATGCATTTATTTCTGCGGGAGTAGTAACTTCAATTCAAATAAATTATGGTGGAATTGGATATACAACAACAAATCCTCCTGTTGTTTTAATTGAAGATCCAGAACCAATTTCAGAGATTATTGAATATGTTTCATATGAGGGTGATTTTGGAAGAATTGTTGGTGTTGCAACAACTTCAGTAGTTGGAGTTGCTTCCACTGCTATTGCATTTGATTTCTATATTCCACAAAATTCAATATTGAGAAATTCTTCGATTGTAGGAACAGCAATAACAATTAGTGGAATTTCTACTGGATATTATTTCGTAGTAAATAAATCAAATGTTGGAAATGGTGTAACTTCTTTAAGGAGAGATAAATCTATCGTTGGCGTTGGCACGGAGTTTCTGGACAATGTTTATGAGGTTATTTCTGTTTCTAATGTAACAAGAAGTATACCTGGTATAGGTGTAACTTATGTTTCAAGAGTCATAACTTCAGTTTCTTCTTATAATGGGTTAACAGGAATTGCTAACACAGGATACTATGGCAATTATAGTTGGGGAAAAGTTTCTACAAATAGCAGAACTAATCCAACAGCATTTAATTCGTACAATAACAATGGAACAACTGGTTTGTCAACTAATCCAATTTTAATTAGATTAAATCCATTGAGATACTTTAATTATAATTCATAAATAAATAAAAAACGTTAAAAATGTCTGCAATTATAACTGATCAATTTAGAATATTAAATGCAAAAAATTTTGTTTCTGCAGCAACTTCCTCAGCAAATTCTTATTATGCATTTGTTGGTTTGACCAATGCAACAGATTATAGTTCCACTTGGGATACTTCACCACTTGCACCTAAAGATAATTTTAACGAAGAATCCGATTATTGGGATACTATCGTAGCATTAAAAAAAATTGGAAGTGACGATGTGCGTCAAGTGGTTAGAAAAATAACATGGTCTTCCGGAACCACTTATGATATGTATCGTCATGATATTAGCAGGACAAATACATCTAAACCTTCAAATGCTACTAGTATATATTCTTCAAATTTTTATGTTGTAAATAGTGATTTTAGAGTGTATATTTGTCTACATAATGGAACAGATCCAGAAAATCCTACAGGAAGACCATCTTTAGACGAACCAACATTTACGGACTTAGAACCAAGATCTGCAGGTTCTAGTGGAGATGGATATGTGTGGAAATATCTCTATACAATTAAACCAAGTGACATTGTAAAATTTGATTCTATTAATTTTATTCCCGTTCCAACAGATTGGGAAAATAGTGCAGAAAATTTTGCAGTTAGGGACAATGCTTCTACTAGTGGTCAACTAAAAATTGCAGTTATTACCAATAGAGGTATTGGTATAGGAACTGCAAATAGAGTTTATACCAGGGTTCCTATTAAGGGTGATGGATCTGGAGCAGAAGCTACTATTGTGGTCAATAATGATTCTAAAGTTGATACTGTTACGATAACTAAAGGTGGATCTGGATATACATACGGAACAATTGATTTGGAATCTGGAAATGTTCCAACTGGTTCTACAAGACCAACGTTTGATTTAATAATTCCACCAAAAGGTGGACATGGATATGACATATACCGAGAACTGGGCGCATACAATATCTTAATTTATTCTAGAATTGAAAATGATATACAAAATCCAGATTTTGTTGTAGGCAATAAGATTGCTAGAATTGGAATTATAGAAAATCCAGAAAGTTTTAATTCGGATTCAATATTGACTTTATCTAAAGCAAGTTGTTTGTCAGCATTAAAACTTGTTGGTAGTGGATATAGCACAGCGGTCTTTACTGAAAATAGTTTTATTACTCAAACTATAGGTCTTGGCATAACGGCTGTTGGTAGGGTTGTTTTCTATGACCAAGACACTGGAGTTCTTAAATACTGGCAAGATAGAACTCTTGTTGGTTTTAATAGTGATGGATCAAGAAATACGACACCAATCTATGGATATGATATGAATGAATTTAGTGCAAATCCAATATCCGGAGGTTCGCTAACAATTTATGGAGGAAGTGTCAATCTAGGTATAGACACAAGTTTTAGTGGTGTCTCAACTACAATAAATAGTAGGACATATTATCTTGGACAAACTTTTGTCGATGGAGTTTCTGATCCAGAAGTTAAAAAATATTCTGGAAATATAATTTATGTTGACAATAGACCTTCAATAACAAGGTCTTCAAATCAAAAAGAAGATATAAAAGTTATTTTGCAATTCTAAACGGTTATGCCCCAGGAAACTAATCTCAATGTATCACCTTATTTTGATGATTTTGATGCAATAAATGGATACTATAGGGTACTATTTAAACCAGGGTACCCTGTACAAGCTAGAGAATTAACAACAATTCAATCCATTTTACAAAATCAAATTGAACAATTTGGAAATCATTTTTTCAAGGAAGGTTCTGTTGTAATTCCTGGTGGCGTAAACTATGTTGATAGTTATAAAGCTGTTGAACTTCAGAATTTGTATTTGGGAACCAATGTTATTGCATATTTGCCAAGTTTAATTGGAAGAACTCTTAGGGGCCAGAATTCTGGAGTAAGAGCAACCGTAATTGGTGTACTAGACTTTACAAATTCGGATCGAGGAAATAATACATTATATGTAAACTATTTAAATTCAGATTCTCAAACTAATAGTTATGAAGGATTTGCTGATGGAGAAATTTTATTAATTGAAGGGGCACTAACAACAAAAAGTTCTTTAAATAGAGAACAATCAGTAATATTTCAAGATGGAGAGGGAATTGCGTCCACAATTTCTGTAGATTGTAATTCACCTTCTTCTGCGGTTATAATTTCTTCTGGAGTTTACTTTTTAAGAGGTTGTTTTGTTGAAGTACCAGAACAAACAATACTATTAGACCAATACTCAAATACTCCTAGTTATAAAGTTGGATTTGAAATCTTTGAAGATATTATTACTTCAGATAAAGATAAATCGCTGAATGATAATGCACAGGGATTTTCGAATTATTCTGCTCCAGGTGCCGATAGATTATCTATAAAAGCAGTAATTTCTAAGGTTCCTTTAGGTGTAAAAGATGTTGAAAATTTTGTTCAACTTCTAGAAGTTGAGAATGGTGTTCTTAGATCAGTATCTAATACTCCACAATATAATATTTTACAAAAAGAACTTGCCAGAAGGACTTATGAAGAGTCTGGTGATTATTATGTAGTACAACCAAAACTAAGTGTACAAGAATCATTAAACGATCTTAAGGGCAACAATGGGTTATTTACAGAAGATCAGATAACATATGATGGAAAAGTACCTTCAGAGGATCTTGGTACTTACAAAATATCTCCACTAAAAGCTTTTGTTAGAGGATATGAGATAGAAACCATATCTCCAACTTTTATTGATTTTGAAAAGCCTAGGACAACTAAAAAATTACAAAATAGAAGTATTAATTATGTAACCGGACCAACATTTACCTTAAATAGAGTTTATGGATCCCCAAGCTTAGGGATTGCAACTTCATATACTTTAAGTTTAAGAAATTCTAGGATTGGATCTGATCAAAAAACTGCTTCAGGAAAAGAGATTGGACTCGCAAGAGTATATGATTTTGCTTTAGAATCGGGATCATATAGTACAGCATATCCAGATATTAATGAGTGGGATATATCTCTTTATGATATTCAAACATATACTGAAATATTTTTAAATGAACCAATATCTTTAAGTAATTCTGTTCATATTAAAGGAAAATCTAGCGGAGCTGTTGGATTTTTAAGATTTGATGCTAGCAATTCTGGTATCATTACTGCATACAATACCAAAGGTAATTTTATAGTTGGCGAAAAAATTATATTCAATGGTACCGAAAGTATAAGCAGAGTTTCTACAGCAATAACGGATTATTATCCAAATGACATCAAATCTCTGTATGGAGTTGTTGGTTCTGCTTCAACTTTTACTGCAGATGTAAAACAATATCCTTCTATTAATATTGGACAAGTAAATATAACTGCAGGAAGTGGTGGAATAAGCACTGTTTCTTCCTCGTCATTTATATTTTCCGGTATAGCTACAGTAGGAAATATTGTATCTTACTCTAATCCTGGGTTGTCCACAGTCTCATACGCAAGAATAGAGGCAGTATTTCAAAATTCTATCCGAATTAGTGCAGTAAACAAAGTTATTGGTGTATGTGAAGGAGATTTGCCAACAACAATTATTAATCCTAGCGATTTTAATATCTTAACTTCAAGATTCCAGTCTTCAACCGATAATACTTTATATACAGTATTACCAAATCAAAACATATCTTCTGTAGATTTAGAGAATTCAAATTTAACCATCAGAAAAGAATTTATTGTCAATATCACATCAAATTCAACGGGAACTATAGTTGCTGGAAGTAATGAAACCTTTTTACCATTTGATGAAGAAAGATACGTATTGATAAGATATGATGGACAAACAGAAAATTTAAGTGCAGATAAATTTGTATTTACTTCCGGATCTACAGAACTTACAATAAATGGATTAGGGTCAAATACAACTGCTAGATTAATAGCAACTCTAAGAAAAGTTAACATCAAAGAAAAGGTTAAGAATAGAAATAGAGTAAGATCAATTATAATTGACAAATCAAAATACGAAGGATCTGGAATCGGATCAACTACATTTAATGACGGATTGACATATGGAAATTATCCATATGGCACTAGAGTTCAGGATAGTGACATATGCTTGATGGAACCAGATGTAACCAAAATAATTGGTATTTTTGAGTCCAATGATACATCTAATCCAGATCTTCCTGCGATTAGTATGATATCTCTTTCCGGTCCAACAAATAAAACTGGCGATTTATTGATTGGAGAAGAAATTGTAGGAAAAGAAAGTAATGCAGTAGCTATCTATTCTGAAAAACTAAATGATCTAAAAATTTCTTTAATATACTTAAACGAGAATAGATTTAAAGTTGGTGAAACCGTAAAATTTAAAGAATCTGGAATACAAGCAATAATAACAGAAGTAGAATCTGGAGATCAGAATATTACAAATAGTTTTACTTTTGAAAATGGTCAGACAAATACGATTTATGATTACTCCAGAATAGTAAGAAAGACTACATCTTCAGAGCCAACAAGAAGATTGAAGATATTGTTTGAGTCTGCAAGTTATCTGCCATCAGACACTGGGGATATTACAATAATAAATTCATATAACCAATTTGATTATTGTGATTTACCTGCAATTAATGGAGTTAAGTCAAGTGATATTATTGATATTAGACCTAGAGTATCAAATTATTCCGTAACTTCTGGATCCAGATCACCATTTGAGTTTTTGGCAAGATCATTTACTTCTAGCGGAAATTCTGCATCTAATATTTTAGCTTCAGATGAGTCAATACTATTAGATTATTCTTATTATTTGCCTAGAATAGATAAAATTTTCTTAACTAAAGAAGGATATTTGCAGTTAAGTAAAGGAGAACCCTCAGATAATCCTCAACCACCACTACCAGCAGATGATGCTATAGAAGTTGCAACAATGCTACTTCCCGCATATTTGTGTGATCTAAGTTCCATTAACATAAGCATGATGGAGCATAAGAGATATAGAATGGTTGATATCTCTAGTTTAGAAAATAGAATTAAAAATCTAGAATACTATACTTCATTGTCTCTTCTGGAAAGTGATACTTCCAATCTACAAATTAGAGACACAAATGGATTGAACCGATTTAAGTGCGGTTTCTTTGTCGATGATTTTTCAGATACTAAGTCTCAACTAAAGAAAACGATAGTAAAGAATAGTATTGATGTCAAAAACTCAGAACTAAGACCTTCTCCTTATACAACTTCAATTGACTTACTTTTAGGATCAACTTCATTTGTTGGAATTGATGGAGTATATGATCCAACAGCAGATCTTGGATATGTGACCGATTTGATTGGAACTGGAATTAAGAGAACTGGCGATGTAATAACACTAGATTATACTGAGGTTTTAGAAATAGATCAACCTTATGGCACAAGAGTTGAAAGTGTTGCTCCATATAGAGTTGCTTATTACAATGGTACCATAGAGTTAACACCTTCTTCTGATATTTGGGTTGATACTGTAAGATTGTCAGCGAATAATATTAATGTACAAGGCAATTATACAGAAACTTTCTCTCAAATCAGCATTGCTGATTTAGATAAGCAAACTGGTTTTGGACCCGTAATTTGGGGATCTTGGGAAACTAATTGGACAGGAACCACTAAACAAACTCAAACTGAAGTTGTTCAAGATGAGTATGGCAATACTTTCCAAGAAACGTATGATATTACATTGGCTAGTGGAACAGCCGCTAGAAAAGGATTAAGAACTAGCACTAAAGCAGAATTTAGTACAGTTTCTCTTGGCGATAAGATTCTAAGTACGGATATAATTCCATACATGAGATCTAGAAATATTGAATTTGTTGCAAAGAGATTAAAACCCTCTACAAGAGTATATGCGTTTTTTGACGGAAAGGATATTAATAGATTTATTGTTCCAAAACTAATTGAAGTTTCTATGCAGTTTGGATCATTTGTAGTTGGAGAAACTGTTAAAGGTTATATCGAAGGTTCTTCACAAGATACTCAAGAAAGTCCTTCAATATCTTTTAGAGTAAGTTCTTCTAATCATAAGTATGGTCCATATAATAATCCTTCAGATATCTATGTTTCAAATCCATATAATAGAAACGAATTTTTACCTTCTGAGTATTCTACAACTTCAACTACTCTAAATGTAGACACATATAGTTTAGCATATCAATCACAGGGTTTATATTATGGATATGTTCTTCCAGGAATGAAGTTAAAAGGACAAACTAGCGGAGCTGAAGCAACAGTTGCAGATGTCAGATTAATTACTGATAGTATTGGGGTTATAATAGGATCTTTCTATATTCCAAATCCAAACATCAATACAAATCCTTATTTTACAACAGGAACAAAATTATTCAGATTGACAAGTAGCAATCTAAATTCTCAAGTACAGGGAAGTATTACTAGTGCAGAAGAAAAATTCTATGCAGAAGGTAAAGTTAATAAGGCTCAAGAAAATGTTCTTTCTTTAAGAAATGTTAGAGTTGAAAACCAAACAGTCATCGATGCAACTTCGGTTGTTTCTGATGGATATACTGTTGTAGAAACTACTCCAATCAATGTTCCTTCAATTCCTCCTTCTCCCGCACCAGTTAGTGGTGGTGGAAGAGGTGATAATGATACTCCTCTATCTAAACCAGTTGATGTTCCCAATCCTCCAGTCGCACCAACAACTGGTGTAGAGTACCTATTGACAACTGCAAGAGGAACTGGAAAAACAGTTGCCGTTGAACTTCAAACCGTTACATATCAAGGAAAAGAATACAACTATGCTGAACTTGAATCTAAGAAGAGCATTTCCACCCAAGAGGCTAAACAAATATTCGCTCAACAAGGTGTTACTCTTACTGCAGCCGATATAAGATTTGAGAGGAAGACCCGAGATAAGGATATTAGACAAGATAAGTTAGATGCTAGAATTGTTAGCGATGAAAAACTGAATAATATTTTAAGTCAGTCTGGAGTAAAATCTAGAAATACTGATACTAAAGTTATTGCAAATGTAAGTAGAACTGGAGGAACTAATAGGTCAGTTACTGTAGGTCAACAAGTTACGACTACTCAAAGATCTAAAGACGGATTTGTTGGCAAAAATAATACTAGATCTGTTGGTACAAGTATTGTTATATCAGGTGGTTCTATGGGTGGTGGAAGTAATATGAGTTCTGGTTCTGGTGGATTTGTGACTTCCAATTCAAATTCGAGCAATAGAGGAGGAAATTCTAGTGGTTCTATGAGTGGTGGTGGTGGTGGAAATAATGGCGGATCTGCTGGCGGAGCTTCTATGAGCGGCGGTGGCGGAGGTAGCAGTGGTGGAGGAATGAGTGGCGGCAGCAGTGGTGGCAGCAGTGGCGGCGGTAGTAGTGGTGGTAGCAGTGGTGGAGGAATGAGTGGCGGCAGCAGTGGCGGCGGTAGTAGTGGTGGTAGCAGTGGTGGAGGAATGAGTGGCGGCAGCAGTGGCGGCGGTAGTAGTGGTGGTGGTGGTATGGGTATGAGTGACATTAATTTAAAAACCAACATTCAACCTATCAATAATGCACTAAATAGATTGTTTAGTATTAATCTGAAATAATGGGATTGTATCTTGATAAAATAACAAGATTAAATGGAAAATATTATGAGTGGAATAATAAAATGAAAGAAATAACCGGTGTGACAGGAAATTCTTATGGAGTTATAGCACAAGAAGTCCAAAAAGAATTTCCTGAAATGGTCGAAATGCAAGATAATGGATATCTTGCTGTTGATTACAAACAACTAATTCCTGTTATCATTGAAGCATTAAAGGAAATGAAGCAAGAGATGGATTCATTAAAAAAAATTATTGGTCAAACTATATGAGAAGAAATGTTGAGTCTTTCAAGTCAATGCATTTAAATGATTTGATATTTTCGGAAAAAATGATAGTCCAAAGATCAAATATACATAGATGGGGAGTTTTTGCAAAAGATTCAATAAAAAAATATGAAATTTTAGAGGAATTTCCTTACTTTAAAGTACCTTTAGAAGAATTAAATAATGCTCCTTCTTGTGTAAGTTATAGTTACAATTTAGATAATGAATTTAGTATTATAGGAATGGGTTTTTGTGGATTGTATAATCATAGTTTTGATCCAAATGTAGATTATGAAATAGATAAAGTAAATGAAGTAATGAGGCATTATGCTATTAGGGATATTGATGCTGGTGAGGAATTGACTTTAAATTATGGAGAAGAAAATGCTGAAAATTTTATTTAACTAGAAAAATAAATAATTAATAGTAATAAACTTGAGTAAAAATCAACAGATAAAAAAATGAAACTAGTAGATCCATTAGCACAATCTTTTTATGTAGAGCCAAAGAGTGGAATATTTGTAACTTCTGTTGATCTTTATTTTTTCTCCAAAGATCCGGAACTTCCAGTAACGGTTCAATTGAGACCAATGAATTTGGGGTTTCCATCGAATAAAGTATATCCATTTAGTGAGATTGTAGTAGATCCTAAAGATGTAAATGTATCCGACGATGGATCAGTGGCCACGCGAGTAACATTCAAGTCACCGATTTATCTATCTGGATCAGAATTTCATTGTATATGTTTGTTATCAAACTCAAGTGAGTATCTAGTCTGGTTATCTAGATTGGGAGAGATTGATACCGAGTCACAAACTCAACTAGAATCTAAACAAATTGTAGTAACAAAACAACCTCTTTCTGGTTCTATTTTTAAATCACAAAATGGAATAACTTGGAATCCAAGTGATTTTGACGATTTAAAGTTCAAACTTTATAGAGCTAGTTTTGGTGTAATTGGAGATGTAAATTTTTACAATCCAGATTTATCTACAGGAAATGGAGAAGTAGCAAGATTAGTAAAAAGACCACTATTTTTAAATTCGAGGAAAGTTAAAGTTGGATTGGGGACAACTTTATCGACAAGTGATCTACCAACACTAGGAAATACAATTGTCCAAAGAAATTCTAGTGTAACTGCTAATTATGTTGGATATGCAGGATCTTGCAGTGGAAATTTAACAATTGTAAATGCTGGAATTGGATATACACCGTCTTCGGGAAATAGAACTTTTGCTGGAGTAGCTTTAACTAGTGTGACTGGTACCGGCAAAAATGCGACAGCAAATATTCATATATCTAATGGTGTTGCTGTTGCTGCAACAATTCAATCTGGCGGAACAGGATATATTGTTGGTGATATCCTAACCGCAAATCAAATTGGAAATGATACATTAGGAAGAAATATTAGATTATCGGTAAGTTCTCTATCAGGAATTAATGAACTTATCGTAGACCAGGTTCAAGGAGAATTTTTGACTGGTGTAGGAAATACTTTGCAGTATGTAAATAATTCTGGAATAACTACGGATCTAAAGGCAACGGGATCTAACGTTCTTGCAAGTACAATCGAACTTCAAAGTGATGGTTTACATATTAAAGTAAATCACAAAAATCATGGAATGCACTCACCTACAAATACTGTTTCGATTTCAAATGTTTTGCCAGATACAATTCCGTCAAAATTAATGGCAAATTATGATCTATCTTCAACTGCAGATATCTTAGTCGAAGATGAATCAGTATTTGGTACATTTGAAAATGTTGGAGTTGGAACATCCAATTTAGGATACGCAAGAATTGGAGATGAAATTATTTCATACTCAGGAACTTCTACTGGCGCTTTAACTGGAATAACAAGATCCGTTGACCAAACCGTTGCGTCTTCTTATACAACAGGAACTCAAATATACAAATATGAACTTGGATCAGTTTCATTGAGGAGGATTAATAAAGATCATAGTCTTGGCGACTCTACTGTTAGTGAATCTATAGGACTTGATCATTATCATATAAAAATAGATACTAGTTCTAATGGCATTGATAGATCTACAGGAGCAAGTTTTCCTAAGTTATATTTGAATGAAACAAAATCTGCAGGTGGATCTAGAGTTAATGCATCACAAAATATACAATATGAAATTATTAGACCAAATATCGAAACATTAACTCTTAATGGAACTAAAATAAATGCTTCAATAAGAACTGTTAGTGGAACAAGTGTAAGCGGAAATGAAGAGTCTTTCTCAGATCAGGGTTTTGAAGAAATTAATTTAAATGCGAACAATTATTTAAATTCGCCAAGATTAATATGCTCTAAAGTAAATGAAAATAGTAAACTGTCTACACTGCCAGGCAAAAAATCATTTACTTTAAATATGAGACTATTGACAGCAAATACTTATATTTCTCCAGTTATAGATCTTCATAGATCTGGTATGATTTTAACGTCTAATAGAATTAATAATGTCATTGAAGATTATGTAGAAGATGAGAGAGTGTCTACTCTTAAAGATGATCCAACCGCATTTGTATATGCAACGAAACCAATTTCACTAGAAACTCCAGCAACTTCCATTAAATTATATGTAAATGCATATGTAAATGTGGATAGTGATATAAGGGCTTTATTTGCAATTGCTAACGATCCAAAAGAAGAACTGATTTATTATCCATTCCCAGGATATGACAATCTATCAATAGTCGGAGAAACTTCAATTTCTCCAAGTCCAGAAACTATCAAAAAAGTTGTCGATACATCAAAAAATAGTGGAAGACCGGACAGAAAAAGACCAAAAAGCACTAAAAGAGGATTTTTTGCCAATCAACTTGAATTTATTGAGCATGAATTTACTATAGACCAATTACCGGCATTTAGATATTTTAGTGTTAAGTTAATAGGAACTTCAACAAATCAAACATACCCTCCAAGATTTAGACAATTAAGAGTTATTGCACTTGCCTAATTATGACGCACATAAAAGTAAAAGAAAATGCAAGTTATGTGAGAGATGAAAATAGTGGCGCTATTCTAAATACAAATATTTCCGAATATCATACTTATTTGCAACAAAAAGCATTAAAAGAGTTAGAATCACAAAAAATAAAAAATCTTGAGGAGGATGTCAATTCTATAAAAACAGATCTTGAAGAAATTAAAGGTTTATTAAGGAGATTTTTAAATGGATCCTAGTACAATTGAATTAGAAAATATTACCAAGTTGTTTGAATATGAGAAAATGTGTAGAGAGATAGATAGTATAGAGGATATTGAAAAAGTAAAATTAATGCTTAAGTGCTATTTAAAATTATATCTAAAACAACAAGAGGTCGTTTGTAACTTATAGAAAATGGCACAACCAACCAGCAGACAAGAATTAATTGATTATTGCAAGAGAAAACTAGGTTATCCTGTTTTGGAAATTAACGTTGCGGATGAACAAATTGAAGACCTAGTAGATGATGCGATACAGTTTTTCCAAGAAAGACATTTTGACGGCGTTTATCCTACGTTTTTTAAATATAAAGTCAATCAAAATGATATTGATCGAGGAAGAGCAAAAGTTGGTGGTGTTGGAGTTGCAAGTACAAGTGCAACAACAAATATAGTTGGTACTGCAACGACATTTACTTATTATGAAAATAGCAATTATTTACAAATTCCTCCGTCTGTAATAGGTGTCAATAAAATTTTCCATTTTGACGGTGCCAACACTATAACCCACAATATGTTTAGTGTTAAATATCAATTATTTTTAAATGATATTTATTATTGGGGAACAACAGAACTTTTGAGTTATGCAATGGTCAAAACTTATCTTGAAGATTTGAATTGGTTATTGACAACTCAAAAACAGATAAGATTTAATAAAAGACAAGACAGATTATATTTGGATATAGATTGGTCAAGTGTTAGTCCAGATACATTTTTTGTTATTGATTGTTACACCACACTAGATCCTAACGATTATAGTAGGGTTTGGAATGATTCTTTCCTCAAACCATATTTGACTTCATTAATTAAAAAGCAGTGGGGGCAGAATTTGATTAAGTTCCAAGGTGTTAAATTGCCAGGTGGAGTAGAATTGAATGGTAGGCAGATATATGACGACGCTCAGAGAGAGATTGATGTTCTAATGGATAAAATGTCAAGTACATACGAATTACCTCCTTTAGATATGGTAGGTTAATGTTATATGTTAAATCCATTTTTTCTTCAAGGTTCGGCAAGTGAGCAAGGTCTAATACAAGATCTCATAAATGAGCAACTAAGAATGTATGGTGTGGAAATATACTATGTTCCCAGAAAATATATAACAAAAAAATCAATCATAAAGGAATTAATAGAATCAGAATTTACTAGTGCATATCCTTTGGAAGCTTATGTAAATACATATGACGGATATGGTGGACCAGGAACTTTATTGTCAAAATTTGGTGTCCAGCCAATTAATGAATTATCCCTCGTAATTTCAAAGGAAAGATTCGAATCTTACATTACACCATTAATTAATGGTCAACCAAATATTGAACTTTCAACAAGACCTAAAGAAGGTGATTTAGTTTATTTTCCTTTAGGTGATAGATTATTTGAAATAAAATTTGTAGAGCATGAAAAGCCATTCTACCAATTACAAAAAAATTATGTCTATGAATTAACTTGTGAACTGTTTATATACGAAGACGAAATTATCGATACTGGCATAGAAGAATTAGATAATAATATTGTCGAATATGGACAGATTCAAACTTTATCTTTGGTTGGTGTAGGATCAACTCCTGTGGCAACTGCACATATTGTTAATGGAGGACTAAGATCCATAACTGTGACTAATAGGGGAGAAGGTTATACAAGTGTTCCAATTGTGGCAATATCTTCAGCGGTTCCAGCTGCTCAGGGTGGTGTCAATGCAACTGGAATTGCAACAATGATAGGAAATATTGTAAATTGCAATGGATCTAAATCATTACGAGTTCAAGGTGTTGATATTATCAATGCAGGTGCAGGATATACGGTAGCACCAAACGTTGTATTTGTTGGTGGTGGTGGAGTTGGAGCAGCTGCAACCACGACAATAGGAAATGGAATTGTTGGTATTGTGACCTTAGTTTCTGGTGGATCTGGATATTCTACTGCACCTACGGTTACTATAAGTGGACCAGTTGGTACAGGAGTTACAGCTAAAGCTATTGCAGTAATAGATTCTTCTGGAAAGATAACCTCAATAAGAATAAGAGACGGAGGTACTGGATATGCTTCAAATCCAACAATAACATTCTCCTCTCCAGATATGGTAGGGGTTGGAACTTATACATTTAATGAAGAAATAATTGGCAGTATTAGTGGAACTAAAGCGATAGTTAGGGAATGGAATTCTACTACATCTAAATTAAAAATTTCTAATGTTACTGGCACATTTAAACTGGGAGAATTGATAGTTGGGTCTACGAGCAATGCTTCATATAAGGTAAGCAATGCACCAATAGATGAATTTAGTGATCCATATGCACAGAATGAAGAAATAGAATCCGAATCAGATAATATTTTTGATTTTACTGAAACAAATCCTTTTGGAGAAGCATAATTTTATTAGTATAAATAGGTTACAATTATAATGATTTCAAATCATTAATAAGTAAGAGAACAAAAAATGTTTGAATATTTTTATCACGAGATTCTAAGAAAAACAATCATCGGATTCGGATCAATATTTAACGAAATAAGAATAAAACATAAAAATGACCAAGATCAAACAGTAAGTTTGATTAAAGTACCTCTTGCATATGGTCCGACACAAAAATTCTTAGCAAGGCTTGAGCAAGTTCCTGATCTAAACAAGCCAATACAAATTACCGTGCCAAGAATGTCATTTGAACTTAATGGCATATCATATGATTCTGCAAGAAAAGTATCTACGGTTCAAACATTTTTAACAAGTTCCGCTTCAAATCAAAGTGATAAAAGAAAGGCATATATGCCAGTTCCATATAACTTGTATTTTGAATTGAGTATATTTACAAGATTAAACGATGATATGTTACAAATAGTGGAACAAATTTTACCATATTTTCAACCTTCATATAATTTGTCTATAGATTTAGTAGATGAAATTGGAGAAAAAAGGGATATTCCTATCGTATTCGAAGGAATTCAAATGCAAGATAATTATGAAGGCGATTACTCTTCAAGAAGGGTTTTGATCTATACGTTAAGATTTACTGCAAAAACTTATTTGTTTGGACCAGTTTCTACTTCAGTTTCTTCAGATATTATCAAAAAAGTTTCTATTGGATATGTTGCAGGAGATACTACAAAAACTCCTACAAGAGAAATTACTTATGCGGTTGAACCTAGAGCAACACAGAGTTATACAAACAATAGTATAACCAATTTGTCCCAGGATATTACATCAGATCAAACTTCCATAAATGTTGAGAGTTCTTCTTCCATATCCGAAGGAGATTACATAACAATTGATCAAGAAGAGATGTATGTAAAATCTATTACTGGAAATACATTAAAAGTTGTACGTGGATCAGATTCAACAATTGCATCTCCACATGTTCTTGGATCTGTTATAAACAAAATTACTCAAGCAGATAATGCTTTAATTGAAGTTGGAGATGATTTTGGATTTAGCGATTCGATAGCATAAAATGAAAATGACAAAAAAATTTGAAGATTTAAATAATACATTCAACGTTTCGGACGAAATTGTACATGTTGATGTAGAAGTTGATAATTCAATACAAATTGATAAGGAAAAGAAGATAGAATCCTTTTCCAATGATGTAAAAAAAGATTATGAATATACTAGAGGAAATTTGTATTCTATTATTGAAAAAGGACAAGAAGCAATAAATGGAATTTTAGAATTAGCTCAAGAAACTGAACAAGCACGAGCATATGAAGTTGCTGGTCAATTGATAAAAAATGTTGCGGACGCAACAGACAAATTAATGGATTTGCAAAAGAAATTAAAAGATATAGAACAGGTTAAACAACCAAATGGACCAACAAATGTCACAAACGCATTGTTTGTTGGATCTACCGCAGAGTTATCAAAGTTGTTAAAGAAAAGATCCAAAGAAGATGATGATAAATAATTAAAAAAACAAATGGCAGTACCAGCAGTCAATATTACAATAGAAAAAGGTGTTGACTTTGAAAATTCATTCACAATATCAAATCCAGACGGATCTGCATTCAATTTATCTGGATATACTGCCGTGGCAAAAATAAAAAAATTTCCTTCATCAACAATTTCAAAGTCCTTTTCAGTTTCTATTACACCTGCAATTGGTAAAATACTCATATCCATGGGCAGTACAATAACTAGCGAGTTATCTGAGGGAAGAAACTATTATGATATTGTAATTATATCTACTGGATATGGACAAAAAACAAGAGTTATTGAAGGAATGGCCCTAGTATCACCAACGGTATCTGCATAATGACTATAGGAAGCATGTCATATAATGTAAAATTTAATAAAACATCCGGGTTTAAGGTAACCAGAGAAAAAGCCATGGCTTCAAATTACTTTCAGGAATTGTTGGATGTATCTTTTCCAGGAATATCTAAGGACAATCCAAATTCAAACAAAAATAGTTATGTAGTAGTATATGATAGTGTATTGAATAAATTTACAATTGTTGACCCCGATGGAGTTCTTTCTGCAGCTTCAACTACAGCAAGTGTGCAACCCGGTTTACCAGAAGATTTCTTAAACACTTTAGATGCAGATCTCGATAATCGCATTGATGTAGATGGTGGAGTATTCTAGTCAATAAATATTTAAAAGATAGAATAATATGGCCTCATCACTACTTCGGTTTAAAAGGGGCAATGCTGGGATTGGTGGCACAGTTCCCGCATTAAAGCCCGGTGAACCAGCTTTCTCTCTTAATAACTTTGATCTTTTTGTAGGTTTTAATACCACTGTATCTGGAAATAAATTCTTTGGATCTCATAGATATTGGACAAGAGAAGACGAAAGCACACGCGGCAGTGGAATTAATCTTGTAGAGGCTTCAACAAACGGTTCAAATTACATAACTCTCGCTGCACCTTCTGCTGTTGGTTCTGCAGTAACATATTATTTTCCAGCTGATCAAGGAACAGCAAATAGCGTTTTACTTAATGATGGAAGCGGATCATTATCTTGGGTAACAAATATTCCAATTTTAAGTGGAATTGTAACATTCACAAATCCAGCAGATTCTTATAGCAAAGATACTGGAGCTGTAATAATTGAGGGTGGATTGGGTGTAGAGAAAAGTGTAAATATAGGCACAAATTTAAATGTAGGTAATAATTTTACTGTTGCTGGAATAGGAACTATTCCATTATTTAATAGTGAATATTCAACAATTCAACATGTAAGAGGATTAAATTTAAATTATTCTGGTATTGGCACTATTGCTTCATTTAACTCAACATATTCAAACATTAATACAGGTATTGTAACTAATTTAAGTGGAACTTATATAAGTTATAGTGGAATTGGTACTATAGAAACTTTATATTCTACAGTTTCAAATGTTTCCACTTTATACAACACAAATTTATTTGTAAATACTGGTATCATAACTACATTAACTGGTACTAATTTAAATTATTCTGGTGTAGGTACAATTTCAAATGTTAGAGGTACCAATTTAAATTATTCTGGAATAGGAACGGTTCAAGGTTCGTTTAATGTTGGTGTTGGCGGAACCATAATTTCTGCGTCTTCAAATGGATTTGTAGGAATTTCTACAAATAATCCAAGCGATTCTATAACTTTATATAAAGACACAAGAATTGCAAGTTATGGATCCGTTGCAAAATTAAGCGTAGGTCGAATAACTGATGGATCAGATTCGATTCCTGGAAGTTTATTTTATCCAGAATCGGGCACAGTAATTACAAATTCCACAACTGGTGGTTACTATTTAAATAATGTAGGTTCACCATCTTGGTATGTTGATTACAATGGAAATCAATACAATAAAGGATTTGTTAGAGTTGGTCCATCAACATCTATAACTAATATAAGATTAGATCCTAATGGAAATATTTCTGCTACAGGAATACTGACAGCATTTTCTGTAAGCATTGGATCTACTCAGGTAATTAGTAACGAAAGACAATTACAAAATATATTATCTTTAGATGCTATTACAATCAATACAATTGAAACGGCAGTTTCAAATGCACCAAATACATTTACTGATTTAAAAATAAGTGGAATATCTACATTTATTGGAATAGCAACTTTTGCTTCTGGAATACATGTAGTTTCGGGTATATCCACATTAGGTGTAGTTACAGCTACAGATTTGACATTAGTGAATCTCAAAGTAAGTGGATTGGGGACAATCACAACTTTAGATAGCACAACTTCAAATATAACCAATGCAAATATTGTAAGCGGAGTAGTCACAACTTTATCTGGTACCACAGCGACGTATAATACTGGTAACTTAACCACATTAAATGCCACTACAGGCAATATTGTTACTGGTGTGGTTACTACCATATCAGGAACTACCGCAAACTATAATACCGGTAATTTTACAACCGGTAACATTGTCACTGGAGTAGTCACAACACTATCAGGAACTACCGCAAACTATAATACTGGTAACTTAACTACATTAAATGCCACTACCGGTAACATTGTCACTGGAGTAGTCACAACACTATCAGGAACTACGGCAACATATAATACTGGTAACTTAACTACATTAAATGCAACTACTGGCAACATTGTTACTGGTGTAGTTACAACTTTATCTGGTACCACAGCGACCTATAATACCGGCAATCTAACTACACTAAATGCCACTACAGGTAATATTGTCACTGGCGTAGTTACCACAATATCAGGAACTACCGCAAACTATAATACCGGCAATCTAACCACATTAAATGCCACTACAGGCAATATTGTTACTGGTGTAGTTACAACTTTATCTGGCACCACGGCGACCTATAATACAGGCAATTTTACAACCGGTAATATTGTTACTGGTGTGGTTACTACAATATCAGGAACTACAGCTACTTACACAAATTCAAATATTACAAATCTGAATGTTTCTGGAATTACTACAGTCACAACTCTTACTGGTACTAATTTAAATTATTCTGGAATAGCAACTTTACCAACTATTGATGGTACAACAGCAGACTTTGTTAATCTATATTCAAATACTGGCATAGTAACTACATTAAGAGGAACTAATTTAAATTATTCTGGTGTAGGAACTGTATCAAACTTGGTAGGTACCAATTTAAATTATTCTGGTGTGGGCACAATTCCAACTCTTACTGGTACTAATTTAAATTATTCTGGAATAGCAACTTTACCAACTATTGATGGTACAACAGCAGACTTTACGACTGTTTACTCTAACGTTGGAATTGTAACTACATTAACTGGTACCAATTTAAATTATTCTGGTGTAGGAACTGTATCAAACTTGGTAGGTACCAATTTAAATTATTCTGGTGTAGGAACTGTAGCAAACTTGGTAGGTACTAATTTAAATTATTCAGGAATAGCAACTTTACCAACTATTGATGGTACAACTGCCGATTTTACAACTGTCTATTCTAATGTTGGAATCATAACAACATTAACTGGTACTAATTTAAATTATTCGGGAATAGCAACTTTACCAACTATTGATGGAACAACAGCAGACTTTGTTAATCTATATTCCAATATTGGTATTGTAACTACATTAAGAGGAACTAATTACAGTTTTATTGGTGTAGGTACAATTTCTACACTAAATGGTACAACTTTAAATTTTGACTTAGGAAACATTTATGCCGCAACTGGAGACAATTTACTATACACTGGCGTAAGTACGATTTCAAATATTAGAGGATCTAATCTAAATTATTCTGGAATTGGGACAATAGAAACTCTAACTGGGACTACTTTAAATTATACAGTTGCAGATATTACATCACTAAGAGGAACTAATTTAAATTATTCCGGAATTTCTACTGCAACTAACTTAAGTGGAACGACTTTAAATTATACAGTTGCAGATATTACATCACTAAGAGGAACCAATTTAAATTATACTGGAGTTTCTACAGCAACCAACTTAAGTGGAACGACTTTAAATTATACAAATTCAACCATTACAAATGCAACTGCAACAAATTTAAATGTAAGTGGAATTGCAACGGTTCAAAATCTATTCAGTACTGTAGGAGTTGTAACTAATCTATCTGGAACAAATATATCTTATAGTGGAATAGGCACCTTTGGAGAGGTAAGATCTCAATATCTAAAAGCCAGTGATGGAACTTCTGCAATTAGCATATCCAATTCTACAGGAAATGTACAAACCACTTCAGACCTTACTGTTAGTGGAAATCTATACGTTAATGGTTCAACTACTCAAGTAAATACAACATCAATCACAGTAGAGGACCGCACAATTGAACTTGGGGTAGTTGATGGATCTGCTCCATCCACAACTACTACTTGGGATTTGGGGATTTTATTCAACTATTATCAAACTTCATCTAAAAAGTCAGCATTTATTTGGGAACAAACAGATTCTAGATTTAAATTTGGATCTCAAATATCAGAAAGTGTTGGAGTTGGAACAACAAGTCCACAAATAACAGTTTCCTCCTATGCACCAATAGAGGTTTCTACTATATGGATTAATGATTGTGCTGGACAATCAGCAATAATAAATTGTTCAGGCACAGAAAGATTATTAGAAAATATTACAGTTGACTGCGGAACTTACTAATATGAATGAAAATGACCTGAAAGAAGTTATTAATGTTTATCAACAAAAAACTTTTGAACTTTTGACTAAAAACGTTGTTTTAGAGGCACAGATAAATCAATTAAAAACTATTATAGAAAGTATAACGGAAGAAAATAGGGCTTTAAAATCTTTAATTGAAGATTCTCAGCAGACTGAAGATTATTGATAAATATATAAAAGTTCATTTATACTGAACTTTGAGGTATATACCGATTTGCATTAAATGGCATCCCCTATAATTAGAATTAAAAGATCCGCAGTTCCCGGTAAATCACCGCAGATAAGTGATTTGCCTTTGGGAGAACTTGGACTTAATACATATGATGCAGAGTTATATGCCCGCAGAGAAAGAACAGGAATTGGCACCGATATTGTAAGACTTGGTGCTGGAGCAACAGTTACTAATATTCTTTATGTCACACAAGACGGAAGCGATACAAACACAGGAAAAAAACTTGGAGACGCGAAAAGAACAATCGGAGCAGCACTCACAGCAGCAACAACAGGAACAGTTATTAAAGTTAGTGCTGGATCTTATCTAGAGAATAACCCTCTTTCAATTCCAGAACAAGTATCAATAATTGGAGATAGTTTAAGAGAAGTATCAGTATCTCCACAAAATGCAACTTCTGATTTATTTTATGTGACAAATGGAAACTATGTTGCAGAGATGTCTTATACAGGCACTCTAAATTCTGGAAAAGCAATATTTGCATTTAATCCAGTAGGTGCAGGAACAATTACACAATCACCATATATTCAAAATTGTACTAATTTCATTCCAAATAGCATTGGAATGAAAATTGATGGAAATCATGCAAGTGGCAATTTAAAATCAATGGTCCTTGATAGCTATACTCAGTACAATCAAGGTGGAATAGGTGTCTCTATTACTAACAGTGGTTATGCACAATTAGTTTCTCTATTCACTATTTGTAACGATATTGCAGTCTATTGTGGATCGGGTGGAGCATGTGATCTGACAAACTCAAACTCTTCGTTTGGGAACTATGCATTGGTTGCAGATGGAGTAAGTTCTACTCAATTTACTGGTATTGTAACTTCATATGCATCCGCAAACAGCAATGAATTTGTTATTTCAGGACTTAGTAATACGAGACCATATGATGGTCAAGTAGTTTATTTCGATAAATTGTACAGTACCGTCGAAAAAGTTACTGTTTCGGCAGGTGGTACAGGTTATACTTCTGCACCAACAGTAACAATTTCTCCACCATCAACTTCTTGGGGAATACAAGCACAGGCAGTAGCAGAAATTGATAATGGTAGTGTTATTAATATTCAAGTCGTCTCCAGTGGCAGAGGATATGAATCTGTTCCAACGATAACAATATCTTCACCAGATGTTGGGATCAATACCGCAACAGCAATTGCATCTATATTACCGACGTATTATGTGATCGAAAGTTCCACGCCAATTTCTTCAGGAATTTCGACAATTACATTAAGTGATAATGTTCCATATTCTGTTGGTGTTGGATCAACAGTCCCATTCTTTAAACAAAGTAGAATATTGGCTTCTGGTCACTCATTTGAATATGTAGGTTCTGGCATAACAATTTCTAGTGCTCTTCCTTCAGCAGGAGGAATACCAATACAAGAAAATGAAACAGATGCGAGAAATGGTGGATTAGTTGTATACACGTCTACTGATCAGTCTGGAAACTTTAGAATAGGTGATGGGGTTACGGTAAATCAACAAACCGGAACAATATCAGGAAACTTCTATTCAAAGAGTTTATTTACTACAATGACTCCATTTATTTTAGCACTAGGAGGATAAAAAATGGCATTAGCTTTAAACGTATTCAAAACAGTAACACACGCAGTTACTCCAAATAAAGTTGGGATATATACTGCACCTGTAGGATACTCTGGTGTTGTTCTTCTTGCACAGGTTGCAAATGTTGACACCGAATCACATACGATCACATTTTCGCACGAAAGATCTGTTTCAGGAACTGCAGTAACAACTGAGATTGTAAAGGATTTTGCAATTCCTTCAAATGATTCTGCAAATTTAATATCCGGAAAACTAGTACTTGAATCCGGAGATAAGTTAAATATAACAGGTGTAGGATCCACAGGAAATTTAAAATTTATAGCAAGTGTTTTAGAAACACTCAACTAATAATTAACAAACTATTATTAAAGTAGGACTTTATATAAAAAATGGACAAATTTCTAAGCGGAAGAAAATCTCAGTTAAATGTTGGTGTAAGTTCTTTTACAGAGAATAACACTGTAATTACAACTATTGGTAGGGTTGGTATAAAAACCAATAATGCTTCTTCTGATTTAGAAGTTTTTGGTACAGCAAAGGTTTCTGGAATAGCGACTTTTGGTTCTGGGAATACAGTTACTCTTGACGGAGATGGTGGAGAGATAAGAATTGGTTCTGGTATAACCATTACCAATACAACATATAAAACTGGTAGCAGTTATTTGGACCCATCAGCTCTTGCTGCAAATACTGTACTCACAAATTTAGTTGAAACAACTTCAGTACAATCGACAAATATTGTTGCTACTGGTGTTGGTACTATTGGTACTCTTTCTGTAGATACTTTAACATATGGTGTTGGTATTGCAAATACCTTACAAGGATATGAATTAAATTATTCGGTCGGAATTATAACTTCTTTATCTGGATCAGGATTAGAATATAACGTAGGAATTATTACAAACTTAACTGGAGTAAATGCAAATTATTCTGGTATTTCTACTTTACAAAATCTAAGGTCCGCTGTTGGTGTAGTTACCAATATTTCAGGAACGTTTTTAACCTATAGTGGAGTTGGAACTTTTGGAAGTATAAATGCAACTTCCGTTGGACTTAGTTCGGATATTTATGCATCTATTGGTAATTTTGGTGTTGGTATAATTACAACAATAAGTGGCATAGGATTGTCATATTCAGATGGATATATTGGTAAAATAAATGGACAAAACCTAAATTATTCAGGTATTTCCACAATTAATACTCTAACTGGAGAAAATCTAAACTATTCTGGAATTGGAACAATTGATACCTTATCTGGTACAAATATCAATTATTCTGGTGTTGGAAGTGTTACAACGTTAATTGGAGAGAACCTAAATTACTCTGGTGTAGGAACAATATCCAGATTAATAGGTACAGATTTGTATTATTCTGGGGTAAGCACATTATCAGATTTAAGAGGATCTAATCTATCTTATACTGGTATAGGAACAATATCCTCACTAAATGGTGTAGATATAAACTACAGTGGAATAGCGACATTTGCAAGCGCAGATATACCAACTCTTAGTGGAGATCAAATAACCTATAATAATGCAAACTTTACATCTGTTGCTTCGACAGATATTGTAATAAGTGGAATTGCAACAATTTCTACACTTGAAGGATCAACATTAAATTATACTGGATTAAGTACAGTATCAAATCTTAAAGGATCTGACATAGAGTATGTTGGAGTAAGCACATTAGCATATTTAAATGGAACAAATCTAAATTATTCTGGTGTTGGTACTGTCGCAGATTTAAATGGCACTAACATAAACTACAGTGGAATAAGTAGTTTTGCAACGATAAATGGTACAAATTTAAATTATTCTGGTGTTGGTACAATATCTCAATTAAAAACAACTGATATTGAAAATGTTGGCATTTCTTCACTAGATACTTTAAGAGGAACAAATCTAAACTATTCTGGAATTGGAACAATCGATACCTTATCTGGTACCAATATCAATTATTCTGGAATAAGCACACTCCAATACTTAGAAGGAACTAACATAAATTATTCTGGTATTGGTACTATTGCAACTCTTAACAGTACCACAGCAAATATTTCTGACATTAGCGGAAGTACTTTAAATTATTCTAGTGGAACAGTAACCACATTAGATGGAGATACTGCAACATTTTTAGAAGGATCCTTTGACGACGTAACGACAATAAATTTAAATTCCTCTGGAATTGGAACTATTCCAGAACTTAAAGGTACAAATTTAGAATATGCTGGAATTGGATCTATTGCAAATATAATTGGGACTAACTTAAATTATTCTGGTATAGGTACAATTTCTAGCATATCCGGTACAGATATTAACTATTCTGGTGTTGGAACATTTACAACATTAAATTCGTCAGATATTAATGTTTCTGGATTTGGAACTATTCCAAACCTAACAGGTACTAACATTAGTTACTCCGGAATTGGAACGATTTCCAATTTAAATTCCGATGATTCAAATATTGCATATGTGAGGGGAACCAACTTAAATTATTCTGGTGTAGGAACTGTTTCAACTCTATTAGGAACAAATGTTAAGTACACTGGTATCGGAACTATAGATTCCTTGTATGGAACGAATATTGACTATTCTGGAAATGGAAGTATCCAAAATCTAAATGGTACAAATTTAAACTATTCTGGAATTTCAACGGTCAATGAATTGTTTGCTACAGACTTCACACTATCTGGAGTTGCAAGTATTAGTAGTTTGAGAGGAAATACTTTATATTATGATAACACATTTTCTAATGTTGGTCTAATTACCGAAATTTCAGGTACTAATTTAGAGTATATTGGTGTTGGTACTATAATCAATTTCAACGCAACAGACGCTAATATACAGGCTCTAAGGGGAACTGATATTAATTACTCTGGAATATCAACACTAACAAACCTGAATGGTACAAATATCAACTATTCTGGTGTAGGTACAATAACAAATTTAAGTGGCACTAATTTAAATTATTCTGGAATTGCTACGGCAACAATTATTAATTCTGTCACAGGAATAATTACAACCGCACAAATTCAAACCATATCTGGAACAGACTTAAATTATTCTGGAGTGGGCACAATTGGTAACGTTAAAGTTGGATTTGGCAATACAACTTTAATTGTTACTGGAGATGCTAGAATAAGTGGAGTCTTAACAGTTGGATCAGGATCAGTAACAATAAATGGCATTTCAAACGTTTTAAGTGGTGTATCAACATTTAATGCAAATTCTGGAATTATAACAACATTAAGTGGTATACAAGCAACTTACGACAATTTAATCTTAAACAATGACTTAAAATTTATTGGAATTAACACTCAAACAAGTGGAATTAATACTTATAGATTTGTTGGATCTGCAGCAACTAATTCACAATCATACACATTAACTCTGCCTCCAAACTTAGGAATTCCTGGACAAGTTTTAACACTAAATCCTGGAGGAAGATTATCATTTGAAAATACTGGTCTTTATGAAAATAGAATTTATGTTTCGACTGCAAACGGTAATGATGCAAACGACGGTAAAGCAGCTCCAGTTGCTACACTCAAGAGAGCGGCACAATTAGCATCGTTTGAGTCATTTGTATTACCTGGCGGAAGATATTTAGATGCTGCAAATTTACTTGAGGCAAATAAAGAATTCATTAAAGCAGAGGTTATTGGGTTCACAACAACTACATACCCAGCTCTTCTTACAGATCCACAATATGATGAAACTACTTGCAAAAGAGATATTGGATATATTGTAGACGCAATAGTTTATGACCTATCATATGGAGGTAATTCAAAGACCGTTCAGGCAGGTTTAGCATATTGGAATGCTGGAACTAGTTATGTTGCTGGAGAAACAACAGAAACAGTGGCGGCATATCGCTATATTATCGACATTTCAAAATATATCATTAATAATGTTGGAATACCAACAACTTATCAAAATACAATATCCCAATCATTTGATTTAACTCTTGCATATGATGATTCATGCAATCCAAATGCATATAGTGAAAATTGTTGTGCAGATGTTTGGAGTGCAATTGGATCTTATGTTGGTATTGTTACTAGCATTATTGGTATTGGAACAACAGCTGCTCCTTCTGTTACTTTACCTACGGTAAAATCAAATCCAGTATGCATTTTTGTTGAAGCTGGAGAGTATGTAGAGGACAACCCAATTCTTCTTTATGAAGACGTAGCAGTTGTTGGAGACAACTTAAGAAATACTATTATACGACCATTAAATGCCGGAAAAGATTTATTTAGAGTTAGAAATGGTTGCTATGTGACAGGATTCGCAATGAAAGATTATGTGGATGCCGCTGGTATTCCACAATATACTTTTGATTATGCTGTTGCATTTGACGATCCTGCAGACTCAACTGCTTCAAGAACTGGATACGCAGTCAAAACAACAAAACCAATTATTACAAGATCTCCATACATCCAAAACTGCTCTATCTTATCATTCTTAGGTGGAAATGGTATTTTAGTTGATGGATCTAAAGTATTAACTCCAAATACAGCAATTATACCTGAAGAAGCTGAAAATCCTGTAATTGGTCCACAACCAGAATTTGGTAAGTCCATGGTTGCTAATGCATTTACCATGGTTTCGTTTGGTGGAATTGGTTGGCGTGTTATTAATGATGGATATTCTCAGGTTGTTTCTTGCTTCCAAATCTTCTGTCGTTATGGATCACTAGCTCAGTCTGGTGGATACTTGTCAATCACAAACTCTGCGACTAACTTTGGATATTATGCCCTCAAATCAACAGGATTCAATCAAAGATCCTATGTGTTTGATAGAGGTATAGCTGCTGCAACAGGTACAAGTGGTGGTCTTCAGACCTTGAAAGTTATTGGTTTAGGAAGAACAGATCAAGAACTTTATGTTCTAAGATTCTTTGACGGAAATAATATAGATCAAACATCCGCATTTAAACAAGCAGTAGTCTCAAAAACTGTTAATATTGCAGTTGGTGTTAACACAACAACAGATACTATAGGTATTGCAAGTCATGGATTTACGCAAGGAGATAAAGTAGTATATCTAGGACATGAAGGTGTAATACCTGCTCAAGTAATTGGTGGACTCACAAACCAAAACGAATACTATGTAAGGTTTGTTGATATTGATAACTTCCAACTATGTGAAGACGAGAGCTTAACAAGGTTAGTAGATTTAACTTCTGTCACAACAGGTATTAATACTTTCCAAAAAGGAAATCAAGAATTCTTTAATTATGAAACAATTGACACACATAGATCATATCAAAGAATTGGTATTGCTTCTACATCGAGCACTTTAAATTTTGTTCCAGGAAGACAAGTAACTCAGTCTGTTAATGGTGGAACAGCAGTAGGATATGCATATACCTACAATAGTTCTTCAAGAGAACTGATAGTTTCTGTTGAAAAGGTTGGAGGAATAAGAAATAATTTTGGTGTTACTGGAATTGGAACCAATTCTACTATTTTAGATCATAGTGGATCTCCAGTATCAATTGCAATAACCTCAGTAACGGGAATAACTACATTCTGCACCATAGAATTTAAGGTCGATTCTACAGAAACAGGGAATCAAATATTGAATATTGCAAACCTTGTAGAAGATTATAAAATTCATTTCCATAGACCCTCTATTGTCAACTCTTCTTCTCACACCTGGGAATTTTCGGGATCAGGAATTGATTATAATGCATTACCACAAAATGGTGGCAAAACAGATCCAGCATCTGAGCAAGTTTATTCTCTTGGAGGAAGAGTTTATACTTCAGGAACAAATGAACTCGGAGACTTTAAGATTGGTCAGTTTATTGTTGCATATAACAGAACTGGAAATATTGTATTCAATAATAAAGTCTCTATTGGTCAGTTAGATTCTCTTAGATTAAGTCTTTCTGGTGGCGTTGCTATTGAAGAATTCTCTACAGATGTGGGACTGGGAGATAATGAAATTGGAGGTCCATTAGACAGTCGTGTTTCAACACAAAAAGCAGTTCGTTCTTTCCTGAACAATAGACTTGGCGACTTTATCGATAAGTCAGTTTCAACTAATGCTGTCCCAAGTTCTATTGTTCAACTAAATTCTATTGGTCAAATTAATCCGGATCTTATACCACCTAAGGTTGTTAACTACTATAGGGCAAATGTTTCTGGCGGAAGAACTACTTTAGTTGATCAAATTCCAGCAATTAATTTGGCAAATGGTGATACTGTAATTGAACCCGATAGTGGATATGTTCTCATATCCGACGTATATGGTCAGTATTTAATTTTAAATAACAACACAAGAAATTATAACTTCCAAAATGGAGATATAGTTACGAGTACAACATCTGCGGGTGGTGCCATTGGTATTGTTACCACACCAACTTCGGTTGGATATGGAACAACTGGACTTGTTAAAGGTGTGTTGTTAACAACAACCAGTTTGGTTGGAGGATCTGGATATACAAATCCAGGAATTTATACTGGCGTAACACTGAATAGTATTACTGGAATTGGAACAAGTGCAAGAGCGACGATTACAGTTGGTGGTGGAGGAACTGTCACAAGTGTCGATATTGATTATGGTGGAAGAGGATATGTTCAGGGAGATAGTCTAACTGTAAATAATCCGGTTTTAATTGGTGGTAGAAGTGGTGGATCTGATTTTACAGTTTCTGTCAATACTGTAGAAACTAGACTTTATTTGAAGTTAACAAATAATCAGAAATTCCCAGGTTCGAATTTAATTACAGATTATATTGAAGATAGAGATGCTGTTGGTATAGCAACTACTGTAGCAGCAAATTATTCAGTGACATTTGATCCAACCGATTTTTCTACTGGTGGCGATATAGACTTTGCAAATGACAGGATTATTGTTGGTGTTACAAGTTTTGCCGATGGAGATCCAGTTGTTTATTCTACAGGAGGTGGAAATCTTTTAGGAGATCTGATTAATGGTACGACATATTATGTCAAAAAGGTTGGAATCAGTTCTGTTGAACTTTATACAACTTATGCACTTTCTACTAAGAAAGACCTAGCTACTAGCGGAACAGGAACTCATTCCCTAACGAGAAGAGGAGTCAATGTTGATACTGATCAGATAGTATTTGTAAATCATGGGTTTAGTGTTGGTGATGCAGTAAGAGCTAGTGGTGCAACCCCAACAGGAATCAATACAAATAGTTTCTACTTTGTCGGATCTGCAACAACCAACTCATTTACACTACATACAACACAAGCAGCATCTTTAGTATCGATTAATGGACTTCTTTATAATCCAGTTAATATTACTGCAGTTCCTTCTTCTGGATTTGTAACATTCACAAAACAAAATGTTGCATATGAGTCAACCGTAAATACTTCTTCTGCTGATCCAAATAACTGGAGTATTCTGGCATCGGGTAGTATTGACGCTGCAAACATAACCAGTGGTACAATCTCACCAACAAGATTGGGTAGTGGAAGTGCAAACTCAGATACATTCTTGTCCGGAGACTCTAGTTACAGAAAAGTAGTAAAATCCGTAGGAATTGCAACGACCGAACCAGTAACCATTGTTGGTTCTAGTTTTGAATCCGCTTCTGGAGTTACAACACACTATGGAGATTTAAATTTGAAACTAAACAGAGTAGAGCAAACTCTAGATAGTTTCTCAACTCTTGGTGTATCTAAGTTTAAAACTTCAACTTTCAGTATAGGTGACGACGGACAAGTTTCTATTAAAAATTCTGCAACGGGTGATGTTGATGCTGCAACTTTAGGTGGACAATCTGGATCATATTATCTCGACACGAACAATTTAGTTGGAAATATTCCTATCACAAAGGGTGGAACTGGATTATCAGCTCTTCCATCAGACGGCGCAATTCTTGTTGGAAATGGTTCTGCATATGAATTAACAACGAATCCTTCAATTGGTGGAACCGTAACTGCGTCTTTTGCAGTTCCTGCAAACAAAGATATTATATTTACATCAGGAACTTGGACAGGTGAAAAGGCAGCAAAAATTCAGTATTCTTCAAATAACCTATACTTACAGTTTACTAGCAACTTAATTGCAAGAAACTCTGTTGGAACAAACAGACTTACATTAGATTCTTCTGGAAACGTTTCTATTGGTGGTTCAATATCAGCAACAACTATACATTCCACAGTTTCTACTGGAACTGCCCCATTAGTTGTTAGCTCAACAACACAGGTTACAAATTTAAATACACAATATCTTAATGGGTATTCTTCTTCGGCATCAGCAACTTCAAATACTATTGCACTAAGAAATGCAACTGGAGGATTAGTTGCTGCTGATATCACTGGAACTACAGGAGCATTTACTGACAACGTTACCATATCTAATCCTGCATCATTGTCGTTTGGATCTGCCACTAGACAGATGCTTAATCTTTGGAGCACCGATTATGGATTGGGTGTACAAAGCAGTACATTATACTTTAGATCTGCTTCTAGATTCTCTTGGCATCGTGGCGGATCGCATAGTGATAGTCAGAATGATCCAGGATCTGGTGGTTCCGTAGCAATGACACTAGACAATTCCAGCAATCTCACGATAACTGGAACTGTTGAAGGTACAAGATTAATTTCTAATATAGCATCGGGAACTGCTCCACTTACAGTAACTTCAACTACACAAGTTACAAATCTGAATGCTTCATATCTTGAAGGATACGTGACAGATACTGCAAATACAGCAAATAGAATTGTTAGAAGAGACTCTAATGGAGATTTTGCTGCAAGAACAGTAACTGCAACTTTATCAGGAAATGCTACTGGTGTTGGAGCAACATTTACTAATGGAAACTTTACCAATGTTTATACAAATAATGCATATGCCAACGTTGGTATAATAACTGCAGTTAGTGGAACAAACTCAAATTATTCTGGCATATCAACAGCATCTCAGTTTGTGTCTACAGTTTCCACAGGAACTGCTCCACTAGTTGTTAGCTCAACAACACAGGTTACTAACCTAAATGCTTCTCAGTTAGAGGGGTATGTTACTGATACTGCAAATACTGCAAATAGAATTGTTAGAAGAGACGGTTCGGGCAACTTTAGTGCTGGATCTGTTACAGCATCTGGTTTAACTTTAAATGGTTCTGGATCAACCAGTTCTGCTCAGTTAACATTTAGTGGAGCAACAAACAATTGGATAAACTTTGGTACAACTGGTGTTGCTGCTCCTGCATTTACAACAAGAAGTGCCGGCACTAAGATCGTTCTTTATAACAATATTGCAGCTTCTGCAGTAGATTATGCATTGGGTATTGAAGGATCCACATTGTGGAATTCTGTTCCAACAACTTCTGAACAATTTAAGTGGTATGGTGGCACTACTTTAGCAGCAACTTTGACTGGTGCTGGTGCATTTAGTGTGGCAGCATCGATAACTGTTCCTTCAACAGATAGAGCTTTTGAAGTTAATGCTTCCGGTGGCGTTTCTCTATTCTCTAATGAGATTAATGCAGGTGCTTTGGGTGGAACTGGAAGCTTGTACTTTGGATATAGAAGAACCAGCAATCTTTATTTTGGTGCAAGTGGAAATTGGGGAACATGGCAATCTAGTGGTCTAACAATCACTGGAGCATTAAATGCAACCACAAAATCTTTCGTAATTCCACACCCAACTAAAGAGGGAATGACTCTACGTTATGGATCTCTTGAAGGTCCAGAAAACGGAGTATATGTAAGAGGAAAATCAACAGAAACCGTGATTGAACTTCCAGATTATTGGACAGAACTTGTACATGACGATAGTATAACAGTATCTTTAACCCCAATCGGTAACAGTCCGACTCCAAGAGTCTTAAAGATTGATAACAATAAAGTTTACGTATTTTCAAAAGAAAATGGTCCAATTGAATATTTCTTTGTTGTTTATGGTGAAAGAAAAGACGTTGAAAGACTAATAGTTGAATATTAATTCCAGCATCAAACACAATCCATAAATAAATTTAGGAAAGTATTAAAAAATGGCTAATTCTGATAAAAATATAGTCATAACTCCGAATAAAAATCAATCTGCTCAACCAGAAATTGATTTTACTGGATTTGGCAATACTACAATTTCTCTTAAAGTCTTAGACGATTCATACGGAACTTTAAGTTTTGAAGGATCTGCTGGTCAATTATTTTCTATAAGTAACAACCTTACCGCAGGAAGCATTTTTTCTGTAAATGATGTTTCCGGTATTCCCAGTATTGATGTAAATGCAAATGGAAATGTAAGTCTTGGTGCATATAGTTCGAATGTAGCAATAGGTCACACTAGAGCAACCTCAAAACTTCATGTTTTGGGTAATAGTTTATTTACTTCTGGAATAACCACCATTTCAAACTTATCAAGTACAAATGGTGTATTTTCCAACATAAACTCTTCAGGAATAACTACTGCTGCAGTTTTAGTTGCTGGTAACGGAACTGCTTTGGGATCTTCACCATTAGTTGTTAATGGTACTGTTGGAGATAATGATTCTCAACTTTTAATTAAAAAGCCATCACAATCTTCATTTGGAGTTCTTGCTTGGAATGGAGAAATATATTTAAGCTCCAATACTTATTATCAGGATGGTTCTTGGGTACAATCTGCTCCTTCCGGAGATAATGATAACCAATTATTTGCATTAAGTCCAGGTAGTGGCGTAAAATGGTATGCGTCAAATAATGGAACTTCATCTTGGAACGTTGCTAGTGATTTACTACTTTGGAATGATTCTGGAGTATGGCAAAGGCCGCTAGCAAATACTTTAACAATATCTTCACCATTAACTGGAACTTCATATAATAATTCGTCAGCAGTTACTATTGGTATCAATGCAACTAGTGCAAATACTGCAAATTTTGTTGTTCAGCGTGATGGATCTGGGAATTTTAGTGCAGGAACAATTACAGCTACTTTAAGTGGAAACTCAACAACTGCAACAACTGCTTCCAACTTATCTGGATTTACAAATTCTAACAGTTCAAATCCAGTAGCAGCAGATAGTGTAACAAATAATGGTCTTGCTTACGTCAATACCAATATTTCACTATACAGCCAAACTGATGGAGCACTATACTCACAGGCATATAGTTCGAACTGGATTCATCAAATTTATGGAGACTATAGAACTGGTCAAATTGCAATACGAGGAAAAAATAATGGAACTTGGCAATCTTGGAGAGCTGTCCTAGATTCTTCAAATTATACATCATACGCTATTGCAGCATCAAGTGGAACTGGTAATGACATTTATAATAATGGTTGGTTCCGAAATAATGATTCAGGTGAAGGATTATATAATCAAGCAACTGCCCTTCATTGGTATTCAGATTCTGCAAATTATTGGAACAGCGCAACTAGTAGCAGTACTACTGGTGGTATTAGATTTAGAGCTGGATATGGAAGCACAATTTATGGTTATGTCTATCATGACACTAGTGGTTTTGGTTTATTAGATTCTGCCGGTAACTGGTCTTACAGAACAACAACATCATCAGCAGAAATTTACAAAACTCTTTATACAAGAGAACTTCAACTTCAAAATTATCAAATTGTCAATACTGGGCCAATAACACCTTATGTGCCTGGTGGTAACAGTGGGTGGACAAGATCTTCATATCCATATAGTCTTGGATTCCAAGAAACTGGTGGATGGTCATATCCATATCCAGATCTCATAGTCCAGTATCATACTGGAGTTACTATGGCAGCAAACTCTGGATATGATGGCATAAGGTTTAAGAGAGATTATAATGATGATACTTTGGTCTTCCAAATTAATGGGGGTTCAAACTACATGTACAAGTATAATTGGTTGTATACCAATACTACTGGATTTTATTCGGATACCAATAGTGCTCACATTTATCCCAACACTGGTAGTAGTTATGCCGCATGGAGAGTTGACGGAAATAGGAATGGATATACCGGTATTTGGTATAGCCATGGTGGCGTTGCTGATATGTGGGATAGTGGTGGAAATGGTGGTTGGTATAGAGAAGGAAGTGGGAGATGGTATGCATATTACCTCCTATCCAATGTTTGTATGGGAATCAATACTTCCACAACTTCATCTTCATATGGATTATATGTAGATAAAGGAATTTATTCAACAGCAAATATTGTTGCATATTCTGATGTAAGAAAGAAAGAAAATATAGTTACTGTTGATAATGCATTAGACACTATATCCAAATTAAGAGGTGTATTTTATAATAAAATCGACGATGAAACAAAAACACGTCAAATTGGAGTTATTGCACAAGAAGTTGAAATGGTTCTTCCCGAAGTAGTAACTCATGCAAAAGATATTGACGAATATGGCGTTTCTTATGGAAACTTTGCAGGTCTATTCATAGAAGCATTTAAAGAACAGACTGAAATAATAAATACATTGAAGGAAGAAATTGAAATTTTAAAAAGCAAACTAGGAGAATAATAAAATGGCATTGATTAGAGACTTTGAAATTCCTGGAAGTGGACTTGTTGTAAATGATGCATATCATATTATAGTAAATGTTGCCACAGAAAAAAGACTTAGTGATATTTTACCACCACCAGATCCCACCCAACCAAGTGGTCTGAGTGTTAGAGACGATACGGATGAATCTCAATTTGTTTATTGGAAATCTGGATACATTGGAAGAATTGCAATTGAGGTTTATTCTTCAAAGCAAGCAAGAACTGATGGAAAAAAACCAATAGGAGCCTTGGCAACTTCACCAACTGAAGTGAACGTTGATTGTCAATTTGCAACGTCTGGCAAAGACTTTAAGGTTTTATTCTTCATAGATCCGGATAGTCCCGATTCTATTTTAACCCAGGCATATAATCACCTGAAAACTACAGAATATTATAAGGATGCTATAGAAGACTGATAAATAGTATTGAATTTTAATTATTATTAATTAATAGGTAAACGACATGGAACAAAATCATCAACAACTTTTTGATACTGTTCAACAACAACTAGAAGAACTTCAAAAAGAAATCACTTTAGAAGAGCAGAAACTATCTTCACTAAAAGAAAGGTTTGTACGTCTTTTAGGATCTAGAGACGTTTTGAGTATGCTTGTTCAAGATACCTCTGGCTCTGGAGATGCAAAGGAAGCAACTAATACTCAAGAAAATTCTAAAAAATAAACTACAATTTCTATATTATTGAAATTATGAAGAAAACTTATTTTTTTATGGCAGGATTGCCAAGGAGTGGATCAACACTTCTTGCTGCAATTTTAAATCAGAATCCAAACATTTATGCGAGCAATGACTCTCCTGTTTGTGATTTAATGTTTAATACTCACAAAACATTCGAATCTTCTGAGCAATATGCTGCCGATGAAAATTTTTTAGGATATAAAAAGGTATGTTCCTCTATTATAGAAAATTATTATTCTCATATTGACAAAAAATATATTATTGATAAGCAAAGATCTTGGGGAACACCTTTTAATTTGCAAATGATTGAAAGGTTTATTACTGAAGATGTGAAAATTTTATGTCCAGTAAGGGATATATTAGAAATCTTATCTTCTTTCATTAGTTTAGTACACAAAAATCCAAGTTTACAATCAGTAATTGACAGAGACATTTCTAAAGCAGAAATGTTTTTTTATAGACCGGTAGATGATGTTAGATGTGATTTTTTAATGTCTCCAAAAAATCCAATGGATCAAGAATTATTTTCTTTGAGTCAATCTTTGCTTCCGGAAAATAAAAATAAATTTCATTTGATAGAATACAACGATTTAACTAGCGATCCAGAATCTACTATAAAAGGTGTATATGATTTTTTGGGATTAGAATACTTTAAACATGACTTTAATAATATACGTCAAAAAAATAAACCAAATGATTTGATTTACGGCATAGAAGGTTTACATGATGTTAGAAAAAAATTAGAAAAAAAGTCAGTAGATCCAAAATCTATTTTATCTCCATATATTTTAAGCAAATATAAAGGATATGAATTTTGGCGTTAAGTAAGATCTATCTATAAATAATAATGGTCGATTTTGTTTAAATGCCTACTAAATTAAAGTCCCATAAAACAGTTGAACAGATTGCTAAGAAACATCGGTTAGATGTAAGTTTTATAGAAAAGCAATTGAAAATGGGAGAGCCTATTGAGCATGAGCATACAAAAGACCATGATCTTGCAAGAGATATTGCTTTGCAACATCTTGATGAAATTCCAGATTATTACACTCGTTTGAAAAAAATGGAAGCGGATGCCAAGAAACACCACAAAAAGTTTAAAGATGTAAAAGAAGAAACTAAATCCGGTGATGATGGTCTTCATGATTGGTTTAATAAATCAAAATCTTCAGATGGAAAAAGTGGGTGGGTTCAACTTGGTGGAAAATGGGCAGGAAAACCATGCGCTCGTCAACCAGGACAAACTTCTACACCAAAGTGTGGTAGTTCTAAAATGAAAAGAGCACTTTCTAAGGATGAAGAAGAAGCAGCAAGAAGAAGAAAGAATAGACTAGATCCTAATCAGCCAGAAAAAACTGGCGGATCTAAACCAACCAATGTCAAAACCGAAGAAATGAACTTACAAGAAGTAAAAGATAAACCAAGCAAAGGTAGTGGCAAAAAGGATGCTTGTTATCATAAAGTAAAGTCACGTTATGACGTTTGGCCAAGTGCATATGCATCTGGAGCACTTGTCAAATGTCGTAAAGTTGGCGCTTCAAACTGGGGAACTAAATCGGAAGAAACCATGCAAGAAGAAGAAAGATATTGTCCTCTGTGCAATAAAAGAGAAACAAGATCCGAATGCTCTTATGGAGAAAAAGCATGGGACAAAGTTTCTGTTAAAGATGAAGAATATTCAATGGTTAGATCAGAACTTGAAACACTTATGAATGCAGCAAAGAGACTAAATGCAAAAGTGGGAAAAGGTGAAGGAAATCTTGAAGCATGGGTACAGTCCAAGATTACAAAAGCAGCAGATTATATTGATACTGCAGCAGATTATGTTGCCAGCGGAGAAATGGAAGAACAAACACTGGTAAATAAAATACTCGATGAAATGAAATGTTGGTCTGGATATGAAAAGAAAGGAACTCAAAAACTATTTGGCAAAAAATATAATAAATGCGTCAAAAAAGAAAACGTAACAATTGAAGATGCTGATGGAAATACATTTGCTGAGATTATAGATTTAATAACTCCAGATCCTATTGTTTCCGATGAAAATAAATTAGAGGAAGCTACAAGATTGGCACCACAATCAGGAAATGTTGTTGAAGTTACTCTTACTTGGAGAGGAAAATATTATTCTATAAAAATATTTTTTCCACAAATAAAATTACCAACGAGAAAAGAAATAAATATCGAGCTTCAAAAGATATATCCGGGTTCTTCTATACTTTATTATTCGGTTTCTGAAATCTCTTCAAATCAACCCCTAATACAAACAATTGCACCAAATGGGGCAAGTTATGCAAAATTAGGTCCAAATAAAAATTATGTAAAACCTATGGGGGAAGAAGTTGAACTTGGAGAAGATTGGCAATCAGTCAACCGTAAAGATAAAACTGACGGTTTAAGTCAAAAAGCAGTCAATGCATATCGCAAAGAAAATCCAGGTTCAAAGTTACAAACTGCAGTAACTGAAAAAAATCCCACAGGAAAAAGAGCTGATCGTCGTAAGTCTTTTTGCCGCAGAATGAAGGGTATGAAGTCAAAATTAACTTCTGCAGAAACTTCAAGAGATCCAGATTCAAGAATCAATAAAGCATTAAGACGTTGGAATTGTAATTAAAAAATAGGTTTTATTATGGCTGAACATTATCTTGGCAATCCGCTTTTAAAAAAAGCAAATACTATTGTCGAATTTACTGAAGATCAGGTTTTAGAATTTGCTAGATGTCAGAATGATCCATTATATTTTGCTAAGAATTATATTCAAATTGTAACTTTGGATCATGGATTGCAGCCCTTTAGGCCATATCCATTCCAAGAAAATATGATTGAGAGGTTTCACAACTATAGATTTAATGTATGTAAACTACCTCGTCAGTCAGGAAAATCGACGATTGTTGTATCTTATTTACTTTATTATGCGATCTTCAATGACAACGTTAACATTGCAATACTTGCTAACAAGGCATCTACCGCAAAAGATCTCTTAGACCGCCTTCAGACCGCTTACGAGAACCTCCCAAAGTGGTTACAACAGGGTGTTATGACATGGAACAAAGCGTCTTTGGAGTTAGAAAATGGATCAAAAATTATTGCTGCTTCTACATCAGCATCCGCAGTTCGTGGTGGATCATATAACATTATCTTCCTCGACGAATTTGCTTTTATTCCCAATCATATTGCTGATCAGTTTTTCAGTTCAGTTTATCCTACTATTTCTTCTGGTAAGAATACTAAAGTAATTATTGTTTCTACCCCTCACGGGATGAATCATTTTTATAAAATTTGGCATGATGCAGAAAGAAAGAAAAATGAATACATTCCTACCGACGTTCATTGGTCTGAGGTACCCGGAAGGGATGAAAAATGGAAGCAACAAACAATTGCTAACACTTCAGAACAACAATTTAAAGTTGAATTTGAATGCGAATTTCTAGGATCTGTCGATACTCTAATCGCACCAAGTAAACTTAGAAATATGGTTTATGAGAGTGCTATTACAAAAAGTGCAGGTTTAGATATATACGAAGATGTTATTGAAGATCATGAATACTTGATAACGGTTGACGTTGCCAGAGGAGTTGGTAATGATTATTCCGCTTTCGTTGTCGTTGACATTACAACATTTCCGCATAAAGTAGTTGCAAAATATAAAAACAACGAAATAAAGCCAATGTTATTTCCTAGCATTATACATGAAATTGCCAAGAATTATAATAAGGCATTTATATTGTGTGAAGTTAATGACGTTGGTGATCAAGTAGCTTCAATTTTAAACTATGATTTAGAATATCAAAATGTTCTCATGTGCTCCATGAGGGGAAGAGCTGGTCAAATTGTTGGTCAAGGATTTTCCGGTAAAAAGACTCAACTTGGAGTCAAAATGTCTAAGACTGTAAAAAAAGTTGGTTGTTTAAATCTTAAGACTCTTATAGAAGAAGATAAACTACTAATAAAAGATTATGATATTATTAGCGAGTTAACAACTTTTATTCAAAAACATAATTCATTTGAAGCTGAGGAAGGATGTAATGACGACTTGGCAATGTGTTTAGTCATATATGCATGGTTAGTTTTACAAGACTATTTCAAAGAATTGACAGATCAAGATGTTCGAAAAAGGCTTTACGAAGAACAAAAAAACCAAATAGAACAAGATATGGCACCATTTGGATTTGTTTCTACTGGAATAGATTCTGAAAGTTTTGTTGATGTTGATGGCGATAGATGGTTTACTGATGAATATGGAGATAGATCTTATATGTGGGAATACCTATAATGGATTTAGATAAGCAAATTAGATTAGGTCACTTATTGCTTACTGATAGAAAATGCAGAACATGTGGAGAGATAAAAAATTTAATAGAAAATTTTTACAGAACAAGAAAAGATAAAGGTCCTGTGGTATCTTCATATTCTTATGAATGCAAGGAATGTTCAATTAAAAGGGTTATAAGTTCTAAAAAGAAAAAATATTCTCCAGATACTTATGAATATCCAGATTGGTAAGTAGTTCACGTCACGTTTTCTTCCTTGTAAAGTATCTTTTTAATAAATATTTTGTAGATAAACTGAGATTTTACGGAGAAAAACATGGCGACTCCTCAATTATCTCCCGGTGTACTTACGAGGGAAGTTGATTTAACAGTTGGGAGAGCTGATAATGTTTTAGATAACATCGGAGCTATTGCGGGTCCTTTCGTTCAAGGTCCAGTAGAACAACCTATTGATATCAGCACAGAGCAAGAGTTAGTAAATGTTTTTGGAAAACCAAAGACAACAGATGCTCAATATGAATATTGGATGAGTGCTTCTACATATCTTTCTTATGGTGGTGTTCTAAAAGTAGTTAGAACTAATGGTGCAACACTAAATTGTGCAAATGCTGGTGTTGGTTCTGCATATTCCACTACTTTAAATATAAAGAATTTTGACGACTACAACACAAATCACTCTTCAGATGCTGTAGGATATACATTTTCTTCTAAGAATGCTGGAACTTGGGCGAACGATTTAAAAGTTTGTTTTATTGACGACAAAGCAGACCAAACTATCGGAATTGCAACAACAAATCCCGGAGCATTGGGTGCTATTGTTGGATATGGTGTTACCACTGCAATAACCAATGCAATTGTTGCTGGTGCGGGATCAACCTCGTCATTTAATGGATATTTAAAAGCAATTATTACTGGTGTAAGTACAGATGCCGTCAATGGTTCAAGTACTATCGATATAAAAATCGTTTCTAGAGTTTCTTCTGCAGGTACAGAATCTTTAATTAACTACAGCAGAGGAAATTCTCTGTCTGCATTTGAAGCAAATGACACTCTTACTTTTGTCAATAATTCAGGAATAACTACAGGATCATCCACAGCAACTTCAATTGCTGATTGGTACGATAACCAAACTCTTGGATTGACAAATAGTACTGTATATTGGTCCTCTATTGCACCAAAACCAGTATCAAATAACTATTCTCTCGAAAGAAATGGAAAAAATGACGCGATGCATATCGTTGTCGTTGACGATTCTGGAGCAATAACTGGAGTTAGAGGAAATATTCTAGAGAAGCATATTGGACTTTCAAAAGCTGCTGATTCGGTCTCGCAAGTAAATTCCCCACAAAAAATTTGGTATAAGAATTATCTTGCCGGATTCTCTTCTTATGTTTATGCTGGAAAAAATCCGTCTTCCGCATACGATGCATACCACGGAACAAATCCAGTAGCTACTGGATTCTATAGTGGATTTACTCCATATACCACAAATCAAGGTCTTTGGGGTTCAAATGCACAAGGAGTTGTTTTCAGTGCAATTGGAAATAAAACATACACTCTAATTGGCGGTAAAGATTATTCATCATTGAATGGTCTTAAGACAACTCTAGGAGATCTTTCAACCGCATACGATCTTTTCTCAAATAAAGATCAAGTTGCAGTAGATTATCTAATTTGTGGTCCTGGATTAGATTCAGAATTCGAGTCTCAAGCAAAAGCAAACAAACTGATTGCAATTGCCGAATTGAGAAAAGATTGCATGGCAGTCATTTCTCCACACAGAGCAAATGTTGTAGATTTGACAAATACAACTACACAAACAAATAATATCATTAATTTCTTTAGTTCATTGAGTTCTTCATCATATGCTGTATTTGACAGTGGATATAAGTATACTTATGACAGATTCAACAATCTATTCAGATACATACCATGCAATGCTGACATTGCTGGTTTAATGATGAGAACAAATATTGTTGCATATCCTTGGTTCTCTCCTGCAGGACAGCAAAGAGGAATTCTTAATAATGCAATCAAGCTTGCATACAATCCTTCAAAATCACAAAGAGATCAACTCTATACTGCAAGAGTTAACTCCATTGTAACTCAACCAGGAGTGGGAACACTTCTATTTGGTGATAAAACTGGTCTTGCATATGCTTCTGCATTCGATAGAATTAACGTTCGTCGTTTATTCCTCACAATCGAACAAGCACTGGAAAGAGCTGCTCAAGCACAGTTGTTTGAATTAAACGATCAAATTACTAGAGCAAACTTTGTCAATATCATTGAGCCATATTTACGTGATATTCAAGCAAAGAGAGGTCTTTATGACTTCTTGGTTATCTGCGATGAAACTAATAATACTCCTGATGTTATTGATAACAATGAATTTAGAGCAGATATATTCCTGAAGCCAACCAAATCAATTAATTATGTAACATTGACATTCGTAGCTACTCGTACTGGTGTCAGCTTTGAAGAAGTTGCTGGTAGGGTTTGATTTAAACTTTAATTAACCACAAAGGAGGAAAGTAAAATGGCAACTATCCCAGCAAGAGGAATCTCAGCAATGAAGGGGGCACTGATTGGTGGCGGTGCCCGCCCTAACTTATTCGAAGTTCAAGTAGCATTTCCAAACTCTCTACCAACAAACATTCAGGGTGATGGATCTGGTGGGTTTGACGCAAATAATTTTAGATTTTTGTGTAAAGCAGCGGCTTTACCAGCTTCTAATGTAGCACCTATCGATGTACCTTTTAGAGGTAGAATCCTAAAAGTTGCAGGTGATCGTACATTTGATACTTGGACAGTAACTATTATCAATGACGAAAACTTTTCCCATAGAAGATCATTTGAATCTTGGATGCAAAGTGTTGCCCAATATTCAAATCATACTGGATTAACAAATCCTAATGACTATATGGGTCAAGCAACTGTCTATCAGCTTGGAAGAGGAGCTGTTACAAAAGAAGGACCTTCAAATGCATCTGCTGGCGGAAATGCAAACATTCTTGCACAGTACAAGTTTGTAGACATTTTCCCAACAAATGTTTCTCAAATTGATCTCTCATATGATTCCACAGATACTATTGAAGAATTCACAGTAGAGTTCCAAGTACAATACTTCTACCCAGAAAAAGCGGGTAGTGGTGCCTGATAAATAGTACAAGTCTGTAGGGTTTAATATTTAATTATGTCGAAGTTATTCGGTTTTTCTATTGAAGATAGCTCTAATAATTTAACACCTTCAACTTTGTCCCCCGTTCCACCAAATAACGAGGACGAAGTTGATCATTATTTAAGTTCTGGTTTTTTTGGATCTTATGTAGATATTGAAGGTGTTTATAGAACTGAATTTGATTTGATAAAAAGATATCGAGAAATGGCACTTCACCCAGAGTGTGATAGTGCCATTGAAGATATAGTAAATGAGGCTATAGTCTCAGATTCAAATGATTCTCCTGTAGAGATTGAACTTTCAAATCTCAATGCAAGTGATGGAATCAAGAAAAAAATAAGAGAAGAGTTTAAGTATATACTAGAATTATTGGATTTTGATAGGAAATCTCATGAGATTTATAGAAATTGGTACATCGATGGAAGACTTTACTACCACAAAGTAATTGATTTAAAAAATCCTCAGGCAGGAATTCAAGAACTTAGATACATAGACGCAATGAAAATGCGATATGTAAGGCAACAAAAGAAAAAAGAAGAAGATAAAAAATTATATCGACTTGCAAATGTGAACGTCGATGATCCAATGGATTATGAATTCCCAGAAATTCAGGAATATTTCATTTATAATCCAAAAATGAACTATCCTGCCAACAATCCATCTAGCCTTGGTGGCATTGGTGGAATCAAATTTTCTAGAGATTCCATTGCATACTGCACTTCTGGATTGGTTGATAGAAATAAAGGATCAACACTTTCATATCTTCACAAGGCAATCAAATCTCTCAATCAGTTAAGAATGATTGAAGATTCGTTAGTTATCTACCGTTTGTCACGCGCACCAGAACGTCGTATTTTTTATATTGACGTTGGCAATCTACCAAAAGTAAAAGCAGAGCAATACCTCCGTGACGTTATGATGAGATATCGTAATAAACTGGTATATGATGCTTCCACTGGAGAAATCAGAGATGATAAGAAATTTGTGAGTATGCTTGAAGATTTTTGGCTTCCTCGTCGTGAAGGTGGTAGAGGAACTGAAATTACTACACTTCCAGGTGGACAAAATCTTGGAGAAATTACTGACATTAAGTATTTCCAAGAAAAATTATATCGTTCATTGAACGTTCCCCCAACAAGAATTGGTGGAGAAAGTGGATTTAATTTGGGACGTTCTTCTGAAATATTAAGAGATGAACTCAAATTTACAAAATTTGTAGCGAGATTGAGAAAGAGATTCTCTTATTTGTTCAATGATATGCTCAAAACTCAATTAATATTAAAGAATATTATTACTCCAAGCGATTGGGATAAAATGGGTGAGCATATTCAATACAATTTCCTATATGACAATCATTTCTCTGAATTAAAGGATGCAGAACTACTTACGGAAAGATTGAATTTGGTTGCTACAGCAGAACCATATGTCGGAAAATATTTCTCACAAGATTATGTAAGAAGAAAAATTCTTAGACAAACTGATTTGGAAATTATTGAAGAAGATAAAATTATCCAAAAAGAAATCGAATCAGGAATAATTCCGGATCCAAATGCACCCGTAGATCCCGCTACAGGAATGCCAATGGATCAAGGCATGGATGCAAATCTAGGAGAACCAGTTATGGAACCAGATTTGAACGCAGATGCTGCTCAAGTTGAAGTATCTGATAAAGGAATGGAACCACCTAAAGGTGGAAAGATCTAATCAAATATAAATATAAAAAATTTCAAATTTAATTAAAATGGAAGAACTTCTTGACATGATTGCTGCGGATGAATCACCATCTCAAATTAGCGATAAAATTAAAGATCTGTTATTTGCAAAATCAACAGAAAAAATAGAAGCTATACGCCCATCAATTTCCAATTCATTGTTTGGATTTAATGATTCGAATAATGAAACCTCAGAAGATCAATAGATATTTTATCTTAATTTGATCAAATAATAAATAACTAAAAATGTATTATAAAAATAATGGCTCATAGACCAATAGGTGCGGGAATTTCATTAACAACTGGTGCAGCATCATCAATGACAACTTCTTTTACTGCACAAACAAATGTGGTAAGAGTTGTTGCCGTAACTGCAGGGGCATTTGTTGCAATAGGAACAAATCCATCAGCTACAACTTCAGACTATTATATCCCAGCAGGATCTTCATCAACTTTAGCAATTACAAAAGCATCGAATAGAGTTGTTGGTGTAACTACTGGAACTACAACAATTATTGATTGTCCGGAAGGTACCCAAGCACCTTTTGGTGTTGGCGATTTTGTAACTCTTTCTGGATCACAATATCATAACTTTACTCATGCCGAAGTTATTTCTGTGAATACATCTTCTAGTGTTGATGGATATTATCAGAGAAGGTTTACTGTAAATTATAACTCTAGTGGCATATTAACGGCATTTACTTCACCAGATGCAACTGTATCATTGTCATATAGATTGGCTGCAAGAACAGAAGGTGGTGCTGGTACATTATACGCACAACAAGTACAAATTTCAGGACAAGCATGATGAAACTAATCACCGAAGAAATCGAACAGGTAGAAGTTCTTACAGAAACAGTTAATGGTAAAAAGACACTTTACATTCAAGGTCCTTTCCTTCAAACTGAAGTAGTAAACAGAAATGGTAGAATGTATCGTCTACCTGTTATGGAAAGAGAGGTAAAGCGTTACACTGAGCAGTATGTGAATAAAGGTCGTGCTCTTGGAGAACTTGGTCACCCAGACGGACCAACTGTAAATCTTGATCGTGTTTCTCACAAGATTGTTTCGCTTCAACGTGAAGGAAATAATTTCATTGGTAAAGCACAGATTCTTTCCACTCCAATGGGTAAGATTGCAGAATCATTACTCAAAGAAGGAGTAACTCTTGGCGTTTCTTCTCGTGGTATTGGTTCAGTAAAACCAAATAACGAAGGTTATACTGAAGTCGGTGAAGATTTTATGCTTGCGACCGCTGCTGATATTGTAGCGGATCCTTCTGCCCCCGATGCCTTTGTTCAAGGAATTATGGAAGGAAAAGAGTGGATTTGGGATGGTGGAATGCTTAGGGAGAGGTCTGCAGAGAATACAAAACGCAGAATTAACACTCTTGTAGACCAAAGACGTTTACAGGAAAATAAAATTAAGTTATTTAATGATTTTTTAAATTCATTGTAATTTCTTAATTTATAAATAAATATAGATTAAATTACTAAAGGTTAATCGGAGAGTTCAAATGTCTCGTGGAGATTTACAAGAAATGGAAGTAGGCACAAAGCAATCCAAAACCGCTGTAAATGCCAATGCCAAAGCAGCGGACGCAATGCCACATTTGTCAGGAAATATTCCCCCTGGACAAACTACAGGATGGGAAGATCTTGGCGGACCAGATCCTTCAAACTATCGTCCAGATGATGATTCAGCGAAATTAAAAACCCCCGGAGCAACCCTTAAGCAAGTTAAGGATGTTGTAAATAAGGGTGCTAAGCCTGCTGAGGCAATGAAGGGAATGAAAGAGGACGAAGAGTTTGAGTATGATGAAGACGAAGAACTCTTAGAAGCCGCTGAGGAAGAAGAAAAAGAAGAAGAAGAGGACGGAAAGAAGAAAGGCAAAAAAGAAGAAGAAGACGAAGATGAAGACGAAATGAAAGAAGAGTATGACATCGAAGAAGATGTCAATGCTCTTTTAGAAGGTGAAGAACTATCTGAAGAGTTCCAAGAGAAGGCACGTACCATTTTCGAGGCTGCTCTTCGCTCCAAGGTTTCTCAAATTCAAGAGGCAATGGAAGAGCAGTATGCAGATGCACTTGCAGAAGAAGTTGAAGAAATTAAATCTACACTTTCTGAGCGTGTAGATTCATATCTTGAGTATGTTGCCGATGAATGGATGCAAGAAAATGCGCTTGCAGTTGAAAACGGTCTTAAGACCGAAATGACCGAATCATTCCTACAAGGAATGAAGGGTCTTTTTGAAGATCATTATGTATCAATCCCTGAAGATAAATATGATGTGCTAGAGAGCATGGTAGAAAAACTTGATGAAATGGAAACAAAACTCAACGAGCAGATTGAGAAAAACGTTTCACTCAACAAGCGTCTCGCAGAGTCGGTTGCTGATGGAATCTTTGAACAGGTCGCTGATGGTCTAGCAGACACTCAGAAAGACAAGCTCGCTTCACTTGCCGAAAGTGTTGAGTTTGAAAGTGAAGAAGAATATCGTGACAAGCTGGAGACACTGAGGGAATCATATTTCCCAACAAATAGAACTCCAAAGGCAAAATCTGAAACTCTCTCTGAGGGAGTAGACTCTGCTCCAGAATCAATGTCTGGAACAATGGCTTCATACCTGAAGACTATTTCAGCATTCGCCAAAAACTGAATTTAATATTAATCAAACGTAAACAATCACACAAGGTAAACGCAAATGTTCCAATCCGAGCATCTGCAGGAAAAGTGGGCACCACTTCTCGATTATCAGGGTCTTGACGCAATCAAAGATTCACATCGTAGAGCTGTAACCGCTGTCCTGCTCGAAAACCAAGAAAAATTCCTTCGCGAGCAATCTGCTTTCGAAACCGCAGGTTCATTCCTAACTGAAGCACCAACCAATGCTGTAGGCAATGGTGGATTTACTGGTTCAGCTACTGCTGCAGGTCCTACTGCAGGTTTTGATCCTGTTCTAATTTCACTCATTCGTCGTTCAATGCCTAACCTGGTCGCTTATGACCTCGCAGGCGTTCAACCAATGAGCGGTCCTACTGGACTTATCTTCGCAATGCGTTCCCGCTACACCAATCAGAGCGGAACCGAAACATTCTTCAACGAAGTTGATTCAGCATTCTCTGGTCAACCAGCTGGACGCGATGACGCTGCTGGATTTAGTGACGGTGCTGTTGGTTTCGGTACAACTGCACAGAGTGGTAGCAATCCTGCCCTTCTGAACCCAGTTGGAACTGCAACCACTAACCCTTCACCATATAACGTAGGTCAAGGTCTCCGTACAGATTCTGCTGAGAATCTTGACGGCACTGGTGCAGATGCTTTCAACCAGATGGCATTCTCGATCGAGAAAGTCACTGTTACTGCAAAGTCACGCGCTCTGAAAGCTGAGTACTCACTAGAACTCGCTCAAGACCTTAAGGCAATCCATGGTCTGAATGCTGAGGCTGAACTCGCAAACATTCTCTCAACTGAGATTCTTGCTGAGATCAACCGTGAAGTCATTCGTACCATCTACAAGGTTGCTGAGCAAGGTGCTGTTCAGAACGTTGCAACCCCAGGTATCTTCGACCTAGACGTTGATTCAAACGGTCGTTGGTCTGTTGAGAAGTTCAAGGGTCTTCTGTTCCAAATCGAGCGTGATGCAAACGCAATTGCACAAAGAACTCGTCGCGGAAAGGGCAACATCATCATGTGCTCTGCTGACGTTGCTTCAGCACTGACCATGGCTGGTGTTCTTGACTACACCCCTGCACTCAACGCTAACCTCAACGTTGATGAAACCGGCAACACCTTTGCTGGTACTCTGATGGGCAAATTCCGTGTCTATATTGACCCATATGCTGCTAACCTGACCTCAGGTAATGCTACCCCAGGCAACCAGTATTATGTTGTTGGTTATAAGGGTTCTTCACCTTATGACGCTGGACTCTTCTATTGCCCATATGTTCCTCTCCAAATGGTTCGTGCCGTTGGTGAGAACTCCTTCCAGCCTAAGATTGGCTTTAAGACCCGTTATGGTCTTGTTGCTAACCCATTCGCAGAAGGAACCAATCAGGGTCTTGGCGCTCTTAACCTTAACGCAAACCGCTACTATCGTAGAGTTGCTGTTAAGAACCTTATGTGATCCATTTCACATAAAATTCCAGGGGGTCCTAAGACCCCCTTTTTTATTCTAAATAATTAGAAAAAATGGCAAACATATCTAATAATCAGATAGAAAATAGAAATTTTCTATCTCCTGTAGGATTTAAATTTACATTAAATAGAGCGCCGAAAGTTGCATTTTTTTGCAATTCAGCAAATATACCAAGAATAACTTTAGGGATTGCAAATCAACCTTCATACCTAAAAGACATTGATACACCTGGCGATAAAATTCAATTCGAAGATCTCACTATAAGATTTCTTGTAGATGAAAACTTAGAAAATTATATGGAGATTTATAATTGGATAAGAGGTCTAGGATATCCTGAAAGTTTGGAAGAAATATATGATTTGCAAAAAAGCAATAGAAATTTGGAGCAGCCAAATAAAAGTCAGTTGAATTTATACTCAGATGGAACTCTACAAGTTTTGACGAGTAAAATGAATCCAAATTTCAAATTAAAATTTTTTGATTTATTTCCCTACGATCTATCAACATTGCAATTTGATTCTACTGACACTGATATTCAATACTTTACAGCAGAGGTATCTTTCAAGTATACTATTTACAATATAACCGATTTATCTGGAAATAAATTGTATTATGGCGAGTCTTGATCTTGAAACAATTCAGTCTATGTGGGAAAAAGATTCCAAAATAGACATTGATAATTTGCATACAGAATCTTTAAATATCCCAATTCTTCATGCAAAATATTTTGATTTATACAATAATATAAATTTACTGAAAAAGAGAGCTGAGCAACAGAAAAAAAGAATTCGCCATGAAAGGTATGAATACTTCACAGGAAAGGCAGATCCAGAAATTTACATAGAAAATCCCTTTCCCAAAAAAATTCGCGATAAAGAAACGCTTCAGGGTTATCTAGATTCTGACGAAAAATTATCCAATGTCGCCATGAAAATTGAGTACTACGAAACTCTCCTAAATTATATTGAGAGCATTCTTAAAGTTATTCAAAATAGAACTTATCAAATAAAGAATGCCATTGAATTTATAAAGTTCCAGGCAGGATATGGTTGATTCAGCAAATCTAGTTATTTCAAAATCGAACGAAGTTTTTCTTAAGATAAAAACAGAACCACATATTGAGTATGAATTAAGAGACCGATTCACTTTTCAGGTAGAGTCTGCAAAATTCATGCCTCAATATAGGAAAAGAAATTGGAATGGAGAAATACATCTATTCGATATGAGGACCAAACAAATTTATGTTGGACTCTTGGATAAGATTGTAAATTTTTGTGAGCAATACGGATATACTTACAAATTTGAAGATAACAAATTTTATGGACAGCCATTTGAAGTCAATGATGGCATATCTTTTGAAGGCGTTAAAGATTACATGAAATCTATTTGTGCCCATTCTCCGAGGCAATATCAAATTGAGGGAGTATATGATGCTCTAAGGCATAATAGAAAATTATTGATAAGTCCCACTGCCAGCGGTAAATCACTAATGATTTATTCGCTTGTAAGATACTATGTGGAAAAAAAGCAAAAAATTCTTCTAGTTGTTCCAACGACATCTCTTGTAGAGCAAATGTACAAGGATTTTTTAGATTATGGTTGGGATGCTGAGTCATACTGTCACCGTATTTATTCTGGTAGAGAAAAAACTAACGAATACCCAGTAACAATTACTACTTGGCAATCTGTTTATAAACTGGATCGTTCATTTTTCGAAGACTATAGCGTAATTATAGGAGATGAAGCTCATCTATTCAAGAGCAAATCTCTAATTGAAATTATGACTAAATTGCATCACGCAAAGTATCGTTTTGGATTTACTGGAACTTTAGACGGAACACAAACTCATAAATGGGTTCTAGAGGGATTATTTGGTCCTTCATATAAGGTAACAAGAACTGACGAGTTGATGAAGCAGGGACATCTTTCTCAATTAGATATTCGCTGTATTGTATTAAAACATCCACCACAAAAATTCGAGACCTATGAAGATGAGATTCAATATCTAATCGGTCATGAGCAAAGAAATAAATTCATATCAAATTTAGCTCTAGATTTAAAAGGAAACACTTTGGTTCTTTATAGTAGGGTTTCTACACATGGAGAACCACTATTCAATTTAATAAATAGCAATAAGAAAGATACCCGTAAGGTATTTTTTGTACATGGTGGAGTTGATGCTGAAGAAAGAGAATTGGTTCGAGAAATTACTGAAAGAGAAAATAATGCAATTATTGTTGCTTCTTACGGAACTTTTTCTACCGGAATTAACATTCGAAATTTGCATAATGTTATCTTTGCTTCACCAAGCAAATCAAGAATAAGAAATCTCCAATCAATTGGAAGAGTTCTTAGAAAAGGAAAAGATAAGACAAAAGCTTTTTTATACGACATATCAGATGATTGTACAGTTAATTCCAGAAAAAACTATACTCTAAATCATATGATTGAAAGAATTAAAATTTATAATGAAGAAAATTTTAATTATGAAATAATTACAATTCAATTAAAGAAATGATAGAAGAAGATTTTTATGCAACAATTAAATTAAAGTCTGGGGAAGAAATATTCGCAAAAGTTGCTGCAAGTGAAGAGGAAGATAGAACTCTACTGATCCTATCAAATCCGATTGTAATTACAGAAGTTACAACAAGATTTGGATTTGGTGGATATAAAGTAGAACCATGGATTAAAACAAGTAAAGAAGATATGTATATTATCAACTTTGATGATGTTCTAACAATATCCGAATCTTCAGATATTGAAATAATAATAATGTACCAATCCTATGTAAGAGAATCTCAAAACGGATCGTCTAAAAAAGATAGGAAAACAAATATTAGCAAAAAAATGGGATATATTTCTAGTGTTAATGATGCTAAAGAAATATTAGAGAAGCTTTATAGAAATAGCTAATATTAACTTATTAACCCAGACAAAGGTTATTATATCCAGTTTACGGGGGTCTTGTCAAGCATTTTTCTAAATGTTATAATATCTACATAATTAATGAGAAAAACTAATGATAACGACGACTGTAATGACAAAAAGAAAAAGGTCTGAGCATTATGTCAATAATAAAGAGTTTTTGGCAGCCCTTATTGAGCACCGAGAAAAGGTTGCCATAGCAGAATTAAAAGGATTGCCAAAACCAAGAATTAGCAATTATCTTGGTGAATGCTTTTTGAAAATTGCAACACACTTGTCTTTTAAACCAAATTTTGTAAATTATATGTTTAAAGACGACATGATTTGTGACGGCATTGAAAATTGTGTTCAGTATATTCATAACTTTAATCCAGAGAAATCACAAAATCCCTTTGCATATTTCACGCAAATTATTCATTTTGCTTTCCTGCGTAGAATCCAAAGAGAAAAGCGTCAATTAGAAATTAAAAATAAAATTTTAGAAAGAACAGGATATTCGGAAGTATTCGAAGACAACACTATTGACGGATCCAACTATAGCGATTATAATTCTATCAAAGACGCTGTACACTCCAAACTTCGTTATTGAATGAAAGTAGCAATTATTACAGACCAACACTTTGGAGCACGAAAGAATTCCAAACTCTTTCATGATTATTTCTTAAAGTTCTACAATGATGTATTTTTCCCTACACTCGAAGAGCAAGGGATTACCACTGTTGTAGATATGGGAGATACTTTTGATAGTCGTAAAGGAATCGATTTCTCCGCTTTATCTTGGGCTAAGAATAATTACTACGACCGTCTACAAGAAATGGGGGTAAAAGTTCATACAATCGTAGGAAACCATACTGCATATTACAAGAACACAAATCAGGTAAATGCGGTCGATCTTCTTCTGCGTGAATATGATAACGTAACCGTTTATTCTGAACCAACTGAAGTAATGTTGGGTCAGTTGCCTACACTTTTTATACCATGGATTAATCAAGAAAATGAAGAACGCACTCTCAAACTTATTCAAAAGACAACTTGCCCGTGTGCGATGGGGCACCTTGAACTCCAAGGATTTAGAGTTAATCGACAAATCACAATGGAGCACGGTTTGGAGAGCAAACTATTTGGTAAGTTCCAGAGTGTCTACTCGGGACACTATCACACTAGATCGGATAATGGAACAGTCTTCTATCTAGGAAATCCTTACGAAATGTTTTGGACTGATGTTGGAGATACAAGAGGATTTCATATTTTTGACACAGAAACAATAACACACGAACCAATCAATAATCCTTTCCGGTTATTTTATAACATATATTATGAGGATAACGACTATCAAACGTTTGATAGTCGTGAATATGAAAATAAAATTGTAAAGGTAATAGTTAGAAAAAAATCAAATACTAAAAAGTTTGAAAAGTTCATTGACAAATTATATGCCTCCAATATTGCAGAACTTAAAGTAATTGAAAATTTTGATATACAAGATCCACAGGAGTTTGAAATAACTGAAAGTGAAGATACTATTACTATATTGAATAGATATATTGAGGAGGCAGAAATTTCTCTTGATAAATTTGTAATTAAACAAATGATACAAGAAATATATCAAGAGGCATGTGAAATGGTATGATATGTATATATTAACTGTTAACGGCAAAGAATCTGAAGGCGCTTATTCTGTATCTAATGAGAATGGAGATCATGTTCTATATCTCTTTGAAGAAGAAGACGATGCCGTTAGATATGCTATTATGTTGGAACAAAAAGATTATCCAGAAATGCATGTTATTGAAGTTGATGACGAACTAATAATAAAAACATGTGAAATGAATGATTGTCATTATACGATTATTACTCCAAATGATATTGTGATTCCTCCAGAAATTAAATGATTATTTTTAAAACTATCAAGTGGCAGAATTTTTTGAGTACAGGAAATCAATTTACCAAAATTGATTTTACCAAAAACTCAACAAATTTAATAATTGGATCTAATGGAGCAGGAAAAAGCACCGTTCTTGATGCACTTACTTTTTCTTTGTTTGGAAAACCATTTCGCAAAATTAATAAACCACAACTTATCAATTCTACAAATGATAAAGATTGTAGAGTAGAGGTTGAGTTTGATATTGGAAATATTTCTTGGAAAGTTGTAAGAGGAATCAAACCAAATATTTTTGAAGTTTATAGAGACGACCTTTTGCTGGATCAATCTGCCGCTGCTTTGGATCAGCAGAAGTGGTTGGAGCAAAATGTTCTTAAAATGAACTACAAGTCCTTTACCCAAATTGTTATTTTGGGGTCAAGTACTTTTGTTCCCTTTATGCAACTTCCAGCATCTCACCGCCGTGAAGTGATTGAGGATCTTTTAGATATTAAGATTTTTTCTTCTATGAATCTTGTGATTAAAGAAAAGATCCGATCTATTAAGGAAGAAATTAAAACTCTTGAACTTAAAAAAGAATCTCTTAATGATAAAGTTAAAATGCAAGAAGACTTTATTGAAGAGTTGGAAAATCGTGGTAATGCCAATATAAACGCTAATAAAGAGAAGATTGCCAATCTTGATAGGGAAGTTGGTGTTTATATGGTCGATAATGCTGTAGTAGAAGATGGATTGTGTACTCTACAAAAAGAACTTGAAGATTATGTAGGTGCTACAGATAAACTCCGTAAGTTGGGAAATCTAAAAGGTAAGATATCGCAAAAAGTATCTACTATTACTAAAGAGCATAAGTTCTTCACCGAAAATACGGTATGCCCTACTTGTACACAGTCTATTGAGGAGACCTTCAGAATAAATAGAATTAAGGACGCTCAAGATAAAGCAAAAGAGTTGCAATCTGGTTATAAAGAACTAGAGGAGGCAATTAAAGAGGAAGAAGAGAGAGAGCGTCAATTTAATACTCTATCGAAGGAGATTTTAAACTTAACGAATGGCATTTCTCAAAACAATATTAAGATTAATGGATTGCGAAAGCAAATCAGAAATCTTGAACAAGAAATTCAAGTTCTTACCGAGAACCTTGCAAACAGAAATTCTGAACATGAGAAGTTAGAATCCTTCAAAGACAATTTAAAAACTACATACGACGAACTCTCTTCTAAAAAAGACGCAATTAACTATTACGATTTTTCGTATAGTCTACTTAAAGACGGTGGAGTAAAATCCAAAATCATTAAGAAGTATTTGCCACTCATCAATCAGCAAGTTAATCGCTATTTGCAAATGATGGACTTTTATATTAACTTTACTCTTGATGAGGAATTTAACGAAACCGTTCAGTCTCCTATTCATGAAGATTTCTCATATGCTTCTTTTAGTGAAGGAGAAAAAATGAGAATTGACCTAGCACTTCTTTTCACATGGAGAGAAGTTGCAAGAATGAAGAATTCTGTTAATACAAATCTTCTGATTATGGATGAGGTTTTTGATTCTTCACTTGATGGATTTGGGACTGAGGAGTTCCTTAAGATTATTCGTTACGTTATTAAAGACGCAAATATTTTTGTTATTTCTCACAAGACAGGACTTGAGGACAAATTTGAAAGTGTAATAAAGTTTGAGAAAATTAAAGGATTTAGTAGGATGGTTGTATGATCGGAATTATTGGAAATGGGTTTGTTGGTAACGCAGTATATCAAAATTTGAAGGATAAAGTTTCCTGTAAAGTATACGATATTGATATTCGCAAATCCCCAAACACTCTTGATGAAGTTTTAGAGCAAAATTTTATTTTTGTTTGTTTGCCAACTCCTATGAAATCTACGGGAGAGTGTGATCTTTCAATATTAGATAATTTTTTTAATTGCCTACCAAAAAATATTGAGAGTACATTTATTGTAAAATCTACAGTTCCTGTTGGAACAACTAAAAAATATTCGCAAAAATATAATGTTATCCATAATCCAGAATTTTTAACTGCAAGAAATGCTGTAGAAGATTTTAAAAATTCCGAAAGAAATATTGTTGGGGGCAAAAAAGAATTGTGTGAAAATTTTGTAAAATTATTTGAAAGTCTATTTCCACATATTCCAAGTATCATAACAACTTCCGACGAAAGTGAATCTATTAAGTATTTTTCTAATACCTTTTTGTCGCTTAAAGTGGCATATTTTAATAAAATGTATGATTTTTGTGAAAAGCATGGTATGAATTATGACGTTGTTTGTGGTGGTGTTATTTCCGATAGTAGGATAGGTAAATCTCATTCTAAGGTTCCTGGTATTGACGGAGATAGAGGTTTTGGAGGAACCTGTTTTCCTAAAGATCTTAATTCCCTCATAATTCAAATGGAATCGGTCGGTCTTGACGCCAGTATGCTAAAATCGGTATGGTCCTACAATCAGCAGATTCGTCAGGTCATAGACTGGCCTGTTACTTAAATGAACACTCCAAATTGGCAGCATCACTCCAAGAAAGAACAGAAACGAAAACTTAAACCGCAAGCACTGAGGCAAGCGAAAGCACGACTCGCCCAGTTCAAAAAGCGTCACATGGGTCGCCCAAAAGGCGACCTTTCGTTTTATTGTAGGTCCATACGAAACAAAACTGATGCCTGTTCGCCACGAAATCAAGTCTCAACTTGCAAAACTACTTGCTACTGAAGATCTAGTAGTTGAGCACAAAAAAGTTTCTACTGCTTGCTTCAATGTTCATACTCGTGTTCTGACTCTTCCCTTGTGGGAGAAAGCAAGTGGTCTTGTGTATGACCTTCTAGTGGGACATGAAGTTGGACATGCTCTTTTTACTCCAGATGAAGACTGGTTGGAGAAAGTGAAAGTCCCTCAGCAGTTTGTCAATGTTGTTGAGGATGCTCGCATTGAGAAACTAATGAAGCGCAAGTATGCTGGACTTGCAAAGACCTTCTACAATGGATATAAAGAACTAAATGATGAGGATTTCTTCCAGATCAAAGAAGAAGATATTTCCAAGTTCAATCTTGCAGATCGTGTGAACTTGTGGTTCAAAATTGGCAACTATACGTATGTGCCAATTGAACGTGGTGAAGAGACTGAGATTATCAATCTAATTGCCGATACAGAAACTTTTGCTGATGTTCTGATTGCTGCAGAGACACTTTATAATTATTGTAAAAAAGAAAAAGAACAGCAGCAAAAAGTTGCTGACTTTGATTCTCATGAGCAGCAAGGAAATTCCCAGTCTCCTTCCAATGAGATTGTAGAAACTAATGACTCTTCTTCTGAGCAAGATGGGGAGAGTGATAACTCACAACCTAAACAGGATGATGGGTCCTACGGTGGAACTGCTCAGGGAGACCAAACTCAAGTAAAATCTTCTGGTGAAGAAAGTGAACCAGAAGTTCGTACTGCAGATTCATTGGAAGAAAAAATTCGTGATCTTGTTGGAAATGATGTATATGAGAATACTTATGTAGAAGTTCCTCAACTCAATCTGGATACTGTTATTGGTAAAAATTCTGAGGTTCATAAGGATATTGATAATTCATTTAATCACCAGCAAAAACTCCACAATGAGTGGGCTGTTGAGAAAAAAATTATTCCAACAAATCTTTATAATGAATCTGATATTGAGTTTCGCAAGTTCAAATCTTCCGCTCAAAAGGAAGTCAATTATCTTGTAAAAGAGTTTGAGTGCCGTAAGGCAGCAGATCAGTATGCTCGCGCATCAACTGCTCGCACTGGTGTTCTCGATACTGCTCGTCTCCACACTTACAAATACAATGAAGACTTGTTCAAAAAAGTTTCTGTGATTCCCGATGGAAAGAATCATGGTCTGGTATTTGTATTGGATTGGAGTGGTTCTATGGCAGAAGTAATGCTTGATACTTGCAAGCAACTCTTCAATCTTGTTTGGTTCTGTAAGAAAGTTTCCATTCCCTTTGAAGTGTATGCTTTCACTAATGAATGGCGTCGTGGTGAGTATGATTACGAGAAAGATCGTTATGTTGCAGCTGATAGAACTCCTCATTATGAAAAGAAAGAAAGTCTCTTAATCGTAGATGAAACTTTTTCTATGATGAATATTCTTACTAGCAAAGTTTCTGGTAAAGAAATGGAGCACCAACTTCTCAATATTTGGCGTCTTGCATATTGTTTCGCACGGCAATATCATTCTCATTATACTTATCCCAATCGCATGTGTCTTTCTGGCACTCCATTGAATGAGGCATTGATTTCTCTTCACCAAATTCTCCCTAAGTTTCAGAAGGAAAATAAACTGCAAAAAGTTCAGTGCATTGTCCTGACTGATGGTGAGGCAAATCAACTTACTTATCATAGAGAAGTAAAGCGTGATTGGGAAAAAACTCCTTATCTTGGTAGTGGGTATGTAAATCCCCATAGCACTTTTCTTCGAGATCGTAAGCTTGGAACTACATATCAAATTGATTATGGGTACCATACTTTTACTGATACTCTTCTCAAAAATTTAAAGGATAAGTTTTCCTCTACTAATTTTATTGGTATTCGGGTTCTTGGAGCTGGTTCTGCTAATCGTTTTATTAGTCTTTATCACTCTCAACTGGATAAGCAATATGAAAAAATCCAGAATGACTGGAAGAAACTGAAGAGTTTTACTATTACAAATTCTGGATATGATGCTTACTTTGGAATCTCTGCAAATGCACTATCTCAAGATAGTGAATTTGAAGTTGCAGAATCTGCTACAAAATCTCAAATCAAATCTGCTTTTGTTAAATCTTTTAAGACCAAAAAACTAAATAAGAAAGTTCTTGGTGAATTTATTTCTTTGGTGGCATGAAACAAAAATTTCCATTTGAACACGTATTAAAATACGATACTAAAGAAGTGTGGGTTAAATGCTCTAGTAGCATAACTGCTATGGGCATTCCCGCATTGGTTAAAAAGTATTATCCAGGATATGTTGGGAGAATTGCTACACAGGAGTACTTGGATCAACTGAGGAACCAGTTGGCGAACTGACCACTGGGGGGTTTAGATCCCCCCTTTTTGCCCTATAATAACAGAGTCAAAACAAAACAAATCAATGTCTCTTTCCTCTGATTACATTCGCACTTCTCTCCAAGCACTTTATGGAAATAATGTTACTAGTGCAGATATTCGTGCTTGGTGTAATATGAATGATGCAAACTATCAGACTGTAACTAAGAAAATTGATAATTTTAAAACTTCTCGTGGTAAATGGAATCTTGAAGTAACCCAACAAAAAGTGGAAGAAATCGAACGTTCTTATCAAGCTCCTGCCGTCCTCCCTACTGTAGAACAGAGTCTTATTCCTACTAAAGATGATACCTTCGTCAAGTTTGGTAATTTTAACGATATTAAAAAAATTATTCAGTCCCGTCTTTTTTATCCTACGTTCATTACGGGTCTTTCGGGTAACGGTAAAACGTTCAGTGTTGAGCAAGTTTGTGCTCAACTGAAACGTGAACTGATCCGTGTAAACATTACTATTGAAACTGATGAGGATGACCTGATTGGTGGGTTCCGTCTCGTCAACGGCGAGACTGTGTGGCATAATGGTCCAGTGATTGAAGCACTAGAGCGAGGAGCAATTCTCCTTCTTGACGAAATTGACCTTGCCTCTAACAAAATCCTTTGTCTTCAATCTGTACTTGAAGGTAAAGGTGTATTCCTTAAAAAGATTGGTAAATATGTCAGTCCTTCTGCTGGTTTCAATGTGGTTGCTACTGCTAACACTAAGGGAAAGGGTAGTGATGACGGACGCTTTATCGGAACCAATGTCCTCAACGAAGCATTCCTTGAGCGGTTCCCTGTGACCTTTGAGCAGTCCTATCCTTCTCCAGCAACTGAGCAGAAGATCCTTGAGGGTGTCGCTCTGGACCTTGGCGTGGAGGATCGTGACTTCTGCAAGCGCCTGGTGGACTGGGCAGACATTATTCGTAAGACCTTCTATGACGGTGGTATTGAGGAAATCATTAGCACTCGCCGCCTTGTGCATATCATTCGCGCTTACAGTATTTTTGCTGACAAAGCAAAGGCAATCCAAGTGTGTGTGAACCGATTTGACGACGAAACCAAGCAAGCATTCCTTGAACTTTACGATAAAGTGGATGCCGACTTCCAAATGCCTTCTACTAGTCCCGAACTGACTGTAGAATACGTTGACCAACCTACCTCTTTCTGATATAATTGGGGAAGGTTAATTATGACTTCCCCTTTTTATTATGGACGAGTATCCTTATTCCAATAACTTTGGAATTAATCATGCAAAAACTTCTAATCCCGAGATGGTAGAACACACTCCAGAATATTATGATAGGGATCGTAATCTTCCCTATAATCAATTTACTATGTCTCTAAATGAAGAGACTGGAATGCTTAATCTAACAAAAAATCCTGTGAACATGAGCGAAACTAAAAACCACCTTTGGAAATATAATGAGGATAAAATTCTGAAAGATATTCAGGATTATGTGACTAGCACGTATGGTAGTCATTATTGTGGACATAATGAAGCGTATAAGAATACGCAAACTATCGACCTGATGGCAGCGAAGGATCTGGCAACACATTTTTGTCAAGCAAATATCCTTAAGTATGGCAGTCGTTATGGTGATAAGGATGGACGTAATAAGCGCGATTTGATGAAAGTCATTCATTACGCTATGCTTCTTCTCCATTTCGATGGGCACTACACTCGTAAAGATAATGGTTTTACTGAATTTACTCGCTGATTATTATGAAACTCTCTGATAAAACTCTTACCCTCCTCAAGAACTTCTCTTCTATCAATCAGTCCATTCTGTTTAAGGAAGGAAACAATCTTCGCACAATTTCGGTGATGAAGAACATTCTTGCGGAAGCAACAATTGAAGAAGAACTCCCCAAAGATTTTGGTATCTATGATTTGAACCAGTTTCTGAACGGACTTAATCTGCACCAGAATGCAGAACTTGATTTCCAGAATGATGGATATGTTGTCATTAAGGAAGGTAAAACACGATCAAAATATTTCTTTGCAGATCCTAACGTAATTGTTACCCCACCAGATAAATCTATTTCGTTGCCAAGCGAAGACGTTTGTTTCTTGCTTGATACCAAAGAACTTGATAAACTGCTTAAAGCTGCTGCTGTTTATCAACTTCCTGACTTGTCTGTGGTTGGTGAAGCAGGTGTGGTGAAACTGGTTGTTCGTGATAAGAAGAACGATACTTCTAACGACTTCTCTGTGGTTGTTGGTGAAACTGATGAAGTATTCACTTTCAACTTCAAGGTAGAAAACATCAAGATTATCCCTGGTAACTATGAGGTGGTCATCTCAAGTAAACTTTTGTCGCGATTTAAGAATACTGGATTTGATGTAACGTATTATATTGCACTTGAGCCAGATTCAACATTTGGATAATTCATTATTATGTACAGGCAAAAATCTAATTTAATAACTAGCATATCTATAAAACAGAAAGACGAATCTGATTTTTTAGATCTCAAAGAATATCTAAAAGATAATAGATATTCTTTGTCTGATTATATTGTCTATTGTTGGAAAAAAGGGGTAAGGTTTGATTGTGACAAGTGAATTTCTTTTTGTGGAGAAATACCGCCCTCAAGTGATTGAGGATTGTATTCTTCCTGATGATACTAAAAAAACATTTAAGGAGTTTGTAGAGAAAGGTGAGATTCCAAATCTCCTTCTCGCAGGACCTCCTGGTATTGGTAAAACTACCATTGCAAAAGCATTGTGCAATGAACTGGGAGCAGACTATTATGTTATCAACGGATCCGACGAAGGGCGTTTCCTGGATACTGTACGGAACCAAGCGAAGAACTTCGCTTCGACCGTCTCACTTACAGGATCTTCTAAACATAAAGTCATCATCATCGATGAGGCTGATAACACAGGCAACGACGTACAACTCTTACTACGGGCGAATATTGAGGCATTTTATAACAACTGCCGATTCATCTTCACCTGTAACTACAAAAATAAAATCATTGAACCCCTCCACTCCCGATGTGCAGTCATTGATTTCACAATCAAAGGAAAGCAAAGGGTCCAACTCGCAGGAAGTTTCTTCCAACGTCTCCAAACGATCTTGGATCAAGAAAAGATTGAGTATGATCAAAAAGTCGTTGCAGAACTCGTATCGAAACACTTTCCCGATTTTCGACGTGTTCTAAATGAAATCCAAAGATATTCTACTGGTGGCAAAATTGACTCTGGTATTCTTGCCTCTTTCTCTGACGTATCTGTAAATGAACTTGTTAAAAATCTCAAAACTAAAAACTTTACTGAAGTCCGAAAGTGGGTGGTCAGCAACTTGGACAACGACGCTTCTCATCTACTTCGCAGGGTTTATGACGCCGCTTTTGATCACCTTCTACCCCAATCTATTCCCGCTGCTGTTCTTGTTATTGCTAAGTATCAATACCAATGTGCATTCGTGGCTGATCAGGAAATAAATCTTCTTGCTGCCCTTACTGAAATCATGGTGGAGTGTGAATTCAAATGAAATCTCTCAAAACTCCTTTACGTTATCCTGGAGGTAAATCTCGTGCTTGTGAAAAGATGGGACCTTATTTTCCAGATCTTCGCAACTATGAAGAGTTTCGTGAACCGTTTCTTGGTGGGGGAAGTGTTGCGATTTATATCACAAAGAAGTATCCTGGGTTAAATATTTGGGTAAATGATTTATATGAACCTCTTGTAAACTTCTGGCAGCAACTCCAGATGTTTGGAAATGATTTGAAAAATGAACTGGTGGATTGTAAACTTGCTTACAACACTCCAGATTTAGCGAAAGAATTGTTTCTCAAATCAAAGGAGCATGTTAATGACCAAAGTTTGCCTAGCATTGACCGTGCTGTGGCTTTCTATGTTGTCAATAAGTGCAGTTTCAGTGGTCTCACAGAGAGTTCATCATTTTCTCAGCAAGCGTCCAATTCCAACTTCAGTTTGCGGGGGATCGAAAAGTTGCCTGCGTATTCTGCGTTGATTGCAAACTGGCGTATAACTAATTACTCCTATGATTATCTGATGGATGGAAACATGGGTGCTTTTATGTATCTTGATCCTCCTTATGATATTAAGGATAATCTCTATGGGCGTAAGGGATCAATGCACAAAGGATTTGATCACGATAAGTTTGCTGCTGATTGTGACGCTTGTTATATGCATCAACTAATAAGTTATAACTCCGATCAACTGGTTAAAGATCGATTCAAGAACAAGAAATGGAAGACGGGTGAGTTTGATTTGACTTACACAATGCGTTCTGTTGGTGAATATATGAGAGAGCAAAAAGAAAGAAAAGAACTTTTGTTGTTTAATTATAATAAAGATTTGTTATGGAATTGAAGGACTGGTTGAATTCGGTAAATTTTACGAAAGAGGATTTGTCAGAAGATATTGGTGAGTATCCTCCATATATTGTCAATAAATGTTTGTCTGGACATATTGATTGCATCATGTATGCAAATGAGATGAATATTAATTGTCGCTTAGATAAAGACATGCAATATTCATTTTATCTAAATAGTCTTAGGAAAAAGAAGAGATTTTCTCCCTGGCTCCGAAAAGATAAAGTTACAGACTTAGAATGTATTAAAAGTTACTATGGATATAGTAATGAAAAAGCATTGCAAGCTCTAAAAATCTTATCGAAAGAACAAATTGCTTTTATTAAACAAAGACTTGATATTGGAGGAAAAAAATGACTACTGCAACAAATACAGTAGAACCTGAAGTTCATTGGTCTCAGGATCAAATGGTTGAGGTTATTCTTAATGAACCTGATGATTTTTTGAAAGTTCGTGAAACTTTGACACGTATCGGAGTTGCATCGAGAAAGGAGAAAAAACTTTACCAATCTTGCCACATTCTTCATAAGCAAGGTAGATATTATATTGTTCACTTCAAAGAACTTTTTGCTCTTGACGGAAAGCACGCAAACCTTACTGTTAATGATATTCAAAGACGTAATAGAATTGTAAGACTTCTTGCTGATTGGGGACTTATTACGGTAGTAAAACCAGACTCTGTAATTGATATTGCACCACTCAATCAAATCAAAGTACTTTCCTATAAGGATAAGGGTGATTGGATTCTTGAGCAAAAATATAATATTGGTAAAAAGGCAAAATCTGTAGAAGCAGAATAAATAAGACTGAGACCTTTCGTGCGGTCTCTACAAAAGTCGGAACACCCTAAAAAGAGGTTCGGTTTTACCGATACCTCTTTTTTTCGTTTCTTGTATAATTAGTAATGGATGCCGAAAGGGTCCACACAACACAAACTCGCTTTAAAAAGGAGCTACCATAATGACTAACCTTGCACGTTATACTGCTGCGGATCTTCCTGCATTAATGGAAAGAATTAACAAGTATAGTATTGGAATGGATGAATATTTTGATCGCATTTTCCATCTCCATGAAACTACCACTAACTATCCTCCATATAACTTAGTTCAGGTAAATAATGTAGAATCCCGACTAGAACTTGCTCTTGCAGGATTTAAAAAGAAGGAGGTATATGTTTATACGCAAGACGGAAAACTCTTTGTAGAAGGTCAGAAGGAGGATAAAGAAACGGAGTCCAATTATCTTCACAAAGGTTTGGCTCAACGGAGTTTTAAAAGAGCATGGACACTTTCCGATGATACGGAAGTTAGATCAGTTGATTTTGAGGATGGTCTTCTGACAATCACTCTTGGTAGGATTGTTCCTGAGCATCACAGGAGGAAAGATTACCTCTAAATAAAAATAAAAAATGAAATCATTCGACGAATTCAAAACAATTGCGTATAAGAACGCGGTTCCACACACTGTCTATTCTGGAGGAAGATCAAAACAAATTCCAAAAGAAAAGGCAGTTCCAGTAAGAAGTCGTTCAAGTGCTGGTGGTGATGGTGGTGATGGAGGGGAATAAATAGAATTGAATATCGTCGGCGCAGGGGAACGACTGGCAAAATCCAGTTGACTTCCCCCTTTTTTCTTGCTAAAATAATCAGGGGTAATGAGAACAAAATGTCTATAAAAATTGCATTAATGAAATCTGGAGAACAGATTATATCCGACATTCAAGAAATGGTTCTTGGGGATGAAGGAAATCAAAGAGTTGTTGGATATTTTTTTATTAAACCTTGTTTGATTGGTATTAAAAAACCAACCTCAGCAGAAACAAATTCTTCATTGGAAATTAAATTATCCTCTTGGATACCTCTGAGTAAAAATGATAAAATTCCAGTTTCTTTGGATTCTGTCATTACTATTTTAGATCCAATTGATAAACTAACAGAAATGTACGAAAAGGATGTTATTAGAAATGGATGAATCTAATATTTTTGCTTTGTTGCTTGCTAATGGCACAACGCTAATTGCTCAAATTGAGGAACTATCGACAGAACTTGGAGAACCAGATTGTTTACTTAAAGATCCTTACCAAATAATGCCAGATAAAACAATACAACCCTGGTTAATAGAATATTCCACTCAACAATCATTTAAAATACATTCTGATAAAATTATTACTTTGATGATACCAAATCAAAAAATAAAAGAATTGTATTTGGGCATGTTTAAGTAATATTGGTACCTTTATAAATCAATCCCTCTACACTATTTCGATAAATGAGATTCTATACTAATGTTCAATTGATTGGCGATCAGTTTCTTGTTCGTGGATACGAAAATGGAAACAATTTTATGATAAGGGATAAATTTAATCCAACTCTATATGTTCCTACAAAAAAGGAGTCGAAATATCAAACTTTAGAAGGTGATTCTGTAGACCCAATTAAACCAGGGACAGTAAAAGATTGTAGAGAATTTTATAGTAAATATGATGGAGTAGAAGGTTTTAAGATATATGGTAATGATAGGTATATCTATCAGTATATTTCTGACAAGTACCCAGAAGATGAAATAAAGTTTGATATTAACAAAATAAAATTAATTACTCTTGATATTGAGGTTGCTTCTGAAGAAGGATTCCCTGACGTAGAATCCTGCTCTGAAGAAATACTTTCTATCACAATTCAGGATTATTCTAGTAAACATATTATTACTTGGGGTGTAAAACCTTTTTCAAATAAAAGAAAAGATGTTACTTATAATTATTGTGATTCTGAGTATAACTTATTGAATTCATTTATTAATTACTGGATTGAATTTACTCCCGAAGTAATTACTGGTTGGAATATTCAACTATATGATATTCCTTATATTGCCAAGAGAATTAATAGAGTTCTTGGTGAAAAGTTGATGAAAAGACTGTCTCCTTGGGGATTAGTTACTGAGGGGGAAGTTTATATTAATGGAAGAAAGCACACCAACTTTGATGTTGGTGGCGTTACTCAATTGGACTATCTAGATCTTTATAAAAAGTTTACTTATAAGGCTCAGGAATCTTATAGATTGGATTATATTACAGAAGTTGAATTGGGAGTAAAAAAACTTGATCACTCTGAATATGATACCTTTAAAGATTTTTATACTAAAGATTGGCAAAAGTTTATTGAGTATAATATTCGGGACGTAGAACTTGTTGATCAACTTGAAGATAAAATGAAGTTGATTGAACTTGCTATTACTATGGCATATGATGCTAAAGTAAATTTTGCGGACGTTTTCTACCAAGTTCGTATGTGGGATAACATTATTTACAATTATCTCAAGAAGCGCAATATTGTTATTCCACCAAAGAATAAATCTCAGAAGAATGAAAAGTATGCTGGAGCATATGTGAAGGAACCAATTCCAGGTAAGTATGATTGGGTTGTGAACTTTGACCTTAACTCACTGTATCCACACTTGATTATGCAATATAATATTTCACCAGAAACAATTATGGATGAAAGGCATCCCACAGTTTCGGTCGATAAGATTCTCAATCAGTCTATAAATTTTGAGATGTATAAGGACTATGCGGTATGTGCAAATGGTGCAATGTATAGGAAGGATATTCGGGGATTTCTTCCAGAGTTAATGGAAAAAATGTATGGAGACCGAGTTATCTATAAGAAAAAAATGATCCAGGCAAAAAAGGAGTATGAAAAGAATCCTACTAAACAATTAGAGAAGGAAATTGCAAGGTTTAATAATATCCAAATGGCAAAGAAAATTTCACTTAACTCTGCCTATGGGGCCATTGGAAATCAGTACTTTCGTTACTATAAACTTGAGAATGCAGAAGCAATTACTCTTAGTGGACAGGTCTCAATCCGTTGGATTGAAGGTAAAATGAATTCATATTTAAACAGAATTTTAAAAACTGAAGGTGAGGATTATGTTATTGCTTCAGATACTGATTCCATTTATCTTAATATGGGTCCTTTGGTTGAAACTGTATTCAAGGGAAGAGAGAAAACTACTGAAAGCATTGTTTCGTTCCTTGATAAGGTCGCTTCATTGGAACTTGAAAAGTATATTGAAAATTCATACCAAGAATTGGCCGACTATGTGAATGCCTATGACCAAAAAATGCAGATGAAACGAGAGAATATTGCTGATCGTGGAATTTGGACTGCTAAGAAACGATACATTCTTAATGTGTGGGATAGTGAGGGAGTTCGATATGAAGAACCTAAACTAAAAATCATGGGAATTGAAGCAATCAAATCTTCAACTCCAGCACCTTGTCGTAAAATGATTAAAGATGCACTTAAACTAATGATGAGTGGCACAGAAGATAATGTTATAGATTTTATTAGTGAATGTAAGACTAAGTTCAAAAAACTCTCTCCTGAAGAAATTTCATTCCCTCGTTCTGTTTCAGACGTTCAAAAATATTTTTCTTCTTCGACAATATATTTGAAAGGAACTCCAATCCATGTTCGTGGAGCATTACTATTCAACTATTATATTAAACAGAATAAATTATCAAATAAGTATTCTTTAATTCAAAATGGAGAAAAAATTAAATTTATATATCTAAAAAAACCAAATAGTATTCATGAAAATGTAATTTCTTTTATCCAAGAGTTTCCTAAAGAGTTGAATCTTGACAGATACATTGATTATGAACTACAATTTGAAAAGGCTTTTTTAGAACCACTAAAAAATATTTTAGATTCTATTGGTTGGAGAATAGAAAAGACTACAAACCTAGATGCATTTTTTACTTGATGGAATTGCCTATTACAGAAAAAGAATTTGAGATCATTGTTGAGGTTTTAAAAAATAGATATCCTCAACTTTATGGTAAATTGTGGTCTTATAAATTAAATAAAAAAAACTATGAGAAAAAGTAATTATGGACTTTCTTAAAGATATTGTAAAAGAAATTGGTGGTGAGTATACACAACTTGCCTCTGACATTGATGAAACTGAGAGTTATGTTGATACGGGTTCATACATTTTTAATGCACTGGTTTCAGGTAGCATATTTGGTGGTGTATCTGGGAATAAGATTACTGCTATTGCTGGAGAGTCTTCTACTGGAAAGACTTTTTTCTCTCTCGCCGTGGTTAAGAATTTTCTTGATACTCATCCCGATGGTTACTGTCTCTACTTTGACACTGAGGCTGCTATCACTAAATCTCTAGTAGAATCCCGTGGAATTGATACTTCTCGTCTCGTGGTTGTTAATGTTGTTACTATTGAAGAGTTTCGTGGTAAGGCATTAAAGGCAGTAGATCTTTACTTAAAAAAACCTGAAGGTGAACGCAAACCTTGTATGTTTGTGCTAGACTCTTTAGGTATGCTTTCTACTGAGAAAGAAATCACTGATGCACTCAATGATAAACAAGTTCGTGATATGACTAAATCACAACTGGTCAAAGGTGCATTCCGAATGCTCACACTCAAACTAGGTCAAGCAAATGTCCCGCTCATTGTCACAAATCATACATACGATGTCATCGGAGCTTACGTACCAACTAAAGAAATGGGAGGAGGTTCTGGACTCAAATACGCAGCAAGTACGATCATTTATCTCAGCAAAAAGAAAGAAAAGGATGGAACGGAAGTGGTCGGAAATATTATCAAAGCTAAGACTGCTAAATCGCGTTTGAGTAAGGAGAATAAAGATGTTGAAGTCCGTTTGTATTATGATGAGCGCGGTCTTGATCGTTACTATGGTCTTTTGGAACTTGGTGAGATTGGTGGACTCTGGAAGAATGTAGCAGGACGCTATGAGATGGATGGTAAAAAGATCTATGCAAAGCAGATTCTTGCTAATCCTGAAGAATATTTTACTGAAGAAGTAATGCAACAATTGGACGAAATCGCACGTAAGGAATTCAGTTATGGAGAAAGTTGAGTTTCTAATTCTTAGAAACCTGTTACACAATGAAGAATATACCAGAAAAGTAATACCATTTCTAAAATCTGAATATTTTGAAGATCCTAATCAAAAAATTGTTTTTGAGGAAATACTTTCTTTTATTCAGGAGTATAATCAATTAGCAACCAAAGAAGTTCTTTGTATCGAGGTAGAGAAACGTCAAGACATTAATGATTCTTCTTTTAAAGAAATCATTCATTTGATTTCTTCTTTAGAGGACGTTCCTGCTGAGTTTAATTGGTTAATCGATACTACCGAAAAGTGGTGTCGTGATCGTGCCATTTACTTGGCACTTATGGAGTCGATTCATATTGCTGATGGTAAAGATGAAAAGAAGAATCGTGATAGTATCCCTTCTATTCTTTCTGATGCTCTTGCTGTAAGTTTCGATACGCATATCGGACATGATTATTTGCAAGATTATGAACAAAGATATGAAGCATACCACAAAAAGGAGGATAAAATTGAATTTGATCTTGAATACTTTAATAAAATCACGAAAGGTGGTCTCCCTAACAAAACTCTTAACATCGCTCTTGCTGGTACGGGTGTCGGGAAATCTCTATTCATGTGCCATGTGGCTAGCTCCGTCTTGCTCCAAGGACGGAACGTTTTGTACATTACGTTGGAAATGGCAGAAGAACGCATTGCTGAAAGAATTGACGCAAACCTCTTGAATGTTAATATCCAAGACATTGCCGATCTTCCTAAGCAAATGTTTGAGAATAAGGTTACAAGTCTTGCAAAGAAAACTCAAGGTACTCTTATAATTAAAGAATACCCAACTGCCTCCGCACATGCTGGACATTTCAAGTCGCTTCTTAATGAACTTGCACTTAAGAAGTCATTTAGACCTGATATTATTTTCATTGATTACCTTAATATTTGTTCTTCCAGCAGGTATCGCGGAAATAGCAACATCAATTCTTATACATTTGTCAAGGCAATTGCTGAAGAATTGCGAGGACTTGCAGTTGAATTCAACGTACCAATCGTATCTGCTACTCAAACCACTCGTAGCGGTTATGGTAGTAGCGATGTTGAACTTACTGATACTTCTGAGTCCTTTGGTCTCCCTGCTACTGCTGATCTTATGTTTGCCCTTATTAGCACTGAAGAGTTGGAAGAGTTGGGACAGATTCTTGTAAAACAACTCAAGAATCGTTATAATGACCCTACAATTTACAAACGTTTTGTGATTGGTATTGATAGGGCAAAAATGCGTCTATATGATTGTGAACAATCTGCTCAAAATGACATTATAGATTCTAAGAATTATGGTGACGAAGATTATAGGGAAAATTCCGAGACAAAAAAATATAAAAAACAATTTGACGGATTTAAGTTTGAATGAATAATTTTGATATTATTATTGATGAAAATTTTATTGGTCCTTCCAATCAAGAAGAACTTGATAATATTATTAGTAATGAAAATTTTCCTTGGTATATAAATCAATCTTCAGCATTAGAAAAATATCCATTTTTGGGACATACTCTAATTCCTAGGTATAATCCAAAAACAGAAGATCCAAGTATAAATTCAAACTACTTTTATCCATTTTATGCAATTTTTCTTCAATTTTGCAATAAGCATAATTTAAAAGTAGATCAAATTTATAGATCGTCAATAAATTTAACAACAAATCATGATCTTTCTGTAATGGGAGATCCTCATGTTGATCATGAATATGAACACATGAACTTAATAATGTATCTTAATGATATACCTCAAGTATCAAAATACAATGGATCTACAATTATATTTGATCAGCAGTATGACGGTGAAAAAACTGCATATGAAATCTCTGAAAGGTTCACGATAAAACATGAAATATCCGCACAAAAAGGAAAAATAATTTGTTTCAATGGGAAGTACTATCACACAATAAAATGGCCACCTCCTGGAATCATGAGGTTTACCTGTATTTTTACCTTTTCCATACATTGACAATTGACTTAAATCCTCCTATACTAAAATGGGGATTACAAAAATGATTCACTTTTATTAAAATAGAAAATCTACTATGACAGAAAATAAAGTTATTGATACAAACAAATATATTGAATTTGTCCGCCAAACCACAAGTGCCGCAAGTACTAACTATGCAGATCTTCTTGCTCGTTTTACTGAACTTGAAGTCGAAAATGATGTAGATGTTCCTCGTCTTTTGACCGCTGCTCTTGGTATTAGTGCCGAAGCTGGTGAATTTACTGAAGTTGTGAAAAAAGTGTTCCTTCAAGGTAAACCATATAACCAGGAAGCAACATTTCATCTTAAGCGAGAACTTGGTGATATTTGTTGGTATCTGTCTCAGGCATTTATGGCGCTTGATACTAATTTTGAAGAAATTCTTCAAATGAATTTTGAAAAACTGAGTGCTCGTTATCCTGAAGGTGCTTTTGATGTTTATCGTTCTGAAAATCGTGTGGAGGGAGATCTATGACTAAAGAAACTAGCGTAACTATTTCAATCGATGTTCGGACTGCTGCGGCAGTTCGTCAAGTCTTATTTGATGCTCAGAAAGGATATACTTATGATGAAGTTAGTATTCCCCCTCGTGTTGCTGATATTCGATCTGTAATCGTGCAACTTGACAAGGAGATTGAAAAGCACACTCTTTGATTAAACCATGCTTGAAGTCTTTTTGACTATTTTTATAAATAACTAAAAAAGTATTTGTAAAAAATGGATCCTAAAGAACTACTCGGATTGATCGAAGCATATTCAGAAGTGTATGCTTCCCAAGAAGATATTGATGAAGCAACAGCAATGGCGAAGCGTGGTTATGATGAGACTGCAATTCGTAACAAGATTGCTAAGTCAACTGGTGGTGGTGAGGCTGCTGATAGAGCATCTGCACTTGAAAAGAAATCAACATTCGGTGATGCTAAGAAAGCAAAGGCAAGACAAGACCTTGCTAGAAAGCAAAGAGGTGATTTCCGTAAGACAACTTCATCATCTCCTGGTCTTCATGGATATGCACATAAGTCAAACGATCCTGCAGTAAAAGAAAAGCAAGCAGCAAGAGGAGCGCAAAGAGGTGCTCTGACTCCTGCTGAGAAAAAGCAACTTAATAGAGAAGAGTTTGATATCTTTGAGACAGTTCTTGAGTTTCTTTATGTTGAAGGATATGCAGAAACTCTAGAAGAAGCAGAGTGGATGATGGCTAACCTGATTGATGAAGAAGCAATTAATATTATTCTTGGTGAAGAGTTTGAACTTGATGAAGCAGAGGGTTCATATGGTGCAACACCAAAGGCATATAGTGCAGCAAAACAAACTAAAATGTCTGCAAAGAGAAAGCCTTTCCTCAAGAAGATGCTAAGAAGAACTAATCCTGCAAATAGAACTTCTTCTTATGATTCTCCAAGAAAGGGACTAACTTCTGATGATAGAGAAAGAGCAAGAGCAGGTTCTGCTCATGGTGTAGGTACTCGTCAAGATCACGATTATCCTTCACAGGGTCCTGGTGGCGTAACCAAGAGTGCTAAGAAACTCCGTAAGCAAAAAGCAATGGGCGAATTTGCTAAGGAAGAATTTGAACTTTGGGTAAATGAACTTGTGGATGAGGGATATGATCTTTCCGATTATACTTGGGATGAAATGCTTGATATCTATTTAGATGAAGCAGAAGGTTCTTATGGCCAAACCCCCAAAGCAAAAGAAGCAATGGGTAAATTGGCTAATGATAGAAGAAACAAACCTGCAAGTGAGTATTCACAAAAGGGTGAAAAAACTAGAAAAGTAAAGGCAGCAGAAAAGCAAACGAAAAGACAGGATATGCTTTCTAGAGGTCTTTCTGGAGGCAAGAAATCTTCTAGACCTTTTAGTACTAGAGGTAAGATGGACGCCGATGAGAGAACAGAAAGAAGGTCTGAGCGTGCTTTTGATTTAGAAACCAAATATGGAGAGGGTTCAGTAACCAAGAATCCTAAGAAACTTCGTAAGCAAAAGGCAATGGGTGAGATTGCTAAGGAATCATTTGAGGCATGGCTTGATGAAGCAATGACAAATTATGAGAAGAATCGTAAGAGAGCAGCACAAAGAGCAGCAGCAAGAAATGAGGCAAGAGCACAAGGTAAGACTGGTGCTGTTCCTGGTGTAGGTTATGTCACTCCAAGAAAAGAAAGGGAAACCTGGACTGATGAGAGTGGTAAAACTAGACATGCTAAGGGTCTCTGATAAATAAATCAGAAGGTTGTTTTAACCCCCTTGACTTTTTAGTTAAGGGGGTTTATAATATCTGAACTTGGGGAATTAGCTCATTTGGTAGAGCACCGCTTTTGCACGGCGGGGGTGAGGGGTTCGAGTCCCCTATTCTCCATTTCTAAATACTTGAAAAAGTAATAATAAATGTCTGCCGCAGAAATAATTATTAAAAATTCCTCCCAAGTCTTTGGTGACCTTGGGAATTTTTTCTCATCAATATCTGTTAGGGGAGGGGATAGGGAAATTGATGACTGGAATGATAATTCCAAAGACATGCTTTTCGCAAAAAGTCAGACTACTGTAATTCTTAGACCAAGAATTAGATCTAAAAAAGAAAGAGACTGGTTGAGAGGTAAATTTAAATCTCATATAGAAAATAGGCAATCTGAATTAGAAGAAAAAATTATAGAATTGATACCACCAAAAGTTGCATATACATTTTCATATACTGAAGAAGTTGTTGCTGGGACAGGAATTAAATCTTACATTATAAAGGCAACAGAAGAAGGAAAGAATAGAGCAGCAATAACAATTCTTCTTCAATCAAAGGGAATGTCAAATGGATCTGGTGGATCTAGAGAAGATCCTCACGAATTGATGACGGCTATTTTGATAAGAGAAAAGATAAATGTTGACTATACTACAATTAATACTAAAAAAAATGCCGTAGAAGAATACACTGAAATAGTAAACAATTTATATAAATCTGCAAACAAAATAGTAGGTGCTGCAGGATTGAATGGTTTTTATACTGATTCTGATAAAACTGAACCAGATTTAGTTAATCTTGCAAAGGCTGTATCAGTTTCAAACTATGTCATAGAACAAATTGGAAATGCTGAAGTCAAAGAGGTCTGGCAAACAGGAACTAAATGGGCTCAAGAAATTAAAAAATTCAGTGTTGGACCAAAAACAATTCAAAACTATAATTCTTCTGATATTATAGTTAAATTTCAAACTAAAGGAAAAAATGAAGCGACTCATTATTGGGGATTGAGTTTGAAAAAAAGAGGTATTGGTGAACCAGAACCAACTCTATTGAATAAACCAGCTTATGGCGCTAAAGGATTTCTGACAAAAAGTATTCCACAATCCGAACATAAAAAAATAGAAGATGCCAAATTAAATTTTTTTAGAGGTGCTTTGAAAGTTAAAGTTGGCAATACTTCATATAAAGGAAAAGATATTGTTAAGATGCCAATAAAAGAAGTTTTGAAAGCATGTAATACTGAATTTACGGATCAAAAAGAAAAGAGTGAAATGTTAAGGGGTCAAGGAAAATATATATCTAACCCTAACATTTATTTTGAAGAAATGGATAGAGTCTTTATTAAAAACTTTGACAATAATAAAGAATTCTTCGCAGATTTTTTAGATACTATTTTTAAAATAAACCTAGACACATATCTATCAGATACTGCATTTCATTTCAGTCTAATAACTGGTGAAGGCGATTACAAAAATGGAAAAATATTTGAAGTTAAACCGCCATTAGAAAAAGAAGGAAGACTCACATCAGAAATTTTTAGAAAGATTTTTTCTGATCCAGATGCAACCGAATATAGAATTGTAAAGCAAACTGATAAATTTCATGCATTTGAACCTGCTGCAACTGCTGCTAAATTATTCTATGAAATGTTGATAGGGAAACCGGGATCTCCCATAAGTGTTGTTATGCTTGAAGTTAGATATAAGGGAGCACTTACTGGAGAACCTCAATTTCAAGTTTTTATGTCAGTTAAGCAGAATAGTTTTGCAAATCTTTATAAAAAAGAAGCAGCGAAAAAAACTTTTGGACCAGATCGCTGGAAATAATAAATATAATTATATCAACATAAAATATGAAAAGTTTTTCACGATTTTTATCTGAAGCAAGTAAATCTCTTGCTGTTATGCAAGCGACTCGTCTTGGATTAACCGGAGATGGTCATGGTGGTTGGTATGATAAAAATGGAGAATTTGTCGCTAAGACTGAGGGTGGTAAATTAAAATTTTATAATAAAGACCAGAGAATAGGGCAAAAAGACGGACCTCAGATAAGAACTCAAGCAAATCAACAAGTTGCAGCAACACAAGTACAGCAACCACAAGAAGTACCAACAGAGGAACCTCCAAAGAAAGATAAGGGAGTTTTAACTATAGCATTTGGTCGTTTTAATCCTCCTACTATTGGGCACGAAAAACTTTTAGACGCAGTAGAAAAAGTAGCCGATAAAGGGGAATACAAAATTTACCCATCTAGATCTAATGACGCCAAAAAGAATCCATTGGATCCGGATACTAAAATTTCAATCATGCGTAAAATGTATCCAAAGCATGGAGAAAGAATTGTTAATGATTCAAATTCAAAAACTATATTTGATGTGCTAAAGCAAGCTCATGCTGATGGATATTCTTCAGTTAATATTGTTGTTGGATCTGATCGTCAAGCAGAATTTGATAAATTAGCAAATCAATATAATGGAAAGTTGTATGATTTTGGTGAGATAAATGTTGTTTCTGCTGGAGCTAGAGATCCTGATGCTGAAGGCGTAGAGGGAATGTCTGCATCTAAACTTAGAAAGGCAGCAGCAGAGGGTGATTTTGCAACATTTAGATCTGGAGTTCCAAAAACTTTTGATGATAAAGACGCCAAGCAACTTTACAATACACTTAGAAAATCTATGAAGATTTCTGAAGGTTGGAGACTTTGGCAAATTGCTCCTAAGTTTGATTGGACAACTCTAAGAGAAAATTATATATCCAACAACATTTTTAATGTTGGTCAGTTTGTAGAAAATTTAAATACCGGTCTTGTTGGTAGAATAATTAGAAGAGGAACTAATTACCTTATATGTGTAACTGAAGATAATGTTATGTTTAAGTCGTGGATTAAGGATGTGATGGAATATTCTGAAAAGAATGTTGATAGAATTTATAGAGAACCAGGAAAACCAAATACTCTTATTGGAACTGGTGGGTATTTAAAATATGCCTCAAAACAAGCAAAGGGATCTTCTTTGGGAAAACAAAATTTGCAATCAGGAGGCAGAGCGTTTCTTGATTTCATAAATACTAATAAAGTAAAAAAGTAAAATTGTAAAATGTCTTTAAATCCTCTTAACGACATCTCTCTAGTATATGCGACTGAGGTGTTAAAACCACAACTAGGAAAAAATAATTCGTCTTCTGCTCCTAAGGTAGAAAAGGGAAAGGACGATGAAGAATCCTCTGCCAAAAGAGTAAGGCAGGCTGTGTATGATATTCGATATAGAGCTAGAAGAGAAGGTCTAAAGGTAGATCAAGCATATACTCAGTATATGGGAAATACTAGTATGCCTGGACCAGAAAAGAATGCAGTTAAAGAAAAACTTGGAATTTCTTCTTCAGGCGCTGTTTCAGTTAAAGAAGAGTCTGGCGACCAAAAATTTAAAGTTAGGGTAACTGACAAGAGTAGTGGAAAAACATATGTTAGATATGCAACAAGAGAGAAAATTAATCAGTTGAGATCTAATCCAAATATTTCTTCTGTGGAAATGACTCAGTATGGGAAACCATATGAGGGTGAATCTGAGAGAGGAGAATATACAAAGAAAACAAAATCTGGCAAAGGACTTGATCCTGTTGGTAAAGAAGATAAGGACATTGACAATGATGGTGATCATGATAAGACCGATAAGTATCTTTTAAACCGCAGAAAAGTTCGTGGTGCAGCAATTAGTAAAAAATCTTCAGTAAAAGAAGGTTTCTCTAATTGGAGAATGGATTTGATTGAAGTACTAGAAAAATCTAAAAATACTAGTACAAAGAAAAGTGATGATGTAATGATAAAAGAAAAAGAAGTTTCCAATACTATAAAAATTAATCCAACCTTAAATAGTGAGCAACTCAATTCTTTTGTTGAGGAGAATGGTGGAAATTTGTTAGAATTTAAAGAAATTGAAGAATTGGATGAAAAAACTTTGACTGCCGCAGAAAAAAAGAAAAGAGAAGAGATTGTTAAATCTATGAAGAAAAATCTATCTGGATTTAAATCTCGTTATGGAGGTAGAGCAAAGGATGTAATGTATGCAACTGCAACTGCTAGAGCAAAGGAAGTTGCTGAAGGTGTAACCGATCAAATTTCGCTCAGTCCTCAAGAACTTCAAAAGCAGAGACAAAAAACTCAATTGGATATGCAAATAGCTCAGTTGAGAAAACAATCTTTAGCAAAGAAGAAAAATTCTGAGACGGACCAAAACCCAGTAACAGAAGCAACAGCTGCTGCTAAGAGAGGAGTTGTTTTATCGCAGAACAAGCAAGAAAGATCTGTATCTGCACAGAAGTCTTTTGCTGCTGCCCAAAAGGGTAAAGAAACTAGACTTAAAGCTGGTATCACCGACCTACAACATAAAGCAGAGAAAGAACATAAAAAAAATTATCCTGGTTCTCGTCAAGAACCTAAGGTGAAGGGTGCTAAGGAAACTGAATCAGAAACTCGTAACAGAAGAGCAAAACAACAAGTTTCTAGAGTTATGAAGCATGGACTAACTTCAAAAGAAAAACAAGAAACCAAAGCAAGAGAACCTTATTATTCTGCAAGAGATTGATTGCTAAATAGCCCAGGATACTCTTCTTATGGAGGTAATCATGGGCGCAGTAGTAGCAGTGGTAAAACCACTTCTAATTCAAATTGCAACACATCCAGCAGTTAAAAATCTTGTTCTCGACCTACTTAAAAAGTATGTTGATAGTACAGATAATAGTATTGATAATGTAGTTTATGACCTGGTAAAAGATAAACTCTTTACACCACAAGCATGATTACATGTTTTGTAACTAACTGGGGAGTAACCATAGTCCTAGGTCTTCTGCTAACTGCTTCTGAGTGGTTAGCAAAAACAAAAAGATTTGAAGAAAATGGATTACTCGATTTAATAACTCACTTTTTAAAAGTAGTTTTACGCAAGGGAGACCAAAAGTAACGTCTCCCTTTTTTATAAATATCTTATAGCAAATAACTTTTACGGAAGAAAGAACATGGCACTCTGGGGAAATAATGATGCTAAAGGTTCTGGTGGAACAGTATCTCTTGATTATGCAACCCTTACTGTAACTGGTAGTGGAACAACTTTTGGGCAGGTAGGTGCTGCTGCAACTGGAGATGTGATTAGATTTGGCACTGCTTTTGGTGTTAATTATGGCGATGCTGTAATCGTTGGAATTGCAAGTACAACCGTACTCTCAATCGCATCAACTGCCGGGTTGAGTGGAGATGCGATATCTGGAGTTCAGTTTGAAATCAGCGAATCTCCAAAATTTGCAGTTCTTGATAGTCACTTAAATCAGTCTACTGGATCTTCTACAGAAACAATTACAGTTCTTGTTTCTGCTGCTACAACAAATGCTGGAATTGGAACTAACGTTGTTTTTGTAAACTCTTTGACTGGAGTACTTGCAGGAGACACCTTTACTAGTGGCGCAATCTCTAAAGTTGTAACAACTGTTGGAGCAACTAGCGTTTCTCTTGCTTCCACCATTGCTTCGGGAATTGCAACCGGCGCAACAGTTACTTTCTCTAGAGTAACGGGTGGTCATGAAACTTCTGTTATTGGTATTGAAGACGCTGGAGTAGAAGCTGCTCGCGCAACTAGTTTCAAACTAACTCATGCAGGTTGGGTTGGAGTTACTACATATAGAGATTCTGAAGGTAATATCAGAGTTAAATCTGAGGTTCTTGTTGCTATGTCTGGAATAACAACAGGAAATTCTCCAACATATCCACCATTCTAATAGAATATGATTTTTAATGAACTGAACGAAGAAAATTTTCTTTTATTTGCGATTAAAAATTATGAAAATCCGCAAGCAGTAACAAAAGAAGACTTTGATAGAGACTTAAATCACTTTAAGTACATCAAACGTCTTCTTAAAAGATATAAGAATAGTGGTGAATTAAAAACTCATTTGCTTTTGAATCATTTTATTATTTTATATAATATTTTTGGTGATGCTGCTACTCCTATGTTATTCTATAAAATAGAAAAAGAATTGTGGTCAGTGATGAAAACTTTTATTATTTTTTTAAATAAATTGCCAGAATATCCTAAATGTTTTATTCATGATGTTCAAGTTGATATAAATTGTTTATCCGAACTTCGAAAGGTCTATAATGGAAAACAGTAAATTGGATAAAATTATTGAAGCATTTCGTAACTATAAAAACTTGAAAGAGGAAATGATGGCAGTTGGAAATGGTGGATATACGGGTTCAGGTGATCCAAAAATTAAAGCTGGTTTCGATCCTGTAATGGGATTAACAAGAAGAAAGAAATATGCGTCTTTAGGAGTGGGATCCCGCAAACGCTGGATGAAAAAGAAACCATCGCAGTAAAACAATGTTCGGCCAAGACTCAAAGATTAAAGTTGCTGTTCTTGAAGAAAGAGTAAAGATACACGAAGAAATGGTAGAGCGTGTAGATGCTGCCATTCAAACTTTGAGTGAAACTAATCAAAATATCTGTAAAATGCTTGCTGTTCATGACGAAAGAATCTTCAACTGTGTTAGAAGTGACGAAGACACAAATGAAAAGATTGGAAAATTGGAAGTAAAGGTTGATGAACTTTCAAAATTTAGGTGGATGGTAGCAGGAGTTGTAGCTCTTTCTTTATTATTTTTTCCAGTTGTAACAGATTTTATATCTGTCTCAATAAATTCTTTGACAGAAAAAGTTAGGAATAAATAGTCTTAGAATTGGCACAAGTTGCCATGAAGACTAAAAACAAAACAACAATTTATGCGATCCAAAAAATAACAAATTCGGTTATAAAATGGACCGGACTTATAACCGTTTTGTGTGTTGACAAGATTTGATATTCTGGTAGAATAGACTGACTCACAGGGATTGGTTATGGATTTTGTTGATGTTAAATACATCAATTTGATTTCTTCTAGATTTCAAAAGTTTAAAAGAGTAAAACCTAATCTCTACAATTTTCGTTGTCCAATTTGTGGAGATTCGCAAAAAAATAAGAATAAAGCAAGAGGGTATCTATATCAAGTAAAAAATAATACAAACTATAAATGTCATAATTGTGGGATAAACATATCCTTTAATAATTTTCTAAAGCAAATAGATTCTGCAATTTACAAACAATATACTTTTGAAAAATTTAAAGAAGGACATACTGGAAAAAATTTCACTGTAAGTGAACCAGAGTTTAAATTTGAAACTCCAAAATTTAGACCAAAATTAGATTTGCCAAAAGCTTCGCAAAATCTAATAGCAAAAAGATATTTGGAAAGTAGAAAAATAAATCCAGATAACTATTATTACACCGAAAAATTTAAAGAGTGGACTAATTCTCTTCGCCACACATTCGACAATACGGATAAAGATGAACCAAGGATTATAATTTCTTTGTTTTATCAAAATAACTTAGTCGGATTTCAAGGAAGATCGATTGGTCCCAGTAAAGTTAAATACATCACTATAATGCTTGACGATGACGCACCAAAAATTTATGGTCTCGATGAAATCAAAAAGGATCAAACTGTCTACATCACGGAAGGTCCATTCGACTCAACTTTCGTACCAAACTCAATTGCTCTTTGCGGTGCAGACGGTGATGTTGGTAAGTGGGGCATTGACAATTGTGTGTGGATCTATGATAACGAACCACGTAATGCAGAAATCCACCGTAGAATCGAACAACACATCAACAATGGAGAAAGAGTTGTAATCTGGCCTTCTATCGTAAACGAAAAGGATATTAATGATATGGTGCTATCTGGACTGAATGTGCAGTCTATGATAGAATTAAATACTTATTCTGGATTAGAAGCAAAACTAAAATTTACTACTTGGAAGAAAATATGAGCAACGGAACCAAAGTAAAAAAGCGTGATGGGCGAATTGAGTCTCTTGACCTAGACAAGATGCATTTAATGGTTGAAGAGGCATGTAAGGGTCTTGCAGGCGTCTCTGCTAGTCAAGTTGAGATGACCTCTGGCATTCAATTTTATGACGGAATTACCACGGCAGAGATTCAGGAAATTCTGATTCGTAGTGCTAGTGATCTTATTGATTTGGATCACCCAAATTATCAATATGTTGCTGCCCGTCTTCTTCTTTTTGCAGTTCGCAAACAACTTTATGGAAAAATGAAGGAACTCCCTTCATTGGAGCAGCATATCTATAACTGCGTAAATGCAGAGGTTTATGATAGTGACATTTTTAACAAATACTCTCAAGAAGAGATTGTACGAGCTGATAGTTTTATTGATCATGACCGTGACTATCTCTTCACTTATGCAGGTTTACGTCAGGTCGTTGATAAGTACCTCGTGCAAGATAGAAGTAGTGGCGGCGTATATGAAACCCCACAGTTTATGTACATGATGATTGCTCTGACAATTTTTGCAGAGTATCCAAAAGAAACCCGTATGTCATATGTAAAGAGATATTATGACGCAATCTCCAAACACAAAATCAACATCCCAACACCAATCATGGCGGGAGTGCGAACTCCGCTTAGACAATTTGCTAGCTGTGTCCTTGTTGACGTTGATGACACCCTCGATAGTATCTTTAGTTCTGATATGGCTATTGGCCGATACGTTGCACAGAGGGCGGGGATCGGTATCAACGCTGGTCGCATCCGTGGGATCAACAGTAAAATCAGAGGTGGAGAAGTTCAACATACAGGTGTTGTACCATTTCTCAAGAAGTTTGAAGCGACTGTCCGATGCTGCACGCAAAATGGCATACGAGGTGGATCCGCGACAGTACACTTCCCAATCTGGCACCAAGAAATAGAAGATATTCTTGTACTAAAGAATAATAAAGGTACGGAGGATAATCGTGTTCGCAAACTTGACTACAGTATTCAAATCAGCAAACTCTTCTATGAGAGGTTCATTCAGGATGCTGAGATTACGCTTTTCTCCCCACATGATGTCCCTGGACTTTATGATAGCTTTGGATTCCCTGAGTTTGACGATCTCTATGTTTCATATGAAAAAGATCCGACCATTAAGAAAAAAACTGTTAAGGCACAAGAACTCATTCTCAACCTTCTCAAAGAACGTGCGGAAACGGGTCGTGTCTATATCATGAACATTGACCATTGTAATTCTCATTCCTCATTTAAAGATAAAGTTAATATGAGTAATCTTTGTCAAGAGATTACTCTACCTACAGATCCTATTCAACATATTGATGATACAAGTGGAGAAATTGCACTTTGCATTCTCTCTGCAATTAATGTTGGTAAGGTAAAGTCTGATGAAGAACTTGAGGAACTTTGTGATCTTTCTGTTCGTGGTTTAGACGAGTTGATTGATTATCAAAAATACCCCGTAGAAGCTGCAGAAATCGCCACCAAGGCCCGTCGTTCGCTTGGTATTGGTTATATTGGTCTTGCCCACTATTTGGCAAAACTTGGATATAACTATGATTCGCAAGAGGCATGGGATGCAGTTCACGGACTTTCTGAGTCATTTCAGTATTATCTGTTGAAATCTTCCAATCAACTTGCTAAAGAAAAGGGATACTGCGAATACTTTGGACGTACTAAGTATGCTGATGGCATTCTTCCAATTGATACTTATAAAAAAGACGTAGACGAAATTTCATCCATTTCTTATCAGCATGACTGGGAATCTCTTAGAGCGTCTATCTTGGAATATGGTCTCAGGCACTCAACATTGTCCGCACAGATGCCATCGGAGAGCAGTTCCGTTGTGTCAAACGCAACCAATGGAATCGAACCACCTAGAGATTACTTGTCCATTAAGAAATCGAAGAAAGGTCCGCTCAAGCAAATTGTTCCGCAATACCACACACTTAAGAACAATTATACGATTCTTTGGAATATGCCTAGCAATCGTGGTTATATTAATATTGTTGCAGTTATGCAAAAATTCTTCGATCAAGCGATTTCTGGAAACTGGTCGTATAATCCAGAAAATTATGCCAACAATGAAGTTCCTACTTCTGTAATGGCAAATGACTTTTTGACTACATACAAGTACGGGTGGAAGACTTCTTACTACCAAAACACTTATGATATTAAGACTGATGAAGTCGTAGAAGAAAAACCCAATCTTGAAGATTTGCTAAGCGAGTTAAGTTCAGTAGAGGAGGGAGAGTGTGAATCCTGTGCAGTTTAAAATTTCTTCCGTAGAGGAACAACAAACGAATATTAAAGGAATGACGGTTTTTAATACCGAACAAGTTGATACTAAAAAACAACCAATGTTTTTTGGAAAACCTCTTGGGATTCAAAGATATGATTCTTACAAATATCCAATTTTTGATAGGTTAACAACTCAACAACTTGGATACTTCTGGAGACCTGAGGAGGTCTCCCTCCAAAAAGATAGAGGAGATTATCAAACTCTTCGTCCAGAACAAAAGCATATCTATACTTCTAATTTGAAGTATCAGATCATGCTAGATTCTGTTCAGGGTCGTGGTCCTGGTATGGCATTCATTCCTTATTGTTCTTTGCCAGAACTTGAGGCATGTATGGAGGTATGGGGATTTATGGAGATGATCCATAGTCGTTCTTATACTTACATCATTAAAAATGTTTATTCGGATCCTTCTGAAGTGTTTGACACTATTATTGGCGATGAACGTATTCTAGAACGTGCTAAGAGCGTTACAGAGTCTTATGACGACTTTATTCAGTCTGCACAACAATATGGTGTATCCGATGCATGGATGCATAATCTTGAAGGAGTTTCATACGCAAAGGAAACCGTTAATGATGTTAAACGAAAACTGTATAGAGCAGTCGCAAACGTTAACATTCTTGAAGGTATTCGCTTCTATGTTAGTTTTGCTTGTAGTTTCGCCTTTGGTGAACTTAAGCTTATGGAAGGATCCGCTAAAATTATTAGTCTTATCGCAAGAGACGAAAATCAACACCTAGCAATCACTCAGAATATTCTGAATAAGTGGCGTGATGGTGATGATCCTGAAATGAAGCAGATCATGAAGGAAGAAGAAGAGTGGACTTATGCAATGTTTGATCGTGCTGTAAGTGAGGAAAAGAAATGGGCAGATTATCTGTTCAAAGACGGAAGTATGATTGGACTTAATGACAAGTTGTTACAACAGTATGTTGAATGGGTTGCAAATCGTAGACTAAAGGCGATTGGTCTAAAACCACAATATGATATCCCAGCAAACAATAACCCTCTCCCTTGGACGCAACATTGGATCTCTTCTAAAGGTCTTCAAGTTGCTCCACAAGAAACAGAAGTCGAATCCTACGTTGTAGGAGGTATTAAACAAGATGTTACCAAAAATACTTTCGCAGGATTCCAATTATGATGAGTGGTGTGAGCAAGAAATTCTGAATGCTTATAAGGAGGCAGCAGAATGTGATGAATTTATGTTTGGAGATTATGATTATTGTAAAGAATGGTTAGGTGCAAATGACTAATTAATTATAGATAGAGGAGATTAATCTCCTCTTTTTTATGCCTAAAAATCAACTAACTAAAGACGAAATAAAAGTTCGTGTATTAAAGTTAAAAGACAGACTATATAAAGATCAACCAAGTTGGGACGCCAAAGGACTTGCTAATAAATATCTGAACGAAGTTCTTGATATTATTGATGAGTATAGATATTGACTATGAAAATCCTTGGACCTACAATGGAAAAGTATTTGGTTCAAGTGATATACAGGATTATTTTGGTTTTGTATATCATATACATTGCACTAAAACTGGTAGGGATTATATTGGTAGAAAATATTTCTGGAGTTTCCGCACACCGAAGGGAAAATCTAGAAAGGTTAAATCAGAGTCTGATTGGAAAAAATATTACGGATCATGTCCAGAACTCAAAGAAGATATAGAAAAATATGGTAGGGAGAATTTTACGCGCACTATTTTATCATTACATAAAACAAAGGGCAAAACAAACTTTGAAGAAACAAGACAACTCTTCTTCAACAATGTCCTTACAGAAGGACTTGACGACGGAACCCCGAGGTACTACAATTCCAACATACTTAATAGATACTTCCGAAAAGATTATTATGAACGCGACGACTGAAGATATTGTGGCTCATGTTCGGGAGTGGTCTCTTGATCGTGCTGCAGATAAAAATGTTTCTATAGATGACGCTCGCGCTATTCTTGCAGAATTTTACGAATGGATTGATCCGGATGAAAGTGAATTGGAAATTATTTCCATAGAACCGCAATCTTGACTAATCCTAAATAAAAACTTATAATGTTTAAACCCACTTAAGGTGGGTTTTTTTATAATGAGACTTTGAGTTGATTTAGAGCCGTGGAGATTGCCTTTTGAGAAAAAGGTCTACCCCTTTCTCTATACGGATGTAGAGTTCAATTAATTTTAATGCTAAACTTCTTTACTGTAGCCGTTCCTCTAGTGGCGATGGTTACAACCAATACGGCAACACTGCCATTCTCTAGTTATAAACTGCAAGGTCCCCCTCCGCCAGTGGAGAAACCTTATTCAATTATTAAAGAGTTTGAACCTGAGAAGACAGCAATCCTAGAGGTTGCACCAACACCAATGCCAAAAGAGAAAAGGCTAATTTGTAAAGGGTGTAATGAACATGAGAATGCTACCCTGGCATACTTCCAGGATCGTGGTATTAGAGACAGAAACGCCCTTGCTACTATCCTGGGCAATATTAAGCAAGAATCTATGTTCGTGCCTAATATCTGCGAAGGTGGTAGTAGGACCAGTTGGCATAGCTGCTACGGCGGTTATGGACTGATCCAATGGACATCTGCCAACCGTTATTATGGATTGGGTGATTTTGCTAAGAAGTATGGTGGTTCTCCATCAGAACTTCACACGCAACTTCGTTATCTAACGACTGAGGTTCAATGGCAACGTATCGAAGACAGGATGAAAACTCCTGGTAAGTCTATCGACCGTTACATGAACTATGCGTATAGTTGGATTGGTTGGGGCATTCATGGTGCCCGCACTTCGTATGCTCATCAGTATGCTTCCAAACTGATCACGGTAGAGGTTTGATAAAATAGAATAATAAATAGAGGAGAGCGGTTGCTACTCCTCTTTTTTTATGTTTAATTTTAACTTCGGAAAGAAGAAACCAGATAAGAAGCAGATAATCCTTATAAGCGTCATACTCAGTGGTATCGTAGCAACCCTCTCCCAATGCTCAGGAGTGCCTCAGGAGCGCCTCTGGGACCTTCTAGACGAGGTACAGAGGACTCTGTTCCCACAGACCATAATCAATGAGGTTCTTCTCCAAGATCCTGGTGTGGTGGAGAGAAGAGTTGAACGTGATATTGATAAAGCAATCAGAGAGTACGAACGCTTGACAAGAGACTCAGAACCACCTAGAGTACCTTTGCCACGGTTGATTGAGAAAGCTCCAGATAACTCTGAGGCTCAAAGATTACTTGGTGGCGAAATGAGACTCTGTGCTCCATGGGTTGACACCTGCCCCAAACAGTAGTACAATATTCTCATAGGCAACAGGGGTCCAAACTCTGTGTAAGTCCTGTCCCTCCCATGCCTCTCATCGATGCACAAACAGGGAGGCCTCTTGGGCTCATAGTTAAGCGGATATAACCACCGCCTTCTAAGCGGTTGTCCCAGGTTCGATTCCTGGTGAGCCTGTTGACTTTTTAACAAAAAAGTCTTATAAATAAACACACTTAGGTCGAAAACAATGTCTTATCCAATGCCCACCAAACAGTTTAGTAATCTTGATATGCGCTATTGGCATATTGAGGGTACTCCTCTGTTTGCGGATATGGAAAGACATATGTAAGATGTAATCCATAAAAGCAAAGACAGGGGAGAGAAACCAAAAGTTTCCTCCCCTTTTTTGTTTGTTACCAGTGACGGTTTCCTAAGTGTCCACCAATCTCCCCCCAGAGACCAAACGGTGGTATTCTAATCAAGTGGTCGAGAGAGACCACACCGAACATCGACAACTGAATATTTTCCACATTATTTGGGTCTGTAACTCAGTTGGTAGAGTAGCGGGCTTTTAACCTGTAAGTCGTCGGTTCGATCCCGACCAGACCCATCGTGGGAGGATTTCCGAGTGGTTAAAGGAATCTGACTGTAAATCAGACGGCTCTGCCTTCGCAGGTTCGAATCCTGCTCCTCCCACCTTGACCCATTAGTGTAGCGGCTTATCACGCCACCCTGTCACGGTGGAGATCACGGGTTCGAATCCCGTATGGGTCGTTGGGAGTCAGTATTCTAACTCCCACGCATTCTTCAGAGGTTGCCAGTTTGCAGAAGAATGTCGTAGTAATAACTGGAATTGGGGAGGGATTTCTAACCACCATCGGATGATGGCAGGATTCATAAGGCTACGAAGCGTAATCCGTAAGTAACTTCGTGTGGGATACCCCTCCCATCTGGTCCTATCGTCTAGTGGTGAGGACATCACTCTTTCACAGTGAAGACACGGGTTCAAATCCCGTTAGGACTATATCCAGATGTAGCGCAGTTTGGTAGCGCACCTGTTTTGGGAACAGGGGGTCGGGGGTTCGAATCCCTCCATCTGGACCTTGGGAACATAGCTCCAATTGGTAGAGCACATGATTGAAGATCATGGTGTTATCGGTTCAAATCCGATTGTTCCCTCTCTGGAATCGTAGCTCAGTGGTAGAGCACTCGGCTGATAACCGAGCGGTCACAAGTTCAAATCTTGTCGGTTCCACTTGCCCAAACTTTATTCCAAAGTTGGGTTGAACGGAAAACTGAAAGGTAAAAGAAACCTGTCAGTATGCTTATTACTAACAAACGCAAAGGCTATAGAAACCAGACTCGTTCAAGGCGAGGCAGGGTAATAAGTTGAACGCAGTGAGTATTCCAACGATTAGGTCCAACAAGTAGATTCAATGAGTAGAGTTAAGGAGTAAGCAACGTAAGGATATTGTTCATAGTGTAACGGTAACACTCCGTCATAGCACTTGCGTTTTGGGAGACGGCAATGAAGGTTCAAATCCTTCTGAATAATAAACCTACGATATGGAAGTGTGGCTGAGAGGTCTAAAGCAGCGGTTTGCTAAACCGCCGATGTCTTTATAGGCATCCGTTGGTTCGAATCCAACCACTTCCGTTGGAGAGTTGTCCGAGTGGTTTATGGTGAGATCTTGGAAAGGTCTTGTGTGTAACAGCACCAGAGGTTCGAATCCTCTACTCTCCGTTGGACTCCAGCAAGGTGCTTGCTAGGATATAAAAGACTGACGCCTCCCTCTTCAGAAAGAGTAACCAGCAGGTCAGCGTCCACTTTGGCAGTGTAGTTCAGTGGTAGAACAAGAGATTCATACCCTCTATGTCGGTAGTTCAATTCTACCCACTGCCTTGTGACGTTAGCCTAGTGGTAAGGCAGTGGTTTGTGGAACCACCTAGATGGGTTCAATTCCCATACGTCACCCCGCCCGATTAGCTCAGTGGTAGAGCAACTCACTAGTAATGAGTAGGTCGTCAGTTCGAGTCTGACATTGGGCTTGAGAAATCGTCTAATGGTAGGACACCTCCCTTTGAAGGAGTTTATCTAGGTTCGAGTCCTAGTTTCTCAGCCAGTTGGATTGGTGTAATGGTAGCACGATGGTCTCCAAAACCATTAGTGGGGGTTCAAATCCCTCATCCTTCGCCTTGTCCTTTTAGCTCAGTGGAAAAGAGCAGTAGGCTACGAACCTATGTGTCGGGAGTTCGAATCTCTCAAAGGACGCTTGACAGATTCTTATGAGTCTGTTACTATATAAAGTGATAGAGGGTAAGCCTCTGTTATATCCTTATGAGGTATATTACGCTTACTCCATCAAGTCGATGTGGCGGAATTGGTAGACGCGCTGGGTTTAGGTTCCAGTAGATTAATCTGTGAAGGTTCAAGTCCTTTCATCGACACTTGACAATCAAACTAAAATAGTTTATGATTGTCTTATAAGCGGAGTTAGTTCAGCGGTAGAACGCTATCCTTCCAAGTTAGATGTCGTCGGTTCGATTCCGATACTCCGCTCTGAACCTTCGGGTTCTTATTCCCCTATAGCTCAACGGCAGAGCAGAGAGCTGTTAACTCTAAGGTTCCTCGTTCGAATCGAGGTGGGGGAGTTGAAAGGATTGGAAATGTCCGATTCTTTCATATTGGTTCTGAGTGGAATTCCCAGCAGTTCCGTTAGGGACTGTCCTTTGTAGGTTCGATACCTACATCTTCCTTATGGGAGATAAGAACGGCTACTGGAAACCTCTTATTCACTGCCCTCTAATGCAGTGAAAATTGCGGAAAGTGTCTTCCGCTGGTGATGGGCACTCATCACCGTTCCGTAGGTGCCAAAACCTCTCCTCAGGTCTATGCTTATTGCTGGTGCTTGGGTGAATGTCAAGAGTGGGGACATAGGTAAAGTCCTCAACACCTACCACAACCTCTGGTAGTCTATTGGTAAGGACAGGCGGACAACGCACTTGGAAACTAGGTTCGATTCCTAGACAGAGGACACGGGAGATTAACTCAGCGGTAGAGTGGCTGCCTTACAAGCAGTAAGTCATTGGTTCGAATCCGATATTTCCCACTTGATAAATAAATACAAAAAGAGTATAATGGAAAAACTGTTTAAACTCTTAAGTGATGCTCAGTCATCACTTTTTGTTTTGTTTCACAAAACTTGGGCATTTCACTGGAATGTAGTTGGAGAAGACTTTACTCAACTTCATCAACTCTTTGGTGGTCAGTATGAAACTATGTTTGAAGAGATTGATCGTCTCTCAGAACATATGAGATACTTAAATGTAAAACCATTGAGTTCTCTTTCAAGAATGCTTGAGGTAACTCAGATTAAAGAAGCAGCAAGTTCAACTGGAGCGAAAGAAATGCTTCAAGAACTTCTTGATAATAACACCAAGTTTTGTGAATTAATGGCAGAGATTTCTGAAGAATCAGAAACACAAAAGCAATATGCAACTGCTAATCTGGTTCAAGACTTAATGGAATCTCATGGCAAGTTTGTATGGATGCTAAGATCACATTTACAGTGATAAGGATGAAGAACAATGATTTCAATAAGATGTAAAGATTGTAATAGAGAATTGACAGGACAGCAATCAAAAACAGTGACTTGCGGTTGTCCTAATATGGCAACTATTCGTGGGGATAAGATTTCAGCACTTGACTTATCTAGAATTGTTATGTTAAACTCTTTAAAAGAAAATCAACAAAAGAATGTGCTGTCTTCTCAAGATATTGCTTGGCAAGAAGCACGTCGTCAACGTAAAGTAAGACGACTTGATTTTGAAGTCCGTTAAGGACTTAATATTGGAAAGGTGGTCGAGTGGTTGAAGGCTCCAGTCTTGAAAACTGGCGAAGTGAAAGCTTCCGTGGGTTCGAATCCCACCCTTTCCGTTTAGATAAGTTACAAATTTAATAATTGCTTAATGAGTGTTACGTATTGAACACAATTCGTTGACGTTGAAATTCCTGTGATTAGTATATATTAGTATCACGGGATAAACCTATGGATCAGCACACCTATAATAATTGGGTGAAGATCAAAGAAACCTTTGAAACTTCTGGTAACACCGATAATATGTTCTACAAAAGAGCAGTTGAAATTGTTAAAACTAGAAGAGATCCTCTCGCCAAATTTTTTGGAGACGAGAAATGATGCATGAACAAGAGGAATTTATTACAAGAACTGAAGTGCAGGAGATGATTGATGATGCCATACGAAGACACAATCGTAATGCTTCGATTATTTCAATGTGTGTTGGTTGGGTTGTTCTTGCTCTTTTTGCTGAAGGTCTTCTTCGACTCATTGGAGTAATTCCGCCAGTATTTCCATGGCTCAACATTACTCTCCAATAATATTTTTAGTACCGTGGTTTGTTCTTGTTGTGATTGCTTTATCTATGGTTGTTCAGGGATGGATGATTATGAATGCTCATTATGGATACTCAAAAAGTCCTAAAGTAAAACACCCAGAATTAAACAACGTTAAAGTAGGAGATCCTTTACTTGTGATTAAGTTTACGGACGAAGATTTTCAAGAACTACAGCAAAGAGTTTTGCAACAAAAAATGAATGAACTCTTCGAGGAACCATCTACTTATGAGGACGACGACGATGACGACGACAGATTGGATTATATTTATTGAGTTTGTGTCTCATATTCTTTATTTGTTTGTCGCTTTCATGTGTGGATTAATTATTGGTTACATTGTAGGTTTTAGAAACGGGGGAATGTAATGAGTACTACAGCAATTTTCAATGCAGTTTTTATTTTTAGTCTCATAACAATTTTTATTAATTGGGGACTTCATAATGCATATCCACAATAAACAAAGGTATAACTTTGCAATGTCTGCTTTTGTACGAATGTATGGGCATGGGATTATACATAATCATGACATTAGACAATTTTGCATTGAGTGGTCTAATTGGGAAGTGAATGCTCCTTTATCGGGACTTGACGAAGTTGATCAATACTTGTATTATGAGTACAAGAACTGGAGGGGAAGATGATTTTTCATGTTGTAGAATCACTTGCTTCAAACCCATTTTTTCTTTTTCTATGTGGAATGGGGTTGACAGTCGTTCCTTTTGCTGGTATTATGTTTATACATAGAAACAAATAACGGAATGTAGCTCAGTTTGGTAGAGCACTCGCTTTGGGAGCGAGTGGCCGTAGGTTCGAATCCTATCATTCCGACTCATAAAAATTACTTTATGAAAATGTATCAAGAACTAAACGAACTTCAATCATTTACAGTCGAAGAATTTCAATTAGATTTTGAAAATCTAATGAATAGAGTTGAAAATGGCGAATCATTTATTATCCGAGATGGGAGCAATAGTGCAGTGATAGTTCCTTACAACGAAACCATAAAGTACGCAATAGAATCAACTGTGGATGATGAACTGATACGTCTCCACACAGACCATGAAGAAGGGTCTTGACGAATCGTTCCAGATCCGCTACTATAGATCTGGTTTCAAGGGACTGTCGCCTATTGGTTAAGGCCCACTGCTTATAACGGTGTGAAGAGAGTTCAATTCTCTCCAGTCCTACTTGCTCCTTTAGCAATCTGGTGAATGCAGCGAACTCATAATTCGCCTGAGGCGTGTTCGATCCACGCAAGGAGCATAGGACAGAATCAGTACTGTCCACCTTGACTTGTCCAAGTCAAACCCTTATAATACTAAGGTCAACATTCAAAACAATGACTCTCACAGTAAAATTCAAGAAAGACCTTCAAACTCTTCGTGGTGCAGCAAATGGTGATTTTTACCTTGATGTAAAGAATCCAAAACTCTTCAAAAAAGTTCGCCGTTTTTATGAAAATGAAGGTGTAGTGTTTTCTGGTGATCCTCTGGATGATTATGAAATGCTAATGGAATATGTTCTTGCTGATCTCGAATCTGTTGAAGTGGCATGATGAAAGTAGTTAGGAAACCAACTGTTCTTATGGAACGATTTCCATATCGTTACATCCAAGTGGGTACTTTAGAAATTAATGGTAAACCCGATTGTCGTATTCAAAAAGTAGACTCTTATACTGGTCGTTATCGAGATATGTATCTATGTGATAATGAAATGCAGTTAATGACGGCTATGGAAGATTTTGAATATACTAAATGGTTGGATCCTGATACTGTTCCTTGTTACGTGAGGGACGATGATGAGTAAATAGTCACGGATGGACTTTAACAGCACTGGTCGGGAGCAAAACCCCTTATGTCTAAATCTGATTTACTTCGGTGGATTGGAAACATTCTCCTCATAATTGGTTATCAAACTATGCTATGGGGAGAATTTAAATATGGTTTAATGATAAAAGTTGTTGGAGGATTACTCACAGTACCTTTTGCTATTAAACTTAAACTTTGGGATGTACTTTTCTTATGTGCATTCTTTGGTATTACCGAGATATCAAAGTTAACCCAACTTTTCTTAGTTTCCTAAAACTAAGTGGTGGAGTCAATATGACCCTATTAGGTTTCTTGCCATTCCTTCAAAAGGCAAGTGGTGCGGATGGGACTCTCTCCCGCCTGGTTTCCAATTTCCAGTCAAAGAATTGGTGGCGAGCCTGAGTCACAGAGGTGGGTTGCATAAACCCACCTTTTTTAGTATAATATATAAAAAGAGTTTAATGTAATCTATGAGCGATTATAAAAAAACGGCACTTGTACTTGGTGCTGGTGGATTCATTGGAAGCCACATGGTAAAGCGTTTGAAAGCAGAGGGATATTGGGTTCGTGGTGTAGATCTCAAATATCCTGAGTTTTCTATTTCAGAAGCAGATGAATTTATTCAAGGTGACTTGCGTGACATGAGTTTTGTTCGCCGTGTTCTTGAATTCAAAGGTGAGCAAGGTAATTTTTACGCCAGTGTTCCTTATCGCTGCATTCTTCCGTTCCACGAAATCTATCAGTTTGCTGCTGATATGGGTGGTGCAGGATTCGTCTTTACTGGCGAAAATGATGCAGATATCATGCATAACTCGTCACAAATTAACCTTAATGTTCTTGAGGCACAGCGCCAACTGAATGAAACATTTGATGGTGTTGATAATGGAACTGCATGTGTTCGACCTGTTTTAGAATATCAAACCAAAATTTTCTATTCTGGATCTGCCTGTATGTATCCAGAGCATAATCAACTTGATCCAGACAATCCTGACTGCCGTGAAGAATCAGCATACCCAGCTAACCCAGATTCTGAGTATGGTTGGGAGAAGTTGTTCTCAGAGCGGTTGTTTCTCGCTTATTCTCGTAATTATGGGATCCCTGTTCGGGTTGCTAGGTATCATAATATCTTCGGACCTGAAGGAACCTGGGAAGGTGGAAGAGAGAAAGCACCTGCAGCAATCTGTCGTAAAGTAGCATATCTTCCAAAGGAAGGTGGTACAATTGATGTTTGGGGTGATGGAAAACAGACTCGTTCATTCCTCTACATTGATGAATGTATTGAAGCAACCCGCCGAATGATGGATTCTGACTTCCAAGGTCCAGTGAATATTGGTTCTGAGGAAATGGTAACTATCAATCAACTTGTAGATATTGCTGCTAAAGTTTCTGGTAAAACTGTAGAGAAGAATCATATTGATGGTCCTCTTGGTGTTCGTGGTCGTAATTCCAATAATGATCTTATCCGCGAAAAACTTGGTTGGGATTATTCTCAAACCTTAGAGGAAGGAATTCGTAAGACGTATTCTTGGATTAATGATCAGATCGAATCTACAAATAAGTGAATAGTAGCATGAATATTGCAGTATTAGGTTCAAGTGGTCAAGTTGGAGCATACCTGACCGAATATCTTCGTGGAAAAGGTCATACTGTCCATGAATTCGATGTTGTGAATGGACCAGAACAAGATATGACTAGAATTCCAAATTCGTCATTGGAAATGGCGATACAAGATTCTGACTTTGTATTCTTCCTTGCATTTGATGTTGGTGGTTCTCGTTATCTCAAGAAGTATCAACATACTTTCCAGTTTATTGATAACAATACTCGTTTGATGGCAAATGCTTTTGGATATCTTCAAAAGCATAATAAGAGATTTATCTTTGCTTCATCACAGATGAGTAACATGAGTTATTCTCCATATGGTGTGCTTAAAAATGTTGGTGAACTCTATACTAAGTCATTGAATGGATTGATTGTTAAGTTTTGGAATGTTTATGGAATTGAAAAAGATCACGAAAAATCCCATGTCATTACTGACTTCATCCGCAAAGGTTTTGAAACTGGTGTCATTGACATGCTTACTGATGGACAAGAAGAGCGAGAGTTTCTATACGCAGAAGACTGTTGTGAAGCATTGGAATCAATAATGAATAACTACTCCGAATTTACTAGTGAGGATGAACTTCATATTACAAGTTTCCAACCAATTAAAATTATTGATATTGCAAATGTTATTGTCGATCAATTTAAATCGATGGGAAAAGAAGTGAAAATTGTCCCTTCGCAGGAGAAAGATTCTGTTCAAATGGATAAGAAAAATAAACCAAATACTTATATCAATAAGTACTGGGTATCCAAAACATCTATTGAAGAGGGTATTTCTAATATAATAAAGGAGATGATTTAATGTTAGCTTTTAATCACCTGGGAAATCTGGGCAGACTTGGCAACCAAATGTTTGAGTATGCTGCTCTGCGTGGAATAGCAGCAAAAAATAATTATGATTGGTGTATTCCACCATTCTCAGTTACTGGCATAGAAAACTACAGTCTTCATGAATGTTTCAAATTAGAATCTGTTACTGAAGATAGACAAGATATAAGAGAAGATTTTTTGCATCTTAAAGAAAGGTATTTTCATTATGATCAAGAACTTTACGAGAACTGCCCAGATAATGTAAGTCTCTATGGTTTTTTTCAATCTGAAAAATACTTCAAAGAAGTGTCCGAAGATATTAGAAAAGAATTTACATTTCTTGATTATCATCTTGATCCCTGTTTGGAATTTATATCAGAATTTAAAAATCAAAATCCAATCTTTATTCATATAAGACGAGGTGATCCTAATCTTGTTGATCCTAGAGGGTTTAAATGGGCATATGTTAATTGCCAGGATCAACATCCTTTACAGACAATGGAATATTATTCTCAAGCACTTGATAAGTTTAATGATAATCAACCAGTTATTGTCTTTTCGGATTCTCCCGAATGGGTCGAAAGTCAAAAATTATTTAAAGGTGATAGATTTTTTATATCACAACCACAAGAAAAATATGAAGATGGATCGTATACTCCGTATACTGATTTGTGCTTGATGTCTTTGTGTTCTCATGCTATTATTGCTAATAGTTCACTTTCTTGGTGGGGAGCTTGGCTAATTAATAATCCTAATAAAAAAGTAATCGCGCCAAAAAAATGGTTTGGTCCGTCTTATGCAGACAAAGATACTAAAGATTTGTATTGTCCAGAATGGGAGGTATTTGAGGAAACTGTATGAAAATATTTGTAACCGGTTGTGCAGGTCTTCTTGGATCTAATTATACGCGACATTTGATTTTAAATGGTCATGATGTTATTGGTATAGATAATCTTTCTGGTGGTTATCGAGCATTTCTACCAAAAGCAGAAAATTTTACTTTTGTAAAACTTGATCTGGAAAAAAGAAAAAAAGTTGTAGAACTGTTTGAAGAACACAGACCAGATATTCTTCTTCATTTTGCTGCATACGCTGCTGAAGGACTTTCTCCTTTTATTAGAAATTTTAATTATCGGAATAATCTTATTTGTTCTGCAAACCTGATTAATGAATGTATTAAACATGATACAAAAATAATCTTCACTTCTAGTATGGCTGTATATGGGGAACAAGATCCACCATTTACTGAAGATAAAAAACCACAACCAATTGACCCATATGGTATCGCTAAGTATGCTGTTGAATGTGATTTGAAATTGGCACATGAACAGTTTGGTTTGAGATATAATATCGTAAGACCACACAATGTTCTTGGAATATATCAAAACATTTGGGACCGCTATCGTAATGTGATCGGCATTTTTATCCGCAAAACTTTGAATGGTCAACCTATTCTTGTTTATGGTGATGGAGAACAGACTCGTGCTTTCTCAGATATCAAATATTACATGCAACCTTTTGATAAACTTCTTACTGATTTTGATGGAGAAACTTTTAATATTGGCGCAGATAAGTATTTTACTTTAAATGAAGTTGCGGAAACCGTTCAAAGAATTGGTAAAAAGTATGGGTATGAAGTTCCTATTGAACATGGAGAACCCAGACATGAAGTAAAACATGCTTATTGTGATCACACAAAAGCAAAAACTATGTTAGAATTTAGAGATGAAACAAATCTCGATGAACTAATTGAAAGTATGTTTGTTTGGGCAATGAAACAACCAAACAGAAAAGTTAAGACAATGGAGTATGAAGTTACAAAAGACATTTACGAATATTGGAAGCAAGTATGATTGACGAATTTATTTTTCCCGAATGTAATCGGTATTTTAAAAAAGATCTTGATAATCTAAGATATAAGTTTGATGGTGTAGAAACAATTGAGAATAACTATTCTCAAGCTTTTCAGGATATGTTTGCTCTTAGCATTCTTAATGGAAAGAAAAATGGAACCTATGTTGAGATAGGTGGAGATCATGCTGTAATTATTAGCAACACCTATCTGCTAGAATCTAAATTTGATTGGACAGGCGTTTCTTTCGAAATTGATCCAGAAAAAGTTAATGGATATAATTCGATTAGAAAAAACAAATGTGTATGTGCAAATGCTCTAGAGGTTGACTTTAAAAAGATTTTTGAAGAAAGAAATCTTCCAAAGCAAATTGATTATCTTCAGGTAGATATAGAACCTGCTTGGCAAACATTGAATGCTTTAAAGGCTATTCCACTTGATGAATACAGATTTTCTGTTATTACTTATGAAACCGATCTTTATAAAGACGGTCCAGAACCACAAGAAGAAGCAATGCAACTTCTTACCTCATATGGATATGAATTGGTAGTTAGAAATGTTGCAAATTTGAACAATCCTTATGAAGATTGGTATATTGATCCAAAAGCAGTTGATAGTGAAATTGTAAAACTATTCAAACAACCTGGTAGGTTGTCTAAAGAAAGCACTGATTGTATATTTGGAAATTAAAATGATTATTAGTCTTGGGTCTATAATTAGAAAATACGACATCAATATTTCTGGTGTTATCCATGTTGGTGGACACATTGGACAAGAAATGCAGTCTTATAAAGACAACAATATTAATAATCTTATTGTCTTTGAACCTCAAAAAGAACCATTTGCAAAATTGTCTAAAGTTGCAAAATCAATGAATTTTGAAAATTTAGAATTGCATAATGTAGCATTAGGGACTGAAAACAAAACCGTAGAAATGCATTGTAATATTGACGGATTGTGTAGTTCTATTTTAAAACCAAAACATGTTCTGGTTCAATATCCAGATATTACTTTTGATTCTACTGAAACTGTAGAAATGGTTACAATGGATTCTATAATTCCAGAGGATCATTCTTACAATTTTATTAATATGGATACCCAAGGGTATGAACTCGAAGTTTTAAAAGGAGCTACTACAACTCTTAATAAAATTGATTATGTGTATACTGAAGTTAATAATACTGAAGTTTACGAAAATAATGCTATGATAGAAGATATTGATGAATTTCTAAAATCATATAATATGACCAGAGTTGAAACTGATTGGATAGGTGGAACTTGGGGAGATGCATTCTATATTAATAAGGACCTTATATGAGTATACTTTACACTATCAGTAATTGGTACGGGAGACTTGGAAATAATATCCAACAGATTTGTAATGGAATAATTTTTTCAGAAATTAATGATTCTGGATTTTTTACTCCTCCTCACGAACTAATTGATCAAATTATTTTCAATCAGAGAAATCAAACAATGGTTAGGCCCTCTAGGTTTTTCCATTATAATACTGAAAATAAAGATTTTGAGATTGATATAAATTATCTCTATAAAAATATGAGAAGGGTTGCAAAGGAGTATGTAATTAATAAATTTAAATTCTCGATAAAGGATCCTTTTGATGAAGATACTTTAGTTATTCATATCCGTAGTGGTGATATTTTTGCACATGAACATAATCCACCTCATGACTATGTTCCAAATCCTCTGGTATACTATTTAAATCTTATTGAAGAATATGAAAAAGTTATAGTTGTTACTGAACCTGACAACTATAATCCAATCATAGATGAATTGAGAAAAAATAATAAAGTTACAATTCAATCTTCTAATGTTTCTGATGATTTTTCTACTCTTTTGAGAGCAAAAAATTTAGCTTCCTCTGGTGTAGGAACTTTTGCAGTTGCAGCTGCTCTGTGTTCAAATAATATTAAAAAATTTTACTGTACAAATTTATATCTTGATGAGCACTTAAATCCGGAAATGTTATATGAAACTGATATATCTGTTTATATGATGGAGTTAAATGACTATATTAATCTTAAAGAATGGAAAAACAATGAAGAACAACGTAAATTCATTTTGGAGTATAAGATTAAATGAAAATTTTTGATTCCGTAATTTTCTTTAACGAATTAGATCTTCTGGAAATTAGGTTAAATGTACTTAATGATTTTGTGGATTATTTTGTAATCACAGAGTCTCCTTGGACAGTTAGTGGAAATTCTAAACCACTTTTTTATCTTGAGAACAAGGAAAGATTTTCTAAGTTTAATCACAAGATTATTCATAATATTACCGAAGAAATTCCAAATGATTATTCCGACTATATGGAAAAGCGGAAATATCATACTCCAATGAAAGAAAATGATAATGGAGGAAATCCATATTATCAATATCCTATTAGATTTCAAAGAGCAATATTTAATAGAGATTCCAGCATTTATGGTGCAATAAAGGGTGGAATAAACAACGAAGATATTATAATTACGAGTGATGTTGATGAAGTTCCAAATCCTTTAATTTTTGAAAACTTAGATTGGTTTGATAAAAATAATCATTATGTGTGCCTTCAAAGAGCATTCTATTACAAATTGAACTATCTTTATCAAGAAAATTGGATGGGATCTAGAATTTGTAGTTTTGAAAAACTGTCAGAATCTTCTGTTGATATGCTTAGAAACAATCACAAAGATTCTTATAAAATTGAAGACGGCGGATGGCATTGGAGTTTCTTTGGTGATGCTGATAATTTTAGAGCAAAACTTTCTGCATATGAACATACCGAAAACAATACAGAAGAAATTACTTCTACTGCTGAGAAGAAAATAGAAGAAGGTATTGATCCTTTTGGTAGACCAATTCAAATAACAACCGTGCCTATTGATAGTTCATACCCAGAATATATCATTAATAATCAAGAAAAATATTCTAATTTTATTAAACCATGGAATTGATTGAGGGTATAGAGCTTTCAAAATTATGTGATTATTCCTTCGGAGATCAATCTGGTCAATGGGGGAATATTTTTACATCTTTTATGAAAGATGCAAATTTATTAAATTTAGAATTTGTAGAGAAGGTTTTTGAAATTAAAAAGAGCAGAGATTATATGACTCTGTTCATTGATAATATTCGTTTATATAAAAGGCATATTGTAGAGGTTAAAGATTCTGATAGACCTTATGTTGAAGGTCTTATGGAAAAGAGTGATCTGTTAAGATTATGTTCTAATTTTCCTGATATGAGATTTATCATTTTTACTAATCTTGAAGATACTCCTATTGATGAGCATATTTTTGAATCAATACCAGATAATGTTCTTTGCATTAGTGCGGTAAATGCTATTGCTAACGGAGGAAAGGTAATTCCAGCTCCTTATGGTTTGCAGAGAGCAATGAGTCAGAACGATAGTAGAATACTTGATATAAAGAGTTCTATGAGACTTTTGCCAAAAAATCCGCCTGGACTTTTATATGTTAGTCATAGCGAATCTACAAATATTGAAAGGGTAGGCATTAAAGGTATTTTTAAAAATGAATCATGGGCAGAAGTGCATGAAGAAAGAGTTCCTTATTCTGTATTTTTATATAATCTTAGTCAGTCTAAGTTTATGATTTGTCCTATCGGAAATGCTATCGATTGTCATAGGAATTGGGAAGTTCTTTATATGAGAAGAGTCCCAATAATGAAAAATCATCCTTATCTGAATAAATTATTCAATGGATATCCAGTGTTGTTTGTGGATGATTATAAAGAAGTGACGAAGCAACTTTTAGAAGACAATGAAGATTTGTTTATTAAAGCACAGACCATGGATTTATCTCAATTGACACTTCCAACTTTTTTTGATAATATTGTAAATAAAGCTTTAAGTGGAGAATATGTTAGTAAATGAAATGTATCTTGGGTCTGGTCTTGGTAATCAGATTTGGGCATCTGTTGTAACCCGTATCATTGCAGAAAAATTGGGATATGAATATGGGATTAAAGGCAAAGAACTTTGGAAAGGAAATGGATGGATGAAATATTTTTGGGGTAAAGAAGTTATTGGTGGATCTGGTCCAGATGGAGGACCTCCTGATACTCTCCCAGAAGGAATTGAATTTTGGTATCGCGAACGACAAGAAGGACATTATAAGGAAGGTCGTCATCAACATGATATGAACCCAATTGACCATGGACTTTTCTTCCTTCCTGATAATACTAAAATCGATGGAACATTTCAAAATATGTTATACATCGAAGATCGTCGTGATGATATTAGAGTGTGGTGCAAAGTTGATGAAGATAAAGTTATTACTGACTACTCTGCAGATGATATTTGTGTAATTCATTTTCGTGGTGGAGATTATTCCACTGGATTTTCCTTTCTGCCTCCCCATTACTACCAAATGGCAATCGAAAGAATGAGGGATAGGAGAAGAGATATGAAATTTGTGATCGTTACTGACGATCTAGAACTAGCAAGAAAACACATTCCCGGAATTGAAGTTGTTGGTGCTGCAGTTTCTAATGAACCAGGAGGACCAGATTATAAAATCGGTTGGTATCAAATGAAAGGAGGACCACTATCAATTGACTATACTATTTTGCACACAGCAAAAAATGTAATTATGTCTTCCTCTACGTTTTCATTTTGGCCTGTTTGGTTGTCTACAGAACTTAAAAATATTATTGTTCCAATGTATTGGTTTGATTGGAATACCTCTGATGGTTGGTGGAGACCTGTAGATTCAATTGTTCCTGAGTGGACTTATATGGATAGAGATGGTAAAGTTAAATTGGGTGAAGACTGTTGGCAAGAATACCGTAAATATAGTCATGTAATTAATCCTGAAACTTCTGGTGTTTTGGTTAAATATGAATAAGATTAGTCTTCCAAATGTAACTCTTTTTTGCATTTCTTCTAACAATATTCCAGGTGCTCTCTATGCTCTGCAAAAAAGTATGGAGGGTATATCCTTTGGAAAAGTAAAATTAATTACCCACGAGTATCCTGGTAATCTTCCTGAAGGAATTGAGTTTTCTAAATGCTATAAGATAGAATCAATCCATGATTATAATTATTATTGCATCTATAATCTCACTAAACATATTGACACTGATTATTGTCTACTTGTTCAACCGGATGGGTATGTTATTAGACCGTGGAACTGGGACAACACCTGGTTTAACTACGACTACATTGGAGCACCATGGAGATGGGAAGAGGCGTCATTTGTGACTCCATTTGGCGAACATATTTCAGTTGGTAATGGTGGGTTTAGTTTTAGAAGTAAAAAACTTTTAGATGTTCCTACCAAAGTTCAAGTACCTTGGGATGTGAATAAAGGAAATTTTTATAAGCATTTTGGGTATGGGTCAACTTCAGAAGACGGAAATATATGTGTTCATAACAGACATATATACGAAGAACAAGGATGCAAGTTTGCTCCTATAGAAGTTGCAGCAAAATTCTCTAAAGAAAGACATATATCTCCATATCATGACGGCATAGAGACTTTTGGATTTCATTTTTTTGTTCAAGATATTATTTGAGGTAAACATGATTGGATATAATCACTTAGGTCGTAATGGAAGACTTGGAAATCAAATGTTTCAATATGCGGCATTGAAAGGAATTGCTTCAAAGCATAATTATGATTATTGTATTCCCCCAAGCGAATTTAAAAATGAAAATATCGATCATCAATTATTTGAAGCTTTTGAACTTTCATCTTTAAAGCATGTTGAAATGCTTGGTGCAGTTTATACTGAGGAAAAATCTTTTACATTTGATGAAGATTTATTTGAGAATTGTTCTGATAATGTAAATCTATATGGTTTTTTCCAAACTGAAAAATATTTCAAGCATATTGAAAATCAAATTCGGAAAGATTTCATTTTTGTAAATGATATTTGGAATCCTTGTAAGGAAGTGTTTACTTTTGATGAAGCTTTATCTCTTCATATCCGCAGAACAGATTATGTGGAGAAGCAAAATTATCATCCATTGTGCCCTCTAGAATATTATGAAGAAGCATTAAATAAAATGCCAAAGGATATTCCAGTTCTCATTTTTTCCGATGATCCAGAATGGTGCAAAAAACAAGAACTCTTTCAACCAGATAGATTCCTCATTTCAGAATCTAATAATAATCTTGTTGACATGTGTTTAATGACTATGTGCAATTATCACATTATTGCAAATAGTTCTTTTAGTTGGTGGGGAGCATGGCTCTCTGATAGTAAGAAGATTATTGCACCTAAAGTTTGGTTTGGACCTAGTGCAAATCTTGATGATAGTGATCTTGTTCCAGAATCTTGGGAAAGAATATAATGTCTTGTAAATTTTCTATTGCGATTCCTACCCATGATCGGGGGGAAGTTGGTACTGTTTGGTTGAGGGAACTTTTTGAGTCTTTAAAAATTCAAACTTTTAGAGATTTTGATATTGTAATTTCTGATCAAAGTAAAAATGATAGTATATTGGATGTTTGTAAAGACTATTCTGAAGACTTCGAATTTACGTATATAAAGTATCAAGGATCTGTTCCTTGCGAAAATATAAATATTGCTCTAGAAAATTGTTCTGGAGACATTATTAAAATAATGTTTTCAGATGATATTTTTGTTAGAGAAGACGCTCTTGATATAATTCAAAAAGAATATGAAAAAACTAATTGTAAATGGGCATTCAGTGGATTTTGTGGTACAAAAGATGGAAAAACTTTTTATGACCATAAAGTTCCACAATGGACTGACTATATGTTAGAGGGTCGAAATCTTTTAAGTAGTCCTTCAGTCGTTTCTTTTCTAAATGAAGTTAAAGTAGATTTTGATGAAAATTTAAAACTGCTATTGGACACTGATTTTTATCATAGAATGAGATGGGAAAATGGTCTCCCACACATTATAGAAGATGTACTAGTTGCTAATAGAGATCATGACAATAGAATAAGCAGTCACACTACTTCACAATATGATGCTGTTATTGAACACCCAGAAGGAAATTGGTTAATTAATACCAGAGAATATAATTATATTCAAGAAAAATATAAGGAATTTGTACAAACAAGAAGATATCCAGATGAAAAATGATCTTTCTAAAGCAACATTTATAATACCAATTCAAATTGAATCTGAAGATAGACTTAGAAATGTTATAACAACGACAGCTTTTCTATTGGAAAATTTTGATACTAATATCATTATAAAAGAAGTCGATACTACCTCGAAGTTTCAAGACGTTGCTCTACCAATATTAAAAGATGTAGTAGAATCTGATATTAATATTCTTCATATTTTTGAGCATTCAAAAGGATCTGAATTCCATAGACAGAAAATTTTGAATGAAATGATATCACAATCTAAAACTAAAATCGTAGTAAATTATGATTGCGATGTTCTACTTCCATTGGATTCATATCTAAGTGCATATAACAAAATATTGAATGAAGAGTGTGATATTGTATACCCTTATGGTCAAGGAATGTATCAAAGACAGGTTAAAGCAACTGATGAAATTGTTTCTGCTTTTCTAGAAACTTCTGATTATAAAATTCTTGATAGTCATTCATCGGAGCATACCTCTGATTTTGGATGGGTTCAGTTTTTTGATCGGCAGGTCTATATTGATGGCGGAATGGAAAACGAAAACTTTGTGGCATATGCCCCAGAAGATAAAGAGAGATTTTACAGATTTTCTACGTTAGGTTATAATATTTGTAGAATCAAAAATTTAGTATATCATTTAGAACATGCTAGAGGAATTAATTCTTGGTTTAACAACCCTCATATGAATTCTAATAATTTAGAATGGGAAAAAATTAGCACAATGGACAAAGACCAACTAATCGAGTATTATTCAAAACAGGATTATTTAAAAAAGTATAACAATGGACAAAAATAAATCTATATTCAAATTAAAAAATATTGGACCAATATACTATATTAATCTGGACGGACAACCAGAAAGAGATCAGTATATGAAATCTCAATTTGAATATTGGAATGTTACCAATTATAATAGAGTTTCTGCTTATGACGGAAGGGATGATGATCTGAGTGATATTATATCAGGAAAATATCCCGACAATATGACATCTGGGGAAATTGGTTGTGTAACGTCTCATTTGAAAGCTATCAGGCATTGGTACGAAAACTCAGATTCTCCATATGCTATTATCATGGAGGATGATTGTAATTTAGATCTTGTTCGATACTGGAATTTTACTTGGGATGATTTTTATGCTCATATTCCCTACGATTGGGATGTGGTTCAGATCGCTATTATTTGCACAGGTGATATTCATGTAAAACTTCATAAAAGATTTGTCAACGATTTTTCTACTGCGTGTTATCTTATTACTCGCCATCATGCAGAAAAACTTTTAAAATTTCATGTTAGAGGAGAAAAGTATAAACTCGATAATGGTTGTAAACCACGACCTGTTGCAGATGATTTGATTTATAATACCGGAAATACTTACTCAATACCTCTTTTATTGTATAGAATTGAATTGGGTTCTTCAATTCATCCTGAGCATATAGATGCAATTCATAGAGGAAATTATGAAGCATTAAATCAATTTTGGAGTCAGCGTGGATCTGATATCGATATAAAAGAGTATATGGATTATGATCCATATCTCGGCAGAATAACCCAAAATTCTTCTGCTCAATGAGACCTTGACAAAGGTAAAGAAAGTCTGTATACTAAATAAGTACTTAAGAATTCAGTTGTAATTCTTAACATTTGTCCTATAGTACATAAACATTTTTATGAAACTCAAACAACTGATGCTTGCACCTGTTGCTCTGGGAATGGTTGCTCCTGTTGCTGCGAATGCTGCAGATCTTAATATGGCAGCAGTCAACCAATATTCCTCTGAACAGGTTACGAGTGTCTCACAACTGTCTGATGTTCAACCCACCGATTGGGCATATCAGGCACTCAGCAACCTTGTAGAGCGTTATGGTTGCGTTGCTGGTTATCCTAACGGCACCTATGGTGGCGGTAAGGCAATGACTCGCTTTGAAGCAGCAGCACTTCTCAATGCTTGCCTGGATCGTGTAACTGAAAATACTGATGAACTCAAGCGTCTTGCTGATGAGTTCCGTAATGAACTGACTGTAATCCAAGGTTCTGTTTCTAAACTGGAAGCACAAGTTGGACAACTTGAAGCAACTCAGTTCTCTACAACTACCAAACTTCGTGGTGATTCTCGTTGGGTTCTTGGTGGTGTAAATTATGGTGGTGATAAAGTAAATAAGTATAACGACGCCCCTCTTCGTGAAGCGGTTACATTTAACTATGATGTTCGTCTGAACTTTGATACTTCTTTCACTGGCAAAGATTTGCTTCGCACTCAACTTCGTGCTGGTAATTTTGATGACAGTGCATTTAACGGTGCTTATCCAACCAAACTCACAAAACTTGATGCTGCTTTCCAAGAAAATCTTGGTGGCACTGATGGAGGTGACGTAGTTGCTATTCAACGTCTGTACTATCAATTCCCTGTAGGTAAGAATGTAACTGTTGTTGCTGGTCCTCGTGTTCGTCAGGATGATATGCTGGCGGTGTGGCCTTCTGTCTACAATGCAGATAAGATCCTGAACATCTTCCAGTTTGCTGGTGCTCCTGGAACTTACAGCAAGAACCTTGGTGCTGGTCTTGGTGCCTGGTATAAGAGTGGTAGTTGGTCTTTAGGTGCTAACTACGTTGCTGCTGATGGTGATGTTGGTGATAGTGCTGAAGGTGGCGTGTTTAATGGCAATTCTGCTGCTACTACCACTGTTCAACTTGGTTACACTGGTAAGAACTGGAACCTGACTGGTGCTTATACTTATGCAACCAATGGTGTTTCAATTCAAGGAACTAATGAATTAGTATCTTCACTTCCTAACTCTGAAACTGGTGGCAATACCAACTCATTTGCTCTGTCTGGTTATTGGCAACCTTCTACCTCTGGTTGGGTTCCTTCCATCTCTGCTGGTTGGGGATATAATAACTCTTCCTATACTGAGGGTGGTGATACTGCTTCTCAGTCTTGGTACACTGGACTGGTTTGGAAAGATGTAATTGCTAAGGGCAATGCTCTTGGATTTGCAGTCGGTCAACCTACTTTTGTCACAGAACAAAACAGTGTAGACGGTAATGATGGTAACTATGCACTTGAAGGTTACTATAAAGTGCAAGTTACCGATAATATCGCAGTCACTCCTTCAGTATTCTATCTAAGTAATCCTGCTGGTGGTGGACTAGATGCTTTTGGAGCACTTGTTCAGACAACCTTTAAATTCTGATTTTGTAAGCATTTATACTCATTAAAGTCAGCATTTTCTAACAAGGGTGGGTTTCCCCCCTTGTTTTTTCTTTAGATTTCCTATATAATTGTGTTGTAAATCTTTACAAAAGATAATGACTGTAACAAAAAACGAGTTCGGGCAAATGAATATGTTTGCCAAAGAACCTTCGATGTATATGACTAAAGAAGATCTTGAGCGTTATGGTATTGAACCCTATGCAGAAAAAGCGGAGAAAATGAATGGACGCTGGGCAATGGTCGGTTTTGTTGCTGGGATTATTTCTTACACTATCACTGGCAACTTCTTCTTCGGCATCTTCTGACAATTGATTGACAATGACTTCAACTATCTTTACAATTACTAGTGTCGCCTTCTTAGTTTTGTTGGCGCACTCAGTTAATCAACTCTCAGAAACTTACTAATTTATGGCAACCTACAATGTTACCCTCCGTTCTCCCGACGGCTCCGAAACTACTATCCAGTGTGATAATGACACTTATATCCTCGACGCAGCAGAAGAAGCAGAAGTCGAACTTCCGTACTCCTGCCGCGCTGGTGCTTGTTCCTCTTGTGCTGGTAAGGTAATTGAAGGAACCGTCGATAATGAAGATCAGACATTTTTAGACGACGATCAGATTGCAGAAGGGTTTATTCTTACTTGTACTGCATATCCCACCAGCGATTGTGTGATTCTTACTGAACAGGAAGAGAACCTGTGAGTGCTGGAATGCTTGGGCAGTTTAACATTGCTCTTCAAGAACTTGTAGAATCGGGTGCTTGGGATCGAGACGTAGAACTAGAAGTTAAAATTGCGGGCACTCTTAAAAACGATAAGTTTATTGTTATTAAACCTATCAAAGAAAAACTGGTTTCTAACCCAAACCCAGAACTTAAACAAAAACATCCATATCAAGGAGAAACAAAATGAAAAATCTTTTTACCGAAAAAGCAGAACGTATTAACGGTTGGGCAGCAATGATTGGATTTGTCGCCGCTGCTGGATCTTATCTTACTACAGGTCAAATTATTCCTGGTGTATTTTGATGGAGGTTACTATGCGTAGAGAAGGTTATACCATTCCTGAGGTTCAATTTCAGTTTCGTGAGAATGGTGAGTTTGTAAGTCGTACATCTTCTGAACTTTTCAATGGAAAGCGAGTGGTCATTTTTAGTCTGCCTGGTGCTTTCACTCCTACTTGCAGTGCCTATCAGCTTCCTGGATTCGAAGAGAAATACGACGACTTTATTGGTCTTGGCATCGACGATATTTACTGCCTCTCTGTTAATGATGGGTTTGTGATGAATGCCTGGGCACAAGACCAGAACATTGAAAAAGTCAAACTCATTCCAGACGGTAATGCATATTTCACACGTTCTATGGGTATGCTTGTCAATAAGTCTAACCTTGGTTTCGGTGATCGCTCTTGGCGTTATGCTGCAGTCGTGGATAACGGAATCATCGAAAAACTATTCGTTGAAGTGGGGCAACGTGACAATGCAGACACAGATCCTTACGAAGAGACTACTCCAGAAAATGTTTTTGAATATGTGAAATCTACAGTTCGAGAAACTGTTACTGCTTGAAAATAAACAAAGCGCCCAAAAAGGCGCTTTTTTTATAAATATCTGAGTGTTTAGAGTAATATCCAATGACCTTAGATCTTCATAACTTTTTTAAGTATTATGATGATGGTAATGCAAATCATGTAGCAGCAGTACAGTGGTTAGAGGATAACCTTCCTGCTGAGTTTATGGATGACTCAGAGACTGAGTGGGTTTCAATTTTTAGAACTAAACCACCCACTCCAGAAGTTCTCGCAGTTCCATACTTCAATCAAGTAGACAACTACAGAGATGCACATAGGACTTGTAACTCTTCGTCATGTGCTATGTGTCTTGCTTTCCTCAAACCAGGAAGCATTAAAGGTGATGACGAATACGTTAAGAAAGTATTTGAGATTGGTGATACGACTGACCATGCGGTACAGACAAAGGTTCTGGCAGCTTATGGAGTTAAGTCACACTTTAGTTACAATCTTTCTTTTGCTGACATTGATAAGAGTCTTGATGCTGGGAAACCTGTTGTTATTGGTATCCTGCACAGGGGTTCTTTATCTGCACCTACTGGTGGGCACATGTGTGTTGTAATCGGAAAAACGCCAGACGGTAAAGGATACTATATCAATGATCCATATGGTTCACTCAATGATAACTATACTGGTCCCGTGACAAATGGTAAGAAGACCATTTACACCAAGGCAGTTCTTAAGCACCGTTGGTGTCCAGGAGGCAATGATGGGTGGGGAAGAATTTTCGATTAATTTTAAGAGAAAGATCTTACAGAGAATTAAAGATCTTACCAATCATGGTAAGCATGTAGAAGCAAATCAACTTTATCTAAAGTATTTCGGAGGTAACAATGGCAAGAATTGATTTACATAACTTTTTTAAATTTTATGATGAAAAGAATCCCAATCATGTTAAAGCAGTTCAATGGCTAGAGGATCATCTGCCAAATAAGTTTCTTGAGGATAATGTAGACTGGGCTGAAATTTATCGCGGAAAAAAGTCTAGTGCTGTAGGAGCATCTACAATAAATTCTGCTTCTGCTCCTGCAGCATCTTCTTCACCTGCTACAGTAGGTGGTGATGATGTTCCAATGATGGGAATTAAATTAATCAAGGAATTTGAAGGATGTCATTTATCGGCATATCCTGATCCTCTTACTGGTGGACTTCCAATTACAATTGGTTGGGGATCTACTAGAGATAAGAATGGACAACCATTCCAAATGGGTGATTCTATCACTCAAGCGGAAGCAGATGAACTTTTAATTACACAATGTAAAAATCAGTTCCTCCCTGCACTTCGTAAAATTCCACATTGGGGAGAAATGTCAGATGGAAAGAGGGGAGCTTTGCTCAGCTTTGCTTATAATCTTGGTGCCGGTTTTTACGGTGGTGATAACTTTAATACTATTACTAAACGCTTGAAGAATAAGGAGTGGGACTTAGTTCCCGATGCTCTTTATCTCTACCGCAATCCCGGTTCTAATGTTGAAGCAGGACTTGCTCGTAGAAGAAAGGCAGAAGGCGAAGCCTGGAAAAAAGGATAAATAGTAACAATCATAACTGATTCTTGATCTTAAATGGTCTGAATCTACATACTCCGAGTCCTCTGTGACTTGGTGAATACTTTACTTTTAAACAACTTTAGTTTGTTTCGTTTAGTACACACTGAGCCATAGAGGACTTTTTATGTCTTACGCTAAAAAGGCGCTTGCTGTAGCGTCTGCTCTTTTAATGGGAGCACCAACTGCATTTGCAGATACAATTTCTGGTACAGATTTTGAGACTGGGAATACTTCAGGATGGAATACTGGAACTCAAACAGGAACATTAGATAGCACAATCACAGGACAAGGAACAGGTGTTAGTGTTGTCGATAATCCAGTGATCTTCAATGCACCTTCTCACCCAGCAGTAGGAAGTCCAACTCTACAAGATGGATCTCCCAATCCTTATTATCAGCCAGCAGTAACCCCATCTACTTGGGAGTTTGGTCCTTATGGAACTGCTGGTGCTGCATTACAACCAAATGGTCAAGCAACATTTAACCAAGCAACAGAAGCACTTGGTTTAACACCAGAAGAAAATCAAGCAATCAAAGACCTTCTTATTCAACAACAGCAAGCATCTGGACTAGGAAATCCAACTCCTACTGATGCTGCTTGGATTACAAAGTCAGTTACCTTGGAAACTGGTAAAGTTTATACAATGTCTTGGAACTACATTGGAACTGATTATGTTCCTTTCAATGATGGTTCTATTACATCACTTGTTTATCAGGGAACAGGTTCATCTCCAACAGTAACAGTTAATAATCAACTTCAAAACTATGCTTTGCTTGGATTTACCAATCCTGGAACTGGTGACTATTCAACTGGAACTTATGGTTCTACTGGATGGCAGTATTCCACATATCAAGTAGGTGCTAATGGTGATTATCTCTTAGGATTTGCAGTATTCAATCTTGGAGATACTGCATTATCACCAGTTCTTTTGGTTGATAGTCAACCTGGAACTACAACACAGAACGGACAAACATTTACCCCTGTTGCCCCAAACAATCCAGATGCTCCTTCTGTTGATGAAGTAGCACCTACACCAGAACCTACACCTGATCCAACTCCAACTCCTGATCCTACACCAGAACCAACTCCTGATCCTACACCAGAACCAACTCCTGAACCTACACCAGAACCAGAACCTACTCCAGATCCAACACCAGCACCAGAACCTACTCCAGAACCAACTCCTACACCAGAACCCACTCCTGAATCAACTCCTGAACCTACACCTGAACCTACACCTGAACCAACTCCAGAACCACCAACATTATTAAACTCTGTAACTGTTCCTGCACCTGGACTTCCTGTTGTTTCTAAAACTGAAATAACACATAAAGCATCTGAAAAGGATGGAGTTCAAAAGATTAGAAGAAACTTTGAGACTACAACTGAAACTCCTTTATTGAGACAAGATACTTATAGTGATAACACTGTAGTTTATTCTTTACTTCTTTCTGTTGATACCAAGAATACTCATGATGTTCTTTCTGGACGCACAGATCAATACGATGTTTTAGATAAGATTGGTGGTGGATTACAAAATCTTTTTATCTATGAACCAACTGAGCCAACTACAGACAGAGTAAGAGTATTCAGCAACAACTATTATGCTTGGTCTTCTGGTGATTATGGATACTATGGTAAGTCCCTGATTATTGGTGGTGGATTAGAAATTGATATTAAACCAACTTGGACTATTGGTGGACAGTATAATAATGTGAATATTGATTTGGGTGGTGTTGATAGCACTTCTAAACTTCTTAAGAACCATTATGGTTTCTTCAATATGTTCCGTGGAAATACAACATCACTCTTAACAAATGTTGGTTTCTCACAGAACAAATATAATGTATCCAGAAATGTTCAGGGTATCTTTGGAAACGAAAGTTCAACACAAGGAAAAGAGTGGTTTGTTAATAACAGATTATTCTGGCATCTCAATAAGAACATAACTCCATTTGTTGGATATACTATTAGTAATTATCAAAGAGATGGTTTTACTGAAACTGGTTCTATTCAGTCCAGAAGAACTGTTGATGCTATAAACAAAACTTCACATTCTGGTGAGGTTGGTCTAAATATTTCACATCGTTTTGGTGGTAAGAAAAAGGATTTATTCGGCATAACTGTCGGTGGTTCTTATGAAACCAGCGGAATGATTGAGGCAAATGCTTCTGTTGATTATAAGGAAATGGTAATCGTTGAAGGAATACATCAAATCAATGATGGTGTTTCTAATACAGTGGTGTCTGCGAAACTTAAATTTAAGTTCTAAAATCCTAAATATAAAAGACATCATCAAAAGGACTGATGGATACACCAAACAAAAGAGAAAAGTGTATGAGTACTGTTATTCGTATTGCGATTTTGGGTTGGTCTGCCGCTCTTCTTACTGCTAGTTATGCTGGGGCTCTATCTAAGATGGACCCCACTTTTATTGCTACTGTTTTCACCGCATCTGCTGCTACTTTCGGTATTAACACAATGAAGAAGGGTGGTGATGATGATGATGAAAAAAAGACCCAACCTAAAAGGGAGGAGTTCGTAGAAACACCTCCAACTCCAGTCGCTGAGGCGATTGTAGAATCCGTGGTTCATGAAACGATAACTGAAGATTCAGAGACTTCTCTTGAGGAAAGAGTTGAAGCACTTGAAGCAAAAGTTGATGAAGAAAAACCATACTCAAGAGGAGATCTGTGATGGGTAAACCAAAGAATAAAAAAAGCAAGTCTGCTAATGCTAAGCAGAATAGTGGAAATGCTACTGCTAAAAAAGCAAAGAATGGTGGAAAGAAAAAATGATTGAGTTTGTGACTTTGAGTATTGTTGGGCATGTGATAGTTGGACCTGATTTATGCAAAACAGATTTTTTAGGTGATAATCAAATATACACATTCACATACCCATGCCAAGAGAATGGAACACTCCAAAGAGGGAGTGTTGGAATGCTCCAATCCACAAAATACTCCAAGCAATAGACAATCACACCCGCCTCTATATGGAGACGGGTGATTTTTGGCATGAAGAACAGGCCCAGATCTTGAGAAAGTATGTAAAAGATTTGAAAGTCTGGATACACAAAGAAGAAGGATGGTGGAATGAATGAAAAAATTCATTGCAGCAATCGGAATAACTTTAACTTTAACTCTTCCTGCTTACGCAGATAAACTTTTAAACACTCAACCTACAGTAAGACCTTACAGTTTAGAGGCAATGGGTTGTATGATACTTTTGGAATGTACAGAAGGTATTGAAAAATTAACAGCAGAATCTGAATTTTTAAAAAATCAGGACTTCGATCCATTTAGAGAGGAAATTGTAAGAATTGTAACTGCTCTCAATAAACTTGAAGTCCCTGTTTATGTCGCACCAGAAAGATATTTTACTCCAAGAACAGTGGGATTATACAAACCAAATTATAATCGTTTCTTTATTAATGAAACTCTTCTTAAAGATCCAAGAGAATTTTTAGGAACACTTCGTCATGAGGGATGGCATACGGTTCAAGATTGTATGGGTGGTGGATTGAAGACTTCTTTTATGGCTCAGGTACATCAAGACTCAGAAATTCCTGCTTGGGTATTGAAATCAACTAGACTTACTTACGAATCTATGATGCAAAGTCGTGCAGTTCCTTGGGAGGCAGATGCAAATTGGGCAGAAGAACAATCAAATGTAACTGCTGAAAAGTTGGAGATGTGTACTCAAGGTCCATTGTGGGATCAAATTCGCCCAACTCCTTTGACTATGGATTGGTTGATTGGATGTGGATTTATGAAACCACAAGAAGGAAAGTATCCATACTATCCAAATAAAAAAGTAGAGTATTGCACTGAAGGTAAGTACTAAATACAATATAAGCAATATAAGAAATAATGAAATCTTTCAAACAATTTTTGTCAGAAAGTGTAACGATTGCTGGAGATTTCAACGGCAATCTTTATATCAATAGCTCAGAACCACAAGCACAACAAGTGGGTGAGGAATATGTTGCCGATGTAATGTGGAATGGAAATCTTTATAGATTAGAAATGGTAACAAAATCTGGAATTCCGACAAAGCAAGAACTTGGTGAACAAATTCAAAGAGAATATCCAGGGGCGATAGTTCATAACATTTATCCTGTGGAAGAAAAGAATTTTAATATTAAAAATTCTCAAAGATACCACCCTTCAAAATTAGAATGGATTGATTGACAATGGCTCAGTGGAATAAGACTACACAAGACTTCTTAAATCAGGAGAGAAGTCTTTTTGAAACTTTTAATATTGCAGATCACTGGGGAAACCAGACAGATTGGCGACCTCAGTTTTCCAACAATAACAGATTAAAAACTGCACCTTTCCAAACAGTTTTCTTCAATACTTTCCAGTATGGTAAAGAGACTGATGTTTGGGATGAGAGAATAGTTGGAGTTGGAACCGCAACTTGGAATCAATATTCCAGTAACATAATCATGCAAGTTGGTTCTACCGCTGGCAGCAAAGTTACTAGACAAACCAAGAATGTGATGAGATACATTCCTGGCAGACCAGCAACATTGGCATTTGCAATCAGATTGGAACAACCTCAAGTAGGTATTCGTAGAAGATTTGGATTATTTGACGATAATAATGGCGCTTACTTTGAGGATAATGGGGGTACATATTCTTATGTAATTCGTACTAGCACATCGGGAATTACTACAGAAATAAGAGTTGGTAGAGATGACTGGAATGGTGAAAAGTTTGATGGTAATGGTTGGACTGGTGTAACCGCAGATCCAACAAAACAACAGATGATTTCTATTAATTATGAGTGGTATGGTGCAGGAACAGTAGATTTTAATTGGTTGATGAAGGGAGAAACTATCAAGAGTCATACCTTTGATAACTCAAATAATCTCGATAAAGTTTGGTGTTCTAGTCCTTTTCTTCCAATTCGTTGCGAGATTGAGAATGTAACTGGTGTTGCAGGAACACATTACCTTTATCAAGGTTCTAATTCTCTGATTCAAGAAGGTGGTGCAGATAAACTTGGAACTCTTTTGAGTCAGTCTAATGGTATTACTGGCACTACAATGACACTTGCAAATACATTTTATCCTATTGTAAGTTTGCGTCTCAAATCATCTGCTCTCAATTCAGTAATGCTTGTAAGATCTCTACAAGCGGTAACTAATGATAATACTAATGTGTATTGGAAACTTTTGCAAAATGCAACATTGACTAATCCAAACTGGACAAATCACGCAGATGTAGATTCATTTGTTCAGTATGATACTTCTGCAACTGCACTTTCTGGTGGTAGAGATATTCTTTCTGGATTCGTGGTTTCTGGTGGTTCTAATTTGATAGAGATTGATAGACTTGCAGATTTACAGATTGGAAGATCTGGTATCGGAACAATTAGTGATACGATTACCCTTGCTTGTGCATCTCCAAACGTAAATAAAACAGCACTTGCAGTATTGAACTGGATTGAACAGAGATGAGTGAGTTTCCTTGGGGTGTTGTTATAATATTAACTTGTGGTCTTTCATTTACTGCATATATCATTTACTACATATTAAAATTAGCAAACGAGGAAATGAAAGATGAAGAACATTGCGATCATTCTATCAGCGACGAGTCTGGCAATTAGTGGAGCACTTTGTTATGGTGCTTATGTTACCTATAAAAAAGCAGAAGCAATCATTAACAACCCTGAGGAGTTTGTTGGAAAGGTTGTAGAAAATCAAGTCAACAAAGCATTTGAGAAACTACCTATTCCTAAAATAAATACTGAGAAGTTCAAATTACCATTCTAATGGATAAGGATCCTTATATTTACAGAATTAAGCAAGTTCTAAAGGTTGTAGATGGTGATACTATTGACGCTGCTATTGATCTTGGTTTTGATATCTCTCTTACTAAGCGAATTCGTCTTGCTGGTGTCGATACCCCAGAGAGCAGAACAACTGATGTGAAAGAAAAAACACTTGGTCTTGAAGTTAAAGAATGGCTCAAGAAAAAGTTAGAAGGACAAACTGATATTATTGTAAAAACAGAACTCCCAGATTCTACCGAAAAGTATGGTAGAATTCTGGGACATCTTTTTATTGGTGATAATGAAGTATCAGCAGTCAATAAGAAAAAGTCTGTTAATCAGATGATGATTGATGAAGGATATGCTTGGGAATATGACGGTGGTACAAAGAAGAAAGATTTCGCTTTACTGGAATCAAAAAGAAAGGCGGGCAGATAATTTCTTAGCAATCTTTTTAGGTGGGGCATAGAGACCTTTAAATCTCTCTTGCCCTTCTTTTGTAAATTTATCTTTCATCACATCATCAATAATAACTTTGTTTTCTATTTCATAGAGAGCATTCGTATCTACTTGATCTCTGATATACTGTTCTACGTTATCTGTTTGTGCAACTAAACGTGTACCTTCAGCAGAGTACTCAAATATATCAACGTGTCCTCCATCGGATAGAACATAATGGAGAACAGGTTTAGTCTGTTTGATTTTAATTTTAAATTTATTTTTTGCTGCTTCTCTTAGCATAGGTTCTGCTGCATTCTTAAGAACATTTAAGACTGCTGTAGAAGCCATTGTTGCTGCAGTGGTAACTACTGCGACAGCACCAGCCGTAGCAACAAGAGAAGGGTCAGGTAAATTAATACTGATTCCACCGACAGTAAAGGTAGGTTTGGGTAAATCTGCAGGAACTTCCGCAATCCGTTTGGGGGATTCAATAACGGGGGTTTGAATAGCAGGGGTTTGAGCAGATGGAGGAAGTTGGGGGGCAGGGGTAGGATCAGGTAATCCTCTTGATTTTTCTGGAGGTTGTTGTTCCTGTGGTTTTTGTTGAGGTCTTATAGAAGCATCAAATTCTGCTTGGGTTGGAACTTTTACAATTGGATATTGTATAGTTGTATTTGGTGCATCTATAACAGGAACTTCAAGACCACGAACAACAGGAGCATTTATTTGTTGGAGAATCGGTTTATCTACAGTCGGAATTACCGATGGACCAGAAATCCGATTAATGTTTGAGTTTGGAACATTAATCGGATTATTTCCGATTATCCTTACTAGATTTGTATTAATTGTATTGATTGGTTCCATCGATTTTCTGAGACATTTGTTTGTACATATCAACTAAATCATCGTTATAGGTAGGAGTTTGTTGTGGAACTACTACGTTAATGTCTGCACAAACTTTATAGTAAGGACTTGCAGGGAAGAAATCAATACCTGATTTCTTTGCTTCACCGCACTTTAATAATCTTACAAGTTCAAAATCAAGTCGTGCTTTGTCTGCTTCTGCCTGTTGTCTTGAAATTTCAACTCTCACTCTTGCTTTGCATAATTCTTGCAATGAACCATCCAAAGGAATATTGAAACCCATTGATACTCCAGCATTACCAGAATATGAACTGAACTGTTCTGGGTCTTGACTTCCATTTCCATTACCAATTACAAAGGGGGCAAATGAAAATGTTGCTCCTTGGCAACTAACACCATTACCATAAGTGTTCATTGCATAAGGACCTTGAAGTACCTGAACTGCCTGGTTTGTTACATTACCAGTAGCAGATGCTGATGGTCCTGCAATATTTGTATTGCTTGGTGCTTGTTGTGCAAATGCTGCTCCACTTAATATTATTGAGTAAAGACAGACATTGATGTAGTTTTTGATTGAGTTTCTGTGGTGCGATCTATCCATGTTTCTTTAGCCACTCCAGGGCCGAGATAGGTTTCACTGAACTGGAATGGAGCACCTTGCGTCATAATCGAATAATTAGCACCCTTTTGAGGATTGCTGGGAATGTTGATGTTCGTTCCAGATACAGTATAAGATTCTCCAGTTGTATATTCAACTTGGCGAATTGCTTCTACAATTTTTGTAGTAGATTCTGTAGTCGCATTGATTGTACCCCTAGTAAAATTAGGCACAACACTTTCTGCTAGGGTAGGAGAACAGAACCCTAGCAGGAATAAACCTGCTAGGATATGTCTCATTTAAATACGCTCAATTCAATACTACGTTGAGCAGTAGCACTTGTTCCTGCACCACCAGCAGTTACAGTAGGAACACCAGTTGGAGATAAGGTTCCTGCGAGAGTTCCTTTTTCTCCACCAACTTGAGTTACACTGTCTCCATAAAGATTTGGAGATCCAATAACACCGTTTGTTACTGTTTGATTTGTTACAGGAGTATCGGCAGCATTGAAACTTTCTGAGAAAGTAAATGCTTGACCTGGAGTATTGATATCGTAGGTTCCGGCACCATTTACACCACCAAAGGATGTGGATTGGATATTAGTTCCTGACGCTGAATATGAAGCACCGATTCGTGTTGATTGAACTGCAGCACCATCAACTTTCAATTGTACGGAGTCAGTGATTCTTGATGTGATTTCAGCAGCATTAACTGGGATTGCGAAGAATAACGAAAAGGCTAGAATAAGTCTTTTCATTTTTCTTATGTGATAAACACTATTGTTATTTAGCATGATGTCCCCATTCGGGGGGCTTGACGGGCACGGGAAACCGTAGTATGATAAATAGGTAAACAAATGTTACGGATTTCTAATAAATCTTAACATTGTTAAACACCCATTAACCGAGACCTATGGGGTGTATAAATTACGTCTCTCATACCCAGTCTGAGGGTGACTGGGGAATAGTAACTCCACCATTTCCCTGATGGTCTTACTACTCTTTTTAAGAAAAAATGACTGCTACAATTTCACGTCAACGACAATCAAATACTTGGGAACAATTCTGCAACTGGGTTACTTCAACCGATAATCGTCTTTATGTTGGTTGGTTTGGAACTCTGATGATTCCTTGCCTGCTTGCTGCTACTATCTGTTTCATTGTTGCCTTCATTGCTGCACCTCCTGTAGACATCGATGGTATCCGTGAACCCGTTGCTGGTTCACTCATGTACGGAAACAACATCATCTCGGGTGCTGTTATTCCTTCGTCCAACGCAATTGGACTGCACTTTTACCCCATTTGGGAAGCTGCTTCCCTAGATGAGTGGCTCTACAACGGTGGTCCTTTCCAACTTGTTGTATTCCACTTCCTGATTGGTATCTATGCCTATATGGGTCGTGAGTGGGAACTCTCCTATCGTCTGGGTATGCGTCCTTGGATCTGCGTTGCTTACAGCGCACCTGTTGCTGCTGCTTCTGCAGTGTTCTTGGTCTATCCTTTCGGTCAAGGTTCTTTCTCTGATGCGATGCCTCTGGGTATTAGCGGAACCTTCAACTACATGCTTGTGTTCCAAGCAGAGCACAACATCCTGATGCACCCCTTCCACATGCTTGGTGTTGCTGGTGTGTTTGGTGGTTCACTGTTCAGTGCTATGCACGGTTCTCTGGTTACTTCCTCACTGGTTCGTGAAACCACTGAGAACGAGTCACAGAACTATGGTTACAAGTTCGGTCAAGAAGAAGAGACCTACAACATTGTTGCTGCACACGGTTACTTTGGTCGTCTAATCTTCCAATATGCCTCATTCAACAACTCTCGTTCACTTCACTTCTTCCTTGCTGCATGGCCTGTAGTTGGTATCTGGTTCACTGCTCTTGGTGTTAGCACCATGGCATTCAACCTCAACGGTTTCAACTTCAACCAGTCTATCGTTGATAGTCAGGGTCGTGTGCTCAACACTTGGGCTGACGTTCTGAACCGCGCTGGTCTGGGCATGGAAGTAATGCACGAGCGCAACGCTCACAACTTCCCTCTTGATCTTGCTGCTGTTGAGAACACTCCTGTTGCTCTCACCGCACCTGCAATTGGTTGATATAATATAAAAACTTAAAACTGGGGTCTTCGGACCCCTTTTTATTTCGGAGGATATAAATGGTTTCATCTACTTTACAGCAACCAATTACACAAAGGGGGTGGTTCGATGTTCTCGATGACTGGCTTAAGCGTGATAGGTTTGTTTTTGTCGGTTGGTCTGGTCTTCTACTATTCCCGTGCGCTTATCTTGCTTTGGGTGGGTGGCTTACGGGAACTTCGTTCGTCACCAGTTGGTATACGCACGGTATTGCTTCAAGTTACCTTGAGGGTTGTAATTTCCTTACCGCTGCTGTTTCTACTCCTGCTGATGCTCTCGGACATTCCCTTCTACTTCTCTGGGGTCCAGAAGCTCAGGGAGATTTCGTCAGGTGGTGTCAACTTGGGGGACTCTGGCCTTTTGTGGCGCTCCACGGATCTTTCGCTCTGATTGGATTTATGCTTCGCCAGTTTGAGATTGCCCGACTGGTAGGCATCCGTCCTTATAATGCAATCGCATTCTCTGGTCCCATTGCAGTATTCGTTTCTGTATTCCTGATGTATCCACTGGGACAATCCAGTTGGTTCTTTGCACCTTCATTTGGTGTTGCTGCCATCTTCAGGTTTCTTCTATTCCTTCAGGGTTTCCACAACTGGACCCTCAACCCCTTCCACATGATGGGAGTTGCTGGTATACTAGGAGGAGCACTGCTCTGTGCTATTCACGGAGCAACAGTTGAAAACACTCTATTTGAAGATAGTGATCAAGCAAACACTTTCAAAGCATTTGAACCTACACAGGAAGAAGAAACGTATTCAATGGTTACTGCAAACCGTTTCTGGTCGCAGATATTTGGTATTGCTTTTAGTAACAAGCGTTGGTTGCATTTCTTCATGCTATTTGTTCCTGTCATGGGTCTTTGGACTTCCAGCATTGGTATCATTGGTCTTGCCCTTAATCTTCGTGCTTATGATTTTGTAAGTCAGGAAATTAGAGCAGCAGAAGATCCAGAGTTTGAAACCTTCTACACGAAGAACATTCTTCTGAATGAAGGTTTACGTGCTTGGATGGCTCCAGTGGACCAACCACATGAAAACTTTGTGTTCCCAGAGGAAGTTCTTCCGAGGGGTAATGCTCTCTAAAAAATAAATAAGGGAGTTCTCTGAACTCCTTTTTTTATGTTCTTCATTCTTATAAGTTTCATACTCTTCGGAGTTTTTATGTTTATAATGTCCGTCACACAAGATCTATGATATCATCTACAACTCCATATAAACTTGCAGAGATTGTTAGAGACACTTGGCCCCAACTTTACATGCCACCAAAACGAATGTATAATACAAAAAGTGATAAGAAAAAAAATGTATGATTATTGGGTAGTGATAGAAAAATCAACAGGACGTATAATTGCCAATTGTGGAGATGAAAAGGACGCAATAATGATGGTTGAGTTTAACCTGCATAATAGATTTTATCGAAAGCAAAAGATTATTTTGGACCAGATAATTGATATTGTATCAACAACTGATAAGCAGTTGCCAGGTCAATTGGGTCTTCCAGCATATAAAGAATCGTTATCTTCTTCAAAGTCAGAAAAACTTCTACAAAAAAATGATGACATTATATTTGTTCCATAATGACAAATTACGAAATTGTAGATAATTTTTTGGATGCTAATGTTTTTTTGAAAATAAAAAATGAAATATTGGATTTCCCATATTTTCCCTGGTTTTTAAATAACTCTGTTTCGGGACAAAAATCAAATGATGGTATATACTTTACTCATATATTTCTGAATGATTTTGAGATCAATAGTGAAAAAATCAATATTTTAAATCCTATAATTGACAAATTACAATTCAAAAAACTTATAAGAATCAAAGCAAATTTATATCCAAAAACTGATCAATTGAAAATTCACAATTCTCATATTGATTTTAATGTTCCTCATATTGGTTGCATTTTGTATTTAAATACAAATGACGGAAAAACTATTATAAATGATGAAGTAGAGATTGATTCTATTGAAAATAGAATGTTGTTCTTTGAACCACATGTTCCACATAAAAGTACAACATGTACTACCAAAGATTATCGATCAAATATTAACTTTAACTATTTTTAAGACATGAAATTTACAATTTATTCAAAAGACGGTTGCCCATATTGCACAAAAGTTCAGCAAGTGTTAGAATTGGCACAACTACAGCATGTAGTTTATAAACTGAATACTGATTTTACACGAGAAGAATTCTATGCAGAATTTGGAGAGGGGTCTACATTTCCTCAAGTGATTGTAAATGACCAACATATTGGTGGTTGCACAGATACTGTTCAATATCTAAAGGAGCAAAATCTAGTTTAATGGATAATAATCTTCACGAAGTTTGTAACGATGTAGAAAAAGCAATTGATTATGCTTTTAATGGTCAATTTGTTTTGGGTTTTTATGATTACTTAAAAGTTCGTGGAACTAAAAAAGCAGAGGTAGAGCAGTTCATTGAAAGTTCTACTGCAAATGAAATTAACAATTTAGTAATGGATTTGGATGATTATCTTGAGGGGGGATCAGATGAAATTCATAAACAACTTCGTGAGGGATATGGACATATTCCAAAACCACAAGCAAGAAAAATAAGAAATTATCTATATGGTATTCTTGAGGATGCCTGGAGATATAGTCATGACAAGAGACCAGGAAGACGAAAGAAGCAAACTAAATAAATCAGAACTCCAAATTAATCGGGGTGTTGAGTTATTACTTAGGAATAGGAGGAGAAGATCAGAAAGACCAAAAACTTTTCAAGTGAAGTTTGGTAAAATGATCTCTCTTTTCCGTAGAGAGTTTCATTTCTTTATAGAATTTAACTTTGATATTAGAAGAAAATAAACTCTCTGGAGAAGACAAATGGAAACAGCATATGTCATAACATTCACTGTAATGTTCACGTTGCTCTTTTTTATGGTTGGAAGTATAATAGGTTGGTTAACCTATAGACACTTGGAAGAATCAAAACCTCCGTATTTACACCCAGAGTTTTTTGATGAAAATGGTCAGGTAATTCCTGATGAAATAGTATCAGTAAGATTTGAAAATGAAAACTATTATGACTACGACGACGAAGAGGAAGACGGCAACTGAAAAACAGATTGAAACTCTTCCAACAAATCCTTTTGTATTTGAAATACTAGAACTTGCTTCTAAGCAAAAAAGTAATGCAAAAAAAGTAGAAGTTCTTAAAACATATGAACATGATTCTTTGAAAGCAATTTTTATATGGAACTTTGATGAAAGTGTTATCTCACTCCTTCCTGAAGGAGATGTTCCATATGGCGATGTAAATGATCAAAATGTTTATTCAGGAACTCTTTCTGAAAATCTTTTTATGGAATCAAAAGGTGGAGAATCTGCAACAGGACAAGACTTAAATGCTCGCGGAAGAACTTCTCTTCGCAGAGAATATCAAAATCTCTATCATTATATAAAAGGTGGAAATGATAGTTTAACGACTATCCGCAGAGAAATGATGTTTATAAATCTGCTTCAATCTCTTCATTCTAAAGAAGCAGAAGTTCTTTGCCTGGTTAAAGATAAGAGATTAGTAGATAAATACAAGATATCTTTTGAAAATGTTAAAGAGGCTTACCCTGATATTACCTGGGGAGGTCGTTCGTGAGTAAAGTTGCGGAGAGAAAAATGACAGAGTGGGAAAATAAACAGAATACAAATATTCCCTCATCATATAATTGCCAAATATTATTAGAGAAAACTACTTTAGAGCAGGCAAAAGATATTTCTTTCCCAAATGACGCTTATTTGATTTGGTATACCGTAGAAGGTTCGGAACAACTTGATCTTGTCCGGGGATCGAGAGTTCGTATTTTTGATATGTATTATGATAAATATGGGCCAGGATCAATACAAAAGATAGATTTTGGGTACGGCAGAGTAAATCCTAAATTGTGGGGGTATAAGGCAAAAGAAGACAGAAAAAAAAGAAAATGAAAAAAATTATTCGTAAAATTAAATCAAATGTCTCTGCCACTCGTATGACATTTCTTTCTATTGCATGTGTAGTTGCAATAGGAAATACCTTAACAGGTTGGGGAGTTATTAGTTGGGTACTTTACATTCCACCTATTGTTTTGTCTTTGGCAGCAATTACTGGAGTTTGTCCTTTCAAAATTATATTTGAAAAATTTGGATTTAGAGCTGACTAAAAATGCATGTGTGTATTGTTGGAACAGGAGCTGCTGGATGGATATCTTGCAATGTTCTGAAATCAGTTCCTTTTATTAGAGAAATAACACTTATAGGTTCTCCTAACATACCTCCTATAGGAGTTGGAGAATCTACAACACTTTCTGTTATTAGGTGTCATAAAAATATAGAAGATCATGATATGAGGGAGTTTATAAAAACTTCTGACGCTACAGTTAAATATGGAGTATATTACAAGGATTGGTCTGAAAATGATTTTATCCATTCATTTAAGGCTTATGAAAAACCAAAACAATTGGACAATCTAAAGATCAAAAGTGTATATCAATACATGAGAACTTTTGGTAACAAGTCAAAAAATAAACCATATCATGATTTAATTAATAAAAATTTCTTTGATTTGATTAGAAATAATAAGGTTCTTCTTAGTCCAGAAGAAACACATTCTTGGCATTTTGACGCATCAAAGTATATTAAATATTTAAAAAATCTTGCTTTAAAGAATACAAAAATAAAATTAATAAAAGATACTGTTGTTGACTGTGTTAGAAATGAAAAAGGATTAATAGAATCTGTTATTCTCTCTAATGGCAATCATGTAAAGGCAGATTACTTTATAAATTCGAGTGGTACATCTGATGTAAATACTAAAGTCTTCGATGAAAAGTATCAAGATCTATCGAACATTCTTCTTACAAATAAAGCAGTATTTTGTCCGATAGAATATGAAACTTATGAAGATAAAAAAAATAAACTTCATCCATATACAATATCAAAGACTATGGATTATGGATGGAGATGGATAACTCCAGTTTGGTCTAGAGTTGGAACTGGATATGTGTTTAGTTCAAATCATACAAGCATTTCTAATGCTATTGATGAATTAATTGATGATTTGTATGAAGATGGAGCTGCTCCAAGAACAGTTGATTTTAATCCAAGATATAATAAAAAACCTTTTAAATTTAATACATGTAGCATAGGATTGTCTGGTGGATTTTTAGAACCACTAGACGCTCCTGGGTTAGCTTTTACATATGATTTTTCAGTAAAACTCCCCCAGTTACTATCAAAATATTATGACTGTACTGTATTTGGAGAAAATGAAAACTATTTGAGAGAAGTTGAATCTCTTAATGCTGAGTATGTTGATTCTATGAAATGGTGGACATCATTTATACTCTGTCAATATAAAACTTGTTATAGAGAAGACACTGATTTTTGGATAGACCAAAAAAATGTTCAATATGATTATTATGATGAAATAATGGAAAATATTGATTGTTTGGATGAAAAATATCCAAATAAAGAAGAAGATATTAATATGTTTACCTTTACTATGGCAGCAAAAGACATAAATTGGAAAACTAAATTAGAAATAGAACCTTTTGCTTTGGAAGATGAAGAATATCTCACCATAGACCACATAAAATGGATAGAGAGTTTTCACATTGATCATTGGAAATCGGTAGGAGAAAATGTATGAATTCTGGATTCAAAGATAACAATTTAAATGTTACAATAAATACTGACGAAGTAAAAAATTTATTGAAAAAATATAAAAAGATTAAAAAATATATGAAATCTTCTTTATATACTATTAAAACTATAGACGGAAACGAAAAAATTGTTAGAGATTTACTTGGAGACTTGAACGAAACTGATGGGTAAGCATTATCTACTTAACTTGTATGGATGCTCGTTTGTTCTTTTGGACGACGAGCGTTGTCTTATTGACTTGTTAGAAAACGCAGCATCTGCAAGTGGTGCTACTGTGGTACAGACAATCTCAAAAAAGTTTGAACCTCAAGGAGTGACCGTTTTGTGTTTGTTATCCGAAAGTCATATTAGTATTCATACTTGGCCAGAAGAAGGAACGGCAGCAGTAGATGTTTATACTTGTGGAGATTGTAATCCAAAAATTGGATGTGATATAATAATTCAACAACTTTATGCTACCAATCATACCTTGAGTTATATTGAAAGATAAATTGTAACAAAAGTTACAAAAGTGCTTGCATATATACTGTAACTAGAGGTATAATAATCCTCTAACGTTCATCCTATGACTAAAGTACTATAGGACGGAAGTAAGCCGACGCGGAACGGAACGTTCATCGGGAAACCGACGCAAACGCCGACTGAAGGAACGCTCTTTAACTTCAATTAAGGAGAACCCTAATGTCTAAAGTCGTTTATCGTGGTGTTGAATATGACACTACAGATCGCCCAAATCAAAATGTAAGACCACCAGCGCACGTAGAAATCTATCGTGGCGTTTTGTTTTATGTTGATGAAAATGGAAACAAACTCCATATGGAAAAATCCAAGGGAGGTGTAAAATGAATACTTACTTCGTTCGTTATCTCAAGAAAAAAGCAAAGAGGGAAAAACTTCTCCATGCTGCTCAGATTAATATGGCAAAGCAACCACAGATTGCTTAATGTGAGAGGGGACTTGACTCCCCTCTTTTTTTTACCTATAATTATTTTGTCAGAGTTTAAAAAATGGATAAAGAAAAACTCAAACTTATAGTAAAAAATCTTGAGTCCTTAGTAGAATGTCTCAAATCAGAAGTTTACTCTGATGTTGATTCATATAAGTACGAAAGAATTGCCCCTTACATAGAAGATTACGACGAGGTATTTTATGACGATGATGGATATCCAGACTGAATTTGAGTTTATGAAACCAGAAGTTAAACTCATTAGCGTTACTCCCGATGCAGAAAAGCACATGGCATATTGTGCTAGGGTCAGTAATCCCGCAAATCAAGATAATGAAAAATTTTCTGGACTATTAAAATACTGCATTCAACATCAGCATTGGAGTATTTTTGAACAAGCAACAATGACTGTTGAGATTAATACGACAAGAGGCATTGCGGCACAGATACTCCGACATAGGAGCTTTACATATCAGGAATTTTCGCAGCGTTATGCAGATGCAAATCTTCTTGGTGGTAGTATTCCACTCCCAGAACTTCGTAGGCAAGATAATAAGAATCGGCAAAACTCAATTGATGATCTTCCAGACTATTTGAAACTTACTTTACTAGAAGACATTCGCGTTTTGTTTGAGCAGTCTCAGAGGGTCTACAATCGCCTTCTGGAGAAGGGTGTGGCAAAGGAGTGTGCAAGGTTTGTACTGCCCCTAGCAACGCCTACACGCCTCTATATGACCGGTTCTGTAAGGTCATGGATCCATTACATTGATCTACGGTCTGCACACGGTACACAGAAGGAACACATGGAGATTGCAGAATTGATTCGTTGTATTTTTACCTGTCAGTTCCCTGCTGTATCTGAAGCACTTGGTTGGACTCGTGAAGGTTGTTCTGAATGTTCCGACGCCCCTTCCATTACTATTGAATAAATATCCCTATATCTTTATGTAATTTATGGCAACTTATCCTGTAGTCAATAAAGTAACTGGCGAACAAAAAGAAGTTACAATGAGTGTTCATGATTGGGACCAGTGGAAAAATGACAATCCAGAATGGGATAGGGATTGGAGTGATCCTTCAACATGTCCCAGTTCTGGAGAGGTTGGTGAAGTTTATGATAGACTTAAAAAGTCTCATCCTGGTTGGAATGATGTTCTCCACAAAGCTTCAAAAGTACCTGGTTCGAAAGTAAAATCAATTTAATTTTTTATATGGCAAGAAGAAGAAAAGAGGATCAACCGATTGGCGTTGGAATGACTGCTAAGCAAATGAAACGCAAAAAGCCAATCAATATCGACTTAATGAAAGACATTGATCCTTTAACGGAGAATCAAAAAAGATTGTATGAATCGTATGAATCCAATAAAAATATTGTTGCATACGGATGTGCAGGAACTGGAAAAACATTCATAACACTTTACAATGCCATTCAAGATGTTTTGGACGAGAGAAGTCCATATGAAAAAATCTATATTGTAAGATCTCTTGTAGCAACTAGAGAAATTGGATTTCTTCCTGGAGACCATGAAGATAAATCTTCTCTCTATCAAATTCCATATAAGAACATGGTTAAGTACATGTTCCAGTTGCCAACGGATGCAGATTTTGAAATGCTTTATGGGAACTTAAAAACCCAAGGTACTATTAGTTTCTGGAGCACTTCTTTTATTCGTGGTACAACTCTGGATAATGCAATTATTATTGTTGATGAATTTCAGAACCTAAACTTCCATGAACTTGATAGTATCATTACTCGTGTCGGTGAAAATTCTAAGATTATGTTCTGTGGTGATGCTACCCAATCAGACTTAGTTAAAACAAATGAAAAGAATGGTATTATTGATTTTATGAAAATTCTTCGTGTAATGCCCTCGGTTGATATTATTGAATTCCAAGTTGAAGATATTGTAAGATCTGGATTTGTTAAAGAATATATTATTTCTAAACTGGAAGTTGGTCTATGACATTTATTCATCATAATTACTTAGGTGATCTTGAATTAGAAAAGAAAGAACAAAATGGCATCCGTCTCTACAATTTGCCAAATGGGAGTTGGGTGCCATCCATTACATCTGTGACTTCTTTTTATAATCGACAGATCTTTACTGAATGGAGACAAAGAGTTGGTGTAGAAAAGGCAAACGCAATTACAAGAAAGGCAACGGCAAGAGGAACTGATTTTCACCAAGTCTGTCAAGACTATCTTGAGAACAAAGAACTTGATTGGGCAAATTATCAACCCCTGACAAAGTTTATGTTCCATCACGCAAAACCTTACCTTGATAAGATAAATAATATTCATGCAATTGAAAGAACACTCTACTCTGAATATCTGGGACTTGCTGGAAGAGTAGACTGTATTGCAGAGTATGAAGGAGAACTTGCAGTCATTGACTTCAAGACATCCGAAAAAATTAAACCAGAAGAGTGGATTGAAAATTATTTCGTCCAAGAGATGTTTTATGCAGCAGCATATTATGAACTAACGAATATTCCTCCAGTAAAATTAATCACGCTAATGGTCACTCCTGGTGGCGAAGTTAAAGTATTTGACAAAAGAAACAAAAGTGATTATATTAAGTTATTAGTTCGTTATATTAAAGAATTTGTATCAAACAATCTTGGGTCAAATGGGAAATGAATTAGAAAAGGCATTAGAAAATAAGTTTTTTTGTCCTTCAAGGTTTGCTAAAGAAATTGAATTCTTAGTTCAAACAAATGAAGAAATGAATTACATTGATGCGATAGTTTATTTTTGCTCGGAAAATAATATCGACATTGAATCTGTTCCTAAACTTCTTTCAAAACCATTGAAAGAAAAGATAAAGTATGAAGCAATGGAATTAAACTTTTTAAAGAAAAGTTCCCGTGCAAAATTGCCAATTTGATTGCATTTTTCCCGAAAAAAATTTCCGGCAAAAAATTCCCATATTAGATTTTTTTAATGATGCCATTTGATGCTTATAAAACTTATCTTGCTCTAAAAAATCACTTCACTAAAGATACTTACGATTACCATAAGTATGCTGGGAAGACAAGAGCAAGTTTGCAGTCTTTTTATAAAAGAAAAGATCGCTTTTGGTTTGAAAAACTTTCTAGGAGCAAAACTGAAGAGGAAGTTGTTGATTTTTTTGTTTCAAATTTCGTATCTTCTGATGATCCTACCAATTTATGGATTGGCAATATTATTAGAGAAGGTGAAGATACTTATAAAAGGTGGCAAAAAAGAAATCAGTCTCTAACTTACTTTTTCAAGCAAGAGACTGAGAATTTATTTGGAGAAAATAAGGTGGATGATGTTTTTGATTGCTCAAAAGGACATCCGATTATACTTAAGAAGTTTTTAACGGGAAAAATTTCACCAGAAACAATGATCATTTATGATCGAATTTTTGGATATTTGAATAATTTTGACAAAAAACTTAAAGATCCTGTCTGGGAAACTGTTAGCTTAAAATTAAAAAAATATTCTTCCTTCATACATATAGATGTATTTCATTACAAAAAGATTTGTAAGCAGATTATTTTGGAGGAAGCATGAGTTTTTTTGAATCTGAGGTAGTTCGCTCAGAGATTGCAGAAATATCAAATCTGCAAGAGCAAATTTATCAGAGTGTTTTTAAATTCCCTACGATGGGAAAAAAAGAAAAAATAACTCATGTCAATCTTCTACGAAGACTTTTAGATAAACAGCAAATTCTTTATACTAGATTGTGTCTTTCTGATGACCCAGAAGCAATACAAATGAAAAATAGAATAATAGAGTCTGCTAAATTAATGGGACTGCCTTCAAATGTTGATATAAAAATATTATTTTCTAACATGTCGAGACTCATTGAGACCATGCGAAAACAGATTGACAAGGCAGACGCGGACCTGTAGAATAATGAAGTACCAAAAGCCAAATCCAATTAATCCGAGGTATAAAAATGTCTTTTTCAGATCTCAAAAAACAATCCAAACTGGGTTCTCTTACTTCTAAACTGGTAAAAGAAGTTGAGAAAATGAGTACAACTTCTGGTGGCGCTGATGAGCGTCTCTGGAAACCAGAAATGGATAAAACAGGTAACGGTTTTGCAGTAATTCGTTTCCTCCCTGCACCAGAAGGAGAAGAACTTCCCTGGGCAAAACTGTATTCACATGCTTTCCAAGGTCCTGGTGGTTGGTATATTGAGAATTCTCTCACCACTATTGGACAAAAAGATCCTCTTGGAGAGTATAACCGTGAACTGTGGAACACGGGATCAGAAGCAAATAAAGAAACTGTTCGTAAGCAAAAGCGTAAACTGTCTTATTACAGCAATATCTACGTTGTAAAAGATCCTGCAAATCCTCAAAACGAAGGTAAAGTCTTCCTGTTTAAGTACGGCAAGAAGATCTTTGATAAAATTATGGAGGCAATGCAACCCGAGTTTGAAGATGAAACTCCTATCAATCCTTTTGACTTCTGGCAAGGTGCCAATTTCAAACTCAAAATTGTTAAGAAGGATGGATATTGGAATTATGATAAGTCTGAATTTGGTTCTGTTGAATCTCTTCTGGACGACGACGATGCTCTTGAAGCAATTTGGAAAAAGTGCTACTCTCTGACTGCAGTAACAGCTCCAGATCAGTTCAAAACCTATGAAGAACTTGAGCGTCGTCTAAACATGGTTTTGGGTAAGAAAACACCTCCAACCCAATCCCAATCTGTCGTTGCTCAGGAAGAAGAGTATGAATCTTATGTTGAATCTTACAATTCTTCCAAAAATGTAGAGAAAGAACTTGAAGAATCTTACAATCGTAGCAAAAACGTTCCAGAAGATTTGAGTCGTCAACTTGCCTCTTTGGGTTCCTCTACTAGTAGTGCAGACGAAGAAGATGAAGACGATGCTCTGAGTTATTTCCAGAGACTGGCAGAAAGTTGATTATTCGTAAAGTTTAATATTATCTCCTTTTTTCAGGGTTCTATCTACATATTGGATAGAACCCTGTTTATATGACATTATTTCTTCTATGTCATTTAGTATTACGTTTAGATAAACTGGTTTTAGTATGTAAATATTTCTTTTTTTATTTTCTTTATCTTCTTCATATTGATAATTTGTTATTTCTACTGTAATATTTGTTTTTGTAACTTCTTGACCTAATCCATAGTCATAGAATGTTATGCTATAGTTTTGATCAACTTGAAGACCAGCAGGCAAGATTAAAACGCCTAAACTGTTGTATACTTCAGTAGTTTCATAATGATGAGTGTCATATATTTTATCGTAAGTTCCATATTTTTCAATCAAATACTTGTCAAACGTAATTTGTGGCAGAGGCCATTCTGAGTACACATTTAATATGTTATTTGACAGTAATACAACCCAATCCAAAGTTTCGTCATCATAAAATTTAAATGCGACATTATCAGGTCTCTCGTCACCTATAATTTTATATTTTGTGAAAAAATTTAAATTTTCAACAATATCGTCACGAAGTTTTCCTCTTTTAAAAAGATTCTTTACCTGTATAAAGTCATTATTTGTAGATTCTGGCAATCTACTGACATAATTGAAATTTGGTACTTTGCTAAAGTATGGTGTTGCCATTTTAATATCCTACTCCTGAAATTGATTTTCCATTTTCATCGAAATAGTCGCTAGAATATACAGGCTCAAGTTCACTAAATTGTAAATTTAATTGATATGAGGTCATAACACCATCATCAAAAGTCATATATGAACCGTCTGGGGTATAATCTACGGTACATGCTTGTAATGCACATGTCTTGATTTTATTTAATCCTGGATGTTCGTTATCACCTTTATGCTTATATACTATTTTAAATACGTTGGGAGCTTTAAGGAACAAATTTCCTGCTCCTTTCTTTGGTGCCATTCCTTCTTTAAAAAATCTTATTATACCAAGAACAATTTCAGATTCTCTTTTGCTTCTTGGACTTAATCTGAACGTAAAATTAAAAGGTCTTAGTTGTGGGCCTTGAAATAGCAGTTCAAGGTTGGGATTTACGATAGCGCCAGAAACTCTAGATAATAATCCTTGAGCACTTACTGCTTGTTGTGCTAGTTCTAATTTTATGGCGGTTTTGAGCGCATCGCCAACACCACCTTCTCCCAATGTTCCCTCGATTTGAGATATAAATTGATTCACAGGATCACTTCCTTCCATAGCAGAAAAAGCTCCTGAAGCTAATCCATATTGATATGCATTCAATCCAAGTCCATTCCAATCAACACTATTTTGATCTGATAATGTAGGTTGTATAGGTAACGTTACATATCCTTTAGGAATTTCTGTTAAGGTTCTATTGCCCCAACCTAACTTATTTTCTAATGGTGATCTGGTTCCATATTCGAGCATATTAAATTGAATATAATCTTGCGTTGGGCTTCTGTCAATTGGATAATGCAAAACTGGATATTCTTTTCTTTCTGGAGATCCTTCAAGATTTGGTATTCCTGTTTGTGCTAATGCCTGTATTCCTGAAGTTAGATCTTCTGATATATCTGATTCATCCGTTGGTGTAGGTTCTTCTGAATCTACATCTGCCCCTTGATCAGATTTACTTCTATTATTAGATTGTATAGTATTTGCTTGCTTTGCAGATATTACCTGAGCAAGTCCTGGTTGAGTATTTGCCGCAAGATTGATGAGATTATTTTGAACTGCATCATAAAACTTACCACCACTTGTGGATAATGATTGTTGTGCGGTTGCTCCTAAAACAGGATCTCCTACATTTTTTCCTGGAGGAATTTTTCCAAGATCTGCATCTTCTTGTGAGTAATTTCTAAACCCATAAGTTCTTCCATTATCTGCAGTAGATCCAGCCCTAACCCATCCACCTGGATTAAAATTATCTATAGAGTCGGCAGTTCCTGGAGTCCATGTTTTTCCGTCAGAAGTTCTTGCTGCAGGTTTAGGTGCATAATATAAATCAGTTCTTGCTGTTCCTTCTATAGGTTTTCCATTACTATCTACTTTATATCCAGTAATTGTTCTAAAGTAATAATTTTGATTACTTCCAGGCAATTTTTGTGCAAATTGATTGCCGTAGATATATTTTATCTTATCAGCCATCAGAAATCTCTCCCGTTTACAAGGTGAGCCAGTATCTCAATTTTTTGTAAAGTAAGAGACATTTATAGGTGAGTTTTTATTTATTTAGCTCTAAACTTAGCATATCCAAGAGATCTCAAATAATCAATTTCATTTCTTTCTACGTACAAAAGTTTTCCGCTGACTTCTTTCCAAGTATATCTTCTCATTTCTCCCCAGTGAAAATTGATCCCCTCGAATCCCCAAGGTTCTACAGAAGTCACTGCTACAAGTGGAAATTCATCGTATCTAATATTTTTTGTTTTTGTAGAATATACGAATGTATAATATTTGCCAACTTGAGGAACAACTTTTTCTATTTTAAAAACTTCCATAATAGCTAGCATAATATCATCAGGTTGTTTATAATTATTTTTTTCTATGTTTGATTTTAGTATGGAAATTCTTCTAGATTTTTTTTCTATTTCTTGTCCAAATCCTTTTTCCATTACTTGATACCTAATTCTTCTTCTGTGATGACTTTAAATTCTATCATTCTATCGTCACAAAACTCTTTTGCGGCTTTCCACTTAGCTTGATTTACTGCATATGTTTTGCATTCATGTATGAATGACTTTGTAACTCGCGTTTTTTGCTTTGGTGGAAGAGTTTGTTTTTTTGGTTTTACTTCGACAATATAAGTTTTTGTTTTTCCCGTCTTTTCTTTAACTTTTATTATAAAGTCAGGAAAATATCTATGAACACGATTGTCTACTGGAGAAATGTAAGGTATCCAAAATTCTTCACTTCCCCATTCGATTATATTTTCGTTTAAGTCGCACCAATGACAAAATTTTCTCTCCCAACTGCTACGGCAGATAATATTATTTGGGTCACCTTTATATTTTTGTGGATGCGAAGGTTTATACCTACTTTTAATACTTTCTGCCATTTATTTTGATACATAATATATACGGTAAAATTATTTATAGATGGCATTCGGATCCCCATTCCCTAGTATCAAGGGAATAAGTTCAATAAAATCCACCTTGCTTAGACCAGCATTAACATCTCACTATGAGTGTTGGTTCAATCCTCCAAATGATGTAACTAATTGGTTAAAAAAATCTGGGAGATATGAGTATGATTCTAGTTTTATTTCACTTTCTTGCTCTGAAGCATCTCTTCCAGGTAGCAGCTTAGCAACTCATGAAATTAATAATGATTTCAGTGGAGTAACAGAAAGACATGCATATAGAAGAATATATGATGACAGAGCTGATTTTACTTTTTACGTTGACCATGATTACAATATAATTTCATTTTTTGAGGGTTGGATATCTTATATTGCAGGAGAAGAATTTTCTGGAAAGTTGCCAGAATCTCAATATTACTATAGAGTAAGGTATCCAGATGGTACAGGAGAACCTCATACCAAACTAAAAAGTGGAGGTCCTGGAAGTGGATATAGAGCCTCTAGTTTGTATATTAACAAATTTGAAAGAGATATGTCTGGCAAATGTTTAACATATAGATTTATAAAAGCTTATCCAATATCAATTAACTCAATGCCGGTTTCTTATGATGGATCAAATCTTTTAAAATGCACAGTATCTTTTACTTACTTAAGATACGTTGTGAATAAGCAAGATTATGTGTTAACAACATCATCTTCGGAACCATCTACTCCAGGAACTGAGGAAACTCAAACACAACCTTCAGAAATTAATATTGATAAACTATTGAGATCAAGCGGAGCAAGTTTTACGAGTCCCCTCACTCCAGGACAAACTGATTTAAATCAAGGTTTATCTTGAAGCAATAAATAATTCAACTGAATCTTTATAAGACATTATGCCTTTACCAAAAATTTCTACACCAACATATGAGTTGGAATTGCCTTCTACTGGACAAAAAATTAATTACCGACCATTTCTGGTAAGAGAAGAAAAACTTCTTGTAATTGCCCTGGAAAGTGAGGATACAAAACAAATCACTACAGCAATTAAAACTGTAATTAAAAATTGCATTCAAACAAAGAATATCAAAGTTGAATTTTTGCCCACATTTGATATAGAATATTTGTTTTTGAATATTAGAGGAAAATCTGTAGGAGAAGAAATAGAGGTTAATATTATATGTCCTGACGACGGCGAAACAACTGTTCCGGTAAAGATTAATATTGACGATATTAAAGTTCAGAGAAGTGAAGAACACAATCCAAAAATTCAAGTTGATGAAAATATCATTATGGAAATGAAATATCCATCACTAGATCAATTTATCAAGAGTAACTTTGATTTTTCGGGTGACAATAATATGGATCAATCTTTTGACTTGGTTTCTTCCTGTATTGATAAAATCTACACAGAAGAGGAAGTGTGGAGTTCTTCTGATGTAACCAAAAAAGAACTTGTTGAGTTTCTAGATCAGATGAATTCTTCTCAATTTAAGCAGATTGAAAAGTTTTTTGAAAGTATGCCAAAGTTATCTCATGAAATTAAGGTTACAAATCCAAATACTGAAGTTGAAAGTACGGTAGTTCTTGAGGGATTATCAAGTTTTTTCGCATAGGAATGGTCCATATGGACCTTGAAAATTATTTTCAATTAAATTTTGCCTTAATGCAGTATCATAAATACTCATTAACTGAGATTGAAAATATGATTCCTTGGGAAAGGGATGTTTACGTTGCATTATTGAAAAATCATTTAGAAGAAGAAAAACTCAAGCAACAACAAAATGGCAGTTGAAGCAGGAAAACTTGCACTGTACGAGGGAACGAGAGAATCTGATTTTGTCACTGAGGACATTGACGAAAGGATTCTTGAGATACTTGGGATAGAAGAACTTTACGATTTTACTTATGGCGAATATAAGCAGATTCTTTTTACAGAACTACAGAAAGTAAATAAAGGACAAGAAAAATCTACTGATAGAGCTATGCTCCTTCAGGATGAATTTAAAAGAGTAAAAAATAAAATTGGCAAATTTAAAATTAAAAAAAAGAAGATAACGGCAGAAAATATAGGTGTAACTGGACCAATTAGGGTATCTAAAGAGAAATTTTTTCTTGCAGGAAAAGCAGTAATTCCTGAAGTTAAAGAACCTTCTTTGGGTAAAGGTGTTAAAAAATCTTTGGAAGGTATTGCTTCTACTTTAGATAATATATTGCATAGATTATTGGTACAAAATCAATATGCCAAAACTAGTGCAGAAAGTGAAAGAAAGAAAGAAGAAAATACTAGTAGAAGAAATAGAGAAAGTGAACTAGAAAAACCAATACAGAAAATGGTTTCTCTAGCAACTAAAATGCTAGCACCGGTCCAAAACATTTTAGATAGTATTTTTAAATTTATATTTTTTACATTATTGGGTAGAGCATTTGTAAAACTCACAAAATGGTTTGCAGATCCAAAAAATAAGAAAAAAATAGCAACATTAAAACAATTTTTGAAAGATTGGTGGCCCAGTATATTAGCAGCGTTTGTATTATTTGCAACTCCATTTGGAAAGTTTGTTAGATCTACAATAGCGACTCTTGCTAAATTCACTCCAAAGATATTATCTCTAATAAAAGCAAATCCTTTAACAAGTTTAGTTGTAACCACTTCTGTTGCGGGAACAATTGCAAGATCTAAAGAAAGAGAAAGAATAAAACCTTTTCTAGAAGAACAAAGAAAAAATATCCAAATCGAAGAAAAAAATCCAAACTTACCTTGGTACAAAAAATTTGGCAACTTTTTTGCTGGTCAAGAATTAAAATTGGGACAATCCAATCAAGCAATTGTCGCACCAGTTCCTGGCGCAATGTATTCTAGTGGCGGCACAGTATCTGGTTTTAGTGGATTGGTAACTGATCAAACTGGCACTAAAGTTTCTGGTGCTGGGCAAGATACTCAAGCACTTCCAATAGAAGGAGGGGGCACAGGTATTCTAAAGAAAGGTGAAGTTGTAATGAATACCGATGCTGTTAACGCAATCGGTAGAGATCGTCTATTATCTTGGAATAGAATTTTTGGTGGACCAAATGCAAATAAACCAACGTTTCTTGGATCTGGAATAGAAACTCATAAAAATGGAGGAGTTATTGGATCTTCAGTAACTCCTAGAATAGGTATGGGGTCGGTAAATCAAACTCTTGCATCAATACAGGGACTTAGTAGAAATAATAGAAGTCAACAACCATTGGGGTCTGGTATACTAAATCAACTTGGGCGATTTCTTCCTGGAACTGGAAGCGTTATATCTCCAAGGTATTCTGAAATGGGCATACAGAATAAGTTTCTTGGAATACCGCTGAACAGAAGTGTCGTTAATCAGAAAGAGGGACATAGATTTTCTCCAAAATCTGTTCAGAGATATAATCAAAATCCAAATGCTCCTAGCGTAATACGTGAATGGAGTCCATATGATTCTACACAAGTTAGTTTTCCCAAACAAAGAGCATCATCTTCGTCAACTATAATTAGAGATGCTTTTAGGAATTTTGGTTCTAATGTACAAACAATAAGAGGTGCAGCAAAACGTCAAGAAGAAGTAATGAGACAAATGGGTTATGAACCCGATGGATATGCAAATCTTCGCGGACAACCAATTAATATTGGACCACAATCAAAACTTACTCTTCCTGGACCTCCAGTTAGAGGTGGAGCAAATGTTAGTGTTATTCAGTTGCCAGATATTGTTAGGAACATTGGTCCAATTGCTCAGACAAGAGGTTCTACAAATGTTCCCAACATTCCTGATCAATACAGCATTAATCAAAAGATTAACAAGTCAATTTATGGAATAGCATAAAATGGCAGTAATAGATTCAAAAAAATTATTACCACCCTCAAAAAGAACAAATAATTTAAGTATTGCTGCCAAAAAAATATTGGTACCAATATCAAATGTCAAGAAAAGGGATAATGCCAAAATCAATCCGGAAGATTTAAAGACTGAAAAAGATAATGTTTCTGTTTCTGATCAATTTTTAGATATAAAGAAAAAGCTTCAAATTATTTCTAAAATTTTAGAAAATACAACAGTTTACAATAAAAAAGAAGTAGAAAGAAAAAGAAGAGCAACTGAGAAAAAAAGATTTGTATCTAGAGAAAAAAAATTAGAATCTTCTTCACCTAAAGGATTATCTTCAAAGAATGTTATACCAAAAGTAGGGTTTGATATTTTTGGTGCCATTAAGAGATTTTTCTTATATACTTTTTTTGGATTTATTTTTGATAAATTAAGTGGAAAAATACCACAGTTGCTTAATATTGCTAGAAATCTATCTCCAATATTTAATTTTGTAGAAGACTTTTCTGGTAATATACTTAATGGTATTGTCAATTTTATTGATTTTGGGTATGATACCAAGAAAAAATTTGAATCTATTGTCGAAAATATTGGTGGAAAGGACGCTGGGAAAAAATTTGATGAATTTTCTAAAAATTTAAATCTAGCATTAAATGCAACAATAATTGCTGCGATGGCAGCCTCTGGCATAAAAACAGGGAGCAATGAAAGAAAAATAAAACCACAAGGAACTGTTGCTGGGGCTCAATCTGCAGGAAGATATGGATATAAACCTCAATCACTTCCTGAAGGTGTAAAACCCGGAACTATAGAAGGAAAAGGAATAACCAGTCAACAAAAAATAGCTCAACGGGCAGCAGACAAGGCTGCTAGACGTGCTGCTGGGGCACAATTAAGAAGAGGAATTTCTGGAGAAACCGCAGGACAAATTGCAAAGTCTGGATCTAAAAAGTTTGCTGGTAAATTAGCAGGAAAAGTTTTTGGTAGAATTCCAATTATTGGTGGACTAGTCGATTTTCTATTTGCTTTATGGTCTGGAGAAAAACCAGGAAGAGCAGCAGCAAAAGCAGTTGGTGCTACAATTGGATCCGCATTAGGAACTTTTATTCCTATTCCTTTTGCCGGAACTATTCTTGGTGGTATTTTGGGAGATATCGTTGGTGGAGCACTATATGACACAATATCCCAAAGACAAAAACCAACAAAATATGCTAAGGGTGGACCAGTTACTAGATCTGGAAAAGTAGTTGGTGGTTCTGTTGGCAGAACTATAAAACGAACTAGAAAAGCAAAGGTCACTAAAGTTCCGCCACAAAAGACACTTCCAGGTAAGGACGTTGGTGGTAAGGGAAAAATTGAAAAACTATTCTCAAAAGAAGTACCGGGACAAAAAAGTGCTCTAAGGTCTCTGAAGAAAACTTCTGAAATATTGAAGAGAATTCCTTTATTTGGTCCTGTTATGGGAGCCTCTGTTGATATTGCTATGGGACAAAAACCAAGCAGATCTGTTTATGGATCTATCAGCAACTTTTTCGGAGCAACCATACAGAGTATCATAGACAATAAAGTTCAATTATCTATTTCCGAGTTACAAAGACAAATATATGGAATGGCAAATGGTGGAGTCATTCCTCAAGCTGGACAAGATGTTGGTAATCAACTTACTGATATTTTAAACAAGTCTTTTTCAAATCTAATACAAACTAGATTAAATGAAATTTTTATAAACATTACAAAAGAACTTTCTTTAAGGGATCCTGCAACGGATAGTTTAAGAGGTCCAATCCCTGGAGACGGTGATTATCAAGGATTTTTGCCAGGAACTCAAGTCATTGGATTTGTTGGATCTACTGGAAGTTCGACTGGACCTCACATTCACATTGAGACTGGTGATGGTTATAGTGGTGCAGGTGGAAGTATACCTGCAAATGTTTTAAAAAATGTTATGGTTGGAGGAAAACCTTTAGATTCTTGGTCATTTACATCTGGAATGGGATGGAGATGGGGTAAAGAGCATAAAGGACTTGATTATGGAATACCCGAGGGAACACCAATTCAACTCACAGGAGGTTTAAAATTTGTAAAATATGTGCCTGGATATAATGCAGGATATGGAAATGTTCTTCTAATCCAAGATTCTGCAGGAAAAACTTATCTATTAGGTCACTTGAAAAAAGGTCCCGCCAATCCAGAAGAAATGGCAAGACTGCAGAGACAAAATTTGGGGGAATCTTTAGCAAAAGTTTCTTCAATGAGAAGATCTGGAAATTCTATAACAGGGCAAGCAAGTTGGTATGGTCCTGGATTTCAAGGCAGAAGAACTGCTTCTGGTGAAAGGTTCGATACAAATAGATTGACAGCTGCTATGTATCAACCTGGATGGGGGGTTGGAACTAAACCATTTTACGTTGAAGTTACAAATCTTTTAAACGGAAAAAGAGTAAGAGTAAGAGTAAATGATACTGGACCTTTTGCAATGCATTCTAATGGAGAACCGATTTATCCATTAAGACCTCATCCAAGAAGGATTATTGATTTAAGTAAAGCTGCCATGGACCGATTGGGTGGAAGTGGTATTATTGATGTTAGAGTTGAAAAGTTGGGATCTGCACCAACAAAAATAGATCCGCCACCAAGACAAAATCCAAATCTTGCAGAACAACCAACAGGAAGAGTTTCTGGGTTTGGTAGGGTTGGTGATACTGAATATTTTTATGCGAATGGAAAATACTGGCAAAGAAAAGGTGGAAAAACTGAAGAAATAACTTCACGCACATATGCTGCAATTAGATCAAATCATAAACAAGCCTTTGGAATTGCTTCTACTGTTGATCCAAACAAGATGAAACTTCCTGGTGGTGGATATAGACCAAAAAGTGATTATGATGTATCTGCATTAATGCCACAGCAGAATCTAAGATCAGTGGGACCATTAAAGTCTCAAACTGATTATGAAATCGCAAGTAATTATATTATTATAAAACAAAAAGAAGTTATTAGAGAATCTACTTCTGGTGGTGGGTATTTGGGCGGATTTTCTAGTTCTTCTATAGATAGTAATAATATTGCAGAATCCTTAGTATAAGATGTCAGTAATTTTAGGAAATAAAGCATCACTTTTAGTAAATGTAACTAGATTTGAGATAACATCTAATTGCAATAATAATGTTGTCAATGTTATTGGTGGTAATGGATTCGTAAGTTTAATTTACCACGAAAGTGTTCTTGAAAACTGTATAAAGGCAACTGCAACAATTGCAGATACTGGATATGCATTATCTAAGGGAAATACAAAAGACCGAGTTGGTTTAATTGAAGGTTTAGATCTTTGTGGTGGAGAAAAAGTTGAATTAGAGTTTGTGGATGGATATGGAAATAAAATTTCATTTTCCAATGAAAAGTCTCTTTATATTGGAAAAATAAGAAATAGAATAGAAAGCAACCAGAATATGGTTTTTGTTATAGACTTGGTAACAAGAGAATTTTTAATAAATGAATTACAAGAAACAAGAGTTGTGCAACGATATGATGGAAAAATATCAGATTCTGTTACTTCTATTTTGAAGAAGACTTTAAAGACTGAAAAAAATATACATGTAGATCCGACGATTAACTCATATAGTTTTAATGGTCACACGGAAAAACCTTTATATAAATGTACTTGGTTAGCAAAAAGATCTGTTCCAGATATTAAAGGAGCTTCTGGAAAAACTGCTGGATATTTCTTTTTTGAAAATTATAATGGATTTCAGTTTAAATCTATTGACACTCTTTTGGATCATGAAAAAAGATCTTATAAATCTTATATTCATGACGGAGTTGTTGAAGGATTGCCACCGCCGACGTATGATGGAAAAATTGTAAGTAAATCATTTCATATCAATATTGACGTTCAAGAAAAATTAATGATTGGTGCATATGGAACTCAAGTTAGAACATATGATCTTTATAGAAATAATTACGACGAAAATGAAGTAATCCCATCAGAATCAGAATCTGACGGATTGAATTATGCGGGGTATAAATTGCCATGTTTTCCAAAAGAAATATCAGATAAACCAACAAGAATAATAAGTAAAATACAACCTGTTGGTATATTAAAACCAATTAAGAAATCAAAAGAATTTGACTATGACGTAAAATCTATTGTTGCACAATCCGCAAGTAGATATAATCAATTGTTCACAATTAAAATGTCCATAACTATAGCAACAGATATGAGTCTTAGGGCAGGCGATTTAATTTTTTGTGATTTTATTGAAATGTCTTCTGAAAAAAATCAGAAAGTAAGTACTAAAGATAGTGGTATATATATGATATCAGATGTTATAACTTTAATCGAACCTCAAAAGTCCTATACTAAATTAAATCTAGTAAGGGATTCTTATGGCAGAAAGCCTAATCCAAATAGGAAAATAGCATAGAAAACCATGGAAAGAACTATCAACCAACACATTGACAATAATAGAAAAGAAATTGATAGCACTACAGTTAGTGCTCAAAGAAAAAGACATTTAGAAGATGAAGTTGAGTCTTTAGAAAAATATAGAGAAAATCACCCAGGAGAGGATCATGATCCAACTCCACTTGAATTATATTGCGATACCCATCCTGACGCATCAGAATGTAGAGTTTACGACTAATGACAGATAGTGCAGTTTTTAACCCTGAAGTAATTGGTGGTAATGGTTTTTATTGGTGGATTGGGGAAGTTGTTGATGATAAAGTCTGGAAGACAAATGAATTAAGATCGAAGTGGAAAGAGTCTGGACAACTTCCTGGATGGGGAAGCAGATATAAAGTAAGAATTGTTGGAAGACATGCTGAGACAAAAAGCAGTCTTTCTGATAATGATTTAGAAATGTGTGAAGTGATGCTTCCTGTCACTGGAGGTAGTGGTCATGCACTTTCATATCAGTCCCCAAATATTAGAAAGGGTACGATTGTAATAGGATTCTTCAAGGACGGAAGAGACGCAAATGAACCAATTATCATTGGTTGTTTGGCAAATAACGATCAAACTCCACTAAAATATAAACAAGGTCAGAGTGGATTCGAACCTTTTAGTGGACTATCGGGAGAAACTGTTCCCGTATATGGAATACCTGCAGAGGGAAGTGGTGGAAAGGCAACAAACAATTCTAAACCAATAGAAGGAGGAACAGCATCTTCTTCAAATAGAACAAATATTGCAGATCAGCAACAGAAAAAAGCTGGGAAAAAGAAAAGTTCTGCAGCGAAGGTATCTGCTTGTGGTGGAAATGATGCTAAGGGAATTCAATTAGCATTGCAAAAAGCAATACAAAAAATTCAAGATGTCAATTCAAAACTTAAATCTTGGCAATCTTCAGTTTCAAACTTACAAGGAGATATTCAAAGAATACTTAGAGAAGCTGCTGAGGACGTATCTAAATTTTTCAAAAATATTATCAATGGCATTAGAGAATTTGTCTTAGAACAAACTGTTGATAGGTTAAAAGAATTTCATGATTATCTATTTCCAAATGAAAGAGATGACCTTTTAAAGGCTACTAAAAAGGCAGTCAATTCTATTTCATGTATTTTTAATAAGATTATTAGCAATCTTATTAATATGCTAATATCTCTTTTGGAAAAACTTATTGATAGATTCATAAATGTTCCTTTATGTGCAGTTGAAAATATTATAGCTTCTATTCTAGGAAAAATTTTTGGATTGATAAGTGGTCTTGTTGACTCTGCATTGGGTCCTATTAATGCAATATTAGGGACTGCAATAAGTTTGGGCGAAGAGATTTTTGGAACATTAAGACAAATATTATCTTTTATTTCTTGTGATGAAAAATCTTCATGTCCAGAAATTGATCAGTGGAGTATATGGGACGGAGCTGGTAATAATGGCGGAAATATAACTGTAGATATAAATTCTATTTTCAATAAAGCAAAAAGTATTGGATTATCCGTCAAAAATGCAGCAAACTTAGATAACTTTAATTTTAATATGGATTTCTCTGATATCTTTCAAGATACTTGCAATGTTGGTCCCGTATTTTGTGGTCCACCAAAAGTAGAGTTTTATGGTGGAGGTGGATCCGGAGCATCTGGAAATGTGATAGTTAGTGCTATTGGCGATATAATAGGTGTAGATATTATAACTCCTGGACAAGGTTACACTAACCCTCCTTTTATATCCTTTAAAGACGATTGTGGAAAGGGTGATGGTGCAACTGGATATGTTAGAATAAACGATGACGGAACCGTTAGTGATGTTGTAATAACTGATCCTGGAACAGATTATCTTCCCGCACCTGATGGAAGTCTTGGTGGTGATGATAGAGAATGGGCAAGACCAGATCAAGCGATTGTTTTTAGATCTGATGGAACATATGATACTCCATATGATCTCGGAGAAACTGTTGAGTTGAATCCTGGAGATGAAATATATGTTCCAAGAGATTCTATTGGTGCGAGTGGTATTATCTTGGACGAAGATAATCAAGAAATTGGAACCATTTCAATACCTCCTGGTGAAAAAATAGTGGCAAATAACAAATCGACGGTAACCATTTCAACACAAAATTCTCCAATTTCTCCAAGAAATCTAGACAATTATCCAACAAGTTCCGAAGGAGTTTACCCAGTAGTTCTATATCTGTGTGAAGTTGTTGTTCAAAATAGTGGAATTAACTATTCAAAGAATGACAAAATAACAGTTACACCAAATAATGGAGCAGATTTAGAACTCGTCCTTGATTCATCTGGATCTATAGAAAAAGTATTAGTTAAAAATAGTGGTATTGGTTACAAAGAAAGACCAATATTTGCAATTGAAACTGAAACAGGTTATAATGCAGAATTATTACCTGTTCTTTGTATTAGAAGAATTGGAGATGAATTGCAAGACGAAGTAGATCAAGTTTCTCCAAATTCAATTTTAAGCGTAGTCGATTGTGTAGGTAGAGTATAATGGCAAAAAAAGAAAATTATCATACAATCAGATACGGAAATAAGGATGGCGAAATAAAGTTTGGTCATATACACGAAGATAATGTTCTATCTTCCTTTATGGTTAGAAGTGGATATGATAGCGAACATTACATGCAATTTGATTCCGACAGTAAAAGAAAAGGTTGGACAACAAATGTATGTCCAGGAACTTTTACTGTTCAGGCAGGCAGAGACACTAAGAAAAATCAATTTGCGGTTGTTGTCGAAGCTTTAAATGGAGATCTTTGGTTAAATGCTCCGAGAGGTAGGATAAGAATTAATGCAGAAAATATTGATATAATTGCAACTGGTGGTGATAATAAAAATGGTGTTGTAAATATCCACGGAAATGAAGCAGTAAATATAACAGGTAACAATGTTAAGATTAAATCTAGCACTGCATCTAGATTCTTTTCTTCAGGAAGTACAAAAATTATATCTCAAAATTATTTGGATATATATTCTGGATTCATTGATTGTGCAGATGGTGCGACTGTGAATGTCAGGTCTCTACTCAAATCAGAAAACGAAGACGAAAATCAGTAAAAAATTATGAAAGTTCCAGATTTAGCAATAGGAAGACAACTTTTTTGTGGTCTAGGAAGACCAGAAATTTTAGGCAGAGGAAGGAGAGTTGTAAGAGGATCTGCCTTTATTCAAGGACCTGAATTTGTTGGTGATCCATCATCAGTATCAAAACCGATTCCAACAGAGTTTGGTACAGTAACTTGTACAGAAACAACAAATATTGATATGAAGCCTTTGCCATTTTATTCTTTATTTGTAAAAACTTTTGCTAGAATTAAAGGATATTTGAAGATTGATTATTTACTATCAGTTAAGTATATAAAATCTCATGTAATATTAACTTCTGTATTAAAAGCTGGAGTTAAAAACTTTGAAATAGATCACCCATTAGATCCAGAAAGACAAAATTTGGTCCATTCATGTCTGGAAGGTCCAGAAATTGGCGTTTATGTTAGAGGTAGAATAACTAACAAAACAGAAATTAATCTTCCAAATTATTGGACAAAATTAATAAACCCACAATCAATTACTGTTCAATTGCAACCAATTGGCGCTCATCAGGATATTATTGTAAAAAGAATAGGAGAAAATAAAATATTCTTACAATCAAAATCTGGTATTCCCATTGATTGTTTTTATCATGTTTATGCAGAGAGAGTTGACGTTCCAAAATTACAAGTTGAGGTTTTGAAAAAATGACTTTGTTTGATTTTAAAAAATATGCAGTTCTAACTGGACCTGGCAATGGAGATTATAATTTTGACGACAGTGAGCCAAACTGGTGGAAAAAGGACGATTTTGGTAGCGACTTCAATTTAAATGATGTTGCTGTTGTACTACTAAACACAACCGCAGATTATGCATATTTAAAACTCAATGGATATGACACAAGTTCTGTAACTCTAGGAAGAAGCACAGGACCTATTGGAACATTTACTGTTGACGCATCACAAACAAATTTTTCAGGAACAGTAACTGCACCAAATTTTCAAGGAACTATAAATGTTCAGTCTTGGAAAGGATTTGATATTAAACACCCAAATAAACCAAATTATAGACTAAGGCATATTTGTTTGGAAGGTCCTGAAGGAGGAGTTTATTTTAGAGGAAGACTCACAAATTCTAACGTCATAAATTTGCCAGATTATTGGAATGGATTAATTGATCCAGAAACAATTACAGTTTCATTAACCCAAATTGGTTATTCTCAAGATTTGATCGTAGAAAAAATAGAATGGGGACAAAAAATTATATTAAAATCTGGAAATGGAGCAAATATAGATTGTTATTATTTGGTAAATGCTTCAAGAATGGACGGAGATCCTTTAATTATTGAATATGAAGGTGCATCACCAAAAAATTATCCAGGAGATAATACTCAATATTCTATTTCTGGATATCACTATGACGTTCGGGGTCTTGACGGGTAGGGTCTGGTGTGGTATGATTACTTGGTAATCAAAGGATTCGACCAAATGAATGATGAGTATCTAACTAGATGTGTGATCGATCCAATCTCTAGAAAAGTTCATCTTTTTTCCAACGAAGGGTCAGAAAAAGAAGTGGTCTGTGAGACTGTACAAGAGTTTATGAATGTGCTAAAGTTTGTTCGAGAAACACTTGACGAAGAAACCCTTTCTTACACAAGTCCCGTATGAGACCTGAAACACGAGAATCAATGGAAATGTTGTTCACAGCAAAATGGAATGTTCCAACGGCAGCAAAGAACTGTAATCTCACCAACAAAGAAATGAAGATTACGTTTAATGAATACTGCCGTTTACATCCCCCAACTTATGTGGTAGAATCTGACAATCAACTCAATCTCTTTTGAGTTTTTATGGGACTGTCGCCTATGGGTTAAGGCCCACTGCTTATAACGGTGTGAACTGAGTTCAAGTCTCAGCAGTCCTACCAAAATACATGGGAGCGTGGCGGAATCGGTAGACGCACCTGACTTAAAATCAGTTGGGCATTTGCTCGTGGGAGTTCAAGTCTCCCCGTTCCTATTAGAGGTTTTAAACAATCTCTAAATATAAAAAAGTAGGAGGTTCTCCTATGAAATACAGAATAGATGCCAGATACGTTTGGTATAATAAAGGAGCACAAATAGTTCTAATGTATTTCATAAATCAAATACCATTTACTTTTGATGATGTTCCTGATAGTTATCAATACGATCTGGAAGTCATAGAATTGGCAGATAAAGAAAGAAGGTTTGAACCAGATGATTTATATAAATCATCTTTTTATTTAATTGATGAACTATGTCATCCTCTAATGTTTGAACTAGATCTAGAAAATCCTGAAATGTTACCTGTCGATTAATTGCCCTTGTAGCTCAGCTGGTAGAGCACCGCTTTTGTAAAGCGGTTGTCGCAAGTTCAAGTCTTGTCGGGGGCTTGAGTTCTATAAAACTCCAAATGTCACTTATTTCACAACAAGATAGAAAAACCACAATCGAAGCACTTGATTTCTATCTCTTTAGCAAAGGAATTGATATGAGCGAAGAGAAAAGAATGGAATTAAATGCTCTTCTAAATTGGGTAAAACTAGAATATCAAAAAAATGAAAATTAATCTCTGGTATTGTAATGATATGAATCAGTGGCGTTGGACTTTAACTGACGACGCAAGACCTATCATAAAACAAGAATCTGGACAGCAACCAAATCTTCGTGATGCTATGAATGATGTTGCAACTACTGTAGAATATCTAATGAATGGCAAAGAGTGATTTCTATATTGATAAAGTAAATAAACAACAAGCAAAGGAACTTTTATTACAATATCATTACCTCAAAGATTTTTCAAAGGGATTTAAGTCGGGGTATAACTATGGTCTCTTTGAAAATAATTATTTCGCGCCATTAAATATTGGTGGAATTAAAGGAGTTTGTATATTCACTGGATTGCCTGTACCTGAGATTGCAAAAGGAGCATTTGGACTTGAAAGAAATGAACAACAAGGACTTTTCGAACTCTCAAGACTTTGCATCGAACCTAGTACGCAGTCATGCGAATATAACATCACTTCTTGGTTTGTGTCACGGGCGATTAGACAACTTCGGAAAGATACTGAGGTTAAAGCAATCCTTTCTTATGCTGATTCAGATTTCCATTCTGGTACAACTTATCGTGCTTGCAACTTTAAGTATTACGGTCTCACGGATCGAAAAAAAGATTTCTATTATTCAGACGGAACTAAACACTCTCGTGGAAAAGTAAAAGGTGCTGAAGGAGAATGGAGAGAACGAAGTAGAAAGCACAGATATCTTATGGTATTCGACAAAAAACTTCAAGAAAGGTTGACTTGGAAAGAAGAGATGTGGTATAATAGTTAAGGCGATACAAAACCAAACTCCCTTCCGTGTGACTTCAAAACCTCCCTTTAAGGGGGGTTTCGTTGTATGATAAATAATCTATAACGGAACTTCTCATAGCAATAAAATGGGTCTTAGTCGCTTAGATAATTTTCTTAAGAATACAAAAGGAACAATTCTCTACGTCGATCCTTCGAGTATTGACGCAACAGATGGTGTAGAAAATCAAGGTAATTCTCTCACGAGGCCCTTTAAAACAATCCAAAGAGCTTTAGTTGAGGCAGCAAGATTTTCTTATCAAAAGGGAAGAGATAATGATAGATTTGGTAAAACAACAATTTTATTATATCCAGGTGAACACTTAGTTGATAATAGACCTGGATATCTTGTCAATAATATAAATGATTATACTCTGAGAAATGGAGGAACAACTAATGACTTGTCTCCGTTTGATTCTCAAACTAATTTTGATCTAGCTACTGAAGATAATACTTTATATAAACTTAATAGTATTCACGGTGGTGTTATTGTTCCAAGAGGAACTTCAATTGTTGGATTGGATTTAAGAAAGACTAAGATCCGACCAAAGTATGTACCAAATCCAGAGAATGATAATATTGAAAGATCTTGTATTTTTAGGGTAACAGGTTCTTGTTATATTTGGCAGTTCAGTATTTTTGACGCTGATCCAAATGATGTTGTATATAAAGATTATACAAGCAATGTCTTTGTTCCCAATTTTTCTCATCATAAACTTTCATGTTTTGAATATGCAGATGGTGTCAATAAGGTAGAAATTGAAGACGCATTCTTATCTTATTATTCAGAGAAAACTGACCTTGACATGTATTATGAAAAGGTCGGAGCAGTTTATGGTTCGACAAGTGGAAGAGCTCTTCCTCCAGAATTTGTTGGAGATCCTATTGATATCCAAACAAAGATTGATGAATTTAGAATTGTTGGATCAAAAGGTGCTGAAATTGGAATAACCAGTATTAGATCTGGTGATGGTATAACACCTACTACAACTATTACAGTAGATCTTCAAACTAATGATGCAGGATTACAAGTTGATACTCCAATAAGAGTTGAAGGTGTAAATGCTCCTGGATATGACGGACAATATGTTCTTAGTGAAGTTATTAGTAATACTCAGGTAAAATATAAGGTACAGAACTCTCCACTAGATCCTCTTCCTTCTGTTTCTGGAGCAACTTTAAGTATATTAGTTGATACTGTTACATCTTCCTCACCATATATCTTTAACATTTCATTGAGATCTGTATATGGAATGTGTGGAATGTTGGCAGATGGAGAAAAGGCAGATGGATTTAAGAGTATGGTTGTTGCCCAATTCACAGGAATTGGACTCCAAAAAGACAACAATGCTTTTGTAAAATACAACTCTACTAGTGGAACATTTAATGATAAAACTGCTAGTGGAAATGAAAATATTCACACGGACTCTAGAGCAAGATATAAACCAACATATTCAAACTTCCATATTAAAGCAACAAATAATGCATTTATTCAGGTAGTTTCTGTTTTTGCTATTGGATATGCTCAACATTTTATTGCTGAAGATGGTGGAGATCTTTCAATAACAAACTCAAACTCAAACTTTGGTGCCAAAGCCCTAGTTGCTTCTGGATACCAAAAAGAAGCTTTTAGAAGAGATGATGTTGGATATATAACTCATATTATTCCTCCAAGAGAATTAGAAACAACAGAAACTAGTGTTGAATTTTTATCAATTGACATTGCAAAAACTGTAAGTATTGCTTCAACTAATCGCCTTTATCTTTATAACGAGACAAATCAATCTTCACCTCCTGAAGGTGTAATAGAAGGTTACAGGATTGGTTCTAAGAGAAACGAAAATTTAAATGTACTTTTCTCTTCGGGCGGAATTAGTACACAATATTCGGCTAGAGTCATCATGCCGAATACTCAATTCACTTCTTCTGAGACAACCTCAGAAAAAATATTTGTTGTTGATAGAAGTGTAACTGGAATTAATAGTATTACAAGCAATGTAATTACACTAAATCAAACTCATTCGTTTATTAATGGAGAATCTGTAAGAGTTATAAGTGAAACTGGTCAAATTCCAGATGGAATTTCGAATAATCAAATTTATTATGCAATTACTAGTGGCAGCAATATTAGCAATGGTAAGCAACTTAAACTTGCACAGACTTTAAATGATGCTATCAATGATGATGAGATTACTATTAATAGCAAGGGTGGAATACTTCAAGTAATAAGTAGAGTATCCGATAAAAAGTCGGGAGATATTGGACACCCAATTCAATGGGATGGAAGCCAATGGTATATCAACGTTGCAACTGCTTCGACCGAAAATTCAATTTATCCAACAATTATTAGTGCAGGAACAACTTCTCTTGGACAGGCAAGTCCTAGAACATTTATCACAAGAAAACCTGATAATAGATCTCTAGATGATACAATTTATAGAGTTCGTTATGTAATTCCTTCCGATTCGACAATTGTTTCAAGACCTCCTGTTGAAGGATATGTAATCCAAGAATCAAATACGTCAATAGGATCTACAGACTCTGAAGTTGCATATCAGTTTAATCCTTCTTCAGCAAGTCTATCAAATTCAACCGAATTAAGGAACTTTAGAATAATTTCTAATGCAAGTTGGAACATTGGAACTGCAAACATTTTAACAGAAATTCCACACAACCTTAAAGTTGGATCTGAGGTTGAAATTAATAATATAACCAGTTCAAATAATACGACTGGTATTGCAAATACTGGATTTAATGGAACTTTCACTGTTACTGGAATTAGTAGTTCTAAGCATTTTAGTATTGCCTTAAGCAAAGATCCAGGATCCTATACGAATAATAACTCTTCTAGAAATGTATCTCTTCCATATTTTAAGAAGAAAAGATACTCTGGAACATATTATATCTACAAGAGTCAAGAAGTTCAAGAATATATTTCAGGAAAACAGGATGGAATTTATCATTTACACATAGTAAATTCCTCAAATTCTCCAACTTCTTCACCATTCACAGGTTATAGATTCTCTCAACCGCTGCAGAATCTATATCCACAACTAGATAGAGATAATCCAATATCGGATCCTCAATCTGCAACATGTTTTGCTTTATCAGAACCAGCAGGACAAGTTATCGTTAATAATTCACAATACAGCATTACAAAAGAAACGATTGAAAAACTGTCTCATGACAATAACATTGGAATAGGTCTTACCAATATTATTTCGAATGTTGCAGGAACTGCTCACACATTCTTCACTTCTTATGATCATGGGTTGAATGGAATAACTAAAGTTGGAATTGTAAGTTCTGGGTATGCATATGGTTCTGGATCTTCTGGTACTCTTTACAATGCTCGTTTAGTTGGACTTGCTGGTTCTGTCACAGGCATTAATGCTACTGCCAGAATATCCTTTGATACTGCTGGAAAACTAACTAATGTTTTCATTATTAATGGTGGTAGTGGTTATGGAATAGGAAACAGTCTTGCTGTTGTCGGAGTAGCAACTACATCAGGACATATTATTGGAATCGTAAGCGTAACAGCAACGACAAATAATATAAATGATACTCTTGTCCTTTCTGGAATTTCTTCCTTATCATACAAAGATTACAACACTTCATATAGAATTACTGGAATTTCCACAAGAACTATTACAGTAGAGTCTTCCAGTCCCATATCTGGTGTCTCCACAATAACTGGTATTGGAATTACTGCTTCACTTTATTCTGAAGCAATTCTTACAGGAAAAACTTTAGGAATAACTACCATTGCATATAATCCAGTAACAGGACTGGCTACTGTTACAACGGATCAAAATCATGGTCTGTTTACCAATAACAAAGTAAGATTTAGTGGAGCAAACTCTTCAGTATTCAATGGAGACTTTGTTATTAAGAGTGTTGTTGGACTAACTACATTTATTGCCAATATTGGTGTCGGAACAGCAAACTATGATACAAGTGGCACAAAATATCTTTATAGACTTGGATATACTTCAAATGCTGGAATTATTAAGAGAGACGACGAAAATCTTTCTGGACGTTTAATATCAGAATATGCTGGTATTACAACAACACTACAATCCACAATTTCTTCACAAACAACTACAACGATATCTATCGTAAACGTAGAAAATCTCAATTTACAAATTGGCGATTTCTTACAAATAAATGACGAGATCCTTAGAATTAAGACAACAGTTACTGGAAATCCAGTTACTGTCTTTAGAGGAGTTCTTGGATCCAGAAGACAGACACACGAAGCTGGATCTGTAATTAGAAGAATAAGACCAATACCAGTTGAATTGAGAAGAAATTCTATTATTCGTGCATCTGGTCATACTTTTGAATATGTTGGATATGGTCCTGGCAACTACTCTTCATCACTTCCAGAAAGACAAGATAGACAAATAACTCCTCAAGAAGAAATTTTATCACAGTCAACAAAAATTGATGGTGGTATTAACTATTATAATGGTATGAATGATAAGGGTATTACATACTCTGGAAATAAGAAAGTAAATTCATCGACTGGTCAAGAAGAAGTATTTGACACTCCAATTGCAACAGTTGTTGGTGAGGATATCATTTCAAATGATATCAATGTTGGATTTAATGTTATCAACCCATTAGAAGCTACCATTAGCAGATCAATTAGGGTTGAGGGTGGTATAGATGGAAATATTATTTCGAAGTTTGATGGTCCTGTTGTTTTCAACAACAAATTAACTTCAAATTCAACAAAGGGTATTGAAGCTTCTTCGCTACTCCTACAAGGTGATGTTCAGGTATCTAGAAAGTATACTGTAGGTATTTCAACTCCTACTGCAGCTTCAAACCCAGGAGATGTTGTTTACAACGGCAATCCTTTAAGTGGAGGCAGTGTTGGTTGGATATACACACAAAACAATCGTTGGGAGACATTTGGAAATATTGCAGATAATGGATTACTAACCAACTTCTTAACGATAGGCATATCTTCAAATTACAATTATGTTGGACTTGCAACTCTAATTAACTTTGTTGGTACCGGTATTTCTATTGCACATTATTATGATAATACAACAGGAATCACTACATTAACATTCTTCTCAAGTTCTGTTGCACCAGCAACATTAAACGTCGCAGGAGTTTCGACATTCAATAACAATTCGATATTTAATAGTGGAATTAATGTTGTTTCTGGTGTATCTACTTTCTCAGATCCTGTTAACTTCGCTAAAGAAGTCAATCTATCCCAAAGATTAATTGCAAATAATATTAGATCCACGGGTATTACAACACTACCAAATCTAGATTTATCAACAGTTATAAGTGGAATTACCACTTTCAATGGTGATGTTTCAATAGGATCATCTACTAGAGCGTCTGATTCTTACGTTAGAGTTCTTGCTGGTGATAACAATATTGCTGGATTTGAGGCACATGGTTCCGTTCAAGGAACAGGATATATGTTTGTAGGACAATCCAGTATATATGGTGGAGGCGTATACTATAATGGTGATGGAACTCCAGGATTTGCTACTGGCGAGACTTCGGATGAAATTTCATTCTATAGAAAGGATAATTCTACAAATGAAGTAGTTTTCTCATATCCTTACAATAGCAATAGTGTGACATTCAGAGGTTCAATAACTGCGCCATTTGTAAGTGTTTCTGGAATAGTAACTGCTTCAGACTTCAACTCTAGTTCAGATATTAATCTGAAAAAGAACATTGAACCACTACAGAATTCTCTAGATAAAATTGCACAACTTCAAGGTGTAAGTTTTGAATGGAAATCAACTGAAGAAAAATCTATAGGTTTAATTGCACAAGAAGTTGAAAAAATATTCCCAGAGATGATTGGTGAAAGTGAGGATGGATTTAAGACAATTAGATATAATAATCTAATTGCAGTCCTAATTGAAGCAGTTAAAGAACTAAGAGAAGAGGTTAATGAACTGAAAAAACAATAAATAGTAGAAACAATCTACTCGGGTGGAGAGTGAAACCCAATGGGAATCAATAAAAACTTTGTAGTAAAAAACGGATTAGAAGTTGATACAGATCTAATTGTTGCCGATTCCTTAACCAATAAGGTGGGAATCGGTACTTCTATTGCAAAATATTTGTTTCATGTAAGTGGTGGTATTGGGGTTACTGACATTTATACCACTGGGGTATCTACCGTTAGAGAAAAGCTTCAAGTTGGTCTAGACGGCATTGTAATGACTGCCGGAAAAGACGATGCATATGTTGGATTTGGAACGAATTTGCCCATATATCAGGTAGAAATAAGAGGATTTTCTACTGGAGCAGGGACAACTTCATTTTATGTAGATGGAAATTCTATATTTAATGGAAATCTTATCGTAAATAATGTAAATGCGAATGGAATCGAACTTACAAATATAAATCTCTCAGGAATCTCAACTTTTGCTGTAGGTGTAGTTACTACTCTTAGAGGAACTAACCTAAGTTATAGTGGAATTGGAACCATAGTTAATGTAAGAGGTACGGATCTTAGTTACACCGGTATTGGCACAATAGTTAATGTAAGAGGTACAGATCTTAACTATAGTGGAATCGGCACAATTGCCAATATAAGCAATACAAATTTATATTCGCAAAATGCATTTGTAAATACTGGAATAATTACCACACTAACGGGAACCAATCTAAATTATACCGGTATTGGTACTATAGTTAATGTAAGAGGCACTAATTTAAACTATAGTGGAATTGGTACTATTACTAATTCTGTAGGTACTAATTTAAATTATAGTGGCATAGGAACCATTGTCACACTAAATTCAACAACAAGCAATATTACAAATTTATATAATACTAATGCTTATGTCAACACGGGTGTAGTTACATCTATATCAGGATCAACTGCAACATATTCAATTGGGGACATTACTTCAGTTAGAGGTACTAATCTAAACTACAGTGGAATTGGAACCGTTGCTACTTTAAATTCAACAACAAGCAATATTACAAATTTATATAATACAAATTCATATGTTGTTGTTGGTATAACAACGACTTTAACAGGAACCAATCTAAATTATACTGGTATTGGTACCATAGTTAATGTAATAGGCACTAATCTAAACTATAGTGGAATTGGCACTATTGCTACATTTAATTCCACAACTTCAACAATAACTACGTTAAATCCAACAACAATTAATAATGCAAACTTATACAGTACTAATGCATATATTAACACAGGCGTAGTTACATCAATATCAGGATCGACCGCAACATATTCAGTTGGTGATATTACAGCAGTTAGAGGCACCAATTTAAACTATAGTGGAATTGGTACGATAGTTACCTTCAATTCAACAACCTCTACGATTACTACATTAAATCCAACAACAATTAATAATACAAACTTATACAGTACAAATTCTTATATTAATACTGGTGTAGTTACATCTATATCAGGATCAACTGCAACATATTCAATTGGTGATATTACATCAGTCAGAGGCACCAATTTAAACTATAGTGGAATTGGTACAATTGTAACACTAAATTCCACTACTTCAAATAATACAAATTCTTATGTTGGTAATTTGTATGCAACTTCTGGTATTGTAACAACTTTAACAGGATCTTCTATAAGTTATTCTGGAGTAGGAACAATTGCTGCACTAAGGGGCAATAATATTAACTATACTGGAGTATCTACAATTACTGCCGCTTCAGGAACAAGTCTCAATTACACTGTAGCCGATATTGTCAATACTAGAGGTACTAACTTAAATTATACTGGAATTGCAACTATTGGTAATGTCTTAATATCAAATGGAAATGTAAGTGGTATTGGAATTACGGTTTATTATTATGGTGATGGGTCTAATTTAACAAACACTCCTCCAGGAAACCCAGCAGGAGCAAATCAAACTATTCAATATAATAATGGTGGAGCGTTTGCCGGATCAGGTAACTTAACATTTGATGGAACTACAGTAACTTTTGGTTCTGTAGTGAAGGCTAATGGTACTGGTGTTAATGCTGGTGTTGGAGTTATAACTGCAACAGATTTCAATTCAACTTCTGATATTAATTTAAAAGACGATATTAGTGTAATTGATAACGCTTTAGAATTGATCAATTCAATCGAAGGAGTTAGATTCAAGTGGAAGTTTAATAGCAAACCTTCAATAGGTGTTATTGCACAACAAGTCGAAGAAATTTTACCAGAACTAGTTTCGGTAGGAGATTCTAAAACTGTCAATTATAATGGTTTTATTGGAATATTGATCGAAGCTGTTAAAGAATTGAGTTTGAAAGTCGAAGACCTTGAACGTAAGTTATTATAAATATTAATATCCCTAGCCTAGTGGAGACACGAAAATGGCAATCAAAATTAGCAATACGACCGTTATTGATGATGCCAGAAATATAGTTAATGTTCCTAATGCAAATTATACCGGAATTGTAACAGCCTCTAGTTTTGTTGCTAACAATACAGCTCTACCTAGTAGAGGGCAAGTAATTGCATTTTCACTTGTCCTATAATTTACCAAAATAAGAGGTATCACAAATGGCCGCACCAAATGTTGTAAACACTTCTACAATTACTGGCAAATCCGTTCATTACACAGCTACAACTTCTTTAGCAGATACTGGTGTTACAAACACTAGTGGAAGTAATAAAGTTTTTAAGATAAATAGCATTATTCTTGCAAACAAAGGAGCAGCCACTGTTCCAGTAAGAGTTGCAATTGTTTCTTCTTCTACAACTTATTATCTAGCATATGATATTCCAGTTCCTCTTGGGGCAACTTTGGTTCTTATTGGTAAGGATGATGCAACATTTTACTTAGAAGAGAACGAAAAAATACAAGCTTATGCAGCTTCTTCAACTTCAATAGACGTTCATATTAGTTACGAGGAGATTTCATAATGCCAGGAAATGGGGGATTTATTGGTACAGTAGCGACTTCCAATTCAAATAATGCTTATGGTGTTTGGGGTATAAAAGAAGTTTTTTCCGCACTTCGTAATGGTAATTGGCCAAAGCTATACATCAGTGCTTCTGGTGGCACTACAACAACTTCTGGTGGATATACAATTCACACATTTACTTCTACACAAACATTCTCAATAAACTATGCTCCACCAGGAGCAACTATGGAATATTTGGTAGTTGCAGGTGGAGCTGGTGGTGGAGCATATCAAGGTGGTGGAGGAGGAGCTGGTGGATATAGGACAGGAACTATGTCCATGACCACAGGCACATCATATACAATGACTGTTGGTGGTGGTGGATCTGGAACTGTTGGTGGTTCTGGTGGAGTTGGTGGAGATAGTTCCATTGGATCTGCTGTCATTTCCACTGGAGGTGGTAGTGGGGCAGTATATGGATCTTCTGGTGGAAGTGGTGGATCTGGTGGTGGAGGAGGCCCATATGATCCTTCACCATATACAGGACCTGGAGGAGCAGGAAATACTCCGGCAACTTCACCTTCACAAGGAAATCCTGGTGGATATGGTAAAGCTGGTCCAGGGTTCATGCCTGGTGGTGGAGGAGGTGGGGGTGCCTCAGCAAGTGGTGGAAATAGAACCAGCACATTTTCGGGACCTGGTAATGGTGGGTCTGGAAACACTTCCACTATATCAGGAACTAGTATTGTATATGCTGGTGGTGGTGGAGGTGGTCAATATTATGACCCAACACAACCATTTGTACCTGCAGGAACTGGTGGATCTGGTGGTGGAGGTAACGGTGGAGTAGGATTTACTGCTGCACAAACTGGAACCACAAACCGTGGAGGTGGAGGTGGAGGAGCTAATGCAGATTTTGTTCCTTACCAAGGACCTACTGGTAGCGGAGTTGGTGCCGCTGGCGGATCTGGAATTGTTATTGTCAGATATTTAACAACTTATACTGCATAATACAAATATTGGAGAGATATGGCACATTTCGCAGAATTAGACCAAAATAATATTGTAAAACAAGTTGTTGTTGTTGATAATAGTATTATTTTGGATGAAAATGAAGTAGAAGTTGAAGAACTTGGAGTTGATTTTCTAGAAGAAGTATATGGACATAGGAATTGGAAACAAACCTCATATAATGGAAATTTTAGATGTCATTATGCTCAGATTGGAGGAACTTATGATGAAGAAAAAGATATTTTCATTCATAAGAAGCCATTTCCTAGTTGGGTTTTAAATATTGAAAATAACACTTGGAAACCCCCTATACCAAAACCAACTCCAAAAGACGGATCATTGTTTATTTGGAATGAAGAGATTGGAAATTGGGTAGATATTTTAAACCCAGAATAGATATACAATTATTAATTTGTTTTAATGAATATGAAAAAGATTATTAAGCAAGCTCCTACTATCATGGAGAAGCACAACGCATTAGGTGTTTATTTTTCTATTGACGAAGGATATCCAGCAGTTCCTTATGGAGCAATTAAATACTTTGAAAAGTATGGATATTTGTTGGTGAAAGATTTATATAATTCGGGATATTTTAAAAATGACTATGACAAAATCCTCAGAAAAAATAACATTTGTAGTATTTTTTCCGAGGATTATTATAAATGTTTTGAAGAAATCAAAAACATTTTAGAGAGTGTTTTTGATACAAGTCTATATAAAAAATCATATTATGATAAATTTTTTACTACTTCTAGTGGAAATCTAGATTATTTTAATCAAAATTCCAATATTTGTGTCAGATATCAATTAAGTTCGAATTCGAATAAAACAATTGTTTATATTGAAACTGATACAAACGAAATACATGAGGTTAATTTATGTAATGGTGGAGCATTAATTTATAAAAACAACATTGAAAGAAAAGTATCTATTAAAAACGTTGGTGACTCTAACAATGTTATCAAAAAACTAATACCAAACAATTTCTTCAGTCACCAAATTTTCTTTAATTATGACTATTGTAGTAGATAAATTCTTAAGGAGGTAAAAATGGCACACTTTGCTGAACTTGATGAAAATAATACAGTAAAGCAAGTTATTGTTGTCGGTAACGAGAATTTGATAAATGAAAATGGTGAAGAAGTTGAAGAACTTGGGGTTAACTTTTTAGAAGATCTATTCGGTCATAGAAATTGGAAGCAGACTTCTTATAATAATAATTTTAGAAAAAAATATGCTTGTATAGGTGATACCTATAGAGAGGATAAAGATTGCTTTATAGGAGAACAACCATTCCCAAGTTGGTCTTTAAATGAAGAAACTATGGAATGGGATCCTCCAGTGCCTAAACCAATTATTGCTGGAACATTTTACGTTTGGGTTGAGTCTGAACTAAAATGGAAAAATCTTGTCGAATAAAAAGTAAATATATATCTAGTATGCAATAGGATTATTATTTTATGTCATTTCAAAGTGTTTGGTATGAAACCAAAATGCCAGAAGAAATTATTGACATCTTCGAGAAAGAACTAGAATATGTTCCAACAGAAGATGGTCAAGTAGGTCAAGTAGATAATTTTAGAATTTCATATAAAACAAGAAAATCTAAAATTGGTTGGATTGGAGCAAATTGTTGGTTTTCTGGACTTTTGCATTCATATATTCTGAAAGCAAATAACGAAAACTTTTTCTATGATATTGAGGGTTTTGAAGGAGACACTATCCAATACAGCATTTATAATAAAGATAGTCATTATACTTGGCACACTGATATGTCCCTTCCAAATTTTTATCACCCCACAAAAAATAAAGAAGAAGATTTTATAAAATTAAAGTCAGAACGTATTAGAAAATTGTCAGTTAGTTTACAGCTATCTGGAGAAGATGAATATGAAGGTGGCGAAATGCAGTTTTTAGATGACAATAACCAACTTTATACTGCACCAAAATCTAGAGGAACTATAATTATTTTTGATAGCAGAGCTAAACATAGAGTAAGAAAAGTAAAATCTGGATGCAGAAAATCGATTGTAGGGTGGGTTGTTGGACCTAGATGGAAATAAATATAAAATAATAGAGAAATAATCTGATAGTATGCCACTTCCTAGTTCTGGACAAATAAGCCTACTACAAATTGCCCAAGAATTTCTAGATGGGGCCCCACACCAGATGGACGAGTTCTATAGGGGAGGGGCTAAAGTTCTCCCTAGTCCTGCAAATAACCCTATTCCAACAAGTGGTACCATTGCATTTTCAAATTTTTATGGAGCAACTCTAAAACTTACTACGGGAGGAACAGAATCTACTAGCCCATCTGGAGGATCAACAAGACACACTTTTACAACTACTGGAAATTTTCAAGCTATTGGAACAATTCCAAGTTTAAATTATCTTGTTGTAGCTGGTGGCGGAGGAGGAGGTTCTGTTTATGGTGGTGGTGGAGGTGCCGGAGGGTTTAGAGAAGGAACCTTTACAAACTTTGCTGCTGGAACTTATACAGCAACTGTTGGTGGTGGGGGAGGAGATAGAGGTAATGGCAATAATAGCGTTTTTAGTACTATTACTTCTGCAGGCGGTGGAGGTGGTGGTAGAGGATATCAAGGAAGTCCTTCCACAATTCCGGGAGTAGCAGGAGGATCTGGAGGTGGAGGTGGATTCTCTGCAAACTATATTGGATTTTTTGGAGGAAGTGGGGGAGCAGGAAATACTCCGGCAACTTCACCTTCACAGGGGAATAATGGTGGAAGTGGGGCGCACGGAGGTCCATCCTATCCTGGTGGTGGAGGAGGCGGCGGAGCTAATGGTGCGGGAAGTAGTAAATACTCCGCGTTTGGATCTGCTGGTCCTGGTGGATTTGGAAGAACAGCTTCAATAAATGGATCAACTTATGCCGGTGGTGGAGGTGGTGGACAATATAGAAATCCTTCACAACCATTTGCGCCTGCAGGAGTTGGTAGAGATGGTGGTGGTAATGGTGGAGTTGGTGCTGGTGGAGCAAGCGGAACAGCAAACACTGGAGGAGGTGGTGGTGGAGGATCTGGTAATGGAAATGGTGGGTCTGGTATCGTAATCTTATCTTATGCAAATGCCACAGGAGGAACTGTAACAACAGCCAGTGGTTATACGATCCATACATTTACCTCTACAAACACATTTACCGCAAATTCCACAATTACTGCAGAATATTTGGTAATTGGTGGAGGTGCTGGTGGTGGTATGGGATCTGGGGGTGGAGGAGGAGCTGGAGGTTATAGAACTGGTTCTATAACAATACCTGCCGGATCTTATACAGTAACTGTTGGTGGTGGAGGTGGTGGTGGAACCTCATATGGAGCGAAAGGTCCTAATGGAAATGCAAGTTCTTTTAGTACAATAACTGCTGCTGGAGGAGGTGGTGGTGGAACTTCTTATCCTTCTTCGGCATTCCCGGGAAACCCAGGCGGATCTGGTGGAGGAACTAGCGGAGAAGGTGGATCTATCGGTCCTGGAAACTCTCCCGCAACTGCGCCATCACAAGGAAATAATGGTGGACAAGGAAGACAACTTGGATACTCTGGTGGTGGAGGTGGTGGAGGTGCTGGAGGAGCTGGTGGCAGTAAATACTCTGCATTTGGATCTGCCGGAACAGGTGGAACTGGAACAACTAGTAGTTTTAATGGAACAAGCACAGTTTATGCCGCTGGCGGTGGAGGAGGACAATATAATGACTATACGCAACCATTTGCACCTTCAGGGCCAGGAGGATCTGGTATTGGTGGAAGGGGAGGGACTAGAGCAACTCCAGTTGGAAGTGGTACAGCTAATCGCGGAGCAGGGGGTGGAGGGTCTGGTAATGGTTGGCAAGGAGGTTCATTCTTCTCTACTGGAGGAGGATCTGGAGGTTCTGGAATAGTAATGATTAGATATACTTAATCACAGTTTAATAAATTAAAACAATCAATATCTTTATCATAAGCATATTCTTTATATTTTCCATTTTTTCTAACATAATGGAGAAATAATTGAATATGATTTTCGTTTTTACTGCAGTTTAAAGGTGATCTCCAATGTGGAAGATCTATGCCCTTATATAAAAGAGCAGAACCCGTGTCAATATAAAATTTTTGTTTCTTTCCACTAGAATCTAAGATTTGAAGTGGCCATTTTGTAGGACTATCTATTGTAACCGAAAGAGATATCTCACAAGAAGGTCTATCAATATGATATTTTAAATATGATTTATTTGGATATGCTGTCATGAACCAATAAGTGGGAACTATTTCTTCTCCAAGCAATTCTTCAATAACTACTTTTGCTTTTTTTACGGCAAAAACTGCATACTTTGGAGAGTAAAACATGATAACGTTTCCTCTTGTTTTATCATATTCCGGTTGATACAAATTTATATTATTTTTATATGCACCTTTTTTAATTGATGCAATTTCGGATCTAGTAAATATGTCCTTTACGTATAACAATCCATTCTTTTCAAATTCTCTATTCATTTTATTTTGGGTGAAGTGGACACTTTTTAAACTGACCACTTCTTGACAAAAATTGTTTATTGTGGTCTAAAATTTGGACAGTTCGCAACAGGCATGTAATTGTTCAGCACTTTTGATAGGATCCTATTTTTAGGATCTATTATTTGGTTTTTTCATTGGGCAACAAAATTAACTGAACTTGTTATTAACCATGTTATGTTTTGAATTATCTGGTTATGGATACAGAAAAAAACTTTGTGAAAATGTAATTACTTGGTTTATTAAACACTATTTACCAAGACACAAAATTGATTTGTTTATCAACCACAGGGGATTAAAAAGAGAGGGTGTTTATGGATTTGCAAGCATTGATAGTCCATATTATAACCCACGATCATTCTTGATCGAAATCCAAAGTCACTTGGAGGAAGAAGACTATATTTCCACTTTATTACACGAACTTTGGCATGTGTATCAATGGGTAAAAGGTTCTATGAAAGAAAAGGGAAATAAACGTCTTTGGAAGAATATTGATTATACCGAAGTTTCTTATGAAAATCAACCATGGGAAATAGAGGCAAAGAACATGGAAATAATTTTATTGCAACAATATCTTGACAACACTCTCCATACTAAGTAAAATAACCTTTGTGCAGGTTCAAACGCATTATGAAGACTCTTTGGGTACTCGGAGAAGAACAGATCTCCTCAGACATTCCTAATCTTATTCATTGGGTATGTAATAGTAACGTTGAATTTGATCAGATTAAGTACGATCTAACAACTATTGACGGTAAAATCTTCTTCAAGATTTCAGGTATTCGCAGTTCTCAGTATTCTGAATTTTATTATGGATTGGTTTCTCGTTCTGGCAATGGTTTTGTAGATTTTCTTGTATATGAACGTTCAGAACCTCCCACAGAAAATAGTATTCCCATTGCAGTAGCAGAAGCAACAAAGTGTAATGGAAAAGAATCTGGAAATATGAATTCTCAAAGAGCGTCTAAGAAGATTGCTATTATTGAGAAGTGGGGAAATATTCCTTTTGCATATTTGATTGCAAATTCTCTCCCTATTGAAGAAACTCAGAAGTCTTTTGGTCACTCACATAATTGTGATTTTGCTACTATGAGTTACTTTGGTGCTGATATTTTGATCTCTAAGATCGGAGAACTTGGATATCAGAAATATGAGAATCCAATTGAGTTTTCTTCAGTTGTAGATGTTTGCGCTCAAGAGGGACTTAAGAAATCTAAGTCTGGATTTATTCCTTCTAGGGTTTTCTGTGGTGATAATGTGATTCAGATTCAGGCAAATCTCTTCAAAAACAAAGGTAACAACGATCCTGGTGAGGGATATATTGCAAGTCGTGCTTATCTTTGTCGTCTACTGAGTACAGACGAAGAAATTCAGATTATCAACCATAACCGCCCTCGTGAATATTTTGAGCGTAAAAACAACAAACTAGTTAACGTTCTTAAGATTGTTGGAGTTACTATTGTTTTTCCCGATGGGAATAACCTTGTAATTGAAAAGCAACCTGGAATCTATGATAAAGATTACTGGCAGTATTCAAATCGTGGGGAGAAGATTGCTTCGATTGTGATGGAGAATTACTACGTTAATCTGGGATGGGAAGTTCTCTTTACAAATCATGCTGGGTGTGGAAAATCCTATGTAAGTGCCAATGGTGAGTATTACAAGACCAAGAAATCTAAAGGTCTTCCTGATCTTGTTCTCTACAACAAGTCACAAAATCTTCTTTATGTGATTGAGGCAGAGCAATCTAAAAACTACAAGAAAGGTATCAAACAAGTCAAAGACGTTGAGTTCTCTAAGTTTATCGACCGAGAGATTCTTCCTCACCTCCCTTCTGGAGTTAAATCGGAAAAGTATCTTTGCACTTATGGAAAATACAATAATGAACCTGAAGTTATCTTTAATTTGACAGAAGACTTCCAAATCAATTATAATGTAAATGCAGAGGTAATCAAATGAGATATATTGGCAATAAAACTAAACTTTTAGATTTTATTCACAGTGAAGTTCAGAGTGTCTGTGGTGATATTTCTGGTATGCAATTTTGTGATTTGTTTGCTGGATCTGGATCTGTGTCCAAATACTTTAAACAGTACGTACAGCAAGTGTCTTCTAATGACCTTGAGCAGTATAGCTATGTTCTCTGTTCTAATTACATTGGTAATCTATCAACAATCGATTGTTCAGATTTCATTCGATATTTGAATAATATTCCCAGCGTTGAGGGTAAATTTTATAAAAACTTTTCTCCTGCAGGAAATCGTAATTTCTTTACAGAACATAATGCTAAAAGAATTGACGCAATTCGACAAGAAATTCAAAGGTTATTGAATGAAAATCAGATTAATTTAGATCAATACTATTTTCTTCTTGCTTCTTTGATCGAGACTGTTGACTCGTATGCTAATACGACAGGAGTTTATGGTGCTTTTTTGAAACAATTTAATGGAAGGTCTGCTAAAAATCTAGTCTTAGTTCCTGCTCAACCAGCACCAGGAAATCGTGGTATCGCTTATCGAAATGACGCGAATAAGTTGATTGAGACAATTAGTGGAGACATTCTTTATCTCGATCCTCCATATAATACACGTCAGTATGGAGCAAATTATCATATTCTTAATTATTTGGTTGACTATGATAATTTTCAATTTAAAGAGGATTCTAAAACTGGACTTGGTGATTATAATAAATCAGATTATTCCTCAAAGAGATCTGTTTTGGAATCTTTTGACCAACTGATTCGCGATTCTAACTTTAAATATATTTTCGTTTCTTATAACAATGAAGGTATCTTAACCATGGAGCAAATGGAGAATATTATGTCAAAATATGGACAATACCAACTGAAAACCAAAGAACATAAACGATATAAGTCCAATACAAATAATCCACAACAAGCAAAAGTCTTAGAGTACCTTCACGTTCTTATCAAATGACATTTACTAATTTTGTTACCGAGTTTCCAATTGTTAAAAATCCAAAAACAAAATCACAAGTAAATGTTGCTTCTCCATTTATCCAGTGGGTTGGTGGAAAGCGATCTCTCTTGGACAAGTATGATCCACTAATTCCAGTAGAATTTAATAATTATTATGAACCATTTTTGGGTGGTGGAGCTATGTTCTATCACCTATATTCCAAGTACGGTAATACTAAAAAATATTACCTTTCTGATTTTAATTCTGAGTTGATTACGGTCTACAATAGCATTGTATCTTCCCATGAAGAGGTTGTTGAATTGCTTTCACAAATGAATACGCGGCACAGTAAAGAGTTTTACTATTCAGTTCGTAACTACGATCGAGAAGAAATTTCACCAAAACGGTATAGAAAAAAATTTAATGTACAAGAAGAATTAAATCATGTTGAACTTGCTGCAAGGTTTATATACTTAAATCTAACTTGTTTCAATGCGCTTTATCGGGTAAATTCTGAAAACTTGTTTAATGTTCCTATTGGAACTTCTCTTAAAAAGGACATTTCTGATAATGGATTGCTAAAATCTTGCTCGGAAGTTCTTGAGTCTGCAGATATTAAATTTCAATCATATGAAATGATTAATCCTGTTGAGGGTGATTTTGTATTTTTTGATCCACCATACGCACCTCTTTCTTCAACTTCAGATTTTACGTCATATACTTCTGAGGGATTTTCATTGAATGATCAAATGAAATTGAAAGAGTTTTGCGATACTTTGAAAAGTAAAAATGTGCAGTTTATGCTATCAAATTCAAATTGCGAATTTATTAGGGAACTTTATAAAGATTATGAACAACATACATTTTCTTTGAATAGAACTCTCAATTCCAAAAAAGAATTAAGGAAGCAAACAACAGACAATGAAATTCTAATTGTCAATAAAAACTAGGACAGTTTTTAAACTGGCACACCATTTATTTTAAATTCAATTTTTGCCTTATAATGATCTGTACAACTGGAGGTTTTCTTGAAAACTGAATTTATTTGTGTTGAACCCAAGAGTCCTAATGCAAAAATTAGGTTTGAAACTATGATGGATTCGCTCCATTCTTGTAAAGTTGAACAAAGAAAAGACGGGAAAGTTTTTCTTTCTTCTATTACGGGACGTTATTTCTTCTGCATTCCAGAATCTGGAGACGATCATTGGAAAATCGTTAAGTAAATTAATAATCATGAAATATAAAAAATTACTCAAAAATTATCCCATACTTCTAATAAAAAATTTTGAAGTAGTTGATGATAGTAAAAGAGAATCTCTAGTCAATATTGTTTATACAAATAGTAAAAAAACCTCTATTGATCTTACTGGATATAGTTTTCCATTGTTTCACGATCCCACTTGTTTTTTTGCAAATCTTTTAAAAAAGTTTAGAGAAACGTGTGTGGAATTGTTTGGTGATCTTAAATATCTACCAACAAACAATGATTTTTGTTGGGCATATTGTAGCAATAGTGGTGATTATGCTGAAATTTGGCATGATCATATGAAGACATCTACTATTAATTCTGTTTATTATCTAAATGTTCCGAATTGTTCTGGTGGAGAAATCGAGTTTGATCTAGGAAAAAATAAGACGTTTAAATATAAACCAAGCAATTTTGATCTATTAATTTTTCCAAACTATCTGAGACATAGACCTCTAATGGTAAACAGCAAAGAACTTAGAGTTTCAATTAATATGGAATTCTTGTGCGAAGAGCAACCATTTTATATCTTTGATTTTAAAGAAAGATGAAATTTGAAATCTATGATAATTTCTTAGATTATCAACAATTCTTTCTTTTAAAATCTAGCATTTTGAATGCAAATTTTCCCTGGTATCTAAATGACGGTATAATCACACCTACCGAAACAAAGTTTGCAGATGAAAGTGAGAGATATCAATTTACACATACTTTTTTTGCAGAAAACAACGTAAAAAGTTCCTGGTATCAATTTTTAAGTCCAGTACTAGATAAAATACCCCATAAAAATCTTATAAGAATCAAGGCAAATCTTTTGCCAAGAACTGATTTTGCAGAACTTCAACCATTTCACTGTGATAATTCCTTTGATCATAATGTTTCTATTTTTTATATAAATTCTAATAATGGATTTACTGTTTTTGAAAATGGAGATAAGGTGGAAAGTGTTGAGAATCGATTACTAACGTTTTCTGGAAATTGCTTGCACTCTGGAACTACTTGTTCAGATAAAAATGCTAGGATTCTTATTAATTTTAATTACGTTTAGAAATAAGATATGAATTTTAGATTTGTTGGCAATTTTGAAGTAGACAAAATAAAAGAAAAAATTATTGAAAACGGCCAAGATCCTTGGAGAGAGAATAGTGTGCGTCAAAAAATTTACGACGTACATAAAGATACTCAAACAATACCTTTATTATGGGATCTAAAATCTTTACAGCACAATACTATTGGTGAAAAAACTGAGTATTATGATCTATATGACGTTGAAAGTTATTTCTACGACATAAAAAAAGTTTTAGAGCAGTTTTATGGTGAAGGTAGAATTGTAAGAATTATTCTCACAAAACTTAAAAAAAGAAAAAAGATTTATCCGCACACTGACGACACAATATCACTTTCACTTTGCAATAGAATTCATATACCAATTATAACAAATGAAAATGTTGTATTTTTGGTAGGTGGTGAATCTAAAGTTATGTTGGAAGGTGAAATGTGGGAGATTAACAATCTCAAAGAACATTCCGTTTCAAACGACGGAAAATCTGATAGAGTTCATTTAATTATAGATTATTATGCATCAAAAAAATTCCGAGACTGAAACTAAAAAACTGTATGATGATTGTTTCTACGTGGAACAAAAAAAGTGGGGAACTTGGGATTCCTATGATAAAAACGGTAAATGCATTATTACTTCATTGACCGAAGAAGAGTGTGTAAGAAGCACTAGATACTACCTTAAGGGGTTGCAAGAAGGGTGGGGTGCTGATATAATCACTTATGAAGGAACTGTAGGAGGAAAACTATGACGACACGAACTTTTACCGACAAAAACCAAAATCAATGGACTTGGGAAGAAACCCCAGAAACTGTTGAAGCACTTAAACAACTTCACCAAAGTGTAAAAAATGTAAATGAAGTAAAATTTGCTGGTAATTATCCAGGTCCTCTTTATGCACCACACCCTGATTTGGTAAATGAAACTCAGAATGACACCTAACCAACAAATGTGGGCTAATATTTTTTATTGTGCCCAAAAGAGGTCTGATCTGTATTTCAAAGAAAAAGATCTAGATAGACAAGCAAGAGAACATACTACAGTCGCATTAGCTCTCCAAAAAGGAGATAAATTCTGGAAAGAACTTCTATGAATATTTTTGTAACTTCACCTTGGCCTGCAGAAAGTGCTATTTGTCTTCCTGATAAACATGTTGTTAAAATGCCTTTAGAGTGTTGCCAAATGCTTTCTATTGTTGCGTCTAAAAAGTGGGGTCATGGTTATGGTTTTCTATATAAAACTGATAGTACGCCATACAAAACTGATAAGGGAGCTTTCCGCAATCATCCCTGCACTAAATGGGCATTAGAAAATATTCATAATGCATATTGGTTGATTAAGCATGGATTGAATTTGTGCGATGAATATACTTTGCGTTATAACAAAGTTCATTCCTGCTATAAAACTCTTGTAGACGCTTTCTATTTGTTTCCGAAAGGTAAAATTACAGAAGTAACACCATTTGCCCGTGCTATGCCAGATGAATTTAAATTTGACACAAGCATTGACACTTTTACTGCTTACAAGATGTATATTGCGTCCAAACCTTGGGTTGCATCTAATTATCTTCGTATGCCAGAACGAAAACCTGATTGGGTATAAAACTTATGGACAACGATAAAGTCTATCATGTATTAGATCCAACAACTCCATGGTATGAGTGGATTTCATATCTAGAATGTTGTCAGAGTTTGAACATAAAACCTAGCATGAATAGATTTCTTGCGTATAATAGATACTATAAGTCTGTTATAGAGGAATGAATTTTTTACGCTGGTTGTTTTCTCCCACCGACAAAGAAATGTGCGAAGAAACTAATATATACTCAATTCTTCTTGATTTGCAAGAAAGAGTGGAAATATTGGAGGCAGAAAATATTGAAACCACAAATACTCTTTATGAACTTATGAATTCTATTGAAGCAGTTGATGCTCGTATAGATATTCTTACTCTAGAAAAGTGGAAAGAGAAAAATGTATGAACTTGATTCTTTTGAACGAGCATTAGCGCACTTTGGTACAAGAGTAGATATTATTATAGCACTAGAAATGGGAGGAAAACTTGATGCTGACTCTGCTTACAAAAATATTAAGGCTGAACTTAAAGAACTCAAGCGAATCCGCAAACAATACAAAAAAGACGCGGATTTGTGATAAGTGTGGTGTCGAGAAACCGCTTGACGTAGACCATTATCAGGTGGTAAAATACTTTCGAGATGGTTTCTCTTACTATTGTCACGATTGCTCTAAACCTAAACCAAGAGATGATTGATTATGAACTTTGATTATAAGAAGTATTCACTTGAAAATCTTGAAAAGTGGATTGAAGACGCAATCAATAGTAGTGAAGCATCGCCGCAAGAGATTTATGATGTAATTAAAAATGTGGTTAGTGAGAACTACCATAGTTATAAAAATCATACCGAAAGATGCTATGAACTTCTTGCCCTTCTAAATGGTAATGGCAAAGGACACATTGAAGCATATGACAAATTGACTTGTGATAAAGATGATAAGTCTCCCGAATGTCAAAAAGCGTGGAATGATTTCTGGGAAGAAAATTATTATCCAGAAGAAGTAAAAGATGATGGTATGCGTCCTTGGGGACATAGTGACCTAGAATATCTTATTGCAAATAAAAAAGAAGATAAAGTAGTTAAGTGGCAACTTCCTATTGAAATTGATGGTGCAAGTGGTGAGTATTATATTCAGTTTCCTGATGATTTAATGGAAGCAGCAAATATAAAAGAAAATGACATGGTGGAATGGGTAGATCAGGGTAATGGATCTTATTTACTTAAAAAAGTAAATGGTTAATTTCATTAATGCATGTTTAAATGGTTTGATATACAGCACTGGAGTTGTTTGTGTTGTTGACCATCCAAACCCTCCAGTGGTAAAATACTATGAACCTGGTAAGTCTTGCTATGTTAATGGAACTTTTTATATTAAATGTGAGGATAGATTAAATGGCTCTAAGTGAATCGGTTGAAGAAAGTCTAAAAGAGGCAGAAGCAAGTTTGCGTAACGCACTTGCATATGCAGCAAGGCAGGAAAAACCATTTGTTGCTCGCGAAATATCTGAAATGGTATGTCGTATCGATACCCTTATTAAAACAGATCAACTTTTTGATAAACTTGAAGAAAGATTGAAGGGAGACGGCGAGGATCGTGGTTCTTTTGGAACTTTCTTCGGTTAAGTTATGTAACAACACTATAAATACAATCTTAAGAAACCTCACATTTACCTTAAATAATGTTAGGATACGCTCATATGCGGGAGCAAACCGATGACACATTCGGCACGAAATCAAAAAAAACTGACTGATGCTGAGTGGAAAGAAATGACAGCACTTAAAAATGCAATCAATGAACATCCTCAGTCAGTTGTTCCACAAAAAATGGAAGAGTTCACTGAGTATTTGGTAAGAAGTTTGCGAGAAAAAGGTGGGTGAAACCACTTTAAAAACTGTCACAGCACCTCTTGCGTAACCGCGCAGGGGGTGTTATATTATGTTTATTGAATTGATTGATCATGTTTCAACTGCGTCCTCACCAACAACGTGCTCTGGATGCTCTTGCTAAGTATCTGAAGGGTCAAATTATCATTCCTACTGGCGGCGGTAAGACCAACGTTGCTATCTTTGATGTAATGCGTGAGTTTCTGAAAGAGACTTCTCAAACGATTGTGGTTGTTGCTCCTCGCATTCTCCTTGCTGAGCAACTTTCTAGTGAGTTTCTTGAGTTTATCACTAATGCTTCTGTGTTGCATGTTCATAGTGGTGAGACGCATCACCAGAGCACTACTCGCCCCAGTGAGATCCGCAACTGGGTAGATCAGACTCGTGGTAATAAACTGATCTTCACCACCTACAACTCCCTGCAGCGCCTACAGCAGGCAGATATTCACGTTGATACCATTTACTTCGATGAAGCACACAACTCTGTTCAGCGCCATTTCTTCCCTGCCACAGAGCATTTTTCTTCTACTGCTGACCGCTGCTATTTCTTCACTGCTACTCCTAAGCATTCTGCTACTATTTCCAAACCTGGTATGAATGACGCTGCTGTTTATGGCAACGTTATTTGCAATGTTCCTGCTCCCGAACTTGTTCGTGGTGGTTTTATTGTTCCCCCTAAAGTTCATGTGAAGCAACTTCCTATGCTTACTAAAGGACAGCAAATTGCAGAACGCGATTGTGAGAATCTGATTGAAACTATTAACGAACATAAGTCCAGTAAGATTCTGATTTGTGCTAAGGCAGTCAAGCAAATTGTCAGTCTGATTTCTGAGTCTGATTTTTGCCAACAACTTGAGGATCGGGGTTATTCTTACATGTATATCAGTGCCAAGACTGGTGGCGTTATTGACGGCAAAAAAGTAAACCGTGAGGTATTCTTTGACACTCTTTCTGCGTGGGGTAAGGACAACGATAAGAAGTTTGTTGTTCTTCATCACAGCATTCTCTCTGAGGGTATCAATGTCTCTGGTCTTGAGTCTGTGATCTTTATGCGTTCCATGGATTATATTGGTATTTCTCAAACCATTGGTCGCGTGATTCGAATGCATCATGACGACGCCAAAGGTCTTCGTGAGGGTGCTATTCAACCTGGCAACTTGGATCAATACACCAAATCTTTTGGTCTTGTCTGCGTACCTGTGTTCAACAATGTTGGAATCAGTACTGCAAAGAAAGTACAATCTGTAGTGGATATTATCTTCCAGCAAGGAGAAGCAGCAGTTTCTGTGGTAAAGCGATGAAGGAAGGATTTATTATAGGAAAGGGTGACTATGCTGCTATACCTTTTGGTAAGCAGCTTATGGTCATTTATAGAGGAGAACAACTTAAAGTATGTCGCACAGAGAATTCTGCTCGTAGTTTCATACAACAACATAAAAAAGCGCAACGGGCCAGCAGCGCAGGTGCTAGTGGTCCTATTGGGTGAAATTGCAAAAAAATCAGGTTTTTGCTTCAGTGGTGGACTGGGTTCTCACCAAGTCTTATTTGAGAATTTGGTGGGGGTCCAGCAGACCGATCAAAAATCCAATTCTCAGACTGTCCACTGATCTCCCACAGACCCTGCCAGATGCCATATACTACAAAGGTAGTCAAGGGAACGCCCCATGCAACTCTCTGCTCTCTCCAAGATTGACGGCAAACCTTCTATGGTTGTTGATTATTATCCCGTCAAAGTTTCACTTAATGCAGATGTTTCTCCCAACTACATGCTCAAGGTTGTTTCTTTCAAGGGTGTTGATACCATGAGCAAGAAGGTTATCAGCAAGCGTGAGTTCGAGCGTGAGTGTGAGGAGCGTGTTGGTATGGGTTATGAAGTGACTGGTTTTAATACCATTCCCCAACTCGCTAATCCTATGTGGGGTGCTTGCTAATGGAAATTATACTGCCCATTCTTATTATCTCTGGTGGTATTGGGTGGGCATGTTTTTGTCTCTTTTCTGACTTTTTTGATTGCTTACCTAAAGACTAATGGCAACTCGTTCTCGCATTGGCATTGAACTCTCTGATGAATCTGTACTCTCTGTGTATCACCACTGGGACGGTTATCCCGAATGGTTGGGTCGTATTCTGAAGACTCATTATAATACTAAAGATAAAGTTGCTGAATTGATTGATGGTGGCGATATGTCCACTTGTTGGGATGAAGATAAAAAACCAGCATATTATTCTGCTCGGGGAGAAGTTTGTCCGCCTCGCCTTGATGCTGACTTGTGTGAGTATCTGCTCCCCGATAATAGCGAAGAGTACGCCTATGTCTTCCGTAATGGTGAATGGGTGTGCTATAATATGAATCAGTTTGACGATTCCAAACTGCCTGAAGTCGTTGAAATTCCCTCTGGTGCTCTTGCTGCTTGATCTATGAAAACTTCTGCTACTGCTCTTGCTCTCTTTGTTGTAATTGTTCTTGCAACTGCTGGACTTCTTTTTGAGGCGTGGTTACTTGGACTGATTCTGTCTTGGTTTGGTGTATCCCTGTCCTTCTGGCAGAACTTTGCTATTATCTTTCTTGCTAATCTTATTTACAAACCCATTGGAGGTTCTTCTAAATGACACAAGACAATACTATGCGTAACGCCAGTATCATTGGCGTTTCTTTTATTCTTTCTCTGTTTATTATCAACGCAGTGGTTGGTCCTCTCTACAATGTCTGGGCACAATCGCTTCAAGGTAAAGCAGAACTTCAGAAAGCTGAGTACACTCGTCAGGTAGCAGTTCTTGAGGCACAAGCAAAGAAAGATAGTGCTCAACAACTTGCTGATGCTGAAATCATCCGTGCTGGTGGTGTTGCCAAAGCAAACGAGATTATCGGTAACTCGCTGAAAGACAATCGTGAGTATCTTCAGTATCTGTATATTACTGGCATCGAAGAAGGATCAAACAAAGGTAATGTGACGATCTATGTGCCTACCGAAGGTGGAATGCCTGTCCCTACACTTCAAATGAACAAATGAATCGTAAGTATGTGATCGCTGGATTGATTGGTTTTTCTGCTATTCTTGGTTGGAATGTCTTTCTAATCCAGCGTGACGAGCGAATGTATGATTCTTACTACCGCACAAAAGCAGTAGAGAATCTTAAAAAACCACCTTCAACAGAAATTAGGTGACAGTTCATTAACTGGTACAATACCCATCAAATTCGGTGGGTTTTTTGCTATACTAAAAAAGTAGTTGAGGAATTCGCAATGGATCTATCTGAACTGATCGAAGAACTTCGTGAGATTGAAATTTATGGATCCGAACCTTCCGATTGGATGGGATATATGGGATCTGACGACTACTGGGTAGATCCTTCGGTGCCAGATCAAGAACTGGCATACTGAGTTTACTGGGCACCCTAGGGTGCCCTATAATACTTTCATACGCAAGGGAACCAACCCCGATGAGCACCACGACCTTCGCTGACTACGCTGCTTCTGCTCAAGCACGGCAAGACATTGCTTCTGCTGTTCTGGCGCACACTTACGCATTGTGTGAAGCACTGCGTCAAAACTACATCGACTATTCTATTCGTACTCATCAAAAGTTTGTTGATGATGCTGATACTCACAACTATCACAAAGAGCAGATTTCTAAACTGAAGCAAGGCACTTGTGATTATGATTTCTATCCTGAGACTGGTAGAAAGTATCACAAAATTGTTATGAACGCTGCTGGATCTCGTTCGGTTCATGCTTTCGTTGATAAAAAGACTGGCGAAGTTTATAAGTCTGCCAGTTGGAAATCTCCTGCAAAAGGTGTACGTTATGACCTACGACTGATCAAAGATCGTGAATGGTTGCTGGAAAATGCTGACTGGTCTGGTGGTTATCTTTATCAGCGTTGATGTATCTTCAAACCCAACACTTTCCTCAAATGACTGACTACCAACAAGAAATCAAAGATCTTACAACCACAAGATCTCTGCGTCTACTGCGTGATGGTTTCAAGAGTGATTTTGCAACGTTTGCTTACGCCGATGAGCGCATGACAGAATTGTTACAAGAACTTTCAAGTGAATTTGTCCAGGCAAACATTCCTATAGTTGATGAGGATAATGCAATGGATCTTTCTCTAATGCTTATGGAATCTCTTGACATTACTGCACGATAATTATGTACACAAACAACACAAAACTTGAAAAAATCATTCAAAATATGACAAAAGAACAAGTTGAAGAATTCTTTTGTGAATGTGAGATTCAAGCGTCAAAGTTTGAAGTAACCCTTGATTATTATTTCCGAGAATTTGTATGAGTGAAGAGTTAAAATTAATTTTTTGTCTACAACAAATTGAAAACATTTCAAATTTGGTTAAAGGCAATGAGTGGGAACATTTCTTAGTTTCCAAATTGATTTCTCTTAAGGTTGAATTCGAGCGTCAACTGGAATTGACAAAGCAAAAACAGCGTGCTACTATCAAGGAGTAATTTAGAAAACCAAATGAAGTATCTTTACATTGTTCGTTACTGGGTTCCATTTCCTTCTTCTGAGTATGGTGGGGTAATCAGTGTAATTGCAGGCAATGACGAGGAGTGTCATGATATCTTGCTTGAATGGCGTGATGACTACAACTCTCAATATGATTCAAACATTATGGAAGAGGTCAAGCTTGCCGTTCGATATGAACTGAATCCTCAAGTTGAATATGACACTGGAATTGTAGATTCTTTTACTACCTGATCATGATTGATTTCCCACACAAGGCACCAGAAGGTTACACTTATGAATTTGAAAACTTTAAGCGCAATACTACTCGTATTATGCTACGTTTTCATAAAAAGTTTGACTACAATCTCGGAAAACCTGTTGCAACAGTTTGGGGATTCTATGACTCAAAGAAAGACAAGTATTTTGCGCCAGTAAATTCTGCAACAATTGGAAAAGAAGTTGATATTCATTCAACTCGTCCATGGTCTGCAATGAAAATCAACCTTACACCTCTTGAACTCGCATTTTATGACTAAGCAAAATCAAATTGATCTAATCGAAGAATTTTACTGCGATAGAATTCAGTATCTTGTTGACAATGAAATGTACTTGGAGGCACATTCGATCTTTGAGGAATTCGTTGTAAATGACGAAGAACCTACCGATTATCTTTTTATTGCCTCTGTAAACTAATATAACGTCATATGTTTACTCCAGGCGAAAAAGTCTACTACAAAGGATTATCTGGAACAGTTAATTTTGTCTGTTCGAAATATATTACAATCCTGGTGAAAAAGGGTGAACACAAATCTCTTGACGTTAATGTTTTAGTTCATCCAGAAAATTATGATAATGTAGTAGATTTTAATTCCAAATAATAAGAAGATTAATAATGAAATCAATATGGAGACTATGGGCGAAGGCGCTAGGGGAAAAGGCACACAAAAAAGATTGTGTTGCTGATAAAGTTGCGATTATCCGAACAGTCATATTCGCAACTTATTTGATCACAAATATGTTCATTGTTGCTGGTGTTATTCGACATTGGAATGAAAAAACAATTGAAATTTACATTGAACAACCAGAACAAATTTCTAACCAATTAATGTAATTTTTATGATTGAAACACTAATTGCTGGTCTCACTTGCGGCATTGCTACATACTATGGAGTTGGTGACGGATTTCATGGACAAATCACCGCTAATGGGGAAAGGTTTAATGCTTATCGTTGGACTGCAGCTCACCCTTATCTTCCTATGGGCACTAAAATCAGGGTAACAAACCAAGACAACATGAAGCAAGTTATTGTTAGGGTAAATGATCGTGGTCCTTATTCCCACGCAGACATTGACCTTTCCTATTCTGCTTTTGCACATATCCAATCAACAAGTAAAGGAAACGCTACAGTGTGTTGGAGAGTTGTCGGATGATCTTTATTAATTTTACCTATGTTTAGCAGACCTCTTTTTGGAACTAATACAAAGAAAACCAAACTGTCTTGGTTTGAATATATCTGGCACTCTTGTATTATTCAAGGTTGGTATAATTGCTGGTATTCCTTTAAGAACTGGGCTGACTTGATGGGAGATAATTATCAAGAATATGCTCTTCTTGTATCTGATGACCCACTGGAGCAGTGTATCTTATACTTCTGGGATAGTTTAGAGGATGAGATTTATCCTAAACATTTCCTGGAAAGTTTACTTCAAATGTCTTATGATGTTGAAACTGGTAAGGTTAAGACATATTCTATGAATGAAGTTTTTGATAGAGTACAAGACCTTGTAGGTGATCTTATTGAAGATTTGAAACTTGATGAGGAATTAGATAATGACAATCTTTGATTTGGTTTACGATCAACGTAAATATGGTTGGGTTGTTGATAAACGCTATGATTGGATCAATATGCTCATGACAATGCAGAAGAAAAATCCACAACGTTTCAAAGAGTTTGAATATACAAATGCCACGATTTATCATTACATAGATAGAGTACAAATGGAGCAGACCCATGAGTGAAGTAACCTTTAAGAAGCATAGAGTATTCCGTGAAACAGAAGCAGTTGTATTCTATGATATCTCGGTTGAGTATTCAAACGCTCAGGACCTTGTGGTTCATTCTGGTCCTGCTATCAGTCCTCCTGATGATATTGTAGGTGCAAAACAGTTTTATATTCACTATCATCAGGTAGATCATAATCGCGTTCTGTCTGGTATCAGAACATTTGAACTGGTGAATCCAGAGTGGCGATATCCTTACCATATCGTTCACCTTAATCGTTCTTCTGGTGCATTAGTCATTCCTAAAATGACCTATCACCGTTCTTATTCTGGAGAAGAAGGTTCTATTGTCATTAATCAAGCAATTCGTGACGATGAGTTTAATCCTGAAACTGAGTTTGTTCCCGTATCAGCAGCCAAAGACAGCAATCTTTATCATATCCTCGCTCACGAAAAACCAGTTATTCATACACTTGGAGAATAACCATGGGGATGTTTGATTATTTTCGTTCTTCCTATGATTTGGGCGAAAAATTTACAAATGTTTTATGTCAAACCAAAGATATAGAAGAAGGTATTGGCGGAACCTTGACTGACTATTGGTTAGATCCTAATGGTGTGTTATGGTATCCAGATTATAGGGGTACAAATACATATGAGATTATTGAAGAAGACGATCCTCGATATGATCCGAAGAAATTGTTTTTGAACTTTGAATGGGTGCCGACTGGCAATCGTGGATCATATAAACCCCATTTGATTACAAAGTATGTTGAGGTTTATCCTGCAACTTGGGAAGGACACTGGGAAGATTGGCCCCGTTGCAGATTGCACTTCAAGTATGGTAGACTTGTTGATTATGAGGATTTCACTGGGCGATGAATTCAACAGAGAAGGCAAAAATATATAAAAACGTTTGGTGTTGTGCATATCAAAGACGTTACATGTATCGCGGCACCCCACGCGAATATAGAGAGCATGAAACTATTTTAATGTGTCTTAATATGAAAGGCGCAAAGTGGTATCAATTTGACACAGAAAAACCCCATTATTTGAAATGATAGAAACGTCATTATTTCCTTACGAAAATCACCCATATCGGTTGGAATTCGGAGAAAAGAAAAACACTACAGTTTGTTATTTCTCATGTGAAGATCACTTGCAAAAATACTTGACCAGGTATAAACTTAATAAGAAAAATGTAAAAATTGATTGCTATCATGAACAATCCATTCAACCCAGTAAAAAGAACAAGAGAAGTGTGGAGCAAAAGTCTGAACCAAAAAGTAACGGAAGTTCAAGTTCAGTTCGCAGAAGAAAATCCAGCATGGATTCCACTGGAAACTCTAATCGCGCTCCAAAACCTAAAAAAAGAAAATAAATAAAAAAAATATAAAATACATGGCAATTGCATATAATCCAACAATAGTTACAACAGGATTAGTTTTATGTCTTGATGCTGGTAATACAAACTCATACTCTGGTTCTGGTACCAGTTGGAATGATTTAAGTGGTAATCAATATGTTGCTACTATGAGGAATTTGACATCTTCAAACTGGGTTTTGATCAATGGACAACGTGCATTTGAAACAAATGACACAAACAATCAAGGATTTACTGTATCTAATTTTGTTAGACCTGGATCTCAAAGAACATATAGTATTTGGTTAAGGTCAAAGTCATTCTCCATTGGGTGGCAAACATGGTTTGATGACGGTGCAGAAAGAATTTTATTTGGTACCAGTACAAATACCGTTCACATTTATCCTGATGTCAATCTAACTGCAAATTTACAAACAGATACTTGGTATAATTTATCTTATACTTTATCGGGAACAACTGCTATTGGATATGTAAATGGTGTTTCTGTGGGAAGTGGTACTTATTCGTCAGCACTGACAAGTGGAACTGGAGATCTATGGATACTTGGCGATACTGGAAGTGAAATTACAAGTTGCTATTGTTCTTATGCTTCTGTTTATAGCAGAGCACTCACAGCAACAGAAATTTCACAAAACTTCAATGCTCTCAGAGGAAGGTTTGGAATCTAAATATTTTAAAACTAAGGAAGTGTAAATGGCTGTTTATGCTGGACCAGAAATAGTAGATAATGGTCTTGTATTGTATCTTGACGCTGCAAATCAAAAATCTTATCCTGGATCTGGTACCACTTGGAATGATTTGAGTGGTAGAGAAAATCATCATACATTAACTGGAAGTCCAATATATGGTTCCGGTAGATTTACTTTAGACGGTTCGACACAAGGATTCACCAAAGCGAGTGCAATAAATGGAGTATCTTCAACAAATACTGTAGTAATATGGTACTCTACATCCGATGGAGCTGAATTGTGGGTAAGGGGAAATCAAAGTAATGGAGTTTATTTAAGTGCCTCCTCTGGCAATAACTACTATCATAGTAATGTAGGTTCTCCTACGAATTGGGTTGATTTAAATTCAGTAACAAATCCTGTTACTGAAGGGTATAGAAATGGCGCATTTCATATGTGGGAAGCAAAAAGTGTAGACTTTTCTTCTTGGTCATATTATGAATGGTTTTTATATCCTGCTCCTTGGCAAATGGCAGGAAATGTTAGTTGTATAATGGTATATGACAGAAATTTAACTGCAAATGAAAGTAGACAAAACTTTAATGCCATTCGTGGACGCTTTGGAATCTAAGGAGAAACAAAAATGGGATTATCACACTCGCCAAGCATAGCAACCAATGGATTAGTTTTGTATCTTGACGCTGCAAATGAAAAATCTTATCCTGGATCTGGAACTAATTGGCAAAATTTAGTTGGGTCTGAAGTTTTTACTATTAATGCTTCTGCTTATAATAGCAGCGGTCCAAAATATATGGACTTCAAGGGAAGTTTTGGGTGTGCCAAAAAAACTGATTCTGATTTTATTATTTCTGGAGATGTAACTTGTATTTGTTGGACTAGAATTTTAAATTCTACTTCAAACTGGAGAACTCTTCTTCGTGGTCTTAGCTCTGGACAAGACCACCAAGTAATTGTTCAAAGTGGTACTTGGCAAATCGGTATGTATGATAATACCAATGGAACAGGATTTAATGATTCTGGATTTAGTCAACAAAATCTTCCTGGTTATGCTTCAAATCAATGGAATATGTTAACTTGGAGGTGGAAGAATGCAGCAACTCCATATTATAACTTAAGTTATAATGATTCTCCAGAAACAATAAGAGGTTCAAATAATAGTTCAAATGCTAGATTTAAGCACGGATTTTGTTCTATTGGTGCTTATAATAATGGTGTTCAAAGTGACCCAAATAATGCCTCTCAATTTTGGGGTGATATATCACAAATATCCATTTATAATAGATATTTGACTGACGCGGAGATTTCACAAAACTTCAATGCTCTCAGAGGAAGGTTTGGAATCTAATATGACACCCAGAGAACTGGCACACTCCTTCTTGCATTCGTGTGGTTTTGCCTTATAATATAAAGGTAATCAAGAGATCCAAATGATTTTCCACTATACTGCTGGTCAGGGAAAGCAAGGTACCCTCACTCTTGTTCCTTCTATGTCTCTTATCAACCCTCAGTATGTTTGTGTTGCTGAGGTTGAGGGAAAATCAATGGTTGTGAGCAACCCTCGCCCTCTCAATGAAGCACTTAATTGGGCTCGTAATTACTGTGGTTCTTTCTGCCTCCTCTGATAATGAAACCTAAATTTCGACCCATATTAGAAATGGCATTAGAACAAGGTGTTAGGTATGGATATAATCGTGCATTTAGGCATGATCCAGCACCACATGTAGATGCTATTGTTGAACATATTGTTGAACAAGTAATTAACTCTCTTGACGATTGGTTTGATTTTGAGGAGAACAATGAACCTAATTAATTTTAAACATAGATACGATTACGGTCACGATTGGTATGTTCAAATTCTAACCATCAAGCGTTGGAGTTTGCTTCAAATATCTGTGAGTTGGAATGATTATGCATCGTGGCCTTATCTGCAAATTAGGTCTGGAAGTGGTGATTTGGTAAGTATTATTTTCTGGGTTTATAAGTTTGGGTTTGATATTGATTTTTGTGGGAGAACTTGGAAATGGGATTACTTAGAAAAATGTGATGAGGAATCTGATAAAGATTTCTTGAAAGCGGATGAATGCTGAAGCAATTACCTACTAAAAAGCACCGAACATTATGAACCTCAAAGAGAAGAAAGCACTACTCAAGAAACTTGAGACTGCATACAACACTTGTTTTGATTGTGGACAAAAGTATGGAGTTTATTCCGTAGGTTGCTCCTCTGTTTATGAGTCAAAGTGTGGTGTATGCGGTGAGATCAAACGTATCACCGAAACCCGTGATTTTGCTTATTTTGTAACTGGTATTCGCAAACTGAAACTGGAGATTGCAAATGAGAAGAGTAAGCGTAAGACCCAAAAGCAAGAAGGCGAAGAATCGTCTTGCTAACACAATGGAAGGAAATCCTGTTTGTATTGTGGAGCAGGATACTGGCGGTGAGTTATTTCTCGCTTCTGAGAATCGTAAATACTTCTTCTGGGTTAGCACTCGCACTGGCACAAATCGTTTTGGTGACAAATCTGATTCACACTGGGAGGTGATTGAATGACTTACGACCAACTCTATGAGCACATTGTCAACTACATTGCTCAACCACTGGATGACAAACGCAAAGCATGTCTGATTCTTGGTGCTGTTATGGAGTTTCACCTTGATTGCCTTGATGAAGGTGTAGATCCTCGCACTATTGATATGACTGGTTTTGTGAATGAGAAACTTGATGAACTGGAGGGTAAATGAGATTTCGTGATATTGAGTTCCGTTGGAGCAACTGCAATAACAAGTATGAACTCGTCAAGTGGCATCAAAACCCAAATGGTAAAAAGTGTTATGTGATTGCTTTCTTTGATAAAGGCAAAGAGGGATATGATATGAGAACTATTGGTGACAGGTTCTTTGAGGATAAAGATGCCTGGGTTGTGGGTAAGTATGGTCTGGAGTTTCTAAATGAAGTCTTTGAGATTGAAAGGATTGAAGAGGAACTGAAATAGACACTTGAAGAACTGGCACAGGGCATCTCCACAGGTGCCCTTTTTGGTCTATAATGACTTCATAAGAAACAAACCAATGACTGACCTTTCCAACTTTACTTACAAGCAAATACAGGAACTTGAAAGGCAAATTGAAGAACAGAAAAGGTTGATTCAAGAACGCAAGGAGTTTTTGAGTCAAACAAAAGACTGTGCGATTGGATATAAGGTGACTTTTTGTGTGAAGTTCAATCCTTATACTCACGAACACGATGAACTGTGTAGTAAGGAGGAATTTGGTGATTGGTTGGCAAATGATAATGCGAAACAAATTATTGAATACTTTGAACTTAAAACTCCTGTTGAAGATGTAAGTGGTTTTGAGATTACAGAAATGACTGATGACGACAAGGAAGAATGGAAGTGTTTTTGGGAAAATGAAGAATGAACTACCTCTGCCTTGTTGATGGTGTCGTAGAATACGGCAGCACAGACCTCTACCAATTCAATCATTATCGTATGATGTATTACGAAGACCACAAAGATGCTGAAAATGTAGAGTATCTTGTGCTGACTGATGAAGCATACAACGAAATGTTCCCTTGTGAGGATGAAGAATGAAACCCTATCAGTACAACCTAAAAGTTTGGGATGATGGTGATACTGACCGCACTTGGCAGTTTGGTATCATCAACAATAAAACATTACTCTGGGTTCATTATGAAAATCCCAGTCGTTTAGTTTTTAGTGATGGTGGATTACACATCCTACTCTCATTCTTTACTAATTCTTTATTTGGAGTAGATTTTCAACTTGGTAAGGTTGGTTTGAGTTTAAACTTTTTTACTGAATACTTTGATGGGTGGGAAGAATGACTGACGAACAAATCCTTGAAATTGCTTCATCATATTTGAGAGAACTGTATTCTGGTGATGTTGGTGATGTAGTGTGGCAACCTTTACAAGAAGATGCTCTTTTAAACTTTGCCCGAGCAATTTATGAAATGGGTAGTGAAAATGGTTGGGAAAGTCATCAAGAAAGTGTATCACTGAACTCCTCTTATCCTACTGATTATAACTATGACTGACGCAGCATACAAAGTTTGGGAAGCATTCAAGGCAGAATTGATTGTAGAACCCACCGATGATATGAAACAAGCATTAGCATCTTCTATTCGTGTGATTTCTTCTCTCATTTATAGAGATGGAGTGCTTGCAAATGAACCTTGGCTTACTCATACTGCTCAAGAACTAAATGAAATTGCTGGTGATGTGGAGGCACTATGAAAATCTATTGTGTGGTTGATAATGTTGATTTGGGTTATCACGTTGAGTATGCTTCCACTTCCAAAGACAAAGCAAATGAGGTATTGCTTACGAAACTTCAAGAAGAAAGACAAAAATTTTATGTTACTTATGAAATGATTGAGATTGAGGTAGAAGAATGACTGAACGAGCAAAAAAGATTATGGAAGCATACGAAGCAGAGGATACATACAACTTTCCAAAAGATGGAGTTGCTGCTGCTATTCGTGAAGTTGTTATTGAAGTAATACTTAAGTATATGCAGTATGCTGAATGGGAAATAGTCAATAAAATTATGGAAGATATTAACGAACTTGCTAATGAATTGGAGGCACTATGAAACTTGATGAATTTGATTGGTTTGCGATTTTGATTATTCCTATTTCTCTAATCGTTATTGGTGGTGTTCTCACTTATGGTGAGCAACAACAACGAGTATTATTCCAACAAACATACAATAAGAACTTGGAGTGTCGTCAAGCACTCAAAGACCAAACAGTAGGACGAGTGAATGAGATTTGTGGAGAAGTTCCTGTGATTGGAGATTTTGTGAAATGATTGAACTTCGTATCGTTGAGAATGAACTAGGAGTGAAACCAGACATTCAGTATCGTTTTATGTTGTTTTCTGTTGGTCAGGGTGGTTATTTGTGCCCACCAAATCCTGATATGAAATGGTCTGAATGGAGAACTTGCCCTTATGTAAATGTGGAGGAGATTGAAAATGATTGAAATTCAAAAGAACTACAAACTCACACTCACAGAGCAACAAGCAAAAGAACTCTACTGGATTTTGAAAGATGTAAATTTGGATGTTGATAATGAGTTGAAACTTGTTTATCACGAACTCAAAAAACTCTTTGATAGTGGTATCCGATGAAAAAGTATCGTATCAAAAAAGAAACTTATGGTAATACTACAAAGTATTTTCCACAAGAGAAATTTTTGTATTGTTGGTATAATATTTTTGCCTATGAGGTTTATTTTGATGGTGGATATGATACTCTAGAAGAAGCACGGAAACGACTTTGTGAGTATTGTAGAGAACCTGTGGTAGAATACCTTGACTTTGACCCTGTGAGGGATTGTAAATGACTAAAACTCAATCAGCATTAGAACGAGTTATTATTGAACTTGATAGTTGGTGTGATAATTGGACACCGACATCTTATAATGACCCTCGCATTAGTTTGAGACAGATTGCTGACCGTGCCCGTGATGTTTTAGATCCTAGGAAAAAAATGACTGACTTTCAACCAACTCCACAAACACCAGAACAAGTAGATGAAGGTCTGCGTGATGCTTTTAGACAAGCAATCAAAGATGGTGTGATGGATGCTACTCCTTACTTGAACCAAATGACTTTTAACACAGATATTGAAAAAACAGAAGCAGAAATCAAAGTGCTTCAAAAGAAACTTGAACTCCTCAAAGAGATTGAGACACATAAATCTCAACCAAGAATGAACCTTGTAAAAGTGGGAAAGTTTGAGAGTGTTTCTTATAATGATGAATTTTATGTTCGTATGGACTATTCACATAATATTCTTTGGTATAAAAGTAAAAACACGAAGAATCTTGATGGTAATAATTTGACACTTATTACTGATGGTGAAACTTGTCGTCTTCTTGAAGGATTGTGGTTCAACGATGTGAAGCACGGGAAGTATGGTGATGTTAGTGAAGAATGGTTGCCCGATGAGTTGGAATATGAAGAAGATGAGATGGGATATAACCAAGGATGGAATGATTGTTTGAATGAAATCAAGAAGAACCTGCGATGACTGAACCACTAAACCATAAATTAGATGTAAGTAAAATCAAAACACTCACAGATGTAAAGAATGTCTTTGAGTGTATGAGTTTGATTACTAATGCGAGTGAAGGATATGAAAAGTATGAACTCATCAAAGAATACTTCACACTTCCAAATGATCCACAAGAACTCAAACTTGAACTACCACGCAAGTCATTAGAAGAAATCTCACAGGAATTTGATGAGAAGATTGATAAACAGGTTGAGGATGTAGAATACAAGTTCGCACAACTCAAATATTATCAAGAGTATCAGTTTAGTAAAAAGATTACCAGGATTATTGAGGATATTGAGTATGCTCGCAAGAATGGAAGTTTTCCAGCAAAATTAGATTACTCTAAACTTACTGCGACTGGTAGTAATATTACTTCCAATTTTGTAATTAAAGAAGGTGGTAAAGAAGTCGGTTATTACACATTTGGTTCGGGATATTTGAGGTATTATATGAGGAAGAAACCGACTGCTATTAGTCGTTGGTTTATGAAAAATTGTCTTTCTTTTGTATGGGTTGATGTATGATGAATAATCCTCTCATAGAAAAATATAATGAACTCTACGGAAAGAAAGAAGAACCAAAACCAGATTATTATAAGGGTGAAAAGTCATACGCAGAAGAACTGAAAAAACTTCGGGACACTTCAACTATTCCTGTTAGTAAAGTCAAAACTTATGATATTAATAGTGTGAATGTTTCTTTTCATCAAGTCGTAGAACAAGTCAAAAAAGGTGAGGCAAAAGTATCCACTATGAGTGTGGAAATGGATATAATGTATGGAACAAAAATCACCTTTGAGGTTTATGTGGACACTTGAAGAACTGGCACAGGGCATCTCCACAGGTGCTCCTTTTGCCTTATAATGACTTCATAAGAAACAAACCGATGGACTACGAAACTCACATAGACATCCACCAGTATTTCCCTGGTGATAGATTTTATTACAAACTCAAAGTCACAGATGTAATGAATATGGATTACTACTATGAGGGTAGTGCTCTAACTCTTGATAATGTTATGGAATGTATCCAACTTCACCTCAAA